>Ga0080013_1000001_pt1 | contig 552571 bp, 563 predicted proteins | sample ETNvirenome_6_85_FD_69236 | JGI IMG/M metagenome (GOLD analysis project Ga0080013, IMG submission 69236) | Marine viral communities from the Pacific Ocean - ETNP_6_85 (SPADES assembly) (version 2) | ecosystem: Environmental > Aquatic > Marine > Oceanic | place: Pacific Ocean | collected...
GCCATCGGACCCAGTCCCCTTTCTTGGCCTCACTCCACGGGATCTCGGCTCCTCTGGGTGGGTTGGCTCCGGCACCGTCGAGTCCGATGGGTTCCCAGTCTACCTCTCGGTAGGATTTGGCTTCGCTCAACTGGACGGCTCGCAGTTCTGCATGGACAAAGCAATCGTAGTCGTACCCCCTGGACAATCCGCTTTCCGGCAGGGCATCGAGTCGTTGGGTGTCAACTGCTTTGATCTTAGGGTGCTTTTTGAGGAACTCCTTTAGGGAGATTTTCTTCTGGAGCAGGTCTACATAGTCCTCATCCCGAAACCGGGCGGCGACTCGTTGGGCAGAAGCCATGCGAGGGTTCATCTGCTTGTAGATGCCCATGATGTAGGCGTAGTTGTCCGCCTTCCCCTGCTCCTTCGCACGGGCCTTGGCCTTCTGCCACAGGCGCTCATCGGCTGGTGTTTTGACTACATTGGTGGGCATTGGCTCACTTGATCTTGTCCTTCATGCGGACTTTGGCCTCCTCACGCCAGGAGTCCTCCCCCAGTTCCGAGACGAGTTTGACGAAGATGGTCTCGATGTGCTCCGGGCGTGTCCCAGAATCCGCCATCACTCCCTTGAATGTCTCCAGGATCATCGCAAACAACGCACTGAAAGCGGGTGAGTCCAGATCGATGATCCCGCCTTCCACCTGCTGCCTCCGCTTGAGCCAGGTGTCTGCCATGGCCTTGAGGACACGCGCACGCTTAGATGAGTGGTTCGCAGTGTCTTGCCCGTGCCGTGCAGCCTCGGCCCGCTCAAACTCAATCGCAGCGGCTTCGTCTGCCATGGCGGCAATGATGCCATTGAGCACGTTGTCGCTCTCAGCATCCGACCTGGCTTCGCGCCGCAGGGAGTCTTGAGTCAGGTGCTCCTCGCGGGCAGCCTCGATTTCTGCGATCTGTGGGGTCACAGAGTTCAGCACGGGCTTCTTCTTGCGACCAGGCTTCCCCCTCATACAGATGGGAGTCCCGTCTGATGCGAGCATGATCTGATCCAGCGTCGTGTCCACGTCGTCTGGACGCTTGTACACCTGCTTGCCTGAAGGCTCGATCACCTGCACTCGACGAACACCAGCCGGAAGATTGGTAAGGATGTACTCCCGATCTTCCTTCGTTTGGCGTTGAACTGCCGACATGCTCTCTCCCTATGTCGTGGTGAAGGTCACTGGCCCGATGGTAGGCTCCGCACCGCTAAGATACCCGGCCCGCGCTGAAGTAAGCGTGTAGTTACTGGGGGTTACACCACCGGCTCGGAACTCAAGCATGTTACCCATCAACCCCACAGGGCCAACGACGGTGACAAGCCCCGCGCCGTCGTCCGAGGCCGAGTAGCCAGGGAGAGCGGTGATAGCCGCCGTCAAGGCGATGGCTGTGTTGATCACGTCCCCAGCAACGGGCGTGTAATCCTCGTCAGTGGTGATGGTGTATTGACCCAGTACCAGAGTGGTCGGGCCATCGAACGTGCCAGAGGTCACAAGCACAGTGCCACCGGAAGCAATCGGGCCGATACCCGTGGCTTCAAGGAGATTCCCTCGGTAAACGGTCTGGCCGCGAGACTTGTTGTTGAGAGGCATCAAGTCGGGGCCGTTCTTCACGGCAACCTCAGGCATGTACTGCATGGTCACCGTGGTCCGGCTGATGTCCGGGTTCCCTGCGGGTCCAAGACTGGGATCACTCCCCTGACGCAGAGTGCCCAAAAGCATGGTGAAAGGACGCTGGGCTGAAATCACTTTAGGCATGACGACCTCCTGAATCTGATGAGTAAAGCCCCCGGCCCCCACTGCCTCGACCAGTCAACTTCGGGAGGCCACCCCGCTGCCAACTCTCCATGGCTTCTTGCTGCTCATGGGGCTTCATGGCGGGGAGTTTCTTCATGTAGCGGCGCTTGACCTGGGCACCGCTGACCTCACCGTCGTAGCCCTCGTTGAACTCCATGTCCCGGCCCACAACGGGATCGAGCCACTGCGAGAGTTCCCGGTGGCTCATGTCCGAAAACACCCCGGTGCCCCCGGAAGAATCATCTGCCTCGTCGGGGACAGGCATCGCTCGGAAGATGTCAGCCACCAAAGGCTTGAGGATGGCGGTGTACTCCCGCATGGGAATCCACCAGCCCTTGCCGTTTCTGCCACTCCCCCAACGGAACCCGTGCTTTTTGAGGACAGGGTTGAGGTCAAAGGGGGTGTTCCGCAGCCAGACCTTGGCTTCGTCCACCGAGTAGCGGTTGGGGTAGTCGTACTCGACCTCGATGCCCAACCTCTTGAGGCGGTTGGAGATGCGCTCTCCCTGCTGGATCTCCCGCAGCAACTCCTTTCGGGTCGGCTTCGGAGTAGCGTCCTCGGCCCGGAGTTCAGCATTGATCTCATCAATCTTCTTCTTGAGGATCGGGTACGCAGCCTCCTGATTGCGGCGTGCCGCGTTCCAGAAGTTCTCGCGCTTGCGGTTGTTGTAGGCGTACTTCCTGGCGTGGATGGTCCACGACTTTGAAGCAGGCTGCCAACGGAACTTGTACTTCTTCAGGATGGGCATCAACCCCTGCATCGCCTCGTGGGGTCCAGCGACATCCAGAAACCATGAGTCCACGACGGGATCAGTGCCCCCGAAGTCTCCAAGGTTCTTGTACTTCATGCGGATGAGTTCGTTGGTCTGACGTGACAGCAGGTGCATCGTGGCGACGTGAGCCGCAGATGCGTGCAGGGGTCGCTTGTGCTTGGTGTGCTTGCGGGGGTTCCGCGCCTTGTTGTACCCCCGCTCCTTGCGGCGATGGCCTCGCGTTTGCTTCTTCTGCCCTGCCGCTTCAGCCGCAGGGTTCTTCTTCGACCGTGGCATGGTCTCCCTGATCGGGGCATTCTTGTCCTTCTTCTCCCGGACCTCGGTGGTGCGCTTGCCGCCTTCTCGTTCCAGATAGGCTTCAACCACCCGCTCGGTCGCTGCTCTCTTCTTGTCCTTCGGGGGTTGGTTTGGTCGAGACTTCTTGCGTGCTGATCGCGTCACGGCGACCTCCGATTCAGGAGAAGGTGGATGGAGGCCACCCGCGCTGCGGATGCCTCCCGACGTCGGTCACGCCACGCCTTGTCTATTAGTTGGGGAATCTTCTTCATGCGGATCTGGTTCACCGCATCATCCAGACCCTCTTTGCCCAGGACCGAGAGCAACTGGGTGACCAGTTCTGGGGCGTTGTACTTGTTGAACGCTGTGCGGGAAGCCATGACCTGCCTCCCGTCCGGGGTGATCTCACGGTCGAGCATCAAAGCCGGACGCCGCACCAGGTAGTTGGGGAACTTCTCGTACCACGCCTTGTAGAACTCGCCCTTGGGGACAACCCGCACAGTCTCGTCGGGATCAGGGATGTTGGGATCAGCGACGTGGACGTTCATGTCGTCATCAACATCAAACACCACGCTGGCGTGGGACCACTCCCGGCCTTCCGGGTTCCACCCGATCATCACGGGCTTGCCCGCATCGGTCCATTCCTTCAACTGCTTGATCGTCGAAGGCATGGTGAGGGTGCCTCGGACACCGTAGTGCTGGGCACAAGCAAGTGCCTGCTCCCAGGCTGCGCCTTTCATGGGGCGAGCACCCATGACCTTGTTGACCTCGTCCTCGTCGCAGTCGTGACCCAGTGCTTGCAAACACATGCACATGGATGTGCTCATGCAGGTGTACTGAGTCCGCTGACGAACAGGGGTAAGGTCAGCCTTGGCAGTTCTATCGGACACGCAGCCTCCTACTCGGCAGGGTTCGATAGGCCGCCTACCGAACCCCAGCAGAGGAAGCCGCCAGCCGAAGGCTCGGACTGGCGGCTTCAACCTGCTTACAGGCTGGAGCGAAGGTTGAACGTCACCACGATGTAGAGCAGCGGGAAGACGGGCTGATAGTACGCCTCCACCTCTGCTGCCGTCGGATCATCAGGCGACACGTTGGCAGTAACCCCCGTGAAGGTGTTGATGATCTGAGCGGCGACCAACTGCTTGAGGGTCTTGGACAACTGACCCTCAATGGTCGTGGTCACGTTCGACAGGAACTTGATCCCGATGAACTTGTCCAGGGTGGAACGAGCCTGGCGCTGGACCTCGTCCGCGATGGTGATCACGGTCGGGGTCTTGGTCAGCACGTTGGTCATGTCAGTGGACAGTCCCTGGCGACACTCGATGATGCTCTGGCGCTGGTTGAACACCGTGACACCGCGAGTAGCGACCTGGTTCTGCTGGACTGCATCCAACTTGCGAGCGATCTCGTCGAACCCGAAGATCCGTCCTCGTGTCCACGGAGTCGCAACGTCGATGGTCGGAGAGGCCCGGTTACCGGCCCACGCAGCGGCGATGTAGGTGCCGTCGAGCAGGTAGGAGTCCGTCGTCCCGTCAGCCCGCGAAAGGCTCAGGGTACAAAGGTCGGGGTACACGATCCGCAGACGGGTCCGCGCAACCGCTTCCGCCGTCTCCCCGGCTTCACGCGGCTGCGTCCCTGCGGAGAGTCCACAGATGGCAGTGCGCTCGGCGCGGTAGCGGATGGAACTCTGGATGTCACAGGACCGTGCGAGGTACTGGAACAACACCACCGAGTCGCCCTTGAGCGGAACGAGCATGTCCGGGTAAGCCCCGCCAGGCATCGTCCCCTCGACCTCGTCGATGGCCGCGAGGTACGCATCCTCGCTCGCTGTGTCCATGGTGCCGTCGGCATCGGTGTCAGTGTCCTTCTGCACCTGCTTGATGGCGACGATCACAGCGCCGTTCAAGACCGCCAGATACCCGCCCAGTGAAACCGGGTTGAGGGGACTGGCTGCACCGTAGGTGGCTTCAATAGCAGACTGCTTCGTGAACAGATGCGTGCTGAAGTCCTGCTTCTGGTAGTCGTAGGAGATGTAGTAGAGGTCGCCCACGGAAGGTTGGTTGCCACCCTTCTCGTAGGTCTCGACTACTGCCGTGTCCCCCACTGTGACCCCAGAGGTGTTGGCGACGTACAACTCGATGCCAGGAACAGTGTTCACCGGCAAGTTCGCATCCGTCGTGACATCAGCCCGAACCGTGAAGGTCAGGGTTCCACCAGTCGGGTAGGCCGCACCGCCTGCTCGCGGCAGGATGGAGAAGGCCAGACCCGTCACGAGATCCCGGTAGGTCTCCCCGACGTTGCCGTCCTGTCCCGTTCCCGCGTTGAGGATGGAGGTGTTGGCAGTACCGGAGCCAGTGGCCGGATCAGACGAGGTGACGAAGTAGCCGTCGATGGCTACTTCACCCGTGTTTCCGTCACCGTCCACAGCCCCCGTACCAGCACCGGGGCGCAGAGCGTTGTCCGCTGCGGCGTCCTCGATGGCGATAGAGGAAGTAGTACCAGCACCGGTACTGCCATCACTCTGGAGGAACAGGTACTCGGCATTGGTGTCGTCCCGAACAGTCTTGGCGAAGCCGACCCCGGCTCCCGCGTTCCAGAGGGCACTGGAGTTGAGGACGCTGACCACAGCCTCGACTGGGACAGTCGTGCGGTACGTGATGTCCCCATCATCGAAGCCGAGATCGGTGTTGGCACTGCCTTCACCGATAACGATGCTGGCCGAGGAAGCCGAGGAAGTCCCACGGAAGCGGATGCCCGCCCCCTCCTGGGAGATCCCACTGACCCCAGCCGTCGTCATGGCTGCGGAGATCTGCCCGATGACGCTGTTCGCGTCGGTGATCGGACCCAGAGGAACATCAGCCGAACCGCCAGCAGCAATCGCCACGCCAGCGCCATCAGTGAACTCGACCGTGATCGGGGTTCCCTCGTAGGTGATGTAGAAGATGTTGTTCTGGTCCGTGGTGCCGCCATCCGCGAAGAAGGTCACAATCGGCTCGCCCGCTGCGTCCTGGCCGCCCGACAGTCCAACTTCTCCGTAGGCCGTCGGAGGCATGATGGTCGCCCGGATGGCAGCCAGGCCTTCCTCGTTGACTGTGATTCCAGCCTGCGTGTTCCCCGTGCCACCACCCATCTTCAGTTGGCACTGGTCGAGGACGAACTGGGTGTCCATGTTCGTGCCGTCGCCCGGCTGGATGCGGTTCGTGATGAACAGGCGGTCGTAGAGCCGCAGCGTGGTCGTTGCACCTGCGAACTCAAAGGTGCTGGCGATGGGCTGGTCGTACAACTTCGTCTGATCACCGCCAGCAGTATCGGTGTCGAGGCCCGCCAGGATAGCGAAGTCCGCTGCCGCTGTGGGAGCGTCACAGAACTCCAGTTCGCAAGTCTGGTCCGTCGGGTCGAGGTCAGACTGCGCGACCACACTGAAGTTCAACCGACCGTCAGAGTCAGCAGTCACAGTGATCAACGGCTCGCATCCCGCCGTGCCCCCGGCAGCGACGTATGCCGCTGCCAGCGCGACATTCACCCCTGAGACGGCGTTGTCCACATCCGTAGCCAGCATGGTGGCCGAGGTGTTGGTCTGGGCAGTCAGCGTGGCGGCGTTTACTCCCGTGCAGTCCGAGGTGAAACCACCACCAGAGACACGGAAGGCGAGAGTGTCGAACGCACCGGCACCGATAATCGTAGGAGCCAGGAATCGAGTGGACGCCTTCAGTACCGGCTTCGTGTCCGGGTTGTAGAGGACGTAGGTATCGCCAGCGTTGGGAGTACCACTGAGGCCAGCACCCAGCGTGACGGTCCCTGTGGTCTCGTCGTAGGCCGAGACCGTAGCCGTCTCTCCAGCGTTTTGACCCCCGGTAGCGACATCACCCATCCGAATCGTCCAACCAACGTAGTAGTCCGCGATGTCGGAGAAGTTTCCAGAGGTGAAGTCCAGGACCATGGAAGTGGCACTGGCCCCAGAATCGAAGTTCAGAGCGGCGACACCTGTGAAGTCGGCGTAGTCACCGAAGGCTGCACTGTTGATGCCATGTGCGTAGCGGCCAATGTCCTGAAAATCCGTGGCGATGAGGGCTGTACGGTCACCAATGTTGCACTGGGCCTGGACCAACACACCGTCGATCTGCATGTCCAGTTCGTTGTTGGTTACAACAACGCCGTCTTCGTACTCGTTACCGCCAGCAGGGTCATAAGTGACCTCATCACAGACGAGCCATGCACGGCTGGCCGTGGAGAGGTCGTAGTCTACGCCTCCGAGGTTGTCGATGTTGATGGACAACTGATCACTGGCGTTCTGGACCATGTAGTAGGGGCCAGCGGAAGGCACAGCGTACTTCGCCAGGGTTGCGTCCTGGGCGGCGAAGGTGACGGTGACGTCCTCCTCGACCGGACCCGTGTAGGCAGTCGTGGTGAAGGGAGCCTCAAACCGGCAATCCGGTGTGCGCTCGGAACCGGAGGGGAACTCGACCGTGACCGTGGCCAGGAGAGCCGACTTGGCTCCGAACTGGGGGGTCATCATGGCATCGCCGTTCTCGTTGACCACCGAGTAGGTGCCCACACCACTTGCGCCAGCAGAGGCACAGGCGACCGTGTACGCCTGATCTACAAGGGTGTTGTAGTAGAAGGTCGCATAGACCGTGGCTCCCGTAGGGACAGGCTCGCGTAGAGTGATGGTACTGGTCGAGGACTCGACCAGAGTGACTTCGACGCGGCCTCGGTCGAGGGCATCTTCCAGGGAGTACCCCCAGTAGGCCCAGACGAGATCAGGGCGATCCGTCGGGAGGTCCACGCGACCGTTGGCGACCGCAGCGTAGGTCTCGGCACCCAGCGGGGTGTCACGACCGTTACCCGTGGTCGGCTGGAGAGGCAGCGTGAAGTCGAGGCGGTTCTCGACCGGAGGCGAAACACTCGTGTTGACCACAGCAGCGCAAGCGGCGAGGTACTGGCGTGTGTCGATCAGAGTCGCAGCGACCTGGACATCATCAAGGTAAGTGCCACCAGCGGTGTAGGTACCAGCCTCGACAGTGACTGCGGTGCCCCAGAGGATCTTGTCGTCCTTGAGCACGAAGTCTGCACCGTCGATGTAGTCCATGCGATCAGGGGTGATGCCGCACTGGGTGATGTCAACCACGTTGCGGTGCTGGAGGTAGTCGAACGTGTCCTGCCACGAGTTGAAGTAGTACTGGCAGGTGACCACAGCGCCGATTTCTGGCGCGAAGGGGAGGACCACAGCACCAGAGGCACCGTCCACCGAAGATGGGATCACCTGGGTGCCATCGACCTTCACGGTCACGTCGGCGGGATCAGTGCTGGTCACACCACCATTGGAACCATCCACGATGGGACGCTGGAAGGTGTAGAAGGTCGCGTTGCGAGCGGTGTCTTCAGCCAGGTTGAGGCCGAGGGTCGTGTTGGCAAGGCCTTCACCAACCACGATGTCTCGATCAGCAATGAGGCGCAGGACCGTCTGACCGAGGTTGTCCACGATGGTCGAAGCCACAAGGCTCGTGCCAACAGCCTCAGAGTTGATGAACGCTGCGATCTGGGCAGCGGTGTACCCAGTCGCATCGGAGGCGGTGATGGTCACTTCCACGGTGTCTTCGGAGTCCACGAGGAAGGAGAGGGTGTCATCGACCGCTTCGGTGATGACGTAGTTCTCACCCACTGCGCCGATGATCTCAGGGGCGTCCGGGGTGATCTGGTCCGACAGAGTGTCCGTGATGAGGGTGTCAGTACGGTTGAAGTAGTAGGTCACATAGACGAGATCGCCAAGGTCGGGGCTGGTCGAAAGGGTCAGGATGCCCTTCGCGCCGTCGATGGCGAGAACCACAACGGGGTCGCCGTTGATGGTGACGTTGACCGACGCCGCATCTGTGGCTGTCGTGCCCGTGCCGTTGCCGTTGACAATGGGGTAGTGCTTGGTCTGGATGCGGTCCCAGACGCTATCGAAGGCTCCGAGAGTCACATCACCCGCATCCGTAATGGCCACCACCGCTCTGGCAGTCTCGTCTTCCTGCACCACACGCTGGTCCACCGACGAGGAGGAACCACGCACCAACTCCAGCCCACTCTGGGAAAGGATCTCGGACCCAGTTCCCATCAGCAGAGGAATACGGACATTGCCCGCGATGCTCTGGAGGGGGTCTTCAAAAAGAGTCTGGGTATAGACGCCCGGAGGGGCGTAGACGGAGCCTGGGAATGCCATGGTGAACCTCGTGATCCTGTCTCAGTCTTTACTGAGGGGGTGCAAGCGCGGGATTCCGACCACGAAGGTCAGCCTTTACTATCAGATCCTGGATATAGACGGGGTATCGAGACCGACTACTCTTTGTCTTTGGCCTGCTTCGTGGCGGCCTGAGAAACAGCATGGGCCGCCTCTCGGTTCTGGTTGATGTACTTGCGCTCGCCTTCACCCACCTCGCGGTAGCCGCCCTCACGCTTTCGGACAAGGTGGTCACGGCTGATCCCACGACCTTCCTTGGCAGCCTCAGCAATCATCTTGTCCTTGCGAGCGTTGTTCTCGTGGATCTTGCCCCACTTCTCAGTGGCATCGTGACCGATGGCCTTGTCGAAGTTCCAATCATCGCTGGTCCCTGTGTTGGGAGGCAGTGGACCATTCCTCTGGCTGGCTGGGTGCTTGAACGCAAAACTTACTGCTGAGACCTGCCGTGTGCCCTCACCCTCACAGTTGGGGCAAGGATGCGTGGGCTGGTCAGACACACGCCGGAACAGGTGCTCAAAACGGAGGCCGCAAGACTGACAAGTGAACTCATAGATGGGCATTCGCGACCTCCAGTGCCACAACAGTACCCACGGGGTACTGTGTGCCCCATGAATGCTCCGGCAGCACTGCTGCGAACCATCCTCATCTGTGAGGGGGTGGAAGACCCTCCGGGAGAGACGCCCGAGGAACAGGAGGCTGCGTACTACGCTGCCTGGCAGGAGTTGATCGACAAAGGCCTGGTATGGACCCTTCAGGGCTGGTTTGGCCGCACGGCGATGCACCTCATTGAACTGGGGGTGTGCTCACAGGTCGAAGACCACGACTCCCCTACCTGAGTCCTTGTCCTCGCGGACTTCTGGTTCAGGTGGAAGGGGTGCTTCAGGGATGGGCAAGCGTTGTCGAGGGCGCTGCCGCTCACGCCTTTCCTGTTCCTGCCTGCGCCGGATGCGGTCGATGATGTAAGCATCCAACACAACGCACCAACCTCACCGACCCCGTAGACGGTAAAGGAGATCCTGAGCCTTCTTCGCTACGTCCTTTGAATCGGAACGGCGGCCAGAGAACTCAATGTCGTCATCCACTGTGGTCCCATCTGGCCGGATGAGCACAATGGCTACAACACCCTTCTTGCCCGTCCAATAGACGTCCAGGGCGTAGGAGAGCATCTTATTCCAATAAGATGCGTGGATATGACCTTCGATGTGCGCTCCCGCGTAGCCGTAGGAGGTGTCGGCCTTCGCTGGAGCAATGGGGTCCACGGCAGCCGCGTTGGCAATCGTCAGCATCTGCATCGTGATCGCCTCGTAGACGTTCTGGACTTTGGCTTGCTTCTGCATGGCCCTGCGGACGGCTGATCTCTTGGGGTCCATGCCTACTCCCACCACTGGTTCATCAGGGTGTAACTAAACGTGTCCAGACCAGTCTTGTCCCGCTGGGCGTGGGCGAGTTCCATCATCTTCGCGAACCCGGCAGCCGAAGCATGGACCTGACAGCCTGCTGACCACTTTCCAACGACCGTAGAACTCTTGCCTTCGGTCCTTGTTGCAGCGTGCAGATTGATCCCAAAATAGCCCTTGGCGATGGTGCTGGGGTCGAGGTCCAACTTGTCGTCCATGCTGGGGTCACGGTAGACCTCAACTTCTCCAGCCCGCTGGCAAAGGGCCTCGTACCTGCCCCCGTGGAGGTCGATCTTGTAGGTGTCGAGGTACTGATTCGCCACGAGGATGGCGCATCCGGCTCGGTTCATGGGGTGCTCAAGGTAGTAGTCGCCGGGATCTGTGGTTCCGGGCCAATAATGCGCTTCCCACAACCCGTCGTCGTTGACGTAGCAGCACCCCAACATGTCGTCGAAGGAGTTGGCGTCCCGATTCGGTGCTCTGACCCCAAAGAGAAAGAGCCGCCAGGGGTCACCCCAGGTCTCGTAGCCGAGACTCTGCGCGTGCTGCACCACAGGAGGAATGGGGCTGGGGGCAGCGATGCCTACATCAGCAGAATCGTCTGCCAGCAACTTGCCCCAAGTGCCGTTGCCCACGATGCCGTCTGCAATCAACCCATTGGCTGACTGAAACGACTTCACCTTGGCTTCCGTGCCGGACCCGAAGATCCCGTCGGCTTCACAGGGGTAGCCCTTCTTCGTCAGGCTGTCTTGGCAGAGGACCACATCGCTTCCGCGAGATCCCTTTCGGATGGTTGAGGGCATGTGGTCTCCAGATCAGTAGGTACGGCGAGAGTTCCGCATGGCGTGTGAAGCGTAGTGTGCCCAGATGGCTATGCGTGCTTTCCTGCTCAACAGGAAAGAGGAGCCTGCGCGACTCGCTCGGAGGTACCCCTTGAGGTCCAGGTTGCCCTTCCTGATGCGAGCGAACTCCTCCTCCAACAGTTCCTTCTGCAAGGCCCGTCCGTCGAAGTCGGGGGTGCGTGCCTCGACATAGGCAGGGAAGATTTTGCTGCGCCACTGATCACGGAAGGTGTTGACCCCCCAGTCGGAGACATCTGCTCGGGTCTCAGGATCAGTCAGCATCCCAGACTCCTCGATGTCCAGGAGTTCTTGTTTCGTGTAGGCGGTCTTCTTCGACTGGCTGGCAGTCTTGGGGATGCCTTCAGCGGCGAGTAGCCTGCGGAGTTTTGCTTTGTTGAGACTCATTGGAACAGTCCTCGTAGATCATTGAGGTCCGGTGCAAGACCCTTCGGGATTAGGACGGTGCCTACCTTGGACCCCCCGATCTGAACGGGTGCATCCTCCAGGACACCATCCCGCTTCAGTTCTGTCAGGGGAACCTTCTTGAATATGCTCGACCGCCCGATGTCGATGCGGATCAACCCCTCGACAGGTTGGCGGCCTGCGGGGGACGCGAACTGGACGAGGTACTGGCCGCCTTTGACGGACACTTCGGACCTCCGACCAAGGAGTTTGGTGAACTCCTCCAGGGAACGCCCCATCGGGTCGAAGTACGCTGATGTGGCATTCCCTTCCAGGGCCGCTGGAGTCCTCCACTGCATCTGAATGTCGCCCTCTGACAAACATAGGGCATCGGGGGATCGGAGTTTCACCTGGTACTGGGCAGTACCGTCCACCTTGTCTGGGGGTCGGGAGGCGGGGAAGTATGGCCCCTTGACGATCTGATCAATAATGAACTGGGGCCAGTCACCGCCCGTGACCTTGAAACCCTCCTTGGTGCGGGTGACCTTTGGCCCAGCCTGCTTTGCCACGGCTGCCAGGATAGCCCGGCGATGCTCATCCCCATTCGGGAGGTTTGACGCAAAGCGGATAAGTGCTTTGCGATCCGATGCGGTGAGGGTTGCAGGCATGGAGTACTCCGTCCGGTTCTTCTACACCGCACCAACGATAGCCACGCTACCGGATCAGGTCGTAGGTCTTCGTGCGATCTCGGAAGTAAGGATCACGGATCTCGATGAGGTTCAAGGTCTCGGCGTAGTGCAGACCGGTCGGTGACCCCATCTCGATCAGTTGATCATCCGAAAGCCCGGCGGCCATCTCAGCCTCGGACACGGTATTCGGCTCTGCACGAAGCAAGGTGCGCCCGATGGGCACATGGATCGCCCAGTCAGTCATGAGGGTCAGCGAGATATTGGCCGTGTAGAAGTAGTCGTCGCCGGTCTCGTCGTAGATTTCTTCGGCCTCACCGCCCATCGTCACCTGCGTGATCTCGATGCCTTCGGTCGAAAGCCTGTCCCGTGCATCAGTGTAGAGGTACATCAAGGTACGGTCGGTGATCTCACCTTGGGCGTAGACGTCGCGGGCCATGATGTCGAAGTCGATGCTCATCTCCCAGCGACCGCCGTACTCCTTTGCCACAGTCTGTCGTCGGTCTCCGATGACCACAGCCATGATGTCACCCTCATAGGCCCGGCGACCGAAGGCGAGCACCACTCCAGGGATGGCATCTACATCAGCCCCGTTCTCTGGGAGAGGGAACGGACCTGTACTGGTGCCCGCGTACCGGTAGTCCACCGACAGGTAGGTGTCGGAGGCCATGGGACTCTCCAACGTGATGCGCCCAGTGGTGGGGTCAGCCGTGTAGTTCACATTCTCGTAGTAGGGGATGCTGCCGGGCATCTCGTAGACCCGGAGAGAGCCTGGGTGATACGAAGCGGCGCTGACCTCATAAAGCCTGGGTCCAAGCATCGTGGCTCGTTCGTCGATGACCTCCAGGAGCGGGTCAATGTAGAAGACCAACTTCTCCTTGGGGACGCCCCGAACATCAATGACCTCAGACCGGACCTCGATGTAGTAGACCCCAGCAGCCGAGGGGAACGCTCCGTTGTTCGCCTGGATGGCGATGGCATTCTCTCGGATCCACTCGATGCTGGTGCCTCGCTGGCCGTAGACCCTGGTGAGGTAACAGAAGGAGACAACCGCGCCCTGGTAGTGGTCCGCTGCCATCTGGTAGGGACTGGCCGACTGGCTCTTGAGGATGATGGCCTGCTGCGGTCGCTCCTTGAACGAAAACTTGCCCTGAATGTTGGGCACGAGAGTGTTCCGGTACTGCGGGTCTTGGCCCCAGTAGTACCGAATCTCTTGAATCATGCGCCGTTTGAGGGCTTCGGTGAGATTGGCGAACAAGGCAGAAGCCTCCCGGCAAGTGAGTGCTAAGGCACTCTACCGTGGAGGCTTCATAGGCGAGATACCGCCGACAGCAGAACCGCCAGGGTTACCCCATCCACTGCTCGCGGTACTTCTCGTTGTACTTGCGACGTGCCGCAGAGCCGTTGGCTCCAGAGTTGGCCGCCCCGTACTCATTGTGCTTGCGGTAGCAAGGTCCGTCGCCATCGGGCTGACACGGAGGAGATCCGGTTCCGCCCTGTGCGGGAGGAATGTTGTAATCCTCGGACTTGGACGAGTACCCAGGACCGCCCCATGGGCGTCCCGCTTCGCGGGTCTGTGCCAGACCGGAAAGGATGGCCTTGCGAGTATCGTCCCCTACAGGGAGGGTCGAAGCAAGCCGGATGAGCGTCTTGCGCTCGGATGCAGTGATGGTTTTCATGGTCATTCTCCTTGTTCTTCTGATGCGGATAGAGAGGCTACCGACTCAAGCAAGTCTGGATAGGAAAGGTACTCGTCGGGGATGCCGTTGGGAATGTCCAGTCCGGTCTTGCCGAACTGGAGGGCGAACATCAACAGGACGTCCGTGATCTCGTCGTTCGCAAACCCGTCGTCCTGAAGCATCTCAACGAAGTTGAGGGTGTTTGCCGCGATGGCCTGGGAAAACAACTTCGCGCCGCTGAGTTGGGAGATGTACTGACCCCACTCCTCAACGGTCACTGGATCGGTGATGTTCATCGTTTCTCCTGTCGGCCCAACTGACCAGCGTAGGGCGAGAGCGCACGCTCCATCATCTTCCGGTCAATCTTGTGTAGCAGGGACCGCTGCTTCTTGACCTCAGACCACTCCTCGCCGAGTCGAGCGACCTGGGATTCCAGGACGACCTCGTTGAACAGATCCTTGTCCATGCTCTGAATGATCTTGCGGATCTCGTCGAGCGTCTTGTCCGCGTTGTCGTCGGTCACGGCGTCTGGGTACACGGTGTCGAGTGTGTACTCGTTGACGATCTCACTCTGGCCTGCTCGCCAGGCGCGAGCCGAACGCTGCTTCATGGTCTCGTTGGACCAGTCATCGCGGTCCAGGTGGACGACCGTCGTGAACTTCTGGAGGTTCTGACCCACGGCGTAGGTGCCCGTCAGGGTCAGCGTAGAGATGGTGGGGTCACGCTGAATGATCTTCTGGAGGACGATGACCTTCCAGGCGTCCTTCTTGGCGCGGTGGAAGCCTCGGACTCTGGGGTTCTCATTCTTGACGACCTTCGCCATGCCGTCCTTGTACTTCAGGAGGTAGCCTCGGCCCTTGCCCGCCTTCTTGTCGAAGTCAGGGTACTTCTTCGCCGTGAACCGGATCTGCTTGCCTGTGCTGGTAGACAGGAAGATGCCGTCCGAGAGAGCCATGGCAGTGCCCTTGCCGGGGAACTCCTTGATCATGGACTCAAACGTGGACTTCGCCATGTCGGGGGAGTCAGTGAACAGGATGGTCCTGCCTTGGACCTGCTTGATGATCGAGGTCGCTTCCTGGATCTTCGGGTTGGGTTGGCCTGGGATCACCAGGTTGGGGACATCACTGAGCCTGGTCAGGAGCGACAGTTCCTTTCGCAGGGAGACCTTGGCAGCCTCGATTGCGAGAGCACGGTTGCCCTTGTACTTCTTCGCGGTGACCCCACGAAGTGCCTTGATGACGTTCTTCATGGTCTTGCGGTAGATCTTCTCGACCTCTGGGGTCATGCCTACAGCGACGGGCGGGAGGACGTTGAGTTCCTCCAACTTCTTGCCTTCCTCGTCGGCCACATCGCGCTTGTCAGCGTAGAACAGGTTGGACTTGACCCAGGAGTTGAAGTCCCGCGTCTTGATGGGGTCCACCTCGCCAGGCCACTCCTCGCGGGGGACCGGGACTCGACCGGCTTCTTCCTCGCGTTTGGCGTAGACCTTGTAGGCGAAGGCACTGTCGTCCACTCGCTTGATGCCCACCACGCGGCCACCGACGGTCTCGGAAAACCGCTTGTTGAACTTCCGCAGGGCTGCGCGGCCTTCCTTCGTGTTGAGGTCAACGCCGTTGGCTACGGAAGCCAGGGTGAAGACCTCCTTCGGAGACCGAACCATCGGGGAGGCGGTCATCAGGACCTTGCGCTTCGCCTTGCACGCGGAGACAGCCTTGTAGAAGGCGCTCTCCTTCTTCTTGAACCGCTCGTGAGCCTCGTCAAAGAAGATGGCAACGTAGTCGTCAGCCCAGCCGGGGTTGGATTTCTGGCGCTTGCTGAAGGCGAAGTAGGTCTCGATGTCGGTCATATCGACCAACTCCTTTGCCTCCACCTCACCGGCCACGAACTTCAGGATCTCCTTGGGGAGGTTCCCCTTCAGTGCCCGCTTGCAGACGAACAGGAAGCGTCCGTTGCCTTCTTCCATGATCTCAGGCTTGCGTCGGAGGTTCTGCATGGTGGCGACAGCCACGCCGGTCTTGCCGACGCCTGTGTCCAGGGCGCAGATACCAGCATTGTCGTTGGCATCGAGCCATGCGACGGCTTCGGCCTGCTGACGGCGCAGAGGCGTGGAGAGGCCCAACTTTTCCTTGCTGTACCGCTTGATGCTCTGGTCTGAGGTGGCCCGCTCGGCCTTTGCCAACTTGTCGAAGTACTTCTGAAGCATCCTCGACGCGGCGTTGGAGAGGGCCATGGCCCCGATGGCTTCCCGAATGGCAGCAAAGTCCTTCGGCTGGAACCGGAACACGCGGTTGTCGGTGCCTTTCTCGTAGGTGATGGTCGGCACCACCTTCGTCAGTTGCCGCACGCTCTGTCGGAGCAGGGTGTTGCCAGCCCGCTCGCGCTCGGTGGCTCCTTCGTTGCCCTTCAAGGTGAGTAGCAGATCACCGCGATCTACGGTGACGTAAGGCTCCGTGATCTTGCGGACGTTGACTGAGCCGTCGTCGTTCGTGACCTCGCGGCGGTCGATCTCCCCTGTAGCAGGGTTGTAGTAAGTGCTGGACCCTTCGATCATGCGTCCGGCGCGATTCACCAGGTCAGCGACGTAGTAGCCCTTGAAGCGCCCAGCCGTGATGACCTGCTTCCCGTGGAAGTCCTTGACCGGGTAGATCTTCGTGAGCGAGGTGCTCTTGTAGGGGTCGTCAGTGAGGGCGACGTACTCATCAGGCTTCGGGTTGCTGCCAAAGGCTTGTTCAAAGTCGTCGCGACTGACGCTGCGGAGTTCCGCTGGGTCGATGTACGCGAAGCCCTTGCCGCCACGCTTCTTGCGGACGAGTTGGTTGATCTTGGACAACCCTTTGTGGGCCTCGTTCTCTGCATCCACCTTGCGAGTGAAGTCCTCACGGGATGCCACAGACCCGTCGTCGTCGAAGACCGTGACAGCCTCCTCGGGCAGCGAGGCAACTACGCTGGGATCATCAAGGCGTTCCATCGCCTGTTCCCCAGAAATCGTGTAGCGGCGCTGACGGCGGATCTTCTTGCCGGGGTTCATCGGATCGGCTTCGCGGTATGTCTCGCGCACCTCGATCTCGTTGGGGAGCAGTGCGGGGTCAACACCCACCTGCATGAACCGTCCACGGATGCGCTGACGGCCTCGCGACATCCCCATCGAGGAGATGCGGTCGTTGATCTTGTCGTCCATCTGGGCGCGTTGGTTCTTCGACACCTGGAGACGCTGGAACAGGGTGGGGTCATCGCGACGGATCTGCTCGACAACCTGCTGCTTAGGGCTGGCGTTCCGCAACTGAATCCACCGCACACCGTCCCGTCCGGGGATGTTGCGCGGTGCCCAGTAGAGGTCCTTGTCGGCGACGATAGTCCGCAGAAGGTCGGAGTACGCTGGGATCAGCCGACGCCATAGGTTCGCGCTGAGGTCGCCCTTAGTGCCCAGACGACGCAGGAGAGGCTTGATGATGTTGCCTTTGTCGTCGATAGCGTTGATCGAAGGTTCCCCGTCTACCGTCATCTCCATCTGAAGAAGTGCTCGTTGGAACCTTCGGAACCAGTCGCTCCGTTGAACATCCCCGTCCTCGTCCTCCTCGACCACGCCTTCCTCGATGGGGTTGCCATCGAAAACGTCTTTGAGGTCCCTGTAGACCTGCACGAGTTCCTGGATCTTCGGATTGCGCCCAAAGGCCCGGAGGTACTGCATGAATGCACGGTCGGAGACCGCCATTGTCGCCATAGAGGGTTTGGCAGCCATCAGTCCAACTCCTTGCGCCACGCAGCCATGCGTGCCTCGTTCATCTTCACGGCCTGCTCGGCCACAGGATCCTCGGACTTGATCACATACTGATTGAGGGTGCTGACAGCCTTACCGCCCGGCTCCTCGACGATCTCAGTGGGAAGCAGTGGTGCCTCTTTAGCCTCCGCAACTGCGACAGCCTCGGGGATGTCGAGGTGATCTTCCTCGGAGGCCTTCTCGGCAACGGCCACATCGTTGGAGATGGCGTTGCTCTTAGCGAACTCCAGGACGGCCCGCTGGTTGGGAGCCTTGTAGAAGTCCTCCTCCGCGCTGGGTGCGCCAGAGGACTTCTTCTGGATCTTGGAGCGAACCCGGTTGCTGCGAATCCAGTCGCGGTCAAAGGCTGCCAACAAGACCTCGACACCGTTGGGCGTGGGAGGAAACTCGGAACCGGAGTACTCCAGTGCTCTGATGTCGTCCGTGGGGCACTCGGCATCCCACGACCACTCAGCAAACTCGTCCACATCAAACTGCTCGGACCCCTCAAAGGTCTCGTCCGCCATCTCTGGGAGCATCGAGATCTCAATGACCTCGGCCACGCCACGATCAAGGACAATGTACTTCCGGCCACCAAGGCCGATCTTCTGTCCGGCTTTCGCCCAGACCTCTACCTCCACGGTTGCACCCTCCTCCTCATTAAAGTCGGTGACACCGTGGGATTCCACGCCCCAGCCACGTTTCTTGAGGGTGGGGCGGAGCGCCCGCTTGATGAAGGTTTCACAGGTCTTGGTGAAGTCCTCCTCGACTTCCTCCATGTACTCCTCGGTGCAACCCTCACTGTCCTCCTCGGAGGGACGCCATCCTCGTGGAACGCGGATGGAGGGGTAGCGGTCGTAGGACGCCAACTTGCCACCAGTTATCCGCGAGAGTTGCTTGTAGGCAGCAGGGGCGTTCTCCATGGCACGTTCAACTGCACCATCAGCCCCCGCGTCTGTCCTTGCGAGAGAGTCGGAGAGTTGCATTGTCCGTCGTCTGAGCCAGGCGTTGGTCATGCCTCCGATCTGCTCTGCCGAGTAGTTGAACTCCTTTTCCAGTGCGTCGTGCAACGCATAGAAGAATCCAATCAAGTCTTCCCGGCTTCGGGGCTGTCGAGCCGCCTGCTTCCCCACACCTGGAACCGAAACCAACGTCTGCTGGAGCAGGTACTCGTTCTCCTCGTGGGCGTTGGCAGTTGCCATGAGCCAGTCGTCCAGACCAAGGGACATCGCCTGGGCTTGCTTGATCCCAGTGTAGGCACGCTTCAGTGCTTGCTGGAGATCAGCCTCAGACTGGAGACCCCGCTTGTGGTTGCAGTCGATTGCGGACCAACTGTAGGTGTAGTCGCTGATGTGCCGCATCTGGTAGTTGATGGACACGGCTTCTGACCCCAGGTAGCCGGTGATCTTCTCAGCCAACTGGTCTACCTGCCCTTGGACGCTCTCGTAGAGCCTCTGGAACAAGAGGTGATTCCCGTAGAAGGTGCCACCCTTCACCAGCCAATGGCTCGTCTGGTACGAGAGGTACTGCGCTCGGAGACACCCCAGCACATCACACAGAAGCCGACGCACCACTTCCCGTTGCATGGGAGTAGCGTTGAGGTACGCCTGCTTGTCTGTGCTCTGGCTCATACTTCAACCTCAATCACGGGGTTCCATTCGTCGATGTCTTCGGGGTGGGGGTGTTGGTGAGGGAGCGACCGCTCCTCGCCCTCCGGTCAACCACGGCGTCGGGTGGTTGCCGTGCGAGTACCGTCAGCCCATTCCACCCAACCATCCACCGAGTCGGGCACAAACGCCTTCTTCAACATCTCTTTGGTGATCTCACGGTCGATCTCGGAACTGGCCGTTTTCCCCGGCTCCTCAGAAGTCGCAGCCCGCTTGGCTACTGGAGCATCTGGGTAGCAGGACAGGATCATGCGGGAGTAAGCACACCGTGCGGTCTTGCCGTGCTCTTTCAGGAACCCGGTCATCTTCGCGTACTTCGCAGTCCGTCGGCTGTGGAGACTGTAGGCAACCTCACCGACGTAGGCGCGGAGATCAGAGCAAGCAACCAGAGCCAGGCGTGCAGTCTTCGTGGGGTGTCCGTAGAGGCCACCGGCAATCTTCTCCTCGGAAGCGAGACGCACGTTCTTGCCTTTGGGAGTGATGAACAGTTGCCCGCGCTCGGCGTCAGCGAAACCCTTGCTCTGAGCAGCCAGGGCACCCTTGCGGGGGAGACTATCTACACGGAGTCCCTGGTTGCCTGCCAGACGGAGAGCGTCAACGACGTACTCCAACTGCTCTTTCTCGGAACCGTGGAAGATCGAGGCGTGACGCTCACTGGGAAGCAGCGCAGCGGTCTTGTCGGACGCCACGCGAGGTCCGATGTCCTTCATGGCAGCCAGGATCAGACGGGCGCTCTTGCTGTTGGCCCGCTTCGCGTGGGCCTTCAAGAAATCCACACTCCGCTCATCCCGTGCGTAGAGGACTTTGGCGATGCTGTTGGCTCGGCGTTGGGCCTTGCGAACGGACGCTTCCACGTCCCGCTGGGTGCCCTTCGTGTAGCCGTAGAGGCCACTGGGCTTGGATGCGGTCCTCATCTGGGCTGCTTCGGCCTTGGCGCGGTCAGCCTGAGCCTGCTGCTCATTGGCTTCAGCCTCGGCTTCCAACTTCTCGGCTTCCTGCTGGGATGCGGTCTTGGAAGCGTGCCGCTCACTGGGAAGGAGATCACTCCGGGAGGCTGTCTTCCCTGACAGAGCCTTGAGCACCTTGTCCTTGTCGAGTTTGCCCTCGCTGTCAATGAAAGGGGCTGCTGCCTCCACGTCCTTCATGGTGGGGGCGGTGAGAAGCCTCTCCAACTCTTTACGGGTGTCCTTCGCAGTCTTCTTGGTCCCCTCTGCCTCGGCTTCACGCTCCTTCTTTCGTCTTCTGTCGCCCACCTCTCCAACAATAGCCCCGGCAATAGCCCCGGCAGCGACTACACCCACCATCACGGGCAGAGCAGCGAGGCCGATGGTGCCCCCTAAACCAGCAATGCCCGTGGCGATCAATCCTGACCCCCCAACCGCAAAGGTACTCCCGAGAGCACCAATCACCGTAAGCAGTTCTCTGTCAGAGTGGTCCTCGGAAAGTGCCTTCTCTACGTCGTCAAGTGCCTTCTGACCCTCGGGGGACTCGACTTGGGCCTTCGCTTTCGCCTGCCACTCATCCGCTTCCTTCTCTGACACGGGCTTCGCACCGTCGATGATGCTCTTGGGCAGCCCGGAATCCTTGAGGGCCTCGGATACTGAAGCAGCCTCCGACTTGCCGTCACCCTTGTCGGACTTCTCAAGGAAGTCCTCGGGCTTCTTGGTGGACTTGGAGGGATCTTTCAGACCTTTCAGGTATTGCTCGTGGAGGTGCTTGGCTGCTTCAGGAGTCTTGGCCAGTTCCGCCTTCGCGTGCCGCTCGCTGGGGAGCAAAGAGGTGAAGCCTTGATCCCAGACGTGGTCCTCGCCCATGGCCTCTTCCATCTCCTTCCGCTTCTTCTTCACGGACTCAGGCGGGTTCTCGTGCATGTCCTCAAACTCGGGTCCGACTACCTTGGCTACCTCCTCCACGGTCATCTTCTTCCCCTCGGGGAACCGTGCGGCTCGCACGCGCTCACTGGGGAGGAGATCATCAGAGACGGGTGCAGCCGCCTTGCGGCGGCTCTCAACGGGAAGAGGATGGTTCATCAGATTTCTCCAGTACCCCCGTGGAGGCATAGGCTCGCTACCGTGGGATCACACAAAAACGTCGTACCCGATGTTCGCTGTGACGGTGGCTCCGGCCTGAACTGTGAAACCCAGGACGGTCTTGTCGGTGATGCGGAAGGGGGCGAAGACATCCGAGGTCGTCTGGACCCGGTAGGAGGTGTCCGCAAACGCCTCCGCGAAAGTCACAGACTTCGATGTTTCATCGGTGAAGACAAGGGTGCCGTTGACGGCTGATGTAAGTGCCAAAATAGTCTCCACGGCTGCCATCGCAGAGGAGATGTCGGTGCTGACGCTCTGCGGGATCTGGGTGTAAGGCGAGATCACGAACCCATAAGGATCTTGAATGTCGCTGACGGAAAGGTTCCCCTGCGAGTCAGAGGCAATCGTGAACGTGTAGATGTCCGGGCTGTGCCCTGATCGATACACGAACTCCGACTGGGCGAGGGAGGCGGCCATCAGAAGACTCCCGTAGTCTCACAGCCCATCCTCTGAAGTGCTGCATCGAGACTCTGCAACCCCTCTTGGTCTTTGGACCACACGGTAACGTGATCAAAGGCTGCCTTGATCCCAAGGTCCGCAACAGGAAGTGTAGAGGAGATCTTGATTCTCCCGTCCCGGAAAGACCGCAAGAGACCGGGCAAGTTTCGGGACTCCCTGCTGGACCCCCGATAGATGGTCAGGCGGTATTCAGGTACCGCGTGAGATCGGAGCCACTTGGTCGCAAGACGCTTGGCCATTGCGACTCTACGGACGGATGGGGTCTTTGAGTCATTCATGCCAATCACTCCAGAGGCTTACCTGACAGCCTCGATAGAGCGACTACCGACTCTCTCTACGCGGGCTGCTCCGAGACAACGTAGATCACTGGCTCTGACCACTTGGAGCGGTGGGTTTCCTTGAGGATGTTCAAGTTCCCTGCAACGTGCTCAAAAACACGGACGTACTGTTCCATGCCGTGCATCTTCTTCAGACGGGCGATGGTCCTGAAGTACCGGTGGCGCACGAACCCTTGTGTGACCCCAAGGCTCTTGGCGACTTCACTCTGGCAGGTGGTAGCGACCATCCCCACCATGATCTGGATGTCTTTCGGGTCAGTAAGCACTCCCCGAAGGTCTTGCTCCATGAGCCACGGGTCGTAGTTGGGCATGTCGAGCAAGTAACGAATCCGGGCGGCGGCGCGTTGAAGCCGGTAGCAAACGGTCGGCTGGGAGATGTTGAACAACTCCGCAATGGTGGTCTGGCGGATGCGCTGGAAGAAGTACAACTCCACAAAGTCGGCCTCCCTCGGTGGGATCTTGTCGAGCACCCCCTTGACCTGCTCCAGTTCCTCCTTGCTCTCGTCGGAGAGTTCTTCAGTCGTACTGGGGAACTGGGAAAGGCCGTCCTCGTTGGAGAACATGCGCTCGATGTCTGCTGGGTCTAAAACAATGTGGCTGCACCAATAGTTACTCATCTTCGTCACTTAGGGGGCGTAAGAGGAAGCACGGAAGATATTGGATGGCGCGTATGGAACGCATCTCTACTAAGAGGGTCGCGTGTTTCCCGGCCACCCCCACCACGTTCCCCCTTATACCACTCAGAGGCCCATCGACAATACGAACACCCATACCCTCTTGGATTTCCACTGCCACGAGTTCCCGCAAACGGCTCTGTAAACCGTCCACAGAAGCCTGGGAGACAGTCTCACAAGGGGCGTAAGGATTAGTTCCTCGGGTGAGGATCTTTTTGATGTAGGGGGAGCGCAGAAGATCGGAGCGACTGGAGTTATCGAACCCCGAAGCAATGAAGGCGTACCCCTCCATCACCGAGAGAAGGGTCCGTTTCTCTCGGTATGTGTAGGTGAGATACGGGATGAACACGGGATGGTCGCGATCTAAATCTGCGTGATCACGAAGGATCTCCTCAAGGATGCCCTCCTCGGCGGCGCGTTCACCGTGATGGCTGAGTTCCAGTACCACCCATGTTACTTGGTCTCGTTCGTCCACGCCTCAAACCCCGCAAGTGGTGCTGTACCAACTCACGGAAGACGTTCGGGGTGAGGACGTGCGACTCAGAGTTGGTTTGAAGGTTAGCGGTGGGGTCAACCCGATCATCAGGCCCACCACCAACGGCTCTGGGGTCAACCCAGACGTTGGTGGTGGTGAGGTGTGCTGAAGAACCGGTAGTAGCATGTGCGACATTACCCACGGGAGGATCACTCGGTGTTGACGTTGGGTGGGTTTCTGTTGTGGAGGGGGGTGGGAGGGGGGTGGGAGGCGTAGAGGGCGGGGCAGGTGAAGCAAAACTTTCACTGGCAGCGTGGAAGACTCCGCCGAAGAAATGGTGCGCCGAGGCCGCATCAAGTACAAGGGTCTGCCTCGTCGGACGGTGGGGAGGGGCCGCGAAACGGGTAGCCACATTCAACCACGCCGACCCGCGCAGTGCCAAAGCCTCAACCTTTTCGGAGTCCCACTTTGATGGAATCCGCCCCGCTACGCCCAGGTGAACCCGGTAGGCCAGCATGGCGGCCTCAGCCAACCGCTCGTAGGCAGAGGAGGGGCTTACCTCCTGCGACAAGGCTGTGGCACAACGGATCGCTTCTGGAAGGTCTTCCCCCAACGATGCCAGCAGGTTCAACACCCCGCCATTGGCATCAAGGTGCAGGTAAGAGGCGACGTTCTTCTGTGTGATCTCCCCCAACATCGACACGCCTTCGACCATCTTCAAGGCGTCCCGGATGTGGGACTCCGACTGCTCCACAATGAGTTCCAGGGCATCGTGGTCATAGACCAAGCCCTCCTGCTCGCAGATGTGGTCCAGTCGGTCAGTGATCTCCTGGTGCGAGGCCGACCGGATCACAAACGCAGGGGCACACCGAGAGAAGATCGTGCCGACCATCTTCTCAGGCTCCGTCGTACAGAAGATGCAGACGAGGCGCTTGTCCTCCGATCCCGGAGCGTTGTCCTCCATCGGCTTCAAGAGCGCGTCGAGAGCCTGCTTGGAGAGCCGATGGCTCTCGTCGAACAGGTAGATGCGGCGCTTCCCTGACACCGTGGAGTACCGCACGTCCTCCAGAATACGGCTGAGGTCAGCCTTACCGGACTTCGTTGCTGCGTCGAGTTCCACGAAGCACTCGTGGGTGTCGCCGTTCAAGAACGTCAGGCAGGAGGCACACTGGTCACAGGGGCTGCCTTCAAAGGGGGACTCGCAGAGCAAGGCTCTCGCAAGAAGCCGCCCGAGAGTAGTCTTCCCGGACCCGTGTTGCCCACAGAAGACATACGACTGGTGGAAGCCCCGCCCCTCGACCACGAACTGCCGCAGGACCGCCACGGTGGCGTGCTGACCCAGCACCTCATCGTAGGTCTGGGGTCGATACTTTGTATCAAGAGCCATCGCCTCTCCAGACAGCAACGTACAGTTGGAACTGGCCTTGCTCCTCTATGGCACACAGGAGTGGGCCGTGCTCCCGAAACAGGTCCACGAGCCTCCCCTTGAATGCCTTGAGCGTCAGTGCTGCCTCGTCCTCGGCCCCGAGGCCCGAGGAGTCCACGAACAGGGTCTCCAACCTCTCCTGCTCATCGTCGATGTCTGAGCAGGCATAGCCAAGGTGTGGGAACGGGAAGGGAGGCCATGCCATGATCTCGTCTTCAGAAGCCACTGTTGTGGGCCGACGAGACTGCTGCCGGGATTTAGTCGCGGCATCATCATTGATGGCGCGGATGGTGTCGAGACCCCACATTTCTACCCCTCGGTGTCTGCGCCAAACATCTCCTCAACAGGGGAGGGACCTTCCTCCTTATCTTCCACCGGGAACCACATCCCGTACCGCTCCACGTTCTCACGGAACGCCATGATGTCCGGCTTTGCGACGGAGCACTTGAACTCTCCGCTCTTGGGGTCTTCCTCGCACCGACAAGCGGTGAGCAGGTGGTCCAGCAGGGCTTCCTGCTGCTTGGAAGACAACTCGTTCTCCCACAGGTCAGCGGCAACCTCGACGACGAACTTGAAGTCAGTGTTGCCGATGGCGTTGGCGAGTGCAGCGACCTTCTTGCTGTTCCCGAGGACGACTTGTCCTCCGCTCTTTCCCGCCTTCTCGCGGAATACGACCACGATCTCATCCACGATGAGAGCAAGGTCAGGGTGGTTCTGCCCGATCAGATCTTTGATCTTCGTGTGAACCTCGTCGTTGGCTTTCCAGATGTCTACGGCCATGGGGATCTTCCTCCGGTGGGTGTTTTCAACACTCATCCTTACCCGCTGGGGGTCGTCCGCGACCCCCCTAAAGACGGAAGGCTCGACGAAGACCGGGAGTTCCAGTGACTTCCCACACGTCTCCTGGGTCTTTGCCCCGGTACTGAACATCCCTGCAACGAACGCCGACGTGCTCCAGTCTCTCCAAAACCCCCCAGACTCGGCGGCCCGTGTCGGGGTGCTGGTAGCCCAGGACCATCTTTCGCCCTGTCTCGTCCATGTCGAAGGCCACATGGACCATCGCCCGAGGATCAAGGAATCGTTGAACGAAGGCCACCTGATTCGGAGTGATCTTGGCACCCCCGCACGAGAGCACCACGTCCTTGTCCGGGACCGCGTGGGTCAACGCCAGGTCAAAGACCCCCTCCACCAACCAGATGTCCCCACCCTTCCAGATGCGGTTCAGGACGGATGGGGTCATGCCCGTGAACACCGGAGACCAGGAGGTGTCGGGCAGGAAGTACTTCGACACGGATTTCTCACCGTCCCAGCGCCGGAACTCGACGCCCACGACCCGTCCTCGTGGGGACCAGAGAGGAACAGAGAGCCAGTGATCCACCCGGCTCCCGCTTTGACCATGGCGGTAGGTGAAGGTGCTGTCAGGGCACGGGACTTCTGGACAACGCCAGACCCCCACCCGCATCTCCTCCATGAGCCGGAACGGTAGACCTCGACCGAGGATGTAGCCTTCGGCTTCCTCGGGGATGAACTCGGCTGAGTCCAGTAGGGCGTTGGTCAACCACTCTCGCATGGAGTGGCTTACCCGTTCACAGGGGAATCAGACCCCCTGATGATGGCTATGCCCCTTCTCTCCAACTAACAACGAAGACGACATCTAAGGCGATTGAGCGGCGCTCAGTCTCAACAATATCGCGCAGGTGTTTGAAGTCGATTTCAAAACGCTTGATCTCCTTCCGTCTGCCGTCCTCGCCCACAAGAAAAAGTTCGCCTTCCTCAAGAATGATCTCGTTACCCGACTCGTCCTCATCCTCGACTTCAGCCCGCTGGCGCAAGGCTTTGAGCACACGAGGCGAACCACGCCCCTCCAGAGCGTATTCAAGTTGAGGCTGGTTGCTGTCCTCGTGGCTGAAGTCTGGGGTATCAATCCAAACGGTAGCCGAGAGGGTGACTCTCCTCTCAGGTGCCGCCTGCTTCTGCAAGCCAGTAAGGATCGCCTTCCTCTCGGGTGACCCCACAGGAAGGGTGCTCGCAAGACGGATCAGGGCTTTACGATCAGTCTTAGGCATGGTGAAGTCTCCAGAAGGTGTTGCCCTACCCAGGCGATAGACACCCTACCGCGCCTCCTGCCTCCGGGATGCGTGCCGGGCACGAGCGTTCTTGTTGGAGCAGTTGCGGGAGCAGTAGATCGAGTTCACCCGTCGCTGCTCCCCACACTCGCGCCACGCACAGGCACTCGGAGGGGTCGGGAAGGTGATCACCTTGCGTTCCTCCTCCAGACGGAGACGTTCAGCCTCGGCCTCCAGGCGCTTCCGTTCTTCCTCCAACTTCCGCTGGCGCTCGATCTCTTGCATCCGCTCATGTGCCCGCTTCGTTTCAGCGGCCAGGTACTCGGACCTTTCCCGTGTGGTGTGGTCCACTGCGGGTTGTCCGTAGAGGCGGTGTCCACAGGTGCGGCAGTGGAGAGTGGCGTCATAGGGCCACCCCCGTGATGACCAGCCGTGGTCCCGGTACAGGTCTACGTCAGTCGAATCACACTTCTGGCATCTCGGAAGGAACTTCACTGTCTTCATCACTTCCTCTCAGGACAACTACGCCTCTGGAGGGGTTATGCACGACGGCACCGAGATAGCCCTCTCCCAAGAGGTACACAGTGCCAACATACGTTCGGTCGGGGACCAATACCCCCCAGGAGGGGGGAAGCCAATCAGCAGGGGCACGGCTTATGTCAGGGGCCGATCCGATGTCGAACTCAGCCCCGTACAGCAGCGTCACGTCAGGTAGGTCGTAGTAGTGAAGATGCTTGATCCCCTCCAACACCCCTGCCGTGGTCGGAGGATGGACATTACCCCACCCCCTACGCCCACCCTCGCTTGCTATCTCTGCGACAAGAGCACGGTACAAGTCGTCTGGTTTCTGCTTCCGCACAGCCAGTCGTAGGAATCCTTCTCCAAAGGCCCGCTCCACCCAGAGCACGGCTTTGGAGGATGTGACGAGAAAGGGTCCAGAGTCCGAAGGCACCGGAACCCCATCCAACATCAGGGGCCGCTTCTTGAAGGGGTGTCGAACCATGGCGAGGAGGTTTGGGTTCATCCGAAGATCCTCTCCCACCACGACTTCTTGATGGGGTCTGAGTGCGCGGTCGTATTGAGCGCCTGGTTCATCACCTTCTCGATGAGTTCGCGGGCATAGTCGGCATCCTCATCTGTATCCGCCCACAGCAAGACCCCTCCCATCGCACCGACCATGGAGCCGTTGGGGGCCAGCGGCTCGTCCGGGCGGTGATCCAGAACCCACATCAAGGCAGCAACATCCGGGAAGTCCCTGGCGATCTCATGCAGCGGGGAGTTCTCCCAGAACTGCCGATACTCCTGCTTGATCTGAGCCACCTCATCCGGGGGCCATTCGCCGTTAGAGGGGAACCGCTGACGCAAGATCCGCTTCACATGCCGATACTTGGCCTGCTTGAGTTTCTGTTGGATCTCGCTTGCATCCCGCATGAGTCACCGCTTACCGATCTTGCGGAACGTCGCCTCACCGTCCTTCTTCTGGATACGGTACGCAGTGCTCGCGGCCTCGACCAGTGCGGGGTTGTGGCTGACGGCCAACACGTCCAGGCCCATCCTCTCAGCCAACACCGAAAGGAACTGCCCCACGCGAGGGACATAGTGCTCCGCAACTGCACCCAGGCTCTCATCCAGCAGGAGCAGAGGGCGAAGCCCGCGCCTATTCAACACCACGATGCGGAGCAGGACCGACTGGACTGTGGAGACTGATCCCCCATAGGCGTCCGTGCTGCCCCCCTCTGTGGTGGTGCCATCCGGCTCCTTCTGGACGGTGATGAGGTCCACCGCGACCTTGCCCCGCTGCACCTCGATCTCCGTCCGCACGGACAGGTCAAGATCATCGAAGATCGCCTGCAACCCTTCGGTCAGCAGACTCTCCACCGTCTTCGCGTTGTCCACCACCTCTCGGTCAATCAGGGTGCGGAACAGGTCAGCCACACGGCTAAGAACCTCGTCCTCGGCCTCCAAGGTAGCCACCTGTACCTCGGCGCTGGAGAGAGCCTTGAGGGACGCATCCCGCAAAGCCTCGACTCGCGCCAGGGACTGACAGAGTTGGCTATGGTCACTCACGAACGCCAAACGATCACCGTGTAGTAGTGGTTGCCCGAATCCTCGGTACTCCCCTCATCCTCGTAGGAGAAAGAGACATACCCACCTCGACCACGCTGATGCACCCCAAAGGCAAGAGTGTCGAGGTCGAACATATCTGCGATGGCACCCACGTAGGAGTAGTCCATCGAGAAGGAGAGATCATCGAGTCCAGTCGCAACCGACTGGATCATCGGGTACTCGTCAATGCCCCCCGCCTCCGAAGGCATGGCCAGGTAGAGAGTGCCATCCTCCCCCACAGAGAAGGAGACTGCCTCATGCCCTTTCGGGGCAGAGGAAAGGAGCACGTCCACCGCACCGTTGAACTCCACCACGTCGATGGAGAGAGTCATGTCCGAGTCTTCCACCTCGACGGGAAGTTTGGGCATCGCCACCGTAGGACGGCTGACACCGATGTAAGACCCATCGGGACGAAGGAAGATTGCGGCAGCACCGCCCCCAGCACCGTCCGGTCGGCTGGCTTGCTTGACGGAAACAGAAGACTCCTGTGTGGTCTTGTCAGAGAGGAACTTGAGGATCACGGACAAGTCCTTGCCCGGAACTCGCAGGTCCAGGTCCGGGAGATCGCGCACGTTGACGCTGGACACAGCACGGCGGTTGGTGGCCTTGAGCACACCATCCGTAGCCTCTGCCTGACAGATCTCGGGACGGCTGGTGTCGTCAGACGACACGAAATGCTTGCTCAGACTGAGAGCACGGTAGAGGGTCGAAGGGGAAATGTCCCCCACATCCTCTGCCTGTGCCATGAGGCCATCCCAATAAGGGAAGCGGCTGGCATCGAGGCTCCGCAACTTGACCTTGGAGCGTGGACCCTTCGCCACAACCTCGCCCTTCTCGTCGGAGGAGAGGGTGAGCACACCATCCCCGACAGAGGAGATCCACTTGTCGAGTCGCCATGCCTCTACGGTGAAGGCATCGCCGTCCTCGCCGTCCACAACTGCCGTGAAAGGGGCGCGAGAGAAGACCCGCATATCGTAGGACAGGACTTCCACCTGATCCCCGTGCAGACGAAACAGGTAATGGGAGGACAGGTCGGAACCAGACCCAACGGTGAGGGATGCGATCTTGAGGGCGACTTCAAGATCCTGTTTGGCGACTTCGATGTTCATGCGTTCTCCAGGTAGGGGGATAGTGCGGTTTGAGCCTCTACGAGAGCCGCCTCAAAGGAGGCAACCTCCTTCGCGTAGGCAGTGTTCAGTGCATCCAGGGTGTCTTGCAGCGTGTCAGGGCTGAGGTTCTTGGAGCGAATCTCATCCTCTACGTTCGTCAGAGCCTTGTCGGCGGCTTCCTTGCGGCCTTGAATCCGCTGGGCGTCGTTGCCCAAACGATCTCGCAGAGCGAGTGCATCTTTCAGGCGTGAATCAAGATCTGACATGTGTGCCTCCCTGTACTGAGACATACCCAACCGGAAGGGCTTACACCCCCCCTCCTCAGAGTCACAGCGACAGGTCCACGAACCCGCTCGCAGCCGCCGTGATCTCCGGGATGAGGGACTTCTTATTGCGCTTTGCTGCGTTGGCTGCCCGCTGCTCGCGACGAGCATCGCAGACGGTCACGAAGTCACAGAAGTTGCAGATCTTCGGAGAGGGGGTGGGGTCAAACTCCTCGGCCTTCATCGCGACCTTGGCTTCAAGAGCACGCTGGGCCAGTCCCTGAAGGTCGCCCTCGTCGAACTCAACCCACTCCACCCCAGACTCAGTGATCTCGTTGCCATCCTTGTCGGTAGTGATGTGGCCAGTCGGAAACCTGTACCAGACGTAAGCCAAGCGGTCGGGGAGGTCTTTGTAGAGCAACTTGTAGAGGAGCGCGTACCACCGGAGTTGATCCGGGTCGGTGTACTTCATCTTGTACTTCGTGTTCTTGCCATCCAGGATCGTGACCCCGGTGTCCTCGCGCTGGACGATGGTATCCGCACGGCCTCCGATGGGGTTCTGTGTGTCGATCCACCCAACCAGGTCCACCTCGGCCTTGGCGTAAGTGCCGAGAAATCTGTGGGCCTTCATGGTCTGGATGAACCCTGTGATCCCAGCCGCGCACAACTCCCACATCTCAATCCGGGTCATCCGGGCCTCGGAGTAGTTGATGTTGTTCTTGGGCTTGTCGATCTGGCGGTCGAACTCCTTCTGTCCGATCTCCAGCATCCGAGAGGTCAAGGTCTTGGGTTCCCGATACAACTCCTCGTTGTACATGGCCTCGATTGCATGTTGGATCACGATGCCGAACACCGCATGGTGTCTGGAGCGTTGCTCTGGCTTCGGCTTCCGCTCACCTGGTCCGTGGCCGCAGTCGTAGTGATCCCACCCCTTCGACCACACGAACTGCTGTGGACATTCTTCGTACATCTTGAGGGTGGACCAGTAGAGGGTCGATTGCAGGTTCATGCGGGCCTCAGGTGAGTGTGTGACACTCACCCTACCCCTTGAACAGATCGAAGATGTCGTGCCCCGAATCCGGCTCCACAGGTTGTGGAGCCTTCCTGCCCTCAATCCGCGCTTGAGCGAGATCAAGGTAGTCGGGATTCAAGTCGATCCCGACGTAGTTCCGACCCTCTCGGAGAGCGACCATCCCCGTCGTGGCTGACCCCGAAAAAGGATCTAAAACCGTGCATGGCATTGTAGGGAACGGGACACGCTTGGGAGGTTCGACCTTCTGCACCCACCCATTCCCTAACCATCGACCAAGAAGATCAGGGGGGATAGGACGGCTCCCACTCTTATCCGTGCGGGTGTAGTGGGAAAAGGTTGTGGAACCGCCTGCTTCCTTTTCCATCTCCTTTCGATGAGGGGATGCTTTAATCTGGGCAGCATACTTGCGTTGTTCGTAGCGAGTGGTGAGGGAAACCCCTTCGCTGCTGCCTCGGGGTCGATTCATTCCTCGGCGTCCCGTCTTCATTGTGGGATCATCGGCGGTGCGTGTTCCGGTTGGTGTGGCGATACTCTCAAAGTCCCCTTCTTGAAAGTCCCCTTCCTCACTACACGAGCACCCAGGCGTCCAACCCTTGTGAACAGAGTAGCCGTCTACGCGACTACCGCCTGACTTCCCAACAGTGCCCTTCGGCTTACCTACACTACCACGCGCTTCGTGAGCCGCCTGAGTCTTGGGGCAACTCTTACTGGTCGAAACAACCCTCTCCGCAACCCTCTTGAAAGGAGCACCGCACCCCGAGCAACAACCTTTCTCACTGGTTCCTGCAAGGACCATAGGCACAACCAACTCAGGGGGCCAGGTCGCGAAGTGGGAACCCTTGTAGGGCTTTGGGTTCACCGACCAGACAGACCGCTTGTTTCGTGAGGGGCTGCGGATGGCCTCAGCATCGAAGTAGTACCGCCCCCCACTGTCAGGATGGGCGAACAAGAAGATGTACTCGTGGGACTTCGTACAGCGGTCGGTGACGCTCTCAGGCATACACGAGGGCTTGTTCCAGATGATGTCCTGCCGCAGATACCACCCATCAGCCTGGAGCGCGAAGGCCACCCGCCACGGGATACCCACCATGTCCTTCGGCTTGATCACCTCGTGGCCACCCATCTTCGCTGAGGACGACGAGAAGTTGTACTTGTCCCCATCTTTATCGCTGGCACAAAGACCACCCTGTGAAACCACGGTGCCCCGTGATCCCCGTGAGTAGGAGTCTCCCAGGTTCACCCAGAGGGTGCCGTCGGGGCGAAGTACCCTCTTGATCTCACGGAAGACCTCGACCAGGGTCTCAACGAAGTCCTCTGGCGTAGCCTCCTGACCGATCTCGGTGTCGCCTGCCCCGTAGTCCCTCAGCCCGTAATAGGGCGGACTGGTGCAGACCGTATGGACCGATGCGTCGGGGAGCAACCGCAAGGAATCCCGAACATCCTGCCCGTAGTAGAGGGTCGCCGTGGGTCGGTTGTCTCCAAAGCCTGGAGTCAGGGTTACTGGTTTCATGCGCCCTCCAAGTAAACCAACGCCCGCTCTCGAACCTCGTTGGGTACATCACCCATACCCGTGACGGCTTCGGCCAGCGTCTGCTCACCTTCGGCTGGCTGGAGGGCTTCACGGATGGCCTCGACGAACGAATCCATCTCCACCTGCCTCTTGATCTGGCGAGCACGGCCTTCCACATCGAAGACCTCCTCGGGGGCTTCAACCTTGAGCCTGTGAACCTCGATCTCGACCCCTTCGCTGGTGCATCGGAGCACAGCCGCAGCAGGCTCCCGCTCCACCTCGTCCTGAGACAAAGAGCCTCGGGTCAGCGAACCGATGTTCACGAACTGCTTGCCGCCGATCTCCTTGACCCCCTGATCCTTGTGCCAGTGGCCGAACAAGTACACATCGGGAGCCGTGTCCACGAGGTCGGCGTACTTGATGATGTCCTCGCCCTCAAACATGGTGCCGCCCTTGTGGGAGGCGAGCACATGGGCAACGCAAATCAGGATGTCCTCCTCGCCCCTCTCGATGCTGGTGAACCGCTCCATGTCGTAGGAAGTGCCATGGTAGGGCACACCAACCACCCGAACCTGGGGCCGGGTCTTGGACCCAGGTGCTCCGAAAGACGCCTCGTGGGCGTCGTAGAGCCGCTTGAACACCCCCGTGGAGTACAGAACCCCAAGAGGTTGCTGGGGCAGGAAGGAGTAGTCCCCGTACACGCAGTCATGGTTGCCTGGAGTGCAGTACACCGGGCACGGGTAGTTGGCATGGTGCTCTGCCGTCCGGTGGACAAGCGCATGGCTGTTTCGACCGGGAGACTTGATGTGGAAAAAGTCACCGCCGTCGATGATGGCGGTGGCGTTGACCTCGCGGGCGAGATCACGGACCTGACCCAACTTGCCGAACACGGTGCCTGCCCAGTCGTCAGTCCTTGATGCTGGTGCCCTGTCAGACAGGTGGACGTCAGTGCGCCAGACGAGAGTGACTCCGCTCATGGGGAAGCCTCCCCGAACAGGTCCATGATGGTCATCTGCTGGGCATGATCCGGTGGGAGCAGTGCTTCGCGGAGCGTGTCGATGATGGTGTCGAGGACCGCCTCATCCACATTGCGGATCTGGGCGCGAATCCAACGCTGCTTCTCCTCCGCAGGGGTTTCGGGCAAGCGACGGGACACGTCCACGTCCGGGACCGCCACACGGACAGTCGCCTTCTTCTTGCTGCGGGTCCAGCGACACACCTCAGTGCTGACCACAGCACCCATCTTGACGAGTTCCCCCCGCACTGCACTGACCGTCTGGTGAGGCAGGTCGAGGGCGTCCTCGGCCTCCTCGTCGGTGGAACCGTGCTTCCCTTGCGTAAGGAAGTGCTGGTAGAGGCGAACGCGGTTGGAGGGCATGGTCTTCTCCTGAGAGGGTGCCCTTTCTCTTACCGAACGGAGGGGGACCACGACCCCCTAATCCCGGAACTCCTCGTAAAAATCAAGGATGTCGAACCCCTTTGGAGTTGGTGTAGCCACGAACTCCTGCAACTGGTCGTCCGACATGCCCTTGAGTTTCTTCCGGGCCTTCGTCATCAGGTGTTCCCGGTCTGTCTTGCCTGGAGACTTGCTCACATCGACGCCGGGGACAGCCAACCACACAGCGGCAGGATTCCCGGAACGGGTGAGCCGGGTCTTACCTCCATCCACCACAGCCCCCAACTTCATCAACTGGTGTCGGGTGCCTGCCATGCTCTTGTGCTCGATGCTGGTGTTGTGGATCACCTCGTCGTCCGTAGCCCCCTCGCCCCCTCTCCCGAGGAGGTAGCGGTAGACCATACGACGACGGGCGGGGCCGGTCTTCTCAGATTTCTCATAGGCGAACAGGCTGTTCTGTTGTGTGCTCATGCGTGTGCCCCCTCATGGACTGTGTTGCAGGTAGGACAGACACCCCGATCACCCAGAAGCCTCTGCACCTCGGACTCGGCGTCAGCCAGGTCCACCAGAGCCTTTGAGTGGGCGACGGTGCTCGCCTTCACCTGATCCCGTGCTTGCAGAAGGCGAGCACTGAGGCTTGCCGCCTCTGCATACTGCCCCTTGATCTCAAGCGTCCTTGTGCTCTCGGGGAGAGCGACCTCTGTGAAGCCTGCCAGCCTGTTGCGCGTCTCTCGCGCCTCTTGCAGCCGGATGGCATAGCCAGAGATCTTCTCGATGGCTTGCTTGATCTTAGGAGCCTTTGTCTCCGGGACTGCCCCAGGATCAAATCCCTCCAGAGCCTCGGCGGTGTGGGCAGCGGCCTCCAGACGGGCTTGCAGTCGGGTGACCTGTCCAATGCGTTGCTCTTGCTCCTGAATCCCCGAACAAACAACCCCCAATGCACGCACCTCGTCCCCAACACTATCCAACCCATCGAACCTTTCAGCAGCCTGTTTGTGGCCTTCCACGTCCTTGCGGCGCACCTTCAACTCAGCGTTGGCTGACCTGCGGTCCTTCTCAGAGGCCTTGAGTGCGGAGGAGAGAGCACCAACCCTCTCCACGTCGGACAAGGCTTCGGCCACAGCGGACCCCGGACGGTTGACCAGGAACAGCGTGCCGTCGAACTGTTGGGCGATCTGGGGCCAAACCCGATCAGAGGCGGCGCTGATCTCTCGTACTCCCAAAGACTCCACCTCGGGAGGCACCCCACGACCCACGGTTGCGATCTGCTTCCCGTTGACTGTGTAGCGGTTGATGGTCTTGCCCTTGCGTCCGGGCTTCTCCCAACCCTTCTCCCACAGCACCGAAGTGCCATCGTCGAAGGTCAAAGCCACCGACAGGTGGGCGCAGCCGTGACGAACAAGTGGGCCTGGAGGGGCGTTGGTGAACACTCCCCGGATGGCCCGCATGAACGCGGTCTTGCCGCTGTTATTGGCCCCTGTCACCACAGTCAGACCATCAATGGACACCGAAGCGTCTGCGATGCTCTGAAAGTTCTGTACTCGGACTTGAACTGCCACTCTCACCTCCTACCAGGTACTACCTGATTCCTACAGGTCAATCCCGGCCTCGGCCATGGCTGCATCAAGGGACGACAACTCGGGGTCGGCCCCTTCGTCCTCGTACATGTCAGCGGCACCCGCACCCAGCATGGGAATGACCCGCGAGCGGAGGGCTGCATAGTGATCCGGGTTTTCAAGCATGTGTGCCCGCATCTTCTCGGACCCCTGCATCTTGAGAGGTCCACCAGGGCAGTCCTGCCAGGTGTACCAAGCGCCACCCTTCTTGATGATCCCATGTGCGGAGGCGATCTCAATCATGGTTCGCACGTTGTCGATGCCGTCACCCCATCGGATGTAGAAGATTTCTTCACGGCCTTGGGACCGAGACACCTTGCACTTCACGGCCTTGCACTTGATGATCCCACCCACGACGCGCTCATCGGTCTTGTGGGTCAGAGCGTTGTGCTCTCGGGCCTTCTCGTTCTGAACGCGGCGCAGTTCCAGGCGCACAGCAGCGTAGAACTTCCAGGCGTTTCCGCCTTGAGGCTTGGTCTTGGCACCGGGGCCAGTGTTCATGTTGGCTCGCACCTGACTGATCCCCACGACAGCCGTACCGCTACGGGCGATGGTGCCTTTGATGTTGGGGAGTTCCTGTGACCAGACGCTCTGGAGTTCCGCGACCTTCGACTGCTCGGCAACGTCGAGAGCGTCCCGCTCTGCGATGCGTCGGGTCACGGCAGCGCCCACGGAGTCGAACACGATGAGGTCAACACCAGCCGTGGCGTATGCCATGGCGTACTTGATCCCGTCCTCCAAAGTGTCCGGCTGGAGCAGCATGAACTTGTCGGAGTCAGTGATGGGCACGCCCAGCGCGTGAGCATAGTCAGGAACGATGTCGTTCTCCCAGTCGATGTAGACCGCAGTGCCTCCAGCCGCGCAGCAAGCCGCCACAGCCTCCAAGCACAGGGTGGTCTTGCCTGCGGATTCATGGCCCCAGACCTGAGTGACCCGGCCTCGTGGGAACCCAGGACACGGGGGAATGCCTTGCTTGTTGGGTTCACCCCCAATCAAGTAGTCCACCACGTCCGACCCAGTGCTGATGTGGGGAAGGGATTCCGTGATCGTATCGGCGTCCATAGCCACCACGATGTCCGTGAACTCCCTGCCCTTCTTCTTCGTCAGGTACTGCGTCACCACCCCCAAAGGGTTGGTCGCACCTGCGAGGGCTGAACTCCCCCCAGCATCACTCTTCTTCTTTGTCTTCGCCCGCGCCATCGTTGATCTCCTCGCCCCGCAACCGGGACCATCTGAAGAAGCGATCTGACTCTCGGTAGATCACCCCCTTCTTGATTGTCTTTCCAGCCTTCGCCCCACGGACGAAGGTATGGACCTTTGTGAAGTACCTGATCTCCGTTGGGGTCAACCCCCCTTCCTCAAGCCGTCCGTCGTAGAAGTCCCAGAACCGACCGGAGAGGACAGCCACGAGATAGGCGTCTGCCTCGTTGTGGTTCCAGTTGCGCCCGCCGCCTACGTCCTGCTTCGCTGCCGCACACATGTCCGTCTTGTCCATCTTCCACCCCTTCGGGCGGTCGAGGGTGTCGCGGGCATGGGCTTTGGCTTGAAGGGGGGACCAGAAGACGACGTCCATGCACTCGGCCCGTAGAGCCTCGCAGGAGTACAGGAACAGCCCGTACATCCCCTCGGACCACAGGTTGTCGAACACAGGGAACTCAATGCCCACCCTGTCTGGACGATGCTCACGGATCACGGCCCGTAGGGACTCCCGCTGGGCCATGTAGCGGGTGACGAACTCCATCTTGGAGGGTGTACGAAAACGCCCCCGACCGACGCACCGGGAAGGTGAGCCGACGGGGGCGTTCGTGTCGTGGATTGCCCAGCCGTAGTTCGTCAGGGACGGATCAAGGCCAAGCACCCTCACGCTACAAAACGTCGTCGAGAAGGTTGTCCACATCCTCCGAAGTGTGGGAGCCGCCCGCCGAAGGGGCAACTTCATCACCAATGGCCTCCCGAACCTCATCAACCGTCATGGGACGAGCGAGGTCGCGGTGGATGCCGTTGGAGACATTACGGGCCTCAGCGATGATCTTCGCGCCGACAGCGCGGAGGTCTTCGTTCTTGGCGTTCAGGTACTTGTGCAGAAGCGACTCACCCTCGGGGGTGAAGGTCATCTTGTGGAAAGTACCGTCCGTGCAGGTCATGGACAGGTCATGGTCGGTGAGCGGGAACCGCTTGTTCACGCGCTTGATCTCGTTGTACTTGCCGGGATCGAACACCCACGGCTGGATCTTCCAGCCCTTGCCCGCCTTGAAAGAGGACACGTCGAGTTCCCCATCCTTGTCAGTGGGCCAGACACAGATGACCGAAGCCACACGATGCTGGGCATCCTTGCGGAGCAGGCGCATGATCTCCTCACGGTTGTCCGGGGTGAGCAGCACGACGCCAACGCGGGAGTCGTACTTGGTACGCTCGCAGCCAGCGAACTTCGGCTGGCTGTCTTCAACAGGCACCCCGTCCTCGTTGTAGTCGTTGAACCACACGAAGGACACCCGGTAGGTCACACCCGTTTCGGGCTTGAACCTGCTGCTCTTTTTCTTGAGGCTGTCGTCGCCAGAGCCGAACGAAAAGTCGATATATCCATCAGTCATGTCAGAGTCTCCAAGGCGCGGTGAAATGTCATGTGCTTACTAAGCGTTGAGTTTTGTGCGCCAAAGGGTTGTACCCAACAGCAGGGAGGACCACCCCCCCTGTTGCAAGATTAGAGGTCAAGGTCTTTCAGAAGGTCGTCCAGATTCTTCAGATCGGGGCCAGTAGCGGGGGTGTCGATGGCAGACAGGAACTCGTCCGCTGCCTCGTCATCCATGCCGTTGCCCTCTTGTGCGGGAGGATCAGGGGTGGGGGCTTCCTCAGCCACCGTTTCTGCGATGGCCTCAGCCACCTCCTCGATGGGGGTGGGAGTCTCGCCCACCTCCTCGATGGTTTCGTCCACAGTCTCCACCACAGCGGCAAGGTCCGGCTCGGAAGCCCTGTCACCCGTGAACATTTCGTGCAGATCCTTGAGGGTCTGCTTGTCTACGTTGGGGGTGGCATCCAGATCGGGGGCTGTGGTTCCGGGGTGAGGCTTGCTGCCCCACCGCCCACCGAGACCGATCTCCTCATGGCAGAGTTTCATCTGGTCCCTGATGCGCCCCTGCACGTCCTTGAGGTCTGCCCGCTTCGCCTTGACGACAGTGAGCATGGCTTCAAGGTCCGCCTGGGACTGCGCCACAGCGGAGAGGTCTCGCGCCTGCTGCCGCAACTTCATGGTAGCGAGAGCATCGCGATCAGCGACGTTCCTCCCCGCACGAACCTCCGGGTCGTTGGCGTAGAGGTGCTTCTTCGCGAGGTCCATCTCCGTTTCCAGCGTCCGATGAGCGGCACGGTACTTCTGGAGCCACAGACTGACTTTGAGGAAGACGCTCTCGCACTCGGTGAGCATCCCCCGCGCTCCAGCCACCTTGCCGTTCAGCCGCTTCGGGCCAAACTGAAGGGGGTCTGCATCGAGTTCAACCTCCATGCTGGAGAGTCGGCGGAACACCGACTCCACAACGTCCACGGTGATCTCGGGGAGAGTCGGAGATTCTGTAGTCATACTGGCTCCCTATGCGACCTGTGCGGAGGCTTCCACTGCCGCCTTCGCTTCCTCACGAGGGAGAATGCGAGAGAGGTGGGCAAGCGTGTTGCGTTTGACGTCTCGGACCTTCGCTTCGTAACGGCCCTCCGAAACAGCACCGTCGGACAGAGCAGCACGCCACGCGCCGATGCTGGCCTCCATGGAAAGGAGGATGTGGGCGACCTGTGCCTCCTGCATGGTCATGCCAGAGGAAGCGACGTCAGCCGTGTCGATGGACACGTCCGTATCAGCACCCATGCCACCAGCATCGTCCTGCACGGTGTCCCATGCGGCACTCATGCCAGCGAAAAAGTCACCGTTCTTGGTCTTCACGGCGCGAGTGGCAACGACCTTCGTGATCCGCATCTTGCTTTTGACGCGCTCGACGGTCTCCTTGATGTGCTTGAGGTGTTCCTGATCAGCCATGTCGGCCTCCCGCAGTAGATGTTGTCCGGCCTCGGATAAGGCGGTTCCTGCTCTTACCCATCCTGGTAGGGGATCATCCCCCCTCCTGTCGGAGGCGGGATGCAAAGTGCGTATTCCGCCGATCAGCGCGGTCATTCCCCACCGCTTTGGACACGGCTGACTCGTGCCCCACGATGAACACGCGCTTCTTTGCACGGGTGATCGCCGTGTAGAGGAGGTTCCGCTGCAACTGCCACCCGAAGGACTTGAGCATGGGGACCACGATGATGTCGTACTCCTGCCCCTGTGACTTGTGGATCGTCTGGGCGTAGGCAAGGCGAATGGGTGGGGTTCCCTTACCTACGTCGTAGGAGATCTCGCGCTCAGGCTGCCCTGGAGGTGCAAAGACCCGGATCGCCAGGCGCTTCTTACGATGGTCGATCAGATGGACCTTGCCCACGTCACCGTTGTAGACCCCAGACTCGTAGTCGTTCTTGATGACCATGATCCTGTCACCCTCCCGGACCACGCCCCCGGCGAGATTTCTCTCGGCGCGACCTGGACCTGGTGGGTTGATCGCCAGGCGCAGGATCTCGTTGAGGTTCGTGACCCCAGCCTCGCCCTTATGTCGAGGGGAGAGCACCTGGAAGTTCTCGCGCTTGTCGAACAGCCGGGTCGCGATCTTGCGGATGATCTTGCTGGCCTCGATGCCATCATCGTCTGAATCGGTGCGGAGCAGGAGAAAGTCCCGGTCGTCCATGCTGGGCACGATCCCCGCGTGAATCGCATGGGCCGCTGTGACGATGCTGGACGTGTCCTCCTGGCGGAAGATCTCATCGAGGTGTGTGTGCGAAAAACGCTCACTATCCCTGAGATCACGGAGCACGTCCCCGGCCCCTACACTGGGCAACTGGTAGGGATCACCAACAAAGACCAGCCGACACTCATCGGAAGTTCCCCGGAGCAGACGGTAAAGCATGTGGAGATCAAGCATCGAGGACTCATCTACGATCACAACCTGGGCTGGGTGAGGGTTGTCTGGCCCGTACCCCCACTGTTCACTCTTGGTGTCAGTGCCCCTCCGTGCCCCCGCTGCACCTGTGATGCCCACGTAGGTGGCTTCACGCTCCTCGTCGTTCCACCCCTTCGCGCTGAATGCCCGGTGAACCGTAGAAGCACTGGCCCCGGTCACTGTCTCCAAGCGTTTCGCAGCGATGCCTGTTGGAGCCGCCAGAAGGAACGGCACCTCCTCATCCCGGAGGATGCTTACAACAGCCTGGAGGGTGGTCGTCTTGCCCGTCCCAGGCAGCCCGGTGAGCACCGACACAGGCTCAGTCAGCGCCTCCAGCGCAGCACCCTGTTGGGTATTGGTCAAAGTGACTTTGCGCCCTTTCGCCCACTTGTCGAGTTCCCGTAAGGCGGTCTTCTCGGTGATGTTCGACGTGGTGTGGGACAGCCTCCGAAGAAGCGCCTCGGCGCAGTCACGTTCCATCTCCTCCACCCAAGGCTCATAGACGGCCACACCCCCGAACTCCCTGGTTACTGCCAGCATGTTGCTGGCGTGGAGGTCTTTGATGGCGGCAGCGACCGCCTTCGGGGAAGGGGCGTTGGACAACATCTTCCCCACGGCGGATACGATCTGCCCAGTGCCAGCATAGACGTGACCCTCCGTGGCTACGTCCTGAACAGCCGTAAGGACCGCTCCGTTCATGCGACCCTTGTTGTTGAGGTCCACACCCAGACGCAGGGCAACCTCGTCTGCCTCTTTGAAGGAGATCCCCCCAAGGCGCACGAGAATCCACGGGTCTTCAGTGATCCGTTCCTCCAGTTCCTCCCCCAACACCGACCAGACCTTGCCGATGACCTTCGGGGGGACTCCCGCATCTGAAAGGAACTGAGCCGCGTCAAGATGGGTGCGGAGTGCTCGCCATCGCCCCACCACATACTGCTTAGTCAGATCTTCCAGGTCCATGTCTACGAGGCCCGCGTCCAGCACCTCTGAGAGATCAGAGCCTGCCTGCTGTGCATACAACTGCAACTGAAGGCGCAACTGTGGCCCCACCTGGTTGGCCGACAGCGCAGACAACACCCGCTCCTCCGTCCACGTCTTCACGCTCACGGGGCTTCGGGTCACAGTCAACTGCTTGCCGTACTGGGGGTGGGTGATCCACTTTGCCTCAAAGGACACCCAGGAACCCAACGTCACGTTCTGGGCAGGGAAGTGCCCTCGGACAGTAACGGGTGTAGGTCTCCCGTCGTCGAGGACTGCCTTCAATATGCGGAAGTCTTCGGACTGGTAGACAACAGAGGTCACTCGCCCGCTGTATGTCTGGTTCATGTTTTCACAGCCTTCTGGAGACCACTCAGGAGGCTCACCATGGCCTCGGCCTCGCGGATAAGATCATCCGGGGACTGCGTGTCATCCATTTCGGGTTCATCAAGTGCGGCCAGATCGAGCAAGACCAACCGGCCTTGATGTCCTGGCATCTTCGCCAGGTCCAAAGGAACCCCACCAACCTCCCAACCCTGAGAGTCGGTAAGGGTGAGGACACCGGATAGTTTCTGGTGGAACAGCCAGCCGGGGTGTTCCCGGTGACCGTGGGGACAGAAGCCGTGCCATAGGCACGAACCACCCCCTGGAGCCGCCTTGTTCAAGGAAAGAGGGAAGTGGTGAAGGTTGATCTCCACCACTTTCTCAAGGTGCTTGGTCAGCAGTTCGCTGAGGTCTATGTCAGCCTCACCCGCACGGGACACGGAGTGAACACCGTCGTGCTCGCTGAAGATTCCTTCAATGACCTGTAGGGGGAGAGACATGCCCCGTCATACCCGTCGCGGGCTGGACCACACCCCCCATTATTGGGTCGAGTACGTCAGGGACTTCATGGCTCGGATCATCTGGACGAAGGACATCGCAGGAACCTTGGCGCGATCCGAGAAGTAGTCGCGCTTGAGATCACGCATGGCTGGTGCGCCCAGGTCTTCAAACAAGAAGACCACCTTGCCGTCGTCCTGCCGCACTGCCTCCAGAAAAGGCACCCCTGCAACCCGCAAGTACGCGGAGAAGTAGAGGTCTTTGGTGCGGTATGGGGTCGTGGGCATCCAATCTCTCCCAAGAACGAAGAACTCCGAGGGTAAAAGATACCCCCGGAGTCCCGGAAAGAAGAAAGAGAGGGGAGGGAGGGTCCAGCCCCCTACAACTCAGGACAGGACAGTGCCGTCCACGCTGTAAGCCACACACGCCGCCGCTGTGACGCCCAGGTAGGTGAAGTCGGTGGCCGAGGTGTAGATGGAGAGGTCGCCTTGAGCCAGAGAGGATGCAAAGGAACCACTCAGGAACAACTGGCGGTAGTCATCCTCGAAACTGCCCTCATCAGCAACGGGGGCGATACCAGGGCCGACAGCGCCCGTAGCAAGCGTGTACTCACCACCGCAGCAAGCCTTCATAAAGTCGGACTGTGAACCGACGCTGGCAGTGCCACCACTCAGGACTCCTGCGTTTCCGGCACCGTCGGCATCAGCAACGGGTTCGTTCAGGAAGACGAAGGGCATCGTGCCAACACTACCTGCGCCGCAGACCGCGATGAAGACGTCGTTGAGGGCACTGATGGTGACCGGGTTGCCTGCGTCGAGCAGAGCGATGATTGCGGCGGCACAGGTATGGGCCTGTAGACCCGTAATCGACACCCCGGATGCCTCGTCGGCGGTGTTGGAGAGAAGGTAAGCCTCCAGGCCGTCGTAGTCCTGCACGGTGGGGTTCGCGGCGAGCGTGACAACGTCAGCGGTCTGACGAACCGGAGCCATGTAGCCAGACTGTCCCTTGAGGACTGCGGTCTTGCGAGAGGAGTTGGGGGTCAGATCGGTGATCTGGGCAACGGTGCCGAGGTCTGCTCGGAGCCGGTAGATGTATGCTTCGTTGGCCATGATGTTCTCCAGAGAGTGAAAGAGGTTGGACCCTCACCCTTGAGGGCGAGTATTGAATGACTATCGAAGTCCACTCACCATGGTGAGTGTAAGCCTAAAGGCTACCGTGGCGGCAGCAGGCGCTCGGAGGTAGATGGCGGTTCCGGCGAAGGCGAGAGGGAAACCTGCGGCCCCGGCAACGTAGGGGATCTCGATTTCTTGCTGTCCTGCGCCCAGCGACACGAACAGACTTCCGCTGTTGAGAGCGTCGTCGTTGTAGAAGGTGAGGGTGTCCCCATGGCAGGGGAGTGAGATCGCCATTGCTCCCACCGGGGGAAGCCCAGTAGTCGTTGCGGCGATGTTGGGTGCAGTTCCAGTAAGGGCGAGGGTCCGGTAAGGCGAGGTGTTGAAGTACGGGGGAGGCACCACAAGGATCGGGCCTGGGTTGAGGACCGTCCCTGCATGGTTAATCTCGCTGACCCGGAAGAAGGCGGTTGCGCTGTCACCAGAGACGTTGGCAAGTGCAGTGTAGTCGGCCAGGTCCACAGAGAACCGGGTCTGTCCCTTGCGGGAGTCAGCACAGCGGTTGAGCGACGAGTTCACCAGGGTAGGCGAGCGAAACGAGGTTCCCTTCCTGACAGTCGCCAGGGCGGTCACCGCAGCCTGCGCTTGATCCAAAGTATCCGCAGCACCGAAGCGGTAGGACGCCACACTGGGTCTGTTGGTCACAGCCATCTCGATGATGCCCGGATACCGATCAACAATGAATGGGGTCGCCATGAAGATCTCCTGCCCAGACGGGACCGATAGGCAGCCTAACGAACCGTCAGGTCCGTAGAGTCCTTGCTGGGATCATGAGGGACGCACTCTACGTCGATGATGTTCCTGTTGCGTTCGCGATCTCGTCGAAGTCTGCGCCCGATTCTGACCCAGAGGGCTGCGAAAGCGATGAGCACAAAGGATGTCGCGAAGAAGGTCAACTGGAAGGACTTGTGGAACGACTCGGAGAACCCTGAAGGGGCCGGAACTTGTGGGGGGTCTTCGCCGTCCCGTTTCACTTCTTCTCCTTGCGTGCCAACTTGTTGTAGCCGCTCGTGTCCTTGCCTTGAGAAGCCGCGAGTTTGCTGGCGTCGGACCAGGACTCCGTGCGTTCGCCTCCGACGTTGGGTGCCAGTGTGACCCCAGCATCCTTCTTCCACTGGTCTTCTCTGCCTTTGAGGCGTTGATTCTTGCGCCGCATCTGGCCCTTGACCCGGTTGTTCTTCCCGGCCCAGCCGTCACCGCGCAAGATGAAACCAGATCCCCCTGAGATCACCTTCTTGGCAGGGCCGTGGCCGCACTCGGGGCACTCCTGGGGATCGCGGTAGTTCGCGATTCTGAGCATCCGCTCAAAAGAGTGGTCACACCCCTCGCACTGGTACTCGTAGTTCGGCATGGTCCCCTCAGTGGTGTCTCGTCTGGGGACTGTACCCGCCTGGGTCTACCAATCTATGCTGGGAATCTTGGACGGGCACTTCGCGGCCCACTGAAGGATGGGGAGCATATTGCCCACGGTATCTCCACTGCGCTCGTCGAGTTCCTTCATCAACCGACGTGCGGCATCCGACCTGTTTCCAGTGCCGTTGATCTCCACGTTATAGAACATCGCCGCACAGGCGAGAGCCTTCTGGTCAGTGCTCAACTTGTTCGCGATGGAGAGGGCTTGATCTCGTGTGGCGGATGAAGCGCCACCGTACTGCTCCCCTTGCTGCTTGATGATCTGAGGGTAAGTCCTCGCAGAGCCGTACCCAACAGGCCCACTGGGGGTCCACTTGCCTCCCAGCCATCCAACCAGGTCTTCCTGGGAGATGTCGTTGAAGTCACCCCAAGTAATCGTGCGTGGGATGCCGTGGTAGGAGAGCAAATCCTGGATCCTCTTCTGCGGGACACCAGCCTGTTCCATCTTGGCTTGAATGTCGGCACGCATCCAGCCCATGACCTTGTCCCGGAACTTATCACCCGCACGGGTGTTGCGGCGAGGTCTGGGAAGGGAAGGTGAAGCCTCTCGGATCATGCCTTCGGCAGCCATGGCCTCTCGTAGTGCTTGCTGTGCTTGTCTGTTCATCTCACGCTCCTGCGGCCATACGAATGAGGGTCTTGCGCTCCTCGCTGCCCTTCGGCATCGAAGCGGCCATGCGAACCAGAGCGGAACGGGTGTTGGCTGCGCGACCCTGGCTCTCGGCCCTGATCTTGCCGCAGATCTTCGGAGCAGCCTCGGCGCTGTATGCCTCGGTCTGCTGCTTGATGCACTCGTCCCAAGGATACTTTTCCTTCGACTCCTCGTGGTGCTCGGCCTTCTTCGACTTCACGGGGGTGGCGTGCTCCATGGCCGTCTTGCCCTTGAAAGGCTTCGGCTCGTTGGTCTTGCCGTCACCGTCTGCATCAGCGGGAGGCGGATTGTCGCCGTCCTTGCCGGTGAACTGGTGCTTCTTCAGAGCGTCGGGGACTTCGCCAGCCTTCTTCCAGTGGGGCATGTCAATGCCCATGGCCCGTAGATCCTTCTCCGCATCTTGGTGCATCTGCCTCTGCCGAGCATTGACGTAGGCTTCAAGGGTCTTGCCGTATTCGTCAAGATCGTCCGCCTCCACCATGGGGGTCAACAACTTCTGGAGTTCCGTGTCCCGGAAGAAGTCTCCCACCTTTCGCTTGTCAGCGGAACGGCCCAAAGCCTGAGCCTTGGAAACGGCCCCAGCAGCCTTCTTGTCCTTGGCCTCAAACTTCTCCAGCAACTCGGCGGGCATCTTGCCGTCGTCCTTCTTCTTGTCGTCGGACTTCGCCTTCGACTTGCCCTTGCCAGGCTGCACACCGTCCTTCTTGGACTTCTCGCAGTTTTCCCGCATCGCGGGAACCTTCAACTTCTCGCAGCCAGCGATGAGAGCACGACGCTCGGATGATCCCACAGGCAGCAAGGCTGCCAGGCGGATCATGGCAGTTCTCTCAGAAGCAGTAATGGTTCTCATGGCGGTCTTCTCCTCGGATGCCCGCTTCCGAAGATCGGAAAGGTAAGTCTGGGCAAGGTCTTTATCCCTGCGGATGCGTTGAATGTACTCAGGAATGTCGTCAACCATCCCTTCCAAAGTCAGATGGAGAGAGGAGAGCAAGTCGTCATCGGACAACTGGGACATCGTCCGTTGGATCGCTTTGACAGCATCCTTCCAGCGTGCCTGCAAAGTCTTCTTATCGACAGTGGGGTTGCCGTTCTGCTCGACAATCCGCTGACCCTCACGGGAGTCCTCCAGGAACTTGATGACCATGGGAACATCAATGGACCAGGCACTTCCGCCCTTCTTCCAGGGATTCTTGCCGTCCCCGATCATCTCGACGACTGCTTGCCAGGCGGCCTTTGCAGTCCCCGCGCTCAGGTGCTGGTCCATCTTGCCTGAGATCTTCTTGAGGTAGTACTTCGCCAACGTCATCTGCCGAGAAACGCTGACCCCATCAATGAGTTCTGCCCCGAGAAGCATCTCCAGGCTGGCCTTGCCACCCATGTTGATGGCCTGGGTGTCCACGTCCCCCTCATCTGCTGAGGTCAGGATGTACTCCAACTCGACATGAACCGACCGCTTCCAGTCCACGGCGGCGTTCATAGCCACGGTGCGTGCGTAGTTCTTTCCAGGCTTGATGAGGGGACCACGAGCAGCACCAGCGATGGTGTAGATGCTCGACCCTGCGGGTGCCCAGGGCTTCTTGCGATCCTTGAACTTGCCTCGGATGCTGACCCCGCCACCAATGTCGGTCTTGTCAGACATCCGCATGTCGAAGACCATGCCTGGCATCTTGACCCCACCGACCAGCATGACCTGGGCGAGATCTTCAGCGTCCTGGCCCATGGAACCAGGAGTGCTGATCCCACCGCGTCCGATGTCCGTGACCTGGCGGCGGCCAGAATCCAACGTCTGAACCATGCCGTGAATGCCCTTGGCAGCGCCAGCCATGACGGCTTCACGGAGTTTGTAGTCACGCCTGTTGGTGAGGACTTCGTATGCGTCCTCCTCGCTCTCACCGATCTGACCCAGAAGATCGAGGAGTTTGGGGGCGATGGCCTTGTAGCCCTTCATCCGACTGTCGAAGGCTTTCAGTTCTGCTTCGTCATCCTCGCTGAGATCAGCCTCGCGGAGAGTCTTGAGATCCTTGACCTCGTACTCAGGAACCTTCACCTTCACCCAGTTGTTCCACTCAGCGAAAAAGTCCCCGACGCCGCTCTGCATGGCCTCAAAGACGGGACCTCGCTGCTCCTTCTGGTTGCCATTCAGAGCGCCGGAAACCAGATCAGCCCGCGCCAAAGTATCATCGGCAACCGCAGCCAACTTTGTGATGGCCGCAAGGATAGTGCGCCGCTCGGGGCTTCCTTGTGGAAGGGTCGCTGCGAGGCGCACGAGAGGGGCGCGATCAGGGTGAGCAAGCATGTTGGGTCTCCGTGGGTCGTACCTGTGAGCACCCATAGAGGGGCTACCGAGATCGTCAGCACTACTGGTGCATAGACTCTTTACCGAAATAGAACCGTGGGACGTGGTACGAGGTGGACACTTTTTGGTAGGATAGTGGAGAAACCTGTTTGACCCCACCCGTAGGGTGTGCTACTTATTGAGAGTCACGACCAAAGACCCGCTCCTTTGAGCATCGTCAACTGTCCTGGCTTATCGAAAACCTCATCGCAGTCCTGCTCGCAGGCAAACCCAGGAAGTATATGTCTACCAAGATCTCTCGTCGTCTTTCCTATCTCACCACCCTGATCGCCGGATTCACCGCTGCTCCCGAGGATGCTTCCTCCGTCGAGCGCGAGACCTCCATCTGGATCACCATCACCGCAGAAGCGACCTCCCGTAAGCGCAGCATCGTGCGCCGTGACCTCGTCCTCCAAAATGGCTACAAGGGCGCAGGTGCTCAGACCCGTTTTGCCACAGACCTCTATGCGGCTCTCACAGGTCAGCCCGAAGGTCTCCTCTCGGCTCTCCGTGAGGGCGACCGTGAACTCGTTCTCGGCTCCCTCCCCTCGTATGCCGCCAGTGAAGTGGCTGAGGTCACCACCGAGACTGAGGATGCCCCTGAGGTGGCTCCCGAGGCTCCCGTCGTGGAACCTGTTGCTGCTCCCGTCGTGGAGGAAACCGCGACTCGGATCTGGGTCGATCAGCAGAGCAACGAAGCCGGGCTGGTCAACCGCATCGCCGCCGTCCTGAAGAAGCGTGACATCGGCACCGACATTGACGAGATTCGCTCCGACGTGGGCTTGTGGCTGGGAGAGTGGGGCAGCAAGGGCACTTTCGATGAGGTCATCGCGGAGAAGGGCAGCATCCCGTTCTCCTGGTTGGTCCGCGCCGTCGAGCGCAAGCGCACCTCTGCCACCTACCGGGATGCCCAGGATGCCCTTGCGCGGAACCGTGGTGCGCGGACCCAGCACGAGATCAACCAGCGGGTTGAACTCGGCCTGGACGACTACCGCGCACCGGAGTCTCTGGCGTGTGGTGAACTGGAGGTGATCTCCACCAAAGGCGAAGACAAGAGCGGGGACACTTCGTGGAGCCACGAGTTCGTCTCCCCCGAGGCCTCTCCCGAGGATCTTGTGCAGGAGTACTGCGACAGGGATCACGTCATCGCAGAGGGCCGCGAGATCGTCGCTGCTGCGTACCGTGGCGCGGTCGAGCGGTACACCGCCGTCTACGATGCGCTGATCGAAGGTGGAACCACCGAGGACATCGTTCAGATCGACGGGTGCAACGAGTCCCGTGCGATCACCCTCAAGTCGAAGGTCCGGTCGGCGCTGCGCGAAGGCGTCACGACTACTGGGGATGCCAGAGCGACCTTGTACCTGCTCCGCATAGAGCCTTTCTCCACGAAGGACGAGATCAAGGACCACCTCCGCAGCGCGTCCGGGAAAGCCGTGGACGACCCTCGCTGGAACCGAATGATGGCGTACCTCCGCAGCCACGCACTCATCAAGGAAGGGTGGGGCGACACGTTCGCCCTCGCTGACTGAGAGTCAGTTGATCTCTGGTCGAGCGGAGACCATCGGCACCGCAGCCGTAGTCTCCTGGGGCGGCAGGGGAACCCCCTCTTCACAGAGACAGGCTCCCTCCACCAGTGCCGCCAGAGGCAGGTTTTCGGTGGGGTCGTAGATCAACATCGACGGAGCAACGTCCCCCCGGTGCCAGGGGTCGGTGACATTTCTGGCTTTCAGGAGCGGTGCTCCCAATCCCTTCAAGATTCGCGAGGCAGATGCCAGACACTCATGGGGATCACTGTAGGCCGCACTCAAAGTGATCGGCTTCAGTGTGGCGTTATCCACGATCCAGACGTTGTACACAAGCCAACTCCCCCACAAGGGGGTTGCTCCATACCCTCGCGTCGAGTAGATACTACCCGTGGCATCAAGTCTCAGACTTGGGGAAACAGGATGGGCCGGTTCGTCAGATCGTGTGCTCGCTTGAGATCTCCCGGTGCGGGATCGGAGAAATCCGAAGGTCAAGGAACAGCCTCAGTCACACGATCTTTCTCACGACGGAACTTCAAGGGTTGACCCCACCTCCTCACAGGAGCGGGTCTTCGGAACCAGCCCACATGGCCTTGTGCCCTCATCAACCTGACAGCCCAACTGGGAAGGGAATCAGGGAGGACAACAAGGAGCCGTGTTCAAGGGTCAGGTTCTTCAACCTGGGCATCCTCAGCCCATCCCACTGACGCAACGGGATGAGCAAGTACTCTATCTTTATAGAGGAGAGGGAAACCGTAGGTTGACTGATTTAGAATGAATCAGATGATGAATGACACGACAACCACCAACCAGACACCCCATACACATACAAGTAGTAGTACAGCAACAGCAGCAACGAGTGATCCTCTGATCTTCTCCGTAGTCCGTCTATCGCCCTCCCCTTGCAGGAGGAGTCTATGGGACGGTCTGACTATCGCAACGGGATAGCCCCGATCAGAACAGCCAACCAACTGGCTGATCTTCTGCCCATCCCCATCTTCTTGTTGATCAAGGGGTACGCCAGGGTGGTGTTCCCTGGCACAGATCGTTCTAATCCCTCTGTGAAGGTGGGGATCATGGGATGCGAGCCGATCCCTGACACAACCCCTCTCTTGAGAGATCACCTGCCTGTTTGGATCCATTGGACCCAGTGGCAGGGTGTCGTTGTTCCTGTCGTGGATGATCTCCGCACAACCTGGTGGGCTGGAATCGACCCCTCCCTTGGGGACACACTGACCCTGGCGCAAGACGTGCTGGTTCCTCAAAGCGGAGGCCAGGTCCAGTACCCTGCTGGCACCACTGTGGGGACGTCTGGTGGGAACACCAACGTGGTCGGGGGCTTGTATCAAGACCAACTGGGCGAGTACCTGGATGCCTTGTCAGGGGTGATTCAAACCAAGGCTGTCGCTGAAGGCTACTGAGCGGGGGGCGGCGAGTCTGGGTTGATGGGTATGTCCTCCTATAAGGAGGGCTGATTGAAATGCCTCACCGAGAAGATCCTGTTGGAAAGACGAAATGGGTGGCTTGTCGCAACACCAATGAGTGCGAGGGCAAGGAAGCCCTTGTCTTGATGGTGGTGAAGATCAAGCCTGACATGGGCGGCGGAACAGCCATCCACTACCGATGCACGACCTGCAAGAAGCGGTTCTCGGTGCGGTTCTGATGACCCCTGTGCTGTTTCACGGTCCTCGTGCTCGGGGAGAAGCGGTCCAGTACGCCCGTGATCTTGGACGCCTGGTAGCAGACCCCATCGGGGATGATGGCCTCAAGGTAGACGACTCCCGAGAGATCGTTCTCCTTGCTGGGAACGCTGGTGTGGGGGACAGACCCCCTGTAGTTGTGGTCGGCCCGCTGGACCGGGCGACACCCGAGGCTGGGGATGCACTCCTCAAGACCCTGGAAGACCTCGCAGACGGGCCAGTGCGGCTGGTCCTGTGGGCTGATTTCTACGGCGGGGTCATTGGCACCATCCGCTCTCGGACCCTGGATCACTGGTGCCCGCCCCCTGAACACTGGGTCTCCCCGTTCATGGACGACCAGGCCCGTGCGCTCTACGCGGCATGGGCCAAGAAAGACGCGGCGGGCTGCCTGGACACCATCTACGCCAGCCAGCGAGATTGGCCCGCGCTGCTCCAGGGCTTCTGCGAGGTGATCGCGGAGGAACACCCTGACCTGGGCAGCCCTGAAACCGCCACTGTCTGGGCGCAAGTGCGCCCGCTACTGGATGGCAAAGGGTCACACTTGAACGCTGCCACAGCGTTGCTGGAGGCACTGGCATGACTTGTGTGGAGGGGAAGCCGGAATGAAGTTCTCCTGGGACAAACCTCCATTGGCGATGGCAGTCACGGGAGATGATCACTTCCTCCGTCGGCGCTGGCTACAGCACACGACCCTGGGTGCATACCAGGCTGGATATGAAGTGGTCCATGTGGGGTCTGATGGCGAGGTCATTGATGCCTTGTCGATGGGGACAACCTTCGGGCAGCCGATGTTGATCCGGGTGGGCGGGAAGGAGGTCGCCTACGAGACCGTGGAAGCCCACCTGGCTGACAACCTCAAGTCCAGGGTGTGCATCGTCATGGACGTGGACGGGTCGGTGGATGAGAAGAAGCACCCTGCGGTAGCCCTGGTGAAGAAGAAGCACCTGTTCACCTACAGCACCCCAGCGAGGAAGCAGGATCAGGAAGCCCGTGCCCGCAAGTTCCTGACCATGGAGGCGCATCGACTGACCTCCAACCAGGATGCACTCTCTGCCGACCTGGCGAGAGCGATGGTCAAAGCCCTCGGGACTGATCTCGGAGTCCTCTCCTACGAGATAGGCAAGGTCACAGCCCTCGTGCGGTCCCGACGCGGTGGACAGATCGAAGTGGCTGACGTGACCTCTCTGGTCCGGGGGAAGGCGGGGGCGGAGATGCAGCCGATCCGCGATGCTCTTGCGGCTGCCCACGCTGGGAAGATGGCAAAGGCACTTTCCAAGATGCGTCGAAAGTCAGCGTCTGACCCAACGATGTTGCTTCTCCGGGCACGGGGAGGTCCCGCTGATCTGGCGTATCGCTGGCTCCAAGCGGCACTGTTGTTGGACCGCGCTGCGAGCGTTGAGGAGATCAGTTCCCGGCTGGGTTCACCCACCTGGGTAACGAAGCGAACAACAATCCCCGCAGCAAAAAAATGGGGCACAAGAAATCTTGCGAATCTTGTGCGGGATCTCGCATACGCAGACAGGGGGCTGTTGAAGGGAATCCCTGCTCCTTGGGTAGCATGTGAGGCGGCCCTGCTCAGAGGTTGTTCCTCGGTAGGGGTCCAATAGTCAGCCGTATAGGGGCGGGTTCTCCAATGGGCTTCGGTGGCTCATGGGGGCGTTCATGCCTGTCTGAAAAACAAAACAAACTCACTGAGGAACCAAAGATGGCTGAACTCATGCCCCCACCAAACGTCGAAGCGAACACCCTGGCCTGGCATGAGCCGCAGCACCTCTCAAGACCCGAGGCTGAGTATCCGAATGCACTGTCCCGGTTCGTAATCACCCGCTCCTATCTGCGGTGGCGGGAAGAAGACAACCGACGCGAGACTTACTCCGAGGCAGTTGACCGCTATTGCGGGTTCATCTCCAAGCACCGAAATGTCCCCGAGGAGGTGCTGTCCTCCATTCGCGAAGGGATGCTCTCCATGGGGGTTCTTCCGTCGATGAGGGCTTTGTGGTCCGCTGGCCCTGCGGCAGAGCGGGACAACACGATGATCTACAACTGCTCCTTCCTGCCGATGGACAACCTCAAGGCGTTCGGGGAAATGCTCTACATCCTGATGATGGGGACCGGCGTGGGATACTCCGTCGAACGGAAGTTCGTCGGCAATCTTCCTGCGGTGGCTCCCCGTAACGGGAAGACAGTCTCGTACCTGATCCCAGACTCAACGGAGGGTTGGGCCGACGCGGTGTTCCACGGCCTCACCTCCATGTGGAAGGGCTACACCGTCGAGTACGACTACTCCCAGATTCGACTGGAAGGAGCACGCTGCAAGACCAAGGGTGGGCGGGCGTCCGGCCCGAAACCTCTCCGTGCGCTGCTTGAGTTCTGCCAAGAGACCATCGACGCCGCTTCAGGCAAAGCACTGACCTCCCTGGAAGTCAGTGACATCTGCTGCATGGTCGGTGAGATCGTCAAGTCGGGCGGTGTCCGGCGAGCGGCACTCATCTGTTTTTCGGACCCTGATGATCTTGAGATGCGCCACGCGAAGGACTGGTCCAGGGGCGGGTTCCCTGAGTACCGCTACATGGCCAACTTGTCTGCGTTCTGGGAAGGGCGTCCTGAGCGGGCAGTCTTCGACGAGGAGTGGGCTGTCCTGCGGAATGGAGGCAGCGGCGAGCGTGGCTTCTACATGATCCCACCGGAGCGTCGAGAGCAACGGGGGGACATGCGTTCCAACCCGTGTGGGGAAATCCTCCTTCGTTACGCCATGGCTTCCGACCCTTGGACGGGAGAGGGTGGCGGCGGCCAGTTCTGCAATCTGAGTGCGGCTGTCATGCGTGCCGAAGACACCGTTGAGTCCTTCGCGGAGAAGATCCGGGTAGCAACGTGGATCGGGGCCATTCAAGCCTCCTTCACCGACTTCCCGTACCTGCGCCCAACGTGGAAGAAGCACTGCGATGAGGACCGCCTTCTGGGGGTGGACATCACAGGCCACTGCGACAATCCGGCCCTGTCCAACAACGAGAAGGCCATGACCTACTTCAATCGCCATGCGATTGAGACGGCTGGGATCGCCGCAGCGCACCTCAACATCCCGATGGCGGCCTCGGTTGCATGTGGCAAGCCCAGCGGTAACTCCTCCCAGGCTGTGGATTGCGCGAGTGGGTTCCACACCAGGTTCGCGAAGTTCTACATCCGACGTGTTCGCGTCAGCGCCACTGATCCCCTGTTCCACCTCGCCCGTGACGCGGGAGCACCCGTCTTCAAGGACGTGAAGTACAAGAACGGCCCCGACTCGGAGTGTCCGACGTGGGTGGTGGAGTTCCCGGTCAAGGCTCCCGAGGGTTGCATGACCCGAGATGATGAGACTGCTTTGGAGCAGTTGACTCGCTACCTCAAGATCATGCGGACGTGGCTCTCCGACCGAGGCCACAACCAATCCGCTACTGTCTACGTCCGAGATCACGAGTGGGATGCTGTCGGCAACTGGCTGTATGAACACTTCAACGAGGTCACTGGACTCTCGTTCCTCCCCTACGACGGGGGTAACTACGAGTTGGCTCCCTACGAGGAGATCACCGAGGCTGAGTTCACCACCCGGAACCAGGAGTTCCCCACCCTCGATTACAGGCTGTTGGACACCTACGAAACGGAAGACATGGGAACCGGAGCGCAGACACTTGCCTGCGTGGGAGGCTCTTGCGAGATTGACTGGGAGGCTCTTGTGCCTGCCGACGATGGCACCCCGAGGATGCCCGCCGGGTGATGGAGGGAGGGACTGCTACGCGCTGCCCTTGTTGTGGGTCGGAGCAGCCGGGTCTCCCGGAAGCACGAGCAAAGTCTTACCACCGGGCACGAACCGCCTGCCGTCAACTGTCCCACTGGTGGGACGTAGCCAAGCCCGTCATCCAGTCTGGGGAGGCAGCCCACGAACTTGCTGGGATCGTACTCATCGCACGGGCAGTCTTCGACTTGGATAGGGACACCCGGTAAAAAGGCTATCCCTGCTTACCGGACAGGAGACCCCACCATGAACCGTACTGCTTCCAGCATCCGTGTTGCCTTGCAGCACGCCTATCGACAGAACCGCCAGATTCGCCGTGCTTTCTTCCAGCGCGTGGGGATGAACAACCTCCTGAGTGTAGAGGTTCCTCTGGACGCTCAGGCTTCCGACTGGCGGAACTTTGATGACCCGCACGGTCGTGACTACGACGACACGGTTGACGACATGGGCAATGTGGATCGAACCATTGGCCTGGGTCAGTTGCAGAAGGCAGTCAAGGGGCGCGGGAAGATCACCTTTTTCGTCAAGTACAAGGACGGTCTGGACGAGGAGAAGGCGCTCTACGACCTGGAGAAGAACCTCTCAAAGCAACTCCGTGTGATGGCCCGTGACGATGAGGGCATCGCGGCCCTGCTGTATGGACTCAACAGCACAGGTGGAAGGTTCCCCAACCTCGACCCTGAGTCCGAGGCGTGGGACGAGTAGATCACCAGATGCTTACAAGCACCTTGCTGTGAGCATCCTTGAGACTCCCAAAGGCTTCCGAAGCCACGGCTTCACAGAAGTGCTCCTCCTCATTCTTCGCTGAGTAGGCGGTGGGGAACCGCAACTCGGCCCCTTTCGTGGAGTTCACGAACTTCCGTATCCGCATTGAGGGGATCGACTGCCGCTGGTCATTCGGTGCCCTGTACCAGTACAGGCCGCCCTGGATCTCCTCGACTCTGGGCCTCCACCCTCTCGGCGCTCCTTTGAAACGGACTGGCAACTCGTCCCCTACCTGCGGCATCGGGAGGTCCACCTTCTCGTACTTCACGTTCATGTGGTGGGATTCCCATTTCGCCTTCGCTTCGCGGGACATGAACTTCCGCCAGTAGCGGTGGGTGAGTTCATGGACGAGAGCGAAGGCTTCATCGAACCCCCACTTCGCTTTGGCCACACGACAGTAGATGGCGTCCTCGGAAGGGTCATACCAGGCTGCGGTGTGTGCTTTCGTGATCTGACCCACCAGGTAGATGTCGCCGTAGAGCACCTTCTTGAAGCCGGGGATGCCCCGGATGCCCTTGATCTTCTTGATGGCGGTTTCCAGCATCTTCTTGAAGACCTCCAACTTCGCCCCGGAAGCACCAATCGTGTTGTGGACCAGGAACGGGCCAACCCGGAACAGGTCATCAGTTCCTTCCTGCTTCTCGGTCCATGTCTTTGCAGCGATTGTGGTCAGCAAGAGGCGCTTCTGGTTGGTCTTCCACCACTTGTAGACATCGGTGGGCATCTTCCGGCTCCGGTAGTAGAGCCGGTGAGCCATCTCGATGCCTTTGGCACTGCGGGCAGGGATAGACCGACTCCCCTGGATGCCTTCCGCGATCTTGTAGCCGTTCTCCATGAGTTGAACCCATGGGACATTGGCCCATCTCCGCACGACCATGTGATCACCAGCGAGGCCACGGGACTTCCCGTCCTCAACAGCCTTCTTCAAGTCTGCGTATGCCGACTCAAACGCCGGAAGGTTAGCCGTGATGTCCCTCTCAGATCCGGCAGCACTGATCTCACGAGCGACGAAGTACCGCAGGGCAACACGCTTTGAAGATGGGTGGCTCACGAGATCTCCTGCTCTGTAATGCCCGATAGGAACCTCACCGGGTAGGGTGGCCGCATGGCCGACAAGTTCGACAGTGTGCGCTTCCTCATAGAAGTCCGACGACGCCTCAAGGACGACGCCCTGTTCACGGCGCATCGACCCGCCACGCCTGGCGATAAGAAACGAGTAGCCGAATGGCCATCTGGGGGTTTGGTACAGGTCGCCCATGCCTTCATCATCGAGTACCTGCGGCGCGAAGCCTACGTCATGGCGATCACAATGATCTCACAAGGCAAGAAGCCCGAAGACATCACTGCGGGAGACCTGGAAGAACGAGTCCGTGTGCAGGTGTCGAAGATGGCAGAGCAGTTCGTCGGCGGGGCGGTCGAGGAGGCCATGGAGCGCCTTGAGGGCTTTGAGGGCACCGTCACAGGAGAAACTGGAGAGTGACGTCCTCACCGGTCACAGGCCGTGGGGTCTGCACACCCAGCCGATCCACACTCACTGTGTAAGTCTGCCCAGTAGCAACGACATCCATGCGCCGCGCCAACTGGAGGGTGCTGGGTGAGAGCCTGACCTCAGTCCCGCTGATCCCCACGGTCCCGATGGGGCCACCTGTCCCTCCCAGCACGGTGTCGAGGCGGTACGTCCCCGCGTTGGGGCCTTCTGTGATGGTGATGGTTGTGTCCACGGGGAACGTGCCCCAGTCCTGGCCTGGGTCCACCACGGTATCGTCAGTGATGGCCGTAAGTGCGCCCGCAGACCCCGTAGAGGTCGTGTAAGCCCTGGGAGGGGTGGTATTGGGGTCTTCCCCCCCGTAGAGCAAGACACGGGTGCTCACGACACGGTGCTTGCCCTTGTTGGTGCCGTCCTCGATCTCCAACACAGCCCCGGCACGGATGCTGTGGAAAGACACGTCCGGGTCCGTGAACAACGTCCTGGTGGTGAGGGTGTCTCCTGTGCCCGCGATGCGCTGTGCTCCCAGGCACCACTTCCGCAGATCGGCGTAGTAGTACGAGTCGAGATCCAGGCTCATGCCACCCGTGTCATCTGCCACCTTGTCGAAGGCATCCCGGAACAAGTACGAGTAGCCGTAGAAGACATGGGCAGGCTTCAGTGCAGCAAGGACCAACTCCGCGTTCTGCTGGAGCACGAAGGGGTCCATGGGGAAAGTGTTCCCCGTGGAACCTTCGATGAAGATGTCGATCAGGAACTGGTCCTCGATGGTCCATGCGCCCACGGGGTCACGGGGTGGTGTCTCCAGATACCGTTCCGTGATGGTCGCTACTACGTCGGGGTCCAGGGCTTCCAGGCCACCTTCTATGCTGGCTTTAGTCGCGCCTTCAAGCAGCAGCAAGACCATCTTGTGAAGGAACTCTCGGTAGGCGATGTCCCCGTCAATCTGAGGAACTCCGCTTCGATCCGTGGCTCCTGGGAACACCAGCGAGCCAAGCACCTGCCACAAGAAATCTGTTCGCGTGAAGTCGAAGCCAGAGTCCTTGTAGATCTCAGTCGTGCTGATCTGGATGTCAGCCAGTTGCTCGGCCATCGCCTGGAACTGCAACGAGTACCAGGGGCCGTTCACCTGGGCGACATAGTTGCTTGGGAGCACTGCTCGGAACGTCGCCATGATCGCTTGAACCAGAGTCTCCTTGTCGGACATGTACGCCTGACCCGAGGGCGGATTCGGAGATGGGTTCTGAGCCAACGCGAAGGGCGCTTGGTCCTCGCCGGTCTTTGGTGCGTCATCATCGTGGGCCATAGGAAACCTCTACCCCGAGGTAGGGGATAGCCGAGATACCGGTTGAAGATGAGATCACACAACAACGGGCAGCCTCCTCGCGGGAAGTGGCCAACGACATGAGACCCAATAAACGGACACGAAAACTGAAGAAAGTTGAAAAAAGTTGAAAGCCCAGGTTCGGCCTGCATTCTCAAGGAGTCGGCTCTCGGGATTCTGGGGTTGATCTGGGGTTTGGGCCGAGACCCATGTCCGCGAACCGGATCCCTGTCGTTCTGTAGGGGGGGACCGGAGCATCTCCAAGGGGGTCTGAAACCCATGAGATCACGGCGGAGTGCAACCGAGGCCCAACCTATAGGAGGCTCAACGGGAAGGATCCGGACACTTGGAAACGACAAAAGTTTGAGGCGTGCTCGAAAGTCCAGTTATATCAGGCACTTACGGGACAAAGTTTTTTGAGGTTTTTTGAGCCGACCCAGGTTGGTGGGGTCACACGCCGTTGTTGTAGCGGGATCAACCCTCGTCTTTGATGCGCCGCACTTCTCGTCTGAGGCGCATCTCAGAAATCAAACAAAAGACCGGGGACTCAAAACTCCGCGACCCACGTAGGGTCCGAAGGCTGATCTGACCCCACGACCGAACCGAGGCTGGCTCAACCCGCGTATGTACTTCGTAGTCCGGGACTTCGCCTCGGTCAGTTTGTCCCACTGATCCTCGGCGTTCTGCTTCATGCCTTCGTACTTCGACGACTTCTCGATGGAGAGGCTGATCCCACCGATGCTGTAGTCGAACTCGTTGGCGATCCAGTTGTAGGTGAGCGCCTGAGCAGCGTTGACCAGAGCGCCCCACAAGAGTGCCGCCTTCCAGGAGGGCTTCTGCTGACACACCATGTCGATGTTCTTGAGTTCTTCTGTCTCTGGCGGGTGCATGTTCCACTTCCAGAGGGCGATCTCCAGGTACTCAGCGAACTCCTCGTCCGTCCAGATGTAGCCAAAGACCTGGTTGAAGCAGCCCACGGTGCCCTCTCCCTCGGGAGGCATAAAGCGGTAGTTCCGGTCAGGGTTGTTGTCCCTGGTCAGGAACCTCATCTTGCGGATGAGGTCTTCTACGCAATCCGTGTAGTCGCTGGAGGTGGTCACAGCGTCGGACACCACCCCGAACTCCTGTACGGCCCCTTCCTCGGCGCTCGTGGAGGTCTCACGGAAGCGCCATCGAATGCGGTAGTCCCCAGGAGCGGCGCTGGGTGGGATCTGAAGGCTTGCGTAGTACTCCCCCACTCCAGGGTTCACCGGAGTGCGGGTGGCGGAGCCAATAAGCACCTCGCTGCTTGTGGTGGGGTCCACGTAGTAGACCGCATAGGAGATGCTGAAGGCGTTGATCGGGTTCCCGTCGGAGTTGGACAGGAAGATGTCCAGATCACCCCTCGCGAGAACCTGCCCTTGTGTGAATACGACAGCCATGGGCTACCTCCTGACCAGAGGCTACCCATAGCCGCACTACCGATGCAGGTTCATGTAGTCCAGCAACATGACTGATCCAATCACGAGTCCGATCAGCACAATGATCAACCACCCTGGGATGTCCGGTTCCAACACGCTGCCCTCTTTGAAGGCAGGGGGATAGCCGTGCTACCGCTACGGCTTCATGTCCTTGATCGACGCCGCCTTGAGCAAGTCATCCTTGCCTTCTTCCACCCACTCCTTCACGGCCTTCATGATGGGTGAGAAGACCTTGCTGATGGAACCACGGGCAGGGATGCCCTGGCGGCTCTCCGCAAGTGTCTGACTTCTCTTGCCCCCTTTGTTGCCCGTGACGAAAAAACTGATGCCGGGGTACTGCTCGGCAAGGGTGATGACAAGCATACGCATCCCATCATCCAGGCGGATCTTCTTGACCTTCCCACCCTCCAGATCCTTGGACCACGCGAGGTACTTCTTGATGGTGCGGTCGTTGGTCAACTTGCCGACCACCTGTTGAATCGCCATCTCGGTATCGCCGTCAGCCCTCTTCAGTCCAGCGAGGACAGCCCTCCTCTCAGGTGATCCCACGGGGAGGGATGAGGCCAAGCGGATGAGAGTCTTGCGGTCGGAACTGGCCTTCTTGCTCTGGTTCTTCTTGTGCTTGCTGAGAAGGGCACGGGCGAACTCATACTTCTGATCCGTCCCCATCTGCTCTTTGGCCTCAGCCAGTGCCACGTCCACGCCTTCTTCCTCGGGGTCAACCTCAAGGTACTTCATGATCTCGTGGGCGGCGTCCCTGACGGCTTCCGGCCCCTTCTGAATGACCTTTTTGACATCATCCAAGGCCCAGTGCTTGTAGGCATATTCGTCTTTCTCCTTTTCCTCCCGCCGTTTGTCCGTTTTCTCCTGCCCCTTCTCGCCCTTGGACTTTGCCTTCTCACTCTTTTCGCCGTCGCCCTTCGCTTTCGGCTCGTAGAAGTCCTTCGGCCCCTTCTTTGTGGCCGGGTGTTCCGCCCTGTACTTGTCGTAGAGTTTCTTCGCTCCCGCTGGGGTCTTTGCCAACTCCGCAAGGATGACCCTGCGTTCCTTGCTTCCAAGGGGGAGGGATGAAGCAAGGCGAATAAGGTGGGTGCGGTCGGAACTGGCCTTCTTGCCCCTTTCCTTTTCCTTTTCCCCCCACTCCTTCTCGGCCTCCTCTCTTATGTAGTCTTCATCCTCTTTGGGCAAATCCTGCCATGCCTTGGGCCTGTTGCGCTGCTTCTTCCTCCATCTCTTTTCCTCCTTCACCTTTTCGTCGATGAAGATCTTCTTGGCCATCGCGATCTCCTCAGCCACCTCCGCATCCTCGTCCTTCTTCTTCTTGTCTGCCTTGTCTTTCTTCGCCTGCGTGTGATCCTTCTTCATCTGGTCGGTGGTGTCCTTACCTTCCAAGAAAGCCTTCCATGCGGCAAGGTTGCGATCTGCCTCGTCGTCGTCGTAATCCCGGAATGATCCTCCCTGGATGGTTTGTATGGCGTGGCCGACATCGGAAAGCAGTTCATCCCACTCCTCGCCTTCCTTCCCCATCTTCCAGAAGTCACCGTCGTTCCTGTACTTGTCGAGTGATGCCTGGTCCTTGAGGGCGCTCTTTGGAACCGTCTTCAAGAGATGGGTGACGTTCGCGCCGAATGAAACCCCCGCCGAGTCCCCGTACTCCTTGAGGAAGGCCGTGGCAGAGGAGGCCACAGCCTCCGAAAGCCCCTCGGGCTTACCCTCCCACGGCTTGTCGTCCTTCTTGCCTTCGTCCTTCTTCTCCTTGCCTTCGTCCTTGCCCTTCGGCTTGTCGTCCTTCTCCTTGTCGCCGCCCTTCTCCTTGGACTTCAGCCACTTCTGGAACTGTTCCTGGACGAGTTTCTGGCCCTTCTCTCCCTTGAGGGACTTGACCTTGACCTCGTTGCCGGTGTCCGGGTTCTTGACCTTCTGGTCGCCAACCTCATCCATGAACTTCAGGAAGGAGGCATCGGACTTCGCCTCGCCCTCGGCAACCTTGCGAAGAATGACCTTACGCACGGGCGATCCCACAGGGAGGGATGAGGCAAGGCGGATGAGGACAGAACGATCTGAAGGCATGACGTACTCCATACCGTGCCCAGTCCTATAGAGGGGCTACCGTTTGAGGAACGATGCAGCCGTCTGGAAGCCTTTGGCAGTGAGCCTGTGCGGCTCCCGCTTCGTCAGCCAACCCTTGCTCAGTGCGTGACTCTGGTAGGCGATGGCTACATCCTTCAGGGGCACTACGCCGTCTGGGTGCTGGACCATGTGGTGCGCCCACCCCACCAAGAGTTTTCGGCTCATCTGGTCGATGAAGTTCTGCTCGCCTTTACTTCGTTCCGCCATCACCAGTCCTCGCATTGTTGAAGGTGGGGAAGTGCGGCGTCTGGCTGGTCGTCGCGCCCCAGGCCATCATACTCCCCGCCTGGATGTTCACCTCGCCCGTGTCCTCGTCGTCCTCGTGCGGGTCAGCGTTTGGGTGAGGGATCTCGGTCCCATCCGGCAACCGCAGGAAAGAGTCCTCCTCCATGTGGACATGGACGAACACCGCTCCCTTGACCATGACGTACTCGGTCGGATCATAGGTGTGGGCCTTCCTGTCGAGCAGGTGAAAGACATCGTTCACCTGCGGCCAGGTTTCCTCCACAGGGGTCCACCCGGCCTCCGGGTTCAAGTCCCGCTTCCAGAGGATGTCGGAACGTCGCACCTCTCCGGGCAAGGGGTCGTTGTAGTACCCCTTCTTCTCCTGCCACCACTCCTTGATCTGCTCCAGGGAAGTCCCCTGAAGGATCATGACGTAGCAAAGGTAGGAGTATTCCTCGGTCACAAAGACAATGAGATTGGGTTCTTCTTGGGTGCTCATGACCCCTCCGTAGGTGTAAGGACGATCTCTCCGAATCCAGGGAAGGATTCGACAGTGTTGCCCGCTGCTACCCAGGCTTCCAACTCCTGGGTCATCTTGCCCCTGATGATCTTCACGTCCTCATCAGTGGCTTCGTGCCCTCCCCAACCGAGATCCTGCTGATCCGAAGGAAGCAGCACCCTCTGTGGACGCCAGAGTGCCTTACCGTTGTAGGAACCCCGAGTGTCGTGGGCCAGAATGGCGGGAATGGACTTCACGTTGATCCCGAACATCGTCGCCACCTTGTCGTGGTCCTGAATCCGGGCCATCGCCGCAATGGTCGGCTTGAAGGACTCCATCGCGGTCTTGAAGGTGAGGGTTTCGTAGGGGAAGACCCCACCAGTCTCACCTGTACGTCGGTGATGCTCGCCTGCTCGGTGCATCCAGTTTTGAACCCAGGACATCTGGGGGGTGTTGTAGATGAGGTACAGGACCGTGACGTAGGGCATCCCGTCCTTTCCGTCGTCCTTGGTCCCAGAGTGGTAGACCATGACCCCTGCTTGCTGCATGTGGAGTTTCTGCCCCATAGGAAGGGTGGAGGAGCCTTGCTCATCCCAGGCTTCCCACAGGTATTCCACGACGTGGTGGAGGAGGACAGCGCGGGACATACCCATCCCCAGTGACGTGAGCCGCCCGTTCTTCTTGAAGATCCCCACACCCATCTCGGGGTGTTCTTCAGCACCCTCTTTCATCAGCCCTTCCACCAGTTTCCGCATTTTGAGAGAGTCCCACTTTTTGCCTGAGTAAACGTGCTCGGCCAGGGCATCACCCTTCTTACGGGCAGCCTTCATCAACCGCTCGCGGGTGCCCCGGTACACACCATCCATCAAGCCGCACCGGGCCTTTGCTTCCCGCCCCTTGAGCATGGTGACCGCGATCACCGCTGGGTGGGTGTGGATGCCTCGGGCCACTCGGGCGACGGTTATGAGATTGTCCACCAGACGAACCCCTCCACACATGTCGATGTGGGCAGTGTTGTAGGGGAGGATTCCACTGGCGGCGACGTCCATCAACTCGCCCTTGCCGGGGATCACGTCTGGATAGTGGTGCTTGCACCAATCGACCATGAAGGGATCACGGTCCACCGCGACGACCTTGTTCATGGGGAACCCCATGCCGTCCATCACGCCAAGATCGCCACCCTCTCCAGCGAGGACCATCGCCCCTTGAAAGGGAATCCCCAACCTCGACATGGTTGCTCTGATTGCACTCCACGCCCGAATCCGAATGAGCGCCTTTCCGGGGCTGTCCCCTTTGTAAGTTGTATCTGCCATCACTTCACTCCTGGTGTCCACGGCGGGAACTCGTCCCACGTCTTTCCTTCAAGTTCACGACCCGCTTGCTTCTTTCCAACGCGGACCTTGTTGGCATCCCACTCTCCCCACTGCTTGAAGTGGAAGGGGATGTTCGCCTGTACGCTTTGATCCCGGAGTTCCTGCATCCACAGAGGCTCGGCAGGACGCGCATTGGTCCCACTCTCCCCACCTGCGATGATCCACTCCAGGTTGGTGGTCCACGCATCCTTGTGGCCCACAGGAGGGCGCAGTCGGATAGGTCCAAAAACCGGCTCACAACTCAGGTATCGCACAGCGGCATCCACCTGGACGAGTACGGGAATCCGCTCATCAGCCCGCTTCTGGTTCTCGACCGTACAGCCGACCCAGATCTGCGGAGGCAACCCATTCGGGAAGTAGTGCTTCTGCCACTCCAGAAGCCGCTCAGGGCGCTTCGTGAGCAGCATGACGACCTGGTTGACCTTGCAGCCGTTACGAAGGCTCTCAGCGCACTCTGCGAGGACGGAGAGTGCTTCCCCGTCAATCTCCAGAGCCTCGTGAAAGAGGTCCGTCATCGACCCGTAGAAGGTCCGTTGCGACTTTCGTGCAGCGCGGATCTTACGGAAGTGCTCCCGCCGACGATCAATGTCGGTGTTGATCCGATGCGTCCAACGGTCTCCGTTGGTCACAACCTGATACCAGGGTACTTTGGACATGCTTCCAAGCCACCGAGAGAGCCGCAGTGCATAGCAGTGCTGACACGCCTCACTGACTTTCGTGCATCCACCCTGATCGTTCAGAGTTTGATGTGCCCATTCGATTGCAGTCATGAGTAAATCCTCCGAGGAAACTCCCAATGGAGGGGTTTACTGATCCTGGAGGGGTTGCTGACGGGCACGCCTTCAAAAAAGTAGGAGAACTCGTGGACGCAATGACCGTGGGGGCCGGGCTTGTCTTCGTTTTGGGCTTCAGTCTTGGCCTGTGGTTGATCTGGCTGCAACCACTGCTGCTCGACCTGCACTTGTCAGAATCCAACCTTCTTTGCGCCCCCCGGCAACCAGACCTTTCTTGGCGAGTCGGTCCAAAGACCCGCGTGGGCGGTGCTCGGGGTTCCAATGGTCGCCGTCCGGGTCCAATGCCCTCAGTGCCACCATCTGAACCGCAGTGATCTTCTTAGGCATGTCTTTGATGATCCGCCCAACAGTCCTGGTGTACCCAGCAGAGCGCCCCGCCACCCCAGACGACAGCCTTGAAAGGAGCCATCTCCTCCCGGCAGAAGGGGCATTGAAGGGGGATGCCTTCGGAAGCAACCTTCAACCGTAGGGCAGATGCCTGGAGCCGATCTTGACCATCTTTGCGGTCAAACAAAGGACATGCAGGGAGGGGGCTTTCGTTGATGCCTGAGAGCAGTGTCCCGATACGAGGATCATAGGAGTACAGGCTCTCCGCAAGGTTCCCTGCCAGCGTCATCACGGCGCACACCATCGCCTGGTTCATCACCGAAGGCGATGTCTGAGCCTCGTGGATGTCAAAGTAGTACTGAGCGGTCCAACGCTTGCCTGTAGGACGATGAATCGCTGTCAGGGTCCAATCCTTAGACCACTCGCCCCTCTTGTAGTTGTCCAACCGAACCGTGAGCACGTTCCGACACACCTGCGACTGGGTCAACTCACCCCACAGGGTCTTAGCCAACTCACCCCTGGACAGGATCTCTGGCACCCTACAAGTCCCCCAGCCCGTCCGTAGGAGGCTTCGCTTCGGGGACACCTCCGTGGAGGAGCCAGGACAAGTCCAGGGACCAGTCTTGCTGTGAACGCCTGTGCCAGACCTGGAACGCCTCGTCGATGTACTCCAAGGCTCGGTCAGCACCCCACTCATTGACCTCCATCAGATGACCGATGGCCTGTTCCATGCGACCGATGGCCTGCGTGCGTCCAATGTGCTTCACCTCATGGCACGAGGGGCACAGGGCGATGAGTCCGTCGAGGTGCTGGGTCTTTGTTCCTTCGTCGTAGCGCCACCTCTCGTGGCACTCGACCGGATGCTTGCGGCCTACCCCTCCACAGATCTCGCAACGGTAGTCAGCGGCAACGTAGGTGGCTCTACGGAGGCGATTCCACTCCCCGCTGGTGAGTTCAGAGCGGAGGTTGGTGCCCCACTGGCCTTTCGGGACGAGTTCGATGGTGAGTTTCGGTTCCATGTCCCGTCTTACCCGTCGGGGGAGGGCGGTCCTCCCCCTCATGCTTCACCTTCAGTCCCCTCGGTGGGATTTCTATGCTCCCGGTACCTGTGATGAAGGTTTCACTGACCAAGGCCAAGATCAAGGCGTTCACTGAGTACAGCCTGATCTGGTACAGCGAGCAGTTCGCGGTGCCGTTCTGGGTCGTAGGGCATGTACACCTGCATGTGACCGACTACCACGCGGACGTGGAGGCCCTGGCGAGCATCGGCTTGCACTTGATGGTCGCGTTGGGCTTCTGGCTGGGCTTCAGGAAGTCTCAGCGCACGGATGACCCGGATGACCCGGATGACCGCTTTCTGATCTCGGACAACAGTGACCCAAAAAACACAAAAAACCACAAAGACTGTCAGAAGTCCCCACCTTTGGCGTCCTTGTAGGTTTGGGCCTTGGTCGTCCGAGGCACCTGGGATCACGGAAGCCCTACAACAAGGGCGCTCAAAAAAGAAAAAACCGAAGACTGTCCCGGAACCCGGTGCTCACTCGTCTAAGTAGGTTGGCCAGTAGGTTCTTCGCTCACGGAACGATGATTCAGGTGATCCAACACCTTTCTCATGTGGGCAGTCCACTCGTCTACGGAGTGGGTGAGTTTCATGGCGTTGCAGATCCCACAACACTGGACCACGTTGCCGGGGACGTACCCCTGGGCCGGGTCCACCCGGTCGATCCCCAGGCGGTGGATGACCTCACCGCCGCAGTAGTGGCAGGGGGCGTCGTAGAGATCACGCAGGCGCGGGTCCTGGTTGCTGGTAAACCCCCACGGAATCCCACGGCACTTCGCATTGGCCCGGATGTTGCCGATCCGCACACTGTAGCGATGCCTCGTCTTCGCGTTGCTCATCCTCGTCCGAAGTCGGTCACACCCCTTACACCAAGGCCGACACCACCGTTTGCGTCCTGATCTGTCCTTGAGGTAGCGGAAAAACTCGGGTGTCTCCGGGAATGTCTCTCCACACCTGTTGCACTTCCGAAGGCTGGGAGCACTGGCGAGTTCTTCCTCTGTGACCTCACGGGGAGGCCACGGGAGCCGTGGACCCCTTGCGCGGTACTCCAACTGCGGGCCGAAGTAGCCCGCGCTTCTGCCATGTTCGACTGGCTCGGTCGCGGCGCGGCAGTCCCGCTCGTCCTGCCAGTCGAACAGAAGGTCAATGGCGTCACTGGGCATGGTCAGTCTCACGTTGAGGTTTGTGCCTCTGTTGTACCGGACTCAACACCCTCTCCACCCCCTCGGAGGGGAGCGGTGGCGCGGTTGGTCTCCACGGACCCTCACTGACCCCTACTGACCCCTACTGACCTTTGGGTTTTGACATGGGCCTGACATAAAGGCCCAAGAACCAGGAGAGGGGGCCGCCCGTTAGGACGACCCCCTCAAAGGGGAACAAACAAGCACACATGCACCTGCTCCCATGCCGTGACCTCCAAGGCTTTTGGCCCTGTCCCCTCTCGGGTTAGGAGTGTGAACACCCGCCAGTAAAACGGTTCACGGCGTTCCTCCCTGTTCTCCGCAGTCTCCTACGACGGAACAGCACGCGATACTGCTGCCTACATTCTGTGCTTCGGGTTGTGGGGTGTACCTTCCCCAGCCCGCTACACGACTCCTTTTGACCTCTTGGGAAGAATCGCCGGGAGTCCCCTTTCGGGACGGCCACCAGATTGCTCCAATGACCAGAGAGGCTTCTGCACTCAGCAGTCCGATTCTGTGGTCGTGACACCACTTCCCAAGACTTTCGTTTTGGGTTTTTGCCCTGCAACCGTTTCCCCGATGAACCAGCAAGTCCGAGGATGCCCATCGCAGCACTCCGACGGTGGAACGTCGGCTCATGCTCTGGGCCACTGGATGACTCTCGGACCTACCACGGCCCATCACTCATCCCCCTTCACAGCCGGGCGGCATGATCTGCGAAGATCACCTTCCCGGACAGGGTTCTGGCTACCCTCCCGAAGGAGGCCAACGACCCGGCTTAGGGTACGTCGGTTTTGGGACCCGTCAGCAAGGGTCCGGTCTCACTCGCAGCCCCCAACCGAAGCCGGGAGCCTTGAGATTCGTTTAGATGATGTGAAAGAACTTCAGACGGCCTCTAATACCGGAATGATCTCCCCCGTTGCCCCCCTTGATCGAAAAAACACGCCGAAAACTATTTGGGAGCCGGGGAGTCATGCTCTTTGCCTCTGGGATTTCGCTCTCTCAGAAGACCCCCCTCTGTGAGAGCACCCTCTGTGTCCTTGGGCTGGGTCTGGTCTTGGGCTGGGTCTGGTCTGCAACAGTGATCCCAGCAGAGGGGCAGCGCCGGACACAGGTGTCCGCCATGGCGGTCATCTGTGTCCGGGGGGGAGGACACCAGTGTCCGCCAGATAAGAAAGGCCATAAGCCAACAGGCGTCGGCACCCCACAGCCGGTCCAGTTCCCGAAGGGAAAGGGGAAGGCAAGGGGGTTGGGATCACTGTTCCCATTTTGGACGCGGTTTCGATGCGACCGTCGGGGGGTGGGGGTACCCCCCCTTGATTTATGTCGTCGGTTCTGAGATTTCTCGGTGGGGGGTGGGGAAGGCCCGATTGTAGGGGTGGAGAGGGAAGGCCCAGAACGCAGGAAACCGCCCCGCGCCACCTGGAGGGTGGGCGGGGCAGGATCAGTAGGGGGTCAGCAGGATCACAGCAGGATCAACAGGAGCGGCGCAGGCCACGGCAGCCGATGGGCTTGCCGTCGTCGTCACGCACCAGGTCACCTGGGGACATGACGTCAGGGCGCGGGGCCGCACTGGCCACCATGCCAGACACAACCAGGATCACTCCGGGCAGTGGCTCAGGGAGACATGTGACCTCACCGAAGGTGGTGGTCACAGTGGGGATGCCACCCACAGGGGCAGCAGGCACAGACACTGTGGCCACACGGGCGAAGGGGCGTGTGCGGGGGAGCACGGTGATCCCGTCAGGGGTGTGGACGGACAGGGCGTGGGGGGTGAGGTTGATGAAGGTGGGAGTCATGGTGGGGCTTTCTGCCCAGCGGGCTGGGCGTGAGGGGTTGTACCTACTTACGAACGGGGCAGAACGAACGAAAGGCACCCCGTCCTCCACAGGGGAAGATCGGGGTGCCTTTCGGGCTGAGGGGTTGTAGGGGTTAGCACTCAGGTGCTTCAGCCACATGCTCTCGATAGGCCAGGAGCACAGCCAGTGCCGGGATGGCACGGTAGCGTTCCTCGCCCTTGTCTGGGCCGAAGACCGTGTGCAGGAAGGCTCTGGCCCAGATGGCTGCTGCATCCAGTTCGTCCTTGGTTCCTGTCAGGGCCATGCGACCATCTCTTAGGTCAGTGATGTCCATAGGGGACACCTCCTTAGGTCAGGGGTGGAGGGGGATGGCTGGGAGGCCCGTGAAGGCCTCCCAGCCGGGATAGGGGTCAAGCCCTGCGGCGCTGTCGGTCGTTGCCGATCTTGCCGTCCAGAGCAGCCTTGCGGGCACTCCGAGGGAACACGATGGCACCAACGACCTCCATCATGCGCTTGGGCAGCATGTTGAGGTCATCAACGACGATGTGGTGGTCTACGAACAGACCGGGCAGGTAGTGCTCGGCACCCGAGATCCCCACACCGATGATGGTGATGCCCGCCTCCTTGGCGAGTCGGATCTGACGCTTGACCACCGCGCTGTTGTCCGGGCACCCGTCGGTCAGGACCACGATGATCCTGTGCCGCTCGGGACGCCTGTTCAACTCCTGCATGGCGAACTGAATGCCGTCAGACAGGGGCGTTGAGCCAGTAGCCTGGACCGAAGCGAAGCGGTGCTTGACTGCCTTGAACGACTCGTGCCAGTCCTTGAACAGATCGATCACCACCTTGTCGTGACGATGGTACGTCACGGTCGTTTCGACACAGCGTTCAGTCTCACCCTGGTGGCTGTCCTCAGCGTAGTAGTCATCCGACCAGGTAGACCGTCCACCGCGAACGCCACGACCACCGTTACGGGGACCGCAGACCATCACAGGGGCGTTGAGGCTGTCGAAGGACTCAGCCAGCGCAATCGCGCTGACCGCAGCAGCGTGCTGCTCGTGGCCGCACATGGAACCGGACTCGTCGATGACCACACCGAGAGCCAGGGACACGTCCTGTTCCGCCTCGACCTTGTAGTCGGGACGGGAGGGGCGCACACCAGCCTTGATCTCGATGAAGGACTCCACGAGCCTGCGCTCAGAGAGGTCTTTGCCTCGCTTCACGCCATGCTGGACACGGGGGTTCTTCGCCTGGAGGAACCGACGCCGGAACTGGGTACGGAACGCAGCACAGATCACAGCGGCTTCCTTCCGCATGGCTTCAGCCATGGTCCTGTCGCCATTGGGCTTCGCAACCAGATCCTGCTCAGGATCGTAGGGTCGCCAGACCTGCTCGCCACTCTGGCAGTCATCGTCGTCACGGCACTTGTCCGTGGCTTGCTGCAACGCATCAGAGCCGTCGAGGATGTGAGCATCGGGCGTCTTCAGTCCGTCAATCAGAGCCTCTGCGAACTCGCCAGCGTCGTGATGGCCACCAGCGGTCTTGCCACCATCGGTGTCAGTGGGCTGGTCGCCGGACTCGCTGTCGTCCGTCTTGTCAGTGTCGGTGTTGTCGGGGGCATCCGAGTCGGAGTCATCAGAGTCGTCCGAATCATCATCGCCGTCCGCGTCGTCCGCGTCGTCCGAGTCGGTGTCAGAGTCGGTGTCGTCACCGTCCTCGTCGCTGTCGTCCTCGTCGCCGGACTTGCCTTTGGCTTCGTCGTCCGAGTCTTCGTCGGAGTCGCCGTTGCCACCACCTTCGGAGTCGGAATCGTCACCGTCGGTGTCACCGTCGGTGTCGCCCTCTCCGGGCTGGCTCTCGTCGCTCGTGTCGTCGCTGTCGTCGTCACCGTCAGAGTCGCCGCCGTTGCCGGGCTTGTCACTCTCACGGGGGAGCATGGAAAGGTCTTCGTTGCTACCGAAGACCTCAGCACCCAGCCGCATGAGCCGGGTCAAAAATGAAGTGTTCATGGGTGTCTCCGTGCGCCCTCAGCGGGCGCTGGTTGAAAAGGTATGGGGGAAGGGGGGTTCATGTAGTTACGGGAACCCGACCCGCGATTAACGGGTCGGGTTCCAGATAGGTCAGTCTTCGACGGCAGCGAACTTGAGGGTCTGGCGACCATCGGCATCGGGGGGACCAGCGAAGGTGACTTCGACGATCTTGCCTCGGTGCGCTCCACGCTTGGCCTTGGCACGGTCGCCCACCTTGAACAGCGGGAACGGCAGGGGCTTGCCCTTGCCACCACCCTCTCCGTCGTCACACGGAGGTCCAGGAGGTCCGTCCGGCTGGCCTTCACCATCACCGGGCTGTCCACCCGTCGGGGGCTGCTGGGGCTGCTGCTGACCCATGGAGGCCAGCACTGCCACGATCTCCATGGCGATCCACCAGTGACCGAGATCGTCATCACGCTCGATGTTGATGGCACGGTCGAGCAGGGGCTTGAGGGCACCCTGAGTCACGAGGTTCCAGCCAGCGGGAGAGCGGGTTTCGTAGCCCTTGAGAGCGGCCAACTGCTTCTCCGTCTGGTAGCCCAGACCGAGATCACGGTATGCGCCCATGACCGCAGCCATGTCATCGTTCGTGGGGAGTCCACGGTGCTCAGAGGCTGCGCGGCCCTCGGCTTCCATGGTCAAGATCAGATCCTGAAGATCCTCCATCTTGTCCGGGGAGCCGGGGTACTCCTTGCAGCCCCATCGCTCGATGCGAATGTCCTCGATGATGTTGCCCCAGGTCAGGACAGCACCAATGAACGGAGTCCAGTCAGCGAGCATTCCCCACCGCTGGGTGAGGGGGGTCCAGACCTCGTCGAAGGTGAGGTCACGAGTAGCACTGTAGATCCGGTGCCATGCCTCGTGGTAGCGACCACCCACAGAGGAGCGGGCCAGCCACGGCGGGATGCGATCCGGCACGCTGGCGATCACGATCTCCCGATGGGAGACCCGAGTGCCATTGGCCAACGAGAGAGCGTTGGCGACCATGTCCTTGTCGAAGGCGTTGCCGTAGCGGACGCTCTCGACCAACTTGCCGAACAGCACACGGGCGGTCCAGCGGTCGCGGTTGTAGAAGCCGGTTCCTCGGGCAGACACCTTGCAGGTATCAGCACCAAGGATGGTATCGACGCTGGCCTGAGCCGCGCCGATCCACTTTCGGCCATCGACACACAAGGTGCCGTTGTGGGTTGCTTTGGGGGTAGCCATGATGTTGTCTCCAACGGACCCTCGACGGGTCCAGGGAAAGAGTAAAGAAGGAAGGGGTTCACAGGGTTACGCGATCCCGCCCCCAGTTTAACGAGCAGAGCCAATCTTTTTGAAAGACGCGGCGACGGCGGGCTTCTGACAGCCCCCAGTGATTTCTCGGTCTGGACCACAGTGACCCCACCCCGTGATCCCGCAGAACAACAACGGAAAGGCCCGATTTCGCTCTTCCCCACGTAGTGGGGAAGAGCGCACCCTCTGGGGTCACGAAAAAATCTCACCCTCTGCCCGTTAATCCGAGCCTCGGATCACGTAAGTACTTGAACCCACTCACCCCCCGGAGACATTCATGTCCAAGGCAATCACAGTCGCTGACATCGAGCAGCGAAAGGCCGCCCTCATCGAGCGTGGCAAGGCAGTCCGCATCATGCTCGATGCCGCCTGTGGCCGACGCACCGAACGTGCGGCCAGCCTCACCGTCGTCAAGGCGGTGGAGAGCAAGGAAACCGGAGCCATCACGGCGACGGTCCAGAGTGCCGCCGATGATGGCACCTACTCCGTCGTCATCGAAGGCCCAGAGCGAGGCCGAGTGCGGAACCTCTCTTGCACCTGCAAGGACTTCCAGAGGAACGGTCGGGCCTGCAAGCACCTCATCGCTGTGGGCACACGCTACGTTGCTGCTCGTCGTGACGAGTACCGTCTGCTCCAGGCCATGGTGCAGATGTTTTCCTGACCTTTTTCGCCCCTGCTCGTTAATCCGGGCTGGGGTTCCCGTAACCCTGTGACAGCACACTCCCTCACCACTTCACCCTGAGCCGCACTGAGCGGCCAACCGGAGATTCCCTATGTCTGCTACCAACCTTCGCGTCATCGACGCCCGCGTGACCTGCGCGGAACCTGGCTGTGGCTTCCAAAGCCACAGCATCCTGGATCACATCCAGGAAAGCCACGGCATGTCCGTGGACAACTACCTTGGCAAGCACCCCGGTGCTGCCACCGTGTCCAACGCACTCATCGAGGGTGTGAAGGACAAGCGCAAGGGTCGTCGGCGCAACCCGGCTCCCGCGCTGACCACCCTCAGCCACGACATGATGGGCGTCAAGTCCGTCGTGAACCTCAACATCGCTGAGTCACAGTGCCTCCCGATGCCTGAGGGCTACCAGTGGCCCACATGCGGCAAGGCGTTGGATCGCACCCGTCGTGTGGTCCTGGCACTCCGTCGTGGTCGCCCAGTGTTTTACTGGGGTCCGAGTGGTACTGGCAAGGATGCCGCGATCTCGGCCTTCTGTGCGGACACCCGCTGCCCCTCCCTGATCTACACGTTCACCTCTGGCACCGACGTCAAGCGTTGGTTTTACTCCCGCGAGTTGGATGCCAACGGAACGTCGTGGTCCTACGGGCGGCTCTGGCACGCCATCATCAACGGCATCGAGGGCACCGATGGTCAGCGTCACCCGGCTCTGATCTGCTTCTCGGACGTTGACCGTGGCACCCCCGAGCAGTTGGAGGAGTTTCGGCTGATGCTGGACACCACCTCCAAGCGGCTCGTTGGTCCGACGGGCGAGGTTCACACCTTGTTCCCCGGAACGCGGTTCGCTTTCACGGCGAACTCCTGCGGAACGGGCGACATTGACGGTCGCATGTCCTCTCGGGCCATGGATGCTTCCCTGCTTGATCGCATGGGTCGCTTCGTGGAAGCCGAGTACCTTGACTGGAAGGACGAGGGCAAGATCCTGCGCGGCAAGTTCGCTGGACTGGCGATGGCTGCTCCGCTGATCTTCGACGAGTTGGGATCTGCGACCACGGCGATCCGCGCTGCCATCAAAGGCACCAGCGGCATCGATCTGGAAGCGGACCTCACTCACCGGGGACTCTGCGAGATCCTGGCCGAGTGCGATGACCTCCTCTGGCTGGCTGGTTCGGGCAACATCCCGAGCGGGCTGCTCAAGAAGGGCTTCAAGGCCTGGTTGGATCGGCTCGACCCCGACAACCGGCTGATCGCCAAGTCCCTGATCGACGCCCACGTTACGGGCGGCACCTTCGCGGACGAGGATCTGTAGGATGCTTCGGGCACGGGATTCACTGAAGAGTGATCCCGTGCCCGTTAATCCTGCCTCCGAATCCCGTAACTATCTGCAAGCACCCTCTTTTCACCCTGCACCCTGACACCCTCTTTCCCAGTGCCCCAATGGGGCCAACCGGAGACTCCCATGATCTTTCCTACATCCCACCTCCCCAACGCCTGGAAGCCAGTTGTGCTCCAGGCAATCCGTGCCCTCGCCCCGACGGGCGGCGAAGTTCGGTTCGTCCAGGTCGTATCCTGGATCAGCAACCAGCCCGGCTTCCCTGGCTGGGACTCCTGGGGCAGCATGACCAAGCGCGGTCAGTCCTACCCGAAAGGCCAGCGGGCCGTGACCCTCGCCGCTGGCAAGTTGAAGGCTGAAGGCACCATCCGGTGTCCTCGCCGTGGCTACTACGCACTCTGTGCCAGTGCCATGGACGCCTCTGTGGTGGCTCCTGCCGCTCCCGAGGCTCCCACGCCTGTCCAGACACCGACCGAGCCTGTGAAGGCTCCTGTGGCTCGCCCTGTGCGGCTGAACATCGTCGTTCAAGACGGTGTTCAGTTCACTCCTGAGTCCAATGCGGTCAACAGCGAGGCCTACATCGCTGCCGATGCTGGCCTTCGCCGGATGGCTGCGGAGCAGACTCGTTGCTTCGGCGCGTGGTCTTCCCGCTCCGAGCAGTGCCGAGAGTGCCCGCTCGCTGGCTTGTGTCAGCAGGCTGGCATGGTTGACTTCGCAGAGGTCGCCGCTGCCCTCGACGCCGCTACTGTGGCTGAGATCGCTACGGCTGAGGCCCGCGTGGCACAGCCCGCTGTCTCGGACGAGGTGCCGGTGCCTGACACCACCACGACCCCAGCCGGGGGCGTTGCGGTGCCCTTCACCTGCCCCTGTCACGGCTGCGGAAAGGACATCCCTTCCGGCTCCATGGCTACCTTTCGGGACGCTGCCGATGGCGGCGGTGTGTTCCACACGGAATGCACTCCCTGATCCACCCGACCACGGGCGGCTCATGGGATGCTCCGTGTGCCGTTCGTGGTCCTCACCAACCAGAGTCCCCGACGAGGGGACGACCTGGAGGATTCGATGACCACCCCTCTTGACCAACTGCTCCTGGACGCTGCTGACCTCGCCAAGCGAGGCGGCAGTGCCCAGAGCCTTTCCAGCACTGCTGTGGAGTTGGCTCGCCACATTCGTCAGGCCCAGGATGCCCTGGAACCGCTCAAGACGCTGATTCGTGACCTCGCTCGCACCGAGCGACAGACCGATCAGCATCATGTCGGCTACGAGGTTCCTGAAGGCCGAGTCTCTGTCACCTTCCCCCAGCGCCGTTACGAAGCGCGACGGGATGTGGACTGGGACACGGTTCGCGACCGCCTGGGACGTGATTACAGCACCTTCTTTCGCGAGCAGGTGACCGTTCACACTGTCCGAGACATCGACGCTCTGCTCATCAATGAGTTGGAGTCCGAGCACGGAGGCAACTCCGAGATCGTGCTTCAGTTCGTCGAACTGGACGAACCGACCCCTCGCGTGGGCTTCAAGCCTGCCTGATCAACCTCTAACAAGCCCCCTGGCACCCAGGGGGCTTTGGAGCCTCTATGCCTGACCTTACTGACCCCCACACGCCGATCCTGATCAAAGCAGACGGCACCATCACCGAGATGCAGCCTGAAGGTAAGACCTTCGGCCTCAAGGAGATGCAGAACGCCGTCGGCGGGATGATCCAGATCTACCCCATGCCCAAGCACAAGAGCCGCGACATCAAGCGGATCATGGTGATGAACGAGGAAGGCCGACTCCACGGACTCCCCAAGAACGTGATCGCCTCTGCGGCCTTCGGTCCTGACGGTCACATCGTCGGGGACGTGATCATCTGCCCGTCCCGGCTGGTGAAATAATCTTTTTTCGACTGCTCCCGTTAAAAACGACCCCGGTTTCCGTAACTAAATGAGGGGGGAGGCAATCATGCTCTCCCTCCGACCCACCACTCCCCACAGTCCTGCCACGAGCGGGCAACTGGAGACTCCCATGACTACCCCCACCACCACCAACGCTTCCACCGCTTCCACCACCCTCGCCGCTGCCATCGCTGGCAGCCGTAGCGCCCTCTGCGCCAGCATCATGTCTGTCGTCCTTCCCAAGAAGGGCGTCACCCGCCTCGCCCCCGGCGAGAAGCGCGGGGGCCGCAAGGTCCAGATGGGCAACGACGTGGTTCGCGCCACCTTCGTTGGAGGGTCGTCCTACATGAACCTGACCCGCAAGGGACAGGGCATCCTCGCCGCTCTCACGGCACCTGACCTCGACGCCATGGCTGCTGAAGGCCTGATGGCCTGGAGCGGTCGCGGAGCCAAGGCAGTGCAGGTGCCCGTCACCCGTGCCGACTTCGACGCCGCACTGGCCGAGATGATCGACAGCACCGCCAAGACCCTCGCTGGTACGAACAGCAGCACGACTGACCATGTCTACGAGCCGCTGGTCGTGGATGGCGCGACCATCCGTGGCTACCGCGTCTACGTCGGCCCGGCGGCTGGCTCCGGTGCGGCTCCCAAGTCCACACCGGGCACCATCTACGTCCAGGGCTTGTTCCTGGGTCAGACGGTTATCACCCCGGCGCAGTACGCGAAGCCCGCGTCGAAGTCCTCCGGCAAGTCCGTCGCCAAGCGTCGGATCACCCGGCTGCTCCCCGTGCGCCGCTACGTGTCCTACGCTCTGGAGCCGGGCACCGACTTCATCCTGAACCTCGGTGCCGAGGCAGTGTCCGCTTCCGATGCCGCTGGCATCACGGTGGACGCTGACCGCGTGGCCGAGATCCTGGAGGCTGTTGCTGCGTAACCCTCAACCTTTCCCCTCCCCCTTACGGTCTGTCTCCTGCGGGGGGACCGGGACGCCCATCAAGGCGCAAAACTGCTCGTCCCCTCAAGACGCAAAACTGGCGTGATCAGCGACGTGACTGCGAGGTTTCATCCCACCATACGGGGGACGCGACTGCGAAATGCGACAAAGACGCAGGCAAGTCCTCTCCTCTCCGGGGGAGAGGCAACGCTTCAATCTCCATCAGGGCAATCCCTCCCCACACGAGGCGAGAATGAATGGTCCCAGCCGTCGCAGTAGTGCGACCTCTCGGGCGGTTCCCCTGGCGGAAAGTCCTTCACCCACGGTTGTGGATGGGTGAAGGCACCGCTTCACATGGGAGTGAAGAAGGGTCGCGCCCCCGGTTCCCCGCAAGGGGGCCGGGCGGCGCTTGACCTACCTCACGGACCATGGACCACTTCAGGACCGCTTTTAGCGGTCCAGGGCAGAGCCTTGCATAGGAACCCTCTGCCTCCCCCTTTGCTGCTCCCGCAATCTCGGGAGTCACCTGCTCCGGGTGTAAAACTGGAGCGCAGTTCGACTTCAACCACGGGCACCAAACAGGTGCTCTGCTGAATACATGCCACAGGACTCCGCTGGCCCATAAAGCCAGTCAGGAGTCAGAGTAGGATCGGCGGGCGTGGTAGCCCGCTGCGGAGGTGCAACCCCTCCTGTGGATGAAACGTGGATCACCGATCCCGTGGTTGATACGAAAGCCGAGCACACTGCTGGGGGGTTCAACTCCCCTGCCCCCGATGGGGGTCCAGGTATGGGCAGTCAGTGTGTGCCGAGGGATTCAAGCCTGCCAGCCTGGAACCTTCAGCGAAGTCACGGTTAGCGGTGCTCTGGCAGGAGCACTCGACGGCGTGATCCTCAGCGCAAAGGCGGCTCTCATTCCTTCGGGGGTGGGAGCCGCCTTTTCGTCGTTCTGCGCCGTTAAACCGGACCCCGGTTCCCGTAACTAAGTACAGGGGAGCAGTGCTGCTCCCTCCCACTCTCACCTTCCAGTGCCGCCCAGCGGCCAACCGGAGCCTGACTTGAACAACCTTCTTCCTTTCACCTGCACCCGCTCTGCCCGCAAGGACACACGCTGGGTCCACAACGGAGACAACCACCTCCGCACTCTCAAAGCCCCAGCCCGTCGTCGCGAACGTCGCAACCGCCGCCAACAAGACCACTGTGGCAACTTCGACTGGACTCCCCGCTTCCGGGGCGTCACCGGCCACGACGTCTGCTGATCCTTCCTTCCTTCCTTCACCCTTCCCCAGTGCCCGCCTCGGGCCAAGGAGACCCATGCCTACTTTCCTCTACCGAGTTCGCCGTGCATCCGACGACATGATTGACTACGACGAGTTCAGTGAGTTCGTCGTGTCCGCGCCGGACGCTGAGACCGCCCGACGCATCCACCCGCGCCACGGTCGGTTCACCACCGTCTGGGACGCAGACCGCGAGGTCTTCGTGGATTGCAACGACGGGATACCCGAAGCATCTGGCTGGACCCACAGCATCGAGACCCTGGAGGTCAGCCTCCTCGGTACTGCTGAGGAGAACGTGCCGACGCTGACGGTGATCTGTGCCTCGTTTCACGCAGGCTGATCCCGCTGGCCCCCTGCCCCTTACCGGGCGGGGGGCCGCCGTTCCTGCTTTAGAGAAATCGGGATCACCGAAAAGATCACGGGTCGCCGTTAAACCGCTGCCCGGCTTCCGTAACTAAGTGAGAGAGCCACTGTGGCTCTCATCGCTTTGCTCCCCTCATTCCCAGTGCTGCACCGCAGCCAACGGAGACACTACACATGCCCAAGCACACTGCTTCCACCATTCGCGCCCTCCTCGACGACGACACCATGATCGAGACCTCCTCCTACGGGTGGATGAAGAAGGGCGACTACGCTGCCCAGCGCGGCGTTGCTCGTATCTACGCCAGCCAGTTGGCTGACGAGAAGGTTGTCGAAGGCACCCGCCACGACAACAACATCGGCTTCGGCCACAACTACTCCAAGGTCGGTTCCCTCCTGGGAGCCTGGCTCGACCGTGGCCAGAAGGACGGCACCATGCGCCGCAAGGTCAGTGGTTCCTTCCCGAAGTCCCCCTGGGTCCACCAAGGCAAGAGCGCCAACGGCAAGAACGTCTGGTCGAAGAACCCGGCCTTCGTGAAGACCTGGGCTGGCCAGTCCCGCCTCGCGGTCTGCCACCGCCTGGCTCACCACCACGCGCAGCAACTCGCCGACTTCGCCAACGGCGACAAGCGCGAGAGCGTTGCCAAGGTCGCTGCCAGCGAGCGGCGCTCGTAGTCCGAGTGATCCTGAACTGCCCGGCTCCCGCCTCCTCTCACGAGGGGTGCGGGAGCCGGGCGCTTTTTTGCGTTCTGCGATTTCTGGGTTTTTGCTCCGGCAGGTGTCACGTCATCTGTCACGTCATCTGTCATCTGCCGGAGCACGCACGGTGCGTGCCGTGATCCCAGCAACAGTGGTCTGGGGTCACTCGAAGATAGGCCACGCACGAAGCCTCGCTTTCTGACAGCCGGGCTGAAAATAACCCCATCCGATTTCGATGCGCTGAGGTTTGGAAACCCAAACTCCAGCCCCGCAGCAATCAAAGTGATCCCGATAGCGATTTAGATTTCTATGCCTTTTTAGTCCAAAGGGGCGTTTTTGCCCTCTGACGCACACTTGATCCTCTGCTACGCAGAACATCGTGGTCCTGTGGCCTCAAACATCCCCCCGCCAGCGTGGCCGTAACCCTGTGGCCAACCGGATACCCAACCCTGTTCTCGATGGCCTCGATGGTCTACCTATACCGTGGGTCTATAGGTAGAAAGTGAGCCTAAAGGAACGCTGATGATCCCGTCTAAGACCCCCAAAGAATCCCTCTCCTGTACACGGGTCAGGGCTACTCGCCATGATGTCGTGATCTTGTGGACGGATGATTCAATCACCGAGTCCGACCTGGAAGCCGTTCAGGTCATCGCAGAAGGCCTGGCTGCTGATACGGGTTCTGTACTGGCAGTGATCCCAGCGAGTGTACTCACTGGTGCTTCAAGCCACGGCCTGGCTTCCATGTGTCAGTTGCGGGATGAACTCGACGAGGTGATCCAGAAGATGAGCACCGAGCAGTGTGCTGGTGAGTGCTGAAAGCACTCAGTGGCTGAAAGCAAGATCACTCAGTTGAAAGCAAGATCACTCAGTTGAAAGCAAGATCACTCAATGCCTGAAAGCAAGATCACTCAGTGCCTAATACCCGACAGCGTCGAGCACAAGCGCACAGCCACGGCCAGTCCGAAGGCGGCCCATACTGCTACGCAGCACCCTACGAGCACCAGCATGACCCCTACGGCTACCTTCACTAAGATCATGGAGACCCTGCGGAGCAGGCTGCGTGTGTGGCCTGGAGGGCTGCGTGTGCTTCCTTGAGGGCAGCGAGTTCCGCTTCAAGTTCCGTGATCTTGGTCTGGGCGGCTACGAGCCGAGGATCATCCGCTGGTAGGTCTCCCTGTTCGTACTGTTCGTACTGGTCGAGCAGGTTGTCCAAGTTCTCGATGGCCTGCTGCTGGGTCTGGGCTTCCTGTGCCTGTGCGGTTCCTACCCCTGCAAGACCTGACCAGCAGGTGTCTACCAAGGCCATGCCCCCTGCCATGAGGAAGATCACGAAGACCGTGGAGGCGAAGTCTGGGGGCGGTCGGTGCTGTGTCCGTCGCTTTGGCAGGATCATGGCGTCGTACCTCCTGGTGTGGGTTGGTTCCGGCAAGCGTCCACGACAGCACGGCACCCTTCTACGATCCGCTCAAGGGCCATGACCCTACGCTCCAGGGCTTCCGACTGATCCTCAAGGTTCGCTGTGCGCTCTGTGAGCATGGCGTTCTCTACCCTGAGAGCCGTGGTTTCCTCTGGCTCGATGGTGAGGCCGAGCATGGACCCTGCGCCGAGTGCTCCTGCGAGTACAAGCACAGCCGGGATCAGTGTCTTGGGGTCTTTGGGGTTCAGTTCCATGGGTGCTCCGTACCTACGGGTTTCAATAGAACGAACACCGGGGTCATTCCGTTGGCAGTCCCAGTTCAGTTGCGATCTCGTTCAAGATCTCACCGAGGGTCATTTCTGAGGATGCTTGCTTCGTGGCTGCGACCGCTGCTGCTGATGCAACCTCGATGAACCTCTGGGGGTCAAACGCCAGGGAGGGCTTGTTCCCGAGGATGGCGTCCCGAAAGGTCTTCTCGGTCCTGCCCGTGCTCAGGAACCGCAGCAGTACCTCCGGGTTGATGTACTGCTTCTTGGTCGTGCCGGATGACTCGTGGGACAGCGCCACCTGTGCTTTGGCGATGGCCCGGTCCAGGGTAGCCGCGATCTCCTCTGCCACCCGAGCAGCGAGCACGTCCGCTTCCATGCCTGCGAAGGCTACGATCTTGGCGTACAGGTCTTCCTGCTCCTCTTGGATGGCGTCGAATACCGTCTCGGAGGCTTTGAGTTTCCTCCAGTCCGTCGGGTTGATCCCCTTGAAGTGCTCTCGGAAGTACCGCTGGAGGTCCGTGTACGTGTACCTGTATCCGTCGTGGGCCACGAAGACGTACTTGCTGCCAGCAGCCAGCGCCTTGTCCGTGTAGTCCTTGAGTGCCTTGATGATCTCAGGCCCGGAGAGGCTGGCGGTGTTCTGGCCGGTTTTCTTGCCCAGGAAACTCAGTTCCGCGAAGTTGTTCCGCACGAAGCGCACATGCCCTGGTCCCAGCGTCACAGCCCCGAAGGTCTCGATGAACTCCTCGTTGCCTCCTATGGTTTTGACCACTCCGTTGCCTTCCTTGCCGGGTCGGATGCCAGTCTCCATGAGGATGGCCGTGATGAGCGCGGACATCCGAGTGATCTCGTCGGAGGATTTCAGGTCTCGTTTCACGCGCTTGGCGATCTGGTTGTACTGCTTCAGGAGTTTCTTCTGGTGCTGGATCTTCACCTCCAGCGTGAACTTCTCGTTGTTGAACCTGTCGGTGATCCGCTGGATGGTGCCGTTCTCGTCTACGTTGATTTCTACGGTGTCCGGCAGGTACTCCCGGAGCAGCGCCGGGATGGCTGATCTCAGTGGCTCCTGGAAAGTCTCCACGGTCAGCGCCTGGAAGCCGTTGCTGGTCACCTTGTCCAGTGCGGGCAGTGCATCTCTGATGGCTAAGACCCCCAGTGCCGCGTCCCGGATCAAGTACCTTGCCGTGTTCCGCCACGAGTACGCCTTGGGACTCGCTGTGTCTGTGCCCGTGTACTGGTCGAGGAAGCCGTTCACGTCCCCCCGGCCTTTGAGCAACTTCACCATCGCCCGCTGCTGCTTCTTGATGTCTTTCTTGTGCAGTGCTTTGACACTCGCAGCGTCCGCTGCCACAGCCTTGAGCAGCATACGGAAGTCCCGACGAGCCGCGTTGACGTGCTTCGCCCGGTCCCGTTCGTCCCGCTTGTACTGAACCTGTGGTGCTGGGTAGCGCGGCATTGGATTTCCTCTCCTGACAGGGGGGTGGGATAGACAGACCAACGGGTACATCAAAGAGAGGTAGGTGAACAATGAGCATGAGAGACTATGGACTGCCCGACCCCACGCCTGTCGAGGGTGCTGTACCCCAATGGAAACCTGCGGATGTTCCGTGCCCTTCGTGTGGGGGTTTGCTCTGTGAGGTCACCGTGGAGGTCACCTTCCCGAACGAGTTGGCAGTGATGCCCCAACTCCGTGGCGGGCGTGGCATCTGTGTGTACCTGGGCTGCCCTGCGTGTCCCTATGCTTCGCCGTCGGTGAACAGGGCACTGACCCCATCGGAGAGTGGTGCGTGACGTGTCTGCATATCCGTCGCCGTGCCCTGAGGGTGGTGGACACAATGGGTACTTTAACCTTCGTATGGGCCTTCTCGACCTTGCTGGTCGCGTGTGCCCTCCGACATCCCGGAGCCTCAGATGAGTAACAACGAGAGCCAGAAGGTTCGATTCTTCCCCGTCTACAACGAAGACATGGTGAAGGTAGGGGAGGTCAAGCATGACCCTCTCCGCAAGGAGAAACAGTGGACTGCTCTCGGTGCCGAGGGCTACCGCATCATGGACGTGGACTCCCGGCTCAGGGCCGAAGAAGAGGTCAAGGACGAGTACCTGCTCCGACCTCAACGCCAACGGGTTCATTCCGTGGACGAGGTGGTGGATACCATCATGAAGGGGAGACACAGTGAACGCTGAACTGATTGGCTACCTGCGAGGCATGATCACCCCCGGTGAAGCACAGGGGGTCGAAGGTGTGTTCATTCATGCGGTGGCTGGGGACGGCTACGACTGGACCCAGCATGAGGACGCCAGCGTTCACGGCATTGTGCTGGAGACAGCACTGGAGTCCCTGGACGAGATCACCGAGGCCCATCGGGTGCTCAAGCCGGGCGGTCACTTGATGCTGGCCAATGATCCCGCCGAGCCTACGGGTCACACCGGGGCGTGCTTCGCAGAGGACACGGGCTTTGAGGTCCGGGACTGCATCATGGTTCCCGACACGGCTGGTGATGGGGACAAGATGCACTACGTCGCCAAGGCTGCACGCAAGGAGCGTGAAGCCGGGTTGGATCACCTGCCCGAGCGTGTGTTCGGCATGTCTGGCGGCGCACAGGGGGCGATTTCTCGGGCCGAGGACGAAGAAGGGGCCGAGGAGGGGGAGACCCTGGAGACAGACGGCGAGGAACTGACCGAGGACGAGGCCGTGGAGTACGCGGCTGCTCAAGGCATTGGTCTGAACCGGGTCCAGAAGCGGAGGAACATCCACCCCACGGTGAAGCCCTACAAGGTCATGGAGCGGCTTCTGGCCGACATTCCGAAGGACTTGCCGGTAGTAGACCCCTTCATGGGGTCAGGGACCACAGGCATCGCTGCCTTGCAGACGGGGCATGACTTCATCGGCATCGAGCGCGAGGAGGAGTACCTGACCATCGCAGAGGGTCGTGTCCGGCACTGGAACACCCGAGAGGCAGGGTGGAACGCCGCCGTGGTGGAGTCCGATTCCTCCACGATCATCGAGGCGCGGGAAGCCGAGCCGGAAACACTCACTCTCGACGACTTGTTCGGGCTGTAAGGAGAGCACTGATGCAGCGGTTGATCTTGAGGCACGGGGACTGTGTAGACGTCCTCGCAGAATACGGGGAGGCAAGCGTAGGGGGGATCATCTGTGATCCCCCCTACGGCTGATTGGCCTTGAGTTCATGGGGAAGAAGTGGGACCGCCTCGACTGGACGGACGGCGGTGGCATGATGGGCGTCGGCATGGGAGGCCGGGAGATCCCGTGGCCGTCCTACTCAGGCACCGGAGCGGCAGGCGCGGCGAACGCGACCTGTGCGACCTGTGGTGGTCGGATGCGAGGCGGGAACAAGTGCTCCTGCGACAAGTCCGACTGGCGGGTGAAAGGACAACCCCTCAACCTGTCGGCCAATGCGGAACGGATGCAGAAGCAACAGCACTCCCACCGCATCTGGCTCACCGAGGCATACCGAGTCCTTCGACCGGGCGGGGTCATCAAGGCGTTCTCTGGAACACGGACGTTTCACCGCATGGCAGCGGCTATGGTCGAGGCTGGGTTCATCGACCTCCGAATGGAGTCGTGGAACTACGGGTCCGGGTTCCCCAAGTCCCTGAACATCGGCACGGCAATCGACAAAGCGGCCCGAGGACGCCCCCAAGGCGGCCCTGACCCCTTGAAACGGGGAGGGGAAAGCCGACCCGACCGCAACGTACTCAACATGGGCGGCAAGGACGGACAAGCACCAACTGGCTTGTCGGACAACTACGGTGAGCGTGTCCTCGTGACGCCGGACGCCTTGCGCTTCCAGGGTTGGGGAACAGCCTTGAAGCCTTCGTGGGAGCCAGTTGTTGTGGGTCGGAAGCCGTGCGAGTGATCCACCTACTCAGGAAGCCCCTCTCCGAAGGAACCGTGGCAGCGAATACCCTGAAGCACGGCTGCGGAGGCTTGAACATCGACGCTTCACGGATTGGGACCACGGACAATCTGGATGGCGGGGCGTACTCCGAGGGGGGTTCCGAGCGTTGGGACGGTGCCGAGAACTGGCGGTACAAGCGGGGGGAGCACGGTAACGCCGGGAACTTTCAGCAACCCACAGGGCGTTGGCCCGCCAACCTGATCCTTCAGCATCTCGATGGGTGCGAGTGTCGAGGCACGCGCAAGGTGAAAGGACACACGGGCTACCCCAACGGACCCGGAGGCAAGTCGGACCCGATGCACGGGTGGGGTGGCAAGCGCAGCGCCGAAGTCCGTCCCGACCCTTGGGCTGGTCATGCAGATGGGGACGGTAACGAGACCATCGCTGATTGGCACTGCGTCGAGGGGTGCCCTGTGGTGGCTCTGGATGAGCAGAGTGGGGTAGTCAAAGGTACTGTTCGGCAACCAACAGGGAAGCCTGTGTACCCCACGGAGGGTACTGCGATGAACTGGAACCCGAATAGTGTCAGGGACAACACGGTACGAGGTTTCGGGGACACGGGAGGGGCATCTCGGTACTTCAAGCAGATTAGGGGTGGGGGGTGAGGCCCCTCGACCTGACCGACCCCCGCCCACTTCCCGGAAGGGAGCCTGAAAAGGTGCTCCTTCTTCTGGAGATCGTCCCCGAAGGTGCTGACCACTGGGGGGTGCTTGAATCACTCCGGGGTACTTCCTGGGAGTCCGGGATCAAGGAGATCCCCCCGGAGGCTCTAAGTCATGCTCTGCACGGGAGATTTCTGCCTCTGCTCCAGGAGTTGGGGCGTGATCCCAGAGCCAGTGCCAGGAGGGTCAGCCCAGAAGAAGGGCTGTGTAAACTCAGGGGGTCGTGCTTGATCTGGGACAGTGATCTCTGCCAACCGGGAGGGAGTAAGGGAAAGGGCCGTCGGCTAAAGCACGGACCACCCGAGTGCTATGAGCCTCCGCTCTCTGAAGGTGCTCCTTCCAGTGCCGTGTGGACCTTCCAACGGGTAGTGTTTGCATGGCGGGAAGGCCGTCATGTTGTTGTCGTCCGAGGCGACGGCTTCAACTTCGCGTAGGAGATTCTGATGGATGTCGCCCAGATACCGTGTGCCCACTGTGGGACGGTCAACGAGATCGTCGGTCGCCGCACGTTCGGAGACTACAACCCTCTCTGTAACAACTGCCAAGAGCCGGTTCGGGAGGCCCGCAGGATTGAGTTCGTTGGAGGCAACGGAGGGCTGTACCTTCAGCACATCCCCTCAAGAGGGTTGGGCGTATTCGCCCGGACCTCATTCAAGGAAGGGTCAATCATCGAGAGGTGCCCGGCCTACGTGGTGCAGTCCCCATTGAACTTGAGCGCGGTCCTTTCTGGATTGGAGTTGTACCCCTACACCGACAGCAGCGTGCATCAGAAGACCACCCACATGTGCCTTCCCTGGATGAATGACAAGGAAAGAGCAATCGTTCTGGGCTATGGGATGCTCTACAACCACGAACATCAGGCGAAGTCCAACGTCCGATACCGCCCGTATGTGGAACCGGACACCAACCGCCGGTTCATGGACTACATCGCCAAGAGGGATCTCGTTGCCCATGAGGAGTTGACCTTCACCTATGCGGCTCAAGACACGTTGTGGTTCGACGCGAAGGTACAGAAGTCGTGAAGGTGGTCCATGTCCTACGGAAGCCTCTCTCAGAGGGGACCGTCGCCTCTAATACCCTCAAACATGGCACCGGGGGTCTGGACATTGATGCGTCTCGCGTGAAGCACACCGACGGAGAGGTGGACTTCACTAAACGACAACGACAGCAGGCCGATCCCCGTGACAAAGGATGGGGAGGCCACGTTGCACTTCCCGGTTCCGATCTTCAGATGCACAAGCCTTCAGGCCGCTGGCCTGGGAACCTGATCCTTCAGCACCTCGACGGGTGCCGACAGGTGGGGACTGCTCAGGAGCCTTCCTACCGCATCTTCCGATGGAAGGATGGCATGAAGGCGTTCGGGGGCGGGGCCGGGCACGAGTATGGACAGACCGAAGTGGAGGGGGGTGTGGTTGCTGTGTGGGCCTGTGCCCCCGGATGCGCTGCCGTAGCGTTGGACGAACAGGGTCAAGATAGTCCGGCAGGTAAGGCGCGGAGCGCCATGACCCCCACGGAACACGAAGGCCCAGCCAAGTTCGGCTACAACGAGGACCGCCACCAGTTCACCTACGGGGACGGGGGTGGGGTCAGCCGCTTCTTCAAGCAAGTAGGGGGCGAGAAGGATGCTTGAGGTGATCACAGGCTGCATGTACTCGGGGAAGTCCGAGGAGTTGATTCGCAGGTTGAGGAGGTGCCAGATCGCAGGGCAGGAGGTCATCGCCTTCAAGTCCGCGCTGGACGACCGTTACTCGTCCGACATCGCCACACACCCCACGGAAGGCGTTCCAAGCACCCTGAAAGCGCAGACAGTGTATTGCGAGCGCGAGTTCATGAAGCGCCTGGGGGTGGAGACTGATCCCTCAGACTACGGGAAGTACATTCGACACGAGGACCGCACTGTGTGGGCACACGAGAAGGATGGCTCGCTCCGACCGTTTGGGTTTGATCAAAGGCAGATTTCGCTGCCCGATGTCGTAGGCTTCGATGAAGTGCAGTTCATGCACTGGCAGATCGTCCCCGTGTTTGAGGCTCTTGCCAATCAAGGGGTGCGGGTCATCGTTGCGGGGCTGGACCTCGACGCGGAGGGCAAGAACTTCGGCCCCATTGGTTCCCTACTCGCTCGTGCGGACAAGGTGACCAAACTGACGGCTGTGTGTGTGGCCCAGTACGAAGCACACCCGTGTGGGAAGCCTGCTACGCGCTCGTACAGGCTCCCAGAGGCATCCACAGGGGAACAAGTGCAAGTGGGCGCTGAGGGCGTCTACGAGGCCCGCTGTCGGGCTTGTTGGGTGCGTGGGAGGGCCGAATGAAAGTGCTCCCTGACTTGTTCGACGGGTGCTACGAAGGAGAGCACCGTAAACTCTTGTCTCCCGAGCAGTTCAAGCAGATGTTCTGTGGGGTGTGCCTCAATCCGGGTTGTCTCAACAGCCGAGGTGCGGGATCAAAGTGGACCCAACGGATGCTCACTCAAGAGGACCGACTACTCCACAATCCTCAGTTCGCCCCAGAGGATGCTGCTACAGCGTTGGGGCTGCCGGACTTCAAGGACATGGTTCACCAGGCTTTGGCTCTGGAGATTTCTGACCGGAAGGGTGATTGGGAGCCGGTTTCCCAGGCCGAGGTGGGCCGTGCTGCTGCGGAGTTGGTGGGTGTTGTTCCAGCACCGTCAGGGTTTCAGGAAGCCCCAGAACCCCCAGAACCCCCTGTGCTCGATAGTGACCCCACAGACCCCACAACACTGACCCCAGAACCTCACGAGAACATCTCACCAAGTTCCGCCATCCCCGAATCGACGGACGAAGCCCCGAAAGTCGAGGTTGAACCTCCAGAATCAGAAGTGTCGGATTCGACACAAGAGGCAATCGAGGGTCATTGGCGTGTGCGTGGAGACAGTCGGGATCAGAAAGGCAACAACGTCATCTACGACGTGACGCTCTACAAAGATGGCTCCTGGGAGTGCTCGTGCCCCTCCCGAGAGAATCCGTGTAAGCACGCACGAGACATCGCAACCAAGATGGCCCGCGCAGCGGACACGCTCCCCCCCAAAGAACCGCCCCCCAACCCCACCAGGCCGCCCAAGAGGCCCGCCCCTCCGCGCCCCTCATTCAACACCAACATGCCTTCCGGCGGGGTCATGGTAGGGGGAGGCCCACCGCCTCCCCCCGAGCCTGATCCTTGGGCCGCCCCAACTGGACCAAAGGACCGTGTGATCGATGTGGGGGGTAAGATCACCTTTGGTTCGGGTAAGAAGAAATAGTCCCACAATGCTCCACTTCAGGAGCAAAGAGGAGATCAGTGATGGAACTTGTACTTGAGCAAGGCGAGATCGACAGTCTGCTGCGTGAAGCCCTCAAAGCACGGGGGATTCTTGTCCCAGATCGGAATGTGATCCGTATTCGACGAAACAACAAGGCCTCGACGATTCGGGTGGCCTTTGTGCCCCCGACCCGAAGACCGCGTAGCGCGAAGCGGGTGGCCGGATGAAAGATGCCTTAGAGATTGTTGCCCAGATCACCCGTCTGTTGGAGGAGACACCCGGCGCTGCGCCCATTCTGGACGCCTTGCGTACCGGGCGCATGGCTCCCGAAGACGCGATGGTGAAACTGGCTGAGGTTGCCTTTGAGGCAGGCCACGGTGAAGCCCTGGTAAGTGCTTCTGGTCAGTTGGAGAAGGTAGCCAGAGAGCATACCGGTCCCCCAGTTGTGATGACACACGACAACGGCATGGACATGCTCAACCCGCTCATGGAAGCGGCGATTGCGGAGCGGGCTTCTTTGGATGGGGATGTGCCCGAAGCCCGGTCGGGTCCGATTCCCGAGGGGGGCTATCCCGCAGTGCCGGTTCTGACGGATGCGATGGACCCTGTGGTGGTGGGGATGCAGTTGGAGAAGGCGTCCCAGGAGGTCGAGGAAGAAATCAGGCTCCAGATGGAGGACCACTCCAGCACTTGTGGTCTGATCCTGAGTCGTGTCGAAACCGAGGCCACCGAGCAAGGCATCGGAGTCTCACGCGCTCTGGAGGTGGCCAAGAAGAACCTCCCTGCCATTCCGACGGGGGTGAAAGGCTACAAGGCGGGTGCTGTTCCTGCTCTACGCAAAGCGCAGCATGTGCCTGCCACAACCCTTGCGGCGCTGTCTGACGAGCAACGTAGGGGGTACTCCTACAAGGCACTGGCGACCAGTCAAGGCCGTACCAGCCTCTCAGGGGTCATAGAGAAGGGCAGCATCGACTATCTGCGAGCGCACAGCCTCAACGCTGTGGCTGGCGAACCACACCCCGACACAGCAGTGACTACGAAGTGGACTGTCGTGCTGTGGGGTGCGGAAGACTTGGCGGAGGGGTTCAACCCGATCACCGTCGCCATTCACTCCATGTGCAGCGATGTCATGGAGACCATCACCGGGCACGAGGAAGTTTGCATCCGCGTGTCTCCCTACCACGGGATCACTGATCGAAGGTTCGGATGGACCCTCGTTGCTGGCCCGAAGGAGCGGACAACATGAACAGAATCGCAACCGAGTGCGCTTGCCGCCTCACTCGTGGAGCAATCCGCGAAGGTCAAAAGAACCTTGTCATCCTTACCAACGCTTTGGATTCGGATGCAGTACGCAGGGCTGTCGGAACGGTCATGCCCCACGGATCTACCAGTACCGGGGCCGTGTGGGTTGCTCCCTCGGGCCAGCAGGTATCTGTGAAGCGGTACGCCGACCAGCGACCTGATTACAGAGACCGCATCTCCATCAGGATGTGCAACGGGGGTAGGGTCATATCCAAGCAGGAGGCCCAGAATGTCGAACGGTGGTACGAAGGAGGCTCCGTACCTATTCCGTTTGTGGGTGCGTAGCGGCAAGCCTTTCGCGGTTCAGCCGCGTCATAACCCTGTCATCGAGCACGATGGGGGGACGACGGCTGCTCATGTTGTCCTGACCGAGACCGATGCTGCCCTCTTGCGCGAGTTGCTGGAGGCTTACGGTGGCGTCGTTGACCTTGCGCGGTCTGCCATCCAGACCCCAGAGCAGAAGAAGGAACGGCTCGCGCTCCTCGGCGTAGGCCGTGAGGACTCTGTGTGGCCGAGTACAGCGTGCCCGGAATGTGCTTGGTTCGACCCCCTTCTTCCTGAGAACCCGTGTGGCCGCGCTGTGTGGGCACGCGAGACAATCGCGGTGTTTCTTCAATCCGACAAGCCTTGTCGAGACGTAGCCGCGTGCCCTGTACCTCATGTGTGGAGTAGTCCCGATGAACCAACGACACCTACTGGACACGATCTCTGACCTGCACCACCGCCCCACCACCGCGAAGGTGATGCAGGTGCTCGATGCCCTCTCCTATGTGCTGGCCGACCAGGGGCACGACCGTGAGTCCATGATCCTGGAGGATTTCTCTCGGGCCACGCTTCGTGGCCTGGGGAGTGAGAGAGGGGTTTGTAGGATTCCCTATGTGGGGTCCGATCTCCCGATGCGGGTCAGGAAGCCTGAGGGGGGATGATCCCCCCTGATTTTGGGTACAACATGTCATGACTGTCTTTGACCAGATACGGATGTTGCCCCGAGAGGTTCCCAGAGACCCTCTCCACGAGCAGATCGTCCATGCCCTCATGTCGGAGGAGACCACTGCCGCTGGGATCGCCCCCCTCTTTGAGATCCCCGGAGTGGGGTTCCACCGGGCACTCTACACCCTGACCCTGTTCCTTGCGGAGTACCGCAAGTGCGGTCGGCAGACCTTCGTGGTCACCCCGGAAATGCAAGAAGCCTTGTCCCGGACCTCCCTGGAAGATGTCCACTTCGATGACCTGAGGTTGCCTTATCGCTGCACGTACATTTCGCTCCCTGACTGCTCTGCGGAGATATGGGGAGGTGAAACCACCGGGTGGCACAAGGTAGGGGGCGCGTTCCTTCGCTACGTCAGCGCCGATGAGTACGTCGTAGACATGGACGGCAGGGACGTGTGCCCGGAAGGGATGATCAACGTCTACTTGTGGGGCATGGAGAATGAGCGTTCTCATGGTCCGGGTGACGATGCTTCCATGTGGTTCACCTTTGACTTGGCTGAGTTGAAGGGGATGAGCCTGGAGGCGTACTTGAACATGATGTTGATGGACCCGCAACGTGATGCGTCTCTGGACGAGGTCACTGCTCTGGGCCGTAAGTTGGGGCTGTTCACTCAGTTCCCCAAAGACGGGAAGATGGGGTCCAGGGCCATGGAAGGGGTCATGCACGCGATGCGTGTGGTCTTCAACGCTGTCCTGTACATGGACTGCCAGGATGCCGAGGTCACCCTTGACGCTGCGGTGGTTGAAGCACAGGAACGTCGAGGTGAGATCCAGGCTGCTCTGAAGCGCATGAAGAACCCCAATAAGAGCCGTGGCCGCAAGTTGCGGAAGCAGTTGTCGAACCTCCCTTTGGATGTGGTGTCGTGGGTGGGTCGGTCTGTGCGGATCAACGGCATAGGAGGAGACACTGAGAAGGGCACAGGCACCCCTCAGAGGAAACATTGGGTCCGAGGCCACTGGTGGCCGAGAAGGGACACCATCGCGGCTCGCATCGCGGCTGCGAGGACCGCCCATACTTCGACCCAGGAGCAATACGACAAGGCCACGAAGCACATGGCTTCTCTCAAGGCTTCAGGAGACATCGCTGATGCTCTCCCCGTCCTTGCAGGATTGAGGAGAGCGGCAACCCATGCTGCTACTGATCTGCGGAAGATCACCGAAGAACTCAATGCCAAACGGCGCTGGGTCAAACCCTACAAGAAAGGGAGCCGAGGCTCCCTTCCCAACAGCCACACCTATGTTTTGGGTGCGGAGGAGAGTGACGCATGAGCGGAACAACAATCACAACACCAACTGGCCTCCCTGCCGACACACGGTGCTCTATCCAACGCGATAGCGGAGTCGTTTCCGTCTTCCTCAGTCGTGGTGGTGAGCAGTTCCCGTGGGCAAACTGCAACGGGCGAGTGGTCCTTGGACCCCCCACCGAAGGCGTCCTGACCCATGACGGGGTGGACATGAGCGAACTTGAGTGGGAGGCCGCAGACTACTGGGTCATTGAAGCCCTTGATGAGTCTGGAGCGGAGGTCGTCCTGACCCCGGATGAGTACGCCAGTGTCGTCCGTGCTGGGTAGCATAGGAACATGCGTTGGTATTACTTCATCCGGGCAGACAACAAACTGCTGCCCCGCAGAGACAGATCGACGGTTCCCTGCCGTCCCACTAATGCCAACCCGGACAACGGTGACCCGTTGACTCCGTGGTACACCACGGAGGATCACATGGACGATAGGCATGTGCATGTCCATGCCTCCTCCGAGGAGGAGGCATGGGACAAGGCGCTGTCCATGCTTACAGAACAGACCTTCAAGCCCGTTCGTCGGATGGACGCCGCCGAGGATGCAGCCCTATGAGCGGGAATAAGATCCAGACAGTCACTGACCGAGCCGGACGCGAAGTCGAGGTCGTGACCCGGTGCGCCTACAGGCGAAAGAAGCGTCCTCGTGGACTTCCCGACGACATCGTTCCTGACCCCAAAGAGTTGAAGGGGTTTGAAGACTTGGCGGGCGTCATGGGCCGCAACAGGCAGTTCAAAGGCCTTACAGGCAAAGAGTGACACTCATTCGCCGGAGTAGCCGTCCGAGGCCCAGCCTCCCCCTTTGAGGGCGAAGGAAGTCTGGGAGATCCTCTTCTTGGTCTCCGTGGACTCGCATTTCGGGTTGGCACATTTCTGGGGTTTGTCGCGTTCGGAGTGCCTTACGAGCCGTTCAAACTCGGTCCCGCACTTCGCGCAACGGTATTCAAAGAGGGGCATGGTCGGCTCCAAGGTGGAGCCTCACCATACCCATGACCCCAGAGGAAGTAGTCAGCCCTGGAGAGGGCTTGGTCCCGCACCCTTCGTAGACGGGTCACGCGTGGGTGGGGCCAGGGACGCCCACCTTCGTCGATTAAGCCGTCGTGTGTACCGGAGGGGCCCCCAAGGCGATTGCCCGGGGACCCTCCCGGGACTGAACAGCGAATCCGGTTTTCTTTCGACGGACAGCCGGAGCCACCACCTTGAACCTATCAGTCACCACCCCCCTGTGTCAAGCGGTCCTTACAGGACTGGAGAACCGAACGGATGTGCTTCAGGGGGATGTTGGGAAAGTGCCGTTGGGCCTCTTTCCTACTGGGGCACGTCGGCTGGGCCTCCACCCATTCCCGAACGAGTTGTCTCTGTCCACGGCTGTCCACTCGTCACTTCACCAGTTCTTCTGGGGTGAACAGCCCGAACCTTCTGGGGTTCAGGACGGAGGCACCTATCGTGCCGCCCTTCTCCACGATGTAGTCGGTGGAGCCTCCAAAGGCAGCCTTGCCGTCGCTCTTGGCCTTGGACTCGTTTGGGTACGGGCCGTAGGTGTCACCGTCCTCGGTGCTGATGTACCACTTGTTGGGCTTGAGGTCTTTGATGCCCTTGGGAGAGGCTGCCATCATCTTCCTGACCGCAGCCGCCTTCTTGCCACAGCCACACTGACCGCCACACTGGCACTCGCCACCGTGCTGACAGGGGTGGTACTCCTCGTCACCAGGCACCGCAAGAGAGGCTTTCCGCTTGCTGGCGGGACGCTTCGTTTCGGCGTCATCATCGTGCCATTCGGGACCGCCGACCTCAAAGTCCCGCAGTTTCGCGCCCCGAAGGAATGAAGTCATCTTGTCCTTGGCGATGCGGGCGATCTCGGCGGCGTCACCCCGGTCGTTCTCGTCGTAGTCTTCGGGGACCGTGACAGAGACAGTCAGGGTGATGTCGTAGGTCTTGGGGTCGTCACTGGCCTGCTTTGGAAGACCAGCACCGTGTCCGTAGTCGGGCTGGAGCATGAGTGGGCTGCCACTGGCTGTCCGGGGAGGGAACCTCTTGCGGTCCTCGATGACCTTCTTGTTGAGGCGTTGTGCCTCCTGCTCAGTCTTGCCGAGGATCGCGCTGCCGTCGGGGGCCACACCAGCAAAGTACAGGAGATCACCACGACGGTTCTGCACCATGGCACCGAGTTCGACCACGGGTCCACTTCGCCATGGTTGGACAACCGTGGGCTGACCTTCGGAATCAAGGTACACCTCCACTGGGGTCAAGCCCTGGCGCTTCAGCATGGTTGCTGATCCCATCATCGAGGGCGGTGCGATACGCGCTGCGTACCTGAGTGCCACCCGTGCGGCACTGGGCTTGAGGGATTTGGAACGCTCCCGGTCTTCCCGGCGCTTCCGGTCATACTCGCGCTTTTTCTTTCTCTTCTCGGAAGGACTCAGGGGTCGGCGTTGAGGGCCTCCCGGTCGCGGGGGTTTGAATGCCATGTTGGTCTCCCTCATGATTTTACTTCGACGTAGCGTCGGGCCACGTCGGAGGCGGATGCCCTCTTCTTGATCTTGCCCTTCCAGTAGGACTTGGCATCGGAGCGGGCTTCGGGAGACTCCTTCTTGTTCTTCTGCCGCCAACCGGGCATCTGCCAGTCAGCGAGACCACCGCAGAAGGCTCCCGCACCGTCGCCAAAGGGCTTGGTCATCTTGTCGATGCAATCCCAGACCTTGTGCTCTGGAGTGCCCCCCGTGAGCGTGCCCCAGAACTTCTTGACGGACTCGTCCGTCCACCCCTTGGGGAGATTCTCCCACTTCTTGGCGAAGCGAACAGCAACGGCTGTGGGGTCAGGGCGCATCTGAATCTCCTACCGGAGAGACCTCGATAGCCGCACTACCGGATCACAAAGCGTTGTTGTCATCCCCTGGAGGACGGTTTGAAAGCAACATCGGGAACTGCCCCAGGTTGTTCAGGTTGATGTCTGAATCGGCAGGCACCCGTCCGTCTTCCTCGGCGGTGCGGAAGGTGCTGTCGAACAGGTAGACCAAACACGGAACGCTGTGGTCCTTGTTGTACTTAGTGGACGACCAGGGGGTGTCCCCGACCGACCCCCTTCCTTGAGCCTGGACCATGGTGATGCGTTCCTTTCGCAACTGCTCCCACAGGTCGGCCAGTTTGAGGATGCGTTCTTCAAGGAGGATGCGCTTCTGGTACATCTCCTTGATGAACGCTTGCCTCGCCATCCCCATGTTCAGGCTTATGACCTGGGTGTCTGTGTCACGGGTTCCTCCGATGCGGGAAGGCTTGTACTTGTCGATGTTGCTGTCCTCGTCCTTCTCCTGCCCTTGAAGGGAGTAGGTAAAGCCCTTCGGGTAGGCGAACCCCATTCCGGGGAGGTCATCGTCGTTGGGGTACAGGAACAGGCTGATGTCCAGCGGGTTGCCGCCCAGCGTGCAGTAGGCTGTGAGTAGTTTGCCGATGCTGCTGGTAGGGGAGCCATCCACAACCACGCCGAAGCGTTCCTGGGTGACCTTCTCGGTCACGGAGTCGCGCCCGTAGAGGAGTTCAATCTTCCCGATCCGGTTCATTTCTGCTGTGATCACCTGTGCGCGAGTACCGAAGTCACGACGCTCGCGAAGGATGAAGGCTCTGAACGCACGCCACTGACCTTCACGGAAAGTGCCTTGGTAGGAGAATGATGGCATTATTCGCTCTCTCCACCGCCGAGGATCATTTCGATGATCTCTAAGATGATGGCGGGAAGGCCGCCTGTCATGACAAGCACGCCTCCCCCGTAGGACATCGGCGAGTCTGAGGGTTTGTTCCCGGCGGTGACCAGGCCTTTCGTGATCCCATCGGTTCCGTTCTCGACCAGCAGCAGCCCTGAGAAGGACGGCAGATCGAACATGGTCAGGGAGTTCAACAGCGCCCGGATCATCTCGATGAGAGCCTGGATCTGGTAGATGCGAGCCTGGATTGCCTCGATGTAGGCGATGATCTTGTCAATCAGACCCTGTAAGCCATCGAGGATCGCCAACAGGAACGCCTCAATCTCCACCATCAACTTGTCGAGAGGGGCCAACGCCTCGTCAAAGAATCGAATGGTCTTCCAGTCGGACTCGCTGGGGGACCTGGCACTGGCAGCACCCACCACAGCGAGGATGGCACTCGCACTGTTCAGGATCTTGCCGTCCTCGTACTCCAGCAGGAGTCTACGAACGAACTGCGCGGAGAGGTTGTAATACCCGCTTGGGGCCAGCGACATGGATCCAGAGACCTTGAACACAACCGGCGTGTAGTCACAGTAGCCGTCCCCCATGATAAAGGCCGACTCGCTCCAGCCGTTTTTGGCGTACAACTCCGGGTACGTGCCTCCGCTGGCCACGAAGCGTTCAGGGAAGATCCCACTACGGTCAGGCCACAGGTACGGACTTGTCCCAGCCCCCCGCTTCAGGCGTTTCGTGATCTCGGGAGAGCCGATCCCAACGGGGCTGGCAGCCAGCCCCTGGTTGGGGTCTTGGCTTGCCACGGTGTCCAGGATGGTCATGTCCGGCAGGCTGGTGCTGATGTTAGTCCACTTGAAGTCCAGGAGGTTGGCTACGTCCTCAGCGAATGCTTCCGCTATGCTCTCCGAGGGCGGCTGGGAGAAGAACCTGTCCAGTATCCAGGCCGACTTTTGCTTCACCCTCCTGCGGAACTTCTTGGAGTTTTTTGAGGTTGTGTAGAACTTGTCCGTCACCTTCATCATAGTCAGGAAGTCTTTGAGTCCTTCCAAGCCTGTCTGATAGCCGTCGGAGTAGGTCTCGACCGCCCCCTGGATGACGGTTTGGTCATCGACCACGCTGCTGTTTACGAGTGTGTAGTCAGCACGGACAAGCAACAGCACCTCCAGGGCTACTTGAGTCGCCGTGATGAAGTCCAGCATGGTGGCCGAGGGCATACTGAACACAGTAGGGGCTGAGGCCTGTCCTATCTCTTGGGGGCTTGGTTGTTCGGACCCCGTTGCTGCTGGAGGGCCGGGCCGTGGCTTGAACAGTGCTTTCGAGTTGGCCTTGATGGCCTTAGTTCCCCAGGTGATCAACTTGAGAGCATCGTCGGGTATGACCGCAGGCGCGTTTGGAGTCCCATCCACAGCACTCAACGCTTCCACGTAGGCATCCGTGATGGGCCGGACGCGGGCGTAGAAGGTGTAGCAGTCCTCCACTATGAGTTTGACTTTGGGAATCCCTGCCGAGGTGGAGCCATCTGCTTCCACGGTGAACGTCTGTGGAAGGTCCGAATACTTGATGGTCGTTGAGTAGGCTTGCATGGGGGCGGCTTTGTTGAACTTCGACAACTTCAGGTAGTACGTCGCCGCTCCAATGGGGGTGTCGCCGCTCCCAACAAGTTTTGAAGGTGGGATCATCGGTGTGTTCTGGTCCAGTGACAGAAGCAACGTGTTGGCTTGTGGGCTGTCTCTTTCCACGTCGCTGTAGTTGGCTTGATCTGTGGCGAGGTCACAGATGCCGCCAAACAGGCGCAACTCGGTGCCTGTTTGGGCCTCAATCCCCACTGATGGGGTGTAGGCGGGCCGCTCCAGATCGTTGGGGCCACCCGTGTCCTCCCAACGGAAGGAACGAAGACCAAAGCCGTTCGGCATCGTCGAAACGTGGACCAGAAAGCCCGCAGGAGGCTTTGAGAGCAGTGTCCCCGTGCCGGGCATCGTCCACTTCAGGGTCACAGCATCAGGAGCGGTGTCCAGGCCGTCCGGCTTCTTGAACAGCGCCGTAGAGAGTCCGTAGGTGCCCAACGAGGCCTCGGGCGGTGTCGGTTGCGGGAAAGGAGCCGACCCTGTAGCAGACAGGTCCCCAAAGAACGCCTTGATGCGGTTGATCAACTCGATCAGGGCAAAGAGATCACCCGTGGACAGGTAGCAGAACAAGCCGAGGGCCACGGACCTCGATGAGAAATCCGGGCGGCCTGGGTCTCTGCGGTTCAGGAGCCTCTTGAGCATCCGGCGCTCATAGGACTGGAAACCCCCCAACAACTCAGGAGCACGAAGCGGTTTGATCGTGATGAGGTTCCAGTCGCCCGTCATGTAGAGGCCCATCTGCCTCAGGTCGTGAATGAACGCCCGGATCTCCTCGATGATGGCTTCGATGATGGCCCGGATGGGATCAAGCAACCCGACCAAAAACACCTTGATGACGTTCAGGACGGTGTTGGCGATGTTCAACAGTGTGATGATGAACGCCAACACCGAGTCGATGGTCTGGATGATCGCGTTCGGGATGACCATGAGTTGGTCCAGGTTCGGCTGGAGCGTCACCCAATCTTTTGGTGTCTCTGCCATGCCCTATGATCCCCCGCCGTGCTTCAACCTCTGAAGTTGGACGTGAAGTTCAGCGACCATCTTCTGGTCGTCTTCCACCTGCTTCTGAAGGAGTGTTTCCACCTGCGCCAGAGCCTCCTTCTGGCGGTTGACGATGGGAGACTCGATGTTGGACTGCGCCTTTGTATCACCCCATTTACCGTTGAAGGGGATGCCCATCTCTTTCAACTTCTTGTGGATTTCGTCCAGATCACTCATGGTCTCTCCCGTTACCGGCTTCGTAGAGCCACACTACCGACTACGCCTTGTCCAAGCCCTTCTGTCGTATCAGAGCCTCGCGCTGCTTCTGCAACCGGCTCGTCAGCGTGCGCTTCTCTCGGGTGGCGTTTCGGATGGACCCATCGGTGGTGTTGGCGCGGAAGGTGATCCACCCGTACCGCTGATTGCGGAACAGGTCGTCAGTATCCAGCACTGCGTCGATGAGGTCAGGCTCCACAGGACGTTGGGAGTAGTCGCCTGTGGCAAACTGGGTGTAGCCGTCGTTGTCCAGCCTGTAGTCCAGGCACCAGAAGCGTCGGTCAAGGACCGAGAGGCAGTCGGACATGTTGGCGAAGGGTGTGTCGTCGGTGAGGCCTTTGAGGCTGTCCACTACAAGGTTCGACAAGATGCCCAGCCCTGCGGTCGTGTCCGTGCTGGAGCCGACGTCTTCGATGTGGTCGTCCCTCTGGAAGACGTAGTAGTCGCCGCTCTTGGGCCACAAGACATTGATCTCGTCGATCCAGGAGAGCATCCGTTCCCGGATGAACAGGATCAACTCCACAGTGTCCTGAGAGAAGATGCTGTTGGGCCGAATGATCTTGTAGGCGAAGGGTCCGATGCTCTTGTATCCGTCGTCACCCCAGGTTGCCGTGGGCCGGTCGTAGTAGGAGTCCCCAACTGGGCCAGCCGTGAGGCGAAGGTCTTGCTGGTCTTCCACCCCTGTTCCGTCTACACCTACAGGTTCGGTCAGCCAGGAGCCGTGGATGGTCGGCATGACGACGTACTCTGAAACCGAAGCACCATCACCAAAGAGTTCCCCGTCCGTGAATCGGGTTTCTCCAGAGACCATGAGAGTGCCCGGAGCCGCCCCTCCCGAGTCCTCATCGACAGCCGTGATCTTGTAGAAGCCTCGGTTATCATCCAACTTGGAGGGGCCGCCTTCCAGATAGGGTCCGGCGGGTCCGGGGCGTGTGACTACGCTCATGTCCCCTGAAGGGCGAGCACCTGCTTCCAGTTCCTTGTAGAGATCCCCGGCGGGGTCGATGATGATGTAGTCGTCCTTCAGGACACCCTCGTTTTCCCACGAGGTCACGCTGGGGTCCGAGTCTTTCAACTCGTTGGTGGCGTCCACGAAGCCGCCGACTTCCGTTCCTACATGCAAAGGGTCGTAGTCCACACGCCGGGTGAACACGACCTCCTGAGTCACGAGATCAAGCAACTGCTCGTTGGACTGCTGATGCGGCACGATGGCCTGCTCGATGTAGACCTCAAACTCCTCATCCCCCACGATGTTCTCATTGGTCAGACCAGGCCGCCGCAAGATCAGGGTGGTCTCGTCCTCGACCCGCTGGATTTCTGCGGTGTCGAGCACATCCCCGTTGTCGTCCAGCACTCGCACCACGTCCCCGGAGTGGATGTTCACGTCGTCGTTGTTGAACTCTCCGAGGTTGGTCGCCGTCCCGTACACCCCGGTGGCTGCTATCAGCGTGCGGGTTGCTGTGTCGTAGGAGGACATGAACCCACGGCGGATCTCGTAGACGAAACGCAGAGGCTTCACCAGATCGATGATGTCCACCTGGATGTCATGCCAACGTCGCGTCCGACGGATGGCCGCGTACACGTCCTCATAAGGATCCGCGCCGCCGAAGTCCTCAAAGTCTCGTGCGCCGATCTGGGAGACCCCGCCCTGGTCGTCGTAAGAGGCGGTGGTGACCTTCGGGAAAGGGGTGCTGATGTCCTGCACCGGGCGCGGGAAGGACGGTTCAATGAACACACCGGAGAGCGCGTAGAACCCTGCTGACGCTGTCGCGGACGCGGGGTCAATCTCGCTCCCTATGGTGAAACGATCACTCGGGAGCAGACAACTGGTCTCTGGGGTGATGGGGTTCTCGGCATCATCATAGATGGCGAGGCTCACCGCGAAGCCACCGTAGTGGGACAAAAGCCAAACCCCGCTACTCCAGTGGTTGGTTTGCAGGTAGGTACACACGCCGAAGATCGGGTCTTGATGTGACCCTGCTTGATCGACCATCATCCCGTACACAGGGGTCGTCCGGTCCTCGTAGAACTCTGTGTTGTCTACGGGGTCAGGCACCCCAGCCACGAGATGATTGATGGCCGGAGACACTGCCCCTTGATTGTGGACCAGGTCGCCACCTGCCTGGAATGAGTACATGATGTCATCCCCCCATCCATGTATGAGGCCCGCAACAAGGTAGGGGTTGATCATGTTGGGGTTGCGGTTCCCTACGGTGACGTACTCGAAACCGGCCATCAGATCATGAGCAGGTTGACGCAGTTCGGCTCCTACCACGTTGTTTTCTGGGAGGTGTGATCCCATCTGCTTGACGGCAAAGTAAATCATCCCCGAGACCTTGGTCCCCTCGACCGCTGCGGCCAGGAAGTCAGCAAGGCTGAGGCTGCTTCCGACTGCGTTCCTTTCCGTAAGGCCGGTGTTGTCCAACTGGAAGGTCATGGTGCCCTCCTCAGCGTCGTAGGAGAGGATGCTCGTGTAGTCGACACCCCACACGCTATCCCCGTCTACGATCCAGCCGGGTACCCCGACCCCTCCTGCGTCGTCCGAGTACGTGGCGTACTGCTCCTTGAGGACCAGATACAGCCGGTCGCCCGATGTCTCCCATCCGTGATTGTCTCCTGCCAGAGCAGGATCAGCGGAGCGCATCACCGGCACTACTCCCTTGATGCTCAGAGTGGCAGCCCCCAGGTCGTACCCGGTGACGGTCGGGAAGGTGAGATCCAGGCAGTTTGTCTCGGACAGGCTGTCGCCCCCACTGCTTCCCGTGCCCGCGCCGTCGTCAGTGTCTGCTGAAGGACCGGATGCTTGTGCGGTTGGGAGAGGAGCAGCAACGTCGTCGTACTGGCGGGCATCAAGCATCGCTGTTTCGCCCAACTGACCATTGGGGTCTGTGTTGAAAGGCCCTGCTTTCACCGCATGGCGCACGAGATACGTGCCGGTCTTGACGGCGTCTGCGCTGCCGGTTGTGCTGTTGGAGGCACCCGTCACTACGCAGATGTCGTTCCGCATGATGTTGGAAATGTCTCCGTTAGAGGCTGCCGTCGTTGTGGGGAGGAGGTAGTTGCGGTTTCCTATCAAGACAGCAAGTGGCTGGAAACCTGAAGGGGAGAGGACCGGGGTAACGTCCGAGTCGCCGTCCCAGAAGTTGTAGGACCCGCTGCTGATGATCCAGTCCCCACCCCCGCCCACTGTGTCCTGGAGGTCCGACGACGAAGCCGCGCTAAGGGTGACCCCGGTGATCTCAGCGGATAGCACCTCGTTACCGTGGCCTTCCCAAGACATGGCTCGGAGCGCACCGTTGGTGCCGTCGTAAGTGCCAACGTAGAAGACAGGGTCCGTGTTGTAGCGGTTGAGGAACGTCAGGTATTCACCGTTGTTGATCTCCGTGCATTCGTTGACCGTGAACCCGCCAGCGAACTCCCAGACGTTCAGCGCCGCCCCCAACTCAATGGCTTCGCCGTTAGCCGGGAGGTAGTCCCGAGGCTTCGCCATCGTGGGGTCGATCTCCTCGGTGAACGTGAGCCTGTCCCGAAGGACCGTGCAGGTGGTTGACCCGTACAGGGCGGCAGCCAGAATGGCGTTGGTCACGGCTGCGGTTTCAGAGTCTCCGTAGGTGTCAACGTCCAACCGGAAGTCGTAGGGCTGGCCCGTCGTCAGACCCAACACCGTCTCCACCGGATCGGCTGGTGTTGGGGTGAGGGACATGTCGTACCGAATGGTGATCTGATCCGGGTCAAAGACGGCGGCAACCACAGGCACAGCAGTTGTCACCGTGGTCGTGGAGTGGTTGTAGAAGTAGATGGTGGAAAGAGGCCCGAATCCTCCCGTACCTGAGACGATGGTGATGGCCCCAATGAAGGCGGCCCCCGCCGTGTCACTGGGGTCATAGATCCTGATCACGAGAGCGTTGCGGTCAGTCCCAGCCATAGGAGGAGGGAGCGGCACACCGTTGATGAGATTGTCGAGCAGGCTCAGGTCCGGCATGTCGGTCACACCAGAGAAATCGAGCACCGTCGCGTACTGCGGGGAAGGCAGAGGTGTTGACGGCTGGACTATAAACCCTTCGTTGCCTCCTTCTGTCTCCTCGACACGGGCCGCGAACCCCCGGAGGGTGTAGCGATGGAGTTCACCCTTCGTGGTGGGAGCCACAAAGCGCGGGACTTCGATGGTCGCCATGCCTGAAGGGTCACCGCCACCATTGGCCACCACGTCGTAGACGACATCCCCCACGTCCAAGATGCCTGTCGCACCAAGCCAGAGGCCGAGTCCTTCTGCGGATTGGGCTACCTGTGAGAACAGGAGATCAAAGCGCCTGAGATCCCCGAGTCCTTCGTTGGCAGGCAGTCCCTCGTCTGTGGCCTTGTCCAGTATCTTGTCGGTGTAGAGCGTGGCTGGGTTCTGTGGGTAGCCGACGTAGGTGGCTTCTTCGTACAGTGCGCCGTCCCCTACGAACATTTCGTCGGGGTACACCGAGGCGAAGTCCTGCCTCTCGTTCGCGCTGATAGGCATCCCGTAGTACACAGGCCCATAAGGCAGCGCAAAGCCCGTATCGACATAGATGCCCTCCAACAGTGGTGCTAACTGCCCCAACACTGCCAACTCGTTCGGGAAGCCCTTCATGAAGGGGATCTGGTTGTCTCCCGAGTCGTCCTTGTCCTCGCCCAGCAGGCACGGCAGTTTGAGAGGTTCGCTGTCCGTGTTGATGAACTGAACGTCCCCCTCGACACAAGAGAGGGGGTCAGGAGGCTTCTGCCCAAACATGTCCTGGATGGGCAGGAAGAAGTTGTCTTCCGCTGTGGGCAGCGTCCTGTCGATGAGATCACCCTGGAGTTTGCCTACTCCCAGGTCGAACTGGATGCGGTAGTCCGGGATGGCTTGGGCTAAAGCCGCCTGCAACTCGGCCATCTTCTCCGCAGTGGCGGTGTCTACGCCGTCGTCCCACACAACCCCGCTACCAGTGCCGATAAACACGGTGTCCGCGTAGCCGTCATCCTCTGAAATGACTGTGGAAAGCCGCTCTGTGGAATCCTCGTCCACGAAGACCAGGTTGCCGCTGACCTTGGTGAAGGTGACTCCGCCGTCGTCCGTGGTGCCCAGGATCAGGACGCAGCCTTCCAACACCGACTCGACGTAGATGCCGTTGCCGTCCGAGTCCTTGAGGGAGTAGGTAGCGCCGTCCGGCTTCCCGTAGTTGACCCGCTGCCCTACCTCAAAGGCTGGGGTGGCCAGGTCTGGGTTCCCGGACTCCAGCGAGTACACGGTGCCTGTGGGGTTCGCTAACGTCATCATGTCTGAGACGTCTGGGAAGCCCGTGTCCGGGTCGATGGGGAAATCACCCAGCGTCAGAGGGGTCGCTACGATAGTCGCATAGCCGACCGTGCTGGTCCCAAGGGCGGTGTCCAACTCTGTGGACCCGTTGGAGTAGTAGGCCCACACCCGCCCCCGTGGGAGGCGAGGCTGTACGTTGACCTCGACGATGTTGGGGATCTTGCCCAGTGCGTTGTTGGCGACCACACCGTTGGGAGATCCCGTGGTCTTGACCGTCTGCTCGCTGGTCTCTCCCGGCTCTGGTCCGGGCACCTCAATGTCTCGTCCGGGGGTGTAGAAGCCCTCGTACATGGTGGTGGGGTCATAGTTGATGCCGGGGAACAGCCGGGAGAAATGCTCCGTCTCGGTCGGGAACAGCCGCGAGAACCGATGGTCCTCCCACATGTCGTCGAAGTTGCCTCTGAGATCAATGGTCGGAAACAAGGCTGCGAGGAACGTCGGCCCCTTCAGGCTCACCAGCAAGCGGTCGTCCATGTCGTTCTTGATGTAGGTGCGCTGCATCTCGGTGAAGTAGTTGAACAGGTTCGGCCACATGGCCATGCCATCTGTGTCACCCGGTCGGTTCGTGGGGTCGGGGACTTCTGCTGTGATCGGCAGGTAGATGGGGTCTTTGGTCCTGAAGTAGCCGCCATCACTCTCAAACGACGCGGGTGCCCAGGCTTCGATGACATCTCGCCAGATCACGCGCTGATTGAGGTTCCCTGTGATGGCATCCTGGTATCCGGGGGGTGCGTATCGCTTGTCGTGCCCGATGAAGAACCGGAACTTGCCGTCACGGTCCCCGATGATCCTGCCGTCAATGGCCTCAAGCACCTGCTCAAAGGCCAGGACGACCCCGTTGAAGAACTCGACAAAGACCCGTGCCCCCCGGTCCTGGTCCGAAGCATCTGCTGCCCCTCCACGCAGACCGAAACTGCCCTTCTTGGAGATGTCTTCTTCCCCGGAGGTGAAGAACGCTGGGCCGCCCGAGTATGGGATCACGCCCTGCGAAGCCGAGGCCGTGGAGATCTCACCGAGGTATTCCTCCAGCATCTGCACCGAGTAGTAGAAGGAGTCCTGATTGCGGTAGGTGTACTGGGACTTCAACACTGCACCCAGGAGCCTGTTGTCCGTCGAGGGTGTGGTCGTGTAGAGGTATCTCCCACGATACACGGGGTACAAGATCGCGCCCGCATCGACAGTCGGACCCACGCTGATGAGTCGTGTGTAGCGGAAGTGAAGGTACTGCCCCGGCTGGAGTGCGGGCTGCGTGGGGTGTTGGAACACCACGTTGCCGGTCTCGGCATCCACGGTGTAGTCCATGCCTTCAATCAAGGCCTTGCCCGGAAGGGCCGTCCCGCTGCTGTCTGCCCGCCCCATGAGGAACAGGTCGTACTCCTCAGAGGGCAGGAATGGGCTGATCCCAGTGAACTCAACAGGGACCGGAAGGTACACCCGCCGTACCGACACCCTGACTTCTTCGCTGTTGTCGTGTGCCTTGTAGAGCGGTGTCCCCACCTTGACGATGGTGTTGTAGCCGTCCTCAGACATATCCGAGGCCACGATGAGGTAAGGGTAGCCTCCAATCTCCAAGAGGTGCCCTGTCTTCGTGTACCGCCGCACGTCACCGTAGAAGGCGACTTCTACCTGGTCCTTGTCGCACTCCAACAGTGGGGTCACTGCCGTATCCAGGAGGGGCATGAACCCGGCCCCTCCGCCCCGAGACACACTCACCAGGAAGTCAGAGAGGGTGAGACCTGCATCGCGCCCAGGCGCACGGCTGCCTACCTCTCGTTCGGGAGTGGGGAAGATGGCAACAGTGGTCAGGTCCGTACCGGCATCGTAAGTGCTGGACTCGATGTAGAGGGGTGTCGGCCCCAAGACCATCAAGAGGCCCGTCAGGAAGTCTGCTGTGCGGTCTGTCTCCAGGGTGAACGTGCTGGAATCAGCCTCAATCCAGAAAGGCTTGCGATACACAGGAGGCGTGCTGACTGTGTACGCCTGCTCGCCGCCAAAGGCTTCAAGGACGCCGTAGTTGATCTTCACCTCAGTCGAGGAGTCGGTCTCCAGTTTGGTTGCCCACTCCTCGGAGACAGTGATGATCCCATCAATGGCTGTGGCGTTTTCCACCCCTGCGAAGTTCATCAGGTTCGTGCCAACCCAGATGAACTCCTCCACGGCGTCTGAGACTGTCCTGCTTGTGGGGTTGAATGACCATTGGTTCGGGGTCAAGTCACTGATGTAGGTGGCGACTTCCAAGGTCACCATGAGCGGAAGGAACTCCGTGATCTCGATGTAGGTGCCATCATCATCGACGGCCTTGTCTCCATCGGTGTCTGCTTGAAAGTAGTTGACCTCTACGATCTGCCACTCCCGCAGTGGCTTGCTGAACAGAAGGCTTCCGTTCATCGGGTTGATCGTTGCATCTTGTCCGTCCTCAGTGACCATCTGTTCGACGAAGTACGCGGTGACTCCGTCGTAGAGCGTTGCATCGGAAGCAGCGATGTTGATCTCTCCGTTGAGCGGGTTGATCTCACACGATCCAGCAGTCAAGTCCGAGGGGTCCAGGAACAACTGGTCGTAGTAGACCGTGTTCCCCGTCAGTTCACTCATCACGTCGTCACCGACGAGGATTTCTCCTGTGGTGGTGTTCACGTCGATGTCCCCTACGTTCACAGATCCTGTGTTTAGGGTCATGTTTCCCGTAGCCGTTGAGAACGGCATGGCTCCCACACGAATCTGGAAGTACGAAACGGGGTCAGAGAGGGTCAGGTGAGGGTCGGTGAGGTCCGGGCACACCAGCCCGGACGCCACAACAGACCCGAGATTCACACCTGCTTCAAGGTATGCCGGAACGGCCTCGGGCGATCCGGCATCCAACCCGAAGCGCAAACTCACGATACGGGAGGACGCGATGGCATCCACGACGTTCGCATTGAGAGGGGCGTGTCCGACCTCTACTGTTCCAGTTGAAGTCAACAACCGGACCTTGAACGGCTCGTCGGGAAGATGGTTGGTCACGACCTGCTGCACATCCGCCAGCAGGGTCATGTCAACGTCCTCCCTCGTCTGGGCCTTGTAGATGCGCCACTGGGCTGAACTTTCCTCGGCAGCGAAGTCTGGGGTCACTGAAAACACGGCAGGGTCAGTGTTCTCTTTGAGGGTGATCGTGTAGATGCCTTCGTTGTCACCGCCCAGGATGTGCAACAGGTAGCCAACCTCCACTGCGCTGTAGAGTTCGGCTTGATCCGAGACATTGGGATCATAGAAGTGGGTGAGACTCACCGGAACAGTGCCCTTACCGCCTGCCGCGACCTCCTCTCCCTCTGGGGTCACCAACACTGCTTGTCCTGGCCCGCCGTCGCCAGGCATCAAGAAATCAATGGTGACATCGGCTCCGGTGAGGTCTTCCGGCACCGAGAAGTCAGCGGGCAACGTCTGTCCGATTGTGTCCGTCGCTCTCCGAAGACGCAATCCGAAGGAGGAGTCGTCCATGGCCAGCGGGTCTACCGTTTCCGGGAAGATGCTGTGATCACTGAGTTGCAGTGTAGAAGTGGGGAAAGGCACCTGCGTGCCGCCGGTCGTTCCTTCCTCACACCAGATCAGCCGGTCGTTGGACCAGTCGTAGACGACACCCACATTCAACGTGGTTTGGTAGTTCTCCATCTCGATGGTGAGGAGTCCCACCACCACCTGGAAGTGGGATGTGGCCGTGTAGCCGGGAATGTCCAGCAACGGAGAGGGAGACATGGTGAGGAAAGGGTTGGCCGGGATGCTGGTGGTCAGCAGGGTGTCATTGAAGCGAGAGACTGCCCGGATGTCGGGGGTGCTGGCTGTGCGGTCCATGTTCACAGGACTGCGGAACACCCCCATGTAGGCACCGTTGTCCGGCAGCCATCGGAAGCGGTCCTCCGCGTCATCCATGTCCACGCGCCATCCAGGCAAGAAGCCCAGTGCTGCGTGCCCTGAGAGATCAGTCTGGTCTTCGTTCCAGCCGATCTCCACTGACCCCGTGCTTGTGTCGGCGGCCCTCAGGTAGATGCGTCCCCGGAAGACCTCAGCCGCGCCGGGTGCCAACGGAGGCACAGAGTCATTGATGAGGGACGTGGCTACGTCGTCGGCGGAATAGTCAGCGGCGATCCCACTGGGGTTGAGTGCGCCTGCGCTCCACTCAGAGATGGCCCCATCGAGGGCGAAGCGAATGGTCTCTGTCCCGTCGAGAGTGTACTGCTCCTGAAAGCGCGACCAGATGCGTGCCTCGTCCGCATAGACCGACGGGATCACTTCTGCTGACCGGAAGTAAAGAGCCTCGCCCCTTACGGGCCTGCGTCGGAACTGAATGCGGGAGGCGTTGGTCTCACCGGACGGCTGTACAGCCGAATCGGTCATGCGGGCGATCTCTACTTCGTTCTTGGGAACCTGGAATCTGTGGATCTTGAGGTCTTCGTCGTATTCAATGACGTCCAGGTTCTCGTAGGCGTGCTCCTTGCTGAAAAGGAAGGTGTCCCCGTAGATGCGTGTCGTGGCACCACCGCTGATCCGACGCACGAGACCGGACCCATTGGGGCGCGTCTGAGGGGGGTCGGCTGTGATCGCCACCAGCGTGGGGGTGGTCCCTGTACCGTCCTCCTCCCAACGCACACCGCTAACACCCGGAGGAGGCAAGCAGACAGCCCGAGGAACCCAGACCTTGCCCATCATGGCCACAGAGGCGGTCGTGCCATCCAGAGGCTCCCCATCGGCGTTCAAAGCAGCGACAGGTGCTTTGATGGGAATGGGTTGGGAGTTGAGGGCAGACCCGTCGTAGTAGAGGTGTGCCCCGAGGAACGGGATTTCGTAGTCAGCAGGGTCCGTCGGAGTTTCTGATCCGGGGACGCACTTTGCGATGTCGATGTCCGAGAGGACGATCTTGCCCGTAGCCTTGCTCCAGTAGAAGGATTCAGTGGGGACGGCTGAGGGGGCGGGGAGACCCGTCAAGCCCAAGATTGGGTCTGCCGTGTCCTGGTCCACCGCGATGGGTGTCAGGTAGCGTCGTGATCCGATTCTCAGGAAAGGCCGTGCCGTGGGTTCCGGCACGGGGGACATCGCTGGGAACCCCTGGTTGGACCCGGTGGGGAAGTCCACCATGGCTCCCATGTCGCCATTGGCATCGGATTGGTGTGTCTCAGCGTTGTACCAGAGGGTCCGGCCCGCCTCATTGGTAATGAAGTCCGGGTTGAGCAACAACACGCCGTTGCTTACACCCACCACAGCCTCATAGGCGTCCCATGCGGCGTCCCATGTCCCGGTCTGGGCGTCGGTGTTCGACACCACAAAGATGTCCAAGGGCGTGCTGTCAGCGTCGGCGTAGAGGCCGCAGCGAACCAGCGCGTACCCTTCTGGTTCGCTTGAACTCCCTGGCAACGTGTCGCTGATCTCAAACCGAGAGGGGGGAGGGACCAACTTGTATGATTCTTCGGGCTTCACACTTCCCATGTTCGTGGCACCGCCACCCAAGAGGGGGAGCCACCGTGAGATCTTCCCATCCCACCCGAAGCGAGTCATGTCGGGATCATTTCTGGTCCACCAGAAGGTAGGACTCCCCAGCACATAGGAAGTCCCGTATACGTGGTCGCCCCGGTCCTCGGAGAACCCGCCCCCGAGTTCGTCGGAAGGGTCGCTAACAGTGACCTTCCCAATAGTGGGGTCAACATTCACGAGATCAAGCGTGATGGGGATCGGCGGGGCAGCATCCCCCCGAATGATCACGATGGTCAGAGCCTCGGTGATGTCACGTTGACCCGCATCCCGGATGTAGAAAGAGAGGGTGCCGTCCTCGTAAGCCCCACCATCGACAGAGAGGGTGTCTGCGATGGGGTCAGCAGTCTCACTGTCACCAATGATGGCCATGGCGGGGTCTTCGACGGTACTCAGTGATCCCGTGCTTGCCGCAAAGACGCAGTATTCTTCAGTCCCTTGGCGAGACTCGGGCTTCTCCAACACCGCAGCGCGGTACATGTCGCCATAAGGCTCCACAGGCTCTGCGGGAACCATCAACTCCTCGTACCCCAGATCCTTCATCGTGTCGGGCTGGATAAAGTCCCGGTCTACGCCTGTGACTGCCTCATTGGAGTCTGGGGAGTTCCCAGACGCCAGACGGGCAGGACGAAGTACATAGCCGTTGAGATTGAAACCCACGTAGCGACCCTCAGATGATGCTGGACTTACTCACACCAGTACCCGGCGCGGGGCCGGTCGGGCCGGTTGCAGCCCCAGCCCCAAAACCAGTCATGAACATAGTCGCAATACCGGGAGAAAGGGCCGCAGCCAGTTGAGCGGCAGCAGGGCCAATGAGTCCCTGAGCCGCGAGGCCGGATACCAGGAGGGGTTGCAGCGTGGCTGGATTAGCGAAGACCACCTTGGAGACGTCGGCCCCGGCACCGACCCCGACACTCGTACCGATGTACTGTCCGGTCGCGGAATAGGACGTGCCGACTCCGATGCCCACCGCCACAGCAATCTGTGGGGCTGCTACTCCGATCATCCCCGCAGCGGCCACAGAGGCCACCACGGGAGCCGGAACGGGCGGAAGGACAAACTTCCCGTTCACAACCCCACCACCCAACGTGCCGTTTACCGACCCCGCCAGGATCACGTTCACGGGGTTGATCGACCAAGAGTAGATGCCGATACCCAGACCGTTACACAGCAGCCCCCATGACGGACCCGTCATGCCCCCTGCCGCAAAGATCGCAGAGGAGATCGCTGGTGGGGTGATGGCCACCTACCCCACCCGGAAGGTCGCGCATCCCATCGACCCAGAAGTTAGGAACGGTCGGCCCGTGATGCTGTCGAGGCACCCATCGGTCAACACACCTCCTGGGGTTGCTGCGATGGCAGAAACATTCACGAAGGCGGCCTTCAGCCCGACCCTGGCTATGCTCTTGATGGTTGTTCCAGCGGTGCCAGACACGGTGGCTGTGCCCTTTGAGGCAGACATTTTGGCTGTACCCGCGTTAGCGGCCACCTCTATGGACGCAAGACCCGCTTCCACTTTATTGTCCAACGCCGACAGCCCGGTAGAGACCAGGAACCCTGCTCCGGGGGACATCATCGAGGCTGATCCCATGGTCATGGTGCGGACATTGAACGACCCCACGTTCATCAACGTGTCGTGCTTGCCCATCCTGAAGGTTTCTTCCCGCCCTCCGAATAGCATGGAATACTCGTCCACAGCCCCGCCAACACAGCCCGTACCAGGGTTTCCTGAAAAGGTGGTGGACCTGAGACTTCCGTTGGTGGGGTTCATCTCCTTCGGGCCGCCGTAGGAGTACTCAGACTTCCCGCTGATCGACACGCCCAGAGACTTGGAGGACATGGAAACGGTGTCCCCTGAGTTGATGTTCAGAGCCGCCGATGCAGTCATCCCAATGACCTTGGCCCCTGAGGCGATTTCTGCCCCCTGTACGGTGATCTTGTCAGCGGCTTCGACCAGTGTGCCCTTGGCGCTTTTGAGGCTCAGGGCCGTCTTCATGTTGGCAGGTGCGTTGGGGTTCTCGTTCCCGTCCGTTGCCCCGGAGGTGTTGGCCCCGCCCCCGAAGATCGTCACAGCGCCTTCAGAGGACTGAATCTCCACTCCCACGTTGTCGGTAGGTCGCCCACGAGCGGCGGTCATGGAGATGGTGCCTTGTGCTGTTGTTGTCTGGGATGCACCGTCCTTGTCTGCCCCCAGGACCGACACTTTCCCTGTGCGAAGATTCTCCTGGATGACGGGTGACCCCTCGCCCTGGAAGTTGGACACCCACGCGCCCCCTTTTGTAAGCCCGATGAAGGACTCCTTTGTGGGGTCTTCAGGATCACGCGAGCGCACCATAAATGCCAGTTGGTCTGACAGTTGATCCTGTGCGGGATCATAAGGGCGGACGGTGTTCCCCTTGGCCACCAGTGGGATACCGTAGCCCTCGGGATCATTGAAGGGGTCGTTGCCGACAGCGGTTCCGAGGACGAACTCCACCATCGGAGAGTTCAAGGACTGGTTGTTGGGGTCTTGGGGGTTCCCAGGTCCGCCGTCGCCACCGGGCATCGCAGGCGGCGTTGTCTTGAGCAGACGGTCTACATCCAGGCCATCCGTCTGTTCCGTGACCGGGAGCGTTCCGTCTGTGGTGTGGGCAACTTCGATGCGGTACTCGGTGAAGATCCCCACCCCAGTGGAGTCAACACCGTTGGTCTTGAGGTCCGTGCAGACCCTGTACATGGGCTTCCCGCCATAGGTGGCCGACTGCCCCACAATCAGGTTGCCCGCTGCATCGAGGAACAAGCCGCGCCCCAACACGTCATAAGGGTTGGTGTGTGGGGAGGAGGAGAAATCCTCACCGAAGATGTCAGCCACCTGGGGCTGACTGGAGAGTGCCGTCCTGTCCAGTCCGGCGGGGGCGAGGGGGTTCCTCTCCTCATCCACCTGCCGATCAGCCGCATAGTCGTAAGTGGTTGTCTTCAACTGGGTGGGCAGCAGGTTCGCGTCCCGTTGGATCATTCCTGAGTACGTGCGAAAGCCAGCGCCCGCATGGAACTGCTGGAGAGACCTCACCACCAGAGCCTGGTCCTGATCTCGCAGGATCATCTCGTTGCCACGTCGGTTCACCAGCGTGGCACTTTCCGTGAGCAGCAGATCAGCCCCTTGAGAGGAGGAGGCGATGACGTTCCCCGCCTCGATCTGGCGCAACTTGTGGCGTCGTTCAGAAGCCAACCCCGACAGCACCTGTTGGTTCTTCGGGGTCATTTCCAGTTCGGTGGGGCTGTGGGATCGCACACTGAGCCAGTCGTATCCAGCATCCACGCTGGGGACGTACCACCCCAAGATCACGAACCTCTTGGATCTCCCGGACTCTGCGGGGGCTTGCCCTACCAGGCAGACGTCGCCTACTTCCGGGATAGACCCGAGGAAGTGCCTGGACCCCGCATTGGCGAACGTGAGGGGCACCTTCTTTGCTTCGATAGACGGCCCGGAAAGAGCCTTGAGATCAACCACCATGCGTTTGGCATCTACACGGGTCACTTTGCAGTGGCGGATCGGGTACTCTCGCCCACCTCGCAGTGCGCTCTTTTGGAGGTTGTTCTTGCCGACCTCTCGTTTGATTGACCCGTCTGTGACGCGCCTCCTGCCTCCTGGACGATTTCCATTTCCCATATCAGTCTCCTTCCTCGTCTGACCCAGGAACATCCCCGACTAACGGGTTCCAGTAACCGAGTGGTGGTTCCCCGCTCTGGTTCAGAGCCTCGGACGTGTGCTCCTCGCGGGCAGCCTCCTCCTCCAAAGTGCCTGTGGACTCTGAGCGGCCTTCCCCGCCCTCAATGAGATCCTGGACGTTCTCCCCTGCGAGTTGAATGTCTCTCTTACCGGCCTCGAAATCTGCCCACGCCTCTGATCCCGCCGTGTTCGCAGCATCCGTAAGGCTGTCAACCATGTTGGTTGCCGTCTTGAAGGTCTCAGCCAACTTGCTGCCGGAAGATAGGTCCATCATCTCTCCCGCCAGAGCCTGCTTTGTGATCGTGTAATCGTAGCCCGACACGTCTGCTTCTTGGATGAGGAAGTCATTGACCGCCTCGTCGCCGCTCAACTCGACGAACTCGCCCGTGAATGCCTGAATCCAGTGCGAGGATTCTGATCCCTTGCAGAGACAAACCGTTGTGTCTGCTGTGGTCAAGGCAGACAACTCCGAGGCACTGAGCGCGAAAGTAATGGACTGCCCTCGACTGGACGTGGTGACTGGGGTGTTCCGCACAAAGATAGCCTCTGAGTCATCGCCGTTTTTAATGGCCAGGATGGCCTTCGCCAGGCCTTCTTCGGAGGAGTCAGCCACGCCAAGGCCTGCCGCCAATGCCGCCCGGCGATCCTCATCGAGTTCTCCCAATACATTGGGGACGCTCCCTCCTTCGGTGGCAAAGTTCGCTGCCAGGAAGGCCTCCACAGCCAGCATGGACTCTGTGTTGGTGGGCGCACCCCCGATCTCCAGCAGACTCTTGTAGGACTGGATCGTCAAACCACGCCCGTAGGCGAGGGTGCCATAGACCTCATAGCCCCGGTTGTCCGAAACGGGGAGCACCGTGGTGTGTTCCCCCTTTTCTTCGTACTCTGTGGTCAGGATTGTGGTCTTCCCACCGCTCTGCTCCACCGCGAAGGAATGGCTCTTGGTGAGAGCCGCGATGAATGCCGCGAACGCATCTGTCTCTGCCGTGGTGGGCACCATAGGATCGCGTACCGCACCGATGTTGCCGTCCCACATGTACTGCCAGATGTACTGTACGGTATTCCCCCATTCCGAGAGTGCTTCAGAGCACTGGTCTGCCAGGCTCGCCACCCCCGCTACGTCGGCCATTCCAGTGAGGCCGGGGTTATCCGCGTCCACGCGCCCGATCTGCAAAGAGGAGTCTTTGGAGAGTGTAATGGGTGAGTTCGTTCGTGTCGTAGTGGTCGTGGTTCTGGGGTAAAGCATGACCCAACTGCCACCCACGGTGTAGACCTGTTGTGTGCCGTAGGTGGCGTTGGGAGTGTACTCAACGTTGTCAACGGAGTAGTACTTCGTTGTGCTCGTCGTTGTGCTCGTCCAGTTGGGTACTCCGAAGGCGTTGAAGGAGTTGTCGAAGTCCGAGAGGCTTCCGGTTTCTCCGTCGATGGGTACGGCGCCAACACTGTCTCCTCCGATGTCAGTGTAGTTTTCGTTGGTGGTCACACCGAGAGCATCGGCCAGGGCTTTGATGGCGTTGTAGATCAGACCGTAGCCTATGTCGCTCTGGTCCGTCTCTCCCCCCATCCTCTCTTTGGCACCGACATCGGCATTCTGCTTGTTCGCGTCTGCAATCAGGATCTCCCGAAACAGTTGCTGGAGGGATTCCTGAGGCAGCATCAATGCCGAGCACGGGTTGCAACCCTCTCTTGATACTGAGGTTCCCACGCGGAGGGTCAACTTCTGGAAGGTGACGAACTTGATGTCCCGTGTGGTTACGTCGATAGACCCCACGGACTCCGAATCGGCTTCTTCATCCTCCACATCCTCTGGGGGGTTGAAGCCGTAGACCCGGAAGCCCTGTAGGCTGGACACGTCATCGCCTGAGACCACTTTGATCCTGTCACCCTCTTGTCGCAGGAGGGTGATCCCCGAGAAGTTGGAGTCAACTGGCCCGCCGGGAATGGCCTTGCTTACGTCTCCGGTTTCTGTGTTGACCACCACCTCGGAAGGGGACTGGTCTTCCTTGTTGGGGGCTGAGGATGAGTAGTAGCGGTATTCCCCCTTGGCATCGCCAGCGCCAAACACATTCTTGAGGTTCCTCTGAAGGCCCATGTAGTGATTGAGGTGATCCTGGTCGGGGATTGAAGTCTTAGTGGCTTCTCCCACAGCGACGAGCAACTTACCGAAGTCGGTTCCCTGGATCCTCTCCACCTCAGCAATCTGCTCATCTCCCGTGAGGTCATTCTGAGCCGCTGCGTAATCGCTGAAGCCCGTCACCACCTCGGTCTTAGTGATGATGATGTCGTTCGTGGGTTCATTGTCCACAGCGAGTCTGTACTGCTCTGCGTTTTCTGGGTCTCGGCGCAGCGCACCCAGCGTCAGGGCCGTGTCGAAGTAAGTCTGCCCGTTTGTGAAGTAGAGGCCGCCAGGCACTGCCAGGGGATTGATCTTGTTGGGATCAAGCGCCATGACCACATTGGGAAACCCCATGACTCGTGGTGGCCCGGAGGCTTCAGGATCGGCTCCATGTACGTCCTCGGGGAACACATACAAGGGCATCGGAGGGTACTCGCCAGGAGCATCCAAGCGCACATTGTCCAGGGTGGGGAGTTTCTGGCTACCTGACCCGTCGCTGCGATCTGGAAGGCCAGGAGGCAGCCACTTCGCCCGCTTCGCGATGCCTGTGATGGTTGTCTGGCAGGATGACCCCGGCGAGAAGGAGTGGCTGATGGACTTGGCGTAGAAGAAGCAGTCCAGGTGTTCGACCCACACCGGGTATCCGGGTCGCAACTCTGGTCGCATGGGAACCGTGATCTGAGCCGAACGCATTTCTGAGTTGGCCACATCGAGGCGCATGATGGCCCCGATGAACATCTGCTTGCTGCCCGAGTAGTAGTGGCTCTCAAAAGAGGTCTCTCTCCAGCCGAACTGGGCGATCAACCGCCAGTCTGCGAACTTGGCTTCCTTGGTGCCGAACGTCCCATCCAAGACCCCCGTGAAGTTCTGCATCAGTGAGCCTGATCCCTTCACGTAGGTCGCCTCGGGTTCGCGCTCGGACTCGGAGATGGAGATGAGATCACGGTCCCGGATGCAGTAGACCTCGTCGCTACTCGTGTCCAGGTTGTAGAAGGGCGGCTTGAAAACAATGTCGCCGTCTACATCCTGGTAGAACTCGTACCCAACGATCTCCTTGACCGCGTTGGCGATCTCGATCTTGGACATGTACTCGCCTTCAAAGAAGTTGACCTGCCCGAGACGCCCCAGATCAAGCGTGTACGCCTGCATCTTCATGGCGTCCATCTTGCCCCCCTCGCTATCGAGGATGGCTGCCGTTGTTTCAGTGCCTCGGTACCCAAAGGCTCTGGCAGTCGCCCTCCTGTTGGCGTCCGAGTCCCAGTCGTTGTCAGCAGGGGTGGCGATGTTGAAGGACGCGAGAAAACTTCCGGCGTTCGTCTGTGCGCTGTCGAAGATGCCCAGGTAGGCCTGTTCCATGGCATTGAACAGGCTCCCGTCCATGCCGTACATGCGGAGCCGCGTAGAAGATTCTTGCCAGCGTTTCTCCCACCACAACGCCGCGTGCTTGAACAGGCTCTCTCCGCTGCTCTCGTCTATTGCTGCGATGTTGGTTGATTGGCTGATTGTCCAGTTCTGGCCGAAGGCTGCCCCAAAGCCGACCCTCATGAGCGTGTAGATGATCCCGTAAGGAGACATCCCCGTGAACCTGTGTCCAGAGAGATCGACCACAGTGCCTGAACCCTCAGGCACTTCCCCAAAGACACTGCCGTTGGTGGACAGGTAGAGGTACTGCCAGAAGTGCAGGATGCTTGAGCACGTCAAGGAGCACGAGTAGAAGCCCCCAGAGAACTCATGGGTGGCTTCGATGACCACCCCACGGAACACCTGGTAGTAGGGGTACACAGGCACCTTGTCAGCATCGCTCTGCCATGCGTAACCTTCCTCATCCTCCTCCCCCTTCATGGCGTAGCCTGTGACCGGGTAGTAGCCCCGCATCAGGACCACAATCTCCAGGCCGGGGTGCAAGACGTAGTTCCCGTCATGCGAGAAGACATCCGCCTTGTGGCGGGGGACCACCAGGGTCAAGGAACAACTGCTGACAGGGTCGGTGGTTGCATCAACAGTGATGGTGGTGACGAACCTGTTGAAGTCTGTCTTGTGACCACACGTCGCACAGACCGCCAACGACGTATGGCCGTTGATGAGGATCTTCGCGTCCGGCGTGTACCGAACGACGCTCTGTGTGCCCTCGGCCCATGAGCCGACGTATGGTCTGTTCTTGATGCCCATCAGTCAGTGAACCCCGACTCAAATGTACCCGTGGGGGTGAAGAAGGCACCCAACGCCTCCAGGGGAGTAGTGCTGTCGGGATCACCTGGCTTGCTCTCACGGCCACTCTGAAAGAAGTCCTCTGACCCCGTGAACTGTTGTGTCCCAGACAAGCCCAGGATGGACAGACCGATTCCATGTTCATCATTGGTGGGGTCGTAGCCTCCGATGTCCGTTCTGCTCGGGGTGCCCGCCATCTGCTGCATCAACTCAGCAGTCGTGAACGATCCGGGAGAGGGGGTCGGCGTGGCTTCAGGTAGCACGATGATAGGAGCCTCCGCGTGGTCGTACATGCGGCCAACAGTGAACTCCATGCTCCACTGGATGCGGTGCGGACTGGCTTCATCGTAGGAGTACTCAAACGTGTTGATGTTCCCAACGTAGGTCATCTGGTCGTAGTCGATAGCCACAGCCCCGATGAACAGCATCGCCTCTGACTTGTCGATGGTGTCGTAGATGTATCCGTTGTTTCGGTAGATGTGATAGAGCGCCATGAACTGCTGGAAGGCTGCGCTGTTCCGCTTCGATGCGAACTGAACCCCTGTGGGAACATCGGTGTCGTTGACCTGGAAGCCGCTCGCTCCTCCGATAGAGGAGTCGGGATCAATGCCCGCACACCACGCCCCGGTTGATCCCGAGATGGACAGCGTGGGCTGCCCTTCGCCCCACCGCTCAAAGACGTAGCCATAGCGTGTGCGTTGGGTGTACTGCTGGACGGTCGTGTAGGCGATGCTCATGTCTGTGGGGTTGATGAACAGCGTCAGGGGAGGTGTCTGAAGCATCCTCTCCACCTGGTACTGAATGTCAGCCACCGTCACGTTGTCCGCGAGCACCGCCGCCGCTTCGGTGCCCACCATGGTCGCCAGCACTCGCCCAGCCGACAAGGTGGCGTTGAGGTCCACCAGACGGGTTTCGGCCTGCGCTGTGCTCGTGATGGTTGCTTGCCCAATGGCTTGCCGGAGTTCGTTGGCCAAGGCATTGTTTGCGGCAACGGTTTGGGAACCCCTTCCGATGAGGTTCACATCTACAGCGGAGTCCTCGGGGAGCAGAGCCGCAGGCACCACGAGGCGCAGCGTGAAGGGCGACAACTTCCGCGCCATCCTGTTGGTGCCGTCGTAGGGTTGCCCCTCCTGAGTCTCAAACGTGTAGGAGAGGCTCGGCCCGACAGGCAGACCGTCCATGCGGCTGGCGATGTACTCGCTCTCGGCGCTGGCTTCGTCGGTAGTTTGTTGGGATGAGATTGAGGGGAAAAGTCCGTCGGCCATCGTCTACCTCACAGCGCGAAAGGGTTGTTGGTGGTCAGTGCCGTGCGCCAGGTCTGGATCTCCTGAGAGACCTCAAAGTTGGCCGACATCGTGAACTGGTAGGGGCTGGACGACGACTCAGTCACGTTGAAGTCAGTGAACCATCCCAGAAACACGCCGCCGTCGAACGTGATCTTGATCTGACCTTGCAGGGCCACCTGCCCGTGGATGTCATACACAGAGCCGTTGTTGTGGAACAGCGCCAGAATGTCGAGGTAGGAGTCGTAGGCCAGGGTCTCTCGCCGGGTGCCTTCCGTCATTTCTGGGGAGGTGTTCTCGGCCAATCCTGCGTACAGCCGCATGAACCCGCCCGTTGCCATGTCGAGGGCGATGGTCTGAGTGCCGTCTCCCCAATGCTGCTCGACGAAGCCTCCCTTGGTCTGGGTTCGTTCGATGATCTTCGTGTAGGAGACCTTCATGCTCTTGGGGTTGGTGTGGAGGACCAACTTGAGATTATCCGGGAGGACACTCGTGACCCCATCCGGGGCGATGATGTCGAACACCACCGGCCTGACCCCACGCCCGGAGAACTCGTCCTCAAAGCCTGCTGGAAATGCACCTGAGAATAATGGGGTTCCTGCTGTTGGTGAAGCCACCTTTCACCTACGCATCGGCTGCACGGAGGGCACGCTTGACCATCCGTAGGGTTTCTTGAGGGTCGCCTGACTCGTAAATGTTCAGGTGTTGAATGACGATGCTCTTACCGCCCAGGCCGCCAGCCTGGTCAACAGCACCGCCCGGCTTCATGCCGATGAACTCGTCAGCGGAGTGGATAGGCGTGATGATTCCCCCGGACGCGCCGCCACGGTAAATGAAGTCGTCAATGCCTTGTGTGACTTCATTTGTGCCCACGGAGATCCCCAATGATCTCAGTATCGCTGCTTCTCGGACGGAGATTCCTCCCCCACCCGTCAAAGCGGCCTTGAGGCCCGCGAGGTCACTGCCTCTTTTGCCTTCCTCGATCATCCCCCGGAAGTCAGCGGACCCCTGGTATCCGCTCGTGTGCAGCATATCCCCGATTTCCCCGCCCTTGGTGTGGTCGGTCATCGTCCTCATCTCTTTGCCGAGATCGCGGATACCTGTTTCTATGTCCTCTTGCTCTTTGAGTTGGTCGGCCTCTACCTTCGCTTGGGTCTTCGCGGCTTCCTGGGCTAAGGCTGCGTCGGCTACGTCTTCAGTGTGGGCTTCTTCCATGAACTCCATCATGGCTTCGGGATCACGCAGGACATTCTCCAGGCCCACGTCGCCCTGAGTCAACTGGTTCCCCTCGTCGTCCGTTACCGCTCTATCTGTGACGTACCCCGAAGAAATGCCGTCCAAGAATCCTGACACTGTCGCGCCCTCGGTGTAGTCCACGGTGGCATTCCTGCTGTTGAGTTGCCCGTACACTCCCGCAGAAGTGATTGCCCCTCCGAGGTTGTTATCGGTACTTGGATTCTCCAGAACGGACTCCCGAACCTGAGTCATCACCTCTGCGCCGCCGTAGACGTTCGACAAGAACTCTGCCCGTGCGTCGTCCGCGCCCATGACATTATTCTGAATGTCGGACTTCATCTGCTCGTAGCCCTCGACTTTCCTCTCAGCCAGGTCCAGTTCGCCTTGTAGTTGCGCCAGAGCCTCCTCCTTGTCCTCGTCGGACATGTCCGACTGCGCTACCTCCCGCATCTTCTCCTGGGTGTCTGATATTCCCGTTGACAGTTCAGATATCTTTTGGTCGGCTTCAACAATCGCTTCCCGTGCATCCTCGTTGTTGCCTACAAACCCTTGAAACTCCTGGAGGAAAGCGTTCATCATAGTGGTGACCCCACTCCCGATGTTGCCCAGGAGGCCAGAGATCTCCCCTCCCAGAATGTCCCCGATAGTCTGGGTTGCCATGAGGGTTTGCTTGGCGATGTCCATCACCGGATCTCCCGGCGGAGTCTCACTGAGTCTGGCCAACTGCTCCTCCGTCAAGAGGCTCCCCGGATCAATCGCCATTTGCTCCAGGGTCTCCTTCAGCGAGACATCGCGGCCCCGGCTCTCGGAGAGCCGGGCCTGGGCGATGTTGAAGATCTCCTTCGTGGACTCAAACTCCTCGCCCATGATCCCAGTGAGTTCTTCAAACTGCATCCGGGCGACCCCGGTGATGTCACCGAAGTCCTCGGCTCCCATCATCCCCAACCCTTGCGCGACCTTTGCGGCCATCTCCGTGGGGCGGTCCATAGCCCCCATCGCATCAGCCTTCTCGCTTGTGGTTGCACCACCGCTAAGAAGCCGTGCCTGCATGGTGAGGTCTTCCAACCCCCGTACTGCACCGGCACCGTCACCCCCAGAGGCATCGATCTGCATCCTGATCTGCTCCTGAACGCGGCCCAGTTCCAAGCCGTTGAGGCTGGCCAACTTGTCGATGTCGAACTCGCCCATGAAGTCAGTCAAGCCCGCTTGTCGGAACGCTGCGGCCATGTCACTGTCCAGGGAGATGTCCAACGCTCGACCTTCGATCTGCCGCCGCGCCCCCGCCTGTAGGACGTTCTCCATGGTCTGCCCACCAGTCATGGAGGCCTTGTAGCGATCCTGGGTGCTCATGTTCTTGAAGGTGCCCTCCATCTGGAGCATCCCCTTCGCCATGTCTTCTCCCAGAATCCCAGCCAGAGCCACCAGGAGTTGGCCTGTGTCTTCCAAGCGGAAGTTGTAAAGCGCCATGTTGGCGGTGCCTTCCATGATGGCTGCAACAAAGGACCGGCTGTTCATGCCCGCCATCTGAGCCATCCTCCCGAAATCCGCCATGGAGTCGTCCAGGGCGTGCATCCTCATGCCGAAGTTGTCCAGCATCCTCTGTTGGAGAGTGGCAAGTTCAGTGGTGCTTATCCCCAATGCTTCGGTCTGCTTGACCCCGAACGTCATGGCGCGGGTGTACCCAATCACGGCTGTGGTCGCGTCTGTGTACCCCTTCAACTCTCGTACAGTGAGTCCAGCCTCGTTCATGGCCCCCACGAACTTGAATGCTTCCTCAGCCGAGATGTGCATCGACCGTGAGACACGGGTCATAGCCGTCCGCATCGCGCCGAGACCTCTCTCCAAGTCCCCCGTTTCGGTCTGCATTACGTCGTAAGCAGAGGCTGATTCCAGAATCATCTTGTTCCAGGCTTTGACCTTCCCGTAGCCAGCAGCCAGGACGGCCACGACACCCGCGATAGCCACAGCAGCACCCGCGATCACCCCGGCCATCGCGCCGAGTTTGGCAGCAAACTTGCCCATCCCCGCCATCACTTTGCCGCTCGTGCCGCCCATCTTCGCGCCACGAGCCATCAAGTTTTTGCCGCCGCTGACCAGAGATCCCCGGTGCTTCTTCAAGCCTTGCCCAAGGCTTTTGATGAGATCATCCGGGTTGAGACTGTCGAGGGTCAGCCCTTTGTTCACCAGGCCGGTGAAGGATTCCGCTGCGCTTTCCGCCTTGTCCTCAAACTTGCGGCCAGCCTTCTCCATCCCCTCCTCGTACAACTTGACGATGTCTTCCTGGGCTGACTTACGCTCGTCGATCATGTCCCGCATGGCGTCTTGCTCGCGGGTGATCAACCTCTCCAGACCCCTCCTCTCTTCCTTGAGCCGGTCTCTGACGCCCTCGTCTCTGATCGACTCGATGGCGTTGGCGATAGCAGCCATCTGCCTGCCATACCTCGCGATGTTGTCCGTGCGGGTCATGAACTCGTCGCGCAGAAGCGATGCTTGCTCCTTGTGGCCCACCTTGAGGGCATCCACGAGCGCGGAGGCATAGGACTTTTTCAGTTCCTTGTGGGTGGCCTTGATCGCCCCCGAGAGACCCATCTCGGCGGCCCCACTGACCGTCTTCTCAATGTCGCGTTGTGCCCGCGCCACGTCCTTGACATTCAGCAGAAGGTCGGCAGCGAGTTCGATGGGCACTGACATGGTGACTCCTTACTGAGAAAGGGCCATAGAAAGACTATGACTTGAGGCGGGGTTTTCGGCGGGAGATCTTGTCCTGTAGGGACTCTTTCTTGGGGGTGCCTTCTTCCACTGGGTCTGCTGCTTCAGGACGACCTGAGGTGCCGATCCAGCCCACTTCTACGTCGGTTTTGACGTACTTATCGAAACGGTCGTGCTCTGGGGACGAGGTCTGAACGCGGGCGGTGGGTTGCCGCAAAACTTCTGGGTTGATCTGAGCCAACTGCTCTGGCGTGTAGCCGACGATGGTGGTGCGTCCGCCGATCCCACGGGTTTCGACCTGTTCCCGTGCCTTTTGCAAGGCAGCCTGGCGCTCTTGCCGTGCCTTCTCCAAGCGTGCTCTGTGGAACTCCTTGTACTGCTCCACCATGTGATCGTGGTAGTCCTTCTCGCCACGCACGGCCCGCATGAGTTCTTCTTGCATCTCCTCAACCGTCTGGGAGGCGTGAACCTTCGGCACCGTGAACTCCTGGCCGTTGACCGTAACTGTGATGGGCTTCTGGTCTTCTCTCTCACCGCTGATGACCCAGTTGATGGCATCCTCGATGGCCTTCTGTTGGCGGGTCTTTCTTTTCTCCTCCCATTGGTCAGCGGATTTCCGTAGTTGCTTCGCCCCTTTATTGGTCATGGACCCCACGATGGAGCGGGTGTGCTGCCATTGCCGAAGGTCAGCGTCGAACACATCATCGGCACAGTTGTACGCCACCCACAGGCGCTGCACTATGTTCTGAACTCTCTCCGGGTGTCCCAGGTTTTTCCAGAGACGTCGTGAGTAAGTCTCGTTGCAGAAGGCATGGGTGATGCGTGTGGCACGGTGAATCCTGTTCCTCAACCCAAGGATGTACGGGTGAAAGACCTCCAGGTGTTCCCACCGAGTGTTCTCCAACCACTCCTTGAAGATGTAGTAGGGCGCGTTTGGCTCGCGGGGATCAATGACAAGCCCGTTCACCATGTGGACCGAAGCCGCCACATGGTGACGCTTCCAGTTTGCTTCATCTGCGAACGCCCGGAGAATGAAGTTTCTTTCGGCCTCGGGGTCGAGGGTGCGGAAGACAACGTAGAAGTCTTCTATCTGCACCACCTGGTGCAGGAAGCCCCCAGTGATAAGTTCTTCTACATCCTTGTAGATGAACCGCCGTCGATCCGCTTCTCGGAGAAGGGAATCCTCAGCGGCCTCCCGAAGAAGTGCCTCACGATCCATCGGGCACCATCAGCGTGATGGCTTGAAGTGAGGGTTCTCCGTGCTCTGTGGCCCCTTCTTGGTCTTTCCCTTCTTCTTCTTAGGTGCGCTCTTGCGCCCACGCGGTGACACTTCCTCTTTAGGGAGCCGGTAGGCGTCCACACCGCCCACGGACTCTACCTGTACGGCATCTCGAAGGGGGTCACGCGGTTCTTCCGTCGCTGCCACCTGAGCCGCCTGAGCAGCACGGCGTCTGGCTTCCATGATCCTGGCTTCTTCGGCGGCCACAATCTCGGGGTCGTCACCGTCACCGAAGGAGGACATGACCTCCCCAGGAACCTGGGTGCCCGTGGAAGTAGGGAAGGAGGATGGTGGGGGAGAGGACTGCGGGATCACCGACTTCCGTGCTCCCTGCACCACAGGGGCTTCGGGGGTGGTTTCTACTTCTCCCCCTTCTTCCTGCGCCACAGGAGTGACAGATTTGCCTTGGTTCTCCGGGTTCCGCCCACGCTTCTTCTCCTCCATGCGCTCTTTGGCGAGGATTCCCTCGGCCTCTGAGCGGATGAGGGCTTCGCTGGCCTCCACCTCCATGGCCTGCCCCGCTTTCACGAGGTTGGTGATCTGCTGGGCGGTGACACTGGGATCACCTTTGGCTCGGGTCGCCCGGTCCTTTCTCAGTTCAGCCAGGCGGGCCGTCACCCGTTCGATTTCTGCATCCAGGTCCGGCAGTGTGGTTTGGGCGATCTCATCTGCCTTGTTGGCAATCTTTTGGACGAGATCACCGTAGCGAGCAAAGCATATAGTGATCATGGCTCGGGACCACCCCTGGACGATTCCTCGCATCGCGATGCCGCGAGGCACCTGTACGGGAGTGCCGTTCTCCAGGGTCTCACCCGTTGCGATGTACTTTTCGTCGCGGAGATCAAAGTCATTCACCTGCACGATGGAGTTGGCGATGATCTCAATCCTGAACCTGTCGAAGTAATCCATGGCCGCAGCACGGCTCATGTTGTCGTTGGAGTTCAACCCTTCTTGTGCCTGGATGTCGTCCAACACGGACGAGGCGAACCGCTGGACTGCAACTTCTTCCAACGGAAGAAGAGGACGCAACGTGACCTTCATGTCGTCCACCTCAAAGGTGAACTCATCGCGCCCCATCTTGGAAAGGGGGGCGAGGGCTTTTTTTAGGGTGCTGAGGTCAAGCATGGGGGTCCTCCGTCGAGCGAGATCCTACCCCCCGACGAAAGACCTTACCCGCTATGCACTGCCTGTCGGGTCGTTACCGTAGATCAGGCTCCCAGTCTCACCGATGCTCGGATCGTTACCGGTTCCAAGGAACTCGCCGTACTGGACGCTGGAGAAGTCGTGAACGTCGGTGATCGTCATGGTCCCGGATTCCATGACCATGGCCGTGTCCTTCTGGTAGGACGTATTCCAGTCACCCCACCAGCAACCTTCGTAGTAGGTGATGAGGATCTGGTGCGAGCCGGGAGATTGGCCGTTACCGAGTTCACCACCGCCGCCGAGGGCACCGTCATACTTGAGTGTTCCGTAAGCCCCGAACCCGGTTTCCTGCCCCGTACCGTCACCCGAGGACGAGACTTCCATATCCGCGATCACCGAGAACACGATCTGCTGCTCGACATCGAACGGCCAACGATGATGCCGCAAGGACCGGACAGGACCACTGACCCCAGAGGCGTATCCGGTGCTCTGCCACAGGTTCGACAGGTAGAGCATCGTGCGCTCGACCGAAGCCGTCATCGGCTCGGTGTTGCCCGGCACGAGTTCTGCGATGATGTCACCGAAGCCGATCCCACGGACAGGCTCGATGGTGCGGGACTCGGTGGGTCCGAAGTTGGACAAGACCCCAATCTGAAACAGGCCACTGCCGCCGTAAGCGGGAGCGAGAACTCGGACCTTCTGCGTGACAACACTCCTGGTGTTGGGGCTGGTCCCGAACTTGTAGATTTGTGACGACCCTTGAATGCCGCTCTGGGGATTGAGGTCTAAGTTCGTTCCGCTGGCCATGATTCACTCCGGGGCTGTTGCTTGTGGGTAAGTATAGTCGGACTACCGAGGCGGGCCTTCAGGTCCAAGAGGCGTAGGACACCTTGGTGCCGCCGTCGTACTCGCGTGCCAGTCCCTCATCGAGCAGCACTTGGTTGACGCAATCACCTTCAGGCGTCCACACCCTGACGAGCAGTCGCCCGTACTTGTCTGGTTTCGCTACCGAATGGAGGAGGACAGTTTCCCCCAGGATCATCCCTCGCACCCTGTCCCGTGCCGTGTATGCGGCCTTCTTCTCGGCTGCGGACTTGGTGCGGATCTCCGGGGTGTCGATCCCCAGTAGCCTGCACTTTGCCCGCACCTTGATGGAGAGGCCGAGGTCGAGAGCGACAGTGATGGTGTCCCCGTCGTACACAGAGAGCACTTCAGCACGGTAGACATACGGGGCGGGAACAGTAGTTGCCTTGGGCACGATAGGCCTCCTGTGCCTTAGTTTCCTGATAGGAGGCCTACCGTGTTTTTACGCGCAGGGGGGCAACCAGCCGCCCGGAACAGGTAAGACAGAGCGGAGGCACGATGTTCCGTAAGTATTCCTGTGACTGCATTGGTCTTGAACTGGTTGATGACCAAGGCGAGCGTCATGTGTGGTGCGTGTGCCCTTGCGATACCCAGTGGGACGACCCTGGCGTGACTCTATACGAGCGCAAAGGACTGCTGGAGAAGACCAGCGAACCGCTTCCTTATGAGGCCGTTACCAGGCTGCTCCGGTCCATCGGAACCCTCATGGCAGGAGGACAGTCCTTCCGTTCCTTGAGGGCAATCCTCAATCTACCAAACCCCCCTGAACCCCAGCGTCCTCTCCTTGAAGACTGTGGGGAAGGGTAAAGTGCCGCATGTCTGACGATACCGACACCGACAAGGTCATTGACCTTGACCAGCATCGCATCAAACTTCTGATGGAAGGTAAGCCAGGTCCACCTGACCTGGACACCGATCCGATGGCGTACTTTGAAGTGGTTTGGGGGCCAGAGGTCGTTGGGTGGAACGCTGTCACGGTGGACATGGAAGCCTATCGACAGGGGGTGCCCTTGGAGAGTCTGGTCTTGCGACCGCCCGAGACTACCTACGAGGTTGAACTGATCGTCACACACCTGCGGACGTTGGCCAACGACATCGCCCTTCAATACCGACTCAATCACCTTGTCTCTGATCAGGAGGAGCCGACCCGTGTAGGCTCCGTGCCGGAAGACCCAGACGGAGAGAAGTCATGAGCAGGCCGAACACCTACAAGGTGGTGTGGTCGAACGAGCACGCTTCCGGTGAACTCCCCTACGAGTTCGTCGGCATGGAAACCGCCCTCAAAGCCGGACAGGAGTGGGAAGCAGAGATGGTCGCCATTGATGATGATCCCGCCGCAGCCGCCAGAGAGTACCAGTGGGAGGTCATCCGTATTGACCCTCCAATCCAACTTCACCCCCAACATGAGGAGATCCCCCATGAGCATGACAGATAAGATTGACCGCATCATCGCAGACCTTGAGGCCGCAAAGGCTGACGCCGAGAAGTGTGACAGCGGCAAGGCTGGAGCACCCGGCACCCGGCTTCGCAAGGCAGCAAGCCAGGCGAGCAAGGACTTGGCGGAACTTCGCAAGGACGTTCTCGTCGCACGGGGCTGACAGCCCCCCGCAACCCAAACTACGACCCGTCGAGTTTGAAAGTCATGCCCCCTACACATCAAAGTGTGGGGGGTTTACTTCTTTTTGGGGGTCTTTGCTGCCGCTTCGCGCTTCTTTGCCTGGACCTTGGTGTCCTGTCGAGACAATGCTTCCCCAACCCGGAGCCTACGCAGGTTCCCCTGGTTCTCTGTATTCATCCGGGTGTTTCCGAACAGGGTCATCTCCTTGGTGTCCCTGTCCTGCCACCGGGAGGTCAGACCCGTCGCCCCAGGCTTGATCGCTTTCACGATCTTGGGGTCCATCGACTGGATGGCTATGTCCCAGATCATCTCAAGGTGGGTGCCCGCGCTGATAAGCAAAGGCTGGCCTCCGTACATGGTGCTCTGCCGTTCCTTGAACAGCAGGATGCCGGACCCTGTGCGGAGTTCCAGATCGAAGTGGTACACAGGCATCGGGATTTCGGGCTTGTCGAAGTCAAGCACCAGAGGGAGCGCGAGGCGTAGGTCGCCGGGGATGGCCCCCTGGATGCCTCTGATGTAGCCCCAACCCTTGATGATCACGTCGAGATCTCGGGCATTGACGAGCCTCTGGAGGACTTCCTGCTCGGTCTCCGACATCGGGGTGTAGTTACTCCCCGCGATGCCTCCAAAACGGTTCTTGTCACGGGCCATGTGTGTACTCCTTGGCCTGATCATACCCGTGCGACATAGCAGGCACGAGGGCGTCCCTTCTTCTCTCCCGCATAGAACTCGACAGTGGTTCCGATCACAGGTGTGAAGGTAGCCACCAGATCACTGCGGTGCAGGAAGAATAGGTCCGGGCCTCGTTCAATGAAGCCCCAACCCTTGGCCGAATCAAAGGATTTCACAGTCCCCTGCATCTTCTTGGGGGGGATTGTGCGTTGCACGGAAGACGCACGAGGGGACCGCCCATCACTCAGAAGGACCTCGGGAACCTCTACCACTTCTCCCGCAATGGGTAGTGGCTCTCCAGGCTCCAAACGCACAAAGTCCTCCACCCGGAAATACACCCGATCACCCCCACCGCTAACAGGGGCGCAGAAGCCATAGCCGTTCATCATGGAGTAGAGATCTACCTTCATGATGAGCACCCTGATCTCTGCCACGGGTTCATCCCGGTTCACTCGCCAGGATAGAGCGCCGCAAGAATCTGGGCTTTAGTCCACGATCCTTCTACCGTGACCCCGGCTGCTTCTGCCGCAGCAGTCAACTCAGCCTTGGTGTTGGCCATCGTCAACTCCTCAGCGGGAGGCTCTGCGGGGGCAGGGGCAGGTGCGGGGGCAGGTGCGGGGGCAGGTGCCACCTTCTTGTTGGAATGGCGGTTTGCCATTCGCTTCTGAAGACTTTTGAGATCGTAGACGTTCATGCTTCCTCACGGGGTTCAGGGTTTCGGTACTTCCAGCCATACCCCAGCACGCACTTCCTTACGCTGGATGCCGTCTTCCATGGTCATCTGGTCCACCTTGGGCCACTGGAAATAGTCGGGGTGCTTCTCTACAAGCCCGTTCAACCGATCCTGGCTGGGCTGGTCCAGCGTCGGGATCATGTCGAAGTACTGAGTACGCGCCACCGGGTTATTTCTGACTGTCCATAGGATGAACTCGTCTTCCAGTCGCGCAGGGTTGCCGGGGTATTTCACACGCACTTCTCGACCGTCAGGAAGGGTCTCGATGGTGGTAGCCCCACCTTGTAGGCCATTCGCACTCTGGCCCAAAGTCCAAAATCCGAAGGGAAGTGCTTGCTGTGCCATGTGGCCTCCGTATGGGGAGGCGTCATAGGGACACTACCGAGGGGGAAGTTTTTCGGAGTGCAGTGGCGTGGTGGTGGTGACCTCATCCCGCAGCCGACGAGGGCTGGTGTGGTCTTGCGGTTGGCCTTTCACACCCTCTATGCGGTCCATGATCTTTCGCTTCTGTCGGCCCAGGTCGGTGATGTCCACCCCAAGATCATCTGCCTCTTGCCGCAACGCGGTTAGAGAAGGCAACCCCGCCCCTCCAGGGGCCACGGTGGCGTTCTTCCTCTTTGGGGAGTAGGAGATCCGCAGGTGAAGGATGCCGTCCGCACCCACCTCGATGATCGCCCCACCCCGACGGCGGTGGCCTTTCATCATGTCCTGTGCGGCCAGTGCAACCAGACTGTTTGTAGCCAAGGCCTCATTGGCTCTTTGGATGGCCTCTCGGGCTTCCTTGACCAACGAGCCTACTGTGGTGAACCCTTCGTCACCATCTGGAACTGCTACCGACAGCATGGCTGAACGGAAAGGTTCCTGGACGGGAATCTCTACAGGCTTGAGTTTACGAGTCACTTACTGTACCTCCCCCCATCCTTACCCGATAGAGGCCAAAGTCCACCCCCCTCCCACCAAAGTGGTCGAGCAAGTGGTCGAGCAGGGGTACTTTTCAAGTACAACACATCAAAGTGAGGGCAGTAGAATGAACACAAAGGCGATCTGTTTCCTGGACACGGAGACCACAGGACTTGATCCCCAACTGGCGGAGGTGATTGAGGTCGCCGTGATCCGTCGTGAACACGACGGATCAGAATCGCGGTTCCACACCCTCATCAAACCTGAACGTATCGAGGACGCCCACCCGAGGGCGTTGGAGATCAACGGCTACGCAAAGGACCCCTCGCGCTGGGACGATGCTCCCACCATGGCTGAGGTAGGTCACCAGATCGCAGACTTCACGAAGAACTCCGTGATCTGCGGGCACAACATCTCCTTCGACGAGGGGATGATTGCAGCCAACTTCAAGAGGGCTGGGGTACGTCGTCGCATCCCCTACCACAAGATCGACACCGTGACCTTGGCCTGGGAGCACCTGGTCCCTATGGGTCTCGACCGCCTGGGGATGGATGCCATCCGGGACTTCCTGGGGTGGAGCAAAGAGGGTGCCCACACTGCCATGAAGGATGCGGAAGACGTCCTTTGCCTCTACGACCTGATCTGCCGAAGCAGTGCTGAAAAGAGGGAAAGCCTGGGAAAGTACTTGAAGATCAAGAAGATTCACGACGAGACCGAGGAGGAGGCACCATGGATCTGGGACGACCCTGAACCCGAGAAGATCGGTAGAACGCCTATCCCAGAGGTGTAGGTGTAGACATCACCCCCGACAAGGAGTCTCCCATGGCCAAAGTAGCAAACCGTTCCACCACTTCCGAGTACCAGCCTGCACCGCCCTTCTACACCCTCAAGACCAAGGGCGCGGGCTACAACAGCAGTGCCATGCCCGCCAACGGCGTGACGGCTGCGACGACTGCCAACAACGTCAAGTCGAACTGTTGTGTCGCCCCGACCGCTGCCACTGTCGGGACCATGCCGAGAGTCACCCCTCGGTTCTCAGCCTAAACCGTCCTGTCGGCTCCTGACCATTGGGAGCCTCGGAGCCTTCTCAGCATTCCATCTGCTGGGGGGCTTCGTTTACGTCAGGGCTGCGATGAGGTCAGCCTTCTTCATGCTGGAGTAGCCTGACAGGCCACGCTTCTTTGCCAGTGCCTTGAGTTCAGCGACCTTCATCTTCGTCAGGTCCACGGCTTGGTGAATCTGGGTCACGGCCTCCTCGACGGCCCTTGCAGTCGTCGTGGCCTCCTTCTTGACCTCGACGACGGCTTCCTGCACCTCCTCAACAAAGGGTGGTGCTTCCTTCCCCAGCCGCTTGAAGGCTTTGGTGATGGTGGTCCACGGGGTCCGGGATTTCTTCCGAGAGACCCCACGCTCGTGGTACTTCACGATCTTCTTGGCTTGGCGCTTGTTCATGTTCAGTCCTCCTCATGCTCTTGCATCGCCTGGATCAGCAGACCCCGCGCAACAGCATTCATGGGGTCCGAGGCGTGGCGAATCTCGCTGACCTCGATGGGAAACTTCCTCCGCTTCTTCTCAAAGACCTTCTCAAAGAAGGGCAAGAAGTTCCCTGCGAGGCTCGTACCGCCGCTCACGACGATGGGGATAGCCTTCGGGAGTGAGAAGCGGTCCTTGATCTTGGCGAACTCGCGAGCGGTCTGGTCGATGCAGTACTCGATGAGTGCCTTGTAGTAGAGCACCAGTGCCTCTTGCTCCCTGCTTTCCGGGTTCAACAGGTCCACACCCTGCTCTTTCAAAGCACACATGCGGCTCTGGGTTGACCCCGTGGCCTTTGCGGCTCCTGTGTCGATCCAGTCGCCACCACGGGCCACAGAGAAGCACAGACCCTCGACTCCACTCACAGCGAGTGCGAGGTTGCACATGCCGGAACCGAACGAGATGCCCAATCCAGAGAACCCTTCGGCGGCAGTCTCTGCGTAGATAATCGCCATCGCCTCGTTGCCCGCGTAAGCGTCGAAACCACACTCGGTCACGATCCGCTCAAACACGCCCTTGTGGTAGACCACATCACGATCTTCATCCACCGGGGAAGCGGGCACACTGAAGTAGCAAACCTCTTTGTCTTTCTTCTGGGGTTCGCCCAGGACGTTCTTGATCATCACGCCCAGCACATCGAGGGCATCCATTTCACCTGCTGAGATCAGACCCTGCGACAGAGGACGGCGGGCTTCGCGGCCAAAGACGTTGGCCATCTCCATGGCGGCATCTCCGACGACGATGATCCCATCCTCCCCGTGGTCGATGAAGTTGACCCCAGACAACTTGAGCATCCGCTTGGCTCCTGAGTCCAGGTCGAGGAACGCATCCCGCATCCGGCTGGTCTCCACGGTTCCACCCTCTGTACGGCGAGCGGAAACGATGTTCATGGTGCCGATGTCCAGACCGACACCCAACGGGGCTTGCTTCTTGGTTGCCATGTAGGTCTCCTATGACTTCTTTTTCTTTCGGAGAGCCTTCAATGCAGATGCGGCATCGTCCAGACCGCCCCCGTCAACAGACGAGTCCGACTGGATGGTTAGGATCTCTGTGTCGTCCCTCACGATACCCGTAGGGATGAACAAGGGGTCTTCCGGGCCGTTGACGACCAGGTCGCCTCCCGCATGAGAGGAGGTCAGATGCACCGAACCCAGAGCACGAGTAATGGCCTGCTCAATGCGGTTGTCCAGGTTCCCTAAGTCCCCTCCTCCCCCTTGAGGGAGTTGACCCAACACTGCTGCCACTGCTGCCTGGGCTGCTTCCGTCGCAGCCTTCGACACCATCTCCTGTGCTTGAGCGGCGTCAATCCCCTCCTTGACCACTTCCTTGATCGTTTCGGTGTGGCGGGTGTGGGTGCCTCGCGGAGTCTTGCTCGGACGTGAAAGCCCGACACTGTGGATTCTCGGCTTCTTCGGGGGGTCTTGGGACACACGGCACCTCTGGCTGGAGGATACCCGTACCTTCCCCAGCCTTATGAGAGCCTGGAGGCAAGTAGACCGCTGGAAATCCTCTTGTTCAATCCAGACAGGGCCAGGACCAATAATGATCCCGAGGTCTTGGACGGGGGTTGGTTTATCGGCATCCACTCGCAGGGACATCAGAACAAGGCTCCTTGTGAGAGGAACAACTGAAGGATCTCCTCAGCCATTTCCTCCATCACTCTTACCCGCCCCTTCTTTACACCTCGCTCGATGAAGGTGTAGCGGAGGAACCCTGGATGAATCCATGCGTTGGCTGTGGTGAGGGGGGCGGAGCGGAAGATCACCCGGCCCTCCTGGGTGACCATCGGCACAGTTTTGATCCTGGGGCCGGTCAGCCAAGTCATAGGGTAAGGCCTCGATGTCTTTGCCTGGTCCCCATCTGGAGAAATCGTGTGCGCCACGGCAGTGGGCCAGTCGGAGGTGATCTCAATGGTTGAGGATCCCTTGACCCTCCAGGAGAAGGAGTCCACGAACTTCACACTGTCCGGGATAGGCACCGGCTGGCCTCGGCCTCGGAGGCCAGCCGTCTTGGCCATGTCCTTTTTGATCTCCTTCTTGATGGAGTCGAGAATGATCTCAGCCGCCTTCTTGAGCATCGGCAGGGGCATCTTCGCGGTATTGGGGGCATCGCGCTTCAGGAGCGGCTTTCCGTAAACACCTCGGAGGCTGGCACTTTCATCAGCCATTGAGCACCTTCCACATGGACAGGGTGAGGGACACGACTGAGATCACAGCACCCATGATGGCCAGGCGCTTGCTGAAGCGAGCAGTGGTGTACGCATCCCCCAGGTTGTCTCGTTTGATCTTGTAGTCCATGTGGTCCATTGCGTGCATACCGGGGACACGCTCAAAGAAATCCCCGCATTCACGTCCCTCAAACACCTCCCCATCCATGAGTCGGGTCTGGTACCACAGGCACACCCCTGCGTACTTCTTCTCATGATGGTTGTCTGGGTACTTCGCCCACAGACCACATCGCCCGCATCGTGCCATTGCACACCTCACAAGCGGTGTTCCCATAGAAGGGATACCGCCCACGGTGCCTCAAACACCAGACTGCTCTTATCCGTTGAGCGCCTCGACGACCTGCTCCTCGCTGATCCCCTTCTCCAACTCGTTCGCCATGGCAACCACCAAGTCCTCTACGAACTGCTCTGGGTCCATGCTCTTCGGTTCACCGTCTGCCGCCACAAGGTGCATGAGTCCTTCGGCCAGATGACCGCCAGCGCCCATTGCGTAGGCATCTCCCAGAGGACCGGAGATGGCCGCCAGAAGCCCGTGCTTGACGATGCCTTTGGTGAAGACATACGCACCACCCGCAGCGCCTCCGCTGGAGATCGCGAGGGTTGCGACACCTACCTCAATGCCGAGGACAGCAACCGCCTTCATCTGGGACTTCGTTGGCTTCTCACCCTTGGCGATGTTCTTCAGGAGACCACCGACCTCCTCCACCTCGTGCTTGAAGTGGTGGACAACCTTGTCGGCGTACTTGCCGGGCGCTGCCTTGACCGCCTTCGCGGCTTCCGTGGTCACCTTCTTGCGGTACTCGGGGTCAACCACGAACTTCTGCATGTCGCCCGGTAGTTTCTGGAGTGCGTCCTTGCCCTTCTTGGTCAAGCCCTTGGCCTTCTCCAGCCAGCCGGACACCTTCTTCGCCAGTCCCTCGTCCTCCTCCCCTGCCTTCTCCTTGTGCTGGGCGCGGATCTTGGCCTGCTCCTCTTTCGGGAGGGAGGTAAACACCACCTTGTTCTTCGTCTCTGGGTGGGTGAAGGTCTGTTCCTCCAGTGGCTTTGAAGCCACGAGGAACCGCAACAGATCGCGCCGCTCTGGGTTGCCGGTTGGCATGGTCGAGGCCAGCCGGATCAAGGCATGGCGGTCAGAAGCAGTCAGCGTGCGGGGCATTGGAATCCTCTCTGGCAACCCAGAACATAGAGTGTTTATTGTTCGGGGTGATGAAAGGTGGGGGTTCCCTCCCCCACCCAGGCTCCAGAGGTGTTGTAGCCAAACCAATCACGCGCACCATCGAAGTCACAGTCCAGCCACTTCATGATGGCCTCGATGCACTTGTCTGAGTCGTAGACAGCAACGTGGATGCGGGCCTCCCTCGGCCAACTGTCATTGGGGTCATCCGTGATCCCAATCAGAGCAGGGTCATAGACATCACGCGGCTCCAGGAGCATCGCATCGGGGTTCAACTCCTCCAAGTCCCTGAGGACTTCCGCCACGCTCATGATCCTTTTCCTCCGTAGGTGATGTTGGCCCACACGGGAGTTCTACCCCGCTGCTCACGCGCATCGTCGATCTTCGGCACCTCGGTGGCCATCGGCGTGGCTTGGTAGTCGTAGCCAACTGGGTACGGATCCTGAGGGTCTGCACAAGGTGAGTCTTCGGGGTTGCTGTAGCGGGTCTCGGGCCAGGGCAGCCGTTCCAGGGCACCCATAGGCACACGGTAACGGATGTCCCCCATGTCGAGGTAGCCAATGGCGAAGGCTTGCTGAAGGATCAGCCCCCGAACCTGAGTCCGCCGCACAGCCCCCACAGCGTAGCGTTCACCGTTCTGCTTCACGATGAAGTCTCGCTGACTGAGCATCGGGCTGGGACCGATCCAGACCTCGTACTGGTGCTCCAGCCGCCGTCCATTGGGGGTCTGGGTCACGCGCCGGTCTGCGTCGTCTGGGGCAATGATGATGTCAATCGGCCCCTCGTAGCCGCCCACCCATCCGGTGCCGTAGCACTCCAGGCAGGAGTTGGAGGGCTGCTTGCTGTACTCCTCCAAACGAGGATCCCACACACAGTCACACTTGACCCCAGTGACCCTACGGAGGAACAACTTCACGCGCTCCCCACCCTGCTCCAGAATCCAACGGTTCCGGCGCACGGCCTCACGCCAGATGTAGTCGAACCGCTCGCTGTTCATGGGTGAGATCGGCTCGGTGTACCCCAACGGGGTCTCGACCAGGCCTGTGGGGCTTTCCCCTGAGGCGTCGATGGCTACTGTCGTGAGTCGGTAGAAGACTTTGGCTCGTTGGTCCAGGACATTGACCAGGGTCTCGCCCCGCTTCCAGTAGTAGTTGACGGTGACGGCGCTGGTGTCCGTAGGTGCTGTGAACTCGTCCCAGGATTCAGTGCTCGGATCCCACACAGGAGTGGTGTCGAGTGTGATCTGCCCGTCGGGGCCGAACACTGCTGCTACCGGAGTGCGGGAGCCATCAATGTAGACCTCGACATCGAAGGGGGAGTCAGCCGCGACCGCGTTTCCGGTGCGCTTGATCATGGGCCGATTTCTCGTCTGGAGCCGCCACACATCCTTCTGGTTGGGGGCGGACCCACGAAAGACCCAACCCGTGTCCCATGGGATCACTTCGCCCATGACCTCAACGATGTCGGTCTTGTCCCGGAAGAAGTTGGTCATCACCGGGATGCGGTTCACCCTGAAGTACGGGCCGCGTTCCCCGGTGTCAGAGCGGTAGACGTTGACCCCAAGGATCTGCCACTCGCTGTTGGACTTCCCTTCACAGGGTACGCCGGTTCCTCCCGTGGTTTGGGAGTCGCTGGCTACCAGAGCCGTGGTGTTGGTCGTCGAGATGATGATCCCATCGCCCATCGTCCCGTCCAGGAACGCAGCGATGAGCACGATGTCCCCGTCAGTCGTGGCCGACACGAAGCCCAGGTCGTTGGTCGTGTCGTTGAGGGCATCCGCGATGCTCTCGGCGGTATCGAAGTTAGTAGGCCCAACCCCGAAGTTCATGCCCCCAGCCGTCCGGGCGGTCTCAGCACTGAGTACCTGGCCCCCGATGGTCAGCGTGTCAGGATCAAGGCCGCCAGAAAACGTGCTCCCGGATGCCGTGATCCTGTCAGAGCCGGACGACAGCGTGATGAGATCACCTACCTCACCAGAAGTGTCAGCAGTCAGGGTGATCACGTTGGCTGCGGCTACAGCGGAAGCAATCCCCCAGGCACCCACCGATCCGTCGTTGATAGCGGCAGCGATGTTGGTTGCCACGGTCCCGGTGTCTGCGGAGGAGCCATCGAACTCGTCCACGCCAGGAGCAGCCGCTACTGACGTGAGCACCACGCCACCTACCTCGATGGTGTCAGCCACTGCGATGGGAGCACCAGAGAGCGTGAACGTGGCTGTAGAGGCGGTGAGGACATCGGGGATGCCCGCTACCGTGACCGACACTGTGGCGCGGGTCGAGGGCGTAGAGGGTCCGGTGTTCAAGGTAGAGGGATCGTCCCACCGGATGTCAGCGTCCGACCCGTGGAAGGACGACATCGCCGTGCCGTTGGCCGGGGGCCATGGGAATGACCCCGATACTGGCTCCCATCCTGCGGTCATGTTTCGCTCCCGTCAGTCATACAAGGGCGGGAGCGATAGGAGGGCTACCGTGTCAGCGGTCTGGGATAGGAGGGCTACCGCGTCAGCGGCCTGCTTGGGGAAGACCCTCATTGCTGCGTGCGTAGGCCAAGTGTTCGATTGCGCTCATCAAACTCTGGTAGCCATACGAACCTTTGTACATCTGCTCCACGGGGTCGGTCCATCCATCGTGGGGATCGTAAGACCTGAAACTATGCTTTGCATGGTCCAAGTTCCCCTTGCCGTCACGGAACTTCGACTGCTCGCTGATGGGGTGCTTCTCTGCGGCAGCGTAGATTGCTTCCACAGCCTTGAGCAGCCTCGGACCCTCTTTTCCGTATTGGTCATGCAGTTTCAGCATATCCCGGCGGTGCTCGTTTGTGGGGTCACGGCGCAACTCTTGGTAGAGTCTGTCGTTGGTCTTTTCTCCCTTCCCCTTCCATGCGAATATCGCCTTCAGGGCTTTTTTCCAGGCCCGGTCGAGTTTCGCGTCGAGGAAGTCCCCGTTTTCTTCGGCAGCGGTCTGGGTCAATCCGGCGAGGATAGCCTTACGCTCGGGTGATCCCTTGTCCATAGAGGACGCCAGCCGGATCAGGGAAGAACGGTCGGTCGCAGTAAGGGTCTTAGACATGGTGGGATCTCCAGAAGTTACCTGTCTGGGACGATAGGAGGGCTACCGCGTCAGCGGTTGGTTTACTGCTTGTATCGAGCAGGGGTGTTCTTCCAGATCCAGGCAGCGACTTGCTTGGGTTCCATGTCCGACAGGTCGCGGCTAAGGAACTCGTGCTTCTTCTTATCTGTGCCCCATATAATGACCTGTGCCACCGTCTTGCCGGGGCTACCGGGGGCACGAAGGTCCAACCCCATTTCAACAGGCTCAGTTCCAAAGTTCACGCTGTTGGTGGACCTTGGGCGGTACACGGGTATCCCGTCACCCTTGATTATTGGGAGCATCGAGTTCCGAACTTCTGTCGTGAAGCCCTCGATGAAACGGCCCAACTGGTCGCGGTAAGTACCGAAACCGGCTTCCTTCCCCAACCCAGCGAGAATAGCCCTCCGCTCCTCCGATCCCTTGGGGAGAGTAGAAGCCAGCCGAATAAGGGCTTTACGATCAGACATGGTGGAATCTCCGGTTACCTCTTTGGGAGGATAGGGACTTTACCGAAAGAGGTGGTTCGGATGTTGCGCCACAACGGGTGTTGGCTGCGCGACACTTATTGTTGCCTCCAACCATCGTCACCCTGACCCCATTGAATCACGTCACGATCCCGCCTGTCACTTCCAACCGGGTAAATTTCCCCCGGGTATTCCTTCCCCGCATTGGCTAAATCGTCGTATACCACCGTTTTATAATCGTCATTATAGCGGGCCTTCTCATCTTCCCAAACGGTATGACCATCTATACTAAATTTGGTCTCGGTCAGCCATATGGTGTCACCCCTCTCATTTTCAAGTTTTATCTTCCCGGAAGTTTTGAGAAGTCCCAGAATAGTACGGCGCTCATCTGAACCCTTAGGAAGAGTAGAGGCAAGACGAATCAGGGCTTTACGGTCAGTAGCGGTAAGGGTTTTAGCCATGGCCAAGTCTCCAGAAGTTACCTGTCTGGGACGATAGGGGGACTACCGGGTGAGGTCAGTCTGCCTGGTCGATGACTACCTTCCCCTCGGGGGTGACACGCCACTGAGTTCCCTCAGGGATTCCGAGGCGTGTTCCTTCCTGTCGGAGCAAGGAGTTGGCCTTGTTGTTCATCGCGGTGATCTCGTCAATGAGGGCGCTCTTGCGGACCTCTATGCGGCCAACCTCGCCAACGAAGTGGTCACAACGCTGACGGAACTGATTCACAGCCCCCCACACCTCTGCTGAGATCTCCATCTCGGCGGGTGCTTCAACTTTCGTGGCGGTCTTCTTAGCGGTCTTCTTACGGGTTCTCGGACTTGCCATGTTTACGGTCTCCTTGTGACCCGCACCATACCCAGCCGATCTCAGTTGGAGTCCTCGACGATGTCTGCCACGTCCTTCTCGTAGTCACCCTTCCAGTTGGGGCGCTTGCCCAGGATGCCGAGATACAAGAGATCGCCCTTCTTCGGGTTGACCGATACTGGGTACGGACGCTGCTGTGCCAGGATGGTGGTGATGACGCTCGTGCCGTCCTTCAGGTAACGGAAGGCAGTGACCGGGCCAGAGTAGTAGGGACGCTTGCGGTCCTCACCTCGGGCCTCACCTCGCTCCTGGTACTCGGAGACAACGTGCTTGCGGTAGGAGTCAACCTCACCGGGCTTGCTGAAGTAGATGGCCTCAACCATCGTCTGCTTGCCCTTCTGTCCACCAACCTCATGTTTCGGAGTGTAGCGGTACAGGCCAGTCGAAACACCAGTCTTCGTGCCTTCGTAGCGAGCGGTCTGACCGTTCTTGTACTTCAACAGGATGCTTTCTCGATCCACCTTTTCGACGGTGCCAGGCTCGTACTTGAACTGGTCAGCCACGTCCTTGTTGACCTCTGGAGCCTTGTCGGGCTTCGCCATGAGCATGTCACCAACCTCGACATCAGGGCCGCGCTTCTTCTTGGCGACGTACTGGCTCGGCTCACGACCCAGGATCTTCTCCACGACCTTGACCATGGCTCGCTCGGACATCGGAGAGTCAGCCATGTTGAGCATGACCCAGTCGGTGAACTCCTGAGTGTCCTTGCTGATGGCCTCTTTCTCAAGGTCGGCCTGCTTGACAGCAGCAAGAAGATCGCGCCTCTCATCAGACCCTTGCGGGAGTGAGTGGGCCTTGCGGATCATGGCCGAACGGTCGTTGTTGTCTGACATGGTGAGGTCTCCAGAAGTTGCTTGTGGATTTCTTATAGGAGGGCTACCGAGAAGCCTCTTCTTGAAGAAGCACGGTGATCTCATCGAGGCTCTGATTCACGGCATCCACGTCTTCCGAGATCTCTTGCAGGATGATGGTCTGCTCTGTGAGGGCTTGGTGCATCTGCTGCTCGGGGGTGTCTGGGTCTGGGTTGGCCGCAAGGGTTGGGTCCGGGGCAGTGGGGAGCACGATGATCTCGACGGCACTAACTTCAGCAACAGGCTCAATGGAGCACATGTAGGTGCGGTAGAAGGCGAGAAATGTCGCCATGAGCAGCAAGACACCGAGAGCAACAGCCGCCTTGCCCTTACCTTTCCAGAAGAATGGAGCGAATCTCATCGAGCCTCCCATTGGCAGTGTCGAGTTTCCCTTCCAACCGCGCCAGATGCAAAGCGTTCTGTTGAACCCGGTCGTCGATTTCTGCGATCTCCGAAAGGCGCACCTCTAACCTTGCTACCTCGCTCTGTGCCTGTTGGATAATCAAGTCCCTCTGGGCGTTTCCTGTCTCCAACTTGACGATCCAAAGCAGCGCCGGGATCACCAGGATCACCAGGATGTCCTTCCCCCACCGAAGGGCTTTAGTCTGTGGCACATCTTGGGACATTGGCAGGCTCCTGCTCTATCTGTTGGTACATATAGCGAGGCTACCGTTGCAACCGGGAGGAGATTCCTCTCGACTCCCCAGAAGGAATGGCGACCCGACGCCTAAGACCCGGTATAGCGAGGCTACCGTGGCCGGATTTCTCGGGCCAGAACGACGAAACCGCCCCCCGCGCTGTGGGGCACGGGGGGCGGTAGGTGCTGGCTCGCTTACAGGTCCAGGGGCAGACCGTCGCGACCGTTCTTCTCAAAGAACGCTTCGGGCATCCAGAGACACAGCCCCTTGTGGGGGTTGGGTTCCCCTTCACGAACGAAGTAGGCCACGGGCTTCTCAGTCACAGGGTAAACCTTGATGACCTTGCCGTCCTCATCCCGCTCGGGGATAAGAACCTTGCCCTTCTCAGTCAACTCGCTCTTGATCTGGGGAATCCACTTCTCTTCGATGATGCCTTTCCGAAGGTAGTGCTTCAGCAGACGGTCGAGGTATGGCGCGGTATCTGTGGGGATACAACACCTCCTTGAAGTGACCACAGGGTGACCTGTGGTGGTGCGTGAGTCTCCCCCTCACGTTGGGGTGCCACAGGGGCGGGATGTTGGGTCATTCAGGGGCGCACGAGGCGCACTGTGCCGCTTCGGGGCTTGTTCACACCACGGAGCCTCGGCAACCCGCAAAGCGGATCATCGGGGGGTGGCTCTGGTGGGGTGTGAGCAGGGCACGGGAAGCGGTGTTGAAGTTTCGCAGGGTCGTGTGGACCCTTGGCTTCGTCATAGGAGGGGAAGGGGCCGATAAGGCACTCCGGGTTGGGGTTGGGGACAAACGAAAGATGCTCCACGTCCTACCGAACGCAGATTGGGATTCTGGCTGGACATGGGTCCGTCAGATCCGCGCCCGCATCTCATCCAGACCGATGACCTCGATGCCGAGGTTCCGGGCCTTCTGAGCCTTGCCAGAGGTGCTGCTGGGGTCTTTGGCGACCAGGATGGTCACGTTTTTCGACACCGAGGACTTGATGAGTCCTCCAGCCGCAGCGATGGCTGCTTCCAGATCCTTGTCACGGACTCCGGTGAAGCACACCGCTTGTCCCGCCAGCGCAGAGCCAGTCGGAGCAGCAGGAGCCTCATAGGGGGCTGGGGTGACCCCCACAGCGTGGAGGCCAATGATGATCTCCCGGCGAGTGTCGAAGCCCTCTCGGAACGCTTCAGCCTTGTCCTGACCGAAGCCAGGGACCGCACCCAACTGCTGGGCACTGGCAGTTGCCAGAGCGTTCAGGTCCGTCATTCCAGCGGCGACCAGTTTCCGCACCATGCGGCGACCACACAGGGGGATGCCCAGCGAGCCGACGTAGGTTTCCAGAGGCAGCGTCTTGAGGCCATTCAGCGAGTCAAGTGCCCGCTTCGCAGCACCTCCGACCCTGCGCCCGTCCATGTCCAGAGCGCCGACGGTGTTGGCGTCGAGCCGATAGAGGTCTGGGATGGTCTCGACCATCCCTGCTCCGACAACAGCCTGGAGCAGTGCGTCCCCGAAGTGGAGGACACCGACCTTCTTGATCCAACGGCGCATGGCACCGAGGGTCTGGGCCGAACACCCTGCTTCGTTGGGGCACGTCAGATACTCTCCGACCATCCCGAGTCCGCAGCCGCATTCTGGACACTCGTGGGGAGCCTCCAGTTCGTCCTCCATCGGGTCTTGCGAGATCAGTGCCTCGACGTAGGGGATCACATCGTTGCGGCGGGACACGAGGATGCCAGCACCCTTCATGAACCCGTTGCCGTCAGTGAGCCGACCGATGTTCGCTACGTTGTGAAGACTGGCCTGCTTGACCGTGGCTCCAGCGAGTCCAACCGGGTCGAACTCAGCAACTGGGGTCACGCGACCCGTGTTGCCCACCTGCCAACGGATGTTCCGCAGCACAGTGGACTGAGCCTCGTGGGGAAACTTGTACGCGATGGAACCAGCCGGACGGTGGTTCTTTTCGCCAGTGAGGAGCCAGTCGGAGGTGTCGTTGATGATCAGCACCAGCCCGTCAATCTCGTAGGGCAGCGCGTCCCGGTCACGAGCAACGTAGGCATCGTAGATGCTTTGAACTTGCACGGTGCCCTGCTGGGCCACGATCCAGGATGGGGTCGTGAAGCCTGCTCCCGCGAGAGCGGTCAACTCCTGTTCCTTTTGGATCAGGACGCCAACGTCGGGGTTCATGTCGAAGGCTACGACCGTCAGGTGCTTGCACTTCGATGGATCAGACTGACGCTTGGCTGTGCCCGCAGCGGTGTTCCTGGGGTTGCTGTCACCCTGGAAGTGGGCGTTGAAGTCAGCCTTGTAGCAGACGATCTCGCCACGGACGTAGCCGGACCAGTCGCCCATGTTGGCGGGGATGCCCTTCATCAGTCGGACGTTGCGGGTGATGTCCTCGCCAGTGATCCCGTCGCCACGGGTGACAGCCTGCGTCAGCGAGCCGTTGTCGTAGCGAAGGCTGATCGAGATGCCGTCCAACTTGTCCACGACCAGGACCTCGGGGCTGTTGCCCACGGTGGTCTGGAACCATTGGAGCATATCGCTCTCGTCCTGAGCCTTGTTCAAGGAACCCATCGGGGTCTTGTGGGTCACCTTCGTCCAGCCGGACGAGGGTGCGGTCCCCACGTTGCCGAGAACGGGGTGGTTGGGGTCGAGCGCACGGAGGCTATCCTCCAGCGCATCGAACTCAGCATCGGTCATGGTAGGTGTGCCCGCGTAGTACGCGGTGCGGGCCTCCGTGATTGCGGAGGCAAGTGTTGAGGGGTTCATCACAGCACCTCCTGAACCATCCACCAGCCGGGGCCGATGGGGTCTTGCTCGGTACGGGAGAGCACGAGGGTGCGCTGTCCGAGGCTGCGGAGGAACGAGGTGTGTGCCGCGTCGTAGTCCTTGCTACGGAGCAAGGTGTCAGCCGCGACGACGAGAGTGCCGGGTCCGAAGTACTTCACTCGGAAGTCTTCGCACTGATCGCGGTCGGTGTAGATGGTGTCCATGGTGGCTCCTATGCGCTCAGGTCGTACTGAGCGCGGATGTTGTTGGCATCAGCGACGGAGAGGGTGCAAACCAACTGCCCAGAGGCGTTGGTGGCACGTCCGTCGCTGTCGATAGAGGTGATGTTGTTGAATGGGGCGGGCATCGTTGCAGCCCACTCGGAGAGGGGAGGCAGCGCAGCCGGGGCAGGCGTGGCCTCGGCCTGCATCGAGACTTGGGTGTAGCCCTTGCGCTCCTTCTTGTCGGCACGTTCGCGGGCGTCCCAGTACGAGATGCCTTGGTTGCGGGTCTGGCCCGAGGTTCCGATGGCTCCGTAGCGGACCTGGATCGGGGCGTCCGTGTAGGGGCGTTCGTAGCACCAAAACTTTTGGCTTTGCCCAGAGGCGTTCTTGTCGTTGTATCCGCAGTACTCGAATCGGACGCAGAAGGCGCGTCCGTCCGATGCGGCGTTTCGGATGTCAGTGTTGGTTGCGGGGATCATAGGTACTCCTGTTGCCCGCTTGGTGCGGGACGGGGAAAGGGGATGACGTTGGAAGGGGGGTTCACATAGTTACGGAAGCCGGGGTCGGGATTAACGGCTGGCTCCTCGATTGCTTCGGGCAACGCCCGATACCACGCATCGAGGGCAGCACAGATGTGGACGACCCAGCCAAAGAGGGCGAACGAGATCGTCCAGACAATCACGGTCAGGACGATGAAGTAGATCGCTCGGCCCGGTCGCCCGGTCGCCAGTTGCCCCATCCCCGGCATGACCAGGGACAGGACTCCAGCGGTAGTGGGATCAAGCAACGATTGCATGGTCGTGGGTTCCTTTGGCCTCTCGGTGAGGCGCGGGTTGTAAGTAGGGGGCGGCACTTTCAGTGCCTCTCACGTACTTACGGGAACCGGGAGCGGCTTTAACGTCCAACCCCTGAACTTTGTTGCCGGACGTTAATCTTGGGCTGGGTTCCCGTAAGTAGATGAACCCCTTTCCTTTCCCCGTGCCTCATTGAGAGGCCAACCCTGGAGCAATCATGGAACCTACTTTCAACATTGGCGACGAAGTGATCTTCGGTCGTCCCAACGGCGAGCAGACCCGAGGTCGGGTCGTCAAGATCAACCGAAAGAGCATCAGCGTCGAGCAGACGGAGACTCGCGGCCAGAGCCGCATCCGCAAGGCTGGTGTGAAGTGGCGAGTCGCCAAGAGCCTTGTTCGCCACGCTAACGGTGCTGCTGCCCCCGTCGCCCCCGCTGCGAAACGGCAGGATGCCCTGATCATTCAGGATCTCCAGCGAATCGAATGCAACCTCTCCCCCGAAAACCTGTGGTGTGACGGTGAGCGTTCCGCCCGATCAGCCCGTGCTGAGGAACGTCGGCTTCTGGCCCAAAAACGTGCTTTGATCGCTGAACTCGGGCGACAGCCCACCCACGCCGAAGTGTGGGAGCGATGATGCACCACCTGACCGAGTTCCTTGGCTACTTGTTCTGCGAGTTTGCCTTCCGATGGTGGGACTGCACGTCTCTGAGCGAACTGGAGGTCGCGAAGTTGCAGGCGTTCTTGAAAGTGGCTGCGGCCCGGCGAGGTGCGTGATGCTGCTGTACCACGGAACCAACGAAACCGTAGCCCGCACCGCCCTGATCGCAGGGCTGATGCCTCGCGGCTGGCGTGACGGCGGCTCGACCTGGGAGGGTTGCCCTTCCAGCCCCGACTGCGTGTACCTGACGACTGCCTACGCAGGCTACTTCGCCATGAACGCGACCCTTGAGAACGAGCGGTGGGGGATCGTCGAGATCGACACTGACCTCATTCCCGAGGACTTCGGCACCCTCGTCCCTGACGAGGACTTTCTGGAGCAGGCCACACGCGGACAGGAAACGCCCACCGAGTGGGATCTCCCCGAGGGCATGGAAGCCCGCACCGAATGGTTTCGGGACCACCTCTACTCTTTCGCCCACCTCTGGGACAAGTCCATCGAAGGGCTGGGCAACTGCGCCTACCAAGGTGCGATCCCCCCGTCAGCCATCACGCGAGTGGGTCTGTTTACCCCGGCATCGAACCCCAGCATCGCAATGATGATCATGGACCCGATGATCACCCTGATGAACTACCGCATCTGCGGCCCGAAGTACCGGGCACTGGTGCAGTGGCTCATGGGCGACTCCGTGGACCCGTCCGACATTGACCCCTTCGCCAATGCGATCCCCTCCGTGGAGAACCACCCCGACACCCCCCAGGTGCAACAGATGCTCGCGAGCCACAAGGCCCACGCCCAGCAGTTGCGGGACATGCTCACCATGCGTGACGGTCTGGAGGTGATCCGTGCAGACGGATGATCTCCGACCCCGGATGCCCATCCCCCGGCTGACCGAAGACCAGATGCGAGAGGTCGTCCGTGACCGCCTCGCGTGCAAGGTCATGTTCAGCGGGGAGATCCCTGTCGCCGTGCGGAGCATGTGTCTCCTCCCGGTGGCGATGGGTGCGCTTTCGGTGCCACCAGAAATCTGTGCCTTGCTGCTCGGATCAGAGCGGCCTCCTGAAACACTGGAGGGTGATCCCGAGAAGCCAGAGCACCCCGGCTACCCACCAGGACCGGACGACCCTCCCGAGAAGCCAACGCTCGGAAAGATCAACCCTGCCTTGCTCAATGACTTGGAGTGGGGGGACGCCACCGAGGACGACGTAGCCCAGGCCCGGACGGATCTCCGGGCTGAGAACCAACGCCGTATCCGCGAGTGGGAGGAAGCCTCCTTCGCATGGCAGGACGCTCTCGATGAACGCACCCGTGCTTGTAAGACCATCGACGCGAGCCATGAGGAAGCGGTGGCTGCGTGGCGGGACTCTCTACCTGCCCACGAGGAAGCCAAGACCGCTCGACAGGCTGCTTACGACAACTGGGTGGAGAAGCATGACCGCATCTTTGCGGACTGGGGTGCTGACGTTGGAGAGATCATGGGCCGCATGACTGACGCCTTTCCGCGTGGGGTCAACGGCTACCCGATGTTCCACGCTGTCCAAGTCATCCACAAGGACGACTGGGAGCGCATTGAAGCCGCCATCGTCCGAGAGCAAGACCGTCAGGTTCAAGTCTGACTGGCGATCCAGTCCCGGACAGATTGGTGGTCGATGTCGAGGCGGCACATAGAAATCTCTGTGGCCGACGCGATGCGCTCATCCCAGGTCGTGTGGACCCGCTCCTTCCAGTTGGCTGCGTTGGTGCTGCGGATAGGTCCGAGGTTCCAGAAGCCCACGCCGTTGAGACCCGTGCCGCTGGTGTTGCTCTCCAGTGTCAGGATCTTGCCTGTGGCCTCGTCGTAGTCGAGGACCATCCATGAGTGGCCGCTCGGCCAACCCCGGATCGTCTGGAGCAGGTACACACCATTTCTCGGTACGGCCCCTGCTGGCATCATGGTCCCCACACCCCACTCAGCACAGACCCCAGGCCCGTAGCCCTGGTAGTTGTAGCCCTCAGGCTGAGTCAGCGCCCAGCGTGCCCACTGATCTCCAGTGAAAGGCCCACCGAAGCCGTTGCCCACGAAGTATCCCGTGAACATCACGCAGTTGGTGGTGTCGTCCCCGACATACCGGCTGTTCAACCGCAACCCAGGAGGAAGGGCGGGCATCTGACCGCCTGACAACGAGTAGGCTGCACCCATCGCAGGGCCAAGGAGAGGCACGAAATCTGCCCAGTCCTTCCCGCTCCCCCAGGTCTTGGGGTCATCAGTGTCTTCAGGCTCAGTGTCGAGTGCCCTCCAGGTGTTCGGGCCAACGATGCCGTCAGCGGTGAGGCTACTCGCGTTCTGGAAGGCTTTGACCTGGCTCTCGGTGTTGGACCCAAAGATCCCGTCTGCTGTGCAAAGGTAGCCGTGTTCGGTCAGTGTCTGCTGACACAGGAAAACGTCACTCCCCGTCGATCCTCTCCTGATGGTCGCTGGCATCATCTGATCCTCGCCTGAAACATGAAGTAAGCACTCCCCAGATCAACTTGAACAGCCCCCAGAAGCCGACTTCTTCGTACTCCTCAACACTGGTTTCTGTGGAGAGCCATGAAGTCGGGACGTACTGCCACTCGTACATCATGGCTTGTTTGATCCCGTACTTGGCCTCTACAGCGTCCAGGAACTTCAAGAAATCTGCCTTCGACCAGGTGCCGAAAGCGTCCATGATCCCGCAAGCGTTGTGGTCCGTGTAGGGAGCCGCCACGCAGGCGGGCTTCGACAGAGACTCCAGGCTGAACATGGGCCACACGTTGTCCTGGGAGAGCCAGTCCTTGTGGTTCTCGATGTAGTCCCCGAGTTCACCTGCGAGCAGGGCATCGGGATCGCCATTGTTCTTGCAGTAGGGGGTGTTGGGGCACTGGCACTCAGGGCCTTCATCGCCCTTGCACCCGCAGGCAGCCATCTCACCGACCCAGTAGATCTCCGGGTAGGAATGGTTCCCCTGGTCGTTCGGAGGCGGACCCTTGGGGGCATAGCCGTAGTCACAAGGCACCTTGGGCCAGTACTGTGCCCACAGTTTCTCGATCCAGGCTTCGCCTTCCTTGCCGTAGTAGACGTTGACGTTCTCGTAGTCGAACGCGATGCAAGTGACCTTCTGGCCGGTGCTGGACGTGTTCATGTCGTCTATGATCTTGAACGCCATGTCCATTGTGTCGCCAGGCTCAAAGGTCTTGGCGGCTCCGGGCCACGGATACTGCGCCTCGGTGTCGAGGACCAGACCAGCCTGACAGGTGGAAGGCAGAGCCTCCAGCCAGTACTTCTGAAGCCACCCCTCTTTGACGTAGGTTCCAGCAGGGATCTCCGGGTCCATCATGATGAAGAAGGCCCGCTCGATGTTGTTGTCCTTGATGAACTGGACGTACTGCCCTGCGTAGTCCTTGAACGTGTCTTCATCCGTGGCGGGTTTGCCCACGATTGCTTCATGCCAGATTCCGAGTTTCATCTGCTCACCCATCCAAACAGGCGCTGGAACCCGCCTTTTATCTTGTGTTTCTTGAACTGCTTGAAGTCGATGCCCACCAAAGGCAGCACCACTTTGTACTCACCGGGCTTCTCGCAGATGACCTCGACCGGCGCATACGTGGGTTTGTTTTGCCACATACACGTCAGCAACGAACGAAGCCAAACGAAGGTCAAAGCAAGTCGGTGTGTAGGTCTTGCGGATCTTTCGTAAGTCCTGGGCGATCCCACTCTCGGCCTCACCGTCGATCCAACGCTGCTGCATGTTCCGGCAAAGCGCCGGAAGCCCAAGTAGGTCTTCGTGTTCGCCCTCTTTGTCCAGGGACACGGCCTCTTCGACCAAGGCTTCAATAGTCAGGAAGTGCTTGGAGATGCAATCGGAACAACGCTTGGCCGGATGATTCAAGTGGTCTTCCAGCAGAACGATCTGCTTACAGACTTCCCGCATGTTGTAGAGCGGGGACATTAGGGGGAGGGCGTAGGGATCAGACACAAGAAACGCCAGAGACGTACCGTAGGGCAACTCGTTCACAGGAGGCTCGTCGAAGGGCCGCAAGGCGAACGGGGCCATACTTCTCCTCGTACCAGTCGAGGTGTCCCTGGTCAGTCAACTTGTCCAAGTCCTTGTCTGCCCGGCCCAGTGCTCGCATCGCGAGGGCATAGATGATCTCCCCGATGGGAAGGGTTCCCAGCACCGCCCACTCAGGGTTGCCGGTCATCTTGATCATCACTGCGGGCAAGAGCGCGTGTTCGACGACCTCAAAAATGGCGAAGCCGATGCCGAGTTTCCATCCGTGCTTCTTGATGGCCTTGAGCATGGCCTTGAGGGTGTGTGCTGGAGACATGGCGTGCCAGGTCTTCTCCATGAGGCTGATGAAGACCTCCTCTGTGACTCGACCACGGAACTCCTTGATCTGATCTCGGACAACATCCCTCTCGACGCCTGAAGGAAGCCTCTTGCCGTCCCATGTCTGTGCGTTGGCGAACCCCCAGTCGTATCCGGCTCGGTAGTCCTCGGACTGGCCCGGCATGGGATCAGCGAGTTGACCATCCAGGCCTTCAAAGCGACCTTCTCGGGCACCGTCGATGAACTCCTCAACGTCCTCGTCGATCTCCTGGGAGACAACTGCTTTCACGATCTTGGGGGCGATGGCTCGGATCACGTCATCCATGAGATCATCAACGGGTCCGTACACCAAGTCCTTGTGATGCTTGAGGATCGTCTTGAGCGGCTGCGCCATCCAATCCGCCCATTCCTTGAAGCCTGCGTCTTTGTCGTGCATTTTCTCTCCCTCACCCCAAACGATATAGGGGAACTATTCGCTTCCGGCGTCAAGAGCAGATAGTAGGGGGTTAGGCTTCACTCAGTGTCGGTATTGTGGGATAACCAACCACCTCTGGGTCATTTTGCCCCACACACACTAACATTGGAGATGAACACATGCTGAGAACGGAAGGAACTTATTACGCCCGCACGGAGCACGGGAACCATCAAGTGGTTGCCGACAATCAAGGATTTCTCGTTTCGTGGCCCCAAGGTTCCGTCCGATACCCCTCCGCTCGACAGACGATCATGGCACTGGTCAACCGCACGCCACAGCCTGGCCCGCATCACCGCGACCCCAAGATCACATTCGACCGGTACTTCCGCCGTGGCTCTTTCCGTCGTCCTGAGCCTCAGGTCTTCCTGGACACCCTGACCCTGTTCAGCCCTGACCTCACCGTAGAGAAGCCCACCCTCAGGATCAAAACCAGCCCTGCTCTCAGCATCGCAAGCGCCCCCGGTATCGACCTTGCCAAACGCGGGCATGAGGTCCGCAAGTTGTTCTACGCGGGCTTCGGGCGGCGCGTCATCAAGTACGGGTACGACCCCGATGATGTCCTTCAGGAGATCTACAAAGGACTCCTCGTGCGGAACCAGGGCAAGTGTCCCTTCGACCCCACCAAGAGTTCCTTCGGGCACTACGTCCACATGGTGTGCGGGTGCATCGTGTCCAACTACCGCCGTCGGTATTCGCGCCTGAGCCGCAACGAGCAGTTCGGTGTGATGACCGTTGATGGGACCATGGAGGATGTCTCCTGCGCCGATATTGCTGTCGAGGACGCGGAACAAGAAAGCGTGGCCGAAGCCTCCTCTGCTACCAACGCCCTGGCCGAGATGGTCCAACGTGAAGCCTGGGTGCGGGACATGGACCCTCGGGTTGCCCAACTCTGCATGGGGCTGCTGGTTCAAGGGTATCGGAAGTCTGAGATCGCAGAGAAGATTGGAGAGTCCCCCAACCTGGTGGCACGAATGCTTCGCATGATCCGTGAAGTTGCCTCCCCGTGGCGGCAACGGGCACACCTCTGATGTTCCCCCACCTTCCTCCAGACCTATTCTCCCCCCACTTCCTTCATGTATTGGGCGTGGGGCTTCCGTGGATGGTTGTGGGGCTTGTGGTTATGGCGGGGGTGCGGTGTGCCTCCCCAGTCTGAATACTGGGTCTACGTCATCCAGAGCCTTGAACGCCGTGTAGGAAAGCGCGGGAAGCCCCTACCGGGGTTCCATTATGTTGGATGCACGACTGACGTGGCACGCAGGTTGCGCCAACACAACGGGGAAATCAAAGGTGGAGGCAAGTACACCTCCAAGCACCGTCCGTGGGTCTTACGGGCTGTCTACGGGCCGTACACGGGACGCTCCAATGCCATGAAGGCCGAGTATGCCCTCAAGCACAGCAAGCGTGGCACAGCCCGTACAAAGTGGGCGACAACAGACTCTAAGTGGTGCCGTGGGCTGGGGCCGAAAGACCCGAGGGTTACAAAGACCGTATGAGGTCTTTGACCGACTTGTATTCCTTGCCCTTGTAGTTGAGCACAACCCCACGATCATTGGTCTCGTAGATCAGGATCTCACCCTTTCCATCGGCAAGCCACACGGTGCGACCCTTCAGGCCCATCTGATCCTTTGGACCCAAGCCCGTATGCAAACGTAACTGTATGGCGAGTTCGGCTTCCACGGACTTCAAAGAAGCCGCTGTCTTCACCAGACCCTCATCTTCGAGGATGGCTGCTAACTTTGAAAAATCCATTACTTCAGTTCCTTTTTCATTGCATTTCCTTGACCTGCGGGAAACGCGGGCGATGGCTTGTTGGTACGCGGGGTTCATCGTGACTCCTGCTCTCCACGGCTCATAGAGGGATTACCGATCCTCGTCGTAGGTGAAGGTGAAGTCGCCTTCAACACAGTATTCCGCACCGCCTGGTTCGATGTTCTTTGCTCCTGCATCCTCTCCTACCACGTAGGTGGCGGCGTATTCGTGCTCTGTGGGGGAGTCTCCAATCGCCAATGACACCACGATTCGATTCGCTGTAAGGGCTTTCCGCCGGGCCAGGAGGGTCTTCTCCGTGGTGTAGCCTTCGGCCTCAAGGGTCGCGTCGTCGGAGTACCCCACGATCTGTGCCCCGTCTTCCCCCACGATGTAAGCGTAACCGGAGGTCTGCCCCATACCGGGTAACCCAGCCGACACGTCCAACAGGTCCATCGCTACGTCGTCCTGGAAGACTGACCGGAACTCCCCACCGACCCCACCGCCGTCCACAGTGGCGGCCTCCAAGGATTCTGTGAGGATGTAGACGGCTGCAAAGTTGGTAGTAAGGCTGCTGAGGAGGACGCTCTCCGTCACGGTGTCCGTAGAGACAGGTTCCCGCACTACTGTTGAGCCTTCTTGTCGGACCAGGAGGGTGAGTGGAACCACCACATAGGACACGCCCTCAGTCCGCTCAATGAGGTCAATGATGTCTGACTGGCGGACAGGATCACCGAGTCGCAAGTTGTTGAAGTAGTTGGTCAGGTTGGTTCTCAGGTCCGTGTCCACCGTGGAAGGCTCGCGTCCTTGAATGGTGATGACGGTTGCCTCGATGTCCAACGGGACGGGGAGAGCGTCCTTTGCCACCACGTCAGCCGTAGCGTGCTTGTCCGCGTCCACAGCGTCCTGGGTGAGAGACACAATCAGGTTTGTTGTGTATGTGACCGTGAAGTTCTCATCGTGTTCGTAGGACAGCAGCACCGTCGCTCCGTTGGGAATCGTGCTGGCCTCCGTGCGAGTGATGCTCACGGCTGTCGTCTGGGTGCCGAGGCTCACCTGGTAGTCCGGCGAGCCGCTGGGATCATTCGGCCCGGCGTAGGTGATCAGCCCGTCGTCGCTGGTGGCTACGATGCTCAGGTAGTTGGCCCCCAAGTTGTCCAAGAACTCGGGGTACTGCCCGACCATCACATGCTCCTCGCCTGTGACTTCGATGGTTGTCCCGCTGGGGACAGTGTTTCCGTCGTCGTCGGTGTAACCATCAATCTGAAGGTAATCCCCAGCCAGGGTAGACCACCCGTAAGCCAAAGGAGCATCAGGGTGTACGAGGTAGTAGGCGCTTTCGGGGAGTGCTCCTGACACAGTTCCGGTGACTTCGGTGATCTCGGACACAGGTTGACGCAACAGCGTGAAGGCACTTCCTGTCCGTCGCCGGTACGACCCCAACACTACATCGGTGAGGTCAACAGCGGGTTGCGTGAGGGACGTGTCCAACTGAATGGTGTTGTAGGACGTGATCGTGACCCCGGAGAGATCAAAGACCTCTCCGGTCGAGGCGTTCCGCATCTCGTAGCCGATGTCCGAGTCATCCAGCATTTCTACAATGGGGTCAGCCGCATCGAGGCTGGAGTCCAGCGCCCGGAATGTAAGTTCCGACACGTCCAGCACCTCAAACTGAACATCCTGGCCTACCTCAAAGGTGAAGGCGAAGTTGTCTGTGACCGTGGCGACATTGGTGCCCTGTACCCAGATGTCTACCTTGCCGCCCTTGTGCTCGCCGTCCTCATTGAGATCACGCTGCATCAAGGGATCGCCTGCGGCAACCACGTTGGCCTTTACGACCCCAGGCACGTCGGCTGCCGTCTGAAGGTATCCGCGCTCGGTCCCGGAATCTACCGAAGCCAGCCGGTTCTGAATACGGGCGGTAAAGGCCACATTGGACTCTCCATCCTGCCCGCCCACCATGGCTGCCAAGTTGGTCACGGACAGGGAGACAGGGAGGCTGGAAGTCACACTGGTGACCTGCCCCGTCCCGATGTTGGTCGAAGATCCGTAGGAGTTCGCTTGGACTGGGACGGTGATCTGGTAGTAACCGTTGGTCGGGTTGTAGAAAGACGCGATCTGCGAGGACGAGATCGTTGCCGCTCGGGTTGTCGCGAAAGACGTTGACCCTCCTTGGACAACGGTTCCCAACGGGATCACGAGTGATCCTGAAGGCCGAGTCGAGGTGTAGAACAGCACCTCACCCCTCGACGCAGTCCCAGACCTTCGGCGTAGACCAAAGTTGCTGGCGTATGCTTCAAAGGCCGAGTCGATGAGATTCTGGACCCTTTCGGGGTCCTCCAGGTACAGGGCCGACTGGAGAGCACGTTTGTAGGAGGACTGGGCTACTGGGAGGCTCGTCCCGGACCCCGTGGGATCATCAATCTGGAGCAACAGCGTAGGGGTCCGTGCCCTCTGGTAGAAATCCAGGAGGAAGCGAAGCCGCTCGCTTTCGGAGGAATAAGGGTCGATCACGGTGTCCCTAAGAACCGACCCGGCTTCGACCTTGATCTGAGGGTTGGACCTGAAGATGGCTGTGACGAACTCGGTGACAATGTTCTGTCTGGTCACCATCGGGATGGTCCCCAACGCCGTAGTCACCTGCATGGGCTGGCCTACTACCTCGGCGGAGTAGGCAGACTCGTACTCAGTATTGGACGTGCTGTCGTAGAACACCGCAGTGACGACGTAGTAGAGCGGACTCTCTGCTGAGAGGTTGGCGAAGGCGCTTACTCGCACCGTCGCAGGAGAGGAAGTCGGCCCTGCTGTACGGATGTGTCGGAACGAGTACAACGTCACGTCCCGTACCTGTTCCAGTGTCATGTTCAAACGGATGGTTCGCGCTGTTTCAGGCACCTCGTAGCGTTCATCGTAGTCCGTAATCAGGACTACCTCATCCTCGTCCTCCTGCGAACCAGTGAGGCGGTAGTACATAGGATCAACCACCGGGTTGTCGTCCGCATCCACCTGCACAGGGACATCGACCTCTTGGGAGGCAAACTGCTCGACCTCTTGGGAGGCAGCGCCGTTATCCACAAGGTTCACGTTGATCTTCGTGTACCCGGTGACCCCACCACCTGCATTCTGGGAGGCGTAGTAGTTCATCCCCTGAAACTGAGAGGACTCTTGGACAGCCTCTGCCTTCACTTCGACTACATTGTTCAGTTGATCCACGGAGATGTTGGTGGGAGATTCCACGTTCACCGTGATCGCGAAATCGGTGGTTAGGCGCACTGTGGCCGAGGTGGCCGTCGTGACCGATCCGTTGCCCAGTACGGCCTTCAGTTCGACGGTGTTCACACCCTCCAACAACACCAGTCCGTCCGGCTCGTACACCGGGTTGGGGAGGGTCCACTTCCCATCACCCCACTCTACGAGTGCGTCGTCCGATGAGAAGCCAGAACCGTTTATAGAGACCAGTACCTCAACGGTGTCGTCGGGGACCGTGCCGCTGAAGAAGCGTGTCTGGAGGGTTGTGCTGAAGTTCACCGTCTCAGAGAGGGTGCCGTCAGGACCGTAGATCAATGTCTCTGCCATGCCTTACCTCTACCCGTCCATCAGGAACCGCTGCGCCTGTGCTGGTGACAAGCCGGACACTCCGAGGGACTGTCCGTTTGATCCTGCCAACGCAACCGCGCCAGGAGCGGAGTAGACGATGTTCAAAGAGACGGGCTTATTGGACCCGTTGGTGACCTTCACCCCCACTGCAAATACCGTGGGGTCAGTAGCGGATGGCCTCACACTCACGTCCTCAACGCGGTAAAGGCGTTCGCGGTTCGTGACTTGCTGGAACTTACGCTGCCCGGTCTGAAGTTCTTGGGTGGTGTTCAGAGCGAAGATTATATCTTCCCGGATGGCACCTGCCGAAGCAGACATGCGCTTTCGGCCAATCCGCGTCATGATCGAGGAGCCGTAGCCGGTGTGGTACGGGTTGGACCCCCTCATGGTGAGGATGGCTTTTAGGCAGACCTGGTACAGCAGATCCTCGTTGACGATGGTGCGTACTGCTCCCGTGGAGTCGAAGCGGTAATCATTCTCGACGTAGGTAGCCTGACAGCGTGGGCACCTCTCAGGCATCGCTACATAAGTCACCTTGAAGTCAACTCCCGGTGGGACTGGCGCTTTGAAGCGAGGGTACCGCGCAGCAACTGGGATCAGACCCGCGACGGATGCAGAGGGGTTCACATCTTTCCGGGAAGCCAGTGTCCACCCTGGGAAAACTGACCTCCCTCTCGCCCCGCGTTGTACAAAGCCCAGGGCATCTGCCCCGTCTCCACTGACACGCACGAAAGACCGCGCTCCGATCTGATTGGAGTCCCTGAAGGTGATCGCATTGTTGGTGACGGTGATCGCCACCACTCCCTGGAGAGCCGACACCCGGAGGAACTGTAACAACTTGGCGGGACGGATTCTTGCAGTGATGGGGAGTTCGACGGTGACGGTTCCGGCAGAGGCTTCAACGGTTAGCAGGTTCCCATCGGGGCCAGTGGTCCCGACACATTTCTCAATGCGGTACGGGCCAGCGCCCCCCGGCAGAACAGCCTGTGAGGACAGTCCCGCAGGAGAGACGTACATTTCGTTGTTGACCATGATCCGCACGCTGTTGGCCGCAGCCACAGGTGCTCGGGTGATCAGAGATCTCTGATCCTCATCCAATGCCACCACCTCCTCAATGATGAGGTGCGGGCACGGGAAGCCTATCTGGATTTCTCGGCTCACGAGTATCGCCTCCGAACAGTCGGAGGCGATAGCCCGTCTACCGGGGGCGCGGCACTCGCCCGGTGACGCCAGGCCACCCTACACCAGTGTAGTTGGTGTTTCCCTGACGCACTTCCTGGTACTCGACATTGCGGGCGTACTTGTAGTCGGGATGGGCCTCCTCTGCCTTCTGGCACTCCTCGCAGATCCGGTCAGTGTTGAACCATGACATGCGGTGAATGCCGAGAGGCTTCGGGCAGCGATCACAGCGGCTCATTTGCCACCTCGCTTCTTGGGCGCATGGACGACGCACCTTTCGGGTCCATCATTGTAGCGGCAGTTGTTGCCGAAGCCACCGATGTAGAGGTGAGTCTCGGGGTCACAGCAGAGTCCCGGCCAGCCCATGCCTTCCTCCTTCTCGGGAGTGCGGCGCAGGTACACCGGAACTGCATCCCAGAGTCCCCGCACTCGCCACTGGACGTGGATGTTGGGGCCACGACTCCACTGATGGGCCTCGGCATCTTCAGTGGCTCGTTGCATCGCTGTGCAGCAGTGTCCAGCCTCGCGGGCGGCGACCTGCTTCGGGTCGTCCTCGGTGACACCGTGACCCCTGTGGTTGGTGTGCCCACAGCGGTAAGTCACAGGCGCGATGTAGCCGGGGGGAGGCCACGGAGCCTTGTAGTCGAAGTCGTCCTTGTCCTCTACCGGGGGGCACCCCACCATGGTCGTGGCGATGTGCTCCACTTCCTCGGGTTCCGGCTCGGGGTCGAGCGCGACGAGGATCGGGTGTGCCAACGCCTCGGTGTCGATGCGGAACAGGCCCGCGTCGGTCCCGGCGTCGAGGACAGCCTGCCAACGCTTTGCGAACAACTTGCTGATGCCCAGCGTCTTCGCTGCCACAGGCTTCCAGTAGTCCACCTTCGGGCGGCGACCACCCTTCGCGGCTACTGCGTCACGCACAGCGTGGGCAGCATCCAGAGCCGTGGCTTTGGTAACGGTGTCCTTAGCGGCAGGTGCAGCCTTGGTCTTGGGTTTGGGGGCGGGCTTCGTGGACAGGCTAAAGTCCTCAAAGCCTTCCAGGTTGCCACTGGTCACGTCCTCACGGACGGAGGACTTCACGCCAGCGGCGAACTGTTCGATGAGTTTGTTTATGTCAGCCATGGGATACCTCCTCTCTGGCATAGGGTTGTTGAGTGAATCAGAGGTGACGCCACGGTTGACGGGCACCATTTCGGGCACCGTCGCGCTTGGCGTCGTCTTGAACGTGTTGGAGCAGCCGCCACAGGGCTTGCTGTTCCTGCTCGGTCAGTTTGTCGAGCATCGGGATCAGCACTGCGCGGTCGCAGCGTGCCCGATGCAGAAGGGCTGTCAGGTGTCGGATGATCATGCCGCCTCCTCCGCGCAAGTGGGCAGGGAGAAGCAGACACGGGCTTCGGCGCGGACACGCTTCTCCAGGGAGTCGAAGGACGTCCCCTGGAAGCAAGTCGTTCCGACAAGTCGGGTCGGGTTTCCGTACCCTCGCCAAGACCCGTAAGGGCGGCGTGTGCCTTGCGGGATGAACCAGAAGCCCACGGCCCACGGGGTTTCCTCGGTGGGGTGGGTGGCCCAGCCGTTGTCACGGACGTCGATTCGGGTGCAGCGGATCTCGATGCGGCCCAGGCCGCGCTTGCGGACCTCGCCCAGCACAGTCCACCCGCTGGCGTTCTCGCAGATAGCGGTCAGGATGGTATTCAGCATTTCAGGCTCCAGGGGTGAAGGGGTGAAGGGAGGTGATCTCCTTGATCACCGTGACTCCCTCGCTCTCGCTGGGAGGTGCGGACTGGATCTTGTCGTGTGTGGCTCGGATCACGTCCTCGGGGACGCGCCGATCTTCGGAACGGCCAGCGTTCCGCTCGATGCAGACCTCCAACGGGGTGTCCAGCCAGACGATCTCGACAGGGACTCCAGCCATGCGGGCCAGCCGGATGTACGGCTCCCGCTTGAAGGGCAGGTCAAAGGTGGCATCGAAGTAGAGCACACGCTCGTCTTCCCGCTGGGCGAGCCAGAAGGACTTGCCGCTTCCGGGGGCACCGACGAACAGCACTACCTTGTCGGGCTTGATGGGCCAGAGGAGAGCCTGGGTGTACTGCTCCTTTGCAGAGTCCCACGCTTCCTTGACGCGGGAAACGGTCCAGACGTACTTGCCGTCTGGGGTGATCAAGTGGTGATCAGGCGAAACAATCATCGGTCAGTCTCCTTGCGGAAGGTGGAAAGGTGGTGGGCCACGAAGGCTGCTGCCTTCGGGCCTTTGGAATCGAGGGTGCCCAGGATCAAGGTGTGCTCCAGGGTTGTGCCGTGCTCGGTGCGGTACTTTTCACCAGCCCCGTAGCCATAGTAGAGGCCCACGGAAGCCCAGCGATTGTCCTCCATGGCAATCGGCTCCAGGCCCAGACGGACCCGGCACTGGTTGACCATGGCGAGCAACTTGATGCGGCGTTGGTAACGGCGGTTGCCGCCCCAGCGTCCAGCCTCGACGGCCACCGTGCAGGCAGCGAGCCAGCGGTAGGTCTGGTTCAACTCGGACCCCAGACGAGCGTAGAGCGCCGTCAGGGCCGACTGGACGTGTTCATCCTTGAACCCCGAGAGGTCAGCCTGGGGGTCACGGTACAGCAGGTTGATGATGCGCTTCACTGGTCACCGTCCTTCCATGCGTTCCACATGGCTGCTTCCTCGTCAGAGGGGTTGGGTCCAGCCATCACCATCATGGTGTAGGCACGGGTGCCGACCATGCCGTTGGCCTCCATTTCGCGGAGGGTGTCGGCATGGGACCGGGTTGCGGTTGGGGTGCTGCGGGGCGCGTAGCGGTTGCGACGACCGTAGCGACGACCCTTGCGGGACCGTCGGGGTGCGGGGCGGTTGCGCTCCTCGTCCGACATCCAGCACAGGTCAGCACAGACCTCGTTCCCAGCCTTGCTGGTGAACTTCGGTGCGCCACAGTGGCAGCGAGTCGGGTTGCGGGCCAGTCCGTAGACGTCTCGCATTCGCTTGTAGACGCGCTCCACAGTGGCCTCGATGGTGCCAGTGCGGTTGATCCGCTTCTCGGCACGAGCGATGCCCTTCTCGTTGCCGTCACGGTTCGTGTAGACGGCACAGACACGGATGGCATCCTTGCCTTCCTTGCGGACGGCGAAGCCACCACGGACGGGCACGACGCTGGTGTAGACCAGCACCTTGATGGTGCCGTCGCTGCCGTGAACGTCACGGGAGTAGATGGCCTCTTTGGTGCCCTCGCGCTTCACCGGGAGGAAGCCGCACTCGGTCATGCGAGCGCAGACCGCCACTGCCATGTCGGCACGGTGACGGGGGTTGTTGGGATCGTACATTCAAACTCCATTGACCCTCAGCGGGCCACTCGGATGGGAAGATGGGTGGACGACAGTACTTGTCGCCCTCATGTACTTACGGGAACCGGGGTCCAGTTTAACGGGGCTGGTGGTCTTTTTTGATCTTTCAGATCCCAGTCGTGATGGGGCTTCTGGGTGGGAGAAATGATTTTTATCGCCCAGATCCGTTAAACGAAGGTCGGACTTCCGTAAGTAAATACAAGGCGGGAGCGATGATGCTTCTGCCTACACCCTTCCCTCCCGTGCTGCACTGAGCAGCCAAAGGAACCCCATGAACCTCGACACCGCAATCTCTGAGTCCGATGCCCTCCGCGCCATCACCGACGTGGCGGGGTACATCGCCCAGCAGAACGAAGACACCAACTCCCGAGCCAAGGCAGAGGGATGGACCTTCTGGACCCTCCTCCCCACGGACGGTGCTTGGGTTGCGCGGTTCGCTACCGCGTATGACCTGGAGTTGTACTACGCCCAGGCTGGCTGGTTTGAGACGTACCGCGAGGTGCGTGGCTACAAGCCGCGTGGTGTCAGTGCGCCCGCCTCCCTGGAGGAGTGCAACGAAGCCATTGCTTCCCTCTGTGCCGAAGAGGACGCCCGTAAGGTCCACGAGGCCGAGCGGGAAGACGAGGAGGCTCGCCTCCTCGCCGAGGCGATGGACGCCTCCCCCCTCACCCACAACCCCTTCGCGGGGTTGCTGGGCTGAACTCATGGCCGTGACGGTCACCGACGACCACTGGTGCTGACCCCTGCTATTGCAGCGTGGGGTGATGCTCCGACTCTCGCTGCAACGAGGGGAATCGTTGGTCCGAGGTTCGTATCCCCGGACGGTCCTTCCTTCCTTCCTTCCTTTGACCCCACAACCACTGTGCTCCCCTGGAGCCAACCGGAGATCGCCATGCGCCTCACCCTCGTTTCCTTCAACCACATCAGCCGCTTCATCATGCTTCCGGTTTGCGCCGATGGGCGCGTCCGTGTCAGTGCGGCGATCCTGCGGGACGTCTTCGGCATCCGCCGAGGCGACTGCATCTACGCTCGCTGATCCACCCTCCCCCTACCAACCCTTTCCGGCACCCCTCGCAGGACGCGAGGGGTGCTTTGGAGCGTTCTATGCCTTCTTTCACAATCACCCCCGAACACAAGATCACCCTCCCCGGCATGGGGATGGTGACTGGCACCGTCACCTACTCCAACGGCACCTCTGACACTCTGGAGGAACCCGGCGAGGAAGCCGAGATCGAAGATGTCACCCTCAAGGACGCCTTCGGCACGGACCTCGACCCCGAGGACATCCTTGAAGTCGGCACCCGCATTGCCGCACTGGAGGATGCCATCTGGGAGATCCTGTCGGCCCAGGATGCCGCTGACTATGCAGCCTACGCTGCCGAGTTGGAGGCTCTGGCGGAAGTTGGTGACCACAAAGATCACCACTACTGGTAGCCGGTAATCCCCCTATGGGGAGTCCAAGGCAAGGGGATGGTCGGTATAGTCCGACCTACACCCTTGCTTTGGAGGCATCTGCCATGAGAGTAGAAATCACTGCGCTTCTTATCGCTACCAGTCTGGTAGCAGGATGCGCTCACAAGACTGTCCTGCGGGATGCCCGTGTGTATCAGGCCGAACTCGACCAGTACGACACCTGGGCCACCGAACAAGCGAAGTACCTCCGGGGCTTCATCGAAGACCACTGCACCTGCGAGTCCGAGGCGGAAGGCCCACAGTTCAACTCTGTTGACTGTGAGAAGGCCGCTGACTTCGTGCTCACCATCGAGGCTCGCCACGAGTGGCACAAGAACCTGAGTCTCTGGAACGCTGGTCTGATCTCGGAAGAACCACCCGAGGCCCCACCAGAAATCGCCCCTCTCATGTGCCCCCTTCCTGCGCTCCCCGGTGAGTCGGATGAGGTCCGCATCGAGGCGGAAGAAGCCTCAGCAGAAACCATCACACCTGACCCCGAGCCAGAAACGACCCCTGCACCGGCTGATCCTGAACACCCTGAACCAGCCGAGGAGGACTAAGCCATGTCTGACTTCAGTGACACCCTGGAATCCCTGATCCCCCTCGTCGGCAACGCTGCCGTGGCGAAGGCCAAGGAAGAACTCGATGGCCTCGCGGCTGACGCCGATGATCCCACGAAGGCACTCGTACTCTCGCTCATGGCAGACGCCGTGGAGAACCTTGGACCCGAGGGCATCAAGGTCGCGAAGCGTGAGATCAACAGGCTCCTCCGAGGGGAGGCTCCGAAGATCGACTGGGCCAGTCCCCGCACAGCGTCCGATGCCGTAGCAGTCCTTCAGAACGCCGAACGGGCACAGAAGAAGTCCGCAAGGCAGGCTGTCAAGAAGGCTGGGCACATCCTGAGCACCTTCGGAACCCTGTTCTTCAAGGCGGCTGTCTCGGGCGCTCTGGGTAAGTGAGAATCGGTCGTTAATCCGTGCCTCAGTTTCCGTAACATAGTGAAGGGCTTCCCCTTCACTATGTTGAACTGCTGAAACGGAGATCACATGTCTGATCGTATTGCTGCTGCTGTTGTTGCCTTTGTCCTCGTCGTCGGTGCGGGTGTCTACTACCAGAAGGTAGTGAAGCCCAACGACGACGCCCGCCACGCCATCCTGGCGTGCATGGCCGAGAAGGGCCACATTCGTGGGCCTGACTCCCGCCAACACCACGCTGAGTGCGTGGCTGAACTACGACCCTAACACCACGACAAACGCGCCCCCTGGACCTCACGGTCTGGGGGCGCGTTTTCGTCGTTCTGGTCTGCGAGAAATCAGTCGAACAGGTCGGCCAACCAACTCTCCTTGTTCGCCTCAATGTCTTCCGGGTTGGCCTCGACTCGCTCTCGGATGCGGTCCATGCCTTCCTCGGTGAACATGAGGTCCATCTTCTTCCCCTTTGGGCCTCTCACCCGGAAGGCGAGGTAGTAGTCGTCAGCAGCAGCCTGCTTGTTCACGTTGGTGACCCGTGTGAACACCCCACGACCCAGGTGGGCCGGAACGTCCTCGGAGTTCTTCTGCGCCCTGTCGGCGGCTTCAATGAACTCGTGGTCGGTGAGTAGCAGGTACTCCTCGGCCTGTTCAGACCATGCTCCCTCCACCTTCACGAACAGGTAAGAGTCATTGGCCCATTTCTTCGGGTCAAGGTTCGCTACGCGCTTCATCTTTCCCATCGGCATGGGTGCCCTCCTTTAGTTGGCTCTGAGACACCCTACCCTTCACCGCCCCCCAAAGGGAGGTGACGAGGACAGTAGGCTTCCCCGCGCCGGGCGCGGTTCCGGCAGCGGTGCTCAATCTCTGATGCCGAGCGACCCTCAAGTGTGCCGTTGCTCAAAGGCGCGGCACACCTCTCTGGGTCATGGTCACGACACCAGGATCTACCTGACGCTTGCTCTGCTTCACACTCCGACTCAATGCAGTCGGGACGGATCTTCCACCCCATCAATCAATGGTCAGGGTGAGGGTGCCTCGGAAACCCAAGGCACGCAGTCGGTCCTTGATGTCGTCCAACACAGAGAAGGGGTCAGTAGAAGCCAGGGCAGTGCCCGTAGCCACAGGGCGAGCCTGAAGGTCTGCCACCTGCTGCTTGAGCATCTGGACCTCGTCCAACAACTCACAGAGCACCCGCGAGTTTTCCAACACAGAGTCGTCGTCAGGTGCCGTAGGCACCAATGCGTTCTCCAAGGGGATTGCTTCTATGGCTTCAAGGGGTTCGTGGACCCCCGCCATCGGGCTTTCCCCTGGCGGCAGCCCCTCAAACTCGACGAGGTCTTCCTTCCTCGTGAGCAACGTGGGGAGAGCAGGGAGCGTTGCACCCGCCTGAGCAGGGAGGGCACGAGAGGGGAGAGTGAGGACATTGACTTCAGGCATGGCCTTCGTTTCGATGCCTCGGTCGAGATACCACATGACAGCGTAGGCCAGCGTGGTGTCAGACCCCTTGTCCGTGATCTGAAGGTAGCAGTCGTACAGAGCCTGCTTCTTGACCTCGTGATCTTCGGGGAGCACGAGGTACACGAGCATCACAAACGCCAGGGGCTTCCCCTTTACGTGGGGCTTGAGAACCCGTGCCAGCCGTCGGAGGATGGTCTTACCCTTCTCGGCCTTGCCGATGAAGTCGGAAGCGAAATCCTCCTGCTCCTCATCAGTCAACGCGAACATGATCTCGACGACCTGCCGATAGGCTTTGTTCAACTTGTCGGGGGTGTACCGTTTGGTCCACTTTTCCTCGACGTCGGCTTCCACGGTTTCCCAAGGAACGGACTGGGTGGGGTACTGAATCTTGCGTTTACGGGGCATAGGGGCATCTGCCTCCTGCTGAGGGGGGGAGGGGGGAGGCTCTGTCTCGACCACCTCCTGCTTCACCGCCTTCCGGGGTGTAGATGCAGGGTGGGCAGCGGCGGGTTGAGCCGGGGGAGAGGGGGGAGGCAGCACCTTGACCTCAGCAGGGGTATCTTGGACAGGCACTGCGGCTATGGGGGCCATTCCCTGCGCGATGGCGGCTGCATTGAACAACTCCCCCACCACACTGGCTACCAACGCCTTGCTGTCGGAAGACATGGATGGATACTGGTCACGCAGGGTGCGGGACAGGTGGCGCGTCACATCACTGCGGCGATCCTGTGGACGGGCTTCGATAAGGGTAGCCCCCCACTCCAGCATCTTGTCACGCACCTCTTGAACGCTGATTGCCGCCGTAGGGGTCTTTGATTGGGGGGTGGTTTCCAGCCGCTTCAGTTCACGGCGAATCCCTGTTAGACCCTCCTCGTAAATCACGGGGCGACCTGTGTTCTTGCCCCACTCACGGGGGATCTTGTTGTGTGCCATAGACCCTGTACGCACAACGAGGGCGTCGTAGGATGGGGGGATGGTGTTGGGGTCCGCTCCCAGACAGTACACCTCATAGCCATCCTTCTGGAGTTGGCGTAGGTGTGTCTTGCAGTGTTTTTGGGCGGATACAATGCCTATCTTCATGGCGACAACCCGGTTGGGGGAGGGGGTCTCGCTCTCCTCATGAGAGCCTTACCCACAGGGTAGTACCGGATTGTCGAGAGTTTGATCCCCCCTCGGGGCAAAAGAGGCTTAGTCCCTATGCTTCGGCTCCAACCCGACCTTCTCCGCTATGGCGTTGAATAGGCCATTGTGGGGGGGACCACCTCCAGGGTTCGCTACAGCGATGTGGATGCACTCATGCAAGAGCACCTGCCTCAAGTAGTTCAGATTCCTTGCTGCCGATGGGGCAATCGACATCACCGTGTAGGGGCGGCGGTCAGTCGGAGGTTCCGTGAGACCCACCGTGTTGGGCTTGAGGCGCACCACAGAGAATCCGACCGAGACTGAGCCGGGTGGTAGGTCCGGCGCGGTGCCTGTGATTTCTCGCCGGGCGGCCAGGCACTCCTGAAGCACGTCATTCGCCATGGGCACCAACACCTGCGACGTGGCGATGGCTCGTGCTCTGATCCTGTGGGCCTCTTGCTCCCAAGGCCAGCCGTACTGGGCCATGCCCAGTGTGATCTCGTAGGTCCACTGGAACACTCGTGCCCAATGGTCTTGGATGATTCCGGGTGGGTCTTGTGATTGACCGCGCACTGGGATCACTGTTGTGCCCAGTGTCCAGAAGTTTCCATGCTGGAACGCCAGGCACCGAACCAAAGTCTGACTTCCCGGCATCGGGTCCGGGACCGCGAAATCCCATCCCCACTCGTGTGCAGCGACCGTTGCTTGTGGGGTCACCGAAGCCACAGCGAACACCAGTGACTCCAGGCCTCCAGTGTCAGTGTGCCAGTAGTCTCGTTGCTGACCCCAGTGCGACAACCCTTCACGAAAGGCAGAGGAAGTCGCGGTGGGTGGTTGAACATCCTCCACCAGCGAACGATCCACAAAGAAATCCTTGGCGGGGCCGTGGTGGTCCCCCTCCCCTTTTACTGTGACCTTGTAGCCGACGATCTGCCCGAACCTGGTGATGACCCCCAGGATCTCTGCTTCCTTGTCCCTGAGAGGCTGGAGTGACCCGTCAGCGAGGGTCGAAACCTCTACCGCCTTGCCTACCAACTCGTGGTCGTAAGCAATGTCCACGGCCACGTCCGCTTCCAGCGGGAGGTTCCTACCCCCGATGGAAAGGGACGCTGCGTGCTTTGTCAGGCGCTTCCTCATGGGGCAACCCCCAGGATATTGAGGTTGGTGTCCTTGAACGCCTTCCGAAGCGCATCCTTGTAGATGTCGAGGATGGTCTTGACCTTGGTGCCGATGATGGAGCCGTACTGTGGCGCAAGCCACATGATCTCAGTGCTCCTGTCCGGCAGCACTTGTATCTCACCCTCCAGCCAAAGCGCCTCCTTGTGCTCCGTCATGACACTCTCAAAGGTGACCTTGACCCGGATGGCAATCGTAGGGGAGTCCTCAGCGTCGGACCACTGCGGTTGCCTGTCCACCACATCAATCACAGTCCTCACCGGGATGACTTTGGTGAAGATGCGCGGCATCAGAAGGCTCCGGGACAGGGTACAAGCATGGAGGTCTCCTCTCCTCTGCTCGTATAGACCCCCTACCGTCAGTCCCTGTAGACCACCTCTCCCGTATCCGCCAACCAGTTGGGGGGATAGGTGTTGGTCCAGGTCGGGCTATGATCCTTGTCTGCTGCGGCCTCACACTCATCCCGCAGGACATTTTGGTAGGCATTGAAGGCACTGAAGTGGTTGTAGCCCTCGGCTGCTTCCGACCAGGGCCAGTCCGCAGGGATCATTGGCTCTCCTTCGTGAAGAAGGTGTCCCAGGTTTCCTGCGACGAAGAACCCTGCCATGGCAGGGTGCATGGTCCCGAACCTGCGGTCGTGCTCCTCTACGAGAGCCATCCCGTAAAACACGAGCCACATGAAGTTGTCCCAGTCTTTCGCGGCCCAGGTGGCGAGAGAGCCGCCATGCTTGGTGCCAACCCCGAGCATACGATCACCGATGCCTCTCAAGGCAAGGCTGGCCGAGAGGACATCGCGGGTCCACTCCAACTGGGAGCGGAGGTGCTGATCCGAGAGGATGCTCGCACACTGAGCGGGGTCTTCGTCGATAATGAAAATGCTTTTTGTCATGATTACCTATGTCAATGAGGGGTCTTACTGAAATATACCCGGAAATGACCCCCCTATCTTTTCGCTTTGAGAGATCTCTTATCGTGGATCGTGTTGGAACGTCCTGTTCCTATATCGGTCACTCGGTGGCCATCCTTGATAACATGTGGACACGAAATGCACCTCTGGCTCGACATTTCATGCAAACCGCAGACCTGTTCCCAGGTCTTGATGCGCTGATAGGTAACATCGGGAAGGACTCCCCGGAAAGCCTCGGCCACCGGAAGGTCTGGATGCTCCCGAAGCACCGGGTCAATCAGTTCCTCCTTGTAAGCACTCACCTCAACGGGGGGCCAGAAGTCCTTATTGACACACTCATAGACATGATCCCCGTCCTTCAGAGGGGACATGGGGTTGCGCTTACGTCTCGTCACCAGACCTCCTCAAAGCAACCACTCTGGCTTCCAGGGTCTTCAGAGAGTCGTTCAAGGACTTCTGAAGGCTGGCGAGATCATGGGCACTGTCAAGCATGTCCAAGGTGTGTTGCACAGTCTTGATCCGTGTCATGGTCCGGTCCTCCTCTGCGATACGTTGTGCTTCTCCAAGAGTGCCTGGGGGGAGCACCCCGTTTTTCTCAGCAGCCTGGACCCACAGAAGAACCTCCGTGACCGTGTGGGTGAGTCGTGTCAGGTGTTTGGTGAGTTCATCCTGGTCCATCACAGCCCCTCATAATCGGCAATCACACGAAACTCCTCGTAGGCAACCCTGACAGGGCGATCCAACAACTCATTCCCTCTGTTGTCCCGTACATACAAGGTATCGGTTCCCTTCCCCTCGCACTGCAAGATCACACGCGCCAGACGCTCCGCCGAACGAGCCGTCAGTGCTGTCATTCGGTAGACGTAGGAGGTGCCATCCTTTTCGGGGGGTTGCTTGGGGCGGCTCGCCGCAGTCGGCGGGGGTGCCCCGTTGTTAGTCGGGGGTGCCTCGTTGTCTTCCTTCTCGGTTCTCGGAGCCGACTCGCCAATGCCCCCACAAGAGAGGTAGTGCTGGTATTGAACAGGAAACACCCTGATCCAGCGTTCCGTCCACTTACCCCCACCCTGATTCCACGTCATCTCAGTCAGGTTGTTGGGGACAAGCCAGTTGTCCCCGAACTCCACGTCCACCTTGAGGGGCACAAGCCACTGAAGGTTCGTGATGGTGTCGTCGATCATGATCTTCTCGATGACCTGCACAGCCTCACCGGCCAACTCGTCGCGGATCTCAAAGACCAACTCATCGTGGATGGTGATGGTCATTAGGACCGACTCCAACCAACCCCGGCGTTTGAACTCCTTGTAGAGTTTCGCCATGGCCAACTTCATGATGTCGGCGCTGGTTCCCTGGACGGGGCCATTCACGCTGTTGCGCTGGGCCTTAGCGCGGAAGCCCTTCATCTCATGGTCAATGTCAGGCAGCGGGTACTTCCGACCGTAGGCCGTCGTGACGTACTTCTGCTTTTTGGCTGTGTGGTGTTGCTTTGACCACCACTTCTGGAGGCTGCGGTAGGTCTTGTCGTACTGATTCTTGATGCGCCAGCCTTCCTCGCGGTCCACTCCCACAGCCCGTTGAGCAGCGGAGCCACCGCCACCGTAGGCCATAGCGAAGTTCAAGGCCTTGGCCTGCTGTCGGCGTTGCTTGAAGTCCCCGGTGCCTTTGATCTCATCCCCGAAAACCCCCAGGGCAGTCAAACTGTGCAGGTCACCGATCTTGTCGGACCCACACTCAGGACAGAAGGGAGGGGGTCGTGCGTCTCGTGGGAACGTGTGTTCACAAGAGGAGCAGCGGAAGAACTCGTTGATCCACTTCGGCTCCCCTGAGAGGTTGGTGACGATCCGCAACTCCACCCCAGAGTAGTCAATGGCAAACAAAACGTGGCCGGGACGCGCTGTGACGATCTCACGAGTGCGTCGGACACACTCAGGCTTCGACTTGTCGTAGGTCGCCGGGGTCATGTGAACGCCCCACCGCACCTGTCCCATGAAGCGGTCCTTGTGCTTGTCCCTCGGTGTTGGGGTACTGAACCGGCCTGTGTCTACCTTGTGGCCGTTGAAGTTGGCCCACACGCACCCATCCGGGCTGCGTTCAGGGGTCGTGTCCCACCAGACAGGGAACAGGAACGTGCCCAGCCCCTTCGCGACCTCACGGAACCGTTTGATCTTGGCCATGAGGGGGAACTGATCCCCTGCGCTGTCGATGACGCGCTCCAACTCATCCTTGGAGGTCTTCACCTGGCCGGACTTCTCAGTGACCCCCAGGCCTTTGACCCCCATCTCTCGGAGCATCAGCCCCAGATTGGCGGGGATGGTCACGTCGTACACCGAAGGGAAGACCACACTCTCCTGCTTCCTGGGATCATCCAGGCGAGGGACAGACTTCTCCACAGTGGGAAGCGTCTTGTCAGCCGAGCCTACAAGGGCTTGCTCTCGTGCCTCCATGTAGTTGGGTTCAAGCGTGTTGGGGTCAAACAGCGTCTGCATGTTCTTGAGCCACGTTGGGCGCACATCCCGGCTGAGGTGTTCGTGGGCAGCGTCATAGACCTCGTTGATGCAGGACCACCACTCGTCCTGGCCGAGCCTCATCAAGCCCTCCAGTCGGTTCCTGTCGATGTTGATACGGCATTGCTCCATCCACATGGTCGCCCGCAGGCACGCTTTCTCCAGCCGATAGATGCCGGACTGGTGGCGTTTGTGGGAGTCCTTCTCAATGACCTGGGGATGGAGGATGTGGAACAAGGCCAGAGTGTTCACAGCGTCCGCTGCTGCGTACCAAACCACTGGCTCCCAGGTCGGGTCGAGGGTGGAGAAGTCGAGTTTCTTGGCCTTGACGGCTTCGGGCGGGAACATTTCCTTGAGTTCAATCATCTCCCGGTCGAGTTCCTTCTTCGACAGAGGCTTCAGACCCTTTGCCCTCTCGCGGGTGTTCCGCAGGTAGGCAAGAATGATGGTGTCCTCCCAAGTCGCTACGTCGTCCCAGTCCCCGGCTTTGCCCGCAGGCTCGTAGTCCAGGAACTTCTGATCGAACTTCGCGTTGTGGAAAACTGCCCGTGCCCCGGCTGCCTGGATCTTGTTGATCATTGCCACTACAAGACGTGGGGGCACGTTGGCTTCAGCGCCTTCTTCTCGGTGACGCACCGGGATGTACCAACCCTTCTCTGTGGTGGGGGCTACGCAGTAGCCCACAACCTTATCCATAGTCTCTTTCTGGCCCGAACCCCCTGCGAACGCTCGCTGGTCCAGCCCCGTAGTCTCCAGATCAAGGCCGTAGATCCCCGCTTCAATGCACTCATCTGCGATGGTGTCGAGATCATCGACCGTGGCGAGCCGTAGATCTACGGCCTTCATCCACTCTTTCTGCTCAACCTTCGGGCGGCTGATCTCCTTGAGGCTGTCGAGGATGTTCATGAGGACTCCTTAGAGAGATGTACCCGACGTTGAACCGTCTCCGACCCCCAGGTATTGGCGCACGCCGTCCAAAACCTTATGCGCCGCTGCATTGACGACGCTCTCAGGAGTCTGTCCCTTCCTGTGAAGGTGCTCCACCTTGTCGTGAGCCTCCCAGAAACCCGCACACTTCTCTGCCGGGATGGAACGCTCCCGGCAGCAGCAATCAACGAGGCGGGAAACCCTCTGGAGCAGGTGCTCTGTGCTGTGGGTGGTGTGGTCGGTAAGTGCTTCTTGAACCTTGTGGATGGCTTTGTCTTTGCGAGGCTCCTCCGGTCCTGTCCAGGGCAGCGAGGGCAACCCGTACTTAGCCTCCAGCATCTTCACCGCTTGCCAGAAGTCCACAGACTCCTTCTCACGGACGAGGGTGATGGCATCCCGTGATCTCCCGCAAGCGAAGCAGTGGAACGATGCGGAGTCCGGGTACACACGCGCCGAGGGCTTTGTGTCTGCCCCGTCGCCGTGGAGATCACACGAGAACTGCTGCTCCCGGTCCTCACCGTCTGGATGAACCCGGTAGCCGTACTCATAGAGCACGTCCACGATGGGAACTTCGGCTCTGATGCGGTCTGCCGCGTCCTTTGCCCTACCCATCGACATGCACCACGCGCATTACAGGTCTCCCAGGTCGATGTCCTGTCCTACCCGCTGCGCGGTCTGTGGGGTCACGTCCATCGTGGTGATGACCCGGCGACACGGCCACAGCACCCCAGCGTAGAAATCCGTGAACGGCGCGTTGTCCCTGGACTTCAAGCACTGGATCTTGACGAGGTTGGACTCCATCAACTCGGTGTCTACCCAACCAGCCGTCACGATGTCGGAGGACCGCTCCGCTTCGTTGGCATAGGAGAGGTGAGTCAGGTTGTACCGACCGCCGTTCTTCTCCGCCGACTTGAAGCCTTCGCGGCTGATCTGGAACAGAGCCAGCACGGCGATGCCTGCGCCTCGGTTGAAGGACATGGCCAGACGCTTGAGGTCGCGGAGCACTTCGTTCAGTCGTTCCGTGGTGCTGCGGTACTTGTTCCGTGATTGCATCAGCCCTGCGTGGTCCACGGTGATCATGCGGATTGCAGGGTCTTTGGCGTAGAGGAGTTCCGACCGCGCCCGGAGATCATTCAGGGTGAAGTCGGACTTGTCAGGGTCAGCCACCTCGATGTGGATGTGCCCGTAGTTGTTGGCGGGATCATTGAAGTCCGGGACAACGTGGTCGAACATGAACTTGCGGGCTTCGGGAGGGAGTTCCCCGTCCCTGATCTGGCTGTAGTCCAGGCTCTTACTGATCCCCAGGTCTTTGCGAACCTTTGCGAACTTCTCGTGGCTGGAGTGGATGGCGTAGAGGATCTTCCGCACCTGCTGATAAGGCATCTCCAGAGAGAACAGCACAGACGAGTGTTGGTAGTACACAGCCTGGTTGTAGTGCCAGTTCATCGCCAGCGTAGACTTCATGCCTCCTGTAAAGGCTGCGTGCGTCCACAGTTCACCTCGCTTGGCTCCTTTGAGGGCTACATCCATCTGACGCAGGCCGCTGAACTGCCCGATCCCTGCCAGGGGATCATTCTCCACCCGTTCATACTCCTTGAGGAAGGCATCACCGTCAGCAGTCACGTCCCCAGAAAGCCTCAGCCCGTTGACGGGGGTGATGACGCGATGGCTGTTGTCGAGGACATAGCGGACAGCGTGGGCCGGGCCTCGGAGGATGCGTTCCTCATGCCCTTCTTTGACGGTTACGCCAGTGTCTACGATGCGAGCGGCCTCCCGCAGCACCTCCGTGACCACTCGGATGCGTCGGTCCTGTACCCGAGACTCCAGCAGTTGAAGGAAGTCACCCTGTGTCCGAGGCTTCTCGACGCAGAGCATGTCCATGCGGTCCACAACCGGAACCTGACTCACCCGGTCGAAGTGACCTCGGATCGTTGAAGCGTCGGGAACGTGGTGATGCTGGTCAATGAAGTTCGTGACGTAAGACCAGATGGCACCGTCTTCGGGGATGTCGAACCCCAGGCCCGAGTCGCGGAGAGACTGTGCGTTCCGCAGGAACAAGGTGGGGTCGTCTTTTGGGCCGTCCCGAAAGGCTGATCTCAGGAGTACCTTCATCGGTTCCCCCGGAGCGTCTTCTTCCCGGTCATGCCGCCCTTTGTGGCAGGCTTCTGAGCCTTTGAGGGGGAGTCCACTCCTCCGATGTGCTCCCAGCCACCCAGGATGCGTCCCACGATGTCCGACCAGAACAGGTGACCTACATCCAACGGGTGCGCGGGTTCATCCCATACCCAGGTGGGTTTACCCTCATGGAATCGGGTGTTGATGGCCTCAGCCAGCACCTCAGAGGCTGCCACGTTGCGGGCTACCTTGACGCCCATCCGTACCACCACCAGGTCAGGAGGGGACACGAGATCGGGGATGGTCATGTACTTAGTGCTCACCGTGTAGGCATCAGGATCAAGGATCTCCCCACCGCCCAGCCCAGCCGTAGCCAGCCACGCTGTGACCAACTCGGCATCCGAGATCACTTTGAACATCCACGTTGCGGGTTGCCGCACGGCTACATGCCGAAGGTGGGAGAAAAAAGTGTGCCCTGTGGTGATCCGCAGGTTGGTGCTGTGTTTCCCCAGGAGGGGGGATTTCTCAATGACCGGGGCTTTGGACAACCCCTTGAACCCACGTTCCACGTTGGCGAGGATGTCCTTACGCAGAACACACTCACAACGGGTGTAGGAGGGTGGGTGGGGAGGATCAGGTGGAGAGGCCACCAATCCCGAACCTCCGCAGGTTGAACAGTCCGGGTTTGGTGCGCTCATGGCTACTGGCACTCAGCGAGCCACGTCACTTCCTCTGCGGAGAGACGTACACCTTTCCCGGCCTTCGCGGCGTCACGGATCTTCTGCTCTACGGGGGGCGTCTGTTCCTGAGTGAAGTCTGCCCACTCCTCGTTGAAGGTGTGTTGGGCAACCTCGTAATCAAGAAGGCACGGACGGTGCTTGCCCGTTTCCTCCTTCAGATACGCCTCGGCCTCGCACCATGTACGAAAGTGCGGCAACGGGGGCCGTCCCATCGTTACACGGGGGTCTACATGGTCTTTGTCGTACACGCGCACGCCCCCGTGGGAGTGGAGCAAAGAGACAGTGCCACTCTCTGCGATGCTGAACGCGACAACGACCTTGCCACCCTCAGGGGAGGGATCAGTGGCAAGCAGTTGTGCATGGGTAAGCCACGGTCTTGCGCGGGTTTCATCCGTCAGACCGCTACCGGGCTTCTGAATGTTGTTCCTGCGGCGACAATACATGATGGTGTTCCTGTGAACGCCGTACAGAGCAGCCAAGTCCGCATCAGGCATCGTGCCCAACTGCTCAAGGATCTCAGGGTGCTTCTCCTCAAGGCGCTTTCGTCCTTTACGTGTCATGGGACCTCCGAATGAAACGTGTCCAACTCTGTATTACCGAAAACTCAGGCATCTCTTACCCCCTGGCGTCTTGAACCAGCGCGTCAAAGACATCACGGACCCCAGAACCGGCCTTGAAGATCACATCCTCCCCCTTGTTCCCCTTGACCCTCTCACCGAGAACTTGCTCAATCAAGCCCATCTTCTTGCGGACCACTTGCTGCACCCGCTCGTCGATGGTGTCCCGGCACACGAGGTGGATGGCGTAGCAGGTGTCATGGTCCGACCCGATGCGGATCATGCGGCCCACAATCTGAAGATAGTCCCCCGCACTCCACGGGCTGTCGTAGAAGACGATGGCCTTCGCAGCCTGGAGGTTGATCGCATCGCCACCTGCCATCGTGATGAAGATCACCCGGACAGGATCATTGGGGTCTTGAAAGGCGTCCATGGCCGCTTTGCGCTGGGCCTCGTTCTCGTCACCTGTGACCCGGACACACTTGACCTTGGCCTTCTCCACGACGGGCATCGCTGTGTTGACCATCTGCTTGAACCGGGAAAACACGATGACCTTCTCATCGTGGAGATCACCGCCCTCGGTCACCATGTCCACCAGAGCGTCCAGTTTCTCGGAGTTGTAGTCGGGGTACTCGATGAGCGCAGGGTGGTTCACGATCTCCTGGCAGTAGATCAGTGCGGTCAACTGTGTGGTCTCCCGCTCGTCCCCGTCACCCAGTTCCAGCAACCCAGACAGGGCTTCCTGGTACTTCTCGGCCTGGAACTTCGTCAGCCCCACACGCACGGTCTTCGTGGTCAATACAGGCAAGTCATGGGCCACCATGTGCTTCGGCCTCCCCAGATAGTAGTGATCGATCTCATCCCGGAACCGTTCGATGTCCCGTGCGTTGTAGCCAACGATCATCGGCACTTGCCGACCGTTGGCTACTCGCTGCATCCGGGTGATGCAGTAGTTGTTCATGAAGCCGTTTTTGGACATCGGGAACAAGGTGGGCACGACGACCTTGTAGATGCCGTAACCCTCCATCAAGTTGTTCTTGATCAAGGTCGCGGTGAGTCCCCAACACCGGGCTGCCCGGCTTCCGAAGTGGCGGCAGATTTTGTGGACTCGTGTGGTCGGGGTCTTCACCACTGTCACCTCGTCCATGATCAGCGTGTAACCCTCCCAATGCTGGAGCCTTCCAAAGTCGTTGCACGCAGAGGAGTAGCCCTGGATCAACACCGTGGGGCCGGACGCCTGCTCCCAGGCATCGTGTGCTTTCCCTCGCTTCTTGGGGGTGCCAATGGCCACGAAGACATTGATCCCAGAGGTGAACTTCCCGAACTCATCTTCCCACTGCGGGATGCTGGACTTTTTCGTAAGCACGACCACCTTCAAGTCGGGGTCACGCTTCCACAACTGGCACAGTGCTGCGATGCTCTCGATGGTCTTGCCCAAGCCGCAGTCGTCCCCTACGACAAACCGCTTCATCGCCAGCAGATGAACAACCATCTGCTGCTGGTAGGGGCGCAGGACCAGAGGCGTTTCAGTGCCGTCCCGCTTGATGAAGGTGTCGTTGAAGTTGGGGGGTCGTGGCAGCGAGAGATCTTGGCGCTGACGCACTTCCTTCAGACGATCATGGACGCTTTGGCTCATCGAGGTCTCCTATGGTGAAGGGATACCCGATCACCATCTGAACTGACCCCCTCTTACGAGCCGTAGACAGCGCCCCAGAAGTCCCGGAGGGTGTTGACTCCTGTTGGGGTCAACCCTGGAATGCGTCCAATCTTCAGCAGATCCCTGACGTCACCAAGAGCAATCTCTGCCCCCTCCCCCGGTTCACAGGATTCCCCGTAGATGGCCTCGCACAGAGGTTCAATCTCCGCACCCACCTCGTCGAGCATGTCGTTGAAGGCAACCTCCGCAAGCCGCGCCACAGGAACTGAGTCCTTAGCGAGCAACTTGAAGGCCTTGGACATCTCATCTTCTGTCGGGGCGCGGTCCCGGTGCCAATCGGTCATGGAGATCAACGGGGACGAGCCGAACTGCCGTAGGCGGCGCACAATACGGAGTGCGTCCTTGTGCTGATCTTGCAGACCACGAGGCCACTTGGACACAGGCTTGTAGAGCCTGTCCATGACGTACATGCGATCCACTTCCAGGGAGCCACCAAACAGCCGCTTCCACCAGGGCCGATCTCCTCGGGTCACCGCGTCTGCCTTCGGGGCCAACTTCTTCCACTTGGCCTCTACATCCTTGAGACCCTGCTGCACCTTCTTGTGGACGGCATCAGGATCAACGATGCGCCGCACTGATTCAGGGATGCCGTCGGGGAAGTACAGGGGGACACTGCTCGTTTTCATCTCTCACCTACCATTACGATCAGGCGTCCTGGACCATCCACCGACAGTGCATAGCCGTTCCGGGTTTCCACGGTATGGACACCTCCCGATGAGAAGGCTTGCATAGGCACACCACCGAGGATCAAGTGGCCTTGTTGCCGTTCCCGCCTCGGGATGGGAGGGGCGCTCATGTTCACCAAAGCCTCGGCTGCCTTTACGCTCTCCAACCCCGTCAGGCCGAGAGCCTTCATCGCAGAGAGGGTCACCGGCCCCATGTTCCCATCTACCGGGCCACAGTGGATGCCGAGTCGATGAAGGTGGGTCTGGATGGTGCGCTCCGTGGTGTGAGTGCCCTCCCATGATCCTGTCTCGATCTGAGCCGCGCAGCACATGGAGGGCCAGGCAAGATCACCACGCCCCTCCCCGTGCAAGAAATCACCGACCGTGCTCCAAGGTCCGAGGTAGTGAAACACATGGCTGGTCTCCGAAGGAACCGGGTAGCGGTCCCACGGCACGAAACCCAAGGGAACCACGATGCTCCACAACGCTGCGAGTCGTTGCATGGGATCATCCAGCCCAGACAGGCTCAGGTAGACCTCGCGGCCTGTAGGGCGCATGGACAGGTGAGCAGGCAGACCCAGCGGTCCCGCATCCTCTTTGACCCCATCCCAGGAGGTGTGGTCAGCCGTGACCCCGTCGTACTCGACCTGGATGTTGCCGTACTCCTTCGCCGCCATCTCCACTCGACGCATGGCGTCGTAGGTGTCTTTGGTGACGAGGGTCTTGCGGTAGGGCTGAAGTGTAGTCATGTCCCACCTGTACCCTCACCGGGTGCTCAACCAGACCTCCTGTAACTCTTCCATCACTTGGACCAGACCGTCCCCCATGCTGTCCGTGAGGGACTTGATCACGCGGCTCTCGCCTTCGCGGCCTTTGTACTTCTTGTGCCACCCGCCTGTGCCCAAGATGGTGTCCCACTCCATTCCGATCACGTTCTTGTCGGAATCGACCTCCATCTCCCCCCACTCGTCCAGTTCTGGGGGTTGTGTGTCCTCCATAAGGGTGATCTCAAGCACCTCTGTCTCGCGGCCTACCCACAACTCCACCTTGGCTGTGGTGCTGGCAGAGTAGCCGTACCGCTGCGGGTCGCCGTTGTCGTGGTCTGAGTCCTTAGTGCTTTTCAGCGAGGCTCCTGCGTCCCCAGGCCACCTCCGCTTCGCCCAGGTGTTCGCCTTGCCGACGGCGTTGGAGAAGACCTTTTCAAAGTCATTAGCCACGACGCTCCAGGCGTCTCGGTCAACACGGCTGGCTCGTTTTGAGGCCGCATAGCGGAGAGCAACAGCGGATGCTGAGGTTTTCGTCCGGTAAGTCATGGTGCGCTCCTTTTGATCACGGGCACGGATCGTCGTCTGCCGGGTCTTCCGGCGGATACGGGGCCAACTCGATGTCCGGGTCAGGCAACGCTGCCCGGCTCTTGACCAGAGGCTTGCCTTCCAGGCGATACCTGTCCGAAGCAGCGTAGCCCTTGCCGTAGTCGGTAGGGCTGATGATCCCGTCGAGGGCGTAGCCGCTGTCGCAGTCCAGGCTCTCGCCGTACACAGCGTTGGTGACCACCACCATCTGCAACTCATCCCCGTAGGAACGGGTCACGTTGCCTGAGAAGGCTTCTTCGTAACCATTGCGAACCAGGTAGGCTCGACCGACCAGCACAGCACCCTTGAGGATGGGATCATCCCCTTCACTGAAGCCGCCCGACGTGAAGTCCACGGGGCCGCCAGCGTTGTGGTCGGCCAGCACATAGGCTGACCCGCCACCACGGTAGAGGCGGAACTGCTTGACCCCATCCGGGGCCGAGACTGCGTTGTAGGCGGTGTACTGAAGGATGGCACCATCTGCCATGCCCAGTTGACCACCAGGCCCACTCAGACGAGCGTTCTCCTGTCCGTCCTCAGAGAAGGTGGTCACAGCCGTGGTGGACTGATCTCCCCCTCCAGAAATGACCTCGTAGGCCATGCCCTTGCGGAGCGGGTCTTCCCCGAAGAAGTCGGAGTCTTGCACCAGAATCCCGAGAGGCAGCCGTTCCGTCATGCCGGTAAGCAGCAGAGGGGTAGCAGCCCCGAAGGACTCCTTTGCGTTTACAGGGAGGTTGGAAGCCCCGGAAAGGAGTGCCTGGTAGGAGGCCCCAACAGCCCCAAAGGGTACGCCGGTTGCCGAAAGGCTGATGCCCGTCATCTCGTAAGGTGTAGCCGTCGCAGGGGTGAGGTGAACAACGGTCTCCGTCCCCTCATGGCCAGGCATCCGAGCGTAGATAAGACACTCGGTACCAACCGCCACGGCCCACACCCCGATGTTGTTGAGGCACGTCTCGTCCTTGTTGATAGCCTCCCGAAGATTGTCGATGACCTCGTTCTCGTCACCACCCGCTACCCAGTCCCCGACGGTGTACTCAAAGGTCACCGTGGCGGTGCCTCGTGTGATGGTCACCTTCTGGTCTGACATCGCCGCGTAGCCACTGCGGGTGCAGGCCACACCTTGGGAGGCGAACCCGGCTGTGGAAGGCTGTGGTTCCGTGAAAGCGCGTGCCAGGGGTTGCCATTGGTTCTGTGACCCAGACGCAGGAAGGCGGGTTCCAGAGGCCGCCAGGAAGCCGGGATCAGTCGGGGTGCCCGCGTAGACAGGACCACCCATCTTGCCGGTGCCCATCGTGGTCCAGAAATCCACCGAAGCCAGCACTTCAAGAGACCGCGCATTGGGGATCTCTGGGATCTGGTCGTTGTCGGTGTCGTACTGCTGAAGAGGCGTGTTGATCATGTTCGCGTCAGACACAGGCACTTGCCCGTACCTGTGCTGGTAATCAGCCGTCTGGAGCGTGGCCCCATCGCGAGTCATGTAGGGATCACCCTGGTACACGGTTCGTGTGTACGCGGAGTAGCCCCTGATGCCGCCTGCGGTGCGGGACTCCAGTGCAGCCGGGATGATCATCCGCCCGTCACTGTAAAGGCCATCTGGAGGAGCGAACTCTCCTTCGGCATCAGTGCGGAGCATGACGTAGTTGCTGCGGTTGACGAAACCTTCCGTGAACCCGAAGGCCGCAACCTCGACGACGTACTCAAAGGTGGAGAAGACCGTGCCGGTAACCCAAGCGGGAGCCAACTCGATGTTGAGGGCTTCCTCTGGGATCAGATAAGTGTGGGCGTTGTGCCCGGCCAAAACGTCCTCTGCACCGTCCTTGACGATGAACAGAGTCTGCTTGTCGGCGTCCATGCGGAGCAGGTTGGTCGCGTAAGAGCCTGTGGTCTTCTTGGTGAAGCCTTCATCGGTGTAGCAAGAGCCGTGGTCAGCGTAGTCCTGAGCCTCGTAGACCGCGTAGACCCGTGCCGCGCCCAGGTAGGGCGGGAACTGGATGCCCCGCAGAGGCTTGTTGATGTCCGAGGACCGGGCGTTCACGTCCTCATAGAGTCGTCCCTGGAAGCCCACAGAAGCCCCGCCGTATGCTCCGTAGACCAGACCAGAGGACGCAGCCGTAGTGACCAGCAGTGCCTCGTCAGTAACCACAGGGGATACCGCCGATGAGCCGCCGATGACGTAGCGCACAAGATCAGTGGTGGTCTCAGAGTCACCAAACAGGTGGTTGATGCCGATGTAGGGGCCATTCGTTCCTGCCGTGGAACGAATGGGAATGTCTTGCCGCCCAAACCGGGGCATGTACTCAGGGGGCAGCGCGAAGATGTGGTCCAACTGGAACAGACCTGAGCCACCCATCACTGCCGTGACCCCATCATCGTAGAGTGCAGGAACCTGATCGGTCGCTGCTGTACGAAGGGACCAGGCCATGTCCATCTGCTGGAAGGGGCGGAAGATCACCGACTTGGAGCCTTCGTCCACAAAGAGTTCTGCTTCGCGGCGCGTCTCAAAGTTGTATCGACCGCTCCCATAGTCAGGGGCGTTAGGAGCATGGCCGCCGAGGCTTGGGAGCCTGTTCCACGTTGGGACAGGCTGTACAGGGTAGTAGTACTCGTCCTGGGGTACACCTGTCCGGCTACGGAACGCGGTGCTGTCCGGGTCGATGTTCTCGGGGGCTTCCCGAAGAACAGTCACGTTGGCCCCAGAGGGCGACTCGATAGCGAACCGTGAGAGGCGGTTTGCTACGCGGGCAGTGGCTCCTCGGGAGGGGCCATAGACGAGACTTGTATCGAGCACCATCTGCCCGTCAAAGGAAGTTCCGACGCTATTCCAGGGGTTGGAAGTGCCACCCTGCGCGCCGTCCAGGTCAGTGAGGACGATGGCGATAGCGGGGTATGTCCCGGACGGGTCGTCCGCAGTGTTCATGTACTTGGTGCGGAAGCCTACGATAACCGTCATGGCATCGACGATGGCTCCTCCGGTGACCCCCACCCGTTCAATGACGACGCTGTGTTGGTTGGCAGCGTCGTACCAGGTGTAGCCAGCAGTGCCTGCGCCGATCACCCTGAAGCAGCCGTTGTTCGCGTCGTTCGTCACATCCTTCATGGTGATGTACAACTCGGAAGACTTGCCCGAAAGGTCGGTCCCTCCCTTAGTCAGAAGGTCGTAGAGGTTCCGTGTCCCATGCAGAAGCAGGTTGGTGATCCCAGCCGTGGAGATTTCCGCCACGTCGGTGGCATACCACTGGCCCGCAGTGTCGAAGTCGAGAGCACCGATGCTCAGATCGATCTCAGCCTCGCCGGTCGCCCCACCTGTGAAGGTGGTCGCAGCGGCATCGTACAGAGGCACCTCAGTGTTCGCGAGGCCGCCCAGGACTATGTACGGATAGTTGAAGTCCCCATCAATCAGAGGGAACATGGGACCGGGGTGATCAGCCGCAGTCTCGTTCTTTCCTGCGGGCTGGCACCATGGATAAGGGGCAGTTGCCCCAGCCACGTCGCCTACGAAGCGCATGAGGAACGGTGATTGGTTCCCGTGTACCCCAGCCTCAACACTGATGATGTCGTCCCTCGTGAGCCAGTACTCGGAGGGGGAGAGGAACCGCATGAACCGTGCTGCTGTGTCGGAGGTTCCCCGAGCACCCACGGTGCCGTCAATACCGCCGATGGTGAGCGTGATAACCGTGTTGTCCACCCACGCCGTACCAGAACTGGGGACAAAGCCATCCACTGTAAAGGACGGGCCTGCATCCCAACTGTCACCAGAGAGAGCAGGGGCACCACCTGTGATCGTCAGCAGGAGGCTCACGTCGTTCTGGACCACAGCACTGTCCGAGAAGACCTGCCGGATACCATCGAAGCCGTCGAGTTGTTCCGTCTGATTTGGGAGGGAACCACCGTACTTGGAGAGGTAGGTGTCTACCTCGATGATCTCGACGCCCTGAGTGTCGGTTCCGCTGCCCTGCTTGTAAGAGGACCGCAGTGATCCATCGAGGACGCGACCGAGATTGTGCTTGAGCACGTCTTCGTAAGACCACTCCCCTGGAGTGACCCCACGGCGAAGATCAAGGACATCCTGAGATGCGATCTGGTCGGCGTAGAGGCCGTCGGGCCGGAAGTTGAAGAACTTGATCCCAGACCCCGCCACATGGAAAGCATCCTGAGTGCCGAAGCGCCCACGACCGGCAGTAGCAGTGACCGCCGCCCCCGTCCAAGGGTTCACCGTGTCCGTGGTCGAGGCGATCATGATCTCGCCTGAGGCTGCGTTGATCGCCTGGATGACCATGATCTCATCTTCAATCTGGACCGCCAGGGCGTCCCAGTTGAGGTTCACATTGTCGAGGCCCGACCCCGCCAGGCCGGTGACCGAGATCACGCCCGTTGCAGCCGCAGCAAGATCATCCGTCAGTGTCACCGGGGCGAACGTCCGGGTCGCCTGGAGAGGATCAGTGATGGAACTGGAAACGGGATTTCTGTCGAGGCCGCCGTTCTGGTTCGCGTTCCCGGAATCCGTCAGAGCCACAAAGGGCGACGAGTTGCGGCGGAACACAGCGCAGATCGGAACAGCGTAGACATAACCATCCACCGTGCCCAGGTCCGTGCGGCTCTGAATGTCGCCGTCGCCGGAACGCCAGAGGCCACGGTCACCGAGGGTGTCTCCCATGTTGGCCCAGGTGTAGCCCACCACAGGGTCCGTCATGGCCCCCTGTGCGAGCACTGTGGGGTCATCCAAGCCGTCCGGGTACTGGGAGAGGTCCACGGAGTCGCCCAGTCCTGCGCCCGAACCATAGGTGCGGATGCGGTACTGAATCTGTACCCGTTCTGTAGTCTCGTACCCAATCGTGGGATCCTTCATCTCATCGTTGAAGTTGGTGCCCCCAAACTCGGTGTTGCCGTACTTGTAGATGGTGCTCGCGGAAGGCTTGTTGGCAGTGCTGGGGTTGGCAGCAATCTGGCCTTGCCAGACCTCAAGGAATACCAGGTCGATCCGGGCGTCTGTCCCAGGAGGGTTGTATAGATCGATGCGGTTGGACGGGTCACCGTCGGTGACTCCAGTACCGGTGACGGGGATGATCCAGCCATTGACGTTGGCCCACATGAGTGGGGCATCCTCATGGGCAGAGGGTCTGCCAAACTTGAACCAGTTGCTCCAAGAACTGTTCGTCACGAAGTCCGCATCGGCCATCATGGGGTCAAGCAAGAAGCCCGAGTGCATCTGGGACCGCACAGCCTCTGCCATGCGGTTCATCTCCATCTGGGACATCAAGTTCAGTTCGGAGTCGAGTGGGGGCTTTGACGCCTGCCACACCACCGTCTGGAACTGACGTTGGAGCGCCGACAGTGTTCGGCTCACGCCGTTTCCGAAGTCCTGTGCCATGTCTGTGTCTCCGATAAGCGATGGATCAGGCGAGCCTCACCCTTACCCCCGAGCACTTCATAGCCGGACTACCGGGAACCCTTCTCGATGGCGGCCAACTTCAAACGAGCGTCCTGTTTCTGGTGGTCGGACGTGCCAGGGTCCCTCAGTACCTTGCGGTACGTTACCTTTCGGGCATCAGCCCATCGCTGTCGCTGCTTACCTTGGAGGTCTTTGATGGAAAGGTGCTTCATGATCTACAGCGGGGGCAGAAGATCAGGGAACAGGACGCAGAAGCCCTCGACGTAGATCTTGTCCGTACCGAGATTGAGAAACGCCACTCGCAGTTGGGTGCCCGCGTTGATGAGATCAATCGGCTCCAGATAGGGGATGCGGTACCACCAGGCTCCGTTGTCCACACTGACGAACACCCGCAGGTCAGGATCTTCCGCGTCGATTTCCTGAAGGCTCTTGATGGCAGGGGAGTTGCCCATCGGAGTAGTGGCCTGGGTGTACCCCTGGTCCTCCGTGACCGACATGCGGTTGACCTTCCACCACATCATCACCTCGTCGGTGCCTGGATGGGCTTCGACGATGGTGTAGCCAACCACACCGCCAGCAGCGACGACAGTGACCTGAGTGTTGGTGGGAGGCACAGGGCGCAGTTGGATGCGAGTCGGGATCGTGGGATCAATCGTCGCCTGAACCAGTATCGCGAAGGAGTTGCCTCCGTCGTTGATGGCGTTGGCGATGTTGCTGGCCGTGGTGGCGGCGTCTGCCAGGTCAAGAAAGAACTGATCCACGCCCACTGCACCCGTAGTGGCCTGCAACGGGATGCCGTCGAGGTGGATGATGTCACCACTGACAAGGGTGACCGGATCAATGACCTCGATGTAGCAGGGGTTGAAGTACCAAAGGTCGATCATCGCCGTGACGAGCGAGCCATACATGTTGTTAGGCCGTTCGTTCGTGCGAGGGAGAATCGCCATGGAGTTCGGCACCATGCCCACCGCAGCAGGCCCGCTGGCGCGTCCCAGTTGGCACCGGGGCACGGGACTCGCAGACAGAGGGGACGTGAAGGAGGGGGTGGTGTTGGCCCCAGTCGGCTGGGGCGTGGGGTTCGTCAGATCGAAGGCGGTCACGTCGTCGTTGTCGAGGTAGAAGTTGTAGACGATGTGATCGTACATCGGGTAGCGGATCAGAAACTCTGCTGCGGTAAGCGACGGGATGGACCCCAAGTCAGCCTGGGGGAACCAGTAGGACGAACCATCCACCTCCAGGGCAGCGCCCTCGGGGACGGGAAACACCCACTGTCCGTTGACGGGGGTGGTCGCACCCAACTCAGGTGTAGAGTCGGTACGGACGATGCGCCCTCCGGGAGCGACCCCCGTAGTGTCATGGCTGGCAATGTCAGTGAAGATCCGCATGGTCTTGCTCTACCCCTTGAACTCTTTTTTGAGGTCGATGTTTGCCAACTTCTGCTCGTACTCGACGAGTTTGACATCAGCGGGGGCATTGGCCTTGAGCACGACGGCTTCCCCGGTAATGCGACCATTCGCGTCAATGTTTGACGTCTTGTACTCGGTCATGCCCTTGTCGAACTTGACGGTCGCCTGCGCCCGTTGCTTCTCATAGGTGCCGTTCTGCATGGTGTCGTAACGCTTGCTTCTTTGTTCAGGAACCGAAAGCAAAGTCGCGTCCCGCACGATGTAGGCTGGGTGTTCCTTTTCCTCGCCCAGCCAACAAACATCTCGCAAGAGCCAGTCCCGAGTGTAGGAAGCGTTATCCTTGAAGTAGGACTCGGTCGGGTTGGTGCTGTTGACCAACGCCTGGGCCATCACATACTGCACGTCAGTACGAAGGAGACGGTCCCTGTGCCCGTAGATGAACCACCCTTTGGGGGCTGTTGCGTCAATCAGGCGCAGAAGTTCCCTATCCCCGCCACGGGTGGTCTCATTGAATACGCATCGTGTGGAGATGATGAAGTCCCAGTCAGGCGGATCTACAGCGCGTAGGTACTCCCAAACATTCCCCTCCTCCAACTCCACGTTGCCTGGGAGGACCCCACCTACTTCCAGGTTGGAAAAGGCATGGGCGATGTTCTCCTTGGAGAGATCCAGTCCTCGGTAGATCACCCCCGGACGAGCAGCGTGAAGTACCTTGGCGAAGTCGCCGTTGCCGCACCCGATGTCCAGGACACGGGTGATTCCGGCTGGGATCTTGGATAGGATCTGGGCGAAAACAGCGTCTCGGATCGTGTCCGCCTGACCCACAGTCAGGGTCAGGTTACCCTTCTCGTCACGGTGCTTCGGTGCAGGAGTCCACCAACCTGTCCTCATCAACTTGGCGACTCCCGGCTGTGTGGCCTCAATGTCGGCAGCGGCAGCATCAGCCCCTACATAGGATACGATTAGGCCCATAGGATCTCCATCAGATAACAAGGTTCAAGGATTGAATCGCGAGGGTCGCGTTGTAGTTCATGAGCCAGTTCCCGCCGTTGAAGTCATTGGCGGCAATCGCACAGTTTTCGTTGGTATTCCCCATCACACTCCCGTTGATGGGAAGGATGTTAGCCGTCCAGTCAGCCCTACAGGCTCCCCCACCGGAAGGAGCGAGGGCAATGTTCCCTTGGACGCTCCACGCCCGGTTATTCAGGCTGTTGTCAGGGCAGGAAGCAGCAGGGGCGTTGCCCGAAGCATCGACTTTGATCCCAATCGCGCTGTTGTCGTCCGTGTCGTGCCTCACGTTGTTGCCGTGCATCGTGAAGCCCCGGAGGACACACCAGGTCAACTCCAGTCTGATGAGGCCATAGCCAGGCTCGACTTGACCCGACCGAACAATGTTGTTCGACACAGAGGCTTGCTGTACCTTCCCAATAGCAGTGATCTCATTCTGTGCGTTGACGTTCATGAGACCCTGCGGCTCGAAGCGGATGCTGTCTGTACCGCAGTTTCTGACATGGTTTTCGTTGATGGACACCGTTGAACAGGCTGTATTCGTGTAGGGCGATGCAATCATATTCATGAACCCTGTAGCCAACCAGATCCCTCCCCACTGTGACGGCAGGGGAGAGGGATCCGTTACCGGGGAAGTGAAGTAGCAGTGGTTCCCATCAATAGAAATCTGGTGGATATTGTTTTTTGCCCCGAAGGACAAGGGACCACGACCAAGCCAAACATTAATCATGTAGGCAGGGGGGTGACTGGTGGGTGCCCAGATTGTGTCATAGCCGGTGATGATAGAGTTGCTGTTGACCAGCAGACCGTGGCAGTTCCCGCCGTAACCCCCAAGAGCACCGTTAGACCACCACAGACCTCGGAGATTGCAGTCCTGAACCTTATTGTGGCTTACGGAGCAGTTCCGCATCGACATGTTTATCTGCTCAAACCCGCTTGAGCACTGCTCAAACCGGAGGCCTTGATTGAAGTTCGTGATTGAGTTGTTGTCAATGACGACACTCTCAAAGTAGCCCGAGTACACCCCGGCAGCCGAGTCTCCGACCCAGAAGATACCGCAGTAAGACTCCTCGGGGTCTCTCGACATAATCTGGTTCCCCGTGATGTACACGCTCTCGATTTCAAAGTCGGCCTGCACGGTCTTGAGGCGAATCCCCGCGTAAACATCAACGCCATCGGCCCTAATGGCATTGTCGCTGATGCTCACACTCTCCAGGTTACAGTCTCCGACCCAGGTCAGATTGATGCCGTAGCCATAGCCTGTTCCCGCGAAGCCGGTAACGTCGATGATGTTCTCACTGACCTGAAGGCGATGGGTTTTGGGGAGGTCCATCTCAATCCCTGCACCGTACACGGGAGGAACAAAGGAAGTGGCCTTGTCTTCCGTCATCACGTTCCGGGAGACCACAACATCGGTGCATCCGGCCCCCCAGGCCGAGAGGTCCGTGTACACGACAGTGATGCCCGAATCATTGCCACAGTTGGAGATTGTGTTGCCCGACACTGAGAGGGGGCCGATCCAGTCTCCCTGCTGCAAAGCACTGGTGGTGTCTGCGGAAACCTCGATGATCGGGTATCCCGTGTCACCCCTACCGGAATGATCGATCACGTTGTCATCGACGTGAATGTTCCTGTCGAAGTTGCCGTCGGGGGTTGATGCCTTGCCCCCCAAGGCAAGCAGGATTCCCCGTTCTTCTGCGTTGTAGACCTGGTTTCTCGACACCTCAAGGGACTCCGTTTTGCACTGGCCCGCCCTATAGGCGATCCCGTTCAAGATCGCTCCAGGGTCGCCCCCGGTGAAGTGAGTCACGGTGTTGTCCGTGATCTTGACGTTACGGCAATAGTCCCCGAAGAAGCCCGTTAGAGGCTGCCGATCAATCCAGAAAGCGATCCCTGTTGTGTGAGGGTCTGCAACACGGTTGCCGTCGATGACGACACCTTCAATAGTTTCGATGTCCATTGAGTTGAAAAGGATGCCATAAAGGCCGCCCGCAACGCTGTTGTTGCAGATTGACACACGTTCGGTGTGGTAGTTGTTGGACTTGAGGGTGTTCATCGTCACGAAGATCGGAATCGAGGCAGTAGTGTCATCATCGAGGATCGGAATCGAGATCTGGTTGGCAAGAATGTCGATTCCCCTCGGGGACACCGTCCACCCCTCGACGGTCAAGCCCCCGCCAAAGACATTCCCCTCAAAGAGCACGTCCGCCATGTCAGCGGCGATGGACACGTCACAGTCAGAGTAGAACCAGAAGGACTTGCCGTGCTCTCCAAAGGTCAAGCCGGTGGCCGCATTCATGGTGTTGTCCTGAACCTGAAGGACCTTGTGCTTGGTGTTCTCGGTCCTGAGGCGGAAGCAGTTGACCTCTCGGGCGGACGAACCAATGTCAACCTCCATGTGGTTCCCACTGATGGACCAGAACTCTGCCACGATAGCGTTGTCGCTATCACTGATACCCAGGTCAATCAGGCACAGATAGTCCTCGGAGGATAAGTGGTTGCTGCCTGTCCCGTGGAACCTGTTGTTGTCGATGGCGAACTTGGAGTACCTGCGGCAATCCACGCCGAGCAGGTGGAGGGAACGAGGCACCCGCATAAAGTTGTTGTCCGCGATGACCACGTTGCAGACCCCGTCCTGGTCCCAGGTCGGGTAGTTGGAGACTACACTCTCGTCTGTACCCCCATCCAGGGTCCACTGGATGCCGCAGGCCCCCATGGGGTGGTCAAACTGGAGGTAGTCACAGGTGTTGCTGGTGATGGCGATGTCGTCCAGACCCAACTTGCCCGTGCTGCTGGCGGCTGTATCCATGCAGATGCCTTGCCCCCACGAGGTCTCCACAGTGTTGCCGTCGATGAGCACTTGATGCACCATCACATCGTTCGCGTCAGACGTGTTGGCCCACAGGTAGATACCTGCGACGTTCGGGGCGCTCGTCGTATTGTTCATAGACCGCATGGTGTTGTTGCGGACCTGGACGGTATCCAAGGCAGATGGCCCAGCCGCCACAGCCTCCCCGACCATCAAGGAGATGCCTTGCCCGAGGTAACACTTGATCGAGTTGTTCTCGATGGTCACCCCGCTCACGATGGCCCGGCTGCCCGACATCACAATGATCCCCGACGCGAAACCCTCGCCAGCAGGACCGTTCTGGGAGTAGATGGTGTTCCCAGAAACGCTCACCGTTCGGATGGACACATCGAGGTTGTCGTCCGTAGCCAACACTCGGATGGGTTGGTGAGTGTTGGCTGCAACGAGGTCATTCGTGCCGATGCTGTTGCCTTCAATCTTGATCTGAGTCGAAGCGAATGGCCCGCCCGCACTACCCGTTAGGAACTCAATGTCCTTGGTCTTGCCACTGCCCTTACTGGTAGACCCGGTGATGGTGTTGTCCACGATGGAGACAATGTCTGAGTTGAGGGAGTAGATGGGCCTCGGGTATGCGTTGTCGGGGAAAGGCACCACGTTTCCATCGTCGTCGAAGACGACCCCGATCAACTCAAAGGTGTTGCCCGTGACATGGATATGCTTCCCGTAGAGGACCCCAACCCCACGAGATCCTGCATCGCTGAACACCCAGTCATCTTGGGTGTCCTGGCTATGCCCGATCTCCGCGATCTGGTTGTTGGACACGGTCATGGTCTCGATGGGGATACCCGTCGTGTACCCCAACAAAATGATGCCTTCGGAACATCGTTTCAGGGTGTTCCCGTCGAGCACACCGCGTTTCGGCGCACCATCGTCCGTACTTGCACTGACGAGGATGCCGGTCGCTGTTGGGGGGATTTGGTCTGTCAGGAAGCCATCAATAACATTCCCCGTGATGGTGAAGTCCTCCATCAAAGCCGCCCCCGCAATCGCTGGGTCGGTTGCGGCTGCGAGGATGCCGGTACTGACGGGAAAACGGATAGTGTTACCAGTCACCGTCAGGTATTGCGAAAGACGCATCTCGACGCCATGTGGGATCACCCCCTCGCAGTTGATGCCGTTCCCTTGGACGGTGACGCCAGAAGCGCCCGCGACGTTGATCGCACCCCCGACGGTGGGGCCAGCGGTGAAGCCGCTCAAGGTGCCTGCGTTGATGGAGTTCCCGGAGATCGCCATGTCCTCCCAGTAGAACACCGAAATGTCGCACCGCACGAGGATGTTCCCCGTGACGGTTCCTCCGACGCCTTGCCCATCGGTGCCCCAGCAAGCGATACCGTGTCCGTGCGAAATGGCATTGTCGAAGAAACCCAGGACGGTGTTTCCTACGATCCGGGGGTTTGAGTCTTCGTAGCCCTTGCTCGCCTTGATACCGATCCCAAAGGGTTCAGAGGACTGGCCGCCTGCAACCAGACTTTTGATGTAGTTGTTGAAGATCCCAATGCCTTTGTTCCCCCCGTCGATATGGATGCCGTCCTGGCTGATGGCTGCATTGTCCGTCAGCACGATGGTGCAATCTGAGATCTTGGTCGCGTTGCTGGTACCCGCAGCAATAGCGATCCCGCTGCCCACTTCCGAGAGGTTGCAGTCAGACACCACGGTTCTCGTGGTGTTGGTGATGCCGAGTCCCTTCTCCATTGCGGAGATCTGGCATCCTGTGATCCACAGGTCGGCGTTGACGGTGCCGTTGCTACCAGCAGCGACTCCCATGGACCCCGCAGTGCCAGCAGCGACACCCACGACCACACAATCTTGGATCTTGGCTCCGAAGCCGGTGACACTCCCGAATCCGTCAACCTCCACTCCAATGTGGGTGGTCTCCATGTAGCAGTCACGCACCAGCAGGCGAGCATTCCCCGCGCCACCCGTGAGAGAAATCCCAGTGTGGAACTTGGTGGTGCCCTCTGCGAAACGGCAGTCCTCAATAGTGATGTCGCTGTAGTTGCCGCCCCCCACAATCCCCATGCACCCGCCCAGGTTGGCGTGGAAGGTGAGGTTTCGGAAGGTCAGGTGCGACTTGTCGTTGAAGGTCAGGCCATAGAAGGGAGCCGCAATGCCGTTCAACTCGATGATGGCATCGCCATCACCAACGAACTGAAGATGGTCAGTGGGGACCACGAGAGGCGCAGTGATGCTGTGTGTCCCTCGCAGGAGCACAGTCCCCTTTTCCTCCTCGTCACTGGTGGGAAGGAAGCCGTCACCGTAGTACTCGGCCCAGAAGAAGAATGCCTGGAGGTTGGCGAAGCAACCCTCGGACCACGCATCCACGTTTTCGCCCTGCCGAGAGGAGTACTGGACCTTGCGGTCAAGGTTCCGCACGAAGAAGCGGGCGTCCTGCCACGCATCCACGTTCCCTGCTCCGTTCACCGTGACCTTGGCCAACATGACATGCTCGATGCTGTCCGGGCCGGTGGTGGCGTTGGGGATGCCTACTTCCACCTCGGGAGGGGAGGCAGCCGAGACGAGTTCACGGTAAGTGGGACTCGGGGGGTGGGTGTCGAGGTAGATGAAGTTGACGGCGTTCACGGTAAGTGGGACTGTCAGGCCGCTCGCGTCGAACACCGAGCCGTTCATGAAGATTTCTGTGGGGGCGCACAAGGTCAGGGTGGCGTGAACGCCACCCGCGCTGCCATTGGGGGCACAGGAGAGTTCGCTGAAGGTTCCACCAGCGATCATGCCATTGAGTCGGCCAGCGCCAGAGGAGGCGCAGAGTTCCTGGAGTGCTCCTTCTACCTCGTCGGAAACGTAGCAGTCTGCCTCGTCCACGATGCCAATAGCCGATGCCATGTGGGCACGACTGGGATCATGGATGTGGACGCGCAAGGGATCAGCGTCCCGTTCGGGGTACCGCAGGGAGTTGTCCTCTACGGTGCCTTCGGGTGCGAGGCCCTTGCCAACTCGGATTGTTCCGGGATCTACATTACGAGGCATGGGTCATCGCTCCGAGGCCAAAAGGAGAAGTCCACGAGTTCGGTAGATGGCAGCACAGGAATCTGTGCCTCCGTCAGCGAAACGAACCACGTTGTCTCCATCAAGAAGTGCATATCGACTGACTATCACCAACACGACCTCACCCTTTCGGAAGTACACGTTGTCCTCAGTGGTCTGCGCGAGGAAGGGGAAGAAGACTTTGTGGGTTGCAACCCCGGAAAGCGGCTGCGCCATCGCCGTGGGCCGGTAGGAGTTTACGTCTGCCACACGGTAGTGTCCTCGGAACTCGTGATCCCATGCTCTGCTACTGAAAGTGAAGGGGCTGTTGGGGTCCACAGGGACCATCTGGTGGAGATTGAGCAGTCCGGTCTCAGCATCGAAGTCACCGACGCTGATCTTGGCCAGGCTCATCAAGACCCACTCGCCGGGGAAGTTGGGGATGGGACCGGTTTGCTGGTCTGCGTTGACCGCGATCTGGTCCGAAGGATTGCTGTACGGGAAGGCCAGGTCCAGAGAGCCTACTGAGGTCGTATTGGTCCAGAGATCCCTGGACATGACGATTGGCTCCAAGTTCAGGTTGTCCGGCAACGGGGAGGTGGCTGGGAATCCAGCCATGACCCCTACAGTCTGGGGGGCGTTGCTGCGGTAGTAGACGCTGATCTGGTAGCGGGGTCCGGGGTTGGTGAAGTCCGGGATGGGGTCTTGAGCGAAGTACTCCACGTTGCAGAGGCTTTGGGCACCAGGGGCGACACCACCGCCCTGAAGCACGATCTTCCGCATGGAGTTCCCCCATGTCGTAGCAGCCACATCCACAGGGAGAGCGCCGAGGCCACCACCGATGTCGGTCACTGTGAACCCTGACGGGGTCCCTGACTTGATCCCGAAGAAACGCCGGGACATGATCAGGTCGGTGCCGTTGCCGCTGACTACCTGTTCCGAGATGGGAGTTCCTGAGCCTGGGCCGGTGAGGCCGTCGTTGCAGACGTACTCCATCATGGCTTCGCGGTAACCAGAGCGGAACGCCGGGGGTTGAAGGTCTTCCCAGTCCGTAGGTCGCTTGCTGGTGTCTTGCTCCAGGGCAGCACCATGGTAGGGGGTCACCGTAGGGTCACCCGCGATGATCTCGTCTGGGGTCGCAGAGAGGCCGACACCCGCCGGGTAGGAGATCTCCAACTCGACGAAGATGCGCCGGGCTGAGGTGCCCGCAGCGGCTGGTACAAGTTCGTAGTCCCCCGCCCCGCTCACACCGCCGTTGGCTACGGCCATGTTCCGACCCAGAGTGATCTGAACGTGGGGGGTACCGACGCCTGTTACGAGGTCGTACTCCACTTGCTGCGAGATCTCGTTCAGATAGTTCCCGTCATCGTGAACCACACGCAGCACGTTCGTGATGGTGGTTCCTGCGGGCCACTGCCCCGCAACCGTCGGGTTCGGGCCGGGTCCCGGACCTGGTGCCCAGTCTCCCAGACCCGTAGCGTCAAGGCTGTCGAGGTCGATGTTGATTACCTGTCCCTGAAACCATCCGGGCTGGAAGGGGGCCATGTACAGACCCGGATTGTTGGCCGGGTCGGCATTAGGGGTGATGGGAAAGACTCGCCGCTCTACAACAGGCTGGTCAGCGAACCGTCGGCGGACGTGGTCCCACGTCCCGATAGTCTCGCCATCCACGTTGTCAGTGTCCCCGATCTCGTTGCACACCAGGTACACCGAGGACACATCACCGGAAGTGTTGCCCAGTTCGGTGACGGCTTCCGTGTCGATGGCCCAGGTGTGGAAGTTGCCATCCAAAAGGGCAGTCATCTGGGACTCAAGTTCGGCCTTGAGATCAACGCCTCCAGGTGAGACCTGGCGGCGGAGGTCAAGCATGTCCCCTCGCACAATGACGTCATAGAATCGCTGGTCAGGTCTGTCGGAGGTGTTCGCCGGGATGGGCGTCACACCGAGACTGGTGAGGTGTGTGTTGTTGTAGCCCGCATGATTGTGCGCCAAGGCACCATTGGTGTTGTTTGCTGGATCCCAGCCACCCGTCGCATCGGCGTCGTTACGACGGAAGACGTAGCACATGGGGATGGCGTAGGAGTAGCCGTCCACTGTGCCCAAGTCGGTCGAGGATTTCTGGGTACCGTCGCCTGAGATGTAGAGGCCATTGTCTACCGTCTGGTACGACACAGCAGAGTTCACCGCTGTGATGACCGAAGTGGCAGTCGTCAAGGCACTGCTGAGGGTGATGTTGCCTCCAGAAGTCGCTGGAACCAGGGTCACCAGTGATCCAGAAGCCGAGGAGACCACAGCCCCCACAGAGGCCAGGATGGCCGCAACAATGCTGGTTGCGATGTCTGCCGGAGCGCCGGACGGGTCAAACTCGTCCGGGTTCACTACTGGGTTCGCCGCAGTCAGGGTGATCCCGTTCACGTCGATGGTGTCACCGGGTGCGATGGCACCGACACCCGTGACCTCAATGTAGGCCAGGACCGTGACTCCATCAGCGGGGACAAAACGGTACCGGGCTACGGGGGCCACCTGAGTGCCTTGGGCCTGCAACTCTGAGTCAGCCGTTACCGGGACGGTTGTAGCAGCGATCCAGTTCGCGCCAATGAAGCCATTGGTGACCTGAAAGTTCACGGCCTCAGTCTGGCCCGTGGCACGGACGTGGTACTGGATCTGCACCCTCTTAGTGCTCTCGGTACCGATGGTGGGGTCAGCGATCTCATCCGCCAGGTTCACCGCGTTGGGTGCCAGCACGTTGCCGTTCCTGTAGATGGTCGCCTGGGTCGGCTTGTTGGGGGTGTCCACACCGCCCTGGAGGTTTCCGACGAGGGGGTTGAGCGTGAAGTCCACGCCGCCCGAGGTCTCGGTGAACAGGATGTTGTTACCAGCGGCACCCGCGTAGGCGTCGGAGGCCCGGATGTTGATCTGCTCCGGGGTGGTCACATCGATCTGCGCCGTGACGTATGTGATGAAGGCGTTGCCAACGTCGTTGATGGCATCCCGGATCTCCGCTGCGATGGCTGCGGCTGATCCCAGGGTGTTGTTGTAGTCGTTGCCGCCCGAGGTACGGGCTGCACCGCCGGTCGGGGTCAAAGGCACGGTGAGCGCCGGGACCACGGTGCCGAAGTTGATGGTGCCCGTGGTCGGACTCTGGAGCACGAGGATGGTGCCTGTGGCGTGCGGAGAGGGGCTGACCAGGGCGCGGAAGACCTCAAGGAACACGAAGTCGGTACGCTTGATGTCAGGAGGGGTCCCTCCGTTGACGGGAGCCGAGTCCAGTTGAATCAGGTTCGCAGGGTCGGTGCTCTCGGTGTAGGCCACACGCACCGGCATCTGGGCGACGATAGCCGTCCGGTCGGTCATGTAGAAAGAGTTCGCCGGGACCCCTGCTCCGGGGATGCCGAAGGTGTAGTCCTGCCCTGCGTCAAACGGCGTAGGGCCGCGCAACCACCCTGACGGGGTCTCGTGGTGCTGAATGAGCCGACGGATCTCCTTCCCGACCTCCTGAGAGAGAATCAGTTCGGAGTCGAGGACTGGCTTCCCGCTCTGGTACACGGCCTCTGACCAGGAGTGCTCTCCTGGGGGAAGGTAGCGACTGACCGTTGAGCCAGGAAAATACTTGTCGCGGATTGCCATTCAAGTCTCCATCAAGGGCCACAGTACCCGGTTGCTTAGGTACGTCATCGGCGTACCCTCGTCCCTTGGGGGAGGCGCTTCGTCACAGGTTGGCGTGGAACCGCACGGGCAACACGAATCTGCGGCGCAGATTTCTTGCTAACCTTCGGAACCTTGGTCCCGGTCTTCTTCTGGCGACAGCCGCAGCCCATAGAAGCCTCCGACTACGGAGGGGCGATAGGCGGGCTACCGACAAGAGGAGCCTCAGGGTTCCGTGAGCCGCCTCGCCGCCTCGGAGGGGAGGGTGGCGATGTAGTGTCCTCTCAGGTCCAAGGCCCGGTAGTTCCCGTTGGGCAACGGGTCCAGGGATCGAATGTTGCAGAAGGGGTGGGGTAAGTCTGGTTGAGGGTCGATTACGATCAGTTGATTCGTGAAAGGACATGCGGGGATCACTGGGGTGTACTCCAGTGGCACTCCATGCTCTCCCAGCAACAAAAGTTCCTCGGCCTCGGCCCAATGAGCAATGTCAGAGCCATCGTACTTGAAGCCTGCACGGGTTCCCTCAGACCAAAAGACTACACCCTCGGTCTCGGACTCCTTGTGGCGTACACGGTGCCCCTTCTGGGGGAGGGTTCGTTCGCGCATCACACGCGCATGAAAGTCCACCCACCCCTCAGCAGGCTGCTGACCGGGGAGTAGACCGGGGTAGACGGCATCGACGTTCTTCAACGCGGTGTAGACGAGTTTTTCCTCGCCCTCCACAGAGAGGCCCACTCGTGGTCCCCATTCGCCATCACCCTCCCAACGGACGGTGCCGTGGGTTCCGTGTGGAACCTTGCGGCCTCGCACAACGACGACGAAGGAGCCTTTACTGATCGGGCCGATCAGTTTGGCCTTGGCTTCGTCTTCAGTCATGGGACTCCTCTCCACGAGGACGCCCTTGTGCAATCTCGGCATGAACACGGTCGAGGTCTGTTGCACGGGATCTCTCCCCACGAAGGGTGGAGAGGGGCGAGCACACCAGAGCAACCGGAAGGCAGTCGGTCGAGTTCGTCTTGGTCATCGTCATGGTGTATCTGTACCCGAAGCCGGGCCAAAGTTTCCGCCTTCCACTCACCATTGGTGAAGTGGACGCCAGCAAGACGGTCGAGTACGCCCCATTCCCGAAGGTGGGTCAGCGTGTCCTCGCGCCAGCGTGCGGCCATGCGGGTCGTGACGATGTGAACCTCGTCGCCACGGTCGAGTGCTGCGTGCAGCAGCGGCATTGTATGGGGGTTGACGCCAGCAGGAACGGTGTCCTCGATGTCACCATTGGCATCGCGGATCACTCGGGTCCATACCAGCGTGTCGTCAAAGTCGAACGATACGATGGTCATGATCTCAGCCTCCTTCCGGCTGGGGTTGGTTGATAGGTGTTGTCGTCGGGGGAGTAGCCACACTTGTGGCATCCCTTCCCAACGGTCTTGATGATGCAGTCACCGGGAATGAAGGTGACCACGTTCTTGATGGCCTTCTTCTTCCCGCACTGCGGGCAGTTGGTCTTGATAATCATGAGACCTCCTCGCTTGCTTACGGAAACCGAAGCCCGGATTAACGGGCCAAAAAGATCGCCCGTGCCCGTTAATCCGGTACTGGGTTCCCGTAAGGAGTTGCCCCCCCTCTCTCTCTTTCACAGGGCTTCGTCGAGAAGCCAACTGGAGTTTCAATGCGTACTTTCATCATCGGTGACGTTCACGGCATGGCCGTCGAACTGTCCAACCTCATGACAACCCTCAACCCGTCGGCTGACGACCACATCGTCTTCGTAGGCGATCTCGTGGACAAGGGCGACGACTCCGTCAGTGTCGTCGGCATGGTCCGTGACATGGCAGAGAACGAGCCGTTCTCTGTGGTGCTGGTCGAAGGCAACCACGAGGACAAGCACAAGCGGTTCCGTCGGAACCTGACCCTGCGGCCCGAGGTCGCTGCCCAGCAGGCCGAGCGTCAGCCCGAGTTGGCTGCCATCACGGCTGGCTTGTCCAAAGAGGACATGGCCTTCTTGGACACGGCAGTGCCGTTCCACCGGGTTGTCGAGCACGGCATCTTGGTTGTCCACGGTGGCATCCCTGGCGACATGATGACCTTCCCGCAGTCCGTCGAAGAAGCCATGGCCTTCACAGGCAAGGCGAAGCGTCGGATGGAGAAGATCCTGCGTACTCGCGTCATCGACGCGGAGACTGGCAAGTTCATCGGGTTGGGCAAGGAAACCGAGGCTGACCCCTTCTGGGCCGACGTCTTTGACGGACGGTTCGGACACGTTGTGTTCGGACACGAGCCGTTCATGGACGGAGTGGCCCACTTCCCCCACGCCACGGGCATCGACACAGGTGCTGTCTTCGGCGGTCGCTTGACGGCGATGGTCGTGGACGCCGATGGGGAACGGTCCTTCGTGTCCGTGCCCAGCCGGAAGATGGCCGAGCCTCGTCAGGTCTGACATTTTCGGGGCCGGGTCGTTAATCGACGACCCGGTTCCCGTACCTTTACACAACCCCTCACCCACGCCTTCCGACGAGGAAGCAAAAGGATTCCCCATGAGCATTATCTGTACCTCTTTCGCCGCAGGGCGACACTTCGACCCCACTTTCAGTGGGACGAGGATCAGCAGCCACACGGCTGCCGAGTTCGACGCCGCCCTTGCTGGTGTCGAGATCATCGAAGGCGAGACCGAGGGCTTCCTCCGGCACGTCTTCGTCCGTAACTTCACGGATGCGCTCGCTGGTGTGGCCCGGATCACCCCGGAGAACGAGCACCTTCTCCGCACCCGCTACCACGCTCGCCGCAGCGAGGAGTTGCCCGTCCTGACCCGCTGGTTCCCTGCCGGGACCGTCGAGGTCACTCGATGCGAGTGGTTCCACCTCGTCCTCTACTCCCGCGAACAGTGCGCGGCAGAGGGTCTGCCTGTCGATGCCGATTGGGGCATCGTTGCCATCAACTCGGCTACGGCTGCCGAAACCAGTCCTCTCGGACCTCTCGCCCAGATGCGGAACGCGCTGGGCATCGAGCAGGGCGGCAACGGCCAGCCTCTGGACCTCGACGAGTACGCTCGCGGAGTCGCCTACTGGAGCGAGTGGGCGACAGTCGGCGGCTGATCCAAACCGCTGCCCGTTAATCCGGGCTTCGGTTTCCGTAAGTATATGAAGGGGAGGCGTAGTGCCTCCCCTGCCCCCATCCATTCAACCTTCCCATGCCTCATCGAGAGGCCAAAGGAACCCAATGCCTACACCTCGTGGACGCGCTTATCGTCGCGCTCAGTCCGCTCGCGCTTATGCTCGTGCGGATCATCTTATTCGCACCATCCTCGGACATCGTGCCGACGACTCCAACGAGTTCGCTCTCGATCAAGATTACGTGGATCGTCTGGTTCGTATGTACTCCGTAGATCGCGCTCATGGTCGTTCGTGGGACTACTTCCCCGCTCGCCCTCGTGATCAACGTGCCGCAGAGGACGCTGCCGATCAACTGGCCGAAGCCGGACTCACCCACAACCCCCGCAACACGTTGCAGGGCACCTACCGAGGCTGACATGACAACCCTACAAATGTCCCTACAGGTCGGAGACATTGTGGCCTGGAGTCCCCTACATGGTGGCACAGGCCACGCAGTCGTGACCCACGTTCTCCCCGTCCTGGGCGAGTGCCGCAGGCTGTTCAAGGCGTGCCTCAACCGGGATGGCCGCTGCCCCTGCTTCACAGGGCTGATCGAGTGGCTCTCTGTTGAAGAGATCAACGGACCCGAACGGGCATCGGAAGAACCGATGCCGAAGTGGACCGAAGGCAACGCCCTCGCAGACGGATCAGGCAAGTCGATACCCTCCCTGGTTCACCGCCCGCAGGGCGAGTTCACCGTCGAGAGGGTCAAGGTGGTCACCATCGAAGACGTGGACAACGAAGCCTGTCGCAAGCACGGCATCGAGCCTGCCTGGGACACCATCGGTGACGATTGGGATGTCCAATGCGATTGGGAACCCGAAGGTGACGATTGGGGCGAGTGCCCGCACGACGGCTTCCCGTTGAACGACCACGCCCGCCACTTCGCCCGGATGTCCAACGGAGAGGTTCACTGCCTCGCCTGCGCCGTCCATGAAACCCTGAAGGAGGCACCCGATGACGAATAACGCCACCGTCACCGTCCAGCGCAGCACGCCGGACGGCATCATCGACATCACTGTCGCCTTCGCTCTGCGCGGAGGCCAGTGGTTCTTCACCCACATCCTCGACGAAGACGGGAACGAACTCGTCCTCTCTGAAACCGAGGAACTACTTGCCCGCAGCCTCGTGGCGGCGGGCGTTGACGAGACTGGCCGATAGGCCAACCCACCGGAGGCAGGAACCTCCACATCCACCGTGCCCTATCCTGCCAGACACACCTGCGCCCCCACTGACCTCTGGTCAGTGGGGGCGCGGTTTCGTCGTTTTTGCCGCAGATTTCTACGGGGTCAGACGTTGCACTCTTTGATCTGGCGGTCGATGTACCGCTTGAGGGTCATCAGTTCCTTCGTCGTGCGGTTGGGGTCATCAATGAACCGGGGGTTCTTCTTCATGCGCTGCACAGGAGGGCGCATCTTCTTGGCAATCTCCTTTGCCATGCTGCTTGCAGGGAGATCAGAGGTCAGAGCCGCCAGCCCTTCCAGGGCGAGCAAGAAATCTTGAGCATCGTCCTGCTGGACTTCCGCGAGTGCCGTGACGATCTGTTCCGACATGCTTCGCAGAGCGGGGACGCACTGAGTGATGGACTGGGTGCCCCATCCGAAGCCCACGTCACGGTCCAGACCCACAGGGTACTGACCCACGGGACGAGACTTCATGGCGTCAGAGTAGCCGCGTGGTCCGAGGCGCTTGCGCTTCTCTTTGTCGAGTAGCCCCTGTGCCTGCCTCTCAACGAGACCATGCTTGTCGTACTTCTTGCCATCCACGCGGGGTCCGCTAACCGGACCAGAGTCCGTCAAGGCACCCCAACGCCGCAAGTAGGACCAGGTGCCGTCGTCGGCGGGTACGATCTTGCCCTCGTAGAACTTGCTGTTGTTCTTCCCGGCGTCGATCTTGTAGGTCATGAAGGCATGGCCGTCACGGAGTTCCTTCGGGGTCACGAAGTGCGGACGGTGGGCAATCTTGACTAAGCCTTCGGCAATCAGGATTCGTTTGAGGCGGTTCATGTGATCTCCTAATGGCCCGCGTAGGGGGAGGTTTCGTACATAGGCTTCCCGCTCCACTTTGAGGCACGGATGGAACTGTTGATCTTGACGGACCCGCTGGTGCTGACCCGCTTCTTTTCGGTGGTGCTGCCACGCTTCCACTTGCCCTTGGCAGGCACAACGTAGATGGCGTGGCCACTCTCACGAACGGCCTTCGACTGGACCTCTCGGAGTTCCACGCTGGCCTTCCCCACGACCCGAGTGATCTCATAGAAGTTCACGTTGGTCTGGTCGTAGCCCCAGGAGGCGGAAAGGATGTCTCCGACCTGAAGGCCGTGCTGGAAGTTTTTGGCGTCCTCACGGGCCTGAGCCTTTTCCTTGGCTTTCCGCTCGTAGTAGGAGGCCAGGTCGTTCACCTTGCGGTCACGGGTGGACTCCTTTGTGTGGTACTCCCACGCCAGGGCGTTCTTCGCCCGCTTGGAGCCTGACCCCATGAGCAGGTGGTACTTGGTGTAGGCATTGCCGGTGCGGTTATGAACGTGGTCTGTGTCCCACCGCCAGACGCGGAGAGCACCATCAGCGAACTTCTCCTCGCGTGCGCCCTCTTTCTCTGCCATTGGGATCATGTAGGAGAGGGCAGGCATGTTTCGCCCAGCGGACTTGATCAGACCCTCGGAGGCCAGAATACGCCGTAGGCGGTTGCGGTCGATGCTCATGTCTGGCCCCAGAAGGCTTCCGAGTCCTTGTCAGTGGTCTCGGCTGGTGTGTGGTCACCCAACACCCAACACACTTCCTCGTCGGTGAGGACAGTCTCGGGAGTCGGAAATGGGATCACGTTGTTCATGGGGTACTCCCGTCTGCCCCTTCCGTAGATATAGGCGGGCTACCGACAGGGGTTGTGCGAGTCGGAGTGGCGGTGATCCCACCCTCGACCTCCTGGCTCAACTCCAGAAATCTGCTCTTGCCGAGGTCCACCTGCGCCGCATCGAACTGGATGCGCGGCGCATCGAGATCAGCCAGCATCGTGTCCATCTTGTGCAAGAAGGAGGGGCCGTCCACATGGTTCCCGGAAACACTCTCGCCTGTCCGCATGTATGTCCTGATCTCGTTGGCCATGCCGTCGTAGGCGTTGTAGGCGTTGAGGTTGGACTCGATGTTCTTGTCGATGCTCATCAGTGCTGGGAAGCCCCCGAAGAAGGCTGCCGCACAGATCAACCCCATCATCATCCCCTTGCCCCACGAGCCAAGATCATCGAAGCCCTTACGGACCACCCCGAACACACCCAGCGCCAGCATGGTCCCGGCCCAGAAGGCCGTGCTCAGGAACCCAAACTGGTACGTCTGGAACGTCCGGCTGATCTCGTAGTGGTGCTGGGCACGTTGCTGCACCAACGTGAGGTGTTCAACCAGCCGTCCGCAGACCCCATCTGGTAAGGATTCCAGGCAGATAGCGATGTTCGTGGTGACTTGAGGATGGCGCTCGACGTACCAGGGCAAGGTCCAAGCATCGAGAAACATCACGGTGGTCCAGAAGAACCCGTGGCTCACGCCCATGAACAGCAACGTGGGGGCAACCAGCCCCACGCCGTCCTTGTTGGTGAACTCGATACAAGACTTGATCCACCCCATGAGCCGACCCCACGCAGAGGAGACGAAAGAGCAGAAGCCTCCCCACCACTGTGCTACCCGCCCCTGATCAGTTGGCGGCACGGATATAGCCTGTGGTCACAACCGGGCCGAGGATCTGTGAACCCCCCTCAAGGATAAACTCAGAGCCGTCCAGAGGAGCGCCCCCGGCCAGGAGAGATCTGGTTGCCAAAGCGGTCAAGCCACCCCACGGTCCCAGTCTCGACGCAGTGACCGTTGCGTAGTCCGTCATCGTGTAGGCCGCACCGCCGTGTCCGTTCGCCGTAGGCGCAGCGTCCGGGTTGCTGGGAACAGGCTCCGCGTAGGTGGGAGGTACGTTGTCCCCCATCGTGGTGTCGATGCTGAGGTCTTCCGTGCGTGGGGTTACGTCCTCCAGGCGCAGCGTGAAGTCCTGGTTGATGCCCATCCCGCCTTCGGGGGGCTTCCCAGAAGGTCCCCGCTGGTTGGGGTACAGGATCGCGGTGCCTGGACCGAGGTTGCCCCCCAGGATGTTCCCACCGCTCGCTGTGAGGACCGTGGCGGGGTTGAAGTGGGAGGCTGACCCTGTGATGGAAGGGGAGCCTTTCCAGGGGCCAGCAGGCCCTTCTGGGACCGAGAAGGCGTTGGCGGTGAAGTGCCCGTCCACCTCAATGTGCGAGAGGCCCAGTCCAGGACCGGGGCCGTCGCAAACCGGGGTGATGTGTACAGACTCACCGTCCTCAGTCGTGCAGAACTGAAGGTCCGCGTAGATAGAGTCGGCAGTGTCCGTGAACGTGACCACACGGTAGGGGTCGTTCAAGACCAGAGACTCTGCTTCGTCCAGGACATCTGCGGGATCGTTGATGATCCCACCGGCTTCGATTTCTCGGTCAGCGGGTTGGTCCAGGTCTGAGGGAATCGGAGGAGTGCCCTCGTTGAGCACCGTAACCGTCTCGTCGATAGGCTGACCGCACAGGTAGGTCTGAGTGACGGGCTTACTGACGGCAAAGGTCACCGTGACTGGGTACTGGGCGGCTGGAAGCGCAACCGACGAGTTGAACTGAAGGTTCTGGGTGGCTTTGTTGAACGAGTAGTTGGCGGGGGCGACTACCGCACCGTCCACCTGCACCACGAACACTCGATCCGCGTAGATGTCGCTGTCAGGGACGTAGACCAGGTAGGGCGTCCGCGATGTGATGGTCGCGGTCTCAGGCGTGACATCGAGGTTGTACTCTCCGCTGGTCAGCGTGAAAGCACGGTTGAGGATCATGCCCTGCGGAGCAATCCCGAAACCCTCTGGTCCACCCCGAACCCGGTAGCGAACAGAGTCCCATCGCTGTTGGGTGATCGCACGACTGTCGATTGCCCCAAAGGCCACAGCCCCGCGTGAAGTGTCCCGAGGGGGGAGATCCCGGTACTCGACGTTGATCCAAGCCGCTGATGGGTCCGTGGTCTCAGTGGCAAAGTCCTCTGTGGCTGTTGGAGGCAGGGGCAAGTCTGGGCGGTAGACGGAAACACCCCAGGTGGGGTCAAGGAACATCCGCACCCGACAGAGGGAGGTCCAGTCCATCTCCACGAACACACCTGGATTCACTGTGCTGTTGGGATCTCCCACACTGCTGTCTGTCCGAGGGATGCGGTAGGAGTCGATGTCACCGACGGTGCCGCCCCGAAGAAACACACCAAACGTCTTGATGAGGGGCGGAAGATCGCCCAGCGTTTCGGTTCGCAGAGGGACCACAGAAAGGGAGTCCAGGACAACACTGCATGTTCCTGACCCCAGGAACCCGAGAAATGCCCCAAAGTAGTCGGAGGGCGCAGTGCCTGAGGTGGAGAAGCCCGAGAAGGGGGTGCTTCCAATCATCACGTCGTCAACAACGACCACAACCAGATCTGCAACAGGATCGCAGAGCACTCGATAGTTGTGGAAGGCTGCGTCGTCCCACGCGAACGCAAACGAGGCCACCACCACTTCGTCGCGGTCCCTGAGTTCCACGACCTTGTTTAGACCGGACTCTCCCAGACTTACCGCGACGAGGCGTTCCAGTTCGCTTGAGGGAAGGGCAATCGCGGCCCCAAACCCGATGCCGATGCCCTTAGTGCCGAGTGTGGCGGATTCAACGGAGAGGCGACCTTCAATGATCCCCCCGATGTCCTCCGTAGCGTTGGAGAGTTTGGGGGCTACCTTCTGCCACGAGCCACCATCCGTTGCAGCCTTGGTAATCTCAAGGGTCTGACCTCGCACAAAGACTGAACTGGCGGGCGGTTGCGGAGAGGGTGTTGACTCCCACCCCGCGTCAACAGGAGACAAGAGGCCGGACAGGGAGGCGTGAGGTCGTTCCTGAAGGAGAGAGTTGCCCGCGCTGGTGGGGTGAATCCAGAGTGTCTGGACACTTGCTTCGCGCTCCGTGTTCCAGATACGAAGCGCGGCATCCCCGCTACCGAGAATGGCGGAATCCAACTTCAAGGTGGCTTCAGAGTCCACCCGAACCTTGGGGGTGATGAACGGCTCTGCTCGCTCATAGAAGAACTGTGTCTTGACGGGGCTTCGGTCAGAGGTGGCTTTGAGGAGCAGTTGGTCCGCAGTGGAGTCAATGATCCCGGTTCCGAACCCACCCACGATGTACCAGGGATCATTGGGATCCTCTGGTGGGGTCACGTTCATCTCGGTCAGGGCCGTGATGCCTTGTGCGGTCTGGAGGAGCAACCGTGGGGTCGAAGTGTACTGGGTCAGATCCCACACTGAAGTGGAGGTGGCCCTCCGACTCAAACTCCCCCAGAAGACCACTCCCTTCTCGGTGGCCGGAAGAAGGAGTGACGTTTGAGCAGGAAAGGGGGCGACTTCTGTTTGGCTCGCCACCAGCCCTGCCACGCCTCCTCCGAGGTGTACGTCAACACTCCCGGTAGGGAACTGGCTGTCCAGCCGAAAAGAGATGTAGTTCGTGGTCCAAAGGGTTTCAAACAGCACCTCAAAGGTGTTGTCCCCGAACCCATCAACCGAGGCAGGCAACTCCGTCGTCAGTGTGATGAGGACTGATCCATCGGTGTCGAGATCAAGCCCACACTCCGCGATGGTGTACACCCCTGCTTGGGCACCACTTGCCACCCGGAACCTGTGACCGTTGACGACACCAATAGGCAGATCTTCGTAAGCGATCCGAATGACCGTTTGAGAGACCCCAGTCGCCTCCGCGCCGGGGCCAATCGTCCATCCTTCTTCAAGGTGGGGAATGTTGGCGTCATCCAGAACACCGACATGAGAAACCCCATCGACCACCAGGGCACCCACAAAGACAAGGTGAGCACCGTCATGAAGGCCACAGCCCACCCCGGTGAAGACCCCGTCTGCGTCATACTCTGCGACACGGAAGCGGGCTGAACTAACGACGTGAGTATCAAGGGAAAGGTCTACCCCCCTCTTGTAGAAGGCAGCCGTTCCTCTCCCATAGGGGCCAGAGGAGTCGTCCACCAGGACATAGGAGGTTGCCCCCGCCTCCCCACTATCCACACCGTCCAAATCCCAAGGGGTTTCGGCGTTAGGGGGGGTGGTTCTTCCATCAAACACCCCACTTTGCTGCAAGCAATCCGCACTTAGCCCCCCTACTGAAATAGCATGGGGGTCTCGGTTGAGAAGTAGGGTCGTTGGGGCGTTGAGGATGGCACTGTAGTCCTTCTGCCACCCGATGTACTTGTGCCCCACTCTCTTAGGGGAGGGACGGCTGTAGGGGCCGAGGGCCACACCCATAGGGAAACGGTTGGTCTTAGTGGCTCCTGTGCTCCCTGCCGGGAGGGGGGATACCGACTCCGCGTCATGGCCAACAGCCCGGTCCCAGGTGTTGAGGGTCAGTCCCCGTGTGTTCAACCCAACCAACTCCATCGCCGGGTTGGAGAACCAGATGTAGTCCACGTCCACTTTGAACGTCCCGCTGACGGCCAGGGGGATCGGAATCAACGGATAGATTTCTCCGACGTAGGGATTGACCCCAGCGACGTCGATGACCCCACCATCGAGTCTGACCTCAACGTCCTGCTTGGTAGCGGGAGCCGCATCGCCCCAGCCCCGGACAAGAGGGCCGTACCGAGTCTTGAGTCTGTCATTCGTGAGTACAGAAGACCCAGTGAACGACACGGGGACACCGTGAATGAAGTTCCAGGCGCTGGTAAACAGGGTGAGACTGGAGGACAGCCCCATCTTTGCCAGGCGGAACAGGCTCACCTTGTGGGAGGTCGAGAACACGAAGGCGGTGCCCGCGCCGTAGACGGCGGCTCCTGTGGCAGACGCTGCTGGGAAGGTGTTGACGGGAACCCCGTCAAACACAACCGAGTAGAAGTCTCCCTTCTGGTTCCGAACCAGGGAAAGAGAGTGGCCGGTGCCCACATCCCAAGCGGCCAACGCTGTGGACGAGTAAGCCCCAGATACGATCTGGATGACCTTGACCCCAGCCACATCGGCCAGCGCCAGGTCTACCTGGATGGCCCCATCGGATACCGAGAAGGTTGCCAAGGTGGAGTTCACCACTGCGGGGCTGATTGTCGTGGCCTGAAGATCGTAGGCGATCCCGGCACGGTAGGTGGTCCCCGGCACCATGCGCCCAGAGGTGTCCCCGAAGGACCACCCGTACTGGACCGCTAACTCTTTGGTGAGGACCAGACCCGTGTTGGAGGGGGTGCTTGATCCTGTGCCGATCTCAGCACCAGTGAACGAAGGATCGTCGTCGGGTAGCAGTGCTCCTGAGTAGGAGTACGCCGTGCTTGGCCCAACCGTGAGGTCGTAGACCGCGCTGGTCATCGGGTGGACGTCGAGTGCAACTCGCGATGGGACCAACACGTTCTGCGTGGCTGACCCGAGGGTTGGTGTCACGGGGTAGGTCGTCGTGATCCCGTAGGAGGATGTGTCGTCAACGCCAGGAGTGAACTCCGCTTCAGTCAGGAGGGGTTGGGGTTGGTTGGGGAGCGTAACGGAGGCGAAATCAAGAAGTACAGTGCGCCCATCATCCGGCGAATCCAGGCTGACGCTGACTGCAACCTCGTCTCCGTGGGCATAGAAGACGGCACTGTTGGTCGGGGGTGGTCCAACTGGGTTCCCTGCGATGTCCGTCGGCCCAGTGACGGTGACGGTGTATTGACCCCCGAGGGTTGATCCCGTGTGGGTGACAATGACTGAGGAGAAGCCCAGACCAGAAGGCGTGCCCAACGCCACCGAAGTAGGGGAGGTAGCCGCACCGAAGGTCGATGCTCCACTCGTGGCCTCAACAAAGACATACGAGGCGGGGTTGGTGAGGGTTGCGTCCCCCAGCATGTCCTCGTTGAAGAAGACCTCGACCCGGTAGCCGTCCAGAGAGGTAGCACCAGTGACCCGAGGAGGCGTGATGTCCACGGAGCCATAGGACGCGAGACCATAAGGAGCACCGCCGTAGCCGCCTGTGACGGGCACAGGAAGGCGAGGGAAGACTCCAGACCCGTAAGGGGAGTATCCGTAAGAGGCTCCCCCGTACCCGAGGCCACCGAAAGTCAGTCCTGGCAGATAAACCGGCACGCAGCCTCCTACGGAATGGGTACGCCACCGTTCAAGGTCACGAGGAGAGCCGCCATACGGTCAAGGGCGTTAGTCAGGGTGTTGTCGCCGCCTGCCGCCCACGTCGCGTTGCCCGCCGGGGTGTTGCCCGCATAGTAGTCGCCCACCAGAGGAACGTGGTCGGGCCACGTTCCGGGAGCCATGACCTGACCGTTGAAGCCGCCGAGTGTGGAATCCACGCCAGCCCCACTCTCGGCCAGGAAGTAGATTTCTGCGGTCGGTCCCTTCGCCACTGTGGTCAGGACGATGGGATCACCGGCAGGGCCATTGGTGGTCACCACCCCAGTGGCGGCGAAAAGCGCATGAACGGCAGCAAGGTTCTCACCGCCAGCAAAGGTCACAACCAGGGGACCGGAGTTGGTCCCGAAAGTAACGTCACCCGCGATCATTGGATTCGTGAAGTTCGCTGATGCTGTAAGGGTCGGTCCGGTGCCTGTGGACTGGTCCACAAGGAACACCTGACCAGCGGCCCCTGCTGCTGACTCGCCCGGCACCAGGTAGATGTCCCCGGACGCGCCACCACCACCGTCCTGCGCGGTGCCTCCCTGGAGGTACACGGACCCGGCGTCCACAGCCGAGAGGGCGTTGCCGCCCATGAGGAGCACACGCCCGGTGTTGGTCCCCTCCTCAGCAGGCTTCGTGCCCAGGATCAGATTGTAGTTGTGATCCTGGGGGAGTCCGGTTGCGTTGCCCATGACCCAGGCGTTGCCACCATAGGGGGCATCGTTGGCCCAGATCTCGTGACCGAGCCGGATCACCGGGCCATTGTCGAAAGGGTTGGGGTCGAGGTTGATCTCAGGCTTGTTGATGGCCCCCAGTTTCACGGCTCCGACGACATCAAGGTTCCCGTTCGTGTTGTCAGGGGGGATGGGGTCAGAAGGTGCGACTGCGTCAACGATCTGAACCGCACCGATGTCAGCGGTGATGGTGCGGGCTGTCCCTGTCGAGCGGTACGCATCGTCCAGCGTCCGAACCGCAGCCGCATAGGTGTAGATCTCATCGAGGGCTTCTTGGACATCGGAAGCAACCAGAGGGACTGGATGCCCTGCTATTGCATTGTCGTAGAAGATGGTGTCAGCCGGAACACTCGCTTGCATGACAGCGGTGTTGTGTTCCGTGATTGTCCCGTGTGCCGTCGCCCCCAGTTTGAAGGCCGCGACCCCTCCAATGTTGTCGTCGTCGATGGACACGTCCCGGAGATACGAAAAGTTGGCCTCAAACGAAAGGTTCCCGCCAGTACCCACACCTCCCTCGTTGACCCCAATGAGGCCCGAGGTCACCGAAGTAAAGAGCACCAGGGTGCTCTCTGCCAACGTGTTGATGGCGTAGGTGCCACTCGCCTGGACCTCACAGTCATCCAGAATGACCTGAGAGAGATCACCCGCCAGGATGATCGACTGTCCGGTGAATACACACCTCTCGGCCTTCAGGCCGCAACTCGCCCCCACCTGCACCCCGTAGTCCAGAGGCACGGCACCGTTGCCAATGGCTCGGGTCTCAACAAGATCGAGGGAGCCGTTACCTGTGGTGGAGATCTGACCTCTGGTAGTGCAGCGATAGAGAGTAAGACTCCCGCTGCCGGACTGAGTGAGCACGGGAGTAGTAACGGGAGGCTGCTTCAGTTCAAGGTCTGCCACGCAGGTGTACTCGCCCGCACCTGGGAGGGCGGCTGTGTGGCCCGCGACCGAGGCGCACTGAACAAGCACAATGTCCGTCCTCGTGCCTCCAGGCCACCCGAAGACATGGACGTAAGGCGCGAAGGCTACGTCCTCCTGGTAAACCCCCGGACGAACCAACACGACCCACGGCGTACTTGACGTTGGGACTTGAGCAACCGCGTGGTCGATGGCCGCCTGGATGGTCGTGAAGTCCCCAGTTTCAGGGTCCACGTAGATGACCCTGCCACTCGCCGCCGAGGTCTTCGCGAAGCCCAGCAGAGTCTTGAGGTTGAAGTTCTGCTCGTCAGCCCATCCATCGAAGGTGGCGTCGGTGGGCACCTTGAGGGTGTCATACCGCTCACCGGCTGCGACCAACTTGAGAGCACCAAAGGCCGTGAGTGCCCGCAGTCGAACGAACTGCTCCGAGGTGCCAGTCCCATCCGTGAACGCGAGGCGGATCAGGTAGGGGCCGTCCACATCTACGGTGAAGGTGCCGGGGTTCTGGAGGATGGCCTGCTCAGTGTGCGTCGAGGAAAACACCGCCGACGAGCCTTCGGGTTTGAAGGCGATGGACCACTGGTAGGAGGTGCCGACGTTGAGAGATCTGACGGTGACGAGGTCCCCGATAGCGAGATCATTCCGGCTCACGCCGGTTTTCAGGTCAACACCGTCTCGGAGGCTTTCAATGGAAGCAACAGCCATCTGGTAGACCTCTCAGGGGGGTGGAAGGGTGTTCGACCCTACCCCCTGCGAGGTATAGGAGAGGTATCGCTCAGGGTTAGGACGCCGGGGACTCGATGTAGCCAACCCAGACCTGACCCGCGCCCTGAGTGGGCACTGCCGTCTCGCTCACTTGGACATGGATGTTCATGGGAGCACCCGTAGTAGCCTGTGCGATCATCGGCAGTTCAAAGATCGCGACACCACTGTCGAGATCCACCCCAGTGCCGTTTGTGATCTCTGTGCCCCCCGCCGCCGACCAGCCCACCGTGATGGTATTCGGCCCGTTGTCATAGGCCCCAGTCACGTTGACGCGACAATCCACGATGTAGGAGTTGTCCGGGAATGTGGTGGCAGAGGTGAAGTCGAACGTACCGGGGCCGCCTCCATCGAACTGGAAATCGACCTTGAACCACTTGACACCATCCGTGCTGCCCGCGAGCGCGGAAATCGCACTACGGGTCATGCACGAGTTATTGTCAGTCGCATCGTTCAGAACTCTTAGAGGAACGTAGGCGCTGTCAGCCATGTCCCTGGCAGCGATACAGGAGGGCGCAGTGGTCCCTGCTTCGTGCTTGAGTGCCACGCCTCCGGTGTTCCCGGCGGCATCCACAACGAAAAGGTTGTCGGTAGTTCCCGATAGTTTCTTGTACGTGGCCATGATTCCTCCGGTGGATGTGAGCCTTCACCTATAGAGGGTGAGATAGACGGGCTACCGAATCAAGGTGCTGGGTTCTCGACATACTTAGCGATGATCGTCAAGGCACCAACAGTCCCAACGCCACCATAGGTGAGGGTCAAGGTCGCAGGGAGACCTCCTCCAGAGGTGTTTTGATCCCACAGGGTCACGATGTAGCGACCGGCAAGGGCTACATTGGAGTCCCCTGCGGCCATGTACCTGTCCGCAGTTGCACCATCCCCCACTTCTGCTGACATCGCAGCGCCGTCCCAAACGGCGCTGACAAGGACCGACATCTCGGTGACGTAGGCGTTGTCGGGGATTTGCGACGTGGCGCTGAAGGTGTCGGGGGAAGCCCCCGACAGCATGGCCTGGTTCACGTCAAAGGCGATGTACCGCTCGGTGTTGTTGTTGGAGGCTGCTGTTTCCAGGGCGAGGAGGTTGGAGTTCTGCTCGTTGGCCCAGCCCTCGATGTCCACGTCTACTGGGATCACACCGCTGGAGTCCCTGCGCTCTCCTGCGGCTACCAGGTGCAGACCCAACGTAGAGGTCAAAGCCCTGAGCCTGACGTACTGCGTGCTCTCGGTAGCCAGCCCCGCATCCACCACCAGGCGAACGAGGTACGGGCCAACCAGGTCTACTGTGAACTGCAAGGGGCCAGCAGTCGTCACGTCGGCAGGAGGGATGAGGACCGCACCGCTGCCCTCGGGGACGAACACCAGAGTCCACTGGAAGGTAGTCCCACCCGCAATAGCAGTCAGTTGAACGACATCATTGACCGCCAGATCATCTCGACTGGCGTTGTCCACAGCCGCCTTGGGCACTGGGGCAATGACCTCACTTCGGATTTCTGCTGCCATACGGAGTCTCCTCGGAGTGACCTTACCCCCACACAGGTATAGGAGACTCACCGGGAAGGCCCTGTTCGCGCCGCAATCTTTTTCAGCCCAGCCCGGTAATCATCTTCTCGTTTCGCGTATGAAACGAAAGGAGAAGGTGATGGTCATTTACACAGACATAGGCTTTGCCCCGATCCCCGAGGGATGGCCGCTTGAAAGAGCGGTTGAGATCCTGCGCTGGGCCGGGCACACCGTCCTTCGCATCGAAGTCGATGGCAAGGACGTCTCCTTGCCAGAGCAGGCCGCATGATTGACATGAACTCTGGGGTGCCTTCCACCCGCTACTGCTTCTGGTGGAAGGAGGGGAACAAGGTCCGCTACACCTACGGTGACGAGGAGGACGAGGCTCCTGGCGATTGGACTGCGACCCGTGAGGGTGCCGAGGAGGTCCAACGTCGTTGGACCCTGTTCAATGTCATCACCAAGGACACGGAACAGGGAATCCTGGAGAAAGAGGTTCCTGTCTACAAGGTGCTTGAGAGCACTGAGAAGGGCGTCATTGTCCACCTCAACGAGGAATACGGCTACAGAGAGTGGTTGTGGCAAACCGGAATGTCTACCGAAGAACTCATTGAGTGGTGGAGCAACCTGGAAACGGTAAACCCTCACTTCATGAACCCCAGCAAAACACTGCCGGGCGAGTTGCGCCAGGTGTGGGGGGTTTCGCCGCGTGAGGTCGTGGTAGAGGTTGATCCCGTCGAGGGGGGAGGCCACATCTACGTCCAGAACCCCTCGGGTTGGTCAGCCCACCTGCACATGGATGATGACTCTTTCCTACGGCTGCCCGGAGGTAAGACGCTACACCACAAGGGGTTCAAAGATGAGAGGTACGAGGAGGGCGACCCCAGGAGAGGTGGGAACAGGGGGGTATAGTGCCTTTGTCGGCCATCCGGTCGGCATACACACAACACAACACACACTGGAGGAAGCAATGGCTTCTCAAACCCCTGATGGACAGATGGCAGCAATCAACGAAGAGATCCAGGCCGCTATGGCGAGAACTGGACGCAACCCCTACCAGATGCGCTTTGAACTGCTGCATCTGGCAAAGGACATCCTTGAAACCAACGCGCACATGGCGCGGGATGACAAGGCCCAGGACCGCAAGACCTTCTACACCACCGCAGAAGTGATCTCGACGGCGAAGGAACTCAACGCCTTCATCTCCAACAGGTAGGGACAGATGCCAGCCAGTGGACGATACATCACGATGGCGGCGGTATTGGATGACCCTCTGAACCGTGCCATCGCGGAACGTGAACTGGCTCGCAGGTCCAGACCATTGGAGCGAGGACTCGTACCACCACCCATCCCAAAGGTGGGTGGTGGTTGCGTGTTCCTTACCATGCGCGAGTTTCAACGGCGGCCCCTGAAGTCACACCCCAGGTCCATCCAGGACACAGACTTCCTGGCCGATGTTTTTGAGGGATCGGAGGGTTGGTGGGTCGCCCTCTCCGACCAGTCTGAGGCGGGACCGTTCCCGGCGGCAGCAACAGCCCAGGAAGCCGCGAAGAACCTTCTTATGGAGGAAGGGTACGAGATCCTTGGGGAAACGCCATGGACACAGGCGGATGTGAGTGCGTATCCCTTCACGTCCACGTTGCTCTGACTATACGGACTCCCGCAATGAGAACCGATGGGAGTACAAGTGAAATCCTTCTACCTTTACCGAACCGAAGACGAGTCCGGGATCAGCGGCACAGGTCGTGTGGCTCAGGGATTCGTCTCAGACAACGGCAAAGCGGCTCTTTTCTGGCTTTCCGCACACCCCAGTGTCACTGTCTACGACAGTGTGGGGGAGGTTCAAGCCATCCACGGACATAGTGGCAAGACCGAACTCCGCTACGAGCCTGACTTCAAACGAGCCTTCAACGAGATGAAGGAAGCCCTCAAGGGAGTATCCCTGCTGGACGCCGTAACCACCCGATTGCCGACAGAGGGTGCTGCATCCAAGATGCTGGACGACGCCGAATAGGTGGCTGCCTCGGCAGGGATCGAACCTGCGACACTCTGATTAACAGTCAGATGTTCTACCACTGAACTACGAGGCACCAAAGGAACGGGGAACGCATTCGGAACGGCGAGTCCAGGTGTAACAAGGTTCGTCTGGGTCCAAACCTACTTCCCGTAAGGCCTCACGATGGGCTTCAAGGCGCTTGTCCCCAGCCGAGCAGTCACAGAAGACGCGGATCACCCGGCCAACGGAGACCTGGCAGTAGCCGAAGCCACCACAATGCTGACATCGAGCGTCCATGTCACGAAGGATCCCTGGTCTTGTACCGAAACGCCACCCGCACAGGGTCGGGCAACGGGCTGAGATCAAAGGCGACGGGTGGAACCACAGTTCCAGAAGCGAACCTCAGACCCTTCTTCGCCTTGAGGATGGCGTACACATGCTTGCAGACCCAGTGCTTGCCTTTCGGGTCTTTGATGGACGGCGTTGAGGCCGTGCCCACAGGCCTTCCGTAGAGGTAGCCATTGGTCTTCGCCCAGTGCTCCGGGCCTTGCCAGCGGAAGTAGGGGCACGAGCAAGATACCTGTACAGGCATCTTGGCGAGGGCTTTGACGTTCCCCTTACGGATGCCCTTGAGCCTTACAGTGTAGGTCTCACCCTTCTCGCCCTTCACGTCATAGATAAGCATCCCGTGCTTCGGCAGAATCCGCTTCCGACGGAACTGGATGCCGTTGGAGCGTTGGACAATCTTCGGGCCACAGTTGCCCATGATCTGGTCAATCCTCGTGGCGACTCTGCTCTGGGCTGCCTGGACATAGGTGAGGTTGTCCTGGAGGGTCTGCTTCATCTGATCTGGGATCACTCTCGACGATGCGGGCGGCACATCTTGGGACTGGTCGGAGATCCCCGCACCAGGCTCTACACCCCCACGTTGATCCGGGGACATCGTCCAGGTTGTCGGGCCGACCGCACGGTAGTTCACGTCCTTGCCGGGCGACTTGATCTCGTTGTTGGCCGGGTTCCACTGGTCGTAGAGCATCACGGCACCTGCATAGAGAAATCGGGCGGCGACCTTCTTCGCCTCCGGGCGCTCGTACCGCTTCGGGCCTTTGCGGGTGTACCGGTTGGGGTTCTCTCGGTACTTTTTCTGGCGCTCCTGCATCTTCTTCTTGTGCTTGTACTTCGTGTGGTACCGCCTCAGCGCGTCGCGGTTGTCCTGGGCCTGGTTTCGGACGTGCCTTTTCGCCCGCTCCACCCTCAACTTTGTCACCTGTGTGCGCTGGGCCTTGCCTCCCTGCCCACCGGGCTGGTTCGGTGCAGAAATGTCCCCCTTCTCATAGGCAAGGAACAAGGCTGCCACGCGGGACGCCGATGGACCTTCATCCCTCAAGTTCAACCTCGCCATAGTACTTGTCGGGATCGTACAGGTCGGAGATGTCCGCGTTGTCCGCGTCTTCCTTTGACCTCTCATCGTGATCGAGAGCCATTGTGAAGTCGTTTGCTTCCCCACTCTGCGTGTAGCCTTGGGCCACCATATCGACGACAGACTCCATCTGGTCAGTGGACATTGATCCCAGGTCGTACTCACCCGCCACGCCGAAACAGTCCTCCTTGAAAGAGTCCGAGTCGGGATCACGGTCGTAGCGTCTGGCGCACTCTCGCACCAAGGCTTCGTCAACGTCCCCATAGGCTTCCGGGCCGAGTTCCACATCCACGAGGTTGAAAAAGGCGTCGATGTCCTCATCTGACGCAAACACAGCGATGCGGAGGAACAACTCCACAGGGATTGAGTCCAACTGGGACACGTTCGTTTCGTCCAACTCGATGGTGACCATGCCCGTCATAGGAGAGATTGAACGGACGTAGCCCCCAAGCATCTCAGGGCCGATCAGGAACGAAATGTCAGGGACCGTCAGCACTGATCCCGTGCGGTAGGCGTGAGCCACCCTTAGGGAACTCGCCACTCTGCGCTTACGGTTCATGCTGCGCCTCCTCTTTTGCCACTGCTTGTAGGCGGGTTTTCGCGAGTTGATCTTGCGCCAACGCTTCGCCCGCAACTTGTTCTTCGCCTTGTTTTTGCGGTAGTTCATCTGCCGCTTGTGCTTCGTGCGCCCGCGACTCTTGCGCTGGTACTTGCCGGGCCGCCACTTGGGTCGGTACGCCTGCTTCTCCATGGCCTCGTCGTCGTCCTCGTCGGAGGCGCTTTCAATGATGCGTCGGGTCACAGTGTTGTAGGTGTTGTTCGACGGATGCCCGTACTGCTCACCAGGGATGCCCAGCGTGCGAGGTTTGATGTCTGAATCAGGACCAGGTGTGTTGAACGAGAACTGTGGGATCACACGACCTGCTCCGCCTGGTGTAGCCGAGCCAGGCAGTGTCGTAGGCTTCTCCTGGTCCACGTCGTTGGGCAGCCCTTCCCAGGATTTCTGGGAAACATAGGTCTGGTAACCAGGGATGGGGTCTTGTCGGAGAGCGGCATACCGTAGTGCCACACGCTTCGGCAGCGTGCGGTTGATCCCGTGCTCAGGGTACTCCTTTGACCACCCCTCCCAAGTGTCCCCTGTGAAATGGGGGCAGTTGGCTTCGGGGACTGGGTTCACCACGAACTTCTTGCCGGGCCGGTCTCCCTTCGGGTACACGGTCCACACTCGCAGATCCACCTTGAGGCGGGGCTTCCCCTTCTTGTTCACGCCCTCCCAGTGATTCAAACCCTTCATCCAGAAGCCCAACTTGCTCCCCACCCACCTGATGTCCTCGCGGCTGGTGAGTTGCTTCTCAAGCCTGGAATCACCCCTGCGTTTCTGATCATTCATCTCGGTAAGGAACTCGCGCAGGCCAGCCTTCACTTCAGGAATGGTCACTGAGCGAAGATCCATACGGCGCTGGGCGTGGGAAACGATCTCCACCTTTACGAAGGTCTGCCCTACGGGGCCGATGTCCAGAGGGCGTGGGTAGACCGCATCCTCCTCAACATCCCGCCACGGCAACCCATTCTGGTGCTTGTCAATGAGGTAGTCCTGGACCTTCTCATTCCTCACCTTGTCGCGGATGCGCCGCTGAAGGTAGCAAGACCCTCCTGGATGGCCCAGTGCTGGATGAGGCACGGAACCCATCAGATAGCGCAGGACAAGTCGTTTGAGGTCAACAGCCACGGAGGACTCCAGAGGGTGTACCTCTCACGACCCATAGAGGGACTACCGGTAGCCTTCCAATAGGGGAAGGGGGTCCGTGGGCAAACACTTTCACACGCCCACAAGGAGACGCCCATGTTCAAACCCTACTACGTGCTGCCCTTGCTGGTGGCCTTCGCCTTCGGTTGTGGCGACAAGGACTCTGAGGACACAGGTTCCGAAGACACGTCCGCGCCCTCCGATACTGCCGATACTGCTGACAGTGGTGATTCCGGTGATTCCGGTGACAGTGGTGATTCCGGCGACACTGCTGACAGTGGTGACAGTGGTGACACTGCTGCTGAGTAGCGTGGCCCCCAGAACATCAAACCCCCTGCCGGGAATGTTTCTGGCAGGGGGTTGCTGCTTAGTGCAGGTGCGGGATCAGCAGGTGATGCGCCAGGTGATCGTCAGGCGGGCCGTGTTGGGCTTTGAGATCACACTGAAGGTCAGGTAGTTCCCGAGGATGTCGAGCAACGAAAGATCAACGGTCACATCCCGATTCGGGAACACGTTGGGGTTGGGGTTGGTGATTGCAGGGTTCGCACTGATGGTGCTCTGGATACCCATCTCATTCAACGGGCCAACAGCCTCACCCTCGTCGAAGGTGCAGGTGTAGTCCACGATGTTGGTCGGGATCGCTACCGCGTCCCCGTTGGCATCGCGGAACGTGGTGCTACTCCAGGGCTTCCGGGCGATTTCTGCGTTCAGGCGGCGCTGTCGGGGGTCCGGGGCATTGGGGGACAAAAGCGCCCCTTCTGCACCCGTACCTACCGAAAGCATGTTGAACCCGTGCGTCCGGGAATCAGGATCACGGAGCAAAATCGCTACAAGAATCCCGGCGTCAAGCGTGATGACGTTCTTGCGGTGCTCCTTGTGCAACACCTCCCCCGTGGAGCCGTCCACCATCTCGATGAACACCTCTCCCGTAGCGGGTGGGAGTGCGGTTGTATGCGTGAGAGCAAGGCCGATAGTGGCCTCCTCCCCCAACCGCTTGAACTTGTCGCGCTGAATGCTCATGGTCTCTCCTGTGAGCGAATCACTCAGGGAGTGGGTCAGACTTGCGGGCGAGGATGTGCTTCAGCACCATCTCCCAACCGCCAATAGCGGCGACACCAGCCACAAGTCCTTGGGACACAGCGTCCATCAAGGGAATCCCAGCCATGAGTGCTGCTGCAATAGCACCCGAAACTGCAACCCCAGAGGTCACCCAAGGTACGGCCTTGCCGCCCACCTTGTCCTTGAGTCCAAACTTGTTGGCGAACGCCACCAGTAGGGACAACAAGAAGCCGAGTACGAGTGCCCAGTTCTTGCTCTGGACTGCGTCCACAAGCAGGCTGACCTCATCAGATACTGCGTCAACAGCCTCCTCGACGGACTCAGGGGAAGCCTTGGCCTCCTCGGAGCCATCTTCGCTGGCTGGTGCTTCGTCCGCTGGTGCCTCATCCGCTGGTGCCGCTGCTTCAGCCGGGGCCGGAGCCTCGTCTTGGGCAAAAACCACCGGGGTGGAAAAGGACAATAGGAAGGCAAGTAGAACGTACCGCATAAGTTCCTCCATTGCCTTCAGGCAGTAGATAGGCTGACTAACGCCCGTGCTCTGCAAGGCGCTTGTCGAGGTGCTTTTTGACCGTTTCGGTCTCAATGGAACGGATGTAGGAGAGCACCGCAGGGATGTTACCGTACTTCTCACAGGCGATCTTCACCCGCTTTGCCCACTGAATCTCCATGTCCCACTGAAATCCGGGGATGAACTGTTGGATAAAGGACAGGCCGCCCTCGATCTCCTCGTCGTTGCCCACACGGGCCACGATGTTGCCTTCCTCAGCACCACCAATGGGGGTAGACCCCGCAGCGGTGAAGGCGCGAGCACGATCATCAGACCGGTCCCCCGAACCTTCCCCTGAAGGGCCAGCCTCTGGGATGCCTGCTGACTCCGCATCTGGAAGAAGATCAACAAGATCTTCGCCACCGCGTGCCTCTTGCACGTCCCCCGTAGCAACGGCCACCTTCTCCACGTCGATGCCAGTCTTGCCGTCCAGTGTGGCTACAACCTTCCGGTCATCCTTGCCGACCCGAATGGTCTTGGACTTCGCTGAGGTCTTGATCTTACTGACCACGGTGCCCTCGTCCTCATTACGTTTTCTTCCCGCATCGGTAGCCTTGTGGGTAGCGGGGGCATTGTTTGGGCGAACCTCGTCGAGCGTCCCCATGTTCACGTCGGTCTCAAAGACGGTATCGAGATTGATCTCGCCCTCCGAAAGTCCGTCAGCCTTGTGGACTGTGACCCCAGCAGGCTGAGGAACATAGGTGCTCTCAGTATCAGAGACCGGCACCAGCCACCCCACCTTGATGGCGGCACGCAGGGAGTGGAGGGAAGACTCATCGCTTCCTCGCCTCAGGGTATGCCCGTCGTACTCGATCTCCTCACCTTCAGTGAGGTTATCGGAGATGGCTCCGAGGTGGATCTTCGTGATCGCCCGGTAGGTCTGGTATTCACCCTTTGCGTAGGTCATAGAACTTCCTCCATGGTGTGACTGTACCCGCGACCTATGGTCGAACGACGCGAGCATCGGTGTTCAGGATCATCTGGGTGGTGGAAAAGGCACTTCCCACACGAAGGACGTACCCGGTTGCAGGAGGTGAATGGTCCACTTCCCCTGCAAGGGCAGACAGAAACAAGGCTCCTCCAGGAGTCAACGCCCCTCCTCCAACCAGGATGGGCGTCACCAGGGAGCCTCGGAGGGTAACCACCCCAACCGCTCCCCCGTCTGCCACAGCACTCACAGCAAACCCTGCGAAGGCATCAGCGTTGGACGTGGCACTACACTCGACCAGGCGTGATGATCCCGCCTGGTCGATCAAGGAAACAGCAGCCCCCTCCCGGATCGCACCACTGGCGGTCGCGTTGGGGAACACGAACACTCCACCAGAGGCAGTCACAGCAGGGCGGATGCCAATGGGCATATCAGTTCAGCCCTTTGATCTCAGGCATCACATACAAGTGCCCATTGGTATCGCAAGGCACTTGCATGGCGTCCTGAAGACGGGACAGGATCACAGAAAGGAAGGTAGGAGGCACCCGGACACGGGACACCACTCTCGCAGCATTGTCCTGCTCTGAGTAAATGCAGAAATCGAGAACCACGTCGTTACCGTCCTGCATGATGCGGAAAGCATTGGCGTAGGAGCCGTAATCACCTTGTGTGTCAACGGGGCAGGTCACGTTTTTGGTAGACATCTAACGCTCAAACCATTGGATGACGGTATCCGTACCGTAGCAGAAAGCACTGGAGGCGAAGGCAAAGGCGACGACGCCTCCTACGAGGGACACATCTAAAGTACCCGCCGACACATGGTCAGGAAGCCGGGCCGCACACCAAACCAGCCAGCCGGTGTGAAAACCTGTGCAATAGGGGCAGTGAAGCATCCTGCCGAAGAAGGTCTGACCCTCCTCATCGCGGAACAGGGGGATCTTCTTCGCCAGGTCAGTGAGGAACTTTGCCTTGTCGTTCATCAGGCCGAAGCACAGGCCATAGGAGGCCAGCAGTAGAATAAACAGGGTCATGATCACTTCTCCTCGTCAGCACCAAACAAAGAGGAAAGGAAGCCTCCCTTCTTGGCGGGCTTCTTGGTGGAGGAAGCCTTCTTCGATTCAGTCTTGGGCTTTGCTACGGGTTTCCTGGACGCCGCCCTCTTGCGGGAAGAAGACTTCCTGGAAGGAGCGGCCTTCTTAGGGGTGCTCTCCTTCTTAGGTTTCGGTGCGGCCTTCTTGCGGGAAGCCCGTGGCTTGGGATCAGGAAGTGGCTCGACACGAGAAGTCTGGGCCGGACCCTCCTCCCCATCAGGAAGGATGCGACAGCACGAGGTCTGCGCCGCGTGGGTGATCATCTTCACGTCGGGGTCAATGGCATCGGGGATGCCATCCTCGTCGCAGTCCATGCCGAGGTCCAACTGGTACTGCTGATTCAGGGCTTGAACGATGAGATCACGCTCCGCCGTCAACTCCTCACTGGGGTCAATGCCATCCGCGTACATGCGCTCCACATGTATCAACCGCAGCACCGCATCTCCGATGCCCAGAAACACGCGCCGTTGAACGGTCTTGGTCTGTTGGGCAAGGGCTTTTTGCTTTCTCGATGCCATAGTGAATCTCCGCAACTACCCTACCCGGCGCATAGAGAAATGACCGTAGAACAATGATGGCCCCCTCACCCATCGAGTGAGGGGGCCATCAGAGAGGTTACAACCTCAGATCACTACGGACGCTTAGAGACATACTGCGGATTCCACAGGACGACCGCATTTCCGGCGTTTCTGTCCACAATGGTCCCCATCCGCCAAACGGTGGTGCCGCTCGCAGTAGGCGCAGTCAGGGTCAACACGCCAGCAGCACCCAGGAACACGAACTTGCCGCGATCAACATCAGCGATGGCGAGGGTGGTCAATACCGGTACACCGCAAACGGTGTGCATGAGGCCAGTGTTCCCAACCGTCGCGGTAGTCATGGCGATTCCGACCGGCATGGTCGCCGCCCCGTTGTCCGCTTTGCCCGCCTCAGAGGCCCCAGCGTTGTTGAGCACGTAGCACACATCTCCAGCGGTGATGCCGCCAGCAGCAGCGGTGTACTTGATACCGCTACCCTTCCCGGCGTTTGCGTCGATGTACTCGACGAAGGAGTCCAGGCCGACGGCGTAGTCAGCCTTGATCTCGACCTCACCCCCAACGCCCGAGGAGTCGATGGTGAGCACCGCAGCGGCACCAGTGACCTCAAACTTGCTGCTGGTCACGCCGACCACGTCCACAGTCTTCGCTGTGGACGTGATTGTGACGGTCTCAGTGGTGGACGTGAGGTTCAGGTTCTTGTCGGCAGTGACGGTGATACCACCAGCAGTAGCCTTGAGTTCCATGGCCGCGCTCACATCAGCCCCGGCAGTGTCGAGGGTCATCTTGGACGCTGCGTGGTTGTGGTCGAGGAGCATGGCACCCCCCGTCGCGGTGATGCCAACAGCCAACGCACCAGTGATGTTCACATCAGAAGCGTCCGAAGAGATGGTGGCGTCCTTGCCCGCCCCAAACGCCTTCAGCAACGCATCTCCGTTCGTCGTCTGCAAGGTCAGGTCGGTGCCTGCCGTGATGGCGGTGGCACTGACCGAGTTCATGGCGAGGGTGGTCTGCGCGTCGATGTCCAGATCGGCAGTGGAGGACGCGAGCGTGACCTTGCCCACAGCAGTAGCAACGATCTCCGCAGCCGAAGTCAGGTTGACGTTGCCCGAAGTGACCGTCGAGAGGGTCAGGGCACCCCCCGTGGCGGTGACATTGGAGGCATCAGCCGCCGAGTCAATCGAGAAACCACCAGCCGTCGCGTCAATCTCGAAACCTCCGGTGGTGGAGATGAGGCGATGGCCAGTGGCTGCCGTGCTGGTGACCTGCCCCGCTGTCGAGTCGATGTCGGTGTTGCCTGTCGTCGAGGTGAGGGAAGCATTGACGTTGCCCGTCATCGTCAAGTCGTTCGTGATCGACTTGACGATGGTGTGGGTCTGTCCCGACAAGGTGGCGGTCCCCCCACTGGACTGGACAACCATGGAGGTGACCCCGGTGTCAGCGGCGTCGATCAAGACCTCGCCTGCGGCATCCAGGCCGATGTCGCCATCACTGTCTATGGCGACAATGGCATTCCGACCGGCGAAAGCGTTGGACGCCTTGAGAAGCAGAGTCTTACCGATGGCATCGACGTTGAACTGTGCTTCCACCGAGCAGTCATCCTGAGCGGTAAGACCGACAAGGGCGAACTTGTCACCGTTGGACTCCATGAGAAGATCACCGGCAGCATCAATGGCGATGGCACCAGCGGTGACCGTCTCCAAGGTAATGTCCTGGCTCGTCTGCTGGATCTTCCGGGCACCTACGCCAGCGAAGACGATGTCGGTCGAGACCGCACCATCCAGGGCGATCCGGCCAGTGACAGCGGCATGACCGAGGGTGATACCAGCGGCAGACGTAGAGAGGAGGTTGTTTCCTGCGGTCATCTGCAACTTGAAGTCAGCGCGTGTGCCAGCGTCGTCAGTCTTGATGACAATATCGCCAGAGCCACCAGCGACCGTATCGATCATCGTGATACTGGAGCCTACGTTGTAGGACTCCTGCATACTGACCGCCTGTGCGGACTCGTAAGTGAGGTTGGTCGATGTTGCAGCGAGGTTGTACGCGGTGCAGAAGGTGCCCTTGGGCACAGTGCCCACAGTGGCGTTGAGCGTGCCGTCGGACACGCAAATGACGGAGAGAGCCAGATCCCACGCCAGGACTCCTGCGTCCTCGGTGCCATCCTCAAAGTTGGTCTGACAGAAGGGGGTCCGAGAGCCGTTGGCCTTCTCGATCTTGATGTAGCCGCCGCCGAGATTTTCGATGGCGTTGACGACGAACAGTCCGTTGTTGCCCGCTTCTTGTACCAGCCCTGAGATCTCGATGATGTCACCAACAGCGAGCGAAAGAGTGCTGGGGTTGACTCCGTCAATGTTCAGGTAGGCTTCAGCGCCAGCGTTCTGCGCGGTGAAGGTGACGCCAGTGCCGCCACTCATGTCTTGGGTCGAAGCGGCCATGATGTTGACGGTAAAACCGCCAGCCATGTCGGCAACGGCGTTGCCGTTGTTGAGGTCGAGGAAGTTGTCTGTGACGATCATGTCCATCGCACCACCGGAGACAATGTCTCCCGTGACGTGGAGGTTCCCGCCGACGGAAACATCAGCGGCGAAGTCTGTATCAACGGCAATGGCGATGGTGTCGTTGGTGGTGTCGATAATGCGTGGATTGCCGTTGACATCCAGCAGCATGAGGTTGTTGTCTTGAAGTGCCATGATGAAGGCTCCTGTGAAGTGTGTGGAAACACGGGGGCGTTGAAGCCCAGATGAAGCGAAGGAAGTAAGCCCGGACGGAACGGTGCCCCACAGGACAACCCTCTCGTACTTATGGTGCGGAATAGAGACACCACCGAACTTCGGGGGGACTTTTTCGGTTGCCCCCCTATTGCACCCCCTCAAAGTAGGAGGTTGCCATGGCATTTAGAAAAACCAGTGTCGCCTTGACCACTCCCCGGCCAGTTACCCCACCCCCCCTACCGGAGGTTGGAGATATGCAGGACGGGAAGGTCTGGGACGGCGAGAAGTGGGTGACTGAGGACGAGTGGAAAGCCCAGCGTCTCAAGGAGGGATAGCCGATGGCGAAAGGCATCATCGGGGAACCGTTTACGTTTACCGTCCTCTTTCTGGACGCAAACGGTGACCCCATCACACCAACCTCCTCTGTTATCGAGGTTTTCTACTTCGACAGCGCAGGGGACAAGCAATCTTTGGTGGCAGCGGCGACCCCCATGGTCGCCGTCGCAGGAGACACAGGACGGTACTCCTACACCTTCACGATTCCAGGGGCGCTGACCCCGGCTGACCAGATCTACGGGGTCATGACCGGGGTGGACCCCACCACGGGCATGGACATCGTGGTGGAACAGGAGGTGGACCCTTTTGAGCCAGGGGGTGGTGAGATCGAGATTCAGGACGAGGGCGCTTCCCTCGGGTCTTTCTCGGTCGTCAACTTCGTCGGAGCCGATGTCGAAGTTCTTGACGTGGGCGGTGTGGCTACCGTCTACATCCCACCACTCCCGCCGCCTTCCTACTCAAGCCACTGGGACACCTCCGATGGAAACAACGGCAGCCAGACCGTGACCGACGGGATTTCTCGGTCCACAGCCCGCATCTCCACCCCACACGGAGGTGAGGGCACCCCCTTCAAGACGGGGGGCTGGGCTGGAACTGATCAGTCTGCAACCCTCTCCACGACGGCGACCTTCACTACGCCTTCCTCGACGACGGGTTTCGGCGGGGACGCCAGTGCTGAGATCACGGTGTACGACGCAGATGGGGTCTCGGTCTTGGAGGCCTACACGACACCAGCCCTCGACGCAGACGCGACCCATACCTCTGGGTCGGGGAACATCGCCGCCACCATCAGCAGTTACGGGATCGATGACGCCTTCTACCCAGCCCGACAGAAGGCCAACATGTCTGTGGCTGTGGACGTGGGTGCCATTCTTACTGGGCTGGGGCGCGACGGAGGCCGCTACAACTGCACCGTCACTATGACCCCAGACAGCGCCACAGACGGGTCCGGCCCCTACACCTACACCCAAACTGCTGTGTTCATCGACACCAACCCGACTACCCCCTCAATCAGCGGTGCGGTCACCCTGACTGAGACCCCAGCCTCAATCGTGACCCGGTACCTGTCGGGGGTGCTCTACTACGACACGGGATCTCAGTTCACGGTGGAGGTCACGGGAATCGACCAGTTGAATCGCAACACCTCCAGCGCCACCGGCAACCTGACCATCACCTCCACCAGCGTCGGGGGCACACTGCCCACGTTGAACGAGTCCCCTTTCGGAAGCGGTGCAGCCAACTTCACTGGCTGGACCAACGATGAGAACACCGATGGGGTCTCCTACTCAAAGGACGACTGGGAGTTCACAGGGACCGGCTACCGCTACCTGGGATCTTCAGTCACCGCGACGGCAAGCGGAAACGACACTTGGGCCAATGGGGCCACATCCACCAGCGCCACCCTTGATCTTCTCGTGGACACGTACTCCCCGGCCAGCAGCGACTTGGCCGAGTACTTCAATGATGAGGATCGCAGACAGGATTCCACCTACAACGGAGGCGCGACGGCGGGAAACTGGAACAGCGCAGCCTCCCTGGCGTCCGGTGAGGGGATGGTGTGTGACGGGAACCTGACTGTTCCCAACCAAGCCCCCATCCTCGACTGGGCTGCCTACAAGCCCACCGGAGGCCCCAACTACACGGCTCTGGGTGGCACCGTCTCCTACTACCGGGCGTTCGTGGACACGGCAGTGTCCAACAGAACTGCCATGTCCCTCAGCCTGTCCGGGACATTCCTGGGCACCGCAGTCTCCGATCTGGCAGCGGAAGACCTCCGCATCTACGTCCGTCGTGTGGCCTCTGCTTCAGGGGGAGGCGCTGGGCCGACCTCCAACCCACTCAGAGTCCACGGAGCCTTGTACAACTTCGCCACGTTCGATGACGGAGCCACTGTCGCTGGTTCCTACATCCGCGAAGCGTCGTCCAGTGGCAACACGATCAACATCACCTTTGGGGGCTACTCGTGTGAGGGTGGCATCTACATAGAGATTGAGATCGCCAACCCCGGCATCCATCTTGATTCCGCCGTCGTCTCTTTCGTCTGAGGTCCGCCATGCCCCGATTCGCCCAAACCCTCCACCTGACCCGAAAGCCAGCCACGGGAGTGGTCTGCTTGTCCATCGCCACGTCCGAGAGCCGGATCGACGAGATCACAGTGCTGGCGAGGGACTTCAAGGAGGTCGCACACGCCCTCTGGGACAAACATCCCCACTACACGGGCTGTATGGCAATCCAGGGCAAGTACAAAGAGGGCTTCTTCTCCCTGTCCGTCGAGACTGGACCCCACACCCGCGCTGTGTACCGACTGAAAGAGCACGAGGTACTGCCCGTCCTCGCGCAGTACATGGCCGACACCGGGGGTGAATGATGGGTTTCAGCCAACTGGAGAGGATCAAGATCGCCGCAAAGGCTCTGCAAGCCGGGGTCATCGACGCGAACCCAAGCACCGTCTGGTACGAGACCTTCTTCCCCTTCACCTTTGTCCTATCGGCAGAGCAGGTGTGGACAGAGATGCCCACACTGCGAGGCCTGCCCGCAGCAAACCTCACTGACGCGCAGACGAATGCTGCTGCGAACCCAACCCTGATCGAAGACCTCTCGGACACCGCTGCGGCCACCGAGTTGACCCTGGTAGCAGGAACCAACTTCTCAACCTATGTCACCTACGAGACCCCAGGAGACACGTCCTCCACCCAGATGAAGAACTGGCTGTTGCCCCAGTTGGTTCCCCAGGAGTCTGGAGCGCCGAGTAACGGCTACTCCATCCAGTTGTACGACGGTGACCCCGACGCCGGAGGGGTGCTCATCACCACAACGGAAGGCACCACCGGGGTGGGGGAGAACAAGACCGTCGGTTGGGTGTTCAACTATGCCAACGGGCTGCTGTTGCTTTCGGCGGATTTCTACTCCGAGACAGGTATCGTCGCTGCCGCATTTACCCCTTACGTCGTCGGATTTCGGTACGTTGGAAAGACCGCAGGGGACTCAGGAGCACCCGAGGATGCGGAGTACGTCACGCTGTCTGCGGACGGTGACCTCGCCAATGCCCGAGTCCTGACGGAAGGGACCGGAATCGAGATCACCGACAACGGAGCGGGGACCACAGTAGACATCGGTCTGGCGGATACTGGGGTCACGGCTGCCACCTACACGAACGCCACAGTGACTGTGGACGAACAAGGTCGAGTCACGGCTGCTGAATCTGGATCAGGGGGCAGCACGGGGATGCGATCCAGTTTCATCAAACCGGAAGGGTGGCCGTAGGCGGGTAAAGTCTCCGAAAGGAGACCCCCCATGACCGAGATCGAGTTCATTGAAGCCGCCCTGCAACAGTACCGGGAAGCACTTGGAAAACTCCCCGAGAAGTTCAAGGCCACTCAACGAGAGGCTGACCGGCAGGAAGCGCATCTGTGCGAGGAAGCCGGGATCATGGGGGAAGTCCAGGCTGTCCGGGACAGCCTGAAAACAGCCCAAAAGCAGATCCAGTCACAGGCCGATGTGCTGCAAGGTCGTATTGGGGTGTTGGAGGAGATCCACAACCAGTTCTATCTCGCGCCGATCCCCGAAGGTGTGACCCACATGTATGGGATCGAGTTGGCCCCCCTTGACCCAACCACGCGCCTCATGGTCATGCACGGCCAGGATGGCCCGACCTGGCAGGACACCATCCTGTCCCTGGGTGGTGACCCCACAGAGGCAGCCGACACCGAGGAGCCGCCACCCCCTCCTGTAGCCCCGGTGATCAGCGCCCCTCAAACCGACATGTCGGTGGTAGAGGAGATGCTGTCTGAACAATGGGGGGAAGTGCTCGACCAGGAACCCGATGACACCGCCCTCGACGAGATCGAGTTGTCTGAGATCGAAGCCCGCATCGACAAGGGCGAGGCAACAGGCGAAGACCTTGCCCGTGCCCACCTGATGCTGCAACGCGCCCGGGCTTGAGCGGTGGGTCGCCTATTGCTGGGGATAGGCGAGGGGAACGATCCCACAATGCCTGCCAGAACCGACATCGTAGGACCACCTATCTGGCCCCGCCTCATGCGTAGAATGATGGGCCAGAGGTTTTTCAGTGCCCCTCAGTTGGCAGAAGAAGTAGGCATCGAGACCCACCAAGCCGAGATAGTTGCAGAGACTCTGACCAGGGAAGGGTTCGTTCAACCCTGGTTTGCCCCCCAGTGCCCGAACTGCGAGGGCATCTGGGCCGCGTTCATCGGAGAAGACGACATCCCAAGGGATGTTCACTGCCCTTTCTGCGGGGAAGCCACCCCTGATGATCTCGTGGAGTTCTACCTGGTGTACGAACGACTGAAGGAACTGCCCGACTAAGCGAGAGCGTCAGACCTCAGCATCTCGTAGACCCCCTGCCAACCAGGGACGTTGAAGTCCGCCCAATCAAACGAGATCACACTCGTCTTACTGGACATGTCCTCGGCCCATTTCTCGTAAGCCGCGTGAAGCCGGTCCATGTAGTCCCGACTGATCCCAGTTTCCGCCCCCCGACCACGGGATGAGATGCGGCGCAGTGCCTGCTCTGGAGACACCCGTAGATAGACCACCACTTCAGGCGGCGGAACGATGCGAGAGAAGGACTCGTAGAGGTGGAGATACGTGTTCCAGTCCCGGTCGTTGATGTGCCCGAGATCACGGTTCACCTCTGCGAAGACTCGGTCCTCGTGGAAGCACCTGTCGAGGATGAACCCCTTGTGTTCTGCTGCATGGACCGCCTCCATCTGCCGACGGAACCGATGCGAGATCATGAACACCTGTGCGGAGAAAGCCCAGCGGTCGGCATCTGCGTAGAAATCGTCCAGGTACGGATTGCTCTGAACCGGCTCCGAAAACAACTCGTACTGAGTGGCTGTGGAGAGATGAGAACACAGGGTGGATTTCCCGGCTCCAATGGTTCCTGAAACAGCGATCCGCACGGCACGACTCCTACTCCCTGACAGTACCCATCGAGGGAGTAGTGGCTGACGACTTCAAGAAACTTTCAGAAAGAGTGTCCGTCGTCGGGGGTTCACCGCGTCTTTAGGTGTGGAGGCCTATGGAAACATCACGAAAGACCTGCACCTGCACCCCTCTCTCATGGCTGCTCATCACTACACGCGGATCTGACCATGAGAGATAATGCAACCCCCCAAGAGAAGGGTCCGCGTGCTGATCAAACACGCGGACCCCCCTTCCAGTATTAGTGCGCTTTCAACGGCTGTATCGACAACCCGCGCTACTCGACACCGGAAGGGTTCTCAGGTGGTGCCGTCGCCGCTGGGGGGCAGAAACGATAGGCACAAAGAGCCTACAGGGGGGCGCACCATCCCGTCAATCCTGTAAGTAAACGGGAGACCCCAGAACCAGGAAACCCCCCACCCCGTGAAAGGTGGAGGGTTCCGTAGGGATCATCGATCCCCGTCAGGAGTCAGTGACTACGGACGGGTGATGGTCAGGCGACAGAGGCCACGGGGGTTGAACGCGCCGATACCAAGGTTCTCGAAACACGAGAAGCCGATGGTACGGGCCTTCGGGTCATCCGCCGAGAGCACGGTCAGTTCGGTACGGACAGGCATCCGACCAAACATCTCAGGCTCGCAGCAAACGTACACCGTGCCGACGGGAACCAGGCGGCTGACGATGATCTGAGCACCCCAGAGGGTAGCCATCAGACCGGTCTTCAGCAGGTCGCGCTGGGTCTCGATGTCGAGAATGTCCCTGCCAAACTTACGCAGATCAGCGTAGTCACGGGCGTTCATGAACACGCGGGCAACCCGCAGATCATGGCGCTCGATCAGACTGAAAGCGTCAGCCAGGACATCACCACTGATGGGAGCGACCACGGGGATGTCCGCGTTGACGGCTCCCACGCTGTCGAAGCCGTTGGTGGCGATGGCATCGAGGACGGCAAACACGCGCTCATCTTCAGCAGCCTGAATCTGGGCACGAGCGAGATCCTGTGCCCGCTCAATGAGGTCGAAACGACGCTCCTTGATCTGGGTCAGGGGGATCTCAGGGTTGGACGCGATCTCAAAGAGAGGGAAGATCACGCGACGGGGCTTGGTGACGGCGATGATGTTCTCGCCTTCCTCACCCACGACGTATGCGGTCACGTCCGCGTCCTTGTCGTAGATCGGCAGGGCACCGTCGGGCAACTGCTCGACAAGGAAGGTCTTACGACCCACTGCCATGTAGTCGCGACGGAGCCGCAGGGGTTGAGTCATTGAAGCAGCCAACTTCGCACGACCGGCAGCAGTGCCGATGTACTCGCTGATCAACTTCGCCTTGACGCTGTTAGTAACAGACATGTCATATTCTCCGATGAATGAGTGGTTGAAGTTGAGTCAGGGTCAGATGCGCTGGTCGTAGACAATCTCAGGCTGCACTGCATCAGCAGGCATCTTGAGAATGGCCATGATCGGTGCGATGGCTCCGAGCATGAAGTCAGTCGCAGGAACCACTGCGCCCGCAGAGGCGGTGCTCGACGGGTTGGGGATTCCAGCACTGTCATGAGTGAGCAGGTAGCCGTTGGCCGAAGCGAACAGCGAGTCACCAGTGGTGTAGCCGTTGGTAAGAGCGCCAGCATTACAAAGAGTCTCGTAGAGACTGTTCGCGTAGGTTCCCTGACCCGAGACATACGGTCCCTTGCCCGAAGCAACACCGGGGGTGTTCTCGTAGGCGTTGCCGACTGCGGTGTTGATGAAGACACCCACTTCCGCGATGCCTGCGGTTGACACTGCAATGCCAGCAGTACCGCCGATCTCGTTGGAACCACCAGCACCATCACCACGGGTGAATGCTACGGACCCGGAGAGAACTCCGAGAGTCGCGGTGTCCATACCAGCACTGGTGCTCGTGGCGATGACGGCACCTGGGGGGTTAGTCTGAGTGAAAGAATCGGCGGTGAGAATGCCGACCGTGTTCCGAATGCCTACGTGCAAAAGACGCAGAGCCGAGGAACTTTCGGTCCAGCCACCACTCGCCTGTCCAAGCAAAGCCATGATAATCTCCGGGCTTATTGCTCCCTGTTTACAGGGGCGGGGTTTATGAAACGCCCCGAGAGCAGATGCCCTCGGAACCGTGAGACAGTCATACCGTCCTACCCTTACGCACAGATATAGGACGGCTATTGAGGCCAAAACCACAAAGTCTGCCCCTTAGTCCTCAAAGTAGGGTGCCCAAAAGGACAAACGCCCTGCTGGGGTTGATTCCAGCAGGGCGTTTGTAGCCGGTTGGCCGTGCTTCTTAGAAGAAGCGGGACACGTCCGGGGCCGATTCCCACAACTTGCTGAGGTCACCGACCTCAGAAGATGCAGCCTTCGACACACCACCGAGGGTCTTTGCACCCCGGCTGGCACGCTTGGGCTGGGGACGGAGAGCAGCCTTCTTCTTCGACTCCTCCTCCTCCTTCAGATCCTCAGCGTCCTCGTCCTCGTCCTTCTCCAACTTCTCGATGTGGTCCTTGTCGTCAGCGACAGCACCCTTGTCGTGGTCTTCCTTCTCGGCCTTGTCCTCATCCTTCTCGGATGCGTCCTTACCGAACAGGGAAGCGAGGATCATCATGTCGTCTTCGACAAGTTCCTCGTCACCGAGTCCCATGGGGTCAGCCATGATCTCAATGTCCATGGCGTCGTCCATGGCTTCAGGCTCGTCCATGGCTTCAGGCTCGTCTCCCATGCTCTCAAGGTGAGCGGGATCATTCTGATCCATGCCCTCCTCAGCAAGCATCTCCTCAAGCATCATCTCCTCAAGCATGGCTTCCTCGTCCATGTGATCGGAGGCCTTCTTCTTGGACTCCTCGTCCTTCTTTTCGGCAGCGTGCTCCTTTTCCTCCTGGATGGTCTCAGCGGCCTCGTCCTCGGTGCCGCCTTCGCCTTCCTCGCCAGCGAGGCGATGCAGGACTCGTTCGATGCGGGCCATGCGGCGCTCCAGAGGTGAAGCCTTCTTCTTGGACTCATCCTCACCGGGATCTTCGCTGCCATCATCGTCGTCGTCACCCTCGGGGTCTTCCGAAGTAGCCGACTTCTTCTTGCCTTCCTCGTCGTCACCCTCGGGGTCTTCCGAAGCGGACTCCTCGTCGTCGTCATCGCCAGCGAGGCGAATGAGCACGCGCTCAAGACGAGCGATGCGGTCGCTGACAGAAGCCTTCTTCTTGCCTTCCTCAGCAAGATCAGCCTCAGCGGCAGCAGCGTCGTCATCGTCGATGGCTTCATCGGCGTCCTCAGCGAGCCGGGAAAGGCTGGCCTTGATCGAACGGTCAGGAAGGTCCATCAACTCAAGTGCCTGGTTCTCGATGGCGGAGACAGATGCGCCTTCACCGAGCATGGCAGATGCGATGCGGATGCACTTCGCGGCCTTGCGCTCAAGAGAGGCAGCCTTGTGTGCGGGAGAGGCAGGACCCTCATCCGGGGTGGCCGGGTGGGCGCTGTTCTCGTAGGGGCCAGCGTGGACGTCTTCCGCCCACGAAGAAGTGTCACCACTCTTGTAGTCGTCAGGTCCGGGATCTGGTCCCTTGTGTGCGGGGGAAGCGGCTCCCTCGTCTGGGGTTGCAGGGTGCTCGGAGGCGTGCCGAGACACCCCAGCGTCTGTCCAAGTCATTCGTTGACGGCTCATGGCAGTCTCCTCTTAGAATAGTGGGGTTTAGGGTTGTTGTTGCCAGCCCAACGGGCCAACAGGGTGCCGACCCGGACAACAACCCGGATTTCGGCAGTACTCAAGCCGCGTCCCGATGCCTTTTTACAGGCAAAGAGATAACGATCTAAAGATGGGTGTTCAGTGGGTACTCCGGCCTCCAGAGCGACCCGGTAGAGATGGCGAGCCACTTTGATCCCATGTGCGGAATCAATAGTGGCCACCCCGTCCACCAGGGCAACTGGGGAAGATGCTACCCGAACGAGCGTATTGATTGAGGTCTCGTGTGTCCGCCCTTCCTTGATGATGGAGTCATTCGGCTCCATCGGAGAGGGGGACTCCGCTTCCTCAACAGCCTTCTGGGCAAGATCACGCTCCAGGCGCTCCTTCACCCGCACTTTGAGTGCGTCATAGACCGCGTCTTCGACCTCCTGGAAAGGAGCCGAGGGCTTTTCTTCGGCAGCGGGTGCATCTTCGTCGCCCTCATCGCCCCCACCGAAGTCGAAGGCAACTGCCGACAGCGATGCTGCCTTTGCTACAGCGTGTTCAGACCACTGTGGAGGAGGCGTAGCGAGCGCCTTGCGAACCTGGTCCTCAGACGCCTGGCTGGGATCAAGGATGTTCCGCATCACTGCACCAGGGAAAGCCGGAACTGCGACCCAGGACGCTTCGATGAACCTGACCCCGGCTGGGGCGTCTGGGTTCTCGTCGTAGGTCTGGTGCCCGCAGAGTTCTGCAATCACGCGCTTCTTGCCCGTGTCGTCCATGAAGGTGTTCAACTTCGCGTAGCGAACGTGATCACACAACTGGGTCTCGTCCACAGCAAAGTGACCGCACTTGGTGCAGGTCGTAAAGTCGGTGGTGCAACCCATAGAGAGGGTCGCCATCTTGCCCGATGCGATGTCCTGGACCAGCGCCGCGTGCTTCTTGTTCGTGGCAACCAGGATGTCCACATACAGCGAATCACCAATGTCACGGGCACAGGCGTCGATGATCCGGCCCTTGGACTGCTCCTCGATCTGGACGTGCTCACGGAAGTTGTGTGCCCCGATAAAGGTCGGGTACGCCAAACGAAGGACATCACGGGACCAGGAGTCACCGTTGTTGTTCACGAACTGGGCGCACTCAGGCTTGATGTAGTAGTCGTCCCACTTGCGGTTGACCGTCTGGGAGCCGATCTTCACGTTCCCCAACTTGACCCCAGGCACCGCATCTGTGTCCACAGAGGCCACGATGGTGCAGTGAGTCACGAGGTAGTCGTCAGAGGAGAGCGATCCCCCGAGGATTTCTCGCGCTTGGTCAGTCAGATTCGCGTTGCTGCCAGAGGAGGCGGTCTTGCGGATCCCACCCCAACCGCGTCCAGAGATGCGGGGGTGTACGACCATTGCGTTGGCACGCTTGAGGAAGGCCATCAGTCTCGGCCCTCGATCTCGATCTCCTCGGCACTAACTGGTCCGAAGTTCACGATGTCAGCGTCTTTGATAAGGAACATGCACCCAGGACAACCCTGGAGCCGTTCACTGGAACCATCACGACGCTTGTAGATGGCTCGCTGAAGCGGAAACTCAGGCCCACACTTCGGACATGCAGGGCTTCCCCCTGCACTCTCCGGTCTGGTCATGCGGTACTGGCGGTCCTTCTGTGCCCAGTAAATGGACTTCTTGATGAACGCCTGCGCCACACGGTTGGCAGACTTTGGGTACGGGCCGCCTGGAACAGACACCGACCCCCCACCGCCCGGAGCAGAGTCCGTGTCGGGAGGCGCAGCCGTCCCGTTATCCATGCGTTGGAGGTCTTCAACAGGGAAACGCCGGTTGCCGACTGGAAACTCAACGTCAAGCATACCAATAGCAGGCCAAACCGCAGTTACGCGACCGCTCTGGGAATCCCACAAACCAAACGGCACCACGGTGTCTCCAACGGAGAACTCTGTGGCCCGCTCTTGGTAGTTGACGTCGTTTTCGGCAAACCGTTGCACGGCTCCCCCGTTACTTAGTGAGGTCGAAGCCGTGATCGCTGACAGGGGTGACACCCTGAGCAGCCGTCTTCAACTTTTCAGCGAGTTCAGTCAACTGATGAAAGTCAGCCTGAGTGAACTGGCCGTCGATGTCGCTGCTGGAGGCAGAGTCTTCCTCGTAGATCGGACCCTTCACTTCAGCGCCGATTTCCTTCTCGATGCCAGGCTTCGCAACCTGATAGTCGCCACCCGCGCTGGGAACAGACGAGTTCTCGTCAGCCTGTCGGGGGAAGTTGGTGACTGCGGTACGCTCTACAGCGTCCGAAATGAGATCACAACGGTACGCAAAGTCCTTTGCGATCTTTCCGTCGATGCCGAGTAGGGCGGGGTTTGCTTGCACTGTAGAAGCGATGCGATCAAGGGTGGCAGTGAGGTTTCGCGCCCCCTGTCGAGTCAGTCTGGACATGATGTTTCTCCGAAAGATGTGGGTTCCCGGTGCAGGGCTTGCACAACAAGTCCTACCCATAGGGTGTTAGTATAGAAGCCCTACCGGGGAGGATTTCCATTCTGGGGGGACAAAGAGACCCCCCAAGGGGCAAAGTCATACGCATAAGTGAGGACGAGGTCTGCCTTCTTTGTGGTTGGGCGGGTGCTGGGCTTCCCAGAGTCTCCTGAAGAAACCGTGTCGGTGTCCTTGGCGTCGTCAACCATTTCGGAGAACTTCTTTCTGAGTTGGTCCAACACGGACTTGATCTTGGGCCGGAACTTTTCGCGGCGCTCCCCCTTCCTCTTTGCAGCCCCCTTGTCCTTCTTGATCTCACCCGTGGTCTTGCCTGAACGAACCAGGTCCATGTCCGTGAACAGCACCTCGTCCATGAGCATGTCTTCCGCAAGTTCCTGAAGCATCTCCATGGACTCCGAGTCCATGTTCTTCATCCAGATGTCCTTCTTCTTGCCTTCATAGCCCCCGCCAGTCATCGCCTCCAGTGCCTTCTGGGCAGGGTGATCTTGGGGGACCATCTTTTTCAGGTCTTGTGGCTCCGTGTCCCGCAGAAGGTTTCTGAACTGCATCTGGGCACTGACGTCCCCTTCAGCAGCACCCGTGACATTGAGTTTGACGAACTTATTTAGGACACCCGCTCCTTGCGCCTCGGCTGCCTGAAGGAAGGTCTGGAAAGCCGGGGTGACCCCTTCGGCCTTGTCTCCGTCTTCCAGCGCGGAAGCCATCTGAAGCCCCCGCAACTGTGCCAACGTCGCATGGTACTGCTCTGTGTCGGCTGCACCTTCTTGGTCCAACTCCTTCAAGTGACCCTCCAACCCCTTCTGGTGTCCCTTACGCTCAGTCGCGGGCATTTCGCGGTATTCCGACATGGTGGACGTAGTGACATCACCCATCCTGTCCATGAACTCTTTCTGGGCATCACCTTCCAGGTTCAGGGGTTCCTTGGGACGGTTGGTGACGGGATTCGTCAGGTCCAGTAGCAGCGGGTCTTTGCGGACTTCTGCTGCACGGGTGGCAACGAGTGCGTCTGCGATCTCCTTTGGCGAGGGGGAGTCCTTCCAGGACTTGCCGCCCTCCACGGTCTTGACGGCTTTCTGTAAGCCTTTGACCTCAGCAGTGAGCGCCTTGACCTTCTTCTCGTGTGCCGCGTAGTCCTCATGGGACCGATCAGGCGGGTCCTCCCGAAGATCGGACAACTCGTCTTCCAGGGACTCCAGGGACGTACCTGCTTCCTTGTGCTTCTCCAAGAGGGCTTCAGCGGAGGCGACCTGCTTATCCGTCGGGGGTTTGCCACTGGGGATTCGCTTCAACGTGGCTTTAGCGAACGTCGCCCGCTCCTCTATAGAGGCTGTGTCACCCAACATGGCATCCACAACAGCCTTTGCAGGCTCCCCAAGTTCCTCAGCGACCGCACGAAGCAGTGCTTCGGGGAGTTTTCCGAGAGTGGTGCCAGACCCTTGTGCCAGACCTTCGGAGAGGGTTTCCACCACCTCTCGCTTCTGTGCTCGTGTCAGCGGCCCCTTCTTAGCAGGCGGTTTTGGGGCCTCAGCCGGACTTCCGCCTTCGGGAGCAGGGGCAGGATCAGCACCGGGTTTCGGGCCACCCTTCAACCACGCCTTCGCGGCCTCGTCTGAGGCGAACCCTGACTGGATTCCATCCTTGCCCTTTGCGGACCACTTGCCGTTGCCGTCTTTCCAGGTGTCTCCGACCTGGCGCTCCTCCCGTTCCGGGGTGCTTGCGGGTACGGGTACGGGTTTCGTAGCCGTGGCTGCTGCAACCAGGTACCGCAACGCCACACGGGCGGCGGCGTCCTTGTAGTTGTTGGACTGGTCTTTCTGGTCCTGAGCCTCGTCGGGGTCCGTGTCGGGGTCCGTGTCCTTGATCCTGCCTCGTTCCTTGTCCTTGCGGGGAGGCTTGAACTTCGGGGACTGCCGTACCAGACGCTCAGACTCACGGTCCTCCTTCTCTGCATCGGAGAGGGTAGCGAGCGACCGCCTTGGTGCCTGGTAGACAACACCCTCTCTCTTTTCACGCAAAGCCCTGTTGCGGTCAATCTGCCCCATCGCCCGCTCGCTGTACGTCTCCCGGACGTCCTCCTTGAACCTCTGGTGCTTCTTCGACTTCCCCCGGAACCTGACATGCTTCCACAAGACATCCGGGATGATGATCTCAGTGGCACGGTCGTGCCGGTTTAGCCCACCCGCCTCCTTGATCACCCACTCTGGCACCTCGTAGGCATAAACGTGGTCCCCCACCACACCGTGGTGCTGCCACACACCAGCCGGATTGGGAGTGAGGAACACCGCCTTCTGAACCGGGGCGTCGAGCCAGGGGCGAACCCAGTCCGGCTCTGGCTGACCGCGATCAGCCCAATGGTTGACGCGCTTAGGCTTCGGTTGCGCTGGCTTCTTGGCGAGATGGTAGAGGGTACGATTCCCTCCAGCCGTCTTGTCGAGCCGGTCGAGCACTGTTCCGTCGTGTGTGTAGGACGCTTCCATGCTGGGCACAAGGTATTGACTGCGTAGTGTCGATCCCTCGTGTCCTACCGCCTTGGCGGCAAGATCCAGGGCAGCCTTGAACTCAGCCTTGAGGATCTTGTCCCGCTCCTTGCGGGCACGGGGCAGTTCCGGGCCAGCCTTGCGTTGCTCCTTGAGGTGGTGCTTCATCTCCTCGTTGGCGTGCAGCCCTCGGATGTCCTTGGCGGTGATCTCAAAGGGCTTCAGGTAGGCGTTCACGTCTTTGGCGAGGATGTCGCACTCGTCGCCATCGCACAGCACCTTGTCGCCCTTGCCCTTGCCTTTGAGTGCCTTGCGGAGCGCGGCGAGTACACGGGTGTTGGTGATGACCTTCTCCTGTTTGACCCCAGACTTGCCGGTGTACTTGACGGTCGCGCTCTTTGGACCCAGCACAACATGGCCCACCGTCCAGTTCGTGACCCCGTGATGCCCGTCCTTGGCGGATTTCTCGTTGCCGACTCGTGCGTAGGTTTCATCCATCAAGCACACAGCCAGTGCGGTGAGCCGGGCCTGGGGGTCAGTGGCGCTGAGATCACCACGGGCCTTCTGCCGCAAGTCAGCCATCTTCTTGCGAAGTGCTTCGATGCGTACCGCCTTCTCCTTGTTCCGCTGGGCCACCTGGCGCGGGCCGTACTCGTAGACTGTGGTTGTGCCGGACCCATCTGCCTTCGGGACATCCTTCTTGGAGAGTGCTTTCGACACTGCCTCTTTCCTGGCCTTGTCGTGCTCGTCTTCCTTGCGGGGGCGGATTTTGAACAGGTTCAGCGTCTTGGGGGACTTCTTCTTCGGCTTTCGTGCGGACGGACTCGGGAGTTGTTCAACCGTGATCGTCGGATCACCCTTGTCGCTCATGCCGAAGTTCTTGACCTCGCCGCGCTGGTTCTTGTACTTGCCGTACCAGACCAGATCGCCCTTGTTGACCGTGTAGGTCTTGGCGACACGCAAGGCGAGATAGCGCAAGGAGATGTCCCTTGGATCAGCCACGCCCGCCCCACTTGTGGCGAAGCAGTGCCGCCGCCTCGCGCTTCATCTGGATGCGTTCAACACGGGCGTTTCGGGGTGGCGGGGTCTGGCGGTCAACTTGCTGCTCGACCTGACGCATGAGCGCAGCGGGGTTGCTCGCCAAGGAGGGGTCTGCAAGGAGAGTCTTGCGGCCAATCGCTATGACCCCAGGCATGAAGTCCCTCATCTGCTTGCCCTTGTAGCCGTGGCGCATGGCGAGCGTGGGGATGAACTTCTTGTCGTAGACCCTGCCGGGGTTCTTGAGGACCTCAAGGAACTCCAGGGCATCGTCGCGCTCCATCGGTGTAGTGATCTCGCGCAACTGCTTCTGCTGGGGTCCAGCGAGAAATCTCATGGGGGCATCTACGGGGATGCCCACATCCATGAGGTCAAACATGTAGGCCAGTCCCCGCTTGTGGGAATACTTGCCCAGGGTCGTGGAGAACTGCCTGTTCGTCTGCATCATCTCAGCCAGGACGTCGGTGACCCCGAGATCCTGCATGACATCGAGAGCCTTTTTGTACTGAGGGTTGTCGAACACGATGGTCTGGAGCACTGTCCACGCCTTCGACGGGATGCGCTTCAACCCTTTAGCCTGACGCTTGGCAGCAGCCTTCACGTCAGGGGGCAACTTCATGCCGTACTTGAAGGCGAACTTGATGGTGCGGATGATCCTCGTGGGGTCTTTGGCGAAGATCTCGTCCGGGTCACCAGGGCACCGCATCTCACGGTTCTTCAAGTCCCGCACACCACAGCCGGTCAGGTCGATGATCTCAGCCTTGTCCGGTCCTTGCGCGAGGTCCATCAACCGCCACAGGAGCGTGTTGAAGGTGAACTCCCGCCGGGAAACGTCGTCCTCCATCGTGGTCGGCTCCACGCTGATTGGCTTGTGTCCGGTGTACTCGCCTGTCTCCTCGTCGATTTCGTACTCCTCAGCACGGGCATTCGCGATGTCAATGTCGTTGCCCTGCATCTCGTGCCCGTCAAGCACCCAGGAGCCGCGAATCTGAACGGTAGACACCATGAGGCTGGAGGTGATGATGTCGGTATTAGCAGGGATGCGTCGAGCAATCTGCTGGGCCACCCACTCGGCGTCCTTGCCCCCCTTCAGGGAGAGGGAGTCCACCACCATGTCGATGTCTTTGATGGGTTGGTCAAGCACGAAGTTCCGCACCGCACCACCTACGACGTAGACGTGCTTTGCGATTCCCAGACGGCTCGTGACCCCAGACAACCACTTCATCAGAGCAATAGAGGCGGCGTGGTCCATGTCTGCCTGCTTGCGGGTGGCTACCCTCCGGGCTGACGCCTTTGAACGAGACATGACACCTCCCTACAGATCCCAACCGCCGAAGAAGATCTCCGACATCTTTTCTGTCTCGGGGAGGTTGGCATCAAAGCCTTCCAGGTTGGCGTTGTGAAGGCTGAACTCAGAGGGATCATAGGTGGGGGCGAAGTAGGAGGCGGTTACCTCTGCGTCGTCCATGTTGGCACCCTTGATGTTGGCAGCCTTGATCCGGTCAATGTCAGAACCAGTGGTGTCGTCGAGCAGAGCCTTGTTGTAGACCCCGCACTTCATCGTGCCATCTTCCAGTGCTCGTGCTTTCGTGCAAGAGCCACAACGAGGCATGGAGGCCACGGAAGGGATCTGGTTAGCCCGATGCTTAGATGCAGCCTTCTCACACCCGGCTGACCCCGTAGGCGATGCGTAGGCCTCAGCATCCACGTAGAGGTGCCCGGAAGCGCCCTCATGTCGGGCACGAAGTTCTGCAACGAGGTCAGTCGAAGCCGTCAGTACGCGCTCAGTGAACCGCAATCCGATGAACCCAGTGAGTTCCTTCCCCGCAAAGCCTTCGGACATCGCCCGACGGATCGACTGAAGGGTGTTCCTGAGGGAACCTACGCTGGTGTCTCCCGCCGAAGCGGCCTTCGCCAGAGCCGTCTCATGGTCTGAAAGGACCACCTCTGTACGCTCTGGTTGGGCAACCTCAAAGGCAGGCCCATCGTAAGAAGCCGCCTTCACGACGCTCTCCTTCAGAGCACCTGTCTTCCGCAGGGTGGGGCCGAGAAGCCTCACAGCCTCCTTGGCGTACTCCTGTGGGATCGTCTTTGAAATGATCTTCCGCAAGTAGGAGCCTCGCGCACCACGCTCGATGTGCTTGAGCACAGTGGCCACGCGGGCCTGAATGTCTTCCTGACGGCGTGTGTCAGCCAAAACACTGAGGCGTGCGTCATGTGCCTGACGGCGCTCCCGCTTCGCGGCGAGGGTGCGTTCGTGGCGCTCTTGCGCCGCGTCCTCACCGCGATTCACGGCTCCCGTGAAGGAGCCGCGTCGGGCAGCAGTGACCATCTCGACCGCAGCAGCCAACTTTTCGTTGGGTGAGGCCGCGCTGTCGATAATGTCTGCCGCTTGAACGTCGTCGAGCATGTGCGCCTGTCGCCAGGCAGCAACCCGCTGTCGAACATGAGCCTCGGTGACTTCAACCACCTTACGGGTGGTGTCGATCTCATCCATGGCAGTCCGGGCGGCGTCGATGCTGAGGTCATCGCCAGGAGCCTTGTAGACCGGAAGGTGCTCACCATGGGCAACCCGCTGATCCTGCTTGAACAGGAAGGCTGCCCGGAGGGCTTCCTTGGGATCACCCGAGGCAACCTTACGGCCCGTAGCCTCCAGACGAGGCGCATAAAAAGCGAGTGCCCGCTTCCAGGGAACCTGGGTAACGGCGATCTTGCCCGTGTAGGCACATCGACCATTCTGGATCCAGGTGGCCTGGTCCATGTCCTGCCTGGACACCACAATGTACCGGGCCTGCTTCGCGTACTTCTTAGCATGGGCCTTGCCCTTGCCCGCACCCCATCCAGGGTACGCCGCAGCGCGGATAAATACGTTCCCAACCAAGCCGTGTTCGGCCTTCACCAGACGGAGGTGAGGAACGATTCGTATAAACTCGCCCCCCACGCTCTCGCTGGCCTCGCGCACTACGCGGTCAATGTGCTGTCCCTCGATGGACTGGCGCATAGCGTGTGTGATCACCTTTTCCATGGTTCGTGCGTTGATTCGCTTCTTGGCAGAGGTCCCGTTTAGGGACGCTTCATACCTGGCGCGAGTAAGGTCGGTTTGATGGGCCGTGAGGTGTGTGCCGTCAGTACGGCGATTCACACCCCATGCCTCAATGAGTTCTGGGATCATGAGATCGACGGGGCTTTCGGGAAGCCTCTCCTCGTCCTGACCCTGGTGGGGGTCAAGCCAATCGAGGTCAGCCAGGGACTCTCCCTGAAGAATGTCCTGGACGTCCATCTCCGCAGCAGCCGTCATGGCGATGCCCGTGGGAAGGGCTGGACCCTGATGGAGATCAGGGTTCACCACGGCGTCAAGCACACCCATGTTGTACTCCATGTCTGGATAGCCATCCATGCCGTAGTTGGACCCAAGCGTTGGGGTCAGGAGGTCAGAGGGCAAAAAGGCTTCTGCCAGGATGTCGAGATCGGGGGTCTTGTTGTTGCTCATGCGAGCCTCCTGTTTGCGTACCGGCGCATGACCCGACGGCTGGCTGCTTTGCCCATAGAGTCCTCGTTCTCCGCGTCCATTTCTTCTTCCTGCCCCGAAGCCCAGGCTTCCGGGTCATCCTTGATCTCCTCGGCGTCCTCAATGATCTCCCGGACTTCTTCTCGGTCACGGGGGTCGAGGGTGTCCTCTGATGGGTTCCAGTGGGGAGCACTCATCTCGTCGTAAATCGTGTCAGTCAGTGCAGACAAGGCCTCCACGCAGTTCATCAGTTGCCGCCTCATGTCGGGGATCTTCTGAATGTACCCCTTGCCACCGAGGCTCCCGTCCGGGGACACGTTGCGGGACTTGATCTTGACGAAACGGTTGTAGGCCGATGTGCAGTGACCCAGAGCCATCAGGCAGGAGCGGATCGTCTGAGCCAGTGGCTTCAGGTGCTTCGCGTTGAACACGAAATCCTGTTCAATGTCGCGTTCGCTGGGGCCAGGAGTGCTGTAAGCCCACTCGCCAGCGTCACCGCTGCGGTCCTTGATGAAGCGGACCTCACCAGCAGTGCGGGACATTCCTTCAGTGGTGCCCGCCGTTTGGCGGCCATAGGCCGAGGCAACACGTTTGGGATCAGGACGCATGGTCATACTCTCCTACCGGGGAGGTGGCGATAGGCCGTCTACCGAGCAACAGGGACCACCTCAAAGCCGTCTCGGCGGAGTGCGGTGGCATCAAGATCAAACCAACGGCCATCCCAAACGATGTATCCCTTGTGCATCAGCCAGAGGATGCGTGCAACCAGCGCCATTGGGAGCAGGGTGAACATGCCGAAACCCAGGCCGTTCATCAGGAACCCCAGAGCACTGCCAGGAAGGGTCGCAAGAAGGTCCCCGAAACCGATGTTCCCCACCAGGGCATTGCCGAGATCCGAGAGGTTCCACTCAAACTCGACCACGTTCATCCAGATGAAGATGAAAGCCGCCACAATCAACACCTTGGAGAGCCGGGGTGCGTGCTTTCTAAGCCAGTCCCCTATGACATCAGCCCCCGCCCTGATCCGGGAGAGAGCCTTGTCGAGTCCGGGAACCTGGGTGGAAACCTGGGCAAGGAGGGCATTGAGACCGGCCCCTTTGATGGTGAAGATCTGAAGCGGAAAGGTGTTGAGTGCCTTGCCGAAGAACCGGCTCAGGGTCTTCTTGCCTTGGGCAGCGAGTTCTTTGAGCAGCCGAGGGAGGTCCGACAAGGACTCGACTCCCAGCAGGCGCTTGAACTCCCCCCAGAGCCGGGGAGCCTTTTTGAACAACTGGCCGAGTTTCTTGAGGCGCTTGGCCAAGCCTCTCAGAGAAGCCCGTCTGACCCCACCTTGTTGTGGCAGCCAAAAAGCCTCGGCAAACGCCGACAATGCCTCTGCGGTGATCCCACGCAACAAGTGCTTGTCGGACCCATGTCCGCCGTTACTGAGGGATCCCGTTCTCGTTACGGTAACGAGATTGAGGTCGGCAGCGACTCGCCGGGCGACCTCACGGACCTGGTACCGGGCGGCCACCCGCTCGGCGTCAGCATACGGGGGTGCCCAATCCACCACCCCCTCGTTGAGCAACTTCGCTGCACCTGGGGCGTTCTTACGCTTGATGGCGGGCATCTGAGCACGAGGAGGTGCCCAGGATGGCACCGCTTTTGGGATCAACTTCGCCCGCTCGGAGAGCACATCGATCCCCTTCTCCACGGTGCCAAAGTTGACCTCAAGGATCTTCGCCACCTGTTCAGCCGAGGGAGAGAAGTGCTTGTGCTGGCGGCCATCACGGAGAAACACCTCCAACTGGCGGCGCACCTTGGCGGGGTTCAGGTCTTTGATTGACCCTTGACCGGGGTTCCCAGAGGAGACGCCGTAGGCCCCCTTACTCACGATGTTCAGTACCCGGACAAGATCCTTCGCGGGAAGGTTCGCACGCCAGACCTTGACCGAGGCCCTCGTGCCACGAGCCAGGATGCTCCCAGCCCAACGGTGGTGCCCTTCCAAAATGTAGCCATCCGAAGACGCCATAGCACCGAGGTCTTCCCCCATGCCCTCGCGCTTGAGCAACATCTCAAGCGCGATGCCCACCACGTCACTCAAGAGCATGGTGGTCTGCGACGGGTTCAGACTGACGGACTTGGTTGGCTTTGAACTGGTCGGAACCTTGTCATCCTCGGTGTCCCCATCGAGCAACCCGGAATGCACGATCTCCTTCGCCAGCGAGGAGTCCACGCCACTCAGGGTTCCTGCCGAGTCGTACTGATCGGAGAAACGGGAAGCGACCCGTAGGGGGGATAGGGTCAAGCAATACAAAGGTCACACCTTCAAGGGTTCGCCCTCGTCGTCGAACAGACGCGAGACCAGGAAGTTGCCGTCCGCGTCCTTGCTGTAGGACCAGAGGTCCTTCGTGCTCTTGTGGACCAAAGCACCGTTGGAGACCTTCAAGAAGTCGGTGAGATCCCCGAGGCTCGCTACGCGGAACATCGCCGTCTTGTCAGTCGCTACTTCGGTCATCTCGTGGAGGTCACCCTGACCAAAGTGCCCCATGATGTTCTTGTCCTCAGGGTCATGGGTCACGGGGCCGCCCTTTTTCTGACCGATCTGGCTGGGGTCATAGTCAGCGACGAGGTGGGCCGCACCCTTCTTCAAAGACTTGAAGTGGTCCTTCTCGCTGACCCTTTGGGCATCACCCTCACGAACCCACGGGAACATGACCTTGGCAATCCCCTTGGCATCGCCCTCGACCTCGACCATAGCGACATAATGACCAGAGAACTTGTGTTGGTACGGGCGAACCTTGTACCCAGCGGCTTCCAAAGCGATCCGCACCTTGTCCACATCATTCGCCCTGACATCCGTGAGTGCATAGTGCTCGGACTTGGCGGCGGCCTTGCTCAGTGACTTGAGTTCCTTCTGCATGGTGGCCATCTCTTTGGCCTCGCCCTCGATCTTCTTGACCACAGCCATCTGCTTGTCGGTCGGAGCGAAGCCCTTGTCGGCCATCTGCTTCAGCAGCGACTTGAGGAACTTGCTGTCGGGGCGCTTCTCGGCCAGGGCCTTGACCTTCTCAAACTCAGCCTTGAGGTCGGCAATCTTGCCCTCCTTGCCCGCCCGTCGCTGTCTATGCCGCAACCCCTCGGCATAGTCCGCGTCGGTCTCCTCGCGGCCTTTGAATGGATCGTAGTCAGCACCCAGACCCATCTTCTCGTAGCCTTTCGCGGCATCCCCCTTGCCTTCTGTCACTGCCATGGAGTGTAGACCCTTCACCATGGTGGCGAGATGTTCACCATTTCGGGCCTCCCCATCTCCAATCTTGTCGAACATCCCCGTGATTGTGTTGGCCACCGCCTTCACGGCCAGATCAGCACGTTCATCAAAGCGGTCTTCTGCCTCGTTGAAGGTGCCCCACGCTTTCCGCATGTCCCCCTCGGCCTTCTTCGGGTCGATCTTCTCCCAGTCGGACTCCAGGGTCTTCAGGTCCTTGTTCACCTTCGCATGATGCGGGGGAGCGGCCTTCTCCTTCTTCTCACCGCCCCCGCCCTCGTCCTTCTTCACCGTGTGCTTGGACTTGTCAGCACCGGGATGATCTTGGAGGTACTTCTTCAGGGCTTCGGGAGAGGCGTGCTCCATAGCCGTTCTGCGGCTACCAGCCAGCCGCAGATGCACTGCGTGGATCGAGCGGAACTTGCCGTCTGCCCACTTCACGAACACCTTGCCGTCGTGGTGGGTGATCTCACCTGTGGCTGACCTGACCGTGACGACTTCGCCTGTGATCCCGTCAGCAGGTGCGTCGTCGTAGGACATGTGTGCGCCGAGGTTGCCTGCGAAGACGACCTTGGTGCCTGCCTCGACCGGGAGAACAAGCGCATTGGCTGCTCGGTGCATGTCAGTGAGGGTACGAACAGAGCCAAACGATTCCTCGATGCTCTTGCCCGAGAGATGAGTGTCCATCGAACCGGCCAGCACCGTGTTGGTGTGCCCCGCAGCGAGTGTGGTCCAGAAATCGTCGTGGTTGCTCATGCTGTCTCCTTACAGACTGCGGACGATAGAGTAGCCAACGGTGCCCGTCAGAGCAGGTGCCGCCTGGATGTCAAAGCCAGCAGTGGTCTTGTTCGCCACAGCCAGCACCGTCCCCGTGTCAGGGTTTTCCAGCAGCACCGTGTAGGTGGTGTCCGGCTGGGCCACAGTGAAAGCAATGCTCTCTGTGGCCGATGCGGCAAACACCTGGGTGCCCATGCTGTGTGGCTCTGCCAGTGTTGGCGTGCCCCCTCCCAGTGTCACGGAACTGGTGGCGCTTCCTCCGTAAAGGGTCGCCACGGTCGTGCCGTCGAGGGTAAGTGCTCCCAGAGAAGAGGAGTAGACATCAAGCGTCTGATCCCCGTCCTGGCTCAAGACGGCCACCGAAGCACAGTCCTTGATTGCAAAGGTGCCTGCCCCAGACAAGTTGGTGAGGACATCGTGGACTCTGCCCAGGCTGAATAGTTCGTACTCGCAAGTAGTGTCGTTGGGGCGGTCGAGAGTAGTGTCGTAGGCCACCTGAACATCGTTGATCCACTCGACCCCAGCCACGGAGAAAAGAGCGCAGTTGCTCGCGGTCGAAAGGCTCGCGTTGTCCCCTCCACGCCATGTCCCGCCGCGAACCCGAATATGACCCGAGGTGTCTGCCCGGACCTGATAGGTCGCCGCCCCAGAGGCCAAGAGATCACAGTTCTCGATGGTGATGGCACCGTCCCCTACCAGAGACCCAGCAGCGCCTCCACCCTCAAGATGCACCGCCGAGTCCGTCATGTTCCCTGGTGGTGTAGTGAGAGAGACAGTGGTGATGGCATCACCACCTACGCCTGCTGTGACGGCAGTGAGGGTGACCACGTTGAGAACCGCTGTTGCCTCGACGAGTGTGGCAAAGGAGTTCGCGGTGTCGTTGATGGCTTCGACGATCTCAGCAGCGATGCCGTCTGTGGTCATACTGCTCACCGAGAAGTCGTTACTGCCGGATGTCCTGACCCCAGCGGTACCTGTGAGAGCGGTCCCAGCGATGGTGATGGTGTCCCCAGTCGCCAGCGGAGCCGCGTTCACCGTGATGGTCATAGAGGCGAAGGTGTCGGCTCCGATGATCCGCACACAGGTCTGAGCCGCTGTGCTGTTCACAATGGTGAGGCCACGGAGCAGGACGTCCTGCGGCGTGGTGGCGATTGCGGCGCTGATCTCTACCGTGTCTGATGCTCCGCTGTTGGTGAGGGTGACCCCGCCGAGACCCACGAGATACACGCCGTCCTTCTGGATGGTCACGTTCTCCGTGTAGGCACCCGGCAGGACCAGTACGAGAGAGGGTGCTGCGGCACTCGATGCGTCGTCCACCGCGTCCACCGCATCCTGAATGGCTGTGTAGGGCGCACCGTCCCCGGCGCGGCCTACGATGAAAACTCCCGTGACGTTCCGCAACCCCACAAGGGCTGAGAGCAGCACGCCAGAGGTGAGAACAGCATCAACAAACTCCATCGCATTGTCGGTGGAGTCCATCCCGATAGTAAGTGTGTCACCGCTTCCAGGCTCGATCTGAAGCACATCTATGAGGAAGGGAGGTTGCGCCATGTCAGGATGTCTCCCGTTGAGTGTCTATGACCCCAGGGGTATAGGAGGGATACCGACCCCATACTTTTTCTATCTGACCCCACTGAGGGAACCCCTCAAGGAAACAGCCATGTCCATCGCCGTGCCTACCGCTATCTACCCCGCGCCACTGATCTGGGTGGGAACTTGGAAAAGTCCGAGAGGACACCACTTCAATGGGCACCACGTCTGGGACAGGCGGGGGCGCTGGGTCGGGGTCTACCCCACATTCACAAGAGCACGGGCCGAGGCTGGAGGGTACTGGAGATGAGCACGAAACTGACCGGACTTGATGACATGGGGATGCCTACCACTGCTGGGGATACGGGCACGCTGGTTACCGATGGTTCCTTGATCTTGGGCAACGCAGACACCGACAACATCACTGTCAACGCGGAGTTCAACTCCAGCCTGATTCCCGATCAGGCTGACAAGTACGGTCTGGGAAACTCCGACAAGTGCTGGAAAGACCTGCATGTGGGAACCAGTCTTTCCCTCCACGGTGCCAACACGCCTTGGGGCATCTCTGTTGAGTGGATGGACCCGCCTACTGCGGATGTTGAGATCATGGTGCCCGCTGTCGATGGGACTCTGGCAGTGGAGGGTTTCCTACCCTCCTACCTGTCCTTCGGGAAGAACAACGCCCAGTCAGCAGACCTCACCGACTTTGAACTCTCCACCGTCAACGGGTCAACGAACGCACGGGGGTGGAGGATGCCTGTCCCCGGTGAGGTCACCCACGTCAGTTGTCAGTACGATGCGACCGCAAGCGGAGGCACCAACAGTTTCACCCTCGACCTCTACAAGAACGGTGTGAAGGAAGTCGGGTACAGCCTCGTTATGAACAACGTCACTTCGGGTGACCAGGGGGACCAAGTGGGGTTCTCGCCGCCTCTTCCCTTTAGTGCTGGTGACAGTCTGACACTGAAACTCACCATGACAGCGGGGCAGGGTGACACGTTCAGCATGGACGATTTGGCTTGTCTCTTGAGGGTTCTGAACTGATCAGAAGCGACCACTGCTACTTGACTGTCCCTACGGACTTGTTCCAGAGTTGCTCGCCTTCTACGACATCGTAGGAGACCTTCCCCCGCATGGTCTTCAAGGACGCTTTGGCATCCGCTTCGGTCTTGAAGGTTTGGATGTGGGATGCTTCGCCGTCGTAGCCGACCACGGCTGACCAGACTTGAGGCTCGCTCAAGCGCGCATAGGCGGCTTGGGCTTGTCGGGACACTTCCTTTAGGGCTTTATCAAAGGCTTTCTTGATGGCATTCACATTCCCATCGGTGAATGAGAAGTTGACGGTTTTGCCATCAAGATCCACTTGCTCGCGGATGTACGTCTTAGCCCCACTCGGATTGTACGTGTTGTCCTCGAACAAAGCGGCGTTGATTTCGACTTCACCCTTGCCCGTCCACGGCATAAATGGTCCACGTCTATGTGGCCCATCGTAAAGGTAACGAGTGAAGTCCCCTTCAATGGTCCACCAAATCCCGTAATAGGGGGTGTCCGCAGGTAATCCCAGGTGGTGATGCCGGTCCATCCATTCGCCCCCGCCCCAGATCTTCCACTTTTCCTTTGGTCCGTAAGGGTTGTCGGGACTTAGGTTCGTTGGGGCCTTGGAGGACTTGCCGCCGTTATCGAGATTCCCATCGAACCAAAAATGGTTCATCTCCCCGCCGTAACCGTATTTGTCCGAAAGATGGTCTTCAAGGATCATGTGTCCTGGCGTCCCGCCCCCTTGCTTTTGAAGTTCGGCAAGCAAGACCTTACGAACAGGATCACCGACGGGACGCGAAGCGGCGAGTCTGATTAGTGCTTTGCGGTCGTTGTTCATGGGCGGCTCTCCTACTGCGACCCATGGTCTGATAGACGAACTATCAGAAGCGGCCTCCGCCTTCCTCGGCGGGCTTCTCGTACTTGAGGCCGAGTACCTTGGCGATCTTCTCGGATGCGTTAGAGTTCTCCGCGATGGCACGGCCTGTGTCACCGTAGATGCCCCGAAGGACTTCGTTGAACGTGGGATCATTGACCGTGAACAGGTCACGCTCGATGCGCTCGCGCACGGCAACCGGGTCAAGGTTCAGCAGTTCAAGGATGGTGTCCACATCCAGGCTGCCCTTCTGGTACAGATTGTAGAGGGCATCGAAGGTGTCGCGGTTGTCCCGCAATGCAAGCCGGGTGAATGACAACGTGGGCACGACAACGCGTTCTTCCCCATCGTCGTCTTCCTCGATGAAACCCATTCGGCGGCACATGGGTTCAAACAAGTGCTTCTCCACGAAGTCCTGCAACTGCTCACGCAGGAGCATGTACCGGGTGTTGATGACTTCAAGGTTGATTCTGTCCCCAGAGTAGGAAGACTCCCCGGACAACAGCCCCTCAGTGACCCCGAGGCCAGCGTACAACTGCCGATCAGTCAGGTCGTACTCGCTGCTCAGATCAAGGAGCCGCTGGTCAGCACCCATCTCCTCCCAGTTCACCTGAAAGTTGGCGATGATCGAGTAGTCGGGGTCTTGCAAGGCCATGTCCACCTGCTCGCGCAGGGCTTCCACGTCCGCGATGTCGAGGTCTTCCCCATAGACGATGCGGATCGGAGTCATGTGCCGGGAAGCGATGCTGGTCTGCGCCTGGCGCAACTTGTCCCGGTACACCAGGATCCTCATGCACCGGCCCAGGATGGAGCGCCCCTCGGGGTCGTAGTCGGACTTCCGGTTCACCAGGCAGTAGATGTACGACCCGGCCATGGGGTCAGTGTTGAGCGGGATGTTGGACCCTTCGACGACCGCCTTGACCACAGCGGGAGGCATGGACTCCACGATGCGCTTCGCGTCCTTGTCGCCCTGCTGGTACTTCTCGATGATGGCCTGGGTCTTGGAGTCGGGGATCAGTTCAAAGATGCGCTCGTCTGTGAAGTTGAACGACTGCATCTTGATCTGCTCAGGCGGCAGCACCCGAACGCTGGTCCAGCCCTTATAGTTCTTCTTGAGCCATGCCACGGCACGATCATCTGCATCACCTCGCACCTGCCATTCCTCGATGGCCTCTCCTTCTTCGGAAAGGATGCGGACTTCTTCTTCTCGGACATCACGAGGCATCTCCTCGTTGGCGTCCTCGCACCAGATGTTCACAACCCCGATGAGGTTCCTCTCGTGGGTGATGCAAAGGAGGCGGTCCAGGAGATTGACGCGCTGTGCCCACCTCTCACAAAACCGAGTTGCCTTGGTAGCGAGATCACGGTCCTTGGCTTTTGCCATCCCGATACGGACCTTGCTGATGGGCAACTCAGTGTGGAGGTCAACCGCCTGACCGACGAACGGCTCGGTCCTGTAGAAGAACCGGTAGTAGTTCCACTGCTCGTGAAGACTCTGCGGCAGTTCAAGGAAGTCAGTGCTGAGTTCCGGCGAGTAGAAGTTCCCGCCGATCCCTTCCATGGACCCGCCGTTGCCCACAGAACCAAAGGAGGCCGTTCTCGCCTTCATCATGGATGAGGTGATCTTACGAGGCTTCCCGGACTTCGCCTTTTTCTTCCCGTCGCCGTTTCGGACCTTCCTGACGGGAGTGCCTTCAGTCTTTTTAGCCATCAGCCTGCTCCCTCATTGCTCGGCGCTCACGACGCTCTTGATCCCGCTGATCCTGTCGAGCACGCCACTCCTCGTGGGTCTCAGAGGTCGAAGTAGCCCCCAGGAACCGAACACCCCGAACAAGGTCCAAGGCCTGGCGCAAGTCCCCCACAGTTTTTCGCTTCTGGTGTCTTGCCAGTCGCACAGTGGAGACTGTCTGGAGAGCGGATTCAATATGACGCGCCGCTCTGTCGAGGGTTGTCTGAATCTCTCGGTCGGCCTCCGTAGGAGACAGGGTGGCACGCAATCGGGACAAGGGAACCTCAATACTTCATGTCGATACAGAGCCGGTTGCCGTTAGCAGCCGAGGGGATTGAGGACACAATACCGACGACAATGGGTGTTGCGATCCCTGCCGCCGCCAGGTTTACGTCGGAGTCGTTGCATAGAAGACCGTTTTCACTGATCTTCAGATCTTGGTTTAGCACGTAAGTGATGGCCCCACCTGTCCGCGTCCCACCTCCAGTCAGGGCCACAGTCTCAAAGACACTGAAGAAAGCACGGGTGCCTCCGTTGACCATGGTGACGACATTGTTGCCGCCCACTGGGTTGAGGAACTGGGTGGAGGTGAAGTTCTGCGGTGATCCCGGACCCGTGCCTGTTGGTGGGGTCAACTGGTAGTCCTCACTCTGGAACAGAATGAACCCACAGGAGGCAGTGCCGTCGCTCACCTCCACAGTGAAATCATCGGTCCCCGTAACATACATGACAAACAAACCGCCACGCCATCCTGAAACACGCAGGTTTGGACCGGCAATCACTGGAAAGCGGTCGCCAGGAAACATCAACTGGACATCACCCGCATCATCGCGATTGGAGTTCTGGACGAAAGTTGCCATGGCTCATCTCCTAACGGGCTGGGGAGATAGGAACCCTACCGCCTACCGGAACCACCTCCACCCCCACCACGTCCCTTTTTGGGAACCTGACGAGAGGGGTGCGAGCCGGTTCTTCCTTTGAGGGACACGGGGGAACGGCCAAACCGGGAGCCAGCACCCGAGGAGGGTACATTGTGCCCCCGTCTGTGTCCCGCAAGGACCACACGCTTGGCTGAGTTGTTGGTAGCCGTCCACACCATGCGAATCAAAGCATCTGAAAGGTCGTCGTGTTTGCCCGCTACCTTCGGGGCTTCGACCTTGATGATGTACTTGCTGATGTACTCGGCCTGGAGTTCCAGCAACTCCTCGATGTGGGCTGAGTGGGTGTCTCCGTCTGGGATGGGCCAGTCGTAGAGCGTGATCTTCTGGTCGAGCATGAGGTTCTTGAAGTTCTGGAACATCTGGCTCGACAGGTTCCGCGTGTGGTGGACGGACTTCAGCGTGGAGAGGCCTCGCTTCTTCAGCGCCTGTTCCATGGGGATGCCGGACCACTGGTCGAACATGCCGTCACTGATGTAGAACTTGCGACTCAGGGCATAGACCCAGTCGGCTACGTCGTCAAACTCCAGGCGATCCATGTGCTCAAAGTCACCCTCGCCTGCCTTGATCCTGTCGATGTAGTCCAGGATCACCTTTCCCTCAGGGTCCAGGTGGCCGATTGCTACTGAGGTGTAGTCACCCACCAACGCCACATCGAGGCCCATGAAGTGCGGGTGCCTCGCAGGAGCATTGGTCTTGGGGCGCAGGTTGGAGTCCACACAGGCGATGAGATCAGCCTTGTCGGTGATCCAACCCCTGGTACGGTCGGTGAACTCTGCCCCGAACTCCGTGAAGAACACGTTGGGGTCTTTCAAGTACGACGCCACGAAGGTCTCTGCCGGGACCGTTGGGTTCACCTCCCAGGTGGGAGCCTGGATGCAGATGAGATTGTCGGCTGCCTTGTTGCTGCCGAACCCCAGCAGGAACTGCTTGTAAAAGAGACCCTGCTTGCCCAGAGGAGACGAGATCAGGATGATCCGTCCCTCGTTCTCACCGATGGGGAGGGTGGTGTTGTTGGGGTCTTTGGGACTGAAGGTACGAGTACTCGGCTCAACAGCCTGGTAGACCTCGTCGGCAGATGCTTGGCCCTTGTCCCCAAAGTGGGCCACCTCGTCCAACGCCACGAGAATGTTCGCGCCACCGCGAAGCCCCTTCGCCACACAGGAGCGGAAGGTCACGTTGATGGAGTACCGGGCCTTCTGGTTGTCCGCGTAGGAGCCGTAGCGTTCAATGTCGAATGGGGTCTGGAAGGTGGCGAACGACTGAGTAGCATTGGCAGCGTAGGGCTTGAAGAAATCACACTTGGTGAAGTGCCCGGAGGCTTCCCGGTACAGCAAACCAGCCTGATCTCGGTCAGTTGCGACTGAGATCAACTGAACCACGTTGGACTGGGTAGAGCCGTAGTACTGCTGCGGGTTGCCCTTCAACAGCAGTCTGTATGTCTCGTAGGCGACCACGCAGGAAGTGATGAGCGTCTTGCCAGACCGCCGACCCACAGAGAGCACCATCTCTCGACGTTGCTGGCCGGGAATGACCTCAGAGATGTTGGAGCGTCCCTCACTGTGGAGGAAGCGCAAGTACCCCGCCTCGGTCATGTACTGGGCACCCTCCCGGCGGAAGTCCGAGACCACGATGCGATAGCGATAGCACCCGGTGCTATCAACCAGATCGGGAGCGTAGTGCGGGTGGCTCTCGGGAACAGGTGTGTCCAAAGGGAACCCCTGTTCATTGTCATCCAACGCCATCCCGTAGTGAGCCTTGAGGATGATGCGCTGAACGGGGAACAGCCTGATCCCAAGGCCCCAAGGAGCCTCGATGAACGTGATGATGTCAACAGCCTGGGAGGAGTCCGTCGAAGAACGGCGGCCAACGGAGGCCGCGATGTCAGCCAGACTCATTCTTTCTGCTCAATGCTCAATGCCAGATCCGCCATAGACCCCCCGTCCCGCTCTACCGGGGGAATATCAGCATTGATCTTGATGTCGAACATACGACCGTTGTTCAGAAACGCACGGATATAACCACCCCGTCGAGGGTCTTTGGGGTTCGACTTCCCGATTCCTGGCATCCCCCCAAGCAACTTCGCTGCGCCTTTCATGTACTCCTCAACCGCTGCCTCCGCAGTAGGGAAGCGGCCCGGTGAGTGCGAGAACATCCAACTCAACCCGTCTCCACGCTCTCTCGCCCAATCCTTGAACACCTTGTCTGCCAGCCTTTCCAGTTTCTTGAAGGTGTCGTGGCGCTCCTTCTTCTGGCGTTCCTTCTCCTGGTGTGCTCGTTCAAGCCTCTCTCGCTCAAGCCGTTCCGCTTCCAGACGGGCTTTCTCTTGGCTGTAAAACTTCTCCAGTTCGTCTTGGTAGGCACTGAGGGCGTGCATAATGTCGGACTGGGCTTTGGCAAGACCCGGAGTATCCCTCCACTGCAAAGAATGGTGATCCATGATGTCGGCTAAACCATCACTCAGGTCGTCAATGGCACGGGACAACGCATCCATATCGGGGTTTGATGCCGCATACCGGGCAGCGACCCGCTGGGCTGATACTTTGGGGCGCACGGGGAAAACCTTACCCCCGCCTCCGTAGGGATGGTAGTCAACCGGGTGCTGGAACACGGTGCCTTTGTAGCCCCAACAACTCTCTACAATCTTCCGGTTGGGGTCAATGACCACGCCGTGATGGCCTCCGAGTCCGGGCCACCGAACCCAGTCCCCTTTCTTGGCCTCACTCCACGGGATCCCGGCTCCTCTGGGTGGGTTGGCCCCGGCACCGTCGAGTCCGATGGGTTCCCAGTCTACCTCTCGGTAGGATTTGGCTTCGCTCAACTGGACGGCTCGCAGTTCTGCATGGACAAAGCAATCGTAGTCGTACCCTCTGGACAATCCGCTTTCCGGCAGGGCATCGAGTCGTTGGGTGTCAACTGCTTTGATCTTGGGGTGCTTTTTGAGGAACTCCTTTAGGGAGATTTTCCTCTGGAGCAGGTCTACATAGTCCTCATCGCGAAACCGGGCGGTGACCCGCTGGGCTGACTTGAACCTCTCGGGGTTCATCTGCTTGTAGATGCCCATGATGTAGGCATAGTTCTCGGCCTTCCCCTGCTCTTTCGCACGGGCCTTGGCCTTCTCCCACTTCTTCTCATCGGCTGGTGTCTTGACTACATTGGTTGGCACCGTTCACCTCACCGGAGTTTATCCCGCATCCGGGCCTTGGCCTCCTGTTTCCAGGGATCATCTGCCAGCACAACGACCAACTTCGTAAAAACTGTCTCAACGAACTCGGGACGCGAGCCAACCTCGGTCATCGCTTCCTTGAATGTCTCCAAGATGAAGGAGAACAAGCCCTGGAAAGCAGGGCTGTCCAGATCGACAATACCCCCTTCCATGGTTTGCTTGCGCTTCAACCAAGTGTCTGCCATCCCTTTGAGGATACGAGCCCTTTTCGCGGAGTGGTTCGTGGTGTCCTGGCCATGACGACCAGCTTCCTCTCGCTCAAACTCGATGGCAGCCGCTTCCTCGGCCATCGCCAGGATCAAACGGTTGATGACCCCATCGCCTTCCGCGTCTTTCTCGGCCTCACGACGCAGGAGGTCATGGTCGATGTGTTCGCCCCGAGCCTTGCTCACTTCCGCAACCTGTGGGCTCACAGGAACCAACTGTGACTTGGGCTTCCGTCCTGGCTTGCCTCGCATGACGATGGGGGAGCCGTCATTGGAAAGGACGATCTCATCAGCCATGAGGTCCACGTCATCAGGCCGCTTGTAAACCTGCTTTCCCGACCCGTCGATAACCTGAACCCGCCGAACCCCAGAGGGGAGAGCGCCAAGGATATACTCACGGTCGGCCCTGCTCTGGCGCATCTTCGCTCCCATGGTCCCCCCTACGGCGTTGAAGTGATAGGTCCGATAACCGGCTCGGCTCCAGACATGACCCCACCCGTCGGAGCCAGGGTGAAGTTGGCAGGACTCACACCAACTGACCGGAAGACTTCCATGTTCCCCTGGGGTCCGATAAGCCCACTGATCGACACAACGGCTCCCGCTGGGGTAGCCGCGTATTCTGGGAGTGCGTCGATGGCTGCGGCAAGCGCAGTGGCCGTGTTGTTCACGCTGACAGGATCAACCGTGTAGTGCTCATCCGAGGTGATGATGTACTCCCCCAAGAGAATCGAGGTCGGCCCCTGAAAGGTGGCACTCGCAACCGTAATCGTTCCCGTTGCTCGGACAGCACCCCCAGCACCAGGGTACGCAAGGTTCCCCAGATGGGTAGTGACCCCCTTCGCAGACGGGATGTTGTTGGTGTTCGGACCACCAGGGACAGGGATCTCGGGGAAATACTGCATGGTGACAGTCTGCCGGGAGACATTCGGGTTGCCCGCAGGCCCCAATGAAGGGTCGCTACCCTGCGTGAGAGTGGCCACAATCATCGTGAAGGGGGCCTGGGCTGAAACGACTTTGGACATACAACACCTCTATCCCTGTGAGATCATAGCCTCCCTACCGACCTAACCCTACGGGGGTCTTCAAGTCAGTCGTAGGGTCTGTGGTATTTGTCGGCCAGGACGTGGACCCACCTCGGGCCTTCGCCGCCATCGTAGGCATAGCCATCGGGCCGACGGAGGCCGAAGTGCATGACCGCTGCGTCGATGAGTTCGTAGATGTTCTTGCCCCTCGCGTTCCGACGCATCCACTGGGCCACGTCCTTGTGCAGCTTCTTCTCCTTCCGCTCGGCCTCCCGTTTCTCCTCGGCCTCCCACTTCGCCCAGCCACCTGGGGGCGGGTGTTGCGGAGAGATCCCCTCGTAGAACTCGTAGGGGTCATGGCCGCCCACCTTGGCCCCACCGAACCGGGGTTCCCAGAAACGGTAGTACCGAGCCATGCGGAGGCTGGCCATGTGGATGCGCTCTTTGAGTTCTTCGGGAGACAAGCCTTCACCATAAAGGAGATCGGTGGGGTCAATAGGCTGCCCCCCTGTCATCAGCCCGAGGTCAAACGCCTGCTCAAAGTCCCGCATGGTGAGTTGCGTGGAAATGTCTATCACACGCTTTACCATGTCTTTCTCGGCGGAAGACAGAGGGATACGACCCTCGGGGGCGCTCGTTGTAGGCTTGAACTTCGCCCGGAACTTGTCGTCGTCATGGACAAGATCATGGGAGATAGCAGCCTCCATGGCACTCACCTTCGCCTTCACCTGATACTCCACGACGAGTTTGTCAACGAGGAGCGCGTAGTGGACGGCGTTGTAGCCACCCTGCGTATCGAGGTACTTATTGTCCTTGGCGATGATCTTGATGGAAGACTGTGCCACCTCACACGCATGAGCCATGTCAGGGATAGAAGTGGTGACGGACATACACCCCAAGAGGTCACCCAGATAGTAGAAAGCGCGTGGTTTCTTCCCCCTCCGACTCTTGTTCCACGTTGAGGTGTTTGCCTTGTCCCGCATCTTGAACTCACCGGGAGCCGACGACAGGGCTGAAGCCACCCTGTTCTTCCGTGCATTGACGTACTGGTTGACGACATTGAAGCACGCATCAAAGAATGGCCTGTCGCTCATCACGAGCGTATCCATGTTGGCGACTTCCTCTTTCCCAAGTTCCAGTTCTTTGGCAATCAGCTTCTTGAAAAACTCCCCTTGGGTACGCCGCGCACCGTCCTCCTTGTCTGCGTAGGTCTTCACAAACGCAGCAAGATCGGTATCGGTGGGCTGGAGTTGAGCCTGCTCCTTCACAGCTTTCTGGAGCCGCCCCATAGCCTTGGCTCCAGCCCCCTCCATGATCTCGTCATTTTCGATGAGCAGGGCAAGATCGAACCCATCCTGAACCGCTTGCCTCATACGAATGACCCGGCGCAGCATGTTCCTATTGGAGAGGTCGGCAGAAATCTGGTAGCCGTCCTTGTCGAAGGACCGGATCAACCCCAGCATCCAATCAAGCGTCTTCAAGTATTTGGGCTTCGCGATGCGGTGCCATTCAGCATTGAGGTGGTGAAAGGCAACCCGCAGGGACGCAAGACGTAAGGTAGAGGCAGTAAAGTTCATGGGATCCTCCGCGATAGCCGCGTTGTAGAGGGGGACTCTTCAACTCGACCCCACATGTGTCTCCACCCACTCATCTTGGCGTTGGCATAGGTCGAGTTCCCATCAAGGATGGTGTAGGTGCCGTCATCGTTTTCTCTCAACGAAATGGGCTTTCGCCGGGGCATCTTCCCCCAGTACGCCAACCACATGAATCGGTTGGCGTTAGCGATGCCTTTCTCCCGAGCCCGGATTGGGGTGATCTCGGAAAGACCCACCTCAATCGTATCTGGGGTGCGCTTGAAAAACTTGGTGAGGTCATCGGGGAGTGGGTGCGGCTCCCAATCCTGCCACTTGGCATTCTTCGCCCATTCCACTTCCCCGGAAGTGGGCTTGCGCCGACCCGCCCAGAGGGCTTTATCCCCACTGGCACAGCGCGAGGCATATCTGGCCGCCACCCGGCTGGGGTCAGCGGAACCGGAAGCCATGACTTGTCTCCCATGGTTCTTCCGCACCCAGGCATCTGCCACAGAGGTCAGTTTCTCGTTACTGGGGATTTCTTCCCCACTTCGGGAACGACTGATGACCTGCGGACGAACGAAACCCTCAATCAACTGGTTCGGCCTCCAGTTGACCTTGCCCCGGTCGATAACCACGGTCCCTAAAACCTTCCCCTCTGGGGTCTTGTACTCCTTGCTCCAAGAAGCGATGGTTTTCTCCCAGCCACGAGAGGATGCTTTCTTGAAGGCCATCACCTGACGACCATCAGGAGTGATCTCCCGGTCCAGCATGAGAGCGGGACGGCGAACCAAGTAGTTCGGCCACTTCTCGTACCACTTCTTGTAGAACTCGGACTTGGGCATGACCCGGACTGTCTCGTCGGGGTCAGGGATGTTGGGGTCAGCGACATGAACGTCGAACCCATGTTCCTTGCACGGGGTCACGTCGAAGACGACGCTGGCGTGTGACCACTCTCGACCCTCGGGATTCCAGGCGATCATCACGGGCTTGCCCGCGTCGGTCCATTCCTTCAACTGCCGCACAGTCGAAGGGGTCACGAGTGTTCCTCGGACTCCGAAGTGCTGGGCAGCGGCAAGAGCCTGCTCCCACGCTGCACCCTTCATGGGACGTGCGCCCATGACCTTGTTGACCTCATCCTCGTCAACGTCGTACCCAAGGGCCTGGAGGCACATCATCAGGGAGGTGCTCATGCAGGTGTACTGGGTCCGCTGTCGAACCGGGGTCACATCAGCCTTGGCAGTACGTCGAGCCATCAGCGATACGCTTTGGAAACGAGTGCGTAGGCACGGGTCATGTGCTCCAACGCCTCCGACATAGCGGTGATGTTGTGCTTCTTCAAATCGGCCAGCCCCTTATCGACCTCGCTGACAAGGAACGCACGGTCATCGGGGTCAGAGGTATGCCCGATTCGGATAAGATTCTGACCCACTTCCTCGTACACACCCACAAACCGCTTCATGTCAAGGCGATAGAACAGCCGAGCCTGGGCTGCCGCCGACACCATCATCTCACCGAGAGACACGGAATCAAGGGCAGCAGTCTTCAACCCCGACAGGATGGCTTTGCGCTCATCTGACCCCACAGGAAGGGTAGAGGCGTAGCGGATGAGAGCGATGCGATCATCGGAGGAGGCTGTGCGAGGCTGCCATCTGTTCCTGCGAGCCCAGGCGGGGAAGGTCTTGGGTTCGCCCGCAAGGCTCACATCGTTGGTCACCACCCATTCAAGCCCTTGTGACCATCCAGCTTCCATGGCTTCCCCTTCGGTGGGGTAAGGACCATCCTTCGGGAAGTCATGTGTGAAGTGACCACCATCCACCCAAGCCTGGACGAACCATCCGCGAGGGGTTTCATCGACGCTCCAGTACACCCCCGCTTCCTCGTCCCCGATGTAGTGTTCCTCTCCCGCAGCCGACTTCTTCATTTCCTTGAAGGTCTTGCCCAGGTTGAGGGCATCGAGCAGGGACTCCTCGTCCTTCGTGCGGTCGTCTTTCTTCTTCAACTTGGCGATCTCACCGTCGATCTTCGACATGGGGATCGTCTCGTCCTCGGGGATACCGAAGAACTTGTGAAGGCGACCAGGGCGCTTCACCGCGTCTTCCATCCAGTCCTCGGCGGTACGGGCCGATGCGGTCTTACCAATGGCTCCCATGACCTCTTTGGCCTGTTGGGAGGTGATGGACTTCGCAGCTTCCGCGTGCTGCACCTGCTCAACGGCATGGCTTCGTTCAGCGTTGGTCTTCACCCGTCGCATGTTGGCAATCATGTCCTTCACCAACTGCTTGCTGCTCCCAGCCCCTCCGTAGTCTCCCCCACGCATGGACTTACGGGCGTATCCGGCAGCGTTCTTGCTTGCAGCCAACCGCTGCTGCTTGAAGTCGCGGTAAACCTGCATCCGCAAGGCATTGTCGTTTGCGATGTACTCATACAGGGCTTCTGCATCCCGATCTGTCAGTTCGTCCTCGATCTCGGAGACGGAGACACCATAATGCTTGGCCACGTTCTTCAGAATCTTGGCCTTCGTGCCAGAGGGCAGGCTGTCCAGATACTTCGCGTTTGCAGCACCGGAACCGGAACCAGTCAGGGAAAGACCCGCCAAAACAGCCTTCCGCTCCGGCGACCCGGAGGGCAGCGTCGAGGCGTACCGGACCAGAATCTTGCGATCATCAGAGGTGAAGGTAGGCATATAGAGTCTCCGGCCAAAGGTGTGTCACCTACGGGCGGTAGATAGGCGACCTACCGAGAGCCCCTTCCCGACACTTACGGGAAGGGGCACTCGGTTTGCCTGCTGGGTTGACCCTACAGTGTGCTTCGCAGATTGAAGGTCACGACGATGTAGAGCAGCGGGAAGATGGGCTGGTAGTAGGCTTCCACTTCCGCCACCGTGGGGTCATCTGCTGACACTGCCGCAGAAACTCCCGTGAAGGCGTTGATGATGGATGCCTGGACCAGCTTCTTCAAGGTGTTGGCCAACTGCCCCTCGATCTGACCCGTGACACTCGGCAGGAACTTCGTTCCAATGAACTTGTCGAGAGTCGCCCGCGCCTGACGCTGAACCTCATCCGCGATGGTCACCACGGTCGGGGTCTTCGTCAACACGTTGGTCATGTCAGTGGTCAGACCATGACGGCACTCGATGATGCTCTGGCGCTGGCCAAAGATCGTCACACCGCGCACAGCGACCTGATTCTGCTGAACCGCATCGAGCGTCCGAGCGAGTTCATCGAACCCGAAGATGCGTCCCCGCGTCCACGGAGTAGCAACGTCGATGTTCGGGGAAGCCCGATTTCCAGACCATGCAGCGGCGAGGTAGGTGCCATCCACAAGGTAGGAGTCGGTCGTCCCGTCAGCCCGAGAAAGGCTCAACGTGGCGATGTCCGGGTACATGAGGCGCAACCGAGAACGACCCACCGCCTGCGCGATGGTTCCCGCGTCCCGAGGCTGCGTACCGGCACCGTATCCGCAGATAGCGGTACGCTCTGCGCGGTAGCGGATGCTCGACTGAATGTCACAGTGCATGGCGACATACTGGAACAGAGTCAGGCTATCTCCCTTCAAGGGCACCAACATGTCGGGGTACAGACCGCCCGGAAGCGTTCCTTCCACGTCGTCAATGGCCGCGATGAAGGCGGTTTCACTGGCTGTGTCGTAAGCCCCATCTCCCGTCGAGTCAGTGTCCTTCTGGACCTGCTTGACCGAGAGGAGAACAGCACCGTTGAGGACCGCAAAGTACGATGCCAACGAGACAGGGTTATTCGGACTGTTCGCCCCGTAGGCCGCCTGAATGGAGGACAACTTGGTGAACAGCGCAGCACTGAAATCCTGCTTCGCGTAGTCGTAGGAGACGTAGTACACATCCCCAACGCTCGGCTGATTTCCACCCTTTTCGTAGGTAGAGACAACCGCCGTATCTCCGGCGACAACCCCGGACGTGTTGCTGACCGTCAGTTCCAGGCCAGGAATCGTGTTCACCGGCAGGTTGCTGTCGGTGGTCACATTCTCCCTGACCGTGAAGGTGATGGTTCCACCAGTGGGGTAGGAGCCGCCACCAGCCCGTGGAAGGACGGAGACTGTGAACCCAGTGACGAGATCACGGTAGGTTTCACCCACATTTCCATCCTGGCCCGTGCCAGCGTTGAGAATGGAGGTGTTCGCCGTTCCCGAACCATTGACGGTATCCGTCGAAGTGACGAAGAAGCCGTCGATGGCCGCCTCTCCCGCGTTACCGTCTCCCACAGCCACACCGAGCCCAACACCCGGACGGAGTGCGGAATCCGTAGCCGCGTCGTCAAAGGCCACAGAGGAAAGCGTCCCGAGCCCTGCCGTACCCATGCTCTCGATGAACAGGTACTTGGCGTTGGCCTCGTCGTTGACCGTCTTGGCGATACCACCGACGTTCGTCCAGTTGTCGAAAGCCGCCATCATGGCGGATACGACCACTTCAGTCTCAACAACAGTCCGGTAGGCCACATCGCCCTCGGTGAATCCGAGAACGTCGTTGGCGTTCGCATCTCCGATCACGATGGAAGCGGCAGCAGCCGTGCTCCCACCACGGAAACGGATACCGCACCCTTCCTGGGCAACGGTGCCAGTGACTCCCGCAGTCGTCATGGCAGCGTCGATCTGGCCGAGGATACTGTTCGCGTCAGTGAGCGGTCCCAGAGGAACATCAGCCGAACCGCCAGCAGCAATCGCCGCTCCAGCGCCGTCAGTGAACTCGATGGTGATGGGCTCACCCTCAAAGGTCATCTTGAAGATGTTGTTCTGATCGGTCGTTCCACCGTCCGCGAACAACTCGACCACCACATCATCAGATGCGTCCTGCCCACCAGCCAGACCAACCTCACCAAAGAGGGTGGGTGCCTGCATGGTGCCGGTGATCCCAGCGTAGCCCTGCTCGTTGGCCGTCAGGCCCGCGAATCCAGCACCGGTTCCGCCCAGCATCTTCAACTGACACTGACTCAAACAGAACTCGGAATCGGTCAGGTGAGTCGCCGTCTGGGCGTTGCCCGGACAGATACGGTTCCTGATCCAGATCCGGTCGTATGGGGTCACGCCCGTCGTGGTTGCCGTGAGGTTGGTGATCTCCGTAGCGATAGGACCACTCACCAGAATCGTCTGGTCGTTTCCTACTGCATCAGCATCGAAACCCGCCAGAACCATGAAGTCATCGGCGGGAGTCGCGTTGTTCACGACTTCCAGCGTGGCACCTGTGGTATCAACTGGTGCCTGTTTCATGGTCAGGACAAGCCGACCACTGGTGTCCGCACTTACGTCGATCTCCAGGGTGTCCGCTGCGAAGCCCGCTGCCGTGATGGCTGCGTCCATGGCAGTCTGGGCAGCGGTAACGAGATCAGCCACCGTGTTGTAGGTAGCCGCCGCGATAGGCACAGCAGCCGTAGTGATGGCAGTCACACCAGAGATTGCACCCACATACGACAGGATAATGTCGTCAAAGCCGCCCGTACCAATGGTAACGGCATTGAGGAACCGAGTCGCACCCGTCATGCTCGGGCAGGTGTCGGGATCGTAGACATAGTAGGTGTCAGTGATGACCGGGGCACCACCAGCCCAAGCTGTAACGGTCGCAACCTTCGTCGTACCGTTGTAGGCAGTAATGGTGTTCTTCTCACCAGCGGCAAGACCAGCCGTGACCTTGATTTCCCAATCGACGTAGTAGTCGTCTACGTCCGAGGCATCTGCCGCCAGGATGATGGTCGCGGCTCCTCCACCGAGGGCTGCTCCGAACTCACCATGGGCAGCACGGTTGATGGCCGCGACGATGTGCTCGGCTTTCTGGCCTGCACCCGCGTTGACCTGTGCCTGGACCAGCTTCGCTGACCCCAGACCACCGTCAAGTTCCATGTCGATGGCATTGGTAGCCGCAGTGATCGCCAGCGCCGTTCCGAGAACGGTCCCGCCAGCCAGGGTGGCAGCCGAGAACGTAAATGCCGGATCACCAGACGGTGACGAGGTGGCGATGGCGTTGCCTGCCGTACCCGCCGTAGCTGCCGTGATGTGTACAACACTTCCGATGGCGACCGCACTCACTGTGGTCACGAAGGTATTGATAGCCGTAGCAATAGCTGTGGCGGTTAGGTCAACGGTGGCGTCGTTGACCCATCCAGTGGCACCTTGCTCGGTGAGCGTAACACCATCAATGAGCAGGGTAGCGGTAGTCGCTACGGGAGTACCGCCAACCGTGATGGTGCCCGTGGCGAAGCCCGCCGCGTCGTAGACGATCTCGTCTCCGACAACGGAAGCCCGGAAGCCCTTGGGATTGGCGAACGCTGGCGTTGCCCCCGTGCGTGCCGGGTTGTTGAGATCGATGGTCCGATCAGTCCCGTCGAGGGTGATGAGGAGGTTGTCGCTCGCTCCGGTGACTGGGTAGTACGGTCCAGCCGATGCCACCGCGTACTTGGCGAGGGTTGCGTCCTGCACCGCGAACTCGATGGTCACGTCCTCCTCGACCGCACCTGTGAAGGAAGTGGTCGTGAACGGAGGCTCAAAGCGGCAATCAGGAGTGCGCTCCGAACCGGAAGGGAACTCCACGGTGACCGTAGCCAGGAGAGCCGACTTGGCTCCGAACTGGGGGGTCAGGAGAGAAACGCTGTTCTCGTCCATGATGGAGTAGGTTCCCACACCACTCGCACCAGCGGTGACGCTGGTCAGGGTGTAGTCCCCGTCTACAAGGGTGTTGTAATAGAACGTCGCGTAGACGCTGGCTCCCACAGGAACCGACTCACGCAGGGTGATCTGGCTCGTGGCCGAATCCACCTTGGTCACCTCGACGCGCCCTCGGTTGAGAGCATCCTCGACGGTGTATCCCCAGTAGGCGTACACGAGGTCAGGACGATCCGTCGGGAGGTCCAGACGACCGTTGGCCACCTCGGCATAGGTCGAGGCCCCAAGCGGGGTGTCGCGACCGTTACCCGTAGTGGGCTGGAGCGGAAGGGTGAAGTCCTTGCGGTTCTCGACCGGAGGGGTGACCGAAGTGTCTACGACAGCCGCGCACGCTGCGAGATACTGCCGCGTGTCCACCAGCGATGTGCTGATCTGGGTGTCGTCAAAGTAGGTAGACCCAGCGGTGTTGGTTCCCGCTGCCGTCAGGGTGCTCGTGCCCCACAGGATCTTGTCGTCCTTCAGGATGAAGTCTGCACCGTCGATGTAGTCGCTACGGTCAGGGGTGAGGCCGCAGAGCGTAATGTCGGTGATCCCGCGATGCGCGAGATAATCGAAGGTGTCCTGCCAGGAGTTGAAGTAATACTGGCAGGTGACCGTTGTCCCGGTTTCAGGGGCGAAGGGAAGGGTGATAGCACCCGTCTGGCCGTCAACAGCCGTCGGGATGACCTGCGTACCACCGACCTTGACCGTCACATCAGCGGGGTCAGTTGTGGTCACGCCGCCGTCGCTTCCATCTACGATGGGGCTCTGGAAGGTGTAGAAGACCTTGTTGCGAGCGGTGTCGTAGGCAGACGTGAGGCCCAGAGTGGTGTTGCAAGTGCCGTCCTCAACCACAATGTCGCGATCTGCGGTGAGGTGGAGGACAGTGTTGCCGAAGTTGTCAACGGTAGTCGAAGCGATGAGGGTCGTGCCCGTTGCCTCTGCATTGATGAACGTCGCCACCTGTGCCGCCGTCCAACCAGTGACCGGGGAAGCGGTGATGGTGACACTCACGGTGTCCTCGGAGTCAACCGTGAACTCCAGGGTGTCATTCACGTCTGCGGTGACGACATAGTTCTCGCCCAAGGCACCGAAGATTTCGGGGGCATCTGGGCTGATCTGGTCCGACAGGGTGTCGGTGATGAGGGTGTCGGTCCTGTTGAAGTAGTAGGTCACCTTCACTTCGTCCGTGGACTCTGGGGTCACGGAGAGGGTCAAGATGCCAGTGGCTCCGTCAATGGCGAGGACCACAATCGGGGCTCCATTGAGGGTCACGTTGACCGAAGCCGCGTCGGTCGCGGTAGTGCCAGTGCCCTGCCCGCTCACGATGGGGTAGTTCTTCACCTGCAACCGTGTGAGGTCACCGTCGAAGTTGCCCAGGGTCACGACACCTGTGTCGCTGACGCTGACAACTGCGCGACCCGTCTCATCTTCCTGTACGACGCGCTGGTCAACAGAGGAGGAGGAGCCTCGGATCAACTCCAGGGCAGTCTGGAACAGTTCCTCGGAACCTGTACCGATGATGAGGGGTAGCCGAACGGAGGCGGCGAGGCCCTGGATGGGGTCTTCGTAAAGAGTCTGGGTGTAGACACCGGGAGGTGCGTAAACGGAGCCGGGAAAAGCCATGGGGGAAGTCCTCTATTTTGTCAGCGGGAAACCGGGGCTACCCGTGAGTAGTTCAAGCGCGGAGATGGTGCCCTGACAAGCAGGAGTTTTACATCATGCCCTGTCGTATAGGCGGCCTACCGAGAAAGGGACTTCATCAAGTCCCTTACCGACTTGTATTCCTTGCCCTTGTAGTTGAGCACCGTCCCACGGGCAGTCGTATCGTAGATCAGTACCTCACCCTTTCCATCGGCAAGCCACACGGTGCGACCCTTCAGGCCCATCTGATCCTTTGGACCCAAGCCCGTATGCAAACGTAACTGTATGGCGAGTTCCTTCTCAAAGGACTCCACGGAACCCTGCTTGTCCAGTCCAGCGAGGATGGTCCGACGTTCGTCTGATCCCACAGGAAGGGTGGACGCAAATCGGATCAGCATCCGGCGAGTAGGTTCAGTCATGGTCTTTGCCTCCGAAAAGGGTTTCTCCCCGTAACCTCCCGATAGGAGACTTACCGGCCCTCACTCATCAGACTTCTTCTTGGTCGCGTTGGCTATGTCGAATGCCGCCTGCCGGTGTTGGTTGATGGCCTTGCGCTCACCTTCCTCGACCACGCGGTATCCCCCATCTCGCTCTTTCACGAGATGGTCCATGGTGATCCCACGACCTTTCTTGGCCTCATTGCGGACGATCTCGGCTTTCTTGGCTCGGTTCTCGTGGATCTTCCCCCAACGGGCTTCTGCATCCCGCCCGATTGCTTTGTCGTAGTTCCAGTCATCGGAGGTGCCCGTGTTGGGGGGAGCAGCCCCTCTCAACTGGCTTTGAGGATGGGCGAAGGCAAAGTTGGTGGCCGACACCCGCTTCTTTCCCTCCCCTCCGCACTCGGGGCACGGGTGCGTGTCGGAGTCTTCCACCATGCGCCGAAACAAATGCTCAAAGCGGTCCCCACAGGACAGGCAGGTGTACTCATAGATCGGCATAGACATCCCAAGGGGGTACGATTTCAAGACCTTCCGGTAATAGATACCCCGAACACCCCCTCACGGAGCATCCTATGTCCGCTCTCCTCAATACCGTCCTCATCTGCGAGGGCGAGCAAGTACCCCCTGGCGACACCGACGAAGAAAAGGAAGCCGCCTACTTCGCTGCATGGCAGACCTTGATCGACAATGGCATGGCCTGGAGCCTACAAGGCTGGTTCGGAAGAACCGCGATGCACTTCATCGAGTGCGGGCACTGCACCCTCCCTAAAGACAAGGGTGAGGAAGCCGAGGTCACCGAATCGGTGGACCAGTCGTAATGAGCACCCCCTTCACGAAGGGTAGCTTCTGGATCGCATCAACCACTCCACGTCGTTCCTCCAACGCGATGGGGAGGTCCAGAGTGACCGTGACGGGAGAAACCCGCTTGATGATGGGGATGGTGCTCGTCTGGCGAGCAGCGAGTCCCTGAATCTTCTGCAAGTAAGGATCTCTGCCAGGGAGGTCTATGTTGACGTTCAACCTCACATAATGAGGCTTCTTCCCCTTACTCACGGGGAGATCGCGAACGACCTGATGCCGCAACGCGACCCTCGTGGTGAGGGGAAGGTCCATCTCTACCACCACTGATCGAGGAGGGTGTAACTGAAGGTGTCGCGGCCCGTCTTGTCCTTTTGGGCGTTTGCCAACTCCATCATCTTGGCGAATCCATCCGCCGAAGCATGGACTTGGCATCCGGCGCTGTATTTGTTGACGTACTTGGAAACCCCGTCAGGGGTGCGGGTGCTGGCATGGAGGTTGATCCCAAAGTAGCCCGTCGCGATAGTGCTGGGGTCAAGGTCCAACTTGTCGTCGCCCGAATCATCCCGATAGACAGACACCTCGCCTGCCCTTTGGCACAAAGCCAAGTATTTGCCCCCGTGCATATCGATCTTCCAAGTGTCGAGGTACTGCCCCGCCACGAGCACGGCGCAGCCAGCCGAGTTCATCGGGTTGACCAAGTAGTAGGTGCCTGGGTCCGTCGTTCCGGGCCAATAATGGGCCTCCCACAGCCCATCGTCATTGACGTAGGCGCAACCCAACATGTCGTCGTAGGTATTGGCACTTCGGTTCGGGGCACGAACCCCAAAGAGAAAGAGCCGCCAGGGATCACCCCACGTCTTGTAGCCCAACTCTTGGGCTTGCCGAATCACAGGAGGTACTGGGCTCGGAGCCGCCACTCCTGCGTTCGCGGGGTCATCGGAGAGCAACTTGCCCCAGGTGGCTTGCCCCACAATCCCATCTGAAACCAACCCGTTGGCTGACTGGAACGCCTTGACCTTGGCTTCCGTCCCTGACCCGAAGATTCCGTCGGCGGCACAGTCAAAGCCGTGCTTCGTCAGGCTCTCTTGGCAAGTCGTTACGTCGGCCCCTCTGGACCCTTTTCGGATAGTAGATGGCATCTGGTTCTCTCTTCTTTTATCGAGGCTTCCGCATAGGATTGCTACCGAATGACCTCGTAGTTGCGGGTGCGATCACGGAACCACGGGTCCGAGATCGACACGAGGCCCAAGTTGTCTGTGGCGATGAGGCGCGTAGGTGACCCCATCTCGATCAGTTGTGCGTCGTCCAAGCCTGCCGCCATCTTCTCCTGTCCGACAGTGGCGGGGATCACGCGCATCACGGTCCTCCCGAGCGGAACGTGGATGGCCCAGTCAGTCATAACGCTCAACGATAGGGAAGCCGTGTAGAAGTAATCGTCGCCATTCTCGTCGTAGATTTCTTCGGCCTCACCACCCATGCTGACGGACGTGATCTCGATTCCCTCGGTGGAAAGCCTCTCCCGTGCCTCCGTGTGGAGGTACATGAGGGTGCGGTCAGTGATCTCCCCTTGGGCGTACACGTCACGGGCCATAATGTCCATGTCCATGCTCATCTCCCACCTGCCGCCGAACTCCTTGGCCACATCTTCCCGTCGTTCCGTGACAACCACCGCCATAATGTCCCCGTCATAGGCCCTGCGCCCAAAGGCGAGAACCACTCCGGGGATAGCATCCACATCAGCGCCGTTCTCGGGGAGGGGGAACGGGCCAGTGCTGGTCCCGGCGTAGCGGTAATCCACCGACATTGACGTGTTGGAAGGGAGGGGGGCCGCCAAAGTGATTTGCCCTGTGGTGGCATCCGCCGTGTAGTTGACCCCCTCATACAAGAGAATGTTTCCCGGCATCTCGTAGACTTGAAGGCTTCCGGGGTGGAAAGCCCCTGCGCCGACCTCATATAGACGAGGGCCAAGCATCGTCGCCGTCTCGTCAATCACATCCAGCAACGGGTCCACATAGAAGACAAGCCTTTCCGTCTGCTCGCCCCGATAGGTGATGACCTCTTCGCGGACCTCGATGTAGTAGACCCCAGGGGGAGACGGGAAGACCCCGTTATTGGCACGGATCGCAGCACCGTTCTCACGCACCCACTCGATGCTCGTTCCATTCTGCCCATACACTTTGGTCAGGAAGCAGTACGCGATGATGGTGCCCTGAAAGTGATCTGCCGCCAGTTGAAAGGGGCTCGCACTCTGGCTTTTCAGGATGATGGCTTCCTGGGGGCGCTCCCGAAATGAGAACCGCCCCTGGATGTTAGGCACCAAGGAGTCCCGGTACTTCGGGTCTTTCGACCACAAGTACCTGATCTCTTGGATCATACGGCGTTTCAAAGCCTCGGTAAGATTTGCGTACAAGCGTCCTCCGACGGGAGGGGTCAGGATACCCTACCGGGGTTGGCTCATAGGCGGCCTACCGTCAGAGCAACTCCTCGGACCACCGTGCCATGCGGTCCTTGTTCATCTGGACCACTTTCTTTTCCCCCGGCACTTCGGTCTGAATGACGTACCGGTTGAGGGTGGAGAACGCTGCCCCACCGGGCTCATCCTTGATCTCGTCAGGGGTAGGGGGTGCCTCGTCGGCTTCCGCTACGGCCTTGGCTTCCGACACGTCCATGTTGTCTTGTTCCGACGCTTTCTCGGCAATCTCGGGATTGTTGCTGATGGCGTTCGACTGCGAGAACTCCAGCACTTCCTTCTTTTCGGGGTCATCGTAGAAGGCATCCTCGGCGGTCGGTGCGCCCGACCCCCGCTTCCGCTTCTTGCGAGCCGCGCCTTCCGCCACACGCAACACCCGCTGATAATCTTGCAGTTCGTCCTGGGCGATCCAGTGGAGTGGTTCGGCAGCCGACTCAACCCCAAAAGGAAGGGTGCCCTTCGCGTGAAACTTTAGGGTCTTCATCGCGCTCCGATGATCCCCGAACTCAAACCCTCCCACTCGCATCTTCTTCGCAGCGATGGAGGCTTCCAAGTACCCCACGGCCTCGATACGAGACAGTAGGTCTTTGGCGATCTTCTGGGCCTCTTTATGGGACACCATCGGGTGATCCCCTGCCTGCTTTTGGGTGAGGGGTTCCGTGAGGGTCTGTTGAAGCAGGTAGGTGTTCTCCTCGTGGGAGTTCGCAGTCGCCATGAGCCAGTCATCGAGGCCCAAGGTCATAGCCCTGGCACCCTTGATCCCCTCGTAGGCGACCCTGATTGCTTCTTGAAGATCCTCCTCCGAACGAATCCCGCGCTTGTGGTGGCAAGAGATCCGACCCCAATCCAGGGTAAAGTTGTAGATGGCCTCCACTTGACGGTTGAGGTCAAGGGCATCCCCGCCGAGGTATCCGGCGATCTTCTCGGCCAACTGATCTACCTGCTCCTGCACCGACTGATACAGCCGATCAAAGAGCAGATGGTTTCCGTAGAACGATCCCCCCACGACCTGCCAATGACTCGTCTGGTAGGAGAGGTATTGGGCACGGAGACAGGCAAGCACGTCGGTCAAGAGCCGCCGCACAACGTCCCGCTGCATCGGGGTCGCGGTGAGGTACGCTTTCTTGTCTCGTTCGTGCTGGTTCATTCCTCCATCTCCAAGACCTGTGCGAGCGTTTCGGTCCAAGCGTCATATTGACCGCTGGACCCATCGGACGGGAGACTGGGCTTATGCTTCTTTCGCGCCTTGCGGAGATCATCTGGGCTCCTGACATTGAGCCGCTTCATCTCGGCCTTGGCTATCCCAAGCATCTCCTTTTGCGTCTTCCCCCAGTGCTTCCAAGGTTCCTTGGCGGCTCTCCGTCGGAGCCCAGCCAGGATGGCTCGGCGCATCCCATCTCCCGCAGGGAGAGTGGAGGCGAGACGGATGAGGATCCGGCGATCTTGGGAGGCTTCCTTTTTCAGTTCTTCGTCAACCACAATGTCTTCCTCGTCAAAGCCCGGAGGATGGGGATGTTCATGGGGGAGCGACCGCTCCTCTCCCTCGCTTCACGAATAACGGTAGGTCATCAGAGCATCCGCTTCAGTTCGGCCTTGATCGCCTTGGCAACCGGCCCCCGCCAGGAACGGGCGTTGGTGAGGAAGTACCGCACGATCATGTCGGCGCTGTCGTGCCCGTACATATCGCTCATGCGGTTCAGGGAGAGCATCGCATCGAGGTAAGGCTTGGCCGCGTAGTTGACCTTGGAACCCCAGTCCGATTTGATCTCACGGGCAATCAGATGCAGCGGGCGGCCCGCCTGCTTGGCCCGAGGCTGCTCCCACTCCAACACGCCATCCGGGGTGTCGGGAACGAAAGCCATCTTCACGAGCGTATCGTTGAACTCATCGAGGGAGCCCGCAACTGACCAGGGCCACTTGCGCTGGAGAGCCAGCCGACCAGAGGACTTCTTCTTGGATTCCTCCCCAAAGGGCTTCTTCTCGTTAGTCTCGCCGTCGCCGTCCTTATCGTTGCCCTTGGGGTTCGGGTTGTCTTCCTCGGTGAACTGGTGCTTCTTCAACTCCTCGGGGAGTTTCTGCTTCCCGGTCAGTCGAGTCCGACCTTCCCTCATCTGGGCTGCCTGTGCCTTGGCTCGATCAGCCTCGGCTTGCTGTTCGTTGGCTTCGGCCTCGGCCTGCAACTTTTCGGCTTCCTGCTCGGAAGCGAACCGGAGAGCACCGCTGTACTGCTCGGCCAGCCCCTTCGCCAGATGGGCGAGGTAATGGTTCACGTCCCCGTTCTTGAAGTCGATCATGCGGAGGGTTTCTTCGATCTTCGCCTTCTCGCTGCCACGGGTCTGTTTGATGGCTTCGATCACCACCTCGTTGGGGATACTGTGTGTGACCCCCTGCCGGTCGGTGACCTCAAACACCTTCGACGGGATGTTCTTCTCCTTGAAGAACATGTCGAACCAAGAGGCCGCCGCCTTTTCAACCGGGGGAGATCCGACAGTCTGACACCGCCCTTCACAGTTGCCCCCACAGGAGCAGTTGCCCCCACAGGCGTACCGCTCGATGGGCAGAAGATCATCTTGGGAAGCGGCCTTCGCCATCCCCATCACGTCTGCGAGATCCCCGCGTGAGTAGCCTCCGACAGCCTTGGCAGCGTCGTCGTCCGACACCCCCAACGACTCAAAGTAAGCCTGGAGTGCCGCAGCCATCTCTTTCGGGGAGGTGGCCTTCATGCGCTCTTTCTTGATGAAGGACTTGAATCCATCAAGTGCCTTCGACTTGGACAGCATCTCCAACTTCTTGGGGGCCGAGGCGCTTCCTGCTGATCTCATCCCGCAGGGCGAGCCCGGTGTGGATGCCCGCTCGACCGGAAGGAGGTCAGCCTCCATGGCTTCCTCCATCTCCTTCCGCATCTTCTTGACGGAATCGGGAGGATTGTCGTGCATTTCCTTGAACTCGGGTCCAACGACAGCCGCTACTTCCTCGACGGTCATCTTCTTCCCCTCGGGGAACTTGGCCCGTCGGGCCATCGACCCACCCGGCAAGTATTCGGGGTTGACCATGTAGAGTTCCTGGCTGACCTTGCCCCTCGTATAGAGGATGGTCTTCTTGGCTACGAGAGTACCCCTGTCCTTCCACTCCACATCCATCGTGCGCGGACCCCCCTCGATGTGTTCCTTACGAGCACGAGGGGCATTACCGAGGGCGGCGTTGTACTCACGCTCCGTAGCCGACTGCATCTTCTCACCAAAGGCGGTGCGGGAAGCAAGTTCAATAGGTAGTAGAGCCATGGTGAAATCTCCTGTCGCCCAGTCCCCCTCCATAGAGGAGCTACCGGGCTACGCGAATACGTCGTACCCGACCGAGCCGGTGACGGTAGCCCCCGCTTGGACGGTGAATCCCAGCGTGGTCTTGTTGGTGATACGGAAGGGGGCAAAAATGTCGCCAGTGATCTGGACACGGTAGTTGGTGTCGGAGAACGCTTCTGCGAAGGTCACATCCTCGTGAGTGGATGCGGTGAATGTAAGGGTGCCGTTGACGGCGGATGTGAGTGCCAAGATTGTCTCCACGGTTGTCATCGCAGAAGAAATGTCGGTCGTCACGCTCTGCGGGATCTGGGTGTAAGGGGACAGGACGAATCCGTAGGGGTCTTGAATGTCCTGCACACTGATGATGCCCTGGGAGTTCACGGCAATCGTAAACGTGTAGATGTCCGGCGAGGTGCCAGACCGGTAAATGAACTCCGATTGGGCGAGGGAGGCGGCCATCACCACACCCCTGTTGTTTCGCAGCCCAGCTTTTGCAAGGCTACATCAAGGTCTTGGAGGGCTACGCGATCCTTGGACCATACGTCGATATGATCGAACCCCGGCTTGATTCCAAGGTCAGGGATGCTTGTGGCGGTCACAATCTTCACCTTTCCGTCGCGGAAAGAGCGGAGCAACCCTGGAAGGTTGCGGGACTCACGCCCGAAGCCATGGTAGACGCGCAGGCGATACTCGGGCACAGCACGTTCCGCGAGCCACTTTGTCGCAACTCGCTTTGCCATGACAACCCGACGGACGGATAGTTGCTTATGGTCTTTCATGGGGAGCGCCTCCAAGACTCAACCAAAGTCTCGCGATAGACGCACTACCGACCCTATCAGTTCACGACGTAGATCACCGGCTCGGACCATTGAGATCGCTGTGTCTCTTTGAGGATGTTGAGGTTCCCGGCCACATGTTCGTACACCTGCACATAGGTATCCATGCCGCTCATCTTCTTCAGGCGGTCGATAGTGCGGAAGAAGCGGTGCCGCACAAAACCCTGTGTCACCCCCATCCGCTTCGCCACTTCCGACTGACAGGTTGTCTCAACCATCCCCAACATGATCTCAATGTCTCGGGGATCAGTGAGCACCCCTCGGAGATCCTGCTCCATCAGCCAGACGTTGTAAGTCGGCATGTCGATGAGATAGCGGATCCTGGCTGCGGCTCGTTGAAGTCGGTAGCACACCGTCGGCTGGCTGATGTTGAACATCTCCGCAATGGTGGTCTGCCGGAGTTTCTGAAAGAAGTACAACTCCACGAAGTCAGCCTCACGCGGGGGGATCTGCTCCAGAACCCCCTTCACTTGGTCTAACTCCTCCTTGCTTTCATCCGACATCTCCTCGGAGATGCTGGGGTAGTTGGAGAGGGTGTCCTCGGTTGAAAAAATCCTCTCCATGTCGGAGGGATCCAGAACGATATGACTGCACCAATAGTTACTCATTAGGTTCTTCCCAGGGGCGAAGGATGAAGCGCGGCATCTTTTTCAGCGCCCGTAGGGAGCGAAGCTCGACCAAAACCATCGCATGTTTTGGCCCAACGCTGACTACCTTACCCTCCAGGCCCGAGTAAGAGCCCTCAATGACCGTAACTTTCATATCCACTTGTATCTCAACGGCTACGAGTTCATTCAACCGTTGGCGCAGTTCGCGCACAGATGCGTCCGGCACCGTGTCCAAAACCCACGACTGCCCATTCCCTCCCCTCGATAGGAGTCCCCGCACATAAGGGGTGTTGAGTAAACCTCGGTAGGAGTGATCTGGAAGCCCAGAACCCACGAAGGCGTACCCCTCCATTACCGAGAAGAGTGACTGCGTTCCACTGTAAGTGAGGGTGAGATAAGGGACGAAAACCGGATGCCCCTCCGGCATGTCGGAGTAGTCACGAAGGATCTCCTCCAACAGACCCGCCTCGGCTACTCGCTCTCCGTGTGGAGAGAGTTCCAAAACTGCCCATGTGATTTCATCCCGAACGTCCATGGTCACCCATCATCCTTCGGAGATGGTGACGTACCAGTTCACGAAAAACAGGTGACGAGAGAGATTCTTTATCGGATGTGGGTTGGGACTTGTCAGTCCGCGAAACAGGGCCATGACCCACCGCTCGGGAGTCCACCCATATCCCGTTGGCGGTTGTTGATGCTGTTGGCGTGTCTGATCCATGACCGACATTACCCACAGGATCAAGGTCAGGAGACGAGCCTTCCGAAAGTGCCGAGCAAGCCCCCGAAACAAGTGGGGGGGTGGGGGGAGCAGCAACGGGGGGCGCGGGGGCAGATACAACGATCTGGGCTCCGACAGAAACCCCCACATCGGACCCGTAGAGGTGATGGGAGGCAACCGAGTCAAGGATCAAGGTCTGCCGCGTAGGACGGTGGGGTGGGGCAGCAAAACGGGAAGCGACGGTGAGAAGAGACGGCCCCGACTCTGCCAGGGCCTTCACCCGACCACCATCCCACTTGGTAGGGATTGAGGCAACCCCCAAGTAAACCCGGTAGACAAGCATCGCTGCTTCCGCTACTCGCTCATAGGCCCCCGACGGGCTCATCCTCTCGGAGAGTGAGGTGGCAACGCTCACCACACGGTTGAGGTCCGACCCAAGGGCCTCCAGAAGCCCCAGAACCTCCTCGTTCGCCTCCAGATGCAAGTAAGCTGCTGCATTAGTCCGGGTGATGCCCCCGAGCATCGAAACCCCCTCGACCATCTTCAAGGCATCTCGGATATGGCTCTCACTCTGCTCCACGAGGAGAGTGAGAGCATCCCCTTCGTACTCAATCCCTTCCTGCCCACAAACATGGGTCAACCGTTCCACAATCTCGGGGAGAGGTGCGGGGCGGATCACGAAGGCCGGGGCACAGCGCGAGAAGATGGTGCTCGCCATCTTGGCTGGCTCGGTGGTACAGAAGATGCACACGAGCCGCTTTTCCTCTGACCCCAACACGTTGTCCTCCATCGGCTTCAAGAGCACGTCGAGGGCCTGTTTGGACAGGCGATGGGACTCATCGAAAAGGTAGATCCTGCGCTTTCCCGAATAGGTGGAGTAGGTCACGTCTTCAACGATTCGGGCGAGGTCTGCCTTCCCCGACTTCGTAGCCGCATCCAGTTCCTCAAAACACTCGTGGGTGCCCCCATCGAGAAGCACCCGGCACGACCCACAGGAGTCGCAAGAGGCCCCCTCAACCGGAGCCTCACACAGCAACGACCGAGCAAGAAGACGACCGAGGGTTGTCTTCCCCGATCCGTGCTGCCCACAGAAGACGTAGGACTGGTGAAGCCCCCTTCCCTCCTTCACGAACTGGCGAAGGACAGCCACGGTGGCATCCTGGCCCAGCACATCCCCATAGGTCCGGGGCCGATACTTGGTATCAAGCGCCATCAGCCTTCCAGATAGCGACATAGACTTGGAACTGGCCTACCTCCTCGATGGCGAGGAAGAGGGAACCGTGCTCCCTATGAAGGGCCACCAGTCGAGCCTTGAAAGCACGCAGGGTCAACGCTGGCTCCTCCTCCCCACCAAAGCCCGATGAGTCCACAAAGAGGGTGTCCAGACGCTCATGCGTCTCATCAACCTCCTCGCAGGCATAGCCGATGTGCGGGAACGGGAAGGGAGGCCACTCCCCCAGTTCGTCAGGAGAGTCCATCCGATAAGGGACAGCCCCCTCCCCACGAGCCTTGGTAGCGGCTTCCTCATTGATATGGCGGATCATATCCAGTCCCCACATGACTCCCCCCTACTCGTCGGAGCCGAACATTTCCTCGACAGGCGAGGGTGCGCTCGACTCATCAGGATCATCACGGGGGAACCACATCCCGTACCGCTCGACGTTCTCGCGGAACGCCATAATGTCGGGCTTGGCGACGGTGCATTTCATGTCGCCCGTCTTGGGGTCTTCCTCGCACCGGCAGGCGGTGAGCAGGTGGTCAAGCAACGCCTCGCGCTGCTTGGAGCCGAGTTCGTTCTCCCACTGGTCGGCAGCCACCTCCACCACGAACTTGTAGGTCGTGTTGCCGATGGCGTTGGCGAGGGCTTGGACTTTCTTGCTGGAGCCCAGAATGACCTGACCCCCTGACTTCCCGGCCCTTTCACGGAAGACTACGACGATCTCGTCCACGACCAGGGCAAGGTCGGGATGGTTGTTGGCGACGAGGGTACGAACGGTAGTGTGTACGTCGTCACTCGCTTTCCAGATTTCCACAGGCATGAGGGTTCTCCTTTTCAGTGTGGTAAACACCTATCCATACCCATCGGGGGGTGGGGAGCACCCCCCTTCACAACCCGAAGACAGAACGAAGGTGTCGCTCTCCCCCCACTGCCCAAACCGCGCTGGGGTCTTTCCCCCGATACTGGACGGGGCGGCACTGAACGCGAGCCCTCTCCAGACGTTGAAGGACACCCCAGACCTCCCGGCCTGACTCGGGGTGAGTGTAACCATGGACCATCTTCTGTCCTGTCTCATCCATGTCGAAAACCACATGGACCATAGCGTTTGGAACCATGAACCGTTGAAGGAAGGCAACCTGCCTGGGCGTGATCTTCGCCCCTCCGGTAGACAGCACCGCATCCCGCTCGGGAGTCACATGAGCCAGGGCAAGGTCAAAGACCCCTTCAACAAGCCACACATCTCCCCCGGCCCAGATGCGGTCGAGGTGTGATGGGGTCAACCCGACGAACACAGGTGCCCAAGCCGACTCGGGCAGGTGGTACTTGCTGACGTTCTTCTCCCCCTCCCAGGTGCGGAACTCCACACCGACAACTCGACCCCGAGGGGACCAGAGGGGGATGGCAAGCCAGTGGTCCACCCGGTGACCCGATGATCCGTGTCGATCAACGAAGGCCCCATCTGGAGCCCGCGTCGATGGACACCGCCACAGACCGACACGCATCTCCTCCATCAGCCTGGACGGCAGGCCACGACCGAGGACATAGCCCTCGGCTTCCTGGGGGGTGTCCTCGGCAGAGGACAACAGTGCTTCGGTCAACCACTCTCTCATGGAGGGGCCTACCCATTCGGGCTGGGGTCAGACCCCCCTGTCAGCGCCAGACGGTGGGGACGTATCGGTGGCTGACCTTGTTCTTGCCGAGCCACAACAGGAAGTCCCCGTTGTCCATGTTCCGAACCACGTCGGGGTCAGCCTTCAGCAGCTTGAACAGCTTACGGGCGGCACCCTTCGACGTAGACTTGTAGAACGCCCGCATCCCTTCCATCTGGGCCATGTAGTCGTCCTTGTCTGCCTCGTCGTAGAACGTGAACTCATCCCATCTCGATGTTCCCGCGAAGTCCTTTCCCTTGAAAGAAATCGGGGAATAGTCTTGCGGCTCGACCTCCAAGAACGACACAACTTCCTCGTTCCCGAGGAAGTTTTTGGGCCACTTGACCTTATCCAACTGCGCCTGCATCTCGGCAGGGGTCATGTAGTTGCCCGGATACTTCTTGGAGAGTTTGGCTGCCTCTTTCAGTGCCTTGGTGCCCACCTCCTCGATAGCCCCTCTCATCGCCGCCACTGCTCGGTCATAGGTCATGTTCTTGGTGATACCGGCATCATTCCAGATGTTGCTCATCAGGAAAGGGCCGTCGGGGCGGAACCACCCACCACGCATCACCCACTCCGTCGAAAATGTGATGCGACGGACCTTGCGCTTGACGGGTTTCCCCGGCATCTCCTCGATCATCACCCTCTGACCACCGAAGCGAGCACGCATGAGGTCACCGGAAATGACCTCATCCCATCCACCTCGGGCCTCTTTCTGGATCCTTGCGAGGATGACCCTACGCTCATCTGACCCAGCAGGAAGACTGGAAGCGAGGCGAATCAAAGCTGGTCGGTTGGAAGCCCACATCGAGCGTTGGGCGTTGTCCCCGAGCCAGCGTTCCACGTCACTGTGCAGGGTTTCTTGGTTCTTGACGCGCCTCAAAGCACTCTGAACCTGCGGGGGTAGGCCGTCGTAGTCCATCGCTGGACTCGATGCGGAGTCGAGGTACTGGCGAAGGATCTTCTCTTGCCGCTTCATCAGCCGAGCGGTCTTGGCCTTCTTCTTGGCCTTGAACTTCTCCAGCAACTCGGCTGGCATCTTGTCGTCACCCTTCGACTTTGACTTCGACTTGCCCTTACCGGGTTGAACACCGTCCTCTTTGGACTTCTCGCAGTTCTCGCGCATCGCGGGAACCTTCAGCTTCTCGCACCCAGCCAGGATCACGCGACGTGCTTCTGACCCCACAGGGAGAGTGGAGGCCACACGGATGAGGAGTTGTCGGTCAGTAGGGGTAGCCATGCGAAATCTCCACGGGGGTACTTACCCTCTCTGGTGCATAGGGGAACTACCGATCTCTGAAGCAACGCCGCTCCCGCTCGCGCCGAATCTCGTCCAATGCCTCCTCGATCTTTGCGAGGGCCACCTCTTGCTTGAACATCGAGGCATCCATCTTCTTGGCGACCCCATCAACCTGCTCCCCGAGTTTGGCGATGAGTTCATCTCGCTGGGCCATACAGTGCTGGAGAGCCGCCGCCCCCTCTGCCCTCACCCGATCCATCACCACATCATATCGACCACGCATGATCTCGATACGACCCTCATGGGCTTTCTCGATCTCTTTCAACTGGGCCTGGAAACCAGAGGTCAGCCCATCGAGCCGCCTCTGCATCCCGAGATGCTGATAGACAAGGAACGCAGCAAACAGCCCGAGACTGCCAAAGTCGAATAGTTGGGAAATCAGGGCATCAGTCATCGTCGCGTCTTCCTATGGGGGCCTCTACACCCATAGGTCATCCAATAGACTGATTACCTCCCTCACGCACAACGAAGCCGCTTCCTGTGGCGAGCCCGAGCGTTCTTGTTGGAGCATGAGCGCGAACAATACTTCGATGTGGACCGGGCCTCCTTCTCGCAACCTTCCCATGCACATAGAGACTCACAGGATCGCTGCAACTGCTCCAACTGACGCTGCTCCTCCTTGCGCCGTGCCTCCTCCGCAGCCTTACGGCGTTGCCCCAAGCGAAGTTCCTTTGCAGCCTTCTCCTTCTCTTTCAAAACGCGCTCGGTGTACGCAATCGCTATCGCCCCATGCAACCGGTAGCCGCAACACCGACAGTGAAGTACCGCATCACGCGGAAAGCCCTGTCCAGAGAAGTCGCGGTCCCGGTACAGGTCCGTAGTGAGGGACGCGCACTTCGCACACGGGATCAACGGTCGAGACATTTTCCACCCCACATGAGGGAAGGTGACAAGTGAGAACCGCGAAAACCCGAGGTGGTTTAGGCCCCACCCCGAATCACGCACAATCCCCGCGAAGAGTTGTGGACCACCGCCCCAAGGTGGCCCCCACCAAACACATACGCCGTCCCGACGAACGAACGGTCGTCAGGAATGACCACTCCCCAGGTAGGGGGTAGCCAGTCAGCAGGAACACGCTGGATAGCCGGGGCCAGCCCAATGTCGAACTCCTCGCCGTACAGAAGCACGGGGTCAGGGAGCCCGTAATACGACAGGTGCGCCATGCAAGCAAGCACTCCATCCTTGGTCCCCGGATGGACATTTCCCCACTCTCGGGAAACACCCTCTGTGGCGATCTCCTCGACAATGCCTCGGTAGAGTTGGTCAAGGGTGTCCTTACGAACAGCCACCCGTAGGAACCCTGTTTCAAAGGCTCGCTCCACCCACATCAGACTCTTGCTCGATGTGATCAAGAATGGGCCTGCATCGGGATCGGTTGATGCGGGCACATTGTCGATCATCAGGGGTCTTTTTTTGACCGGACACTCAACATGCCCCAGCAGGTGGGCGTTCATCGGAAAATCCTCTGCCACCACGACTGTCGGGGGGCCGTGGGAACCCCAGCCCCATTGTCGGGGAGCGATGCGTCCTCCTCATCGGAGGACTTGCTCGCATCGGCCAACAGATCAATCATCTCCCGCGCCCGGTCTGCTCCCTCGGGAGTGTCAGCCCACAGCAAGACCCCTCCCATCTTCCCGACCAAAGTGCCTCCAGGCACCAAGTTCTCTTGGCGGCTTCCACTCACCCAGAGCAACGCTGCCACGTCAGGGCAATCACGAGCGATCTCATGGAGAGGGGCCTTGCCAAAGAACTCACGAAACTCTGCCTTGACCTGGGCCACTTCACCCTTGTCCCAATCCTCCCCTTTGGGGAACCGAGCCCGTAGTGCCCGCTTGACATGACGGTACTGCGCCTGTCGGATTTTGTGGTGAATGGCGCTCGCGGACCTCACTTCACAGCCACCTTACGGAAGGTGGCCTTCCCGTCTTTCTTTTTGAGTCGGTAGACCGTCTGCGCGGCTTCCACCACAGCAGGGTTGTGGGTCACAGCCAGCACGTCAAGCCCCATGCGCTTGCAAAGAAGCGAAAGGAACTGCCCCACGCGAGGGACATAGTGTTCCGCAACGGCTCCCAGGCTCTCGTCCAGCAAGAGCAGGGGCCGCAGCCCGCGTCGATTGAGGACCACAATACGGAGCAGCACTGACTGGACTGTGGACACTGAACCTCCGTATGCGTCTGTGCTGGACCCTTCAGTCACGGTCCCATCCTCCTGTTTCTGTACTGTGAGCAGGTCCACGGCCACCTTACCCCGCTGCACATCAATCTCGGTCCTGACAGAGAGGTCCAGATCATCGAAGATGGCCTGGAGCCCTTCCGTGAGCAAGGCTTCAACCGCCTTGGCGTTGTCCACCACCTCACGGTCGATGAGGGTACGAAAGAGGTCAGCCACCCGGCTCAACACCTCACCCTCAACCTCCAGGGATGACACCTGCCTCTCCACAACGGAGAGGGACCGCACCGCCGCATCCCGTAGGGCTTCGGTTCGGTCCACGTCCCTGCACAGGGACTCAAAAGCGGTCAAGTTCGCCACACGATCACAGTGTAATACTGGTTCCCGTCATTCTCCTCTGCGTCCTCATGGGAGAACGAAACGTATCCCCCACGCTTGCGGGGATGGACCCCAAAGGTCACGGAGTCGAGGTCAAACAGGTCCGCAATAGACCGGACGTACCCGTAGTCAAAGGAAAACGAGGTGTCTCCGAGTTCTGTCTCGGTGGACTGGACCAAGGGGTACATGTCGTCACCCCCCGCTTCCGAGGGCATCGACAGCACCAAAGCGCCATCCTGCGCCTGGAAGGTCACAGCTTGATGGCCCTTGGGGGCAGAAGCCAGCAACACATCAATCGCCCCGCTGAACTCATCTACGTTGAGCACGATGTTGCTGGGAGTCTCCTCCGGCTCCACATCGAGTTTGGGCATCGTCGCAGTCGGACGGCTTACCCCAATGTAGGAGCCATCGGGTCGTAGGAAGATGGAGCAGGAACCTGCCCCCTCCGAACGCGATGCCTCTTGGACGACAACCTCGGAACCCTGGGTGTTCTTGTCCCCGAGGAACCGAAGCACAGCCGGGAGATCCTTCCCCGAGATGCGGAGGTTGAGTGCGGGCAGCGCACGGACCTTGATGGAGGACACCGCCCGACGGTTGGTAGCCTGAAGCACCCCTTCGGTAGCCTCCGTCTGACAGATTTCCGGGCGGCTCGTGTCGTCCGTGCTGACGAAATACTGGGAGAGATTGAGGGCACGCGACAACAGGTCCGGGTCTACTGCCCCCACTTCCTGGGCATTTCCCAGGAGCCCGTCCCAATAGGGGAACTTGGAGGGGTCCAACGAACGCAACTTGATCTTGCTCCGAGGCCCTTTGGCCACCACACTTCCGTTGCCGTCACTCGCCAAGGTCAGAACCCCATCGCCCACCGAGGACACCCACTTGTCCAGCCGCCACGCCTCTACGGTAAAGGCATTACGGGACTCTGGGAGAACGTCGCCCGAGGCCCCCCCAAGAGGAGCACGAGAGAACACCCGCATGTCGTAGGACAAGACCTCAAATGACGGCCCGTCATCAGGCAGGGCGCGAAAGAGGTAATGACTCGACAGGTCTGATCCGCTGCCGACGGTGAGGGAGGCTACTTTGAGGGCGGCACAAAGGTCGTCCTTGGCGATTTCGATCTTCATCAGGGGTTCTCCATGTAGGGGGCGAGGGCTTCACGAGCAGCATCGAGGGCTTGCTCAAACGATTCGACTGCCTGCTCGTATGCAGCGTTGAGCGTATCAAGGGTCTGGTCGAGGGTGTCCGGGTCGAGTTTCTTTCCTCGGATCTCCTTTTCCACATCAGCAAGAGCCTTTTCGGCGGCCTCCTTCCGTCCAGCGATTCTCTGCGACTCCGCAGACAGACGGTCACGCAAGGCCACGGCAGTCTTCAGCCGGGTATCCAGTCCACTACTCATAGAACTCTCCTGTTGGGGTCTGTACCCGACCAGAGGGGTCGCTGACCCCCCCTCAAAGGGTGAAGTCCGCGAAGCCGTTAGCCGCATCGGTGATCTCTTGTACTTTGGTCTTCTTTCCCCGCTTCGCTGCGTTGGCCTGTCTCTGGACCTTCCGTTCCTCGCACACATCCTCAAAGGCGCAGAACTTACAAACGGGAGGGGTCGGGGTCGGGGCGAACTTTTCTTTCCACATCGCTTTCTTGGCATCAAGGGCTCGTTGGGCCAGACCCCGTAGGTCTTCCTCATCGAACTCGATCCACTCCACCCCTGTCTCGATGACCTCACCCCCACTCTCGTCATGGGTCACCTTCCCTGCGGGGAAGCGATACCAGACGTAGGCCAACCGGGCGGGGAGAACCTTGTAGGCCAGCTTGAACAGGAGCGCGTACCAGCGCAACTGGTCCGGGTCGGTGAACCTCATCTTGTGCTTGGTGTTCTTGCCATCAATGATGGTGACCCCAGTGTCGTCCCGACGAACGATGGTGTCAGCCCTGCCGCCGATAGGGTTCCATTTGTCGATCCAGCCCAGGAGGTCAACTTCCGCCTTGGCGTAAGGACCAAGGAGACGGTGCTCCTTCATCGTCTGGAGGTATCCGGCCACTCCCTCACGGCAGACCTCGATCATGTCGGCTCGGGTCATCCGTGCCTCGGAGTAGTCGATCTTGTTCCGGGGCTTGGATGCCAGCCGGTCGAACTCCCGCTCCACGAGGTCGAGCAGAACCCGTGAGAGGTTCTTGGGGTCACGGTAGAGTTCATCGTTGTACATCTTCTCGATGGCGAACTGGATAGCGATCCCCATCACGGCATGGTGCCGTGATCTCTGGGGAGGGCGCGGCTTGGGATTGCCAGGACCATTCCCACAGTCAACCCCATCCCATCCCTTCAACCAAAGAAACTGTTGGGGGCACTCCTCATACGCCTTCAAGTGGCTCCAGTAGAGCGTCGATTGCCGGTTCATGCGCCCTCCAAATAGGCGAGGGCTCGTTCACGGACTTCCGTTGGCACCCCCTCAATCCCCTTCAAGGCATCCTCCAACGTCTCATCATCAGCCTTTGGCTGGAGGGCATCTCGGATGTTGGTAACGAAGGCATCCATCTCGACCTGTCGCTTGACCTGACGGGCTCGGCCCTCAACGTCGAAGACTTCCTTTGGAGGCTTGACCTTGATGCGATGGACTTCGACCTTGACCCCTTCCGAGGAACACCGCAGAACAGCCGCAGCGGGTTCTCGCTCCACCTCGTCCTGGGAGAGTGATCCTCGGGTCAAGGATCCGATGTTCACGAACTGCTTGCCGCCCATGCTCGCGACCCCCTGGTCCTTGTGCCAGTGCCCGAACAGGAACAGATCGGGAGCCGTATCGAGGAGGTCTTTGTACTTCACAATGTCCTCCCCCTCAAACATCGTCCCGCCTTTCTTGGAGGCGAGAACGTGGGCTACGCAGATGAGAATGTCCTCGTCGCCTTTCACGATGCTGGTGAACCGATCCATATCGTAAGTGGTGCCATGGTAAGGAATACCCACCACACGGACGGTGACCCCATCCTGGGTGAACACCACCTCGTGCTCATCGTAGAGCCGGTGGTAGACCCCCGTAGAAAACAGGACTCCAAGAGGTTGCTGGGGCAGGAAGGCATAGTCTCCGTACACCGCGTCGTGATTCCCCGGAGTGCAGTAGACCGGACACGGATAGGTGCTGTGGTGCTCTGCCGTGCGGTTGACCAGAGCATGAGAGTTCCGACCTGGGGACTTCACATGAAAGAAGTCGCCGCCATCGAGGATAGCGGCAGCGTTGACCTCACGGGCAAGGTCACGGACCTGACCCAGCTTGTCGAACACGGTGTCGGCCCAATCATCGGTACGGGATGCAGGTGCCCTATCGGACAGGTGAACGTCGGTACGCCAGACAAGATTGATGCTCACAGTTCCTCCACGATGGGCGCACCCACCTCGTCATCGGGTGGCAGGTCTGCTCCCAGCATCCCCATCATCTTTCGGTACATCTGGTGCGTCGTCAGCTTGGGCTGCTTCGCCTTCCACGCTGCGTAAGCACCGGGGGCAACTTCCCACCCGCAGTCGGGGCAAAACCCCCTCACGATCCCATCAGACCCAATATGGCAACCTCCAGGGAACCCGCACTTCGGGCACCCGCAGTCGGGGCAATCATCACCGTGTTTGCCGTTAGTCCTTCCACAGAAGCGGCACTCAATGGTTGATGGCGATGCCATGTCTCTCTCCTTCATGGACAGTGTTGCAGGTGGGGCAGACCCCACGATCTCCGAGCAGTCTGGTGACTTCAACTTCGGCCTCAGCCACCTCTCTGTCCAGACGCTCCTGTTCCTCGACCAGCTTATTGACCCCAGCATGTGCTTCGGCGTAGCGGTCTTGGAGAGCGGTGACTGTTGCAATCGCCTTTTGAGTCCGCTGGGTGCGAGTGGGGTCAGGGAGGTTCAATGATGGGATCTCTGCATACGTCTGGGCGGTGTCCCGTGCTGTGCGGAGGCGAGAAGCCAGCCCCCCTGCCTCCCGAATCTGCTCTCGGAGTTCCCCCATCGAGGAGGGGTCAGGGAAGGTAGGCTCTTGGAACCCCCGGAGGGCATCAGATACCCCCTGGGCCTCGACCAACCGATCTCGGTATCCAGAGACACGTTCCACCCCCACCGACAGTTTCTCCACCCTGGTTCCGTCAGGAACCCCATCAGGGTCGAAACCATCAAGGGCTTCTACGCGACCCCGCACCGTGGAAAGCCGAGCGAGAAAAGACTCCACCACCCTCGCTTCTTCCTGTGTTTGAGCGAGGGCATCCTGATCCCCTTGAAGTGCGCGGGCTTGGCCCACAACACCGTCGAGGCCGTCGTACTTGGCGACCTCAACCTTGCGGGCATCTACGTCTTTACGACGGACCTTCAACTCCGAGGTCACGGTGCGCCGGTCTTTCTCCGAGGCTTTGAGAGCAGAGGTCAGCTTGCCCACTCGTTCCACATCCGAGAGGGCTTCTGCCACAGCGGACCCTGGACGGTTGACGAGGAACAACGTCCCATCGAACTGTTGGGCAATCTGGGGCCAGAGACGATCCGAAGCCGCGCTGATCTCCCGCACCCCCAATGCCTCGACCTCGGGTGGAACCCCTCGTCCGACATTGGAGATCCCCACCCCATTGATGGAGTAGCGATTGACTTTCTTGCCCTTCCCGTTGGGCTTCTCCGATCCTTTCTGCCAGATGATCTCGGTGCCATCATCGAAAGTCAGTGTGACCGTCAGGTGAGCGGTGCCATGACGCACCAGCGGACCACCAGGGGCGTTGGTAAACACGCCTCGGATGGCCCGCATGAAAGCCGTCTTGCCACTGTTGTTAGGACCAGTCACGACGGTCATGCCGTCGATAATGACCTCGGCATCTTCAATGGACTGAAAGTTCTGGACTCGGACCCGGACAGCCATCGCCACCTCCCTCTCCCCCTACCGGAAAGGGAGAGAACTCCACCCCCCTACACGTCAATGCCTGCGGCTTTCATCGCCACACCCACCTCATCCTCATCTGTTTCATCCACGAAGTTGGAGGCTGCTCCAGATCCAAGGAGAGGGAGCACCCGCTCACGAAGGGCTTGGTAGTCAGCATCATTGTCCAAGAGGTGTTTCCGCATCTTCTCCGATCCCTGAAACTTCACGGGACCGCTGGGGGCACCCTCCCAGGTCAGCCATGACCCCCCTTTCTTGATGATGCCGTGTGCGCTGGCGATCTCCATCATGGTGCGGTGGTTGTCAATACCCTCCCCCCATCGGATGTAGAAGATTTCCTCACGGCCCTGCGACCGAGACAGCTTGCACTTCACAGCCTTGACCTTGATGATCCCGCCCACGACCCTCTCGTCGGTCTTGTGGGTCAGAACATTGTGCTCTCGGGCCTTTTCATTCTGCACCCGCCGAAGTTCCAACCGTGCCGATGCGTAGAACTTCCAGGCGTTGCCTCCCTGCGGCTTGCTCTTGGCCCCCGGACCAGTGTTCATGTTGGCCCGGACCTGACTGATCCCCACGACAGCAGAGCCGCTTCGGGCGATGGTCTTCTTGATGTTGGGGAGTTCCTGGCTCCACACAGACTGGAGTTCGGCTACCTTGCCTTGCTCCGCTACATCGAGAGCATCGCGTTCGGCAAGCCGACGGGGAACGCCCGCGCCCACCGAGTCGAAGATGATGAGGTCAACCCCAGCGGTGGCGTAAGCCATCGCGTACTTGATGCCATCCTCCAACGTCTCGGGCTGGAGCAGTTCAAACCGGGTGGGGTCAGTGACCGGAACGCCAAGAGCAGCGGCGTAGTCGGGAACAATGTCGTTTTCCCAGTCGATGTAAACGCACGACCCTCCTGCTTGGCAGACCTTGGATGCTGCTTCCAGACACAGGGTCGTCTTGCCCGAACTTTCATGGCCCCAAATCTGGGTGACTCGACCTCGGGGGAACCCAGGACACGGAGCAACCCCAAAGCTGTTCGGCTCCCCGCCGATGAGGTAGTCCACCACATCAGATCCCGTTGGGATGTGTGGGAGAGAACGCCGGATAGCAGCATCATCGAGAGGTACGCGGATGTTCGTGTACTCCTTGCCTTTCTTCCGCACGAGGTAATCCCGTACCTTGGACAAGGGATCACTCCCCAGGCTCGTGAGGTCAACCCCACCTCCACTTGATTTCGGCTTCTTTGCTCTCGGCATCTTATTCACCCTCCTCCCGTAGTCGGGACCATCTGAAAAATCTGTCTTGTTCCCGGTGGATCACGCCTTTCTTGACCGTCCGACCAGCCTTCCGCCCACGCTTGAATGTGTGGACCTTGGTGAAGTACCGACTCTCGGTAGGGGTCAGACCCCCCTCCCCCAGCCTCCCATCAAAGAAGTCCCAGAAGCGACCGGCCAGCACCCCCACAAGGTACGCATCGGCTTCGTTGTGATTCCAGTTGCGTCCCCCACCTACGTCCTGCTTCGCGGCTTCGCACATGTCCACTTTGTCCATCTTCCACCCCTTCGGGCGGTCGAGGGTGTCGCGAGCATGTGCTTTCGCTTGGAGGGGCGACCAGAACACCACGTCCATACACTCGGCCCTCAAAGCCTCGCAAGAATAGAGGAACAGGCCGTACATGCCCTCGGACCACATTTGGTCGAAGATGGGGAACTCAATCCCCACCCTGTCTGGACGGTGCTCGCGGATCACGGCCCGCAAGGACTCCCGCTGGGCCATGTAGCGGGTGACGAACTCCTCCTTCGCAGATGTACGAAAACGCCCCCGAGCGGGACACCGAGAGGCATCACCGACGGGGGCGTTTGTATCGTGAAGTGCCCAGCCGTAGTTCGTCAGCGACGGATCAAGGCCAAGCACCAACACGAGTCAAATCACGTCATCGAGCAGGTCGTCCACGTTCTTCGCGGAGTGGTTACCAGTCGGGCTGGCAACCTCGTCGCCCAGCTTTTCGCGCATCTCATCCAGGGTGAGTTCCCGAGCGAGATCACGACGGATGCCCTCGGCCACACGCTCGGCTTTCTGGAGGATCTGTGCCCCCACCTCCCGAAGTGCCTCGGACTTGGCCCCAAGCAGCTTGCGAAGCAGGTTGTCACCCTCGGGGGTGAAACTCATCTTCTGGAACTGCCCATCAGAGCAAGCCATCGAGAGGTCGTGCTTCCCGAGAGGGAACCGCTTGTGGCTACGACCAATCTCGCGGTACTTGCCGGGATCAAAGACCCACGGCTGCACCGACCAGCCCTTGCCAGCCTTGAACGACTCCACGTCGAGTTCGCCGTCCTTGTTGGTCGGCCAAACGACGACCACCGTGGCAATCGCCTGCTTGGGGGTCGCACCAAGGTAGTTGAGCACCGCACTGCGGTTGCTATCAGTGATCAGGACGTAGCCCAACCCCTGCTTGTAGATCCGCTCACAGCCAGTGAAGCGAGGGGCGGAATCATCCGTAGGATGCCCGTCGCCATCGAGTCCGGTGAGCCAGGGGAAGGAAACGCGATAGGTGCGCCCCGTCTCTCCCTTGAATCGCTTGCTGGTCTGGCCGATGTTCTCATCGCCAGACCCAACGGTGAAGTCCATAAATCCGTCTGTCATGTCAGTCTCCAGTGTGTGAAGGCGCGTTCATTTCAATGCCGTTTCGGCGGTGTTTGGTGTTGTGCGCCAAGAGGTCTTACCCGACGGGGATAGGAAACACCCCCCCTCCCCACTAAATGTCGAGGTCATCGAGCAAAGATTCGATTGAACGGGGCTTCAAGGCCACCTCATCTTCCCCGCCGATGGCCGACAGGAACTCGTCGGACTCCTCGTCCGAGCCTGTAGGACCAAGGGACTCTACCGTAAAGGGGTCTTCCTCCGTCTCGGGATCAGCAAGGAGATCACCCACGCTCTCGGCAGGGGTGTCCCCCGTGGAACTCTCCGGCTCGGGCTCGGGCTCGGGCTCGGGGTCAATGAGCGGTGCGACAGCGGCAAGGTCCGGTTCTTCCACCCCTGTCCCGGTGAACATCTCATGGAGATCACGCAAGGTCTTGCGGTCCACGTCGGGCGAGGCTTCAAGGTCAGGAGCCTGCGACCCAGGGGCAGGCTTGCTCCCCCAGAATCCTCCGAGGCCGATCTCCTCGTTGCACAGCTTCATCTGGTCCCTGATGCGACCTTGAACGTCTTTGAGATCACTACGCTTGGCCTTGATGACAATGAGCATCGCCTCCAAATCCGCTTGGGACTGGGCAACTTTGGCGAGGGCTTGGGCTTTCTCCCGCAACTTCATCGTCGCCAGGGCTTCCCGGTCTGCCACATTCCGACCAGCCCTGACCTCGGGATCATTGGCAAAGAGGTCTTTCTTCTCCAAGTCCAGTTCCACGTCCAAGGTGCGGTGTGCAGCCCGGTATTTCTGGAGCCAATGGCTGACCCGTAGGAACAGACCCTCACACTCGGTGAGCATCCGCCGCGTCTGGGCTACCTTTCCTTGAAGACGCTTGGGTCCAAACTGGAGCGGGTCGTCGTCCAGTTCGACCTCCATGCGCGTCAACGTAGCGAAAACGGCATCAATGGCTTCGGCATTGACCTGGGGCAACTCGGGTGCAGTCTCCGACATACGGGCTCCTATTCCTCGGGATCGGTTTCGGGGGGCAAGATGCGCTCCAGATGGGCCACAGTGTTGCGTTTGAGGTCACGCACCCTCGCCTCAAACTGCTCGGGAGTGATCGCCCCCTCACTCAAAGCGGCCCGCCACGCTCCGATACTGGCTTCCAGTGAAAGGAGGAGGTACGAAACCCGCGCTTCCTCGATGGTCATGCCCGAGGCTGCCTCCTCGGCGGTCCCCAGGACAAGATCAAGGTCGGTTGCTCCAGCCGCATCGGTCTGAACGGAGTCCCAGGCTGCGGACATGCCACAGAAGAACTCGCCGCGAGAGGTCTTGACCGCCCGAGTAGCCACGACCTTGGTGACTCGGAGCCGACTCCGTGTCTCCTTGACGGCCACTCGGATTCTGTCGAGTGTCTTTCGGTCCATAGGAACCTCCCCCCGCTCATACCCACCCAGGAACAGAGGGAACCCCCCTCACTCCTCGGAAGCACCACAGAGAGCCCCGATACGATCAGCCAGGAGAGTATTACGCCGGTCAGCCCTATCATTGGCGACTGCCTTACTCACGGCAGCGGCAGACCCAACGATGAACACCCGCTTCTTCGCTCGGGTGATTGCGGTGTAGAGCAGGTTCCGTTGAAGCTGCCTTCCGAATGACGGGAACATAGGAACGACGATCACGTCGTACTCCTGCCCCTGCGACTTGTGGATGGTCTGACAGTATGCCAACCGAATCGGAGGTGTGTGCTTCGCCACGTTGTAGCGCACCATCCTGTCCATCTCCCCACCAAACACCTTGATCTCCAACTCTTTGGCTCGGTGGTCGATGCGGCTAATCTTCCCTATGTCCCCGTTGAACACCCCATGCTCATAGTCGTTCCTGACGACCATGATGCGGTCCCCTTCCCGAATCACATCCCCCATGATCCTGCGCTCGGCAAGTCCAGGGGTAGGGGGGTTGAGCGCCATCCGCAGCAACTCATTCAGAGCCGTGACCCCAGCACCACCCTTATGCCTGGGGGAGAGCACTTGGAAGTTTGCCCGCTTGGCGTAGAGGCGTTGGGCGATACCGCGAATGGTGAACGCTGCCTCATCCTCGGTATCAGCGGGGATTAGCAAGAAATCTCTGTCTTCCATGTCTGGGGTTTTCCCTGCATGAACAGCGTGGGCTGCGGTGATGATGCTGGAAGTGTCTTCCTGACGGAAAATCTGGGTGAGGTGGGTGTGGGGGAAGCGTCCCGAAGACACGAGATCACGCAAAACATCTCCGGCTCCCACCGACGGCAACTGGTAGGGGTCACCCACAAAGACGAGACGACACGTTTCCAGCGTCCCGCCCAACACCCGGTAGAGCATGTGGAGGTCGAGCATCGAGGACTCATCCACGATCACCACCTGCGCGGGATGGGGGTTCTCCGGGCCATAGCCCCAATCCTCCCCCTTCGTATTCGTGCTGCCCTTGGCAGCGGTGTCTCCCACCACCCCCACATAGGTAGCTTCACGTTCCCGAGTCTCAAACCCCTTGGCCGAGAAAGCCCGATGAACCGTCGCAGCCTTGGTTCCGGTGACGGTGGACAAACGCTTGGCAGCGATCCCCGTAGGAGCCACCAAGAGAAAGGGGACCGCCATCTCCCGCAAGATTGCCACCGCCGCTTGTAGGGTGGTGGTCTTCCCGGTCCCCGGAAGCCCGGTGAGCACCGAGATCGGTTCCGTCAACACGCGGAGAGCGGCATCCATCTGGGTAGGGGTGAGGGTGACCTTGTGGCCGATGGCCCACTTCTCCAGTTCCGTCTTCGCTTCATCTGGGTCAAGGCCCATCACCGCTTCGGTCTGTCGAACGTGGAGCAAGTCGGCACACCCCTTTTCCATGGAGGCCGACCAGGGCTCGTAGAGAGCCACCAACCCACCGCGAAACCCACGCTCCACAACCAACTGCTTGTGGGTGACAAGGGTTCCAATCGCGGAGGCTACCTTTTCAGGGGACACATCAGGGCCAGGGATCAAGCGTGAAACCGCTCTCACGACCTGCCCCGTGGAAGCATAGACATGCCCGTCGGAAGCCACCTCTTGAACCGCCGTCAGGACCGCGCCATTGATTCGTCCGGGGTTGTCGAGGGAAACCCCCAGCTTCATCGCTACCTCATCCGCTTCCTTGAAGGAAATCCCCCCTACACGGACCAGAATCCAGGGGTCTTCGGTGATCTTCTCCTCCAGTTCATCCCCGAGGGCTCCCCACACCTTGCCGATTACCCGTGCGGGAACCCCAGCCTCCGAGAGAAACTTGGCTGCATCCAACTGTGTACGCAAAGCCCGCCACCGTTGGATGACGTACAGGCGAGTGATCTCGTCGGACCCCGCAAGGCCATCGAGGGATCCTCCGTCCAACAGGTCTGCGAGTTCCGTTCCTTTTTCTGCGGCGAGATCAAGCAGGTTGCGCCGGAGACGAGGGCCAACATCGTTAGCCGCAAGCGCCGACAGAACCCGGTCCTCGGTCCAGTTGACGGAGATTGGGCTCCGCGTCACCTTCAACTGCTTGCCATACTGGGGGTGTCTCACCCACTTCCCTGCGAAGGACACCCATGACCCCACGTCCACAGCCTGGGCGGGGAAGTGTCCTGCAACCGTTACCGGGAGGGGGTTGTCATCATCGAGGAGGATTTTGGCGATGCGGAAATCTTCACGCTGGAACATGACCGAGGAAACCCGACCACTATATGTCTGTTCACTCATGGTTTCACCACCTTCTGAAGTTCGGTGAGCAGATCCGCAAGGTCGCCTGCCTCACAGATAAGGTCGTCTGGAGAAGCATCGGGGGCCGGACTCTCAAGGGCTTGCACGTCCATGATGACGAGCCGACCCCGATGCCCCGGCATCTTGGAGAACCCAAGCGCCGTGCCACCCACGGACCACCCCGAACTCTCCTGGGACAGTTCTCCGGTGAGCCTCTGGTGGAACAACCACCCTGGGTTCTCACGGTGCCCGTGCGGGCAAAAGCCACCCCACAGACACGAGCCCCCTCCCGGCTGCGTCTTGTCCACAGATTCAGGGTAGTGGTGAAGACTTACCTCCACGGCACTGCCGACGTACTCAGAAAGGATCTCATCGAGATCCGCATCGGGATCCCCAAGCCGTGACACGACCAGGGAGTCCCCGGAGGACGTTGCCGGGACGAAAATCCCTTCCAAGATCAGGATGGGGGAAGACATAACCCCCCTTACCCGCTCGGAGGGGGCGCGAACCCCCTACTCCGTCTTGTGGGTGAGCGTCTTCATCGTGCGAATCATCTGGACAAAGGAGAGGGCGGCCACTTTCGCCCGATCCGTGAAGTAATCTCGCTTGAGGTCACGCATCACTGCGACCCCACCGGACTCAAAGAGGAAGACAACCCGGCCCCGCTCCCGCTCCGTACCTACAAGGGTGACCCCAGCCACCCGGAGATAGCTGGCGAAATACAGGTCGCTGGTCCGATACAGATTGTCTTCCACTTCATCCCCACGCACAACAGCCTCGGAGTAGAGGGGACTCTACCCGAGGCTGTTGAAGGAGGGGTCCACTACCCCACATCACCCATCAACTGACGACGCTTCCGTCCACGTTGTAAGCGGCTACGGCTGCGCCAGTCACGGCGACGTAGGTGTAGGTGGCAGCGGCGTAGTGAGCGATGTCGCCCACGGTGGCCGAGATGGTGAAGGAACCGCTCTGGTACATCTGTCGCCAACCGTCATCGTCAAAAGAGCCGTTGTCCGCAGCGATGGGGGCTGCGGTGTTGTAGGTTGAGCCAGCAGGAAGGGTGTAAGAACCACCCGTCGCAACCTTCATAAGATTGGCCTGCGTTCCGATGGAAGCCTGACCCGCCACACTTCCCAACACATTCGTCGGGAATGGCATCGTGTTTGCGCCCATGCCGAGCGTGGTCACGAGGATGTTGTTGAGGGCAGTTTCGGTAACCGCCGCGCCAGCATCCAGCAGAGCGATGATCGCAAGAGCAGCCGCGTCTGCGTTGGCCTCGGAAATCTGGTTTCCAGAAGCCTCGTCGTTGGTCACGGCACCGATGTAAGGACCGAGGCCCGACAGGGCAGCGGTAGTCACGTTGGCAGCGGTATTGCCCACGATGGTGTCGTTCTCCCGGTAAGCCGGGATATACCCGCTCTGGGGGTATGCCTGATAGGAAAAGGCACGACGGGAGGTGTTGGGGAGTAGATCCGTGATCTGATGGGCACCTGCGCCCAGGTCAGTGCGGATACGGTAGACGTATGCTTCGTTAGCCATGTTCGTTTCTCCGAGAGTGATGAGCGGGGTGGACCCTGCACATAAGATGTGGGTATTGAATGATTATCGAGGTGGTCCACCCGGCATGAACGCCGTGATGCGGAAAGGGACTGCTCCACCGATCCCATGCAGATAAAGCAGGGACAGAGAGGTGGGATCGAAAGTCAGAGAAGACTGTCCCGCCACTGACGGCGGGATCAGCATTTCGGGGTCACCTGCCGAGGTGCTGATCCCCATAGGGTCAGCACCGCTATCGTTGTGGATCGTCAGAGAGGTGACCTCACGGGGAAAAGCAATCGCCACTGCCCCGAGTGGGGGGAGCCCGGTGGCCGTGGCAGCCACGGCGGGAGCCGCACCCGACAGAGTAAGGAACCCTTCGGTCTGTGTGGGGGGAACAACCAGCACCGGACCTGCCGGTAAGACTGTCCCTGCCGCGTCTATCTCTCGGATACGCCAAAAGGACATAGCCGCATCACCAGGGATGGTGGCGTTGGAGTAGTCATTGAGATCAATGGACACTCGGGTCAGCCCACGGAGGGAAGACTCATCTCGTCCTCGACCCGTCCGCTGGATAGTCGGAGACTCCAGGGTGCGGCCCCTGCCAACCGTGAACGCGGTGGTCCCTCCAGCGAAGGCTGCCGTTAGCGTCATGGCAGCACGGAACTGGTATGCCGCGACCAAGGGATCAGACCGAAGGCTGAAATCAATCAGCCCGCGAGATCGTCCAATCAGATTCGGAATGACCATGCTTGTTCTCCTACCGGGGCGCTGCCGATAGGCGACCTATTGAGGGTCCACTTCCACTACCTCTACGTCGATGATGTTCTTCCCTCGCTCTTTCTGGAGACGCAATCGCCGTGCCGCCCGGACGAAAACGACCCCGAGCACAGCGAGCGTCGTAACGGTCAGCACGAAGGTAAACGTGAACGCCCTCTGAAAGTTGCCTGCGAACTGCGCGGAGAGCGGCTGCTCCTCATCGGGAGGAGGCAGGCGTTTCACTTCTTTTCCTTCCGCGCCCGCGCCTCGTAGCCAGAGGTGTCCTTGCCCTTGGACCTCGCCAGTTTGGTTGCCTCGCTCCATGACCCCACCCTCTCGCCCTCAACATTCGGGGCCAGCTTGCCCCCCGCGTCTTGGCCTCGTTCAGCTTGGGCCGCATCCAGACGACGATTCTTCGCTCTCATCTGACCCCGGACCCGGTTGTTCTTCCCAGCCCATCCATCACCCCGCAGGATAAATCCTGATCCTCCCGAAACCAACTTCGTAGCGGGGGTGTGCCCACACGCCGGACAATCTTGGGGTTCTCGGTAGCGTGCTATCGGGAGCAGCTTTTCAAAGTGCTCCTCACAGGCATCGCAGCGGTATTCGTAGGTGGGCATACACAGGGCTCCTGGCTCCCCCACCCTACCCACGGGAAGGTCAGAGGGCGAGGCTGTACTCTTTGCCGTCCTTATCAAGCACACCCTTGGCCACAAGCCGCTGAAGGAACTTCGTGTGTTGCTGGGGGTTGCCCCCAAAGCCGTAGGCCAGCGTTGAAGCCGAGACAGTATCCCCCGTCGCCTTCAAATACTTGATGAGCGATTTCTCGGTCAACACGTCCTTCGCCCCCACATCCGATGCCTGCCGGAGCAACACCTTGCGGTGTTCTGACCCCACGGGGAACGTGGAAGCCATACGAATGAGCAAAGCCCGACGGCGACGATGGACCTCCGACCAGTAGACACTCGCTATGTCACGGTCTTTCAGGATCTCACGGTCTTGTCTCGGGAGCCCCTTGGCCAACTCTGCGTCGGAAAGACCCGCCAACGCAGCCCTCATCTTCTTCAGGAGTTTCTGGAAGTTTGCGGCGATCTTCTGGGTGGTGGGGATTCGGATGGGGTTGTCGTCTTCATCCGTCTGCCCCTCAAAATACTTCTCCATGAAGGGACGGAACTTCGTGCCCTCCAGGGTCACATCACCCTCCCCCTTTCCTCTCGCGGATACCCCAAGAAAGTTCTTGTTGGCCTGGACGGAAGCCAACAGAGCCTCCCAAATCCGAGCCTGTGCAGGGGCATCAGCCAACACCCGCTTCATCACGGGATCGATGGCTTTCAGATACAACTCCTTGGTGAGCATGTCAGCAGGGTCCGGGGGTGTGTATCCCCTCGGGACAATCTGCTGGCCTTCCTCGGTTTCGGGGAATGGTCCCTCCCACTTCCCGGCATCCACCGAGCGGACCCAATCCTTCGTCTTGTTGCGGGCAATCCCCATCAACCTCTTGATAATGAAAGCGAGGTTGAACTTCTTGGACTTCAGTTCCTTCCCGACAGACCGGAAGATGTTGTCTCCAGTCGCGTAGGGCTCCTCGCCGCTCACGCGCTCGACATAATCACCAAAGCCACCTTTCTCATTCTTCACGCGAGAGTCGAAGCGCATCCCAGGCCAGTGTTGACCCCCGTGTGAGAGTACCTGGGCAACATCCTCACCAGAGATTCCTGACAGGGCAGGTTGCCACTTGGCCACCTCGTCCACGGCACGGCCCAAGGCCGAGTTTCCGCCCCTCACCAAAGCCGTCCACAGCCCCATGTTGGCCGTGGGGTCAACGAACGTAAGGGCCTCTCCGGGGCGCTGTGCGGTGCCCTCGTCCCAGCCATTAGCGGCAAGTGCCTTCACATACGGCTCGTAGTCGCCCTGCTTCAGATCACTCTTGACCCGATCACCCGACTTGCCGGTGAGCCCCCCAAGGAACTCGTAGCGAGCCAGAAAATCCTCACGGGCTCCCGCCTCTTTGATCAAAGCAAGGATCACTCGGCGGTCACGGCTCCCTGACGGCAGGGATACCGCCAAACGAACCAAAGCGGCAGCGTAGCGATTCATGGGGATCTCTCCAAAGGGACTTCTCTTCTACCCCCACTACCCAGATAGACGACCTACCGACACCACCCTGATCAGGGGTGATCCCCCCGCCAAAAAATAAGCATGGGGCACGGGGCCGCATCTGGCCCACTTCGATCCACTTGATGGCCAAGGTGGGGTTGACCCATAGGGTCACGGCGGATAGGATGTTGAGAAGTCGCAGACCTTGACCCGCTCGGTAAGAGCACCGTCCCCGTCCTCGACCAAAAACCACTCACCCATCCTGTCCAGCTTGCTGGCATCGGAACTCCAAGGAATCCCATGACCCGACGACTCTCATACCTGCTCTCCCTGCTCGATCTCATCCACGGTGCTTCCCCCCAGACTCCCAGCGAAGTTGAATCGCTGGTCGCAGCCGGGATCACCGACCTCGCCAAAGCCACGGCCCGCAAACGGAGTATCGTTCGACGCGACTCCGTGAACCAGAACGGCTACCGGGGCACCGGCTCACAAGCCCTCCTCTGCGCTGACCTCTGGTCTGCTCTCCAGGGTGACGCGGCTGGGCTGCTCTCCCACCTCCGGTCAGACGACCACGAGACGGTGACGACCCACCTCTCCTCCCTGGTCGATGAAGCCGCACCGCTGACCTCATCAGAATGGCTGGAAGCCCAACTGCGCGACCGCGCCCTGGACCGCCGACTCGCCGCGCTGCTCTCCCGCGACTACCCCTCCGAAGACTACGCCGAATGTCTCTCGTTGACGGGGCTCTGGATCGCCAAATGGGCCGCAGGTGGCACCTTCGACAAGGCACTGGCCGAGAAAGGCACCGTATCGCTCTCCACGCTCTACAAGTTTCTGAAGCGCAAGCACTTCTCCAGCGTCTTCGTCCGAGGCGCAGAACCCCTCGCTCGGATGCGTGGGGCACGGACCCAGCACGAGATCCGAGTTCGCGTCGAGACAGAATCCCCCGAGTACGTTTGCCAGCGGGCCAACCAGGGGACCGAGTGGGAAGTCGCCTACGAGGGAGACGAGGATGATCTCCATGAGGTGATCATCTCTCGGAGCCCGAGCCCGGAAGATATGCTCATCCTCACCGACGAAGACACAATCCAGACCACAGGCGGTCGTGCTCTCGTCCGTGCTGCCCACCGAGGAGCCGCCGAGCGTTATCAGCGGGTCTACGACGCTTTGATCGCTGGGGCTACCCGCGATGAGATCGCTGCCAGCGAAGGTGTCTCCACCCTCCGAGCAGCCCACCTTGCCGGACGAGTTCGCAAGTCTCTTCGTGACGGTCCAGTCACCGTTGGAAACGCCGAACGCATCCTGCGGCTCGTGGCCGATGAGCCATGGTCAACCCGCGAGGAAATCCAGTCAGACCTCCGGCTCGACGCTGCCGACACCCGCCGCGCAATCGCATACCTCTGTGAGCAGGGGCTTCTGGACGAGGCTCCCGGCGAGTCCTACGCCGTCGCTGCATCACTCCGGTAGGTCCACCAGCTTCGCTTTACGGGGATCGAACAAGACAAGGCCATCTGCCGCTTTGTCGGAGATCACCCCGTCGTATCCAAGGTCTTTTACCTCGGCTGTGACGACAGCGGCGTACATGGGATCGTCTGAATACTGCCAGGGCTTGAATCCCATCCCTTCCTTGATCGTCGCCATCTCGCTGCTCTGGGCATCGAGCAGTTTGAGGCTGGACGGAATCTTGTAGGCGTATACCTGACCCCCGGCTCGGTCAGCAAAGAACTGGGCGATCCCCTTGTCCCACGCGAGATAAAGGCCACGTCCCAGAGCACCAAAGCCAGCCCCGCCACCGGCACCGGGGTTCTTGGCCCCACGAAAGAAGATGCCCTTGTTGCGACTGTGGAGGCCACGGAAGAACTTGGCTTCGGAGGCCCACCGCTCGGCTACTTTCTGGGGGGATGCGCTCATACCATTCTCCGTTGTGCCCTCTACGGACATTCGGTAGGTGGTTGACCCCCTTCACGGAGCGACCACCGAGGCGCACAGGGTCAGATGAGCCCCATGGCCAGCATCCACGAGGGTGACCCATCGGGACCATAGCCGTCCATCTCGACGTTGCGTACCCCACTGACCGTTGGCCCGGAAGCCTCACTGTCCATCTTCTGCAAGGCTCTCGTGGAGGGGGGCTTTGGAAAACCACGGAGGTACTTGTGGAGACTGACCGTGCGGAGTTTGATCTTCCTACCCTCAATCTCCACCTCGGACATGGAGGGGTTGCGCTCCGAGAAGAACACCTCTGCACGCGATCCCTTCGCGTACACGGTCCCGTCCTTCAACTTCAAATCTGCCGAGAGGGTGGTCTTCTTGGAGGCGGTCTTGTGGACGGCGACATGGTGAAGCCCAGCAAGGATAGCCTTCCGCTCATCTGACCCCGTGGGGAGGGTAGAAGCAAGGCGGATGAGGCGTTTACGGTCAGATCCAGTAAGGGTCTTGGACATGGGTTGTCTCCGGTACTTGACCTTATCGGAGAGATAAAGAAGCTACCGGCGTTGCCGCCGAGAAGCCATCAAGTAGCGAGCGGCAACCCGCGATGCTGATCGGATTGGAGGACGGTACTCCTCATCCGCGTCCCAGGGACCGTAGTGCCGGTTCCGTATCCCGTTGATCAGCGCGTCTTCGGCGGTGTACCGCTTCATCTTGCGCGGCTTGAACTCCGCGTAGAACTCACGCTTCGGCCAGCCGCGCTTGGTGTAGCTGGGGTCAGGTTGACGGCCAAGCGTCTCCCAGATCCCCTCAACCGTCTGCCAGTCAAATACGCGACCGTCCTTCCGCTCGACCCAGGCGTGAGGACCGACCAAGCCATGCACGTTCCCGTGAACAACAATGTCGTCAGGGGATGATCCTGGGCCTTTGCCATCCCACATGACAGCGTAGCGGAAGCACTGGCCTCCGACGATACACTGACCATCAGAACTGGCGGTCTTGGTCTTCTCTTTTGGATGCACGGAATGAACCGTAGGCTTCGCCCCATAAGTAGAAAGGTCTACGGGGTGTTGAAACACCCATCCGTCTACCCCCCAACAACTCTCCACAATCTTGCGCTTGGGATCAATCACCACTCCGTGGTGCCATGGCCATTGAACCCAGTCGCCTTTCTTCGCCTTGCTCCAAGGAATGGGGGTGTTCAAGTCAACCGTGATGTCGCCTTGGGGGTAAAGTCGGCTGCCATGGATCTGTTCCGTCCGCAGCGTGGCGTGGCTCCCACAGTCATAGTAGGAGTAGGTGGTAGGAAGCCGTTGGACCTTTACCGCCTTCAGCCCGTGCCTCTTCCACTTGGCAACGAACTCTTTGAGGGTCATCTTCTCACAATCGGGCACCCCAGCTTTCAGTGGGCACAGCCGAGGCTTTCCGTCCTCCCTTTCATGCTTGTCATGCCAGAGGGAATGGTAGTCTTCCTCCAACTCCTTTATCAGAGGGGAGGAGGCGTAGCGAGCCGCTACCCGAGCCGCCTGATGCTGCGGAGACACAGCGATAGCAACTCGTTTGGGGTCCGGGTGATTCACGATGAGGGCTCCTGACCCCTCGGAACCTATAGGGCTCCTACCGCTACTCGGAGATTGAAGGGGTCGTCTGGCATGGACCCACGTTGTCGTCAGGATCAAGGGGGACAGGATCGTCACCACTCGACACCAGTTGACCTCCCTCGATGACCGCCGACACAACGACCGAAAAGGTGGGGTCAAAGACCACAAGGCTGGGCTTCCCTGCCCACATCAGAATGTTCCTGGCATCCAACGCCGGGGCACCAAACCCCTTCATCAAACGCGCTGCCGACCCCATCGCCTCATGGACGGTCAGGTAAGCCGCACTCAGCACGGTCGGTTTCAGATCCCGGTCCACAATCCATAATCGGTACACAGCGCCCCTCCCCGGAGAAGGGGGGTTGCGAAGACCCCCCGATCCGAGTAGACCCTACCCGGTAAGTCCCCCTCTTCGGAGGGGGTGTCAGAAACTCACGGGACATTTAGGCCGGTCGCCAGATCGGTGCTTGACTGAATCTTTGGGTTGTTTGATCGGGGAAACCCGAGGGGTAAGGAACACCCCCGCTTGCTCGCTCTTTCCCATTCGGAACTTCAAGGGTTGACCCACCCCCCTGTAAAGGGGACGGGTTCTCGGGATCAGTCTTCGCTCGGCCCTTTTGACACCACCCCTCTCACCTCGGGAAAGGAGAGAGGGAGTCAAAAGGCGTGCTGCTCGGAAATCGGATCCTTCACCTTCGGCATCCTCTACCCCCTCACTGGCGCAGGAGGGGGACGACAGACTCAATAGACTCTGTTTAGGAGAGGGAAACCGTTAGGTTGACCGATTCAAAATAAATCAGACACTCAATAATGATCCTCCGATCCTTCATCAAAAGACTCCTTCCCGTAGTAGTAGCAACACCACCCATACACCTACACCTATCCATCCCACTCCGCTTTTCCGATCACGGACTCGCTGTCCGGGTCCAACTGCGCCTTCGTTCCGTAGATCGTCTATCGTCCCCTCCTGTAAAGGAGGTTCACCATGGGCAGGGCTGACTACCGTAAGGGCAGGGCTCCGATCCGTTCTGCCACAGAACTGGCAGAACTCCTCCCTGGAACCATCTACCTGTTAGCCACAGGTCTTGCTGGCCCGTTGTTTCCCAATAACGGGCGACCTGCTCCTTCCTTGGCGGTGAAGGTCATCCCTTTGGCGGAACTGCCCCCAGCCCTACAGTCGTTGGAGTCGGCACTCCCGATATGGGTCCACTGGACCCAGTGGGAGAACGTCGTTGTTCCCATCATGTCTGACGCGAGGACTCTCCAGTGGGCAAAGCAGTTCTCTCCCCGCACTGTCACCGATGGGGTGGTTGTGAGTTCACCTGACGGCGGATGGGGTCAGCCGTTGCCTCTCCCCAATGATGTGGTCGGTCCTGACGGAGAGGTTGTCTACTCCGAGGGAGACGATGCAGGAATGGCCCGCGTCTCCCGCCAACTGCCATCCCCCTTGTACGCATCAAAAGAGTACATCGAGGCGATGGCTGGCATCATTCAGGTCGTAGCTGAAAACGCGGGCTATTGAGGGGGGTTGGCCCGCACCGCATCTGGGTAGTAGTGCTCACGAGGATGGCAAATGGCACAGCGCAAAGGACCAGTAGTAGGCAAGGTGGAATGGATCGCTTGTCGAGCGGTTGCAGCGTGTGAAGGCCGACAATCAGAACTCATCCAAGTCTTCAAGCCCCCCAAGGGCATCAATCCGATGACCCTCCGCTATCGGTGCTTGACGTGTAAGCGCCTCTTCCAGATTGTGTTCTGATGAGCACTCCGATCTTGTTTCATGGACCCCTCGCCAGAGGGCTCGCCATCTCCCATGCACGGGAGACAGGACGGATGATCCTCGACCCCATCGGAGACGATGGGCTCAAAGTGGATGACTCCCGACGGGTTGTGGAACTGGCTGGGAACTCTGGGGTTGGGGACCGACCTCCCGTAGTAGTGCTTGGTCCCATCGACCGTGCCACCCCCGAGGCTTCCGACGCTCTCTTGAAGACCCTGGAGGATCTGGCAGACGGACCTCTGGGGGTCATTCTCTGGGCTGACTACCTGGGCGGGGTCACGGGCACCATCCAATCCCGCACCCTCCCTCGATGGTGCCCCCCAGACGCAAAGTGGGCTTCACCCTTCCTCGATGAGCACGCCGAGCGATTGTTCGATGCGTTCCAAGCAGGGGACGCAGCTACTTGTCTGGAAATCCTGCATGACCGCAAGAAAGAGTGGGGTGGCCTCTTGGTGGGGTTCAGTGAGGTCATGGCCAGACGAGGCACGGAAGATGCTGCGATGGTGCGTGCCTGGGTTGCAATCCGCCCTCTCCTCGACGGCAAGGGATCACACTTGGTGGCAGCCTCCGCGTTGATGGAGGCCATGCCGTGAAGCTGTCTTGGGCCAAGCCTCCCGCAGCCATGGTTGTGGGAGGGGACAATGCTTTTGTGCGACGGCGCTGGGTTCGCGAGGCGATACTCGGAGCGCATGTCGCCGGGTTTGAGGTGGTTCATGCCGCTGACGACGATGAAATCTGTGCTGCGCTCTCCATGGGGGCAACCTTTGGACTCCCCACCTTTGTCGTAGCCGAGGCCAAGAACGCGAACCCCGAGACGGTCAAAGTCCAAGTCGAGGGGAAGCCTTCCCAGACATGCTTGCTCCTCACCGCAAGGGGGGCCGTGGATGAGAAGAAACTTCCCGCCACAGCCCCCATCCACGGGGCTTACCAGACCATCTTCAAATGGCCCACCCAACGTAAGGACCAACGTAAGTTGGCAGGTCGTTTTATGGTGGCCGAATCGGCACGTCTGATGGGCCAGAAGAACGCTATCGATCCACGTCTCGGGGAACGCTGGGTCGAAGCGGTGGGCACCGATCTCGGGACGTTGGCGTTTGAAGTGGCCAAGGCATCTGCACTGGCAAGGTCAGAGGGAACACCCACCATCACAGTGGAGCATGTACGCGCTACCGTTCGGGGATCCCCCGATGCCGACATGCAACCCTTACGGGAAGCATTGGCCAACGCAGACGAGGTAAGGGTTGCGAAAGCCCTCGCCAAGATCCGAGCAAAGAGTGTCACTGACCCCACGATGCTCCTATTGCGGGCTCGGGGTGGCCCCGCTGATCTGGCTTATCAATGGCTCCGCGTGTCCCTGCTCCTGGCCCGAGGTTGGGATGGGCAAAGGATCGCCTCCGGCATTGGTGTGCCCGAATGGGCCGTTCGTCGTGACCACATCCCCGCTGCGAGAAAATGGGGGGTAAAATCCCTCCAGCAACTCGTAAGAAATCTTGCCTTCACCGACCGAGGGCTACTCAAAGGCATCCCTGCCCCATGGGTGGCTTGTGTAGCCTCTCTCCTTCAAGGTTGCCGTTCGGTAACGGGTCGATAGCCCTTACCCTTATGCACTGAATCCCTATCATCTCCACGCTCTGCCGAGAGGAACCACATGGACCAACCACGCCCCCCCGCCGCACACAATACAGATGGCCTACAGACGCTTCCGGGGACGGTTTTCCATGCGGACCTCAAACCTACCTTCTCCTTCGCCAACCCCCTCTCCCAGTTCGTGATCACACGCTCCTACCTGCGATGGCGGGAAGAGGACTCTCGGCGTGAGGTCTACCCCGAAGCGGTGGACCGATATGTGGATTTCATCGACCGGAATCGGGACATTCCATCAGCGGTGTTGAAGTCAGTGCGTGAGGGGATGCTGGAGATGGGGACGCTGCCGTCGATGCGGGCATTGTGGTCGGCTGGTCCTGCGGCAGAGCGCGACAACACGATGATCTACAACTGCTCCTTCCTGCCGATGGACAACCTGCGGGCCTTCGCGGAGATGCTCTACATCTTGATGATGGGCACTGGCGTTGGCTACTCCGTCGAACGGAAGTTCGTCAGCAATCTACCGTTGGTTGCCCCCCGTAACGGGAAGACAGTCTCGTACCTGATCCCAGACTCAACGGAGGGTTGGGCCGACGCGGTGTTCCACGGACTCACCTCCATGTGGAAGGGCTATACGGTCGAGTTCGACTACTCCCTGATCCGACTTGAAGGTTCACGGTGCATGACGAAAGGGGGCAGGGCTTCCGGGCCAAAACCTCTACGTCTTCTCTTGGAGTTCTGCCAGGAGGTCATCGACGGGGCCTCGGGCCGACACCTGACCTCGTTGGAGGTCAGCGACATTTGCTGCATGATCGGAGAGATCGTCAAGGCAGGGGGTGTGCGTCGTGCTGCTCTCATCTGCTTCTCTGACCCTGACGACGAGGAGATGCGCCACGCGAAAGACTGGAGCCGAGGCAAGTTTCCCGAGCACCGATACATGGCGAACCTGTCTGCATTCTGGAGCGATAAGCCTGACCGTCAGACCTTCGATGCAGAGTGGGCCGCCCTACGGAACAGCGGCAGCGGTGAGCGTGGGTTTTACATGATCCCGAGCGCCAAGCGTCGAGAACGCCGTGGAGACATGCGCTCCAACCCGTGTGGGGAGATCCTACTCCGCTACGCGGTAGCGGAAGACCCCTGGACCGGCGAAGGGGGTGGAGGCCAGTTCTGCAATCTCTCGGCTGCTGTCATGCGAGCCGACGACACTGTTCATTCCTTCGCTGAAAAGGTCAAGGTGGCTACTTGGATCGGCGCGATTCAAGCGTCCTTCACCCACTTCCCGTACCTCCGTCCGGCTTGGAAGAAGCACTGTGATGAGGACCGGCTCCTGGGAGTGGACATTACCGGGCACTGTGACAACCCCACCCTGTCCAATGACCCCAAGGCCATGACCTACTTCAACCGCGTGGCCCTGGAAACTGCTGCCGCAGCCTCGGCTCACCTCAACATTCCGATGCCCGCTTCGGTGGCCTGTGGGAAGCCGAGTGGCAACAGTTCACAGGCTGTGGATTGTGCGAGCGGGTTCCACACACGGTGGTCACCGTTCTACATCCGTCGCGTGCGGGTCAGTGCCACCGATCCTCTCTTCCACCTCATTCGCGACTCGGGTGCTCCTGTCCACAAGGACGTGAAATACAAGGACGGACCTGATGATGAATGTCCTACATGGGTGGTCGAGTTCCCCGTGAAGGCCCCCAAGGGGTGCATGACCCGCGACGATGAGACTGCTTTGGAACAGCTTGGACGCTACCTTCACATCATGCAGACGTGGTGCTCTCGGCGCGGCCACAACCAGAGTGCCACCGTCTACGTTCGTGACCATGAGTGGGACGAGGTAGGGAACTGGCTCTACACGCACTTCGATGAAGTGACCGGCCTCTCGTTTCTCCCCTACGATGGGGGCAACTACGAACTCGCCCCCTACACGAAGATCACCGAGGAAGAATACCTACGGTTGAGTGAGGACTTTCCCACCGTCGATTACGGACTCCTCTCCCGCTACGAGACAGAGGACATGGGCCAGGGCGCACAGACCCTTGCTTGCATGGGGGGTTCCTGCGAGATTGACTTCGATGCCCACGCCAGCACCCCCTAAACAGCGGTGTCCGTGATGATTGCGCGAGCGGCCACAGGGGTCTGAAAGGCGACCCCTCCGGGTAAGGTGCAGCATGGAAAACAAAACCCCCGAAGCTGATGTGGAAGTCGTGCGTCTCATCTTGGAGATGAGGCACAACCTCAACGACGGTTCCCTCCAGACCTCACATCGCCCAGCCTCGGACACTGATGCAGAAGTGATGGGGGGGTGGCCCTCTGGGGGTCTGGCCCAAGCAGGTCATTCTCTGTTCGTGGAGATGCTTCGGCATGAAGCCTATCTCTTGGCTCTCGTCACGATTTCCGAGCGGGAGAATGGATCCGCAGAGCCCCTGGACCGGAAGGACTTGGCCGAACGAGTCCGACTACGACTACTTCGGATGACCGACACCTTCATAGATGCGGCGTGTGAGGAAGTTCTGGTTCGGGTGGGTGCGCTGGCTACCCCCGCTGTATCTGACTCGGCGTAGGTCCGTCGTTGGTGGGCATTGGCCTCTCCTTTAGCGGTTATCTCGGGTAGAAGCCGATGTTCCAGTTGGTGTTGTCTTCCATCTCGTAGCCCAGCTTCTTGGCGATGGCCCTCACCGCCTTGCGGTGAGGTTCAGCCATGCGTGACCCGTAGTAGAAATAGTCATACCCAGCCCCATCAAAGTGGAGCACCACATCGGCCCCCGCTTCGTCCTTGGCCCGGTCCCCGATCCAAACACCGGCATCCGCTACGGGGTCATACTTGCCCCCCTTCCCCCACTTGGGGTCATCCATCATCTGCTCGGATTCGATTTGGATGGAGTGGAGGTATGCCTCCAGGGCTTCTTTGAGGCGGCGGGTGTTTCGTGCCGCTTGGAACGCACGGGCCACTCGCCGGGTACTGGGTTGGTCAGACATACGAGAAGTCTCCTCTACGCCACACCAATCAATAGAGGACTTACCGCACCCCTCAAAAGCGAGCCTTCATGTCCTCATACTTGGCAGGGGCTACTCGTCGTAGGCGGCTCGGCTCCATCTCCAAAGCCTGAAACGTCTCGGCAAAGTCCTCCGAGGCGTTCGTGTCCGCGTATGCCGAAATGTATGGTTCATGGCCGTAGGGGTCCGAGGACCAAGCGGTCACCACCAGATTCAACTTGTCCTCCAGTGCGTGCCCGAGTTCATGGACAATGTGGGAGCGCCAGGGGGGAACGCTTTGGGACACAGAGTGGAAACCACTCTTTCCGAGCACTAAACGCATCACGCCACCGGCCCGCCAAGAGGCATCCTCGGTGCTCTTGTTGCGCCCGACCAGCATCACCTCCTTGACTTCCGACTGCCAGAGGCGGGCAGCCCGCTTGGGCAACTTGGAGACGGCTTTGGTGATCGCCAACAATGCCGGGGCCAAGTGGTGGTCGTTGTCCCAGTCAATGCGGGATGTGGTCGTGTGTTTCCCCGTTGCCTGCTCAAAGGCGCGTAGTGCTTCGTAGAATGTCGGACCTACCTTCCTTTTCCGTGCTCGGGGGGGTCGAACTTTCTTCAACACCGCGATCTCGTCGGAGTCCACATCGTATGAGGTCAAGTAGTCCCACAGTTCACCTACTGGGAACGGGTCAAGGTTCCCGAACCCGGAGGACTTGATCATCTGCCGCAGGACGCGGGCGGCAGGACTACTCTCCCCCCACCCTGTGGGGTCACCCTCGGCTGCCTTGATGAGTTTTTCCAGATAGGGCAGCGTCCAGTTGGCTTGGGACTTCGCCCACCGGGAAGCTACACGTTGGCTTGAAGGGGTCATCGCCGCCTCACAAAAGGAACTGGGTGGAGACGTTCTCACCAGCAACAACGTGGGGGAGTTGTACCCCGAGTCGATCCACACCGACCTCATAGGCTTGAGCATTCAACGTGCTCAACATTCGGCGTTCCACCTGAAGGATGCTGGGGGACAGGCGCACCTGTGCGCCACTGATCCCAACAGTTCCCACTGGTCCTCCCGTTGGCCCCAGCACTGTGTCCAAGCGATACGTCCCAGCGTTGATCCCACTTCCAATGGTGATGGTGGTGTCCACTGGGATGAGGCTCCAATCAGGGGCCGCGCTCAATGTCACCGTATCCACGCCAGGAGCGGTCAGAGTCCCTGTGAGAACAAGGGACGTGGAGAGGGTGTAGGTCACTGATGTTGGGTCGATGCCCCCCAGGAGAACCCTCTTTGACACCACCCGATAGCGACCCTTGTTAGCACCAGCGGATAAGGTGAGGATTGCCCCAGCCCGGACGTTCTGGAAGGACTTGGTGGGGTCCGAAAAGTGCATCCGGTTGGTGAGGGTGTCCCCGGATCCGGTGATGCGCTGGGCACCCAGACACCACTTCCGCAGGTCGGCGTAGTAATAGGAGTCGAGATCAAGGGAAAGGCCCCCACTGTCATCCGCGATCTTGTCGAAGGCATCGCGGAACAAGTAGGAGTACGAATAGATGACGTGCGCTGGCTTCAAGGCTGCCAGCACCAGTTCCGCGTTCTGCTGGAGAACGAAGGGGTCAGCAGGGAAGGTGTTGGGTGCTGCCCCCTCGATGAAAACGTCGATGACGAACTGGTCATCAATGGTGAAGGCCCCATCTTCATCACGAGGGGGGGACTCCAGATACCTCTCGGTGATGGTGGCCACCACATCGGGATCAAGGGCCTCTAACCCTCTTTCCAGGCTGGCTTTGGTGGCTCCGTCCAACAGAAACAACACCATCTTATGTAGGAACTGCCGATAGGCGGTGTCCCCGTCGATGGCCGGGATGCCCGAGCGGTCAGTCGCCCCTGGAAAAACGAGTGACCCCAGCACTTGCCACAAGAAGTCTGTGCGCGTGAAGTCCCAATCAGAGTCTTTGTAGACCTCGGTCCCCAAGATTTGGATCTCGGCCAACTGCTCGGCCATCGCCTGAAACTGCAACGAGTACCAGGGGCCATTGACCTGTGCGACATAGTTGCTCGGCAGCACAGACCGGAACGTCGCCAGGATCTTCTCTACAAGATCCCGTTTCTGGGTCTTGTACGCCAACCCCGTCACAGGGTTCGGAGCGGGGTTCTGCGTCAGAGAAAACGGAGTCTCACTGGTTTTCTTTGCATCGTCGTCATGGGCCATAAACGAATACCTCTACGGTGGGAGCCTTGATAGAGAGGCTACCCGCTACGGCCCAAGCGAGAATGCAGGAAGGCTACCCGAACTGCACTTGCTTGCCTTCGCATGGAGCGCGGAAACATATCAATCACCCCACTGATGGCGGGGCCGCGAACACGCTCCCACCCTTTGCGGAGGAGAGTGTTGCTGTACTTGGACTGCACCGAGTCCGAGATGGACAAGGTGACATGAGGGATTCTGGAAGCGTCCGAGATGAGTCCGGGGGGAACAGAAACCACTACTGCTTGCCCATCCTCATCCTCGGCGTAGCCAATCACCTTCATGCGTACCTTCGTTCCCAGGAGATCGAGGGCACCCTCCGCTATGTTTCCCCCAAGAGCGGGGCCAAGGCAGAGGGTCACATGGTCGTTCTTGATCTTGTTGTGGGCAAAAGGGAACGCATGTGACAGGGCTGCCTTGGAAGAAGCATCAAGAAAAACCCCTACATATCGGCACACGTCTCCGATTGGAGGGGGGTCTGACAGGAAACCACCCCCTGCTGGGCTGTCTTCTTCGCACTCGGGGTCTTTGGACTTGGCCCGGACCTGGGTGGCATGGATGTTTTCGGGGTCAATCCCCATCTTCTCCGCAACCTGCGCGAAGGCTCGGAGGTGTGAGGGTCTGTCGTCCCACATCCGCACGGTGTCGATGAGGGGATACCGCCCCAACGTATTCCCCAGCAGCTTCTTCTTGTACCCCAGGGTGCTGCTAACGGGGGTCAGATGGACCTCATCGAAGTTGAGCCCTCGCTGTTTGAGGAGTTCTGGCACCCGGAACCGAAGACCCGAGTTTGCATTCCTCCCTGTGATCATCATGGCAAACACGTCTGGGTCGGAGATCGACTGCTTGGCACTGCTGACAGTTTGGTTGACCCACCAATCAGCCCCCGGCTTCTGTGGGACACACGGGGGGATCAGGGAGCGCACGTCGTTCCACCACTGACCATCCCACACCGCAGGCTCATGGGGACTTCGGAACAGTGTTCCGTCGAAGTCATACAGGTGAAGTTCGGACATAGGCGGTGCTCTCTCATTCTCGTGTGCCCATAGCATGAGTACCGGGGGTACAGATGAAGCGCACCCCCTCGGTATAGTGGGGCAGGAGATACCTATGAGATCGAAAGGCGAAGAGGCGTTCATCAACCAGATGACTCGGAAGGTGATGATCAAGTGGGCCGACCACTGCTTGAAAAACCCTCTGGGTTCCATCCCGGTTTCGGGGCCTTGCCCCTACCACCACCATGCACTGACAAAGGGCTGGATCACCAAGAAAGAGCCCCGTCGGCTCACGTCGAAGGGATGGGGTGTCGCCGCCGCCTTCCTCAAACGGTAGCTACCAATCGCTGGAGTTCTGGAGCATCATCCGTCGGAGGTTGTTGATCCCTCGGTCAGCCCGACGGGCCTTCCCAACGGTGGCCCACCGCTTCTTGAACTCCGAAAGAGAGTACACAGGGGCCTTGTACTTGGAACCGAACTGACGACCTGTAAGGTCAATGACCCAATCCCCCCAGACGACGACCACATGGGAGAGGGGTTTCTCGCCTTTCTTGTGGGCTTTGTCCCCCGAAAGCATGACCCAGAGGTCATTGGCATCCTTCCCGAGAGGAGGGATGAACCCCTGACCGGCCCATATCTGAAGCCCCACGCCAGTCTGGTCCTCAAACCAGTCCGCGAAGACGTTTGACATCATGTCGCAGTCGCCACGGTTGAGGTCACAGGTTCCAGGCGTGTAGTTGTTTTCCCGCCCAAAGTCATCCACCCAGTTCTCGACCTCCTCGCTGGAGTCGGGGGTGTGTGCCCTCTTTCGGTACTGGGGTAACTGCCCCCGAGCCACACGCGGATTCTTCATCACCGCAACCACGTCGCCACTTGATGGAAACTCCTTGGCTAAAGAGTGCCAAACCCGCATCGCGTCTGGTGACGTGCCCGAACCCCCGTCACACTTATAGGGCATGAAAAGAAATGGTCCGACCTTCTTGAACCAAGCCCCCATCAGTGCCTTATACATCTTCTTGCCGAGCCCATACCCCCGAAACTCCTCCTCGGTGATGAACGCTTTGAAGACGGCCAGCGCGGTGATGTATCGCCACACCTCACCATCGCTGCGCTTCCATTCTCCCGTCACCAACTCGGGGAAGCGTTCAGCCAACGCGGTAACGTCCCGAGGGCAGTCCTTCTCTTCTGGATAACGGACCTTGTGGGCGTTCATGCCGCCAATGCGCTTACCGCCATACCGCATTTCCACAGCCACAGCATCGCTACTGGATCGGATCTTGAACTTTACTTTGCTGGGGTCAATGTCCACGACGGGATGGCGAGCAGCGACACGGGAAGCAGAAACGGATGCGGAGGCCCTTTGCACGCCCACAACCTCGACCTGTCTCGGGGAGAAGACAAACACGTTCTGCTCACCATCTCCCGTGACATAAGCCGCGTCGTAACCGTTCTTTTTGAGCCACCGCTTGAACTCCGTCGTTTCAATCACATCGTAATCCATACGGAGCACCTGCGACCAAAGACTCGGATACCCGTCAAGCAGATCGTCTTCATCAATGCCGGGAAACACCTTGCCCCCTACGAGGTCGTCGTACAGGGCCTTCCCCTCTTGGGTCAGAGCGTCACGTTCGGGGGGCCAGTACCGAGATTCCCGATACAAGTTGGCGCTATCAAACACCTTGCGCCACTTCAGCCGCGCCGTGTAGATGACCCCCTTCGGTCCTTGGGCGTGCATCTTTGCAAAGGACTTGGAGGGCGAGAAGAACAGAGGCACTTCGGAGGGGTCAGACCCAAACGTGTGGCTCTCAAAGGTCTTGAACTCTTCAAAACGCTTTTCAGTCCCGTGATACCAAAGTCGGGCAGCGGTGCGGGCCATGAGTGCCCCAAACAACCGATCCTCGGCCTTGCGCCCACCCCATTCCCTGACGATCTGGGACACCGAGTATCGCTGCTTCCCATATCCAGCGACCGTCACGACAGTAGTCTCGGGGTCAAGCTGCTTCTTGACCACACAGTTGATGATGAGGTCTGCGGCTGACTCCCAAGCGTGCGGGGAAACAAGGTGATCTCTCCCCTCAAAGTTCAGAAAGTTCGCCACCCTCACCCAACCTTGGTCAACCAGAAAACTGGTCCACGGATGGTCGATCTCATAGAGTTCATCGGGATAGTATTCCCTGTAGCGTTTCACAAACGAACGCAGCATCGAGGGCGTAGATCGTATCTTTTCCTCGGCCCAGACATCGTGCATAAGGGGAACCAAATGAACCTTCCCCTTGGGGTCAATCCATGAATGAGAGGGAAGCCGCAGATTGCAGTCTGCGACGAGGTAGCGGGCAGCGACTCGACTTGCGCTGGCGGCAACCTCTCGGCTTTGTTGAGCGAGGGTTTCACGGAATCGGTCGGCGTAACGCTGTGCTGCGCGTCCTTGGAACCCCGCCCCCTCAATCAGTTCCAGTAATGTGTCAGAACGCCCCGGAATCATCGAGATTTCAGCGTGCATGGTGAGCGTCTTCTCGATGCGTTCACGGCTCATTGGCTTGCCGGGTTTTCCATAGGCTACCCCGAGGGCTTCTATGAACTCGTCATAGTCGTAGTTGGGGTAGGAGAGGTCAATGCCCAGATCCCGCAGGGGGTCTTGCTTGTCCCGTGGGTTGGCCGAGGGGTCCAGCCCCAGATCGAGGAACTCCTTACGGGAATACCACTGTCCCGGCTCATTCTGGCCCGGTGCGTGCCAAACCCGTTTGATCTGGCGCGGTGCGACGAGCCCTTGAAGTAGCGCCTGCGGTTCATGTCCCTGTGTCAATGTCTGGGACAAGTAAGGCCGAAAGGAGTCGGGGTACTTGTCTCGCCAAATCTCTTCCCTTCTGGGATCATCCCGTCCAGTGACCCCGGAGTAGTCCGTGCCGTGGAGGTTCTTGGCCCGGACCACCATTTCCAGCACGGTTGGTCCATACGAGGCGAAGTTGCGTGCCGTGCGGAAGGTGGGGGTGACGAACAGCCCTTTATGACGCGGCCCCCCGAACTGTCGGGACTTGACTCTCGTAGAGTCGAACCCGTTGAGTAGTTTCGGGGCCGTGGACAGCGTAGTGCCGTGGTAGACGGTCAGCCAGTCGTTCGGCTTCAACGCTTTGAGGTTGGCTGCAACCACGATCCGAGGCACCGGACCACAGGCGGCATCGAGATAACGAGCAGTGACTCGGGAAGCCAAGCGGGCCAGCAAACCTTCCCACATTTTCTCCTCCGTGGCCTTGGAACCGTATTCCTCTATGAAGGTGGATATAGACAGTTCACGGGCATGGGGCATCGGCCCCGTCTCAAGCCAAAGGGTGTCCTTCTCGGGGTCAACATCACGCCTGGAGAGCACACAATCAGCTACGAGGTCAGCAGCCGCTTCCATCGCTGCCCGAGAGGGTCGGGTTCCAACAGCCATGTTGATGAAGTTGACGAACCGGACCCATCCTCGATCTTGGAGGAGAGAACCTGCACCAACATCCCACATCTGTTGCTGGTATTCCCTGTCGTTGGTGAGGTGGTCGTCAGCCCACTGGTCATGTGTCAGCCCACGCCGTATCTCGTATACCTTCCCCGTGGGGTCAATCCATGCTCCCGAGAGAGCATTGGGATTGCAAAGCAGGGAGGCCGTTCGACTCTCGACCCCATCGCACCACGAGGGCATCGAGTAGTAGACCTGACCGTCGAACCCACTTCGCAGCATCCCCTTGCCCTTGGAGTAGGACACGATCTTGGGGTTGACGAGAGCCACATCGCGCTTCCAGATGACCTCCTCGGGGTGACCGACCTGGGGAAGAGTTCTGGTCTGAAACACCACCGCGACAAGATCATCACGCTTGCTGTGGGTGGTTTGCACACCGGGTACGAAGCTACCCCATACCGCTGACACCGCCGTCACCGCGTCGATCCCGAACTTCTTGTACGGCGGTCGCATCAGCAACTTACCTGACCGGATGATCTGCTCGGCCCGTTCGGGGGGCGTGAAGTGAACGAAGGTATCCTTCGCCAGATCCATCAAGTAGAAGTCACCGTCCTCCTGGCATCGAAGACGCTGGGGGAAGGGTGCCATGGGGTCACCACCCTACGATATGGGCACGCCGGGAGTTCGGGCCGAGCCGGTAGTCTTCCAGCTTCTCATCAAGCACCTTTTGTTGGCGGTCGCTCAATGGACGACCCCCCTTGATCATCTTCCCCACAGACTCCACGAACCCCAAGGTCCAAGTGTCGTTGGAAGCACGAGCCCTGCGATAGAGTTCCCGTACCGTCTCAATGTCAGGAGGTTGCCATGCGGGCTCCGCTGGGGGCTCCGGCTCTCGGACCCGCGAACGGGTAGGTGGTTCCGGGCGCTCGCGTCGAGGCCGGGGGGGTTGTTCCGGCTCCCGTGCAGGCTGCCGTCTTCCCTCTGTTCTTTCCAGGGCTGCCTTTTGCTTGCCCGTCAGGACACCACCCTTCCCCAGCCGTTCGTGGAGGCTCGTGAGAAAAGCGTCACCGTCCCAGTCAGGGATGGCTTCGATACGCCCCATCATTTCAGCCTTGTACTTGTCGCGGTCTTCAATCTCGGCAATCTGGTCGTACCAGCCCCTTGACCCCTCGTAGGCGGTCTTCATCCGCTCAACGCCCTTGGCCCAGTTCTTACGCCAGTTCGTTGTTCTCGCGAAGTGTCGCTGTCCCATGGCTTTCTTGTTCAGCACCTTCCCCGTGATCCGCGAGACGAGTTTCAACGACATGGAGGCGCGGCCCCGTTGCATCACCTGGGCCTGTGACCCCGTGGTGCTGTTGATCTCAATCATCACCTGGGGGCTCAAAAAGAGTTGGTACATCCCGCCCCGACCGGGTTTGAGTCGCCACTTCCCCCGGAACCCGAGGGAGTCCAGCCAATCCTCAAACTCCTGCCGAGTGATCTGGACGTAGGTTCCCGCCGCTGTGCGAGAGGTGTTCATCCCTCACCCCGAGGGGCAAAGAGGGTAGATCCCCAGGATACGGCGAGTCTCTGTTCCGGTGGTGTGGCCTCATCCGAAGCAAGGTACACATCGATCATGGCATCCATGTCCTCGGTAAGTTGCTGCATCTCCTCCTCATCCGCCTCGGCGGCATCGGAAGCGATACGAGCCCCAGCGGAGAGGTCAGGGACACACAGTTCCCCGACGAACTGACTCCGTTGAATGACCGTTCCCGCCTTGGTCGTCCGCGCTGTTGGAATGTCGAGAACGAACACGTTGTCCTCACCGCGAGTGACCGCGACGTAGGCGAGCCGCCGTTCAGAGGCAAGGTCTTCTTCGCTCTGCTTGTCGAAGCGAGGGAAGCGCCCCCCGACCATGGGGATGTACATGTTGGGGACTTCCAAGCCCTTCCATGAGTGCATGGTCCCCAACGTCACCGCTGGTTCTCGTGCCTTGGCGTTGTCGGGATCATCGTAGGCGGCCAGTTTCTCGTTGGCTCGCTCCAACTGTCGTACATATTCCATGGCCTCGGGCAAGTCCGCACGGGACTCCAAGAGCCCCAGGAGGGGGCCGATAGCCCCCATGGCTTCCTCCTCTACCTGTTCATCGGACACCACTCCCCCAGGAGCGGCGGCCATCAACTCGGCCATGCGGTCTTTGTCCTCTCGCACAGCGTCAATGAGGGTTTCCTTGATGTTGGTGCCATCGAATCCTTGGAGTTGGAAAATCTCATGGAGGATTTCCTTCGCGTCCATCCCCGCACCCTTCAATGCGGCTATCGCCACCAGATTGGCCGTGAAGTCATTGACGTTCTTGGTCCATCTGGCACGCGGGCCATAGATGCTCGGCCCGTCTGACTGGAGCCATTCGATGTAGTTCCCTGTGGCGTTCTCCCCAAGCCGCTCCACGAAGGTCTTGCCCAACATGGTCACGGGAGCGTTCTTCACGTTTATCACAGCCGCGTTGATACGGTCGGGGTTCCCGTTGACCCCTTCGTCTGCGATAGTCAGCCATCCGAGCAGAGCCTTCGTGGTGCGGTCACTGAAGAAGTTGACCTTGGACCGGAAGGGGATGCCGCGCCGGATCAGTTCCAACCCATACGCCATGGCTTCGCCGTTGGTCCTCAACCCGATGCCAAAGGCATCCCAGGAAGGAGCGTCCTCGCTGTTTCCCGCCCCCAACCCCATCTGTTCCTGAATGTGGCCAGCCACCCAATCGGCGGGCTCACTGAAATCGGAACCCTCTACAGGCGCGAAAGAGATGGCCTTGATTCCACCTTCGTCGGCCCGATCCGGGTTGGCGTTGCACACCATTGGAATCTGACGTGTGTTGTACGCCATGAGACGGTTGGCTGCTTCCACAATCAGCTTGCCCGAGCGGAAGTTGGTTTCCAGCACATGGGTTTCAAACCCTGCGCCCCCCTCCACCAGATCAGACAAGCCAATGAAGGCTTCGGGGTCGGCACCACGGAACTCGTAGATGGCCTGCTTGTCATCTCCGATGAAGCAGAATGTGTCAGCGGTCATGGAGCCGTCGTCGTTTGCGAGATCCATGATGTTGTCCACGGATGCGACCTGATCGACCTTATCGGGATCGATGAAGCCAGCCATCAGGCCAAACATGAGGTGCTGTGCGCGGTTGAGATCCTGGGCCTCGTCAATGAGCAGGACACGGAAGCGTGATTGGATCTTCTTTCGGGCTCTGGGGTCACGAAGCATCATCTTCGACATATCAATCAATACGTCGTCAAAGTCGCCGTGATTCTGGAAATCCTCCTCGCCGTAAGGGCCTTTCAACCACTCATACGCCGCGTACACCGCAGCGTGGGCATCCTCGTGAGCATCATCATGCCAAGCCTCGGTGGGGGAAATGAGCTTCCCCTTCATCTTCGTGATGGCCCCCTTGAACTCCCCCACCGGCATGGGGGTCTTTTCCCCATCCGCGCCTTCCGTCGTCAGGTCCAAGCCGAGGTTGAACCACTCCCGAGCCGGACGGCCAAAGAACTCGTACTTCTCACGAAGCCCCTTGTCCTTGTCCCGCTTCTTTTTCTTCGGGGCACCCGTGCGCGTGGTCCCCGAGAGGTTGGGGTCTTTCTGCTCGGGGTTCCAAATGTCGTAGTCCACTCCCGTATACTGGAAGATTTGCTCCACGATGCCCTTGTTCTTGTCGTTCATCCCACGAGGGTCAGTCATGTTCTTGGTGCTACGCATCTTGAAACGATGCCACTGGTCCCGCGAGTCAAAGAAGCCTCGGAGGTAGCCATAAAGAAAGTTGTTCCACTTGATCTTCTGCTTCCGGTCTGCGGCTAACTGAAGGGCCTCCATGAACGTGAGGCCAATCCCAGGAGCCGAATCAGGAGAGTCCACGTCCGCAGGAGTGGGAGCAGTTGCGGAAAGCCCAGCAAACAGACTCATGGCCTCGGGGGGTGTTCCCCCTCCCCCCATCTGTACCTGCTCCATCGCCAAACGAACCAGCGTCGTCACACCATAGTCTTTGAGCCCTTCCTTCCTTTCGCCGTTCCCGTACTGTTGCATCAGTTGGGAGACGACCGAGTGGGTGGTTCCGAACCCTGCGGCAGCCCGCTTGCTCCCCAAGGAGGCCCCATATTTCTCGATACGCTTCCGTAGTTCCGCCGCACTCTTTCGGGAGAAAGAGGTGGCGATCACGCTGCTCGCCGGAACCCCCAACTCATTGATGTGGTAGACGACCTTGGAGGCCAGGGTCATCGTCTTCCCTGCTCCGGCCCCAGCCGCGATGATCCCACGACCACGAATCATCATCGCCGCTTCCTTGTCAGGGAGCAGCTTCCGTGTGGCTCCTGTCGCGGTTCGATACTCTTTGGGTTGTGCCGCCGCTCCCGCTGCGGCACCAAAAACGGCAGAGGGCACTTCGCTCTCCGCTGCCACACCGTCGATACGGTCAATGATCTCCTCTTTGGCTTCACGGAGGGCAACACCCTCCTCCGTAAGAGGGTCCACTTGAAGGATGTGAGCCTCGACCTCGCGGAGTTCTTCTCCGATGGTCTGGGCTGTCTCCGAATCAGCCAACACTCCTTCGGCTGGCTCAATCGACACGTCTGCCAAAGCAACCGCTTCCCGAACCCAAGCGCGGGGAATCTTCAACTTGGCGGCAGAGGGCACAAGGGCGATCCCCCGCAGCACTACTGCGGGGTCTTCCTCGTGGCAAGCCAGCCCAGCCTTACGGACAACTTGGACAGCGCGGGAATCCGAGAACGTCTCCTGCAACACGGTGGCGCGTTGTGAAAGGAGCGGGAGGAGTTCAGTCAGAAACTCCCCTTGTGAAAGTGCTGCCTGCAAAGGGGCTCCCATCGTCGCCCTGCGGTAGAAGGGCTTGAACCGGGAGAACTTCTGGTCCCCTTCGATGAGGGGTTCAAAGTATCTGGCGAACCCCGCTTCCGAGAGGTTGCGGTACCGTTGAGCAATCTTCTTCCCCAGAGCCGTGTGAGGGTCTTCCTCTCCCTTCAAGAGCACATAGGAGCGGAAGGCCAGGAGAAAAAGGATCAACTCGCTCATATTTTGAGGAGTCACCGAGGGTGGCCGAGCGGCTTCTTTGTCCATAGGAGATGGCTCCGTAAAATCGTCTTTGGTCTGTCGGAAGGTATAGGCGGCCTACCGATTGGGGGGCGGTAGGTCGTCTATGAAGGGGCAGGGGGCAGGAGGTCCGTCTATGAGCGTCGTCTTCACACAAGGAGAAACCCTACAGCGAGGGGATCTCGACATTTTCCTGTCCAACGATACGGGGAATCCGGTCAACGCTTTCAGCATCTCCTACGCCATCTACCTCGTGGACCCTGACACGAGCGATGAGGTCTTGATCGGGTCAGCCACCCGTACCCCGGTCAACCCGGCTGTTGGGGAATACTACGCGAGCCTCCAAGTCCCTGCGAGTGCGGTCCCCGGTGACTATGTGATCCGATGGCGCTTCCGTGAGACAGCAGTCGATCCCGAGGAAGGGGCAGTCCAAGAATGGGGGGTGGTGTCTGACGCGGTGACCACCTCGTCCACCTACTCGACCTGCGTGACTGACCTCATCCGCAAGATGCGGTTCCTCACCAGGGATAACAACCCCGACCGCAACTACCGCTTCATGCCCCCCGAGGGCGAAGGCACGGTCGGGTGCTTCAACCAAGTCTTTGGCTACATCTGGACGGACGAGGAGTTCGCGGAGTATTTGGAGATGGCCTTGTGGAAGTGGAACATGCAGCCCCCCGAAACGGAGGAACTGCGGACACTGGAGGTGCTTTGCGCCCAGAAGCCCTCATGGAAAGCAGCGATGCTCTGGGGGGCTCTGGTCAATGCGGCCCAAGCCCTCACCTACAACTGGATTGCCAACGAGTTCGACTACAGCATCGGTGGGATCAGCCTCTCCGTCGAGAAGTCCAGCAAGTACGAGGGCATGAAGCAGAACGCCGAAGACCAGTGGGACAAGCTATGCGAGGCCAAGTCTCGCACAACCAAGTACATGCGTGGACTCGCGCAGCCCCGATTCGGGCGTGGGGTCAGATCCGCGTTTGGCCCGAACGTGGGGCGGGGCGTGTTGAGCCCGCGCAGCTTCATTTAGGGGGAGAGATGAGTCTCCAAGAGATCGCCAATGAGTGTTGGAAAGGTCGCTGGGTGGCGGTGGTCGCTGGGCTTCCGTCCTACAGCGTCACCTTTGAGGAACCAGAGAGCCTTGTGGTCAAGATCGAGGTTCCGGCAGGAGAGGTCTACACCATCGACACGTTGATGGCAGGCACGCGCCCCCGCTACTCGGCCACGGTCGTAGGACATGAGTCCTCGCCGGAGGGTGTCTACGACTCGACCTATGGTGAAGCCACGGAGGTCGCCCTGCGGGACTGGTTCGTCGCCTTTGAGAACAGCCTGTGACCCGTCCGAGTTGCAGCCGAGTTGCAGCCCGTCACCTCTCCGCTGGAAGCGTGAAGGTCGAGGTGATCCCCGAAGCTACCGAGAAAGCCCAATCCCGCTTCGGTGGGAACATCGCCGTGGGGAAGTTCCTCTCCTCGGTGCCGCTGTTCCGGGTCATGGACGGCGAAGAAGTCAGGGACATTTGGGACACAGGTGAGATCAAGGGCGGCTCCTACTCCGTTGAGGGGGAGCGAGCCTTTGGGGCTCAATGGGGTGCCGACAGGGACAAGGTGGCGAAGTGGGGGGTCAGCCAGCAAGGCAAACGGCTTGGCCACGAGTTGTTCGTCGCGGAGATCGACGGCAACGGGCGCGTCTTCGCCCATCTTACGGGGGCTGATGGCGAACTGAAGCCGGACTCTGGCACCATTTCGATTGACCCCGACTTCTGCTACACCGGGCTCGGGTGCTCGGTCCACGCCAGCAAGGGTGACGTGAGACAGTGGTACGCCGTGGGTGAGAACGGGAAGATCCGTAAGGTGTCTGCTGACGAAGTAGACGACATGATCAACGAACTGGGCTTGAAGCCCCGCGACGTAGAACTCTGGTACGGAGAGTATTTCGGCCCCAGCGACTTACCCGGCAAACTCAAACGGGCACTCCGATATGAAACCGTGCAGTACGGCTTTGGCCCCGATGGTCGCCCTCTCGACCGCCGAGAGAAAGTCCGACGGAGACGAGAGTTGCAAGCAACGCCGATGGAATCCGACCGCCTGGGTCGCCTGCTCTTTTCCTACCTGGGGAGAGGGGCGATTCCCTGGTGGGAATCTTCGTCCGGCAAGGCTTTCACCCAGGCCCATCCACATCGGTCGGACGGGATAGACTCATTCTCCCTGGTGTTTGGGGTCATGGCCAACACAGCGATCCCCTTCCAGGGAGCGGATATGGTCATGCTCGGGGAAGCCAAGGTCAAGATGGTCTTGCTCTACATCCCCCCCACGGCGGGCAAACGCGGCAACTGGGAACAGATATGGGCACCATGGGGGAAGGCAGATGTCACCTTCCTCGCTGACCGCATCACGGTGAGTCGGTAGACTCCTCGACGGGAGCAGGTTCCTCGGGAGCAGGTTCCTCGGGAGCAGGTTCCTCGGGAGCAAGTTCCTCGGGAGCAGGTTCCTCGGGAGCAGGTTCCTCGACAGGGGCTTCCTCGGGAGCAGGTTCCTCGGGAGCAGGTTCACAGTCTGCAAGGTCCACGCTGACCTCACCCAAGGTCACCTTACCGTCGGGGCTTTCGATCTCTGCAACCGCAGCACCCACCACCTGACCCGCGTAGGTCAGACCAGCCTGGGTCCATGCCAACGCCGCGCAGTCGATCTGACTGCCGTAAATGTCGAGGACAGTCTTGACTGTCTGGAGCCCAACATCCACAAGGGGCTGGACAAGCGCCGGAACATCCTCGCCCTCGGGTTGCGACTCTGCGAGGTCCAAGCACACACCCACATCGAGGTCCACGCCAGGGATGAGGCCACCCTCAATGTTCCCAGCCACCCCGTCGCGGGCTGTGGTCAAAGCCGCCGATAGGGCAAGGCCGGTCACACAACCCACATAGTCGCCAGACTGTTGGGCAAACTGCCCCGCTACAGCACTGATGGAACTCGCGGACTCCAATGAGATCAACACCACCGGAATCGGATCCGGTGACTCCACTGGGCTGGTCGGGACAGGCTTCTTGATGCACGCCGAAAGGATGAGGGTGCAGATGATCATCAGTAGGCGCATGAGGGGTTCCTCCACGGGTAGCCACCCTCCCTTGCGTATAGGGGGAATACCGGGTCGGGTAATACTTCTCCTATACCTCCCGTGGGGGTGAACAGGAGATCCTGCCATGCTCAACCGCCGCCTCATTCTGAACCTCGCACTCCAGCACCCAGAATACCGTTCTGCCCTTGTGCGTCTGGCTTCCGACCTCACCGCATATTCAGGTGTTCCTACGCCCGAGGAGATCGAAAAGGCAGTCGCGAGCGCAGGCAAGCTGGACGCAGTTGACCCCACAGTGGCCAAATACATTGTCCAGTCGGGACTGAGTGACGGCAACTCGGGGGACGATGTGGTCAGCGCCGGGAAGGGATCCTGGGCAGCTACCGCCCTCAACCCATCCCAGAAGACAATGGTTCTCCCCAAGGCTATCGGGATGGCCTTGGGGATGTTGAAGAAAGACAAGATTGGTGGTGACCTTGGAGCTATCGTCTCAAAAGACAAACACATTCTGGACGGTCACCATCGTTGGGCAGCGACCATCCTCGCGGGCGGCTCCAAAGGCAAGGTTGGAGGATACGCTGCGGGCCTTCCCGGTAAGGAGTTGCTGAAAGTCCTCAACATCATCAGCAAGGGCAAGTTCAAGGTCCGCAACGGCAACGCGGGGAAGGGAGCAATCGCTGACTTCAAGCCGGGGAACGTCCGAAAGCTGCTGGAAGAGTACACGACAACGGGCATCGGAGGGGAGTTCCCTGTTACCGCCGATGCCGTGAAGGCCACCCTGGAAAAAGCCTTCGGATCCGTAGAGGCGGGCATCGACCAGATGGCGGAAAACGTCAAGCTGATGAGCCAGAAGGTTCCCGGTTGGGCACCCGACCGGAAGCAGATGCCTGTCATTGACCCCAAACAAGTGCCCTCGGCTGCCAAACTCCTCAACGAAGGGGTTGTGGACTTCTCCAAGCCCCATGCCCCAGGCAAGACAGCAGGCCACCACCAAGGTTCCGACCGCAAGTGGTATGTGGACACCGCGTTCATCAACAAGTGCCAGCGTGTCTCTGGAGTCTCCGTGCATCACATGGGCTTCGGAGAGTTCTACGCCGAAACCCCCAAGGGCCGCGTGGACTTCGACCGGATGCGAGGCAAGAAGTTTGAGGGTCAGTCAGGGAGATCCCACCAGATGTACGGCGACGGTGCCGACTGGCTCGTGAAGCAAGCAGAGAAAGGCGGCCACTCGGAAAGGATGGCAGCAACACGAACGGCTGGCCGACACGAACGGGGGCTCTCCCCCCGAACACTTGATTGGTTGGCCGAAGGGGCGGCGGAATCCGCTGACCTTGACAACAGCCGTGATGCGGAAGCTACCAGCGCCGTGAAGGCTCTCGCCAAGAAGTTTGAGCAGGATTTGGAAAAGGCGATGGAGGAGTGGCACCGCAAGAACGCCGATGCTCTCGTTGAAGACATGGAGGTCGATGATCTCTTGGACGACGGGGCCGCCTACCTCGTGCTGATGACCCTCCGTGGTGAGGGAGTCGGCATCTGGGACGGTGACTGGGACCACTACTTCGTAGATGGGGACCGGGGCATCAAGGTTCTGGAACGGTATCTGAAACAGAAACTCGGCCAGTACGCCGACGACACTGGTGGGGGTTCGATCAACGAAGCCCTGGAAGAAGCCGCCTACGAAACCACCGGCTCGATGGACAAGTACGGGTCGAAGCGCCGTGACCCCACCGCTCGGGCCGCCCGCATCCGACTCGCCTCGCGCCTCCCCAAAGGGTCAGAGGAACGGCGATCCATCCTCGCTGCCCTGAAGACCGCTTCCAGTGCCAAGGTCGATTTCCCCTCCGTGAGTGACCCAGATCGTAGGGCTGTGGATTCTCTCCACAAGACGATGAAAGCCTTTGCCCGAAAGCATGGGGAGTCCTCCGAGGTGGGGAGGGTTCTCGATACCTTGGTCACCTTGAACGCAGTCCTACACCGCGCTGAAGAGAGCCTGTACTAATGTCCAAGAGCCTGACCGCCGCTGACCGAAGCCGATTGATCCGCCGAGCATCCTTCCCCAAGGGGTCAAAATGAGCCTCCGAAAGATTCTTGCCGCCGAGGGTTTGGTCCAGAAGATCGACCGCAGCCTCCGCATGAAGATCAACAAGGCGATGGAGCGGGCAGGTCTGGACGGGAATGGCCGCTTTGCCAGCCCCACCAGAGGCTACGCAAAGGCCGCCGAGATCATGCAGAAGTTCGGGGTCACCGTGGATGGGCTTACCTCATCCCACCAGTTCACCCCACGCCCCAGCGGAACAGTGAGGTCGGACATCGAGTTCGTCAGCACTGACCCCAACCCCTTCATGCCGGGAGCAGCGATCTCCAACTCGATGCTCTATCTCCAGTATCACGAACTTGATGAACACAGATTTGAGGTCGTGGCCTACCTCTCGTAGCCCAAAGAAGTGAGGAACCGATGAACCGCCGAACCCTTATCCGAAAAGCTGCCTCCTTCCCCAAGGGGTCAGAGGAGCGCCGGGAAATCCTCGCTGCCCTGAAGCGGGGAGGTCGGTCTGACCCGCCTTCCCGCGAGATCCAGAAACTCAATGCCGAGTTCTACAAGGGGGTCGTCAAGGCTGTGCATGATGCGGCCAAGTGGACCTACCTCGATGACCCCGAGGATGGTTTAGCCCTCTGGATTGAGGAACACGGCAGCGACCAGAAAGGGCTCCGCGCACTCCGAGAGGAGATCATCAGCAACCTCGACTCCGCGCTGAAGAAACTCGCCCCTATCGCCAGGGACATTGACGACAAGATCAAGGGGCTGTGATGAGCACTGACCGGAGAACCCTCATTCGTAAGGCCGCCACACTTCCGGTGGGGTCAGAGGAGCGGCGAGAGATCCTGTCCGGGCTGCACCAGAGGACTGCCCTCAAAGCAGAAACCTCCCAGTTCATTGATTGGGTCGTCCTCAACCAAGACCCCATGTCCCCACGCGCCATGGAAACGTATCTGGAGAAGATCCTCGGCAGAGAGCCGACCCCGTACACCAAGAAGACCAAGCGCGGGCCGAACATTCAGGTGGGCGACATGCTCCTACCCAAGCCCGACAAGGCCCCGCCCCAAAACCAAGACGTAGCCGACCAGTTCAAGTACAAGCCCTGTACCGTCGAGAAGATTGATGAGGATGGCGTTCTCGTCAAGTTTGAGAACGGCCAGACCGCTCGCTTCTTCGGACACTCCACCGGAACCAAGACCGGCCTCTACCGCTACAGCCCCAAGAGCCAGTACAGCGAAGGCACCGCGAAGCAGCACATGGAAGTGGTCTACTTCGCCAAGGCTGGCGAGGTCGAACCCTACCGCAAGCACGTCGTCCAACAGTATCAGGAACGAGGCACGGCGAAGGGTGAGGACCGCAAGGGACCGTACTACTCCGGCTACATCATGGGCTTCAAGTACACCAAAGGCGGTGACGTGATCTTCACCATCATGTCCCAGCAACGCCCCTACCCAGTCAGCATCAATCCCAAGAAAGGGCGGCTGCTGTACCTGGGCCTTATGCGGAAGCGCCCCAACTGGAAGTCCGACTTTGAGCAGGACGTAGCCGAAATGACCGCTGCGTAGCTACGGGGCTTCCAACTCGGAGGTCTGACGGTAGTGGATAGAACCGTCGTAGAGACGGGTGAGGGTTACGTTCCCATCATCCCAGATGGTCTTCACCGTAAATGTGGCCACCTTGCTTGGCGAGCCTACGAGATAGACCGACCCCCCGACGGGAACGGTCTTACCTGCGGGAGTCGTGAACGAGGACTCCTCACGCACGAACCTCTCCGTGTCCATGACCATCTCAAATGTCTCCGAGGATCTGATCGACCGTCGAGAACACCTGCTCCTCACCCTCATATCCGGTCCACGGAGGGAAAGGGGTCGTGGGCGGCTCGGTCTTCTCTTTCTCTTTCTCTTTCTCTTTCGCCTTGGGCTTGGGCTTGGGCTTGGGCTTGGGCTTCGCCTTTCGCTTGGGCTTGGGTGGGGGAGGGGTGACCCCCACTTCCACAGGGGGAGTCTCAACCACCTCCGGCTCCACTACCGGCTCGGGGGCCTCGGGAACCCCAGGAGCGCCGTCAGCCTTGGCCCAGGTGCCCCACTTGACCCTGTTCACCAATCCACGCTTGGCGAGGCTTGTGAGGGTCGTGGAGAGGGCGGGGACGGCAAGACCAATCTCCTCCGAGATCCACTTCGTTGGGCGGTGCGCCCCATCAGCAAGGGCACGCAACACAGCTACTTGGCGTTTGCCCAACCCCGTAATGGACTCTTGGTCCTCGGGAACCTCCAACACCGGGGCATCGGAACTCCCATTGACAGGCACCTCGCGCTGGGGAGCAACAACCTCTTGGCTCATCTGCTCCCGGCAAAATGCCCGCATCTCCTCCATCGACCGGAACTCCAGAATCAGCTTCATGTTCTCTCCCTCGGAGGGTTGTGACAGTCAAGTTTCCAAATCGGTATTACCGGATTCGGAAACCCCACAACCCCCCTCCAGGGTGTGAAAGTCACGATTGGAAATGTGATTACAAGGAATGGGGTTCGTGAATACAAGGAACTGGCCGTCTTGGTGAACACACCCCCACCCTACCCTTCGTGGAGCCAGGATAGGTCCAGGGTCCACTCTGCTTGCGACCGCTTCGCCCAGAGCGAGAACGCATCGTCTATGTACTCCAAGGCACGGTCAGCTTCCCAACCATTCACCTTCATCAGATGGGCGACAGCGTGCTCCAACCGACCCACGGCACCGGCACGGCCAATGTGCTTGACCTCGTGGCACGCAGGGCACAGGGCGATCAACCCCTCCAACACCTGGGTCTTGGTGTCGTCGTCGTAGCGCCATCGCTCGTGGCACTCCACTGGATGCTTGCTGCCCACACCACCACAGACCTCGCAGTGGTAGTCAGCCGCCTTGTAGGTGTCCCTGCGGAGCCGGTTCCAGGCTGCCCGTGGCAACTCGCTTCGTAGGTTCATGCCCCACTGGCCCTTGGGCACAAGTTCGATGGTGAGTTTGGGGGTGGTCATTTGTCCATGTCCATCAAGCATTGTTCAATGAGGTTGTCGGCCTTGTGTGTTGCCCCCGACACGGGGATCACCGTTCCCTCGGGGACGTAGCCGACCCCATGTGCTGCCTGGGCCAGCCCGTAGCGGAACCGGTCACCGTGGTTTTCCTCCGGGGGCAGCACCGCATGAACCATCTCGTGAAGCAGCGTCTCGCGAACACAGGCCCAGTTGGAATGGTCCGAAACCGAGATGTTGATCTGGCGACCGTACACGTTGCAGTAGCCGCTCTGGCTTCGTGTTCCCTTCGACCGATACGAGGTGGTCAACGTCCAGCCCTTCCACCACCTCATCAGGGTGGGCTTCCCTCGGATGGATGCCCAGACCCGAGTGAAGCGAGTCAGCCGAACGAACTCCTCGCGAATGTCGTGGCCCTCCACGAACCAACGGGACTCCTCCCGCTCATGCCGTGCCTTGGCCTCGGCTTCGGCCTTGCGCTTGGCGGTAGCCCGCTTCTTCTTGTCCTGCTCGCTCCGGCTCACACGGCGCTGTTCACGCTTCTTGTCCAGGGAAGGACATGTCCGCTCAACCATCCGACCCGTCTCGGCAGAGCACGGCAGACAGAACCTCCGCACATCATCACGCCGAGGCTTGCTCGGAGCCAGCACCCCTGCCTCGCAGGTAGGGCAGACCCACCTATGACGCTTGGCAGTCACGGCTGACCCTGTGCCTTTGCCACGAGAGCCTGGATGCGGTTCCGGTTGCCGGGTGCGTCCAAGTCACGAAGACCAACGGGCGAGGCCACCGTCTCCCCGTGGGCCGAGTAGAGGACCGCATAAGAAGCCATCCGGTACAGGGCACTTTCTACTGTGTCCGTGGGCTTGAAGTGGTCAACGACCTGCTCAATGTCCCCACAGTGAGAGTCCGTGTCATCGAGCACCGCCAGCACGTCCGCAACCCTGGCCCCCTTCCAGTGGGGATTGAGGCCCGTGAACCTGTCGAGGAAAGCCAAACACTCCCCCTCGGTGAGTGCGTGCTCGATCAGCAGGGAGGGGTCATTCATGGGAGGGCTCCTTCATAAGTCAGTAGAGAGCCGTGATTGACACAAGCCATGTCAAACCACAGCATCCGAGAACCATCGTGGGCGATGCTCACGTTCTTGACCCCGAACCGAACCCAGTGCTCCTCCAACGCGGCGGCTGCCGCATCGGTCTGCGTTGGGGTCAGGTCAGTTCCAAGCGGGAACGGCTGGAGAGTCACCACCGCGTTGGAACCCAACGCCGCGACGATCTCCTTCATCACATAGTGGGAGATCCCCAGCCCCCGATACGCGGGCAACAGTTCGATCTGACCCAGGTGCAGCCAGCCCGAAGACATGGGTTCTACTTCCCCCTCCCGTCGAAGGGAGTCGTACAGGGCACCGCCCCTGGCAGCAGCCACGTCCAATGCGTCAGCGATCTCCCCCACCCCAACCTCGATGGCTTCCCCGTCCTCATAAGAAAGGGTGTGGGGGGCGTAGAGCCCCTTCCTGACGGTTCCTACGGGCTTGTCTTCGGTATCCCCGAGCAGGATCACCTGGGCCGACACCCGATACAGGTTCACTGGAGACTCCGAGATGCGGGTGAGGCCAATCTCCACCGCGATGCAATCACCGTAGAGGTTGGCCAGCCACTCGGGAGCCATCTGGGATCGTATCTTCCGGTAGACAGCGCGGGCTGTCCGCAGGTCGCCGCCTTGGAGCAACGCATGGAGATTATCGAACAGCACGGATCACCTCCAGGCCATCACGGAACGCCAGGGCCTCCCGCATCCGCTCGATGTGGGGCTGCATACTGTCAGCGACGTGGGGGTTGTCGGCCACGGCTTCCTTGGTCCATGTCGCGCCCAGGAGAGCACCCGGATCGATCTCGTCGCCCACCAGCCATTGAGTGTGAGCACGATACTTCCCCTCGCAGATGGCGAAGTTCATCAGCGAGATGGAGGGGTCCAGACCAACCATGGCGATGGTGCCGTTCGACTCGGGGTCAAACAGCCCCACCCGCGTAATCGCCTCGACCGGAATCCAGCCGAAGTGGGCGCAGTTCCCAATGCCGTCGATAGACTTCTTCCAGAAGTCGCCGTTCCCCCACCAAGGGCCGAAGAACTCGATGTGGTCACGAATCCAACGAGTCCGTTCCGCCATGGACGCATCCATGGCAAGCACATCCTCGGGGTCATGTTCCAGGCCCATGGCGTGAAATGCCTTCCGGTTCTCCTCCGAGCGGGATGCCTGCTCCAAGAAGTCCTCGTCCGGGCGCAGGTTGTCCTCGTCCAAGCGGTCGGAGTCGATCTCGATGATCCCCCACCGCTCACCCTCTTTCGTGGCGTTGAGAGCGAAGAACCCAGCGTAGGCAGTCGTCAGGTAGACCATCGCCCCACATGACGGGTGCTCCTCCCAGTTGCCGTCCTCATCCAGTTCGTTCCGAGGGGACAACCCCTCCTTCAAAGCAAGGCGAGCAACACGCTCCGATGTGCCGTGGTACAAAAGCATGACTTCCCCTCAAACAGTGATTGACCCGAGGTGGTCGTAGTTGGATGTGCCACCGTTCTTGTAGCGGTTGCGCTGGCCCTCACAGAATCGCCACTTGATGTTGTAGAAAGCCTCCCACAACTTGTTGTCCTCTTTGGCGAAGCCATAGCCAACCAGTTCGGCATCGGACGGGAACCCAAAGCCCTCGCATGATTGAGTGAAGTTGCTGTTGGTGAGTTTGTCTGGGTAATCCAACAGAGCCGTTTCCTCTGGAGTGGGGTCAGCGGGCTCAATCACCCCTTTCCCCCGGTGAAACGTAATGACCGACTCTACGCCGCTGCCCATCGTCCCGTAGTCGTCGTACTCATCTTCGGAGGCATGGAGGGTTTCCCCTTTCCGGTGCATCTGATTGAGAATGTCATCAATGCTCACCTGCCCCTTGGCGTACAGGTATCGAATGACGAACTCGGAGATGTTTCCTAAATGCGCGTGACCCATCAGATTTCCTCCCCGTTGAGGACACCCGGTCCCTCAAACTCTTCATCTCCGAGCCACCACTCAATGGTCGTGGAAGGGCTGTTCGTCGTGACGTAGACTTTGCCGTCCTTCCATGAGGTCACGAGCCCCTCATCGCGGAGGGTCATCAACATGTCGAGGGAGTAGAGCAACCCTTTGGGAGTCGGGCCTTCGCCCACTGCTACGTCGTTGTGTCCCTCGGTGGACATGAAGGGCTTGGGGTGCTTGCCCCCACAAGAGCGTTCCAAGTGTCGCAGGATCATCTCCCGGTCGGAGATCACTACGTCCCAGGTCTGGTGGTCCCACTTCGCCGCATGTTTCTCGGCAAGAGCAGCCGCGATCTTTGGGTCAGGGGGAGGAAGGTCTTTCAACCAAGAGAAGTCAGGGATCTTTTCTGCCATAGGGGAGTCCTCCGTGTCAGAATCCCCTTACCGGAACGGAGCAACAATGGACCCCCCTCCTCTTGGCTACGTTGACATCAACTCGGCATAGTTGAACTTCTTGCCCAGAGTGTCCTGTACAGCCACGTCCTTTCCAATGAGGTCTTCTACAACACCCCGGTAGGTAACCGCACGCTCCGGCACCTTGATGCGACCATGAGCGAAATCCACACCCTTCTGCGTCGGACACCAAAGGCCCTCATGCTTCAAGGCCGGATCGTTACTCGGAGGACGCTTGACCAAACCCCACCACCGTACCGTCGGAAGCTGGTTAGACCGAACAAGCCAACGAGGACCGTGTTTGGGCACCTCTACCCAGGTGTTCCCGTTGTCCTCCCACTCCCGAACCAGCCAGATGAGGGAACGGGTCATCGTAGCGTTGAACCTCCGCTTGTAACGACGGGCATACTGATTGCAGCAAGGACACTCCACACCATCATCGAGATTGGCTTGCACAAAGGCTACAGCATCCTCCAACGTCGCCCACGCTGGAGGTGGCGCGTGGACAACCCGAGGCTCGGGCTTCGCATCCGAAGGGTCAGGCATACTGAAAATCTCGAAAATGTCCTGATGGCTCATGGCTCAACTCCTGGGGTCAGATAGACTCCCTCCATTACTCGGTGAAAGGTCTTCTCCACCCCCCTTCCGGTGAGCCAGGATCTTCTCCATGTGGGCGTACCACTCGTCCGTGGAGAGATCGACCTTGCAGCGGTTACACCGCCAGCAACACGAAACCACGTTGCCGGGGGTGTACCCCTTCATGCTGTCGATGCGGTCGAGGGCAAGTCGAGTCTCCACCTCTCCCCCGCAATAGTGGCAGGGAGCATCCAGATACCCACGCAAACCCTCGGGAGACTTGAACCCCCACCGATGCCCCCGTCGTAGCGCACCCTTTCGGATCATTCTGTAGCGATACTGCAAGGGGGTGTCTCGGACCTTGTGGCGTTCAAGGTTCCTGTGACGGATACGAGCACAACCACGGCACTCCTTCCGATGGGAGACGATCCGGGTCTTCTGGCGGTTCTTGTTGGCTGGGAAAAACTCGTCTGTGAGGGGGTACACCTCGTCGCACACTACGCACTGGCGACACGGACCTGCCCTTTCCGAAGGAAAGACCACACGGGGAGGCCACGGCCACGCCCGTCGAAGCCCGTTCCCTGTCGCGGCGACCTCTCGGTGTTTCCGCATCCATACGCGGTGGGAATCAGACTCGCCCTCGACCACAGCGTCCTCAATGAGCATGTTGAGGGTGAGGACTTCGCGGTCACTCACAACCGCTTCCTGATTGAGAGGTGTGATCCAACACCCGCCGCATGTGAGCCAGCCACTCGTCTACGGCGAGTTCCCTTTTCATCCAGTTGCACCTCGCACAACATTGAACCACGTTGCCGGGAACGTAGCCTTTGTCGTTGTCCACCCGGTCCAGACCAAGACGGTGCTCGACCTCGCCCCCGCAGTAATGACAGGGAGCACCGTAGAACTCGCGTAGGACTTCGGGGGAATCGAAGGCCCACTCGATCCCACGCCTCTTTGCTTCCCCGTGAATCCTCCTACAGCGAAAGGGAAGTGTCTTCTGCGCGGTGAAGTGGCGGGTTCGCTGGTTTTGGCACTCCCGACACTCCGTTCCCGCATATCCTTTCCTCGGGCCGCTTTGACGTATGACGTAGAACTCGGGGGTTTCGGGGTACGTCCCCCGACACGTCTTGCATGTCCGGGTCGAACCACTGGCGAGTTCTTCCTCCGTGACCTCGCGGGGAGGCCAAGGGAGTGGGGCTGGGCCACTGCCTTTTGTACCACGCTCGACGGGGGCTTCAGCAGCCTCGCGCCTACGGGCCTCTGCCTCGTCCTGCCAATCGAACAGTAAATCCACAACGTCATTCATGGGTCAATCTCGCGCCGAAGCCCAACGCCACAAGATCGGGAACGTAAGGGTCTTGCCCTTTGTGCAACCGCGTCTCAAAGAACCCGTCGAGGTCGGGGACGGTCGCCATCACCAACCGGGCGTAGTACGCCGTGTAGTTGTTGTTGAGCTTGAACTCGTCCCCTTGCGTCTGGAGGGCGTAGAGCCACCGCAGGCGGTTGAAGATGAGCCAGATGCTACAGCGACCGAAACCCCGGCCTTTGAGGTCAAGGGCGATCTCAACAATGTGGCCGTAGACATGCGGGTTCATCCTGTGGAACGCCTCAAACCTTTGTTCCGTGTCGCCTTTTGTTCGCACAGGGATGACGGGTTGGACTTCGACCCCGAGGCCATCATCACGGCCAAACAAGGTGAATATGTCGAGAGTGATGAGGTCAGGCATGGGTGCTTCTGGTGAGGGGTGCGCTTCATCTGTACCCAGACCCCAGACGACACCACCCCCCGATAGAAAGCGCCTATGTTTCAACTGCTTGCCTGTCATTTCCTATGGGTTCCTGTCGGTTCCCATGGTGCCCTGGACCGTACCGGCGACGAAAGGGATCGTGGGATCACGCCCGGACACCTGTGACCGGGGGGAGGACACCTGTGACCGCCAGATAAGAAAGGGCCACCAACAGCCACTTGCCATTCGGGGAGTCGCCCCTCGGACGCACACAGAAAGGGGGGCCTTCCAGCGAAGGGGGGTCTGTGTGGAGGTCAACCCTTCAAAGGGTTTGTCCAAGGGGGGTTGGGATTAGCGTTCCGATTTTGGACGCGGTTTCAATGTGGCCAACAGGGGGGGCCGGTACCCCCCCAGGGGTTTTGTCGTCGGTTCTGACAGGTCGGCGTTGGGGTGTGTTTGTGACTGTTAGGTTTGCATACCTAACTGTTACGTTTGCATACCATACTGTTACGTTTACCGAGTGTGACTGTTACGTTTACGTTTGTGACAGTCACACCCTCCGTGTATTGAGTAACGACTAATGCCACTCGCCTGACGCGAGCATGGCCTTGTAGGCCAGGAGGGTGGAGAGGGCTGGCATCTGCCTGTAGTACCTCTCTCCTTCCTCTGGTCCGAGGATAGAATGGCAGACGGCCCTTGCCCATACCTGGGCAGCGTCGAGGGAGTCCTTGCTCCCCATGATGCCGGTCGGCTTGGAGAGAGTGAGGAGCAAGTCCTGTGGTGAGTCCTTCATGTGGACCTCCCTGGTAGGTGTCACCCCATATTACCCGGTCCCCCGTGGGGGCCTACCCCCCTATGCGTGGGCGCGGCGGGCAGATACAGAGAAAGGGGCACAGGACCGAGAATGGTCCTGTGCCCCTTATGGGTGGGAGGGAATGACCATGACGGTCAGCCCTATGCGGGAGGGTCAGTCGATGTTGACGTAGTGGCCAACGTAACCTGGGATGGCCTTCATGTCTGCGGCCAGGGTGCCCGTGAGGTCCAGGCCGTTGCTGGAGAAGCACGCCTTGACCAGCCTCTTGCTGGGGTTGCCCTTTGGGGTCACGGCAGGGCCAGTGACCCAGACGTAGCAGCAGACACCACGGCCACCCTCCATGAAGTGAGTGCGAGCCTCATGCTTGGCCATGACTGCACAGACAGCAGCCTTGAAGGTGGGGCACATGGTAGCCATTGGATCCTCCGGTAAGGTGGTGAGTGGTTAGGTGTCGTTGGTCGTGGTGAGGTGCCATGCGTCGAGAGCGGCACAGATGTGGATGACCCATCCGAAGAAGCCCACAGGACATGAGCCACGCCAGGACCATGAGGGAGAAGAAGTAGATGGCCCTCCCTGGCCTCCCGGCGAGGAACTGGCCCGAGCCAGGGAGGATGAGGGAGAGTGCAGCCGCCATCATCGGAGGTACGCTGCGCCGTAGTCGGTCACGCCAGCCAGCGGGTCAGCGTCACGGATGTTGCCGCGAGCGTGCTTGGCCGGGGCTCGCCAGTTGGCTGCCTTCATAATGTCCCCGTTGCTTCGGACCACGAAGCAGTAGACCGAGCCACCACGGACGACCTTGGCGTACTTGCGGCCCCACTCGATGGTGCGACTGCCAGGGTACTTGGCGTTGACCTTGGCGACCCACTCCTCGATCTCCGCGTCGAGGCCGTCCCTCGCGGGGGCCATCGTGCTGACCGTGGGGGTCACGGGGGTCAGGGAGTGCAGGTCACGGCGGCGGCAGAACCAGAGGACTCCATCGAGGTCCATGATCTCCGAGCACTTGGGCAGCGAGCCCCAGCCACGGGGAGCGTTCACGCGGGCGCGTGTGACAGTGTAGGTGCCGCTGGTGTCACGGCGGTAGACAGACCTGGGTGGCAGCTTGCTCTCGCCAGCGCAGTCCATCCCCTTACTCTCGGGGGATGCGTACCACTCTGCCGTCTCCTCGGCAGTGACGGGTCGCCAGAGGTCAGCGTGCTCGCGCACGACGACGGTGAGTCCTTTCTTCATGGGGTGTCTCCTATGGCCCCTCGATGGGGCGCGGGAATCGGTGGGGGGTGTCCTTCCACTTCTATACGGAGATACCGGCCCGAGTTGAACCCCCCTTCGGCAAGAAAAGTAACGGTTACCCCAGGGGGGTAGGCCCCGTCCCTGCATATTCGGTGCATACGGGACACTGAACAGAGGGGTGTTCAGTGTGAACAGGTGTTCACCTGAACGGACGGCGAAAACCCAGGTTCGCCCGTTCCCGCTACTTGACATAATGTACGTTATCGGACGTTGTGGCACTGAACAGACCGTGCATGAGTATGCGTGGGGGTGCATACTCATGCACCGGAGGGGGGACGGGCCGCACGGCTGGCACCCCCGGCTGGCACCCCCGGTCGGGGAGAACCGTCCATCCCCTTTAGGGGGATGGACGGTTCTCCCCTTGGGCTACGCCCGAGGGTCGGGGGGCTTGTCGCACACAGGGGGTCAGCCACCACCACTTATTTTGGGCCTCCAGCAGAAAACTTGCCGGAGGGGGGTTCAACTACCCCTGGCATTTCCGTATAGGGGTGCGGGGGTCATCTACACCCCCACCCCTTTCACCTTTTCCCACGCCTCACCGAGAGGCCCGGAGACACCCCATGGCTGAACTCACCATCAACGGCAAGAAGTGGGCCGCGAGCCATCAGGCTTCGGTCAACGCTATCCTTGACCCTCGGACAGCGGATGCTCGTAAGGTACTCGCACGAGGCTCCTCCTTCTTCAACAAGGACAAGTGGACTTGCCGCGTGATGCAGGGGAAGCTGTGTGAATCGGTGTCTTATGGCAACGAGTTCAGCTATGAGATGGTCGAGGATGCCCTCAACGCTGCCAACGCCACCTATGTCTCTGACCCCCACATCGTCGTGGCGACCAACCCCGACCGCATCCCCCTCTGGCTGGCGCGTGCGGGGATCGGTGGTGACTACCACGAGGCGTGGCACACCGAATACTCCTGCCGTCGTGACCTCACCATAGAAGACGTGTGGGGTCCGCTGTCCGAGCGTTGGACACTCCTGGCTGACTGGCGACCCTACATCGGTGCCGTGTTGACCTGGGGCAACATCATTGAGGACATTCGCATCGAGCGGTGTGGGTGTGCCAAGTACCCTGGTGCCCCTGACAAGATGGCTGACTTGCAGGATTTGATCTTGAAGATGGAGTCCGAGGGTCGTGAGGCTTCCGAGCACCGAGGGATTGACCCCCACAACGACCTCTCGGTCGTGATGGGTGCTTTCCGTGATCTCGGACTCGGCTACGACACCGACCGCCAGAACGAAGCCCTGGCTGGTTACCGTGAGCGGTCCCCGGCTGGTTGGCGTCTGGTGACGGAGGGTCCGTTGAAGCCCTTGCTCGACCGTGCGATTGCACTGACCCCCGAGGATGACCTTGGGCACTGGTGGCTGGCGATGGAAATCGTTGCCCTGCTGGTGGCGTTGGGCCACGACACACCCCCGGCTTCCCCACCCCCCTCCAACGATGGTGGTGGTGAGAGTGAGCCTGGACCTCCCGGTCCCCCGTCGGAAGGCGAGGGTGAGGGCGGCTCTGGCAAGGCCCCGAAGTTCCCCGTCTTCCGGGTGGGTGACAGGGCTCGCGCCAAGGTCGGACCCCACGCTGGCGAGATTGTCGAGGTGACCTTCGCTGGTCTGCCGGATGCTGATGGCCGTCAGGGCTTGAAGTTTGCGGTGGTCATAGACGACTAAAAAACCTATGCCCAGGGGGGTTCAACTCCCTTGGGTATCTCCGTATAGAAGTGTAGGGGTGAGCACACCCCCGGTCGTTTCTCGGGTTCGACCTAAATAAGACCCGACTCCTTTCCTTTCTTCCCCGCCTCATCGAGAGGCCCCGGAGACACAGATGGCTCTTTTCGATTACATGCTCCGACTCGGAACCGAGTTGGTGGGGTCCAACATGGACCTCGCTCCGCTGCCCCGCGAGGATGACAGCGACGGGTCCGGCGACGGCGACGGCGACGGTGAGAAGTCCGACGAGACCGACGGCACCCCCGAGGGTGGCGAGGGCTCGGAGGGTGATGACACCGAGGATACCGACGAAGACACCGAGGATACCGACGAAGACACCGACGGTGAAGGCGACGGTGAAGGCGACGGTGAAGGCGACGGTGAAGATGCCGACACTGATGCCGACGGTGAAGGCTCCGACGGTGAAGGCTCCGACGGTGAGGGCGGTGAGGATACCGACGAAGACACCGACGGTGAAGGCTCCGGTGATGGCGACTCCGAGGGTGATGACTCCGACGGTGAGGGCGAAGGCTCGGGCGACGGAGACGGAGACGGTGACGGCGACTCCGATGGCGACTCCGGTGGTGACTCCGGTGGCGACTCCGGTGGTGACTCCGATGGCGCAGCCGGTGACGGTTCCGATGACTTCGGTGACCCCGGTGCCGAGGGTGCCGGTTCGGATGCACTGGCTGGGGGTCACTGCGACCTGGGCGATGATCCCAAGGCGTTTCTCGATGGCCTCCTGGCTGCTCTGGAAGCGAACGACACGGACCTGCTCGACAACAACGAGGCGATGGGTAGTGCCACCGAGGGTGAGCGCGATGACGATTGCCTCGATTATGAGCAGGTTTGGCGACCCTTCGACCCGAGCCTGGATGAGATCGTTCGTCCCAGCGGGGGCTACAATGGCATGGCCAAGATTTACCGGGATGATGCCCGACTCCTGACTGCGGGCATCCGCTCGCAGTTCCGGGCGAAGTTCCTGATGGCCAAGACCAAGAAGGTCATTCATGGCACCCGCCGTGGAAAGGATCTCTCGGAGCGTCGTCTGGTTGAGTCGTTCATCGAGATCAAGTCGGGTATCCGGCCCAGCCGCCCCTACTTCCAGAACGTCAAGTCGGACGATGTGTCCATCGCGGTCGCAGTCGTTGGTGACCAGTCGGGCTCGATGCGTGGTAGTCGCGCTCGGTCGGCAGCGACAGCGATGGTCGCTATGGCCGAGGCGTTCGACACCCTGGGTTCTCCGGTCATGTGCTGTGGTCCTCGGAACGGTCGTCGGGCTCCCTACACGACGACCGAGCAGTACAACGAAGACGACGCTTCGTTCCACCGGATCTCGGGTGCTCGGATCGATCTTTTCAAGGATTGGGATGAGCCCTTCCGAACCTGCAAGGACCGCTTCGGTAGCTACACGGCTTCTGGGGGCACGCCTCTGTCTGACGGCATCCAGTTCGCCATGCAGGAGTTGTCCACTCGCGAGGAGCGGTATCGGGTGATTCTGGTGCTCACTGACGGTCAGCCCGACTGCCCCCGCGTCGTTCGTCGCCAGATTCGGCTCGCTGCCGAGGCTGGCATCTTCGTCATCGGCGTGGGCATTGGCGAGGACGGGTACGCTGTGACCAACCTGTTCCCGTTGCACGTCACGGTCCCGAGTTTGGATACCCTGGCCAAGCGCATGATGGAGACTATCTCGACCATCGTGTTCCCGAAGCACGCCAAGAAGGCCGCATTGGACGGCCTGATGGCCAGTGGCGGGTTCCGCTAATCTCACTGACCCCCTCCGGGGGGTCAGTTTTCTTACCTTTTCTTCCTCCAGGGGGGTTCAACTCACCCCCCTATCTCCGTATATGGGTGCAGGGGGTGAGCACACCCCCCCATCCTGTTCCCTTTCATCTTCCCTATGCCTCATCGAGAGGCCAACTGGAGACTCCCAATGCCTGCTGCTGCAACTGCTCTCGCGCCCAACCTCACGGTGGTTGATGGTCGCGTCGAGTGCATCGAGTGTGGACACCGCGCCCACTCCCTGCTCGACCATGTGGTCGAGGCTCACGGGATGACCCCCGAGGCGTACCTCGATGCTCACCCTGGCGCTCTCACCGTCAGCACCAAGGCTCTGGATGCCTTTGACCGCGCCCTCAAAGGGAAGCGGCGTAAGGCGGCTCCCGAGGTCACCGACCTGACCCGCGATCTCCTCGGAGTCGTGTGTCGAGTGGACCATGGGATTCCCCTCCACTTCTGCCTGCCCCTCCCCTGGGCCTATGCGTTCCCCACCAAAGGGAAGGCACGCACCGCTTACCAGCGTGCGCTCCTGGCCCTCGCCAAGAAGCGTGCCGTGTTCATCTGGGGTGGCCCCGGAACCGGTAAGGATGCGGTGGTTCACGCCTTCTCCAGCTACACCCGCACTCCGGCGTTCGCCTACACCTTCACTCCGGGTACGGAAGTGAAGCGGTGGTTCTACTCCCGCGAGATCACCGACGCTGGCACCTCATGGTCCTACGGGACTCTCTGGAACGCCATCGTCAACGGTGTTGTTGGAACCGACGGTGTTGCGCGTCCCGCGCTGATCCTGTTCTCCGATGTTGACCGGGGCACCCCCGAGCAGATTGAGGAGTTCCGGTTGACCCTGGACACCACCTCCAAGCGGATCGTTGGTCCGACGGGTGAAGTCCACACCTTGTTCCCTGGAACGCAGTTCGCTTTCACCGCGAACTCCTGCGGTACGGGTGACGAGACGGGTCGTATGTCGAGTCAGCGGATGGATGCTTCGATCCTCGACCGGATGGGTCGGTTCGTTGAGTTCACCCACATGCACTGGGATGATGAGTCCGCGATCCTGCGGTCGAAGTACCCGGCGCTGGTAGAAGCGGCACCTGCCGTCATCGACCAGTTGGGCAAGGCTACGGACAAGATTCGTGCGGCTATCGAGTCGGAAGAACTCTACGCGGAGTTCACCCACCGTGGTCTGTGTGAAGTCCTGTCGGAGTGCGAAGACGTGCTCTGGCTGTCCGACGGCACCCCTCCTGCCAACCTCTTGAAGAGGGGTTTCGCAGCGTGGTTGCACCGGCTGGACAAGGACTCTCGGACCATCGCGATGCGCCTGATCGACGCTGTGGTGACCGGCGGTTGCTTCACTGACGAGGAAACTGACTGAAACCAACAGGCAGGGGGGTTCAACCCCCCCTTGCTTCTCCGTATAGAAGTGTAGGGGCGTCCCCGCACCCTTTCACCCCATCCCCATGACCCGCATCGAGCGAGGCAACTGGAGACACCCCATGAACTTCCCGACCACCCTGGAAACCACGGCTTGGATGCCCTATGTCCTGGCCGCGCTCCGCGCCCTCGGACCCCGAGGGGAGGAAGTACGGTTCCGCGACGTGATCGCCCATATCGAGTCCCTGACCGATTTCCCTGGCTGGGGTACCTGGGGCACGAAGATGAAGCGGGGCAAGCCCTACTTCGCCGGACACCGAGCCGTCACCCTCGCGGGTGGGCGCTTGAAGAAGGACGGTATGGCCGTCAACCCACGTCGCGGGTACTACGCCTTGGCCTCCGAGTTGGCTGCTGCGCCAGCACCGGAAGTCACCGAGGCTACCGAGGTAGAGACGATGGCAGCGGTCACCCTGACCGAGATGGTCACCGAGGAAGCCACCGAGGAAGCCCCAGCGGCGATCTCCGTGATCACCGAGGATTCGGGGATGGCTTACCTGCCCCCCGTCGGTGCCGTGACTGCCGGGTCCTACGCTACGGAGGCTGACCTCCGGCGCGTGGCCATCGACAACACCCACTGCTTCAGCCTGTGGTCCTCACGGTCTTCGCAGTGCGAGGGGTGCCCTCTGGCTGGGCTGTGCCAAGCATCGACCATCACCACCCTGGCGACGGTGGCCTCCGAACTCGATGCTGAGTTCGCTGCCGAGGTCGCCAAGGCCGAGGCCGAACTCGCTGCCGAACGTGCGCGGTTGGTAGCTGCCCTGAAAACGTCCATGGCTCCGACTCCCGAGGCCACCACTTCCTCGGTTGACTACTCGACCGTCGTGGTCCCCTTCGCCTGCGTCTGCTCGGCAGAGGGATGCAAGGGCACCATCGAGGCCAACGCCACCGCTGCCCATGTTGAAGGGCGTGGAGTCTTCCACACGGAGTGCGCCATCGCGCTGTAGACACCTGACCCACTTTTGGGTCGGTGTCCAACCGGCCCCTGGAGTATCCCCATGAAAGACCTGACCCCCCTCATTACCGAAGCCACTGACCTCGCCAAGCGCGGGGGCAGCGCCCAGGAAATCGCCCGCGTGGCTTGCCGCCTCGCGGGCCATATCTCTAACGCCCAGGAGGCTCTGGACCCCCTGAAGGCTCTCCTTCGTGACCTTGCGTCTACCCAGCGGGGGGACGAGAGCCACGTCCACTACGACACCGATGCTGGAAGCGTGTCCGTGACGTTCCCGTCGCCCCGGTTCAAGGCTCGCAAGGGCACTGATTGGGACGTGGTGCGCCACGTCCTCGGAGACTGCTTCGACACTTACTTCGTGACGAACGTGCGGTACGACGCTCGCAAGGACATTGATGCGGTCATCAAGACCCGCAAGGCTTCTGGCGAGGTGCCAGACGTGCTCAAAGCCATCGAACGAGCCGAACCCACTCCCAGGGTGGGCTTCAAGCCTACCTGACCTCCTGCCCGCCCTCACGGCCCCCCAGATGCCTTGTTCGGGGTCGTGGGCGGTGGGTTTCAGCCCCCATCCCCCCGACTACACATCCGCCGCCCCCACTCCCGCCTGGGAGTGGGGGCTTTTGTCGTTTCTGGCCCCCCAAGTGTGCGAAGTGGACACCCCCCTGCGTCTACCCCTGTGGAGGTGCCCGATGACTACCCCTATCCGCGTCCTGTTCCCCCTCTCCGAGATGGAGATCAACACCGTGCTGGAAACCCGGCACGCCGAACGGCTGGAGAGTGCCGCAAACCTCGACAGCTTCCCGCCCGATTCGACCCTCGGCACGTTCCGACGGACCCTGCTCGTCAGGGACGTGGGAGGAGATGCCCTCATCCGGGGCCACCTCCAGACCCACCCCTACCTCCGGCTGTCCCGTGAGGTGTGGTGGTGGTGGAACGTCGAGGTGAACGGCACCGATGTAGACACCGGCAAGGAAGTCCCCTCGGTCTTCTCCCAAGAGGAGATAGAGCAGGCCGAGGAGGAAGGGCTCTCCATGGCTCCGTGGCTCCGCAGAGCCCTACGGGCGATTCAGGACGTAGACTTCGACCTCGCCTTCAACATCATTCGCGACCTGAACACCGCGCTCGGTGGGATAGTGCCAGGACAACTGGACCTGAACACCGAGATGTGGTCCGACGTGGCCTTCATCGGTGGGGGCGAGTGGGTGTCGTAGATCGGAAGGGCACCGTTGACCCGTGTTCCACGGGGAACGGCTGCCGTCCGAGACGGCGGTAGTCTCACCCGTGGGGTCACCGATCTGACCCCACAAGCCTCCCACAGCGATGTCGTCCGAGGTCTCGGGGATGTCCTCGGGGCCGCCCGATTCGCTAAACCCTTGCCTTCACTGGGGTTTTCGCGCACGCCGTTCTGATGACACCCCGATCAGGGGTTTTTACAACAACGGGGGAGCGCCCCTGGACCTGTGGTTCCAGAACTGGACCTGTGGTTCCACCCCCCGCAAGTTGGGGCGAAAGACCTTTCCGGTTGAGTAAGCCCAACGGGGCTCTGCCTATCTACGACACCCGAGGCTACTCCTCGGTGGGGCGAAAGACCTTTCCGGTTGAGTAAGCCCGACGGTGCCCTTCCGATTTACGACACCCGCCCGAGGCTACTCTCCGGTGGGGCGAAAGACCTTTCTGGTTGAGTAAGGCCGACGGCGCTCTACCTATTTACGACAGGGGGGGTTCAACTCGGCCTCCTATCTCCGTATAGGGGGTGAGAGAACCTTCCCTCATCCCCACGAGCCTCATCGAGAGGCCAACAGGAGCGCCCATGTCCATCGCAGTCTTTCACGCCACTCGCCCCACCTTCGGGTCCGGGCCGGAGCCCACCGAGTTCATCCACGTCGCTGATGTGGACCTGCCCGACGCGGACTACCCCCGCGTCTTTGAACTGACCAACACCATCGAACACTACTGGTGGGAGAACGCTCTGGTCACCTCGACCTTCCCTGGTGAGGGATGCCGCTCCACCTCCGTCGGTGACCGCATCCGCCTGTCGGATGGACGTGTCCTCCGATGCGCTTCCTTCGGCTGGGAAGAGGTCGAGGCCACCGCAGGGACCGCTTGACCCCCACACCCCCTAAACGTGACTGTCACACCCCCTAAACGTGACAGTCACGTTTTCAAACGTGACTGTCACAGGCAAAACCGCGCCCAAAACGTGACTGTCACACCCGAATACTTGGTTTTGGGGGGTTCAACTCACCCCCCTATCTCCGTATAAGGGTGGAGGCCCTACTATGACCCACATCCACCCAGCCATCATCGAGCGCGAACGCCGCGAGCGTGAGGAACGCGAGAGCGAGCGCCGACGGCTCCCCCTCTATGCACCTCGTCCTGTGCCTCCCCGTCCTGTGCTGGAACGACCGGACCCCGCCCCCGAGCGGGGGGTGGTCGAGATCGACTACACCCTTTGACCCTCTCTGGAACCTCCCATGACCGGCACCATGACCATCAAGACCAAGTGCCAACAGTGCGGTAAGAAAAAGGCCATCAAGAACGTCGTGACCTTCCTCCCCAAAGGAGAGGTGGGCATCTACACGAGGAAGGGCTGCTTCAAGTGTGGATGGCACCCTGACGCACCTTCGCCCGAACAGACCACCCCCGGAGCCACATGACCCACGCTGAACTGCTCTCCACCATCCGCGAGGCGTACTTCGCCCTCGCTGGCTACCGCTCACCCTCCCTGCTCCCAGAGCAGCAGGAAGCCGAACTCGCACGGTGCCACGACCTCCTGGCTGCTGTGGTCTACGGACCCGAACCGGACGAGGACGAGCGGGAGCCCACTGCCGCCGAAATCTACGGGTACACGCCGTCGGGGGATGACATTGTGGTGCCCCAGGACCAACCCGTCATCCCCGCCTGGGCCGCAGACGACCAAGACATGCCGTTCTAAACCCTCAACTTTCTCGACGGAGGGGGGTTCAACTCCCCCTTGCTTCTCCGTATAGGAGTGTAGGGAGCCCCGCTACCCACACAAAACACCCCCCACGAGCCCGAATGACGGGCCAATGGAGACTTCTCATGGACCTCACTTCCCTCTCCCCCGCGACCATCGCGGCACTTCATAAGGCGCTCGCCGCTGCGAAATCCGCGACCCGCGCTGACCTCCCCGTCGGGGATAACGACGTGGACGAGATCGTCACCCTGCACACGGTCGCCACTACCCGTTGCGGTGATGACTACACCCAGCCCATCGTGGCCAAGGCTGACCCCTGGACGCTCCTGGCTGCGGCATTGAGCCACCTCAACGGCGTGACCGTCGATTCCCTCACCCGCGAAGCCCTCACCGCCGACCCCAAGCTGATCGCGTCCCTCAAGAAGAGGGCCAAGGTCGCTATCGCTGCGGTCAAGGGACCGACCCTGACCGACTGCAAGGGCAAGGTGACCTTCCCGGCTCTGTCGGTTTCAGTGGTCAGTGCCACCGAGGTCGCGGCTGCGGAGGACGAGGAGTCCGCTGCCTGATCCCCCCCTCACCGGTCCCCCTCCCCCCTGGAGGGGGCCTTTGGTGTATTGGGCGGTCCCACTTTGTAACAGTCACAGATGCACTTGTGACTGTTACAGGCACCCCTTGTGACAGTCACGTTTACGAACCGAGTATTCACATTCGGTGTTTGACACACTTTCAAACTGGAGGGCTCTCATGCCTACCGCAACCTCTACATACGTCAACGCCTACGCGGTCACCCGCCATTTCGGTGGACCCGAGGAAGGCGGGTGGTGGTACAACGCTGGGGAACCCCTCGCGTCCGTGCCGCTCCCGTTCACCCCCACCGGTCCCGACGATGGGCGCGTGGGCACCATGGTCAACCAACTCAAACAGCGGTACGCCGATCACGCGGAGGGAGACATTTACTCTGTCCTCGGCGGGGTCGCCGTCGAGGTCTACGTCGAAGACCACCCCGCTCGGACCTTCCCCACCGAGACTCCGCACTACGAGTAGGCCCACGAACTGACGGACCCTCGGACTGACCCGAGACAGCCGCCGCTGACCCAACCCCCAACAACCCCCGACCCCCGACTGCCTCCGTGGCGGTCGGGGGTTTTTTGCGTTTGGGGTTTTGGGTGTGACAGTCACGAACGCCAATCGTGACTGTCACAAACGCAACCAATACAGTTACGTTTGCATACCATGTAGTTACGTTTGCAAACCTAACAGTTACATTTACCCAATACAGTATTTTCCCATGCAAACCCCATGCCAGAAAAATCTCCGGGGGCTTGACTTGTTCTCTGGATTGGCGGGCCTCACAGGGAGGGATCGTGTTCGTGATAATCACAACCACCTTGTATTCGGCCTCCCCAACCCCCCGCTAACGGTGGGCGAAACCCGATACCCAGGAGCCCCAATACTTCATTCACGATTGTGACTGTCACATGGGCCATGTATCGAGTAGTCACAAGTACGTTTCAAGTATTGCGTTTCGGGGGCGGGGACTCCTACAGGGGGGTGCGAGAGGGGGTGTTGGCCGGTACAGGTAGAGGAACCCAGAACCCAGCAGAGGACGTTCCCATGGACCCCACGGTCACCCCGACCCCAGGCCCCGCCACTCGCCCTCTTCCCGACGAGCGGGAAGGGCTCTGGGTTCCCCTCATCGAAGGGGTACTCCGTGCGATGTGGGGCGGTTTCGGTGAAGCCCACCAAGACAAGTGGGGTGATGAGGTCCAAGTCAGGCACGGATCTGGCAACAGGCTTTTTGGGCACGGCCACTTGAAGTACCGGGACACACTCACGACCCGGTTGGACGTGGAGTATCGGGAGCGGATCCCCGCTACGGTCTTCACCCTCCGTGTGGTGTCTACGGAACAGGTGGTGTCTACGGAACAGGATGCTCCCATCTACTCGGTGTCCTTCACGGTCACTGATCGGGAGTACGCCATGAGCCACCACCTTCCTGACGTGGGAAGGCGGTTGGCCACGGAGATGGCTCCGCACGTCTATCACTTGGACCCTCGGAGGGGGATACCCCTCTACGTCAGGTCCAAACAGCGACCTCATGTGTCCCCGTTGTTGCCGTTGCCCCTCTTTGACCGACCCGACGGTTCACACCGGTATCAGACGGAGTTGTTGTTGGGGGTGTGGCGTTCGGGTCTTGCGGTTGCGGAGAGCCTTGCGGACTTGGCCGACCATTCGCCTACGCGGTGTCCTTTCTGTGGGGAGTCCTTACTGGACCCCACGCACGGAGTGATTCCCGTGTGGGGTGGTGGGAACCTGGGCTGGGTTCATCCTGGCTGCATGGATCGAAGGAGTGAGTGATGAGTAAGATCAAACCGAGCACGACCGTCCGCATCAAGCGAGGGGTGCGCCCTTATGGCGGGCGGCGTATGCGGCTGCTTGAACGCGAAACGCTCCCCAACGGGCGAGAGGTCGTCAACCTATGGCTGGACGGGCAGCACGTCCTGGGGACGGTGCGCCAGTACAACGCCGATGAGGTCGAGGATGAGCGGGATGAGTAAGCGAACGATGTTCGGTGGTCCCGAGTCCATCATGGGCGAGGCTTGCCAAAAGGACTTGGACGACATGGTGATGGAGAAGATGCTCGGGTATGCCGAGGTCGAGGAGCAGCGACCATCCACCTACAAGGTGGTGTGGTCCACCGAGCACGCTTCCGGTGAACTCCCCTACGAGTTTGTCGGGATGGACCTTGCCCTCCAGGGAGGTCGTGAGTGGAAGGCCGAGATGGTCGCCATTGACCCTGACCCTGTATCAGCCATAGAAGAGTACCAATGGGAGGTTGTCCGTATCGACCCTCCGCTGTTGGAGAGAAACGGCCCGGAGGGGCAGGAGAGGTGAGGGATGAGCAGATGGATGAAGTTGGTGTTTGTAAACCCGGAGCGTGTGCGTTCTGACGAGGAGAGTGTTCACCTGTTGTTCGACATGACGGACCCGGCCCAGGAGGGTGAGGTACGGCGGTTGGGGGAGGAGTTAGCGCAAGCCTTGGTGACAGCGGACGAGTACCGTGCGTCTGGCGGTCACCTTCAGGTTGCTTCCCAGAACCCGCAGGGCACCTTCCCGTGGGCTTTGGCTGGTCGTTGTGAGACGTGTGGCCCGGAGAAGCCATGCGAGCGGTGCTCTACAGTCGAGGACGGCAGAGGTAGGCTGTCTATCGTTCCCGATCAGGTATAGAGACGGGGTTGGTCAATGGGTGATGCTTGCCAAGCAGCGGTTCGGCAGATGGTTTTACGGGCTGGTCGGTATGACCTCATCGTGTTGGTGGTAGCGGATGATGCTACTCCCTACGAGGTGGAGGAGGTTCGTGAGATCGCGACCTCCATCCATGAGGACACGCAATCGACCATCGCGGTGTTCCCCGAGAGTGTGTTGAAGGATGCTCGTGTGTTCACGCTGACGGAACTCATCGAGTTCCGTGACGAGATTGATGCCCTCATCCAGTACAAGGCTTCGGACGTGGTTGGAGAGGCGTAGGGCGTTACGCTGCCTACCACTTATTGCCCGTCTTGTGTTCGTACTCGGCCTTTGCAAAGTCAGCGAGTGCTTTGTTGAAGGGTGCGCGGGCATGGAAAGCCGCTGGGTCTCTGCGGTGGTCGTCTTCCAGCCGCATCTGGATCTGTATGAGGGCATTACTCACGCGCCCGAAGTCGGGGTCGCCTCGCAACGCCGCCCGCAGCCCTCGCAGTTCCTTTTGGATCTCGGGGGCAAACTCGGGCCACTTTCGCAGCACATCCTTCAACGAAGCTGAAGCCTTCTTGTTGGGTCCGGCCCGTAAGACCTTGATCAACTCGGTCAGGGAGCGGTCATACCCCCCATACGGAGCAGTGCCCCATCCGGGGACTCCCGAGAGAATACGCTGGGCCTTCACCAGATAGTCCACGGCTTTGTCGATAGCGCGGTCAGCAACCCTCAACCCAGCGAGGATGGCTTTCCGCTCATCGGAGCCTACGGGCATCGAGGAAGCGAGCCGGATCAATCGGGATCGGTCGGCAGCGGTAATGGTCTTGGGCATGGTGGGATCTCCTAATCAGTCTGGCATCAGGTATCGGTGCCAGTAGGGCTCCTTACCGCTCACCTGACGGGCGTAGTCGTTGATGGCACCGAGAACATCTTTTGTTCTTTTCATGCGTTCGATCTCCCTACGGTTCTGGTTGACGTAGGCCATCGCCGCTCTGTACGCCTTCACCCGTCCGGGCTTCTTTATCAGGATAAAGCCCGAATATGTCTGGTTGTAGGGGGGGTCAACAGGGACCGTCGTGAATGAGAAACCGTCCCGAAAGTTGAACCGAAGACCAAACTTGTCGCTGTAGGCCGTCTTCGACGCACCCCCTTGCTTCTCCAAGCCCGCGAGGATCGCTTTCCGTTCGGGAGAGCCAGCAGCCATAGTGGAAGCGAGCCGGATCAATCGGGATCGGTCAGTTGCGGTGAGGGTCTTGGGCATGGTGTATCTCCTGACCCTACGGGTCCGATAGGGTGTCTTCTTCGCAGTTCGCAGGGTCCGACCCTTGGCGACCCACCGCTTCATGGCCTGCCCTTGTTTCTTATGCAGGTCTGCACTGTCGGGCCGTTCCTCCAAGCTGACCTTTTTGACTCCTGGCATCTTCTTGATCCTGTCCAGAACCTTGTGGATCTTTGCCAAGTGGGCCTTGTCGTTATGCCACCGCTCATAGGACAGATTGTTTGGGGGGATCGCTGTGATGGAGTAGCCTGTCCCCCAGAGGTACTGACCCTCAAAGTCGCGGCTTTCCTTACCCCCACGACCGAACTCCTTGTGGAGTAGGAGGAGCCCATCCTTCGCTGAATCCACGCGGCCAGAGACGTTCACATCGTAGTGGCGTGTGGTCCCTTCCTCAAAGAGAGTGATGTAGTCATCTTCATCCTTTGGGTCTTCAAAGACGTAATCGGGGGAATCCCACGGCTCCATGGCTGCCGTCTTCTGGAGCCCAGCCAGGATTGCCTTCCGCTCTACGGGTAGACAGGAAGCGAGCCGGATCAAGCTGGCTCGGTCAGAAGCGGTAATGGTCTTGGGCATGGTTAGTTTCTCCTGACCCTACGGGTCCGATAGGGATTACTTGTGGTCGGACAGCCACTCGTCCCAATCACCCTCTGCACGGGAGTGCTCACCGTAGAAAGCCTGATTTTGTCCCACGCCCTCCGGGTGGAGGCGAAAGTCCCGTGCCTCAACGTACTGAACGCCCGTGTCGATGTTATCGTCACCGCCAGTGTGGTTCTTGTTGATTACGTCATTGGCTTTCTTGACCTCTGCCCACGAGTTCACTGGGAACTTGCAGACAAGTGCGCCGTCGGGGCCATGCCCCTCGTTGCTGATTCGCTGTCCGAACATGCGGGACAGGTTTTTGAGAGCGTCACCCTCCAACTTGTTCATACCTCGACCACCATCATCCATGAGGCTCTGTGCGAACTCGTCACCGTTTTCCGCGTCCTCCTCAATGTTGTAAGCCTCAATGATCAAATCGAAGTAGACGATTGCCATGCGGCCCAGCGGGTGTTCTCCAGCGGTCTTTGACAACCCAGCGAGGATGGCCTTCCGCTCGGGAGAGCCAGCAGACATTGTTGAAGCGAGTCGAATCAATCGGCTCCGGTCAGAAGCGGTAATGGTCTTGGACATGGTTAGTTTCTCCTGACCCTACGGGTCCGATAGGGAAGTCACCGGGTCATTTCAGGCGCAAGTAATCCGAGAGTAGGACGGCTCCGACCACGATTGCTATCAGCACTATGAGTACCCACGAGGGGATTTCATGGGGTTCCGGTTTCATGGGTGGGGTGACTTGCTTACTCGACCTCGACCTTTTTGATCTTGGCGTTCCTGGGTGAAAACACGGCGACCTCGGGCCAGCCATCGACCAGCCGAGAGCCGTGGAAGACCACGCTGTCGTAGCCATTGGCTCTTGCCTTGCGGGCTTCGGATGCGCTTGCGGTGATGAGGGGGTTCTGTACGGTGACCCCAACGGTGTAGACCTTGGGTCGGTACGCCGAGGAGTCGAGGCCCACTTCATCGAGGGTGTCGTAGAGCCAGTAGGGGGCACCGCTACTGGTCGAGAAGATGTTGGTTGAGCCGCCCCCGCGTGGTGGGACTGCACTCCCTTCGATGTACCCCGCTATGTCACCGAGGGTGTTCCCGTCCACCCCGTTGAGGAAGTCCTCGTGCTCGTAGGGTTCGTGCCCTGCGGCTTTGGCTTCTGCGAGCATGGGTTCCCAGGCATCGGATCCCTGGGAGTAGAGGCTTTCCAGAAAGGCTCCGGCCTGGGGCTTCTTGCGTTTCAGTTCGCCAATGATGCTGGGGTCGAGGCCGATGTTCCGGTTGGCGTTGGCGTACTTCCAGGCGACGTTCTTGGATGGGGTCAGGAAGATCCCCTTGCCGTAGAAGTCGTTGACGAGTTCGTCCCTGGACTTGGTGAGGTCAAAGCGGTCGAAGGATCGTGTGGTGCCGTGGTACAGGGTCACGGTCCTTCCCTCGTCCAGACCTTTCAGTCCGTTCATGGCGAGGTCGAAGGGTCGCTTCGCATACCGCTGCGCCACAGCTTCTTTTCGGACACCGGACCACTCGGGATGCTCACCTTCAAAGAGCCTGCCCTCACGCTCCAGTGAGCCCGTCACTCCGCGACCGTCCTTGACGTACCGATAGTCCAAGGACTCAAACACACCGGGACCAGTATCTTCATAATGATAGCCGCACGCCCGATCATCACGAATGGAGGGGTCATCCCACAAAGGGTGTGCGGTCACATCACGGCGGCGTTTCGTGAGGTAGTGGAACCAAACACGAGCGGAGTCTTCCGATACCTGACTTCGATCCGGCATCACCCCATAACGACCCGCATCCTCCATCATCAGGTCATAGAGCATCGGACCCCAACCGGAGGGTGCCCATACTTGACGCACCGTATAGGCCCCACCACAGGAGGAGTTCGGGGTCGCTCGGATATACCCGACCTCTTTCTTTCCGTCGTACAACTGGAATGACCTCGACGGGCCGACCCAGCGGGCAACCACATACCACCCATCGGGCAGATCCGAAGGTGTCTTCGCCGCCGCATCCCGAACCTTGAAGGGAGGGACAGAGCGGCCCGCATACCGGGAGGCAACACGGCTGGCAGAGGGTTTGATCATCCGTCGAGGTCTCTCACCACGAGGGCGGGGAAGGTTCGTTTCGACAGGGTGTGCAGTGCGGCGAGTCGGTGTGCTCCTTCCAGAATGTACGGCTTGGGGTCATCGTCTATGACCACGATGAGAGGTGCAATCCAGCCGTTGTGTTCGATGGCTTCCGCGAGTTCTCGGACCCTCCCCAGGTCACTTGCCGAGTAGAACATGTCATGTGGTGCGGCATCGAAGTCGGAGAGGGGTACCTCTCGCACGTCGGGGAGCACTTCATAGTCGGAGAACGAGGCGCTGATGGAGTTCTGGTTGGGGGCATCCCCTTTGACCCGCAGCCCACTCACGGAGCCTCCGGCTTTCGGGTAGTCACGCTTCGCATACCGGGTAGCTACACGGCGGGCGAGTTTGGTGGTGCGGGCGATCTCCTTGTAAAAGGTCGCCACGGCATCTGCCCACCGCTCCCGGTCGCCCTTGATGTGCGTAAAGAACTCGGACGGCTTGATCTTGCCTGGGTTCCAGTCAGGGCGTTTGAAGTCACGCGGAAGGGTGGGGAACCGTGCTCGCCCTTCACCGACGAAGGTGCGAACAGCCCACCGAAGCACCTTGCCCTTGTCGCGGTCATTGAGGTCCGTCTCGTCCAACCATCGTTGCACCGGAGGTAGGGAGTCGGACTCCCAATCGCCCACGGCATCGGTGAGGGAGGTCTGGTACTCCAGATCAGAGCGGTAATACCGATCTCGCCGTCGGTCGTCGCGTGGGCTGGACGTGTCTGGTGGAAAGCGGAAGGTTTCACGCGATGCGGATGCGTTGTCCTCAATCTGCTTCTGGCGTTGTTCCTCGATGCTGTGAGGCTGCCTCACCTTCCGTTTCGGGAGGCCCCCGTAATCCTGACCCGTCAAGGCACCGAGGATGACTTGGGTGGCGTGCTGCAACTCGTGGCGAACGGTTTTCGGGATGAGTTTGTCGTGCTTCTCCACAAGGTCGGGGATGACTTCTGGCATCCAGACATCGGCGGGGAGCCACACTTGGAACTCATGTCTCTTGTCTGACCAAGCACCCATGGCACCCGAACGTCCCTCATCAAAAGCGTTGGTCACGGTGATCGGACGGAGAGGGCCTTTGCGGAGAGCACGTTGCTCGCCTGCATTGAGGTTGTCCCAGAGGTGCCGATACCGCCAACCATCAAGGTAGTCGGTGAGGTCGAACGTAGTGGACACCTCACCCCCTTTCCCAGCGGAGGTGCGCTTCCAAGGCTTCATGCTCTTGAACCACAGATCGAGGGTGTCCTGACCCCCGATGATTCCGGCTCCTGTCCGGTCGAACTTGGCCTGTTTGGCCAGGGCGTTGTGGTGGGCGCGGTCAGCGAAGGTGGCCTGTGCCCATTCGGTCACGGCTTTGACGAGTTTCGGCGGGGCTTGTAGGAGCCCCGCTTCCATCCTGCGGAACCGGGAGGCAACTCGGCACGGACTGTTGCCCGAAGGTGGGGCCTCCGACCGCACGTCGAGGTCGGGAATGAACTGGTGAAGCTCGGCCTTCGCCTCATCGAACGGTTTGCCTGCCCGCTTACCTAACCAGACGTATTCGATGGCATCCGGGGTAAACGATAGGCCCTTCTTGCCTTTCCACTCACACTCGCCAGGGTAATCCCCTTCAGCGTGACGCAGCGCGTCTCGCTCGCTCACAAACAAGCCATCCTCCACCAGATGGGCCACGGCCTGTTGCTTTGTGAAGCCCTTGCGGATGTACCAGACGGGGTGGACTCCCTTCATCCGCATCTTCGTGAAGCTGAAGGCGATGCCGCCACCGAAGTACGGGACATAGCCGTCCTTCGTTCGCAAATGCGCGTCCCCGCGCCATTTCTGCGTCAACAACAGATTGCGGAGGTGGTCGTAGCTGGGCACCTCGACGTAGAGCAATCCGTCAGTCGGCCAGCAGATGCAGTAGGCTCGGCCTGCGTACCGGGAGGCGACACGGCTGGCGGCGGCCCGTGGGAGGTCGAAAGAGTAATCGTCAGACTCCAACTGACCTTGGAGCGCCAGTTGCCGCATGAACGGGTTTCCAGTGGTCTTCCGGTAAGAGTATGACAGGGGGGAATCAGGTTCATATCGGTCCAAGTGTGTGCGAACGTGCCCTGAACCCGCGAGTTCATGTACCCACTCTGGCAAGAGGGTCGCTTCAACGTCCGAACGGCGATTGAGGTAGTGCTCCCAGACCGCCCGTGCTTCACGCGAAACCGAGGAACGGTCGGGCATTAGTCCCTCGTCATTGAACTCGTTTGCGACTTCCATAGCCAGATCGTAAAGAAGCGGCCCCCACCCCTGACGTGCCTGAATCTCGTTGATTTGGAGGAAGTCCCCTGTCCGGTGGATGTCCAAACTTCCTACGGTGTTGTCATCACCGTCCAGCAGATAGATGCCGAGATTCGACAGTGAACCGGTGATCTCGACGTACCAGTCGTCAGGAAGGTCTTTGACGGTCCTCATTCCCGCTTCCATCCTGCGGAACCGGGAGGCTACTCGGCTGGCTGATGCCATCTTCCGCAAGTCGATCAAGGGACCATGCTTCGGGTACATCGAGCGTAGGCTTTTCCAGACCCGCTGTGCATCCGGTGATGTGTTTCCCCCGGAGCAACGGTTCGGACCCACAACGCCCTTCTTGGAGGCGATGTGGGAGAACAATGCCTTGTAGAGCAGCTTGCCGAACCCCTTGCCTCGGAGCCACCAACTCAGCAGGGCTCCTCGGACAATCCAGACTGGCGGCTCCCCTATCTGACCCCACGCCTCTTTGCAGTCCAGAGGAGCCCCCTTCCATTGGAAGCTGTTTGGGTCTACCGTCGAGGCTCGGAAGTAGCCGACTATCTTCGTCCCGCGCTTCAACTCGATCTTGATGTTGTCAGCCCCGGCCTCGACCTTGGCCTCCAAGCCTGTCTTGTCTTCGATCTCATCAATGATCCGACGGAACCCTCCAGCGGTCCTGCTCGCGGCCTTGGTGAGCCCTTGGTCTTGGAGGTGGGTGTAGACCCCTTTGAGGATGGTCTTCTGGTTCTTCGGAGTCAGGTAGGGCTCAATGTCCGGCCACTGGGTTTCCTTCAGTGCCTCGCGGAAAGCCGTGTTGAAGTCCATGCCGTAGCCCATCAACTCGCGGACGTACTCGCCATCTTCAAGGTGCGTCACCACGTCCCGCATCAGTGCCTTGACCTCTGCCGGGTGGTTGTGGTGGGAACCCGGCCCCAGCCCTTCCAGTGCGCCCACCGCCGAGCCTTTGCCCAGCCATGTGTCTGCGGCATGGGTGAGTTCGTGAGCAAGGATTTCGTACAACTCGCTCTCGACAATCCTGCGAGGTCGCATCTCAAACGTCCGGGTGCCCAAGTCCGGGTTCACAAAGATCCGCACCAAAGGATTATCGGACCTCTTATGCGTCAGAGCGAATCCGCCTTGGACCAGTTCGCTGCTGAACGGGTCACGCCACTTATTGGGCGTACCCGTCAGTAGAATCTCGACCTCCACCTCGTCACCCATGACGTTGGTGAGAGGCAGGTACTCCTGTGCGATCACCCGACCGGGCTTCGGCAGCCCCCACTGGTAGAGCCGCTGCGCCAACTTCTTGGCGAGAGCCTTGATCTCCCGTGTCGGGAGACGGATGGGACGGGCTGCGGTCTTGACCCTCTCGTTCGACATGATCCATTCGTCAGCGGCGTTGGGACCACGGCGAACAACCTCCAGGGGCGGCACACCGGAGTTGGTTAGCTTCCACCCCTGCGGGTTGTACTGCTTGGGTGTGTACCCAGCCTTCAACAGAGCAAGGAGGTCAGGCCACAGGTCTTTGTCGAAGTTGCGGGACTTGACCCGCACGGGGATCTCAATGTCGAGCAGTGTTCCCGCCATGACTCGATGGTGGCCGTCCGTAAACCCCACGCCCCCGTCCGAGTACACGGTGACCTCAACGGGCTCGCGGATACCAGAGCCAACGTATTCCTTCGCCCACGCGATCTGCTCTCTTTTGGGCTTGCGTCGGAATGAAGGCCAGTCCGCGAAGCCTCCCTTGTTCCATTCCCACCCCCCTGCGTAGACAGTCTTTGCGGGGATCTTGGTAGAGGTCGCGGTGCGTAAGGCTGCTCCGAGACGACTCCCCCGTAAATCCCAAAGGTATTTCCCGAACTGTTGGGCGAAGTCACGTTCGTCGGAGCCCCATCTGGAGCACAGAGATCGGTTCTCTTTCTTGGTCAGGGGACGGACACTTTCGGCACCGATTACCCCATCCATCATATCTTCGGGGTCTACCTCACCCCGAGCATCCAAGCCCTTTCGGATGCGGGGGTTGTACGCGAAGGCGTGGGCGATGATACCGTCTTCATCAATCACCCCCCATACGGGAAACCCGCCTTCATCGTGAAGGAACCCCGCCAAGTCGTAACAGGCTCCTCTCATGTAGGGGCCTATTCGTGCTCTCCATGCCCTGAACCACTCATCGGCCTTGGGGCCATTGGGACCGTGGGGGAACCTCTCTGCTTCACTCGCGGTGCGGGAAGCGTAACGACGGGCGACTCGTTTATGGGAGGGCCTGGGCATCATTCAAAGCTGTGCTCATCGAACTCGTCAGGTAGCTTCCCACCCCCCAGAGCCGACTGGACCTCCCGAGCCAATCCCACGGGTAGGGAAGCAGCTTTTCGGATGAGGGTTCTTCGGTTGGTGGCGGTAATAGGCATGGACGAGTCTCCGTCTACCCTGTGACGAGTCCATAGCCACCTTACCGATGCAGGGGTCATATGGGTGATGGATCTATGTCCTTCATCTCCCAGATGGGTGTGCTCATGCTCATGGGATCTCCGGGGGTTGTATAGGTAGAGACGGAGTGGGTGCCCCCAAGCGGATACGAAGGGGTCACGAGGGCCATGCTCGGGCATCGACCACAGGGGGTACGTCCACGTCCTCCCAAATCTCCCCGTGGAGAACATCAAGGCCCTCGGGGACTTGAACGCCCGAAGCCAGTGCTTCCCGCAGGACGAGGACGGCTTTCCAGAAGTCGTCCCTTCGCAGTGCCCGCTGGGCACTGTAGATCCAGGGGAGGAGGGGGTAGTCGTTGGGCTCCTCCCGGTCTTCCATCAACCTCTCCTCCGTCCGCTGCCAGAAGTCCAACTCGTTCCGTAGGCGGTCCTCGGGGGACACGCGGTAGATGCGACGGAGCCCTTCCATCTCGACTTCCCAACGCTTCTTGGCGCGGGGAGAGTCCATGTGGGCACGGATGCGGTCGGCCCACTCTCCCTCTACTCGGTCGAGGGATTCCCGTGTCTTGCGGTAGGTCCGCTCACGGTCTTTGATGACGGCTTCGATCTCCGCTTCGGAGAGGGGGTAGCGCAGGGTGATAAGGGTTCCGATGATGGTCATGGGTCGTTCCTCCATAGGTGGAAACGAAACGAGAACCGCCAAACGGACACGAGTCGGTCAGTTTTTTGGGGTGGGTAGGTTTTCTATAGGGCGGGGAGGGTAAGCAGCATCCCGCACTGGAGCCTTCCATGCCTACTGACCCCGACCGTTTCGCACTCATCCACAAAGCCGCTGGGCTTCCCAAGGGTGACCCCACGCGCCGGAAGATCCTGGCGAAGTTGGCTGGCAACTGGGACTACGTTTGGGCCACGGCCAAGCCCAAACTCACCAAAGCAGAAGACGCTTTGACGGATACCGCACGCTACTTGGAATCCCAGGGCATGAGCGGAGAGGTCAATGACCTTGTGGGAGATGCGCTGTCTATGGTGGGCAAGGCTCTCCGGGGGATGAAGCGTACCGCATCCAAGTGTCCCGGCACCGCAACGGCGAAGCATGATTCCCGTCGGGAGAGACTGGCCCGTCTCGCTGGTATGTCGGCGCAATACGCCCCAGATCGCATCTTCCCCTTCATGGCAAAGATGAAGCTGAAACTCTCGTTCGACCAGTTGGCCGCCCGAGAAAAGGGGTACAAGCTGACGGACCAGATTCCAGACAAGCAAATCTTCAAGAACATCAAGGATCTCACCGAGATCCGCCTCCCCACGAACGTCAAGATCCCGATGCAGAAGTCGTTGGAAGCCTACCTGCTGTGGCTGGCAAAGTGGGCTGTCAAGCACGGGCAGATGGATTGGGATGAGCCCTACGCATGGGCGGTCCCAGCCGGGGTCCAACTCGGTTTTATGGCTGACTGAAACAGTCCCTACTCGATTGAGTGTGCCGACAGAGAGGACACCGCTGTACGGGTGAGGAGTTTGCCCTTGTCGGTGAGGGTCCATCCGGCTTTCCGGTTGCCGCTCACGAGCCCTTTCTTCTCCAGGCGTTCCAAGCTGCTCCGAGGCCGGTAGATGCGGTCAGTGCCCCGCATGGTTTCCAACACCGCCCATTGAACTTCCGTGACCTTGATCATTCCTCTGTGGCGGCCTTTTGGCACGCTGTCAACGCGGCCTTGGAGGTTGCCAGTTCGGCTTCCAGTTCGGTGATCCGCGCTTGAAGTTCCTCGCGTGTCGGACCTTGGGGGACAGGTAGGTTCTGCCCGTATTGCTGGATGCGTTCTTCCAGAGACTTCACGTCCTGTTGCAAGGTGTCTTCGCTATCCTGGGCGTACACTGGTGGGGGCAGGAAGGCAGCGATGAGCCCACCTGTGACCACCGCAAGGGAGAGTCCGAGCACAAGAACAAAGGAAGGGGTTTTGGTGGGCATGGTGGACCTCTATTGGGGGGTGTTGAGGGCGGCGACCACCCTACTGCAATCCGCTACGATCTCCTCCAGCACCCCTACCCGGCCTTCCAAGCCTTCGACTTGGGCTTCCAAGTTGGAAGCCCGTTCGGTAAGGGTCGCATTGGCTACCCGGAGGGCAGTTGTTTCCTCTGGTTCGATAGTGAAACCGAGGACGGATCCGCCCGCAAGGGCTCCTGCCACCACCACAACGGCAGCCATCAGGGTCTTTGGGTCTTTGGGATTGACTTCCATAGCCACCTCCTTCCTATGGGGGAAGGGATAGACACCTCACCGGATGGGTAGGGTGGTGCCATGTGAGGTTCCTCCCGTGCGTCAAACGAGTGGTCTACTCCCCGCTTGCTGGGATCTCGCTATCTCCCCCCACTGGTCCCAGGAGTGATCCCATGCGAGGTAACCGCCGCCGACCCCGTTCACGTTTCCAGTGCCCTCGGGTGAAGAAGATCCTCTACATTCCGGTCCATCTGGGGTTGTGCGTGGGGGTTCTCATTGTCGTTGGGATCGTGATGGTGCGCCAGCACGGCCAGCCGGTGCCTCGCACTGACTCCATCTGGTAGTGGGGGGTTGTGGCTCCCTCCCTCTCGGGTACAGATGGCACACCCTCTGACCTCGGAACAAGCCATGAGCCTGCGCGATTACGGACTCCCTGACCCCGAACCCACAGGCACCCCTACTTGGGAGCGTGCTCCAGCAGACACCCCTCCGTGTCCCAACTGTGGGGGCCACTTGTGTTCCGTGGTTGTGGATGCCGAGATGCCCCAACTCCGTGGAGGCAAGGGCATCTGTACCTACTTGGGGTGCCCCGCGTGCCCCTACGCTTCGCCCTCGGTGACCCGAGCGGTGATGACGGAAGAAGCGTGGGGAGAACCCGTCATGGATGTGCTGAAAGAACTCTTGAAGCCCAAGGGGGGCGCATGAGCCTGCACTTTGAACTGGTGGACTACTTGCGGACGATGATCACCCCTGGCGACCCAGAGGGGATCGATGGGGTCTTCATCCATGCAACTCCTGGCTATGACTGGTCCGGGCATGAGGATGAGAGCGTCCACGGCATCGTGTTGGAGAGCCCTCTCGATGACCTCCAGGCGATCAAGGAAGCGCACCGCGTCCTGAAACCAGGGGGTCACCTGATGTTGGCGGCACCCGACGACGAGCCCACGGGACACACGGGGGCTTGCTACGCCGAGGACGGAGGCTTTGAGGTCCGTGATTGCATCATGGTCCCCGACCAGCCCGGTGATGGGGACCACCTTCATTACGTCGCCAAGGCCAGCCGTTCCGAGCGAGAGGAAGGGCTCGACCATCTCCCCGAGCAGGTGTTCGGCATGTCAGGGGGAGCACAAGGGGCCATCTCTGATGGTGAGGACTACGAAGCGGCCCAAGGCATCGGCCTGAACCGAGTCCAGAAACGCCGGAACATCCACCCGACCGTGAAGCCCATCGGGATCATGGAGAGGCTGTTGGCAGACGTGCCCCAGGATGCTGTGGTGGCCGACCCCTTCATGGGGTCAGGGACGACAGGTATCGCTTGTCTCCGAACGGGGCATGAGTTCATCGGTATCGAGATGGGGGAGGAATACCTCACCATCGCGGAAGGCCGCGTTCGTCATTGGAACACCCGTGAAGCTGGGTGGAACGCTGCGAAGGTCACGTCGGATCTGGACACCATCAAGAAAGCCCAGGAGGGGAAACCCGTGACGTTGACTCTTGACGATCTGTTTGGCTTTTGAGGGGGGTGGGATGCAGACGTTGACTTTACGATACGGAGATTGCGTGAAGGTGCTCCGAGAATATGAGGAAGGGTCAGTTGGGGCTGTGGTCTGCGACCCCCCCTATGACCTGACCTCGGTGAGCCGTGGGGGGTCTTCCCGTCAGTTCGTGGACAACCCGTATGGACGCGCTCGTGTGGGCACGGATCGTCGGGGGTTCATGGGCAAGACTTGGGATGGTACTGGCATCGCGTTTTCCCTGACGCTGTGGGATGAGATTTACCGTGTCCTTCGCCCCGGAGGGGTGGTCAAGGCGTTCAGTGGGACTCGCACGTTTCACCGTATGACAGCGGCGATGGCCGAGGTTGGCCTCGTGGACCTGCGCCTGGAAGCATGGACCTACGGAAGCGGGTTCCCGAAATCCATGTCCATAGGAAAGGCTCTCGATAAGCACCAGGGCCGGATCCATGTCTCTATCGTGGTCTTGAAAAAGGAACTACGCGCCCTGTTCGATGCTTCGGGCAAGAGCCGCAAGGCCATTGATCGGGAGTGTGGGTTCCGTGCCTGCAACTACCTGTCGTACCCGGAGCCGGGAAAGCAGCCCGATCCGTGGTTCAACGTGCTGCCCTCACAAGCCAAGTGGCAGGTGATGAAGCAGGTGTTGGGGGTTGAAGGCACCGACAGGGAGGCAGAACTCGACGGGTTCTTTGCCGAAGCCGAGCGCGAGGTCATCGGTTTCAAGAAAGTCGTCCCCGGTGTGGCCTTCAGCAGTGATGGGCCGAGCGAGATGCCGGTGACGCTGCCTCATACACCCGAAGCCCGTCAGTGGACTTCGTGGGGAACCGCCTTGAAACCGAGTTGGGAGCCTGTTGTCGTTGGCCGGAAGCCCGCATGAAGGTAATCCACGTCCTACGGAAACCCCTGTCCGAGAAGACGGTTGCCGCCAACACCGTGAAGCACGGTACGGGAGGCTTGAACATTGGCGTTTCTCGTATCTCGACCGATGACAACCTCAACGGGGGGGCCTACGCGGAGAACCCCACGGAGCGTTGGGATGGTGCCGAGAACTGGCGGTACAAGCGGGGGGAGCAAGGCAACGCTGGGAGTTTCCAGCAACCCACAGGGCGGTGGCCGGGGAACCTCATCCTTCAACACCTCGATGGCTGTGAGGGTGTTTGCGCTGGAGGGTGCCCTGTTGCTGCACTGGGTGAATCGCGGTTCTTCAAGCAGGTTGGGGGTGGCAAGTGAGGTTCATTGACCTCACCGACCCGGACCCGTTGCCGGACCACAAGGCCGAAAAGGTGCTGCTGCTCATCGAGTTCGTCCCCGAGGAGTCGGACCACTGGGGGGCGCTGGAGTCGGTGCGGGGCACGTCATGGGAAGGCGGGATCAAGGAGATCCCCGCCGAGGCGTTGTCTCATGCCCTACATGGGCGGCTTCATCCGTTGGTACAGGAACTCGGGCGTGATCCCCGAGCGAGTGCGCGTCGGGTCAGTGCCGAGGAAGGGGAGTGTGCTCTCAAAGGCAACTGCATTGGGTGGAAGGCCCCCCTCTGCCGACCGGGGGGATTCAGCGGGAGGGGGTATCGGCGGAAGGAAGGCCCCCCCGAATGTTACGAACCCCCTCTCTCGGAGGGCACCCCGAGAGGGGTAGCCGAGACTTTCCTGCGGGTATTGTCAGCATGGCGGGAAGGCCGCCATGTGATCGTTGTGCGTGGCGACGGATTCAACTTGGGGTGATGCAGAAATGGACATAAAGCAAGCTGTATGCCCCCACTGTGGGATGCTCAACGAATACCGTCAGATCAGTTCTTTTTCGGATGCGCTTCCTAACTGTCGCTTCTGCGGGAAGGACATGGGTGATCGTCAGAGACGAGACTTCATCCCGCTGGGGCAGAACAGCCACCTTCAACTGCGACATATTTCTGGTCGCGGGATGGGGGTGGTAACTTCGCTCCTTATCCCCGAGAAGTCACTCGTAGAACGCTGCCCCGCGTTCGTCGTGGAAGTCAACCCCCACTTACTCGCTCTGGCGATGGCTCCGTATTCGGATTCAAAAGACAACATCAGGCTTGGGCACATGTTGTTCCCTTGGATCGTGGACGAAGCAGAGGACACAACGAAGAAGTATCGGGTTCTCCTGCTGGGCTACGGGATGCTCTACAACCACGAACGGTCCATGCACTCCAACCTCCGGCACGAACCCTACATTGACCCTGACACCAATCGTCGGTTTGTGGACTTCTATGCCAAGCGGAACATTGATGCTGGGGAGGAACTCACCCACACCTACACGAACCCTGACCGTCTCTGGTTTCTGGAGAAGCCAGGACTCGGCCAATGAGGGTTGTCCACGTCCTACGGAAGCCCTTGTCCGAGGGCACTGTCGCGGCCAACACCCTCCGGCATGGGTGTGGGGGGCTGAACATTGATGCTTCTCGGATCGCCTGTCGGACAGGTGAAGTGCTGACGACCCATACACAGGGAGCCGGAGCCGCCACCGCCGATGACAAGGTGTACGGCAAGTATGAGGGTGGGTTCACCACCCACCAGACCAAAGGCCAGAAGCAAGGCAGGTGGCCGGGGAATCTCATCCTCCAGCACCTTCCAGGGTGCCGACGGGGGTGCGTCCCCCGTTGTCCTGTGGGTGTGTTGGATGAACAGAGCGGCACGAGTCGTTTCTACAAGCAGGTGGGTGGGTGATGTTGGAAGTGATTGCTGGTTGCATGTATTCGGGGAAGTCCGAGGAACTGATCCGTCGGCTCCGACGATGTGTGATCGCGGGTCAGCATGTCCAAGCGTTCAAGCCTTCGCTGGATGACCGCTATGTGACCGAGGGCATCGCCACGCACCCTGTCGTGGTGAGCGGTGTGGAAACACCTTCCGAGTCCTTTCGGGCGATCCCTGTCTCTACCGTGGCTGAACTCAAAGCGGCGTTGGCTATCCATCCTTTCTCGCTCACGGGTGAGGTAGTGGGCGTAGACGAGGTGCAGTTCATGGACCCCGAGGTCGTAGAGGTGTTGGAGGACCAAGCCAACCGAGGGCGTAGGGTCATTGTGGCGGGGCTCGATCTCGATTCCAATGGCGAGCCCTTTGGGCCGATGGCCGAACTCCTCGCTCGTGCTGACAAGGTGACCAAACTGACCGCCGTGTGCGTGGCTGTGGTCGATAAGTATGACCGTCCCGTGTGCGGGAACCCAGCCACGCGCTCGTACAGGATCCCCGAACGCTCGACGGGGGAACTGGTACAGGTTGGGGCAGCGGGAGTCTATGAGGCCCGTTGCCGTCTCTGTTGGGCGAGGGGGAGGAGAGGCTGATGGCCAAGAAGACCCTCCCCGACCTATGGGACGGTTGCTACGACGGTGAGCACCGGAAGCTGTTGGCCCCCGAGCAGTTCAAGCAGATGTTCTGCAACGTCTGTCTGAACCCAGGCTGTAGCAACAGTCGGGGAGGGGGATCGAAGTGGAGCCAACGGATGCTGACCCAGGAAGACCGCCTACTCCACAATCCGCAGTTCGCCCCTCCGGGGACTGCCGAGGACATGGGCCTTCCCGACTTCCGAGACATGATGCGCCACGCTATCGCGTTGGAGATTTCAGACAGGAAGGGAGACTGGGAACCCGTCACCGATGCCGAGGTAGGCCGAGCGGCTGCGGAGATGATGGGAGTGGTGACTCCCCCCGCTGCATTTCAGGCGGAATCCCCTCCAGTTGACGAGCCTGATCCCGAGCCCCAGGCTGACCCCACTAATGACCCCACGCCCCCTACAACAGTGACCCCACAGTCGGACAAGTCCGACTCTTCGGCAGCACAAGAAATCTTACCCGAGGATAAGAAATCTTATCCCTCCCCGAAAGCGGAGGTTGAACGCCGAGAATCGGAAGTGTCGGAATCGACACAGCCCCAGATCGAGGGGAAATGGAAGGTTCGGGGAGACTCCGTGGGGAAGGATGGCAAGCACCCCATCTACGAGGTGGTGCTCCATGCCGATGAGCGGTGGGAATGTGGGTGCCCGTCACGGGAGAACCCATGCAAGCACGCTCGCGATCTCGCCTTTCGGATCGCGAACGCACCCCGCGAGGTAGTGGAGCCCGCCAATGATCCTTCCCCGCCCCCTGTGGCTGCCCCGGTTCAACCCGTCCCCACGAGGATGAACACCTCTGTTCCCCAAGGGGGGATCATGGTCGGAGGGGAGGCCCCTCCCCCTGTTGCCGAGGAGACTGACCCATGGGCTCCGGCCAAGCCAAAGGATCGCGTCATTGAAGTGGGGGGTCGCGTGACCTTCGGCTCCGGTAAGAAGAAGAAATAAGGAGGGCACACATGGGTCAAAGCGTCAGCGAGAAAGAAGTCATCAAGGCTCTCTCTGTGCTCCCCGGATGGGTGGACGTGTGCATCGTTGGAGAAACGGTGCTCGGACGTGACCTGACCAAGCGTGAGGCATGGGAGGTCGGAAGCCGTATGGCCTCGCGGTGGAAAGAACGCACAGGGCTGTCGCACCCTCCTTTCGCCCTCATCCAGAAGCGGTTTGGCAACGGCACCCATCTCAAAGCGGTCTACCCCCCGTCATGGGTCGAGGAGATCAGTCTGATGGTGAAGGTGATCGCCAGTCGCAGGTCGGTCGCCAACGACTTCCAAGAGCACCCTATGGATGGGGAAGGATCTCCATTGGAAGGCACCCTTTTGTTGGACCTGTTCGGTCCAGGGCAGGAAATGTGATGGAACTCGTGCTGGAACATGATGAGATTGAAGCCCTCTTGCGGGAAGCATTGGAGGCCCGAGGGATGGCTTTCCCCCCCGAGAGCGAAATCCGTATCCGACGGAATAACAAACGAGGCACCCTTCGCGCCGTATTCGTGACACGCGGCCACACAGTCGCGCCTTTCCCCTGGGGCCGTGGGAAAGACAAGGAGCAGAGAGATGGACAATAAGACCCGCGAAGCCTTGAAGGTGATGGCTGAAGTGACCCGCTTGCTGGAAGGCACCCCCGGTGCCGTTCCTGTGTTGGATGCGCTTCGCACCGGCACGATTGACCCGATGGAGGCGATGACCAAGCTGTCCGAACTGGCTTTGGAAGCAGGTCATGGGGAGGCTCTGGTCCGAGCATCGAGCAAGCTGACCGATACCTTCAACATCACGGTGAAGGGGGCCGACAACCCTGATGGCATCCCTGTCCTGATGAAGCACGACAACGGGATGGACATGCTCAACCCGTTGCTGGAGGCTGCTCTGGCAGAGCGGTCCACCCTTGATGGCGATGTACCCGAGGCACGAGTAGGAGCGATCCCCGAGGGGGGTTACCCGGCTGTGCCTGTCCTTACCGATTCCCATGACCCGGTGGTCGTAGGGATGCAGTTGGAACGAGCCTCCAAAGAAGTGGAGGGGGAGATCAAGCAAGCCATTGAGGACCACTCTGACGTGTGCTTGCGGATCATGGGCAGGGTCGAGAAAGAGATTGATGGGAAGGACCAAGACTACCGGAAGACGGCGTTGGAGGTTGCCAAGAAGAACCTCCCACCCGTCCCGGTCGGCGTTCCCAAATACATGGCGGGCCAGAAGCCTGCGCTCCGAAAGGTGGTCCTCAATCCAGCTTCCGCCCTCGCCTTGAACAAGGAACAACGGGCGCGGTACGTCTACATGTCCCTGGGGACTACGCAAGGGCGTGTGTCTATTTCCCCTGTGGTGCAGAAAGGGGTGATCGACCAACTCCGAGCACGGGGAGTCAATGCCGTGGCTGGAGAGCCCCATGTAGACACCGCTGTCTCGACCCAGTGGGCCATGGAGGTGTGGGGAGCCGAGGATTTGAGCGGGGACTTCAACCCAATCTCGCTGGCCATTGGCTCCCTGTGCGACGACGTGTACAAGTTCATCCAAGACCACTCGGAGGTTTGCATCCGAGTTGGTCCCTACAATGGAATCGCTGACAGACGATTCGGTTGGACCCTCGTAGCGGGTCCGAGGAGTAAGCCATGAATGACCATCACCATGCGACCAGTTGCGCGTGCCGTATTGCTCGGAACGCGCTCCGTAAGAGCGTCCGTCAACTCGTTCTCCTTACGTCCTCGGAAGACGTGACGGAGGTCCGTAAGGTTCTGGGCTCGGTGCTCCCTGACGGGTCTTCCTGTACGGGTTCTGTGTGGCGCACACCTGATGGCCGCACCTTTTCCGTCAAGCGGTACGAAGACCCGGTGCCCGCGTATCGGGGTTCCGTGGGTGTGGTGGTGTGCAACGGGGGTAGGGTACTGACGACAGAGGAGACGGATCATGTCAAACGATGGAGAAAAGCCGCCACCCAACCTCTTTCGTTTGTGGGTCCGAAAGGGCAGCCCTTTCCAAATCCAAGTCCCGTATAACCCTCCCATCGAACATGGCGGGGGGAGTACGGTAGTTCCTTTAGTCTTGGGGACCGCCCACGTTTCTCGGCTCCTCGACACCATCCGATCCTTTGGGTGTGAGGTAGACCTCATCCCTGCGGAGAGGCAGACCCCGGAGCAAGAGGCCGAACGACTGGCACTTCTCGGGGTCGGCAGGGAAGACGTTGTGTGGCCCAGTACCGCGTGTCCTGAATGTGCGTGGTTTGATCCCCTATTGGCCGGTACGCCATGTGGACGTGTTGGTTGGATCCCCGAAGCCATCACTGTCCTACTGGAGACACCCAAACCCCGACAGGACGCGGAGGCGTGTCCTGTCCCCCACCTATGGACTGCGTGATGGACCACTGGAAGTACCTCTTGGATGCGTGTTCAGACCTCCGATTTTACCCCAACAACCCTGACCGTATTGCCTCGGTGTTGGAAGCCCTCTCCTATGTGGTGGAGGAGGAAAGGCCCGAGGGGGGTTCAGCCTCGTTGCTCTTGATGAGGCAGGCCCAAGACCTCCGCAGGGATGAAACCATCATCCCTCCCCCTGTTGAGGAGGCCGAGGAGGATGAGGAATACGACGATGAGACATGGGATGGGGAACACGACGATGAGGGCACGAAAGAGGACGGGAGTTTTGAGGGTCTGGTCCAGAACCTACGGTGGTTTGTCCGTCAGATTCAGTCCCCCTCGTCTGGGGGTTAGTGGCTGCGGTTGACCGAGCCATAAGACCATGATTTCTTTCAAGATTTCTCGCTGCGGGGGGTTCAACTCGCCCCCCTATCTCCGTATATAAGTGGAGGGGTTCTCCCTTCGCCTTTTTGGAGATTCCCCATGCTCTACGCACGCAACATTCGATGCTGGCTCCGCTCCGGCTCCCTCTCCTCGCGACCCTACTGTGGTCCCACACGGGGGGCGTTGGTCCTGGCCGATGGCACCTTGATCCCGATGGACTACTCTGATGTGACTGGCATCCTGCGGCTGCTCGCCACTGACCATGGGGCTATCGCCCATGTCACCCTCGCTCCGGCTACGGGTGAATGGGGAGGGACGGCAATGAACCCCGTCACCCGTCACCTCGTTTACTCGACGGGAGCGACTGCTGCCGACGCTGCCGCTGCGGTTCTCTCACTCCTGGCCGATGCTGATGCCGAGTCGGCGCGGCGAGCCGCTGAACCGGCCTACCGTGCCCGACGGTTGCTGGAAGGCATGGACTGGTACTCGCACATGTCTGATGACCATAGGTGTTGGGCAGCGGGCGAGCGTGAGATGCGCGAACTCCGGGCTGCGCTGGATGAACTGTCCCCCCGCGATGCCCGTGCGATCTGGCTCACCTATGCCCCTGCCGACACGACCTGCCCTGTCTGACATTTCTTCCCCGAAGGGGGTTCAACTCGCCCCCCTATCTCCGTATATAAGTGGAGGGGGCTCCCTTCCCCTCTACTCTTTCTGCCCACTGGAGGTTACCAATGACGACCAAAACCCTAACGGTTGCGGTCGAATACCGGGGCGACGAAGCCACCGGATATGCGACTGTCACCCCCGGTCGAGGGACCGGAGCCGAAATCACTCTCCACGGTACCAAGCCCCGATGGATGGCCGAAATCGGTGAGATGGTGACCCACCCCTACACGCGCACGTTCCGGGTCGGGGATACGGTCGAGTACGACAGCTACAACCTGTCGTACACGGGAACCATCGTGAGCGTCGGCAAGAAGACTGTCACTGTTGACCCTGGACGGGGTGGTCGGACGAGACGGCTCACATTCCACACCTTCAACTGGAGAAACTGGAACTTTGATGCCGAGGATACGGCACGGCGAAACAGCGAAATGATGATGACCCTCTGATTTTCGCGAAAAAAACGCTGTAGGGGGGTTCAACTCACCCCCCCTATCTCCCTATAAGAGTGGACGGGGGATTCAACGACCAGCCAAAGCCCCCTGCTTGACGGTTGCCAGAGCAGGGATGACGGTAGAGCAACGCCCGGTGCCTCAAGCGGGTTGATACCTTGAAGCGACATTTATGCGGGATGCACACGACGACACCCAAGATGCCCGAGGCATCGGGCTGGGTGGCGGCATCTGCGCTTTCTTTGACCCCCTGCTTTGGAGACTGACATGGGAATCATCGCCCGCCGTGAAGGCGACCGGCTCACCGTCAACTGCGTTGGTGGTGACCTCACTATCCTCCACGAAGCCGCCAACGGTGTGCTCGTGGTGTCCTGGCCGCGTCGTAAGCACTACGACAAGGGCCGACCGGACTTCCCGGTGCGCTACGAACTGGCCCGTCTCTTGACCGGAGACGAAGCCGTCGAGGGTCGGCTCACGACCCTGTGCAACTCCGCGCACTACGACTCCTACCCTGACGTGTTCGTCGGCCTCGGCCTCGGCAGCGAGGGCCGGTCTTGGGAGGGACGAGTGGCTGGCCGTAACTGGCGAGCCGCCCGAGCCGAGATGGTCGCACTGGCCGAAGCCTGTACCATCTGAACCCTTATCGCGAAGGGGGCCGTTGAGCCTCGGTAGTTGAGCCGTGTAAGCCCAGCCCCCTTCGCCTGTTATCTCCCGCGCTTGCGGGTCCACGATCTGGGAGGGGACTGTCCTCCGTCCCAGTGACCAGTAGACCACCTCGCGAGGGAACCCACCCCACCCCCATTTTGGGGAGGGGTGGGTTTTCTTCGTTTGGGGGGGTTCAACTCCCCCGTGCTTCTCCGTATAGGAGAAACCCCCATCCAGTTCCGCATTGAGCGGTCAAGGAACACTATGAGCACTGCACTCAACGAAATCCGAATGATGCCCCGCGAAGTACCTCGGGATGAGTTTCACGAGCGGATCATCGACGGTTTGGTCAGAGGGGAGGTTGACCCTCGTTCTCTCCAGGCCCTTTTCAACGTGCCAGGAGTGGGCTTTCACCGATCCCTCTACTGCCTGACGCTGCACCTCGCCCACTACCGGCTGTCAGGGAATCAGTCGTTCGTGATCCCGGCCCCTATGCAGGAAGCACTGGCGCGTACCTCACTGGAAGAGGTGGGGGTGGAGGACATTCGGATCCCCTACACGAGCCAGTACATCGCGCTGCCGGGATGTGAGCACGAGATATGGGGCGGCGAAGACACCCGTTGGCATAAGGTGGGGGGAGTCTTCCTTCGCCACAGCCATGGCGAGGAAGGGTACAAGATGGGTGCAGACGGGAAGTCTGCACTCGTGATTCCCCCCTCCCCCGACCAAGACAAGGGAGTGATTCACTTCTACCTTTGGGGCATGGAAAATGACGCATCCATGATGCCAGGGGATGATGCGTCGATCTGGTTGGCCCTGGACCTCAACGAGATGGGAAAGATGGACGTGGAAACCTATCTCCTCTCCGTCTTGGCGAAGGGCGGCAGGGACCAGACTGATGCGCTCCGGGGGCTGTACCGCAACGAACAGGGTGAGCCCACGGTCGCCTTGGGGGGAACTGCCCCTATGACTCTCGACCCCATGGCTCTCGGCCCTGTGGATGCACCGGGACTCGCGGCTACCTGGGGTCGCGGAACTGACCACGACCAGAAGATCGCGGACAGTGTGTTCACGGTGGTCCGTATCATCCTCAACGCGCTGCTCTACCTCGACTCCGAGGGTGCCGATCAACAGGTGGACCCGGAATGTGTCGAAGCAACCCAGGAACGCTCAAAGATTCAAGCCGCCCTGGACCGCATGAAGAATCAGCGGAAGCGTAAGGGACGGCATCTCCGTAAGCGTCTCGCTGCCCTGCCCGTGGACAACGTGGTCTGGATAGGTCGCTCTGTGGCCTTTGGGGGGACGACAGGCTCCAAGAACGCCTCTGGGTCACCCCAGCGTAGGCATTGGGTCCGTGGTCACTGGTGGCCTCGTCGGGATACCATCCGCCGTCGCATCGCGGCAGCAGAAGCCCAGGTCCAGGCAGCTTCCGAAGCATACGACGAGATGGTGCAGAGTACCGAGGGGCTGTCAGAGCCCGAAGACCTTGCGGTCCATCTCCCTCACCTGACGGCGTTGCGGAAGGCCCATGAACAGGCCCAAAAGAGCGCCAATGAGCAGCGGGAAAAACTCGCAGCCAAGCGTCGGTGGGTAATGCCTTATCAGAAAGGTTCCCGCACAGAAGCCGGAGCCGTTGAGTCCCACACCTACATGTTGGGCGAGGAGACAGCGAATGATGCCGGATAAGACCATCACCCTCCGACGGGGGGACCAACGTCTGACCGTTCACCTTGCCGTCGGTGACCAGTTCCCCTGGGCCGTCTGCAACGGGCGTGTGGTCCTTGGACCCCCCGATGGCACCCACACCTCTGATGGGGTGCCTCTGGACTCCCTGGAGTGGAAGACGGCCCCCTATTGGGTCATGGCAGCGACAGACCCTAATGGCAACGAGGTCGAACTGTCACCTGCTGAATACGCCCAGGCTGTGGTGAGGCCCCTGGACGACCAACCTCCCCTGTTCATCTGACGGGAGCAGAGCCCCCCTCACCACTTCCTGACACCCCAGGCGTTCGGAACAAACGGGAAGCGGGAGAGGGACTGGATCTTTTCTCACCCCCTGCCTGTCCCTCTCTCATGGAGAGGGACCGACCAGTCGTGGAGCCGGTTGCCCGCTTCCTCACACCCGAACTGGAACAGGATCTCGGACAAGGGATGAGCGATGAGGTTGTGGAAAGCCCACTGAAACCTCTTTGGGAGCCGTGCAAAGAGAGGGTTCCCTACGGATGGTGCCCACATCTGGCTCTTGGTCATGCACCCCCCTCAACACGCAGGTCGGACTACGTTCTGGGGCCATTGACTGAAGGCTGTGCGGAGCATGACGGATGCCACTTCGTAGGGGCAAGCGTTTGCGTTGGGCCTACGGTCTTCCAAGTACCCGTAACCATCCTTGGCTGTTCCCATCGGGATTCGGATGCTGGCGGTGCGGTCACTCACCCCCCACTTGAACTGGTGGTAGGAACACGTTTCGTGCTTCCCGGTGAGACGGGCTTCGATGCCGTCTCCGTAGGCCGCGAGGTGTCCCTCGACGTGATCCCGCGCCCGGAGGCACCAATCTTCGATGTGTTGGATGCCGCCTGCCTCTCGCATCGCCGCCGTAGAAAAGTTGGTGTGCATCCCGGCACCGTTCCAGTCTCCAGCTACAGGCTTGGGGTCAAGTGTGGCGTGGATTCCGTGCTTCTCACCGAGTCGGTAGAGGAGCCAGCGGGCCACCCAGAGATGATCCCCTGCCTCCAGCGGGGGCAACGGCCCCACTTGGAACTCCCACTGTCCGGGCATCACCTCGGCGTTTATGCCACTGATTCTGATGCCCGCCTCGACACATGCCCGCATGTGTTCCTCAATGAGATCGCGCCCATAGACCTCATCGGCTCCGACCCCACAGTAGTAGGGGCCTTGCGATGGGGGGAAACGGCGGTCATCCCCGAAACCCAGAGGGCGTGAACCTCGGAACAGGGTGTGCTCCTGCTCCATGCCGAACCAGCACTTTTGGGCTTCCACCCCAACGCAGTCAATGACCTCACGCAGCAGGGCTCGGGAGTTGGACTCGTGAGGGGTGCCGTCTGCATCAGTGACCTCGCACATGATGAGGACATGGTTGCCCCCTCGGATGGGATCCTTGAAGACCCGGACGGGGACCAACCCGCAATCGGAGTCACCGCCCTCGGCCTGTCCGGTACTGGAGCCGTCATGCCCCCAATGGGGGTAGCAGTCAGGATCGAGGGGGTTGTCGCAAAAGACTTCCCCGTCGTTGTGCCCCCAGAGCACCTTGGTTTTCGACCGTACCGTTTGTGTGGGCTGGACCCCATCGATCCAGATGTACTCGGCGTAAACAGTCATTGAACCTCCTGTGCCCCAGGCACACTACCCTTGGCTATCTCCCCCAAGGATGAAACACACCCACACAAGGCGAATAGGGCTGCCTCCACCTCTACGCACAGGTCAACTGGCATATCCATCCGCTGCCCAACCCCCTCCTTTGAGAGCGAACGAGGTCTGCGAGATGAGTTTCTGGGTGTGCTTTGCCTTGCACTTGGGGCACTCTTGGGGCTTGTCACGCTCGGTGTGGCCAACAAGGCGCTCAAATCTGTGGTCGCAAGCCTTGTTCTCGCAACGGTATTCAAACAGGGGCATCGGGAACTCTCTTCAGGACAGCCGCGTATCCTCGCGACACTTCCTTGCAGACATACACTTTCTATTGAAACCAGTAGGTGAGGGCACCAGTAAACAGCAAGAGGATGATGATGGTGGGGAGGATGACCTTCCAGTCGGGTCGGATGACCCCTTCTCCACGCGGGCCGTAGAACTTCATGCCACACACGGGAGGGTGAAGTTCGACGCAGGGCACACGGCGTAGTCGTTACCCGCAGGCACCTCACCCCCACATCGCGTACACACACCTTGGGCAGCTTTCTTGTCCCGATCTTTTCGGGACTGGAGGGCTGCCCTAACGTGCTTTTGGAGCACGTCGGGGAACTGCCGTTGGGTTTGCTTCCGTGTGGGGCAGGTAGGTTGTGCGTTGATCCACGCTTCTACTTGCGCTCGTTGATCCCGACTCTCATACACTGGGCTTCCTCCTGGGTGGGCCTCTACTCTACCCGTGAGACGACTCGGTAAAGCGGTATCCTCCCTATCGGTGAGGTAGATCAACAGGAGTTCCCTCTATGCCACGCTCTCTCACAGCATCTACCCGAAAGACTCTCGTGCGGGTGGCTCTTGCCCTCCCGCCCGGTGATGCCGAGCGCCGGGTCATTCTCGCCACCTTGCGCCACCCCGACCTCCACAGTGATGCCCTCGCTGAAGGGTTCAACGTCGATGGGCTCACCGAACAGCAACGCCAGGAGATCGAAGATTCCGCCAACCGTAGGTGGGACGCATCGAAGGATGCTGATCTCATCAAGCGAGCCCTCAAAGGAGATGTGTCCGAGGCAGAACGCAAGGCTCTCCTCACGAGCCCTTACTACTTCGATGTTGCCAAGCGCGGTTCCCGAGTCGCTGTCCATCTCAACCTCGGCTACAAGAAGAAGCACTACAACCTCAAATCCTTTTCCGTCAAAGAGAACCCCAACCTCTCGGGCCGCACCGTTGCCCACGTCCCTTCCACCGTCATCAGTGATGCGACCTTCATCGTCCGAGCCGGAGGTCAAAAGATGGCAGAGGACGATGGGAACAAGACCGTTCACGCGGGAATCATTGGGAAGTACGGCGGTATGGGCGGGGGTCGTAAGACCGACACTCAACTTCGGTACAACCCCCATGAAGGGATGACTTGGTTCATGCGCCAGGATCCCGAAACCGGGGACTGGAACATCCCTGTGGAGAGCGCCAAGCGCGTCTATCTCACACCCACCGGAAAGGTCGGAGAGGTGTGGGCGCAGGGCGTGGTCGATATGCCTGAAAGAGAAGCCGCCAAGCATCGTCGCGCTTCCCGCCAAGCCCGCCAAGCCCTCATTCGACTGGCTTCTGCTCTCCCCAAAGGCAGCCAATCCCGAAGGACGGTGCTCACCTCACTGGTGACCGAGTAACACAGGTCAGATGTTTATTCTGACCACTCTCCATGCGCGTCGATCTCCACCGTGTAGTGGACCCCACGGCCCGGACGAGCCGCAGCCGAGTTGATGCTGCTCCCTGCGTCCCACTCGATAGAGAGATGGTGGGGATGACCTTGCCCCTGTTCCGCGCCGTGGTCAGCCAGGATGGCTTTGATCTTGGGCTGGAGAGCCGTCAGGATGCGCTCGCCTTCCTTGGAATCGAAAAGGGCGTGAAGCAGCTTCCGTGACGAGTGCTTGGCGAGGTGCCGTTCCAGGGTCCGTTGCTGGACCCCGAGCACCTTTGCCAGAGGCTTCCCGTCCAACAGGAACTCGGCGGTGATCACCGTCGCGAAGTCAATGTCGGGGGAGGCGGGTTCCTGGCCAGGGGTGATCTCCAACTCGGTCAACTGGAAGTCCCGAGCGGTCTTGTGGACCGACGCATACCGTTGCCGGTAGACAACGCGGCCCCGCACGGCAGGCCCATCGTAGAAGTATTCACCGGGGTTGGAGGCTTCATACACGTCTGCTGCCTTGACCATGGCTTTGAGGACGACTGCTTCGTCTTCCTCCACCGCAGCCACATGGTCAGCATGGCCCTGCGCCCATTTCTTGGTGCGGGTCACATAGTCCATCGGCTCGATGGTGGTGACCCCAGCGGGAACGGCACGATAGATGGAAGCTACGGAGAGGGTGTACCCCGTCTCGGGCAGACTCTTTCCCTTGGTTCGTGCTCCTTCACGGGGGAGGGCAGCGTTCGATGTGCCGTAGTCGGGTTGGAGCATGAGCGGACTTCCGTCAGCCATCCGCGACTCGTAGTGTTTCCGATCCTCGATGATCTTGCGGTGCTTGCGCTTCGCCTCACCTTCGGTTTCAGCGAGGATGGCACTCCCGTCTGGGGCCACCCCCACAAAGAAGTACACGTCCCCCTTCCGGTCTTGCACAGAATCCAGTAGTTGCAGGGTCGGCCTGTTGTGGGGTCGTGCCTCACCGAAAAACACATCCACAGGGGTAAGCCCCTGCTTTTTGAGCATGGTGGCTGACCCCATCTGCATGGGAGGTGCCTTCCTCACGGCGAACCGGAGAGCCACCCGGACGGAACTCGCCATCCGCGCTCCAGGCAGAGGTGCTTCCTTCCAGCCCGTGATCCGAGAGTCCAGGGTCCGAATGTCTTGCTCAAGGTCGGAGACAGCTTTGGTCCCCTGCTTGATAGATATGTCTTGATACCGGGAATACTCGGGGTCGCCGGGTTGGAGTGTCCTCTCCCAACGACGACCCTTATCCACTGTGATGGGGTCGGCCCCCCGCTTCACGCGGGCCAGTTCGTTCTCCACGCTGCCCTTGTAGGGGATCACAACTTGGTCCCGGTAGTCCTTGGTCCCGTCGGGGCTCAACTCAAAAGCAACGTAGCCCGTGCCGAAACAGGGACCGGTGTGCCATGTGTTCCCGTAGGAACCCCATTGGCGTTGACCCTGTACCTGCCAGCCATGCCGCATGATTCTCTCGCCCCGCCGCAGCTTCACATTATTGAAGCACGCGGGGCACGTCCCAGTGCCGTCGAGGGACCGGGCGCTGGCGGGTGCTGTGACCCGCGCCACTTCCTCGGCCCCGATGGTATCGAGGTATGCGGCTGCGTCGTCTTGGATGCCGTTCTTGTAGGCCCAGGTCCAGAACGTGGCCATCTTCCAGCGTAGGAGATCGACCTTGAACCGACCCCGGTAGTCAGGTTTGAGGGGCAAGAGGACCGAGGCTCCCGAGGGGTTCGTGACCTCATAGGCTTCCACCCCGAGCCACAGGCCCATAATGTCGAAGAAGTAGCCCGTCTTGAATCGGGAGCCGCCCGCTCTCTCCTCCACCGGGTAGAGAGCCTGGGTGTAGTAGAACTTCTTGAAGGTGGGGTGACGGGGAGGCTTCCCTTTCTGGGCTTCCCTCTGCCATTTCCGCAGCCCTGCTTCGGCCTCCTCCACGCTATCAAAGTCAACGCGCTTGGGCTCTTTGGTCCCACTGTACCCCCAGATGAAAGAGGGGTTCAGCATGGCTTCCAGTAGGGGCTTCACCGAGTCAGGATCAGCGATGCGGAGGGGTGCTGTGGTCTTGGTGATTGACCAGCCCAGAAGCGGGAGGGCTTCTTCCAACACATTGATGTTCAGAGCCCCCTTGCCCTTCCCCCGAAGTCGTTGGAGGAACTTCAATACGGGTGCGGATGCGCTTGCCATTCGGGCTCCAGAAAACCATTCCTCGGCCACGCGCTCTGCGCTGGCCCTTTTTTTGATCTTGCCCTTCCAGTAGGACTTGGCATCGGAGCGAGCGTCAGGAGACTCTTTCTTGTTCTTCTGTCTCCATCCAGGCATCTGCCAGTCGGCCAGCCCACCACAGAAAGCACCCGCACCATCTCCGAAGGGCTTGGTCATCTTGTCGATGCAGTCCCAGACCTTGTGCTCCGGGGTGCCCCCCGTCAGCGTGTCCCAGAACTTCTCGACGGACTCCTCTGTCCACCCCTTCGGGAGTTTCTTCCACTTCTTGGCTACCCGCGAGGGCGATGGTTGGCGACGTTTCCCAGACACCGTGGCTTCCTCACAGGAGGTTTGTGTCCTTGGAGGGTTATCGACTACCTACCGTCAGGGGGGTCAGAGCGCATTGTTCGTGTCGCCATCCCCGTCGTCTATCAGGAAGGGGAATGATCCCAGAGCAGCCGTGTTCGGCTCCGCATCCTCGGGGACACGACCGTCTTCCTCGGCCACACGCCATGTCTTGTCAAAGAGGAAAACCAACGACGGGATACTGTGGCTCTCCTGATACTCGTCAGTGGTGTAGGGCTCTTTCATCCCTTCCCCCCGGACGGCACGGGTGAGATCAATGAGTTCTTGCTGCAACTGCTCATAGAGGTCAGACAGTTTGATGATGCGTTCCTCGATGAGAATACGCTTGTAGTACATCTCCTTGGTGACCCAAGAGCGGATGAGTTGCATGTTCGTCGTCAGAAGTTCGGAGCCTGTTTCGATGGTCCCCCCCACCACGCTCGGCTTGTACTTGTCGATGTTGGAATCAGAGTCGGTTTCCGCACCCTGCATCGAGTAGGTGTACCCCGTTGGATAGGCAAAGCCCCCTCCAGGGCACTCGGCATCGTTGGAGTAGAGGAAAAGGCTAATGTCGAGGGGGTTGCCCCCAAACGACACATACGCCTGCATGAGTTTGACCAGAGAAGCGTTGGGGTTTCCTTCAACTGCAATACCAAAACGGGTCTGGCTGACCACTCCTGTCTCCGAGTCCGTGGCGTAGAGGAGTCGAATCTTCCCGATGCGGTCCAACTCGGCAGCGATAGCGGCTTCGCGGCTCCCAGCGTCACGACGCTCATCCAGCACGAAACGCCGCAAGGCCCTCCATTGGCCTTCGCGGAAGGTGTCCATATAGGTGAAGGACGGCATTAGTCACCTCCGCTGGGGGGAAAGAGTAGAGCCAGGATCTCCAAGATGACGGTGGGCAACCCGCCTGCGATGGCGACCACCCCGCCGCCGTATGCGGCGGCCCCGTCATCAGGCTTGTTCTCTGCTGTGATGAGCCCTGTGATGAGCCCGTCTGTCCCGTTCTCTACCAGCACCAGGGCGTTGAAGGAGGGCAGGTCAAACACTTTGAGGGAGTTGAGGATCGACCGGATCAACTCGATGAGGGCCTGGATCTGGTAGATGCGGGCCTGGATAGCGTCAATGTAGGCAACGATCTTGTCGATCATCCCTTGGAGGCCGTCGAGAATCCCCAAGAGGAACTTCTCAATGTCTGTCAGTATGCCGTCCAGAGGTTCAAGGGCTGCGTCAAAGAAGCGCACGGTAATCCACTCCCCCTCGGAGGGAGAGCGGGATCCGGTGGCTCCTGCCACCTGCAAGACTGCCTGGGCTTGCTGGAGGATTTTCCCATCCTCGTAGTCGAGCAGCAGCTTGCGGATGTACGCGATGTTGAGGGGACTATCAACCACCCCCCAACTGTCGAAGGGCTCCGTCCATTCGTAGAGGACCGGAGCCCAATCGGAATACCCCATGTCGTTGAAGAACCCGCCGGACTTTGCTGCCAGGGATTCTCCCCGTGGGGTCAGTGGGAATACATTTGTGCGGCTAATCCACAGGGCTTCCGAAGTGGTGAGCCGACCCTGACGCAACCGGGCGGGGGAGCGCCCCCCGATCCCAAGAGGGTTTGCTGCGATCCCGAACATCGTTTGGTTGGAGCGCATCGTCTCCATGATGGTCATGTCAGGCCACCCGCTGTTTATGTCCGACCACTTGAAGGTGAGGAGGTCGGCTCCAACCTCTGCAACATGGGCGCAGACTGATTCGGGGGGAGGCTGGGAAAGGAAGCGCATCGTGTGTCCCGCGATGCGCTTGCGGATCTTCCGTCGGAAGGAAGGAGCATCCCTGTTCTTGTACAGGGTGCTCATGGGGTCACCGTACTTGGCGAGCATGTCGGTGAACCCTTCCAGACCTGTCTCGGCTCCCGCTACATAGGTGTTCACGGCTGCTTTCTGGTCCCCTTCTTCCTCGATGACCTCTGTGAAGTCGGATCGGGTGAGGTAGAGGAGAGCCAGAGCCGCCTTGGTCGCCTCTATGAAGTCGAGCATCGAGTCGGTGGGGAAAGAGGCTATTCCCGCTTCGGACGCTTCCCCGAAGTTGCTGGCTGACACAGCAGTCTTTGGGTTGATGGGTTTGAGGATCATCCCCGTGGTTTCTGTGAGGGTGCTGCCCAGGATGCGGTAGGGCTTGATCTCACTGCTCCCGATAATGGAAGGGGCGAAAGGACCGCCCGTCAGGGATGACCCCCCGTCTACATAGGTCTTGGTCAAGGCGCGGACCCGGACGTAGAAAGTGTAGGCATCCTCCTCTTCAATGTCGGGCTTGGCCCCACCGTTGTTGGTCACGGTGATCTTCTTGGGGAGTTGATCCCACTGGAGAGTGGTTGAGAGGGTCTGGCCAGGGCCAAGTTTCGCCAGACCCCCCGGAGGCTTCATAAAGTAGGTCGCTGCCCCAAGGGGAATGTCCCCTTCCAGTTGGGAGGGCCAGATGAGCGGAGAGTTGGACCCCAACGTGAGGTAGAGTTTGTTCCCTTGTTCGGCCTCGTAGACCGAATCTGGGATGTCACACTCCAAATCACACACCCCACCGTACAGGCGTAGGGGGGTGCCGGTGTTTGGGTTGATCCCCACGGGGAACAGTGCCGGTAGATTCTCGATCTTGTCCGTCGTGTCGGCTTTGACTTTGAGTCCCTGCACGCCGAATCCATCTGGTTCCGTGGAGACATGGATAAGGAAACCGGTGGGGCCTGGGGAAAAGAGGGCTCCCGTGCTCGGCATCGTCCATTCTATTGTCATCGAGTCAGGAGCGTTTCCGAACGATGCTCCCAGGTTCTTGAAGGACGCGAGCCCAGCCGAATAGGAGCCAAACTTGATCTCCGGGGTTGTGGGTGCTGGGAAGAGTTGGCCACTCGTCGGGGCCTTGGCTCCGAAAAACGCCTTCAGCCGCATGATGAACTCGACCATCAGGGTCACATCTTCCAGCGAGAGGTACGCGAAGATGGCCAAGGCTGCCGAGGAACTGGAGAAGTCCGGGCGGTTGGGGTCACGTCGGTCCAGCAAGCGTTTGAGCATCCGCCGCTCGTATGCCTGGAACCCTCCGCGCAACTCATCAAAGGGCTTCTTTGTCAGATCCCAATCCCCGTGGAGGTAGAACCCCATCTGCCGGAGGTCATGGATGATGTTCCTGATCTCCTCGATGATGGCTTCTACGATGGCGCGGATGGGGTCAAGCAACCCAACGAGGAACACCTTGACGATGTTCAGGATGGTCTGGACGATGTTCAGGATGACAATGAGGGCCGAGAGCACCGAGTCAATCGTTTCGATGACTGCGATGACTGGCCCCATGATGGGCTCCAGGCTGGGCTGGATAGTGATCCATTCCTTTTCAGCCATAAATCACCCTCCCCCGCCGTGCTTCAATCGCTGGAGGGCCGCATGGGCGGTCGCCATCTTCTCTTGCTCTTGCCTCAACTCGGCATCAAGGAGCACTTCGATTTTGGAGAGGGCTTCCTTTTGACGCTTCAAGACGGGAGATTCCAGATTGTCCCTCGCGGTCGTTTGACCGAACTCACCCACAGGGATGCCCATGTCCTTCAACCTCTTCTTGATTTCGTCTGCGTTCATGGTGCTCTCTCCCTGTTGCTCCGATACAGCCACATTACCGGCTACGACTCATCCAAGGCTTTCTTCCGAAGCAACGCTTCTCGCTGCTTCTGGAGGCGGCCAGGAAGGCGGTTCTCGGCTCGGCGGGCGGTTTGAATGGAGCCATCCTCTCGGTTGGCACGGAAGGACACCCACGAGTACCGCTGGTCGCGGAAGCGGTCGTCAAGGTTCAACACCCCGTCGATGAGGTCGGGGAGGACAGGACGTTGCCCCCACGTATCATCTACGAACTGGGTGTAGCCCAGGGCATCCAAACGGAAGTCGAGGATCCAGAAGCGTCGGTCAAGCACACTCAAACAGTCGGATACGTTGGCGAACGGGGTCGTCGCGGTGAGCCCCGCAAGGCTCTCTGCCACGATGTTGGAGATCAACCCGAGTCCCGCAAGGGGGTCCGTCGCGGAGCCCACGTCGATGATGTGGTCGTCCCGCTGGAAGACGAAGTAGTCGCCGCTCTGGGAGCGGGAAATCACGATCTCCTCCATCCATGAGAACATCCTCTCCCGCATGAACAACACCAGTTCCAGTGCGTCCTCGGAGAAAATGTTGTTGGGCCGGATGATCTCGTACCCGAAAGGCTCGATGCTCTTGAAGTCATCGGGGGTAACCCGGTCCAAGTAAGAGCCGCCTACAGGGACGGGCTCTGCGGTGGGTCGGAGGTCTTGCTGGCCCTCGGCCCCGCCTGTTAGGTCAGATTGCGTGATGAGGGGCAGCACGACGTACCCTTCCGTAGTGGGGTCTTCCCCGAAAATGCTCCCGTCCGAGAAGCGAGACTCGCCGTCCACGGCAAGAGTTCCCGGTAAGCTGGCCCCTGACGAGTCTTTATCGACTGCCGTGACCTTGTAGAAGCCTCGGTTATCATCCAGCTTGGTGGGGCCACCTGCGATGTGGATTGCGCGTCCGGTGACGCTCTGATCGCCAAGAGGTCTGCCTCCCCTCTCGGTGTCTTCGTAGAGGACACCGGCTGGGTCGATGATCACATAGTCACCTTCCTCGACCCCCTCCTCTGCCCAGGTGGTAATCGCACCCGGTCCCGTCGTGGTGTCGGACAGTTCACCCGTGGCGACGACCTTGCCGCCCTCTGTCTCCGCTGCGGCGTAGTCCACGGTGCGGCGGAACACAACAGAGTCCGTCACGAGGTCCATCAACTGCTCATTGGATTGCTCATGGGGGATGATGGGCTGGTTCAGGTAAATCTCAAAGGGCTCACCGCCCACGATGGTTTCGGTCAGGCCAGGACGCTTCAACCGTAGAGTGGCGGTGCCCTCAACGGACTCGATTTCAGCCGTGTCGAGAAGAAGCCCCGTGGTGGAGTCAAAGACCCGAAGCATGTCCCCGGCGTGGATGTTCACGTCCTCGTTGGTGAAGGCTCCCAGGTTGGTGGCGGCTCCATACGTCGCCAGATCGGCCACGAAGGTCCGTGAGGTTGATGCTGTCGAGTAGGAAGCGGTGACCCCACGGCGGATCTCATAGGCGAACCGCAAAGGATCCAACCCCGAGATGATCTCATTCTGGGCATCGTGCCATCGTCGGACACGCCGCACGAAGTAGTGGACCCCCTCATTGTCCAAGTTGGGGGAGCCAGTGGGGGTGTAGTCGTGGACGTTTCGTGTTCCAACGTCGGCTGTGGTGAGTGCCCCGTAAGAAGCCGCCACCACCCGAGGGGCCGTCAAATGAAGGTTCGCGGTGGGAAGGGGGAAGGATGGCTCCAAGAAGATCCCTGCCAGGGCAAAGAAGCCAGGAGCCGCTGTTGCCGGGTCTATGTCGTCCCCGAACACGATCCGGTCCCCCGGCAACAGGCACGGAACGATGGGAGGCTGGGGGAGGGGGATCGTACCCATGAGGGTGTTTGTGGAGTCGTAGAATACGATGCCGTGAGTGTCTGTGTCGCCAAAGTGAATGAGGCTCCAGGCATCGTCCACGAGCAGCGAGGCCCATTGGGACAGGTCCAAGTAGGTCGCTACCCCGGACATTTCAGTCTGTTGAGTCCCCGCCCCCGTGTTGTCGTAGATCCTGCCGTACACCGCCTCCCCGCGTACTGGGTAGAAGTCGGTATTGTCTTTGGGAAGTGGGATCCCCACCCCAAGACTGTTGGGGTCAACAGCCCCCAATACGGTGTTCTGAAGATTGCCTGTGATGGGGGTGTTGAAGTCCTTGAACACATCATCGCCTACATCACTGATGTATGCGTCGATAATGTCGGGGTTCCGGTTCCCCACAAGCACGTTTCGGAAACCTGCGATGAGGCTTATTCCGAGCCCGAATCCATCATCGACCTCATTGGGTCCAACCACATTATTGGCTGGGAGATGCGTCCCCATCTGTTGCATGGGAAGGTAGTTGATCCCGCTGACACGAGTGCCACTAACCGCCAAGGTGTACCAGTCAACATCGGTGGTGGGCTGCCCTTCCTTGGTGTTGAGGTTGTCTGTCCAGTATGGGGTGGCTCCCGGTGACATGTTGAGGACCAACGTCCCAGCATCCGGGTCGTAGGCCCCCAGACTGTCGTACTCCAAACGGACAGTGACTTGCTTGATGTGCCATGCGGAGGTTGCACTGTCGTATTCCGCGTATTTATCCCCCAAAATCAAGTGAACATGGCGGTTGTTGGGCACCGTTGCCGGATCTGCCCATCCGTGGCCGTTCGGGGTTCCAGGCACGGGGACTACGCCCTGTAGGGTCACCTCATTGGTTACGGAGTCCACTTCCAAGATGGTGGGGAAGTCCACGTTCACACAGTCAAAGCCCCCGGACCCGGAAGGGGTGCCCGCCAACTTTGCTTCAGCCTTGGGGACCGGAGCGGTCGCATCGTCCCATTGACGAGCGGGACGGAGCGGGGCCTGAACGAAGGGGATGCTCGCAGCAGGGGTCGCGTATGCGTCCCCTGCATCATAGGACACGGCATGACGAACAAGGTACGTCCCAGCTTTGACGGCTTCGGATGATGTGGTTCCGGCATCCACCACCACAATGTCTCCCGCCTCCACGTCCGGTACGAGGGGGAAGAACAAAGCCGCCCCGTAGATGTAGTCGCGGTTGCCATCGAGGTCCAGCCCCATGGTGGTGTCGATGAAGCCCTTGTCTGCCATGACTCCAAACCCAGCCGCAATCTCGGCGGTTTCATTGGCGTTGGATGAAGGGACTCCGGCGAACTTGATGGTGGACACGTCGGCGGCGAGGGGGGTGTTCTCGTACCCTTCCCATGCCATGAGTCGGAGGGAGCCGTCAGAGCCGTCCCAGGTGCCCGTGTACTCCACCAAGGCGCTGACACTTGCATCGGGACTCGGACCCATGCGCTCCAACAAGGTGAGGTAGTGGGTTCCGAACCCAGCCGCCCCCGGAGCCGGGGCTCCGTTGATCGCAGCGGGGGAGTTCACCGTGAAGCCCTGGACACCCTGGCAGGTGACCTCATGCACGGCAATCTGGACACCGAGTTCGTGTCCGTGGTTGGTATTCCCTGGGTCGTTGGCGGGGCTGTATCCCCGAGGCTTGGCGAGGTTGAAGGCCAGCGCCTCTTTGAAGGTCAGACGATCTCGCCCGACCTCACAGGTCAAGGAGCCCAGACCAGCACCTCCGACAAGTACCCCGGACGTGAAGGCCACTGTATCAGGGTCGAAGTAGGTGTCGAAGTCCAACGTGAAGTCGTAGTGGGTGGAAACCACGAGCCCCAAGGCAACCATGATTGACGGCTGTGCCACTACACACTGGATAGAAACAGTGTCGGCGGTGAATACAACCCCGACCCCGGCAGGGTCCGTGGTGATGGCTGTTGTCGCTGCTGCGGCCTCATTCCAGGCGTACATGACCTCGCCCGGATCGTCCCAGGGGATGACAAGGGCTCCGATGAAGGGGTCCGTCGCAGGAGCCAGTGAGGGGTCCGCGTCATAGATGCGGATCACCAGGGCGTTTCCCACACCTGCGGCGGGAGGCGTGCCGGGGATGAGGGCTGCGAGTTCTGTGAGTCGGATGAGGGGAACCGTCCCGAAGTGGAAAACGGTATCCCGCTGTCCACCGCCCGAGACTTCGGTGATGTGGAACCCGTTGTCCCCTGTGTCGTCAGCCACATTCGCTGCGAACCCACGGATGGTGTACTTATGTTCCATCCCTGTGGCAGTTGGGGTCACGAACCGTGGGGTTTCCAGCGTCGAAGGACGGTTGGGGTCAGTTGAAGGAGCGGTTTGCTCCACGTCGCCCACGGTCAAGATGCCGGTCATTCCAGCCGGGATGCTTCCTGCCCCTACGAGGGCTTGGTCAGCTTGCGACAAGATGAGGTCGAAACGCCGCACGTCTCCGATGCCCGAGTTCGCGGTGTAGGCCCCCGCTGTCTCCACAGGGCGAAGGTCACCGTCAGCGGCGGCAGCCCCCACATAGAGAGTGGCAGGGTTGAGGGCATAGCCAGGATAGTCGGTGGCCTGGACGATGGTGCCGTTGTTGACGACGATCTCGTTGGGGTAGACCGCCAGTGAAAGGTCTTGCTGCTCGATGGCAGGAACACCTGCCGGGAGGGGCAGGGCTGCTGACGTGTCGATGAACAACAGGACCAGTGAGGCAGCTACTTCCCCGAGCACCACGAGTTCGGTGTTCGTGGTCCGCATGTAGGGGATCTGGTAGTCACCGCTGTCGTCCTTGTCCTCGCCCAACAGGCACGGGAGTTGGAGCGGCTGCGTTGACGTGTTGACGAACTCGACCACTCCCTCGACGCAGGACAGCGGAGAGGGAGGGTTCTGGCCGAACCACTTTTGCAGAGGGAACGGGAACGCATCGTCAGCGGTGGGAAGCGATGCGTCGATGAAGGTGCCTGACCGACGGCCCACTTTGAGGTCGAACTGGATGCGGTAGTCGGGAAGCCCCTGGGTAGCTTCAGCAGTTTCATCCAGGGTGGGCTGTGTCGGGACGGAAGTGGGGTCCAGGGTTCCGCTGGTAGGACCACAGAACACCGTGTCTCCGTACCCACCATCGGCGGAAATCACGTCTTCCAGGGGGATAGTTTCATTGACGAAGACGCTGGACCCAGCCAACGGTGCCCCCGTCACATCAACGAGCACCAAAACACAACCGGCCTGGACCTCTCCGATATAGACCCCGTTGAGGTCCGAGTCCGCTGTCAGGGAATAGATGGTGCCGTCCGGCTTTCCGAAGTTGATTCGGGGTGCCTCCCCAGCGGTGGTTGACCCCACAAAGGCTGGCGTGGACAGGGCTGCATCTCCTGACTCCAAGTCAGAAATGCCCCCACCTTGCGAAAGCAACTGCGTAATGTCAGGGAACCCCGTGTCCGGGTTGATCGGGAACTCGCTCAACGGAACCGGCGTGGCTACGAATGTCGCAGATGGAGGGCTTGCAGTGGTGGTTCCCAAAGCCGCGTCCAACTCCGCACTACCCAACGGATAGTAAGCCCACACGCGAGCGCGGGGATGCCGGTCCTCGGCAGTCACATCCGAGATGTTCTGAATGTCGCCCAGGGCTGGGTTGCAGATGACCCCATTGACGGTCTTGCGTGTCTTGACCTTTTGCTCGGTGGTTTCTCCGGGCTCCGGTCCAGGCACCTCGATCTTACGACCAGAGGAGTAGTAGCCCGGATCTGTGAAGCCCGTTGCCCCCATGACCGCTTCCAGGCCGGGGAACAACCGCGTGAAGTGGGTGGTCTTCTCTGGGAACAGGCGGCTGTACTCGTGGTCCTGCCACATGTCCTTGAACTTCCCAGGCACGTCGAACTTTGGGAACAGGAAAGCGAGCCCACGAGGCCGACCGAACCCGATCAACAGGCGGTCGTCCATGTCGTTCTTCACCCGATGGCGCTGCCGACCCGTGTAGAAAGAGAGGGAGTGGGGGTCCGGGGTTATTCCATCGGGAGCGCCAGGGCGTTCCCCCGTGTCGGGGATCTCCGCTGTCGTGGGGTCAAATACCGGATCCGCCTCCATGTACCACCCATCGTTGTCGGTGTAGTCGGAGGGGGACCAGTTCTCGATGACCTCGCGCCAGATGAGGCGAGGGTTCAACTCCCCGCTGATGGAGTCCTCGTAGCCGGGAGGTGGATACCGCTTGTCACGCCCGAGGAAGAAAAGGAACTTCCCGTCTCTGTCCCCGATGATGCGACCATCCATGGCTTCAAGCACTTGCTCAAAGGCCACAATGACCCCGTTGAAGAACTCGACGTAGACACGTCCTCCCCGGTCTTGGTCACGGTAGTCCTGTGCTTCCCCCCGCAACCCCATGGCTCCCTGGCTTCCCATGTTGGACTCGCCGGGGAACGCCAGGACAGGGCCTCCCGAGGGTGCTGACCCGCCCTTGGCGGCGGATACCTTGGCCACGTCTCCCAGGTAGTTCCTCATAGGAAGGGTGGAGAAGTAGAAAGAATCGGGGTTCCGGTAGGTGTACTTGGCCCGCAACACGCTCCCGAGGAGCCTGTTGGGGACCGAGGGGACCGTCATATAGAGGTAGCTGCCCTTGTAGAGCGGGTATAGGAGCGCGTCATCCTTCACCAAGGGGTTCACCACTACCTGCCGTGTGTAGCGGAAGTGGAGCCATTCTCCGGGGTTCAACGGGGGCTGTGTGGGGGTCTGGAAGATGATCTCCCCCGTAGCTGCGTCCGTCGTGTAGTGGGTTCCCTCGATCAACTCCTTGCCCGGTACGCCGACCCCGCTCTCTGTCGCCCCCATGAGGAAGAGGTTGTATTCCTCGCTGGTCACGAAAGGGGCAATCCCAGCAAACTCCATGGGGCTGGGCTGGTAAACGGGGCGCATACTGATCCGCACCGTGTTGCTGTTGTCGTGGGCTTTGTAGGCTGGGGTGGCGATCTCAACGATGGTGTTGCGACCATCATCAGACATGGAGGAGTTGATGATGATGTAGGGGCACTCCTCAATCTCCAGCAGGTGATTGGGCTTGGTGTACTGCCGCACATCCCCGTAGAAGACCACCTCCAACTGACCCCGATCCACGGCAAGCAAGGGAGTCCCTGTTGCAGTAGAGGTGTCCAGCGTGGGCATGAAGCCCTCTGTGTCTGTTGGAGAGAGGGTCACAGACACCGGGAAATCGGAGACGGTAAGCCCTGAATCCCGTCCCACCGCACGGCTCCCGAGTTCCCCCAAGGGATCCGGGGTGATGGTGACTGTCGTGAGGTCAGTGGTGATGTCGTAGGCCACCGTCTTGATGTAGAGGGGCTGCGGTCCCAGCATGAGGAGATGCCCCACCGGGAAATCCGCTGACCGGTCAGTCTCCAAGTCGAAGGACGTTTGACCCTCCAACAGAAAAAACGGCTTCCGGTACACCGGAGGTGTGGAGACGGTGTACGCTGACTCGCCTCCAAAGGCTTCCAGCACGCCGTAGTTGATCTTCACCTCGTCCGTGGATTCCACGGCACTCGTCAACTTGATGAGGTAGATGCCGAGGTCTTCGTCTACCTCGATGAAGGCTGTCTCTATGCCTGCGAAGTTCTGGAGTTCCACGCCGACCCACATGAAGGGATCGACTACCTCGGAGTACGTTCTCCCGGTCGGGTTGAAGGAGAACGTGTAGTCATCAATCCGAGTCGCCACCTCCAGCTTCACGATGAGGGGAAGGAACTCGGTGACCTCGATGTAGTTGCCGTCGGTGTCGGTGGCCTTGTCCCCGTTCGTGTCAGCCTGGAAGTAGTTGGTTTCAACGATCTGCATGGCCCGCAAGGGCTTCTTGAAGAGGATGCTCCCGCTGACGGGAGAGGTCTTCACGTCGAGATCGTTGACCGTGACCATCTCCTCCACGAAGTACGCCGTCTCACCGGCATAGGTGCCTGCATCGGAAGTCGAGATGTTGATGCTTCCGTCGGAGGCGTTGATCTCACACTCACCTGCGGTGAGATCGTCTGGGTTGAGGAACTGTTGGTCGTAGAAGACGGTGCTCCCAGAGAGGTCCGAAACCACATCGTCGGCAAAGACGACTTCTCCGCTGCCCGCGACGATCTCTACGGTTCCCGCAGCCGGTGTCCCTGCTACGGCCACCATGACGAGGTTGACCCCGCTCGTGAACTCCGCAGCGCCCACCCGGAAACTGAAGTACGCCGTCCCACCCGCAAGGGAGGTTTGAAAGTGAAGGTCTGAAGTGTCGGGGATTTCCAGGCCGGTGGCGACCACGGTGCCCATCTTTACCCCGCGCACCAGATAGGCAGGGGTGGCCTCATTGGCGTTTCCACCCTCCCCCAACCCGAAACGCAACGAGATCACGCGGTTGGAGGAGATGGCATCGGCCACCTCGGCCACAAGGGATCCCCCCACGGTGCCGGTGGAGGTGAGCAGCCGGATCTTGAAAGGCTCGGAGGGCAGGTGGTTCATCACCTGCTGTTGCACATCAGCTACGAGAGTGTTGTCGATCTCGTCCCGAGGCTTGGCTTCGTATACGCGCCATTGGGCAGTCGTCTGGCTGCTCGGGAAAGCCGGAAACACGTTGAGTACGGTCGGGGGTCCGCTTGTGACCTTTGTGATCTGGTAGACCCCTTCGGCTTCCCCGGTGAGGACGTGGAGGAGATAGCCAACCAACACCTCGGCAGCCAGATCGTCTTGGTCTGGGACATTGGGGTCTTCAAACGTGGTGGTGCCTGCGGTGAACTGGCCGCACCCCCCGCTTGCCTTGACCCCACCTTCGACAGACACCAAGAGTGCCTGACCCGGTTGACCCCCTCCAGGCATGAGGAAATCCTCACCCCGGATCTTGGTGGCATAGGAGTCATCCAGCGGTCCCTTCACCCGAAGGCCGAAAGCGGTGTCGTCCATGGCGAGGGCCGAGACTGTCTCGGGAAGGATGGCAGGGTGGTCCAACTGAAGGGTTGAGGTGGGGAACGCCACCTGGGTTGCAGAGGTTTCTCCTTCCTCGGTCCAGACCAGCCGGTCAAACACCCAGTCGTACTTGATCCCAACCCCGAGAGTGGTGTGGTAGTTCTTCAAGTCCACCGTGAGGAGCCCGATAGCCATACGGAAGTGAACTCCCTCGTCGTACCCTGGCATGTCCTCCAACGGCGGCTGGTTGATGCTGAAGAAAGGCATCCCTGTGATGTTGTCCGTGAGGAGCAGGTCATCGAACTGGCTCTTGGCACGAATGTCCGGGGTGTCATCTCTCCGGTCCATGTTGACCGGGCTGCGGAACACTCCCATCGCGGCCCCGTTGTCTGGGAGCCAACAGAAGTTAGGTGCTGGGGCTGCGGGAAGGGGGAGGGATACGCGCCATCCGGGCAAGAAACCGAGGGCAGCAGGTCCAGACAGGTCGGTCGCGTCTGACTGATCCCATCCAATCTCCACCTTCCCTATTTTGAGGTCAGCGTCACGGATAAAGATACGACCTCGTAGCGACCCGACGGACCCTGCGGGGACACCGGAGGTGGCCTGTATGTCAGCCGCTACCTCGGCAGCAGAGAACTCTCCCGCACCCAATGTGGTGGCCACCCACTTGTAGCCCCCCGCGAAGTCATCCACATTGAAGGTGAGCGTTTCCGTTCCCAGGAGGGTGAAGGGCTCCCCGAAGCGGGAGAAGATGCGGGCCTCGTCGGCATAGACCGAGGGAGTAATCTGGGCCTGTAGGAAGTAGAGGGCTTCCCCCTTGACGAGCCTCCGGCGCATCTGGAGGCGGGAGTATTCTTCCAACGGGGAGCCTGTCATATCCGGGTCTTGCAGCCGGGATACGGCGACTGTGTTCTTGGGCACCTTGAACTTCAGAACGGGGAGGTCTTCGTCGTACTCCTCTACATCGGTTTTCTCGTAGGCATAGGATTCACCGAAGAAGAACGTGTCCCCGATACCCTCGATCTCACGCATCATTCCGCACCCGTTGGGGCGCGTAAGAGGGATGGTTTTTTCATCAATGGAAGGTGTGTCCCCCGAGCCGTCCGGCACCCACAGCACCCCACTGATCCCAGGAGGGGGAAGGGGAACCGCACGCGGGATGTAGAGTTTCCCAAAGATAGGGACCGTCTCGGGGTCGCCGTCCAACGGGAGCCCCGCTTCATCGAAGACCGGGGTGGGTGCCTTTACCGGGAGGGGCTGCGTGTTGAGAGACACCCCGTCGTAGTAGAGCCGAGCCCCCAGGTAGAAAATGTCGTAGTCAGAAAAGTCAGGGGTGGGGTTCGTGGTGGATGCCCCAGGCGTGCAACGGTCAATGTCGTGTTTGGACAACACGATGCGGCCTGTCATACGGGACCAGTAGAAGTTCCCCGCCGGGAAGTCCGCAGGAGTGGGGAGATCAGCATCCGTGTCCACGGCGTATGGGGTCAAGTAACGGCGCGACCCGATCCGCAGGAAGGGACGGTCAGTTGGACCGGGAACTGGAGACAGGGCTGGAAAGCCGATGGAAGTGGGGACCAACGCGAGAGGGTAGAAGTCGGCCACTTCCCCCAGATCCCCATCCGCGTCAACGACGAAGGTTTCCGGGTTGTACCAGAGGGTGCGTCCAGCATTGGCCTCGATGTAAGTGGGGTTCAGGAGAAGATCCCCGCTGTAGACCCCCACCACAGCATCCGCAGCGGTGCCGGTCGCGGGGTCTATCCATGACCCGCTCCATGTGCCGCTTGCGGCTTCCTCGTCTGTCACCACGAGGATGGTCAGTGGGGTCGAGATGGAGTCGGGGTAGAGCCCAGACCGAACCAACGCATAAGAATCCGTAGTGGTGTCGTCATAAGGGAGCATGTCCCCCACAGCGAAGCGGGTGAGGGGTGGGGTCAACTTGAACTCATCCTCACCATTGACGGCCCCCAGGTCACGGGGGAGGCTGCCCTGGAGAGGGCTCCATCGTTGGTTCTTGCCGTCCCACCCGAAACGGGTCACGTCTTGGTCATTCCGCGTCCACCAAAAGGTTGGCCCTCCCAGGATGTAGGTGACGAGGAGGATTTGGTCCCCACGTTCCTTGGAGAATCCGCCATTGAGGTAGGCGGGGTCCAAGGCGGTGGAGTCAAGGACGACCTTCCCAATCGAGGGGTCTTGGCTCAAAAAGCCCGGACTCCCCCCATCTGTGATCGTGACGTAGGTGGGAGGAGCCCCCGGAACAATCGGTCCCTTGATGATGACCAGGGAGGACACGGAACTAATGTCTCGCCCCCCAGGGTCCAAGACGAGGAAGGTGTCGGTCCCATCGTTCCAAACGCCACCCTCTACGGCGAGGGTTCCAGGGACGACGGTAACCGCATCACTCGATGCAGACTGCGCCAGGAACTCGCTTTCCACTGTGCTCAACGAACCAGTGGTGGCCGCGAACACACAGTACGTCTCCTCTGCTTCGCGGCTCTCGGGCTTCTGGAGGACGGCTGCCCGGTACATATCGCCGTAGGGTTCTACGGCTGTCGTAAAACGACCACCCGTGGGTGCCACGGTGTAGCCGAGGGTCGCCATTTCCGCCCCGTCCATTTGACTGCGATCCACGCCCGTAGTCGCCTCGTTCGTGTCAGGGGAGTTCCCTGAAGCCACGCGAGCCGGACGTAGGACATAGCCATCGAGATTGAAGCCCACTTATTTGTACTCCTTTTAGACCACACCACTGGTGCTTGTACCAGTACCCGCCATCGGCCCACCACCGCCCGTTGCGGCACCAGATCCGACTCCTGTAAGGAATAGAGTAGCTATGCCGGGAGAGAGCCCTGCCGCCAGTAAGGATGCTTGGGTTCCAGTGAGGCCCTGGCCTGCCATGGCCGACACCAGCAACGGGGTCAGAGAAGCGGAAATCGCTGTTGAAACCTTGGAAACGTCAGCCCCAACCCCCCATCCGGCGCTTTGGCCCTTGTACGTCGCTGATGCAGAGTAGGAGTTCCCAATCCCGATTCCCACGGCTGCGCCGATTTTCGGGGCCGAGAGCCCCTTGAATCCTGCTGATGCGAGCGACCCAGTGACAGGGACAGCGTTAGGTACGATGGTGAGGGTGCCATTGACCGTACCCGCACCCATCACGCCACCCCCACTCCCCGTGAGTGCCACATTGGCCCTGTTGGTAGACCACTTGACGACCGCAATCCCGATAGCCGACGACAACTTCATCCATGTCGGGCCTGTGAGGGTCGGGCCTGCTGCCCTGATGGCGTTCGTGACTGCTGTGGCTGTGATTGGCATTACGCTACCCTGAAACCGGAACACCCGACCGATCCTGCTGCGAGGAAAGTCCCGCCTGTGAGGGGATCGGTACACCCATCAGTAAGGACTCCCCCCTTTGGGCCGGGGGCTTGGGTTACGGACACATAGGTGGCTTGAAGGGTCACCTTGGCCTGGGATTTCAGTGTGGCTCCCGTGGTGCCCGACACTGTGGTAGCCCCCTTCGTCGCTTTGAGGGAGGCGCTTCCCGCGTTTGCAATCACGTCGATGGCCGTGAGCCCCGCATCGATCTTGTTATCTGCCCCTGTCGCCCCTGTACTGACAGTAAAGCCCGAACCAGGGCCAGTGGAGGTCGGGGCTGTCCCCATAGTGAAGACCCCAAAGTGGCCTACAGTACACACGGTAGTACGCCGCCCCGAGGTAAACGTCTCTTTCAGGTCGCCATAGGTGATCTCATACTTATCAACGGTCCCTCCGATGCCCCCAGATGCGGGAGTAGCGGTGAAACTCGTGGACCGGGATTCTCCGTTGGTGGAGTCGGAGTCGAGGGGACCGCCATAGGTGTACTCGGCCTTCCCGGCGATGGTCACCCCGATCTTCTTGGCAGCCATTGTGATGCTGTCCCCGATACTCATTTCCAGGGTCGAGGAAGCGCGGATCCCGACGACGCTGGCGTCCTCGATAGCCACCTCTTTCGCCGTTACCTTGACCCTATCCTTTGCTGACAGGATGGCGCTCTGGGCACTGATGAGGGACAAGGCGGTCTTGGAGCCCGCAGGGGTGGCATTGGGATTGTCCTTATCCGCGCTCGCTGCCCCGGCTGTGGTGGCACCTCCCCCGAAGATTTCGACGGCCCCTCCAGCAGATCGAATGTCGATGCCAACATTATCTTTTGACCGCCCGACCCCAGTGTTGGCGATGGTGACGGAGCCTGTTGCTTCCATGCGCCTGCTCTCGCCATCAGGCCCGAGTCCGTAGAAGCTGATCTTTCCGGTTCGCAGGTCTTCCTGGGTCGTCATCGACCCCGACCCTTGAAAGTTGGTCAGCCATGCCCCGCCCTTGGAAAGCGCGATGAACGATTCCTTCGTGGGATCAGACGGGTCACGGGACCGGATGAGGAACGCCAGTTGAGACGACAGGGGGTCGTCGGGTGTGGCGGCCCGCAAAGAGGTTTGCCTTTTTCCTGACTCGGTGGTGATCTTGGCCACAAGGGGCACGCCGTACTGGTCGGGGTAGTTGAAAGGGTCGTTCCCCACGGCTGTTCCCAAGACGAACTCCACCAACGGCGAGGCAGGGGACATGTTGAGGGGGTCAAGGGTTCCCCCTGCCGGTCCTCCTGATCCCTCTGGGTCTTGGTTGGGGACGTTGGGAAGGAAACGATCAATGTCGATGCCGTCGGTCTGCTCCGTGACGGGCAACGTACCATCCGAGGTGTGGGCCACCTCGATCCGGTACTCGGTGAAGACCCCTGCTCCTGTGTTGGTGATCCCGTTCATGTGCTTCGCGGAGTTGGACATTTTGTCCACGGATACGCGGTACATGGGCTTCCCACCGTAGGTGGTCCCCGAGGCACCCCCCAGAGTCATCACCCCATCCCCGTCAACGAATAGACCTCGCCGGAGGATCTGGGCCGGGTCAAAGTTCACATCGGCGGCGAAATCGGTGCCGTCATAGACCGTGTTTGCTCGTATTGATCCTGCGTTCTCGGTCGCATCGAGCCCGAGGATGGGGAGAGGCACCCCTGCTTCATCTACCTGTCGTGTAGAACAGTAGTCGATGGCGGTTTCCACCAGTTGCGTGGGGAGGAGGTTGGCATCCCTTTGGATCATGCCGCTGTAGGTGCGGAACCCAGCCCCCGCGTGGAACTGTTGCAGGCTTCTGACGATGAGGGCTTGGTCTTGGTCCCGTAGGATGACCTCGTTGCCACGTCTGTTGGCGAGGGTGGCACTCTCGGTCAACAGGAGGTCTGCCCCTTGGGAGGAAGACGCAACCACGTTCCCTTTTTCCATCTGGCGCAACTTGTGTCGGCGTTCGCTTGCCACGCCTTCCAGGGCAATCTTCTCTTTGGCGGTGAGGCCGAGTTCTGCCGGGGAGTGGGAGCGGACGTTGAGCCAATCATATCCAGACTGGGTGCTGGGCACATACCACCCCAAGACCACTGGCCTTTGACCTGCTCCTGACTCGGTGGGGGCGTATCCAACGACGCACATGTCCCCCACTTCGGGCATCGCACCGATGAAGTGACGGGCTCCCGCCGCAGGGAAGGTGATGGGGATGTTGGATGAAGGGGAACCACCGCCTGAAAGGGGCTTCAGGTCCACCACCATCTTCTTCGGGTCCACCCGTGTCACCACGGCGAAGCGGATAGGGAAAGACCGTTGGTCGCGGCTAATGTTGGCCTTCGCCAATCCTGTGGGTGCGACTTCAAGATTGATGCGCCCCGTTGTGACCGGGGGTCCGTTTCCGTTGCTCATCCTTCCTCCTCGGCCTCGCTGGCATCAATGCGGTCTTGCTCTATCTGATCGGACGCTTTTGAGATCCCTCTGGCGGCTTTCCGGGCTGCCTGCTTGGCTTCTTCCCAATCCGCGCCACTCTCCTTTTGGGCTTCAGTGATCGCTCCACCCACTGCCGTTTGTCCGAACAAACCCGTGTCCTGCGTGCTCTGGATCACTTCCGCCAGTTTATTGGTGGCACGAGTATCAAGCATCTGGCCCGCAAGGGCTTGCTTGGTGAGGGACCAACCAGCACCTACATGCTCGGCCTCACTCGACAGGAAGTCGTTGACGCTCTCGTCCCCAGCCAGTTCCACGAACTCACCCGTGAAGGCTTGGAGCCAGAAAGACCCGTCTGTTCCTTTGCACAGGCACACCTCATTCCCTTCCCCCTGGAGGGAGGCCAAGGCGGATGCGGCTACGTCACCTGTGACGGACATGCCTCTGCTGCGTGAGGTCACGGGGGTATTCCGTATAAATACCGAGGGGGAGTCGTCTTCTGTGGCGATTGCAGCGAGGGCGTTCTCCAGATCACCGACTGCCACATCCACGGATTCTGCCAGCTTGGCCTTTGCCTCGTTACTCATCTCCCCCAACACCTTTGACACGGAGGCCCCACCAGAGAGGGAGGCAAAGAACGTCTCCACGGCAAGCATGGAAGAGTTGGTGGTGGGTGACCCTGCGGTGCTCAAAAGGCTCTTGTACCTCGTGATGTCGAGCCCGCGCCCATAGGGGAGGGTGCCGTAGACCTCGTAGCCACCATTGTCCGAGACAGGCAGGACCGGGGTGAAGGAACCCTTGCCGCCCTCCTCGTATTCTCGGGAGACGATGCGGATTGCACCAGTCCCGTCCTCCTCGTAGGAGTCGAAGTGGGTAAGCAACTCCGCTCGGGCTGCCCCAGCTTTGTCACTGATCACCCCCCACACCCCGTCGGGGTCATCCAACGCGACGGTCGCGAGATACAGTTGTTGGGCTGCGTCGAGGTAAGCTGCGAGTTTTTCCCCGCTCTGGGCCGAGATGTTTTCGATTGCCTTGGCATCGCCCTCCCTCCACAGCCGTCCGGTCTTGATTTCGGAATCCGCTTCGACGCGGAGTCGTTGCTGTGGGTGGAGGGATCCACCAAAGGTGCTTACCTGCTCCGTTATCGTAGCGAGAGAGGTGATCAATGCCTGCACGTTGGAGTCCTCGCTGCTCCCAGAGGTGCTAATCTCACAACCTGTGATGTACGTGTCAATCCAAGCCTTGATAGCCCCATATCCGGCTTCCGTCTCCGTCTCCCCGAAACGAACAGTGGCGGCTTCATCCGCGTCTACTGTCTGGGCATAGACTCGGAGATGGGAGGCAAACACCTCGGCCATCTTCTCTTTGATGAGGGGGAACCTCGCAAACTCCGATGCTCCCTGGGTGATGTTGTTGACTCCTTTCCGCACCAGAATCTTCTGGAAGGTAAAGAAGCGAATGTCCTTTGTGGTCACGTCGGAGTAGGCGTTGGTGCCGGAGATTTTGCCTGTCTGGTCATCCGCGTCATCCGCATCGATCCCGTAGATGCGGAACCCGCGCTTCGGCATGTCCGACTCTATCCTGATTCGGTCCCCATCCTGACGGAGCACGGTGATCCCATCGCTGTGGCTGTCTTTGGCCTCCCCAATCCGCGTCACGGATTTAGTTGAGGCTTCCTCATCTATGATGACTTCCGAGGGGGACTGATCAGACTCATCAGGGGCAGAGGATGAGAAGTACCGGTATTGCCCGGTGATACCGGACTCACCGAACATCTGTTTGAGGCCGGTTTGGAGAGCAAGGTAGTTGCCGAGGTTCGCGCTGTCCTCGATGTTGTTGGCACTCTTTTGCTGCACAGCCACCAGAAGCGCCCCGAAGTTCGGGGATTCGTCTTTGACCGCTTCAAGGGTGCCCTGTGTGTTCGTGCCCGAGAAAACGGTGTTGGAGATGACTTCCGAGTACGAGTCGTAAGAGGTAACGATCTCATCTCGGGAGATTTTGATGGCCTGGGAGGGGTCGTTGCCCTCACTCAACAGATAGGTGGGACTGCTTTCGACTGAATCGGGGTCACGGCGCAGGATGCCCATGGTGAGGGCAAAATCCATCAGCGTGTCTGCTGATGAGAATGACAGCCCCCCAGGCACCGACCGCATGTTGAGTCGGTCTGGGTCAAGGGCCAGAACGACGTTCGGGTAGCCCTGGATGCGTGGTGGCCCGGATGACCCGCCCTCGGCCCCTTCAATGTCTTCTGGAAAAACGTACAGGGGCATAGGCGGGTATTCCCCAGGAGCCGATAGCTTCACATCATCGAGAGTGGGGAGCCTCTGGGAGCCGTCCCCCTCGGATCGGTCAGGGTTCCCAGGGGGAAGGAACTTCGGACGCTTGGCCACGCAGGTAAGTGTTGACTGGCACGCTGACCCCACTGCGAAGGAGTGGGAGATCCCCTTGACGTAGAAGAAGCAATCCAGGCACTCGACCCACACGGGGTAGCCCGGTCGCATCTCTGGCCGGAGAGGGATGGTGATGCTGGCTGTTCGCATCTCTGCGTTTGCCAGATCCATCCGCATGATCCCACTGATATACATGGCCTTGCTGGAGGAGAGGTAGTTCGACTCAAAGGTCGTCTCTCTCCAACCGAACTTCGCTACGAGCCGCCAGTCAACGAACTTGCCCTGGCGTGTCCCGAACTCACCCGACAGGACTCCCTTGAAGTTCTGGAAGAGGCTTCCTGACCCCTTGACATAGGTGGCCTCGGGCTCGGACTCGGACTCCGAGATGGAAACGAGATCCCGATCCCTGATGCAGTACACCTCGTCCCCGGAAGTGTCGAGGTTGTACATGGGTGGCTTGAAAACAATGTCTCCGTCTACGTCTTGGTAGAACTCAAAGCCACAGACCTCCAGCGTAGTGTTGGCGATCTCCAACTTGGACATGTACTCGCCCTCAAACATATTCACTGACCCCAGTGAGCCGAGGTCCAGGGTGTACGCCTGCATCTTCAGCGCGTCGAGTTTGGTGCCATCCTTGTTCATCACCGCGCCTTGCGTGGCCATCCCCCGGTAGCCAACGCTACGGGCTGCTTCCTTGAAGTCGCTCACCGCGTCAAGGTTGTACTCGTCGGGGAGTTCGATGTTGAAGGAGTTGATGAAGTCTTGGGCCGAGGTGCCTCCGGTGTTGTCGAACATACCGAGGTATGCCTGCTCAAAGGCGTTGAAGATGGAGCCGTCCATGCCGTACATGCGGAGACGCATGGAGGACTCCTCCCACCGCTTCTGCCACCACAAGGCTGCGTGCTTGTAGAGGCTCTGGCCAGAGCCCTCATCGACTGCTGCGAGGTTGGACTCCTGGGCGATGGTCCAGTTCTGGCCGAAGGCTGCACCAAACCCGATCCGCATGAGGGTGTAGATGATGCTGTAAGGGCTCATCCCAGTGAACTTGTGGCCCGTCAGGTTGATCCCTGTCCCGCTACCCGGCAGCTTTTCTCCGAACACAGACCCGTTGGTGGAGACGTAGTGGTACTGCCAGAAGTGGAGGATGTTCGCGCAGGTCACGCTGGCGGTGTAGAAGCCCCCAGAGAACTCGTGGCTGACCTCGGTGACCACCCCCCGGAAGACTTGATAGTAGGGGTAGACAGGCACACTGTCGTCGGTGGCCCCGCCCCCCTTTGGGGGATCTTGCCCCTTGGCCGCGTATCCGGTGATGGGGAAGTAGCCCCGCATGAGGATGACGACTTCAAGCCCAGGCTCCAGTACATAGTTGCCGTCATGCCGGAACACATCGGAGGCAGCGGCGGGAACGGTCAGGGAGAAGTTTGCCCCGGTGATGGGGTCCGTCGTGGGGTCACAGGAGATGGAGGTGATGTACTTGTTGAAGTCCAGCTTCTTGTTGCACGTCATACAGGACGCGAACTCGGCGTGCCCATTGATGAGCACTTTTGCGTCGGGGGTGTAGCGGACAACCGTGCGGTTCATCTGCCATGTTCCGACGTATGGCCGGTCTTTGATACTCATGCAGCACCTTACCCAAGCAGCCCTGTGGGGGTGAAATAGTCGAGGACGGGGTTGGGGGCAGTAGAGACAGGCTGGCCATCCTCATCCGTCTCCCTCTGAAACTGGGTAGTCCCCGAGATCCCTGCGAACCCAGCGCCCCACCCAGCCCCGTCAATGTCTGTCCGGCTCGGGGTGGCCGCCGCGATACGGTTCAACTGCTCGGTGGACAGTGACCCTGGTGCGGGGGTGGGGGAGGACTCCGGCAGCACCACGACAGGTGCCTCGGCATGGTCATACATGCGATCTACCGTGAAGGTCATGGACCACTCGATGCGATGCTGCATCTCCTCGGTGTAGGAGTATTCAAATGAGTCGATGTGGCCGACGTAGGTCATCTGGTCGTAGTCGATAGCGAGCGCCCCAATCATCAGGTGGGCCTCGGTGCCGTTCACGGTGTCGTAGATGTAGCCGTTGTTCCGGTAGAACTGGTAGAGCGCCACGAAGTTCTGGAAGGCTGCGGAGTCTCGCTTCGATGCGAACTGCACCCCCGAGGGCGTGTTCGTTGTGCCGTCGTTGGCAACGACCCCAGTGACGGTGGAGGGGTTGACCCCAGCGCAGAACGCTCCCGTGCTCCCAGAGAAAGAAATCGTCGGCTGCACCTCACCCCACCGCTCAAAGATGAACCCATGACGTGACCGGGCCGAGAACTGCTGGACGGTCTGGTACGAGATCGACATTTCGCTGGGGTTCACGAACAGGGTCAGTGGTGGCACCTGAAGGGCCACCTCCACTTGGTACTTGATGTCAGCGACCGTCGTGAGGTCAGCCATCATCGCCCTCGCATCCGTTCCCAGGGTGCCCTGGAGTTGCTGCCCAGCGGAGATGGTGGAGAGCAGTGTAACGAGATTGGATTCCCCCGAAGCCGCCCCCGTTACCTGGGGGATGCCCAACGCATCCCTGATCGCGTTCGCTTGGTTAGTTTTTTCACTGGACTCCTGCCCCGCTCGGCCCAGGAGGTTCACGTCTACATCGGTGCCCACAATGTCCGCGATGGGGTCGGGGATGACGATGCGGATGGTGAAGGGAGAGAGTTGGCGGGCGAGTTTGTTCGTGCCGTCGTAAGGCACCCCTTCCTGCACCTCAAAAGTGGAGGAGAGTCCCGGCCCCGACGTGACCGCTTCATATCGACTTGCGATGTACTGGGACTCGTCGCTGCTTTCGGTATCAGAAGACATAGGGGGCTCCTTATAGGCTGAAAGGGTTGGTGGTGACGGAGATGGCGGTCCTCCACACTTGGACTTCGCTGCTCACCTCAAAGTTGGCCGACATGGTGAACTGGAAAGGCTTGCTTGAACTCTCGGTCACCGTGAAGTTGGTGAACCAGCCGTAGTACACGCCCCCATCGAAGGACACCTTGATCATCCCTTGGAGGGCAACCTGCCCGTTTATGTCGTAGACGCTGCCGTTGTTGTGGAACAGGGCGAGCAGATCGAGATAGGAATCGTAGGCGAGTGTCTCCCGTCGCGTGCCTTCCGTCATGTCGGGAGAGGTGTTGTTGGCGAGTCCTGCATACAGCCGCATGAAGCCGCCCGTGGCCGCCTCAAAGTCAATGGTCTGGGTGCCGTCCCCCCAATGCTGTTCTACGAACCCGCGTTTCGTCTGCATCCGCTCCACCACCCGTTGATAGGAGAGTTTCATGCTTGTGGGGTTCACATGGAGGACCAGTTTCAGGTCTTCGGGGAGGATGGAAGTGACCCCATCCGGGGCGATAATGTCGAACACGACCGGCCTGACCCCACGCCCAGAGAACTCGTCATCGACCCCCGAGGGGAACGCGCCTGTAAAGATGGGAGGCTGTTCAGCCATGATTCACCTCTGGGGTCATACTTTCGCTGCCTTGATGGCTGCTTTCACCATCGCGAAGGTCTTGTTGGCATCACCCGACTCATGGATGGTGAGGTTGGTGATGGTCACGTTGCCCCCACCCCCCATGGCGCTCCAGCTTTCTGGGAGTGCCCCCACAACATCACGCCCATTGATGGGGTGGATGGTGCCGCCAGGACCACCGGACCCACGGTAGATGAAGTCGTCGTAGGATTTCCCGTACTGGGCCTCAAAGTATTCTTTGTACGCCCCCATGTAAGAAGCGTAGGCCGGGTCGGCTGCCATCTCCTTCATCCGCGCCCTTGCCGCCACCTCGTCGTCTCCAACGACTCCTGCCTCTGCAAGAAACAACTGACCCGCCCAGTCCGGGTCGTTTACCGCTGACTCCACACCAGCTAAACCAGTGACCGTCTTCTTGCCCTCACTCTCAATGCCTTCCAGGGATTGAGACTGTTCGGGTAGTTCTTTGTCGAGCCACGCGGTGATTACATCGGCCTCACCTCCGCTCAGGTCCATCCCGAGCGCGTCCAAGTCGAGAAGCGGTATCCCACCAAGGGTATTCCCAGTGGCACCAGCGCCAGGGTCATCCCAGTATGTCGAAACCTGTCGGTTTTCGTGCCAGTCTGCGATTTTAGTAATCTGGCTGGGGTCCAAGTCCGACGAAGTAACCATCCTGCCGCCATATCCGATCCCGGTCGGCACCCCATCGATCTTGGGATAGTGCGTTGACCGCTCCCGCGTTCCCGCGTAGATGGGAACACCGCTTGTCAAGACCCCCTCGTAGCCGTACTGCTGCGACCAGCCGCCAACAGTCAAGGGGTCATCGACCGCGTTGCCTTCAAAGTCGGTGAAGGTGACGGGGTTTTGTCCCGTCACAATCCCAAGACCGGACATGACCCCATCCGGTCCCAGGGTGACCCCAGCCGCCTCCAACATCATTGTGCGGAGTTCCTGCATACCTTCCACATCGCCCGAACGACTTACCTCCCGAGCCAACGCTGACCCTTCGGTGATCTTCTCTTGCCGTAAGTCGAACTCCGCTGCTTTAGAGAAGTCTCCCTTCTCCTCTGCCGCCTCCCGTTCTCTGTCCAAGGCGGCTTGTCTGTCGCCAAACTGTTGAGCCATCTCGGCGGCATCCTGCTTCCGCGTCTGTTTGCTGTCCACCCCGAACAACGAGGATACCGATTCGACCCATCCATTGATGGAGTTGAGTATCGACACCACCTCGTTTTTGAGGGTTTGGAGGATGCTGGTCGTCTCCTTCAACTGCATCTGGGCGAGAGTTTCCATCTCCGACATGCCCGCCTCTTGGGCTGCCCCCAAGGCCGCCTTGTCCTCGGGAGACAACATGTCCCCCGCCGCGATGACCTCGGCAACCATCGAGGTCGTGATCTCCTTTCCTTTGAACTTCTCAAAGCCTTCCTCCCCCGCTGTCATTCGACCTGCCAAGCGGTTGAAGATTTCTTGGTACTGTTCAAACTGCTGGCCGGAAATGCCCGTTTGCTCCTCAAAGGCCATCCGGTCAACGCCTTCCATGTCCCCGATAGCGCGGTCCCCCAGAGCAGACACCATGCTGAAAGCGAGGGTGGATGATTCGTCAAGGCTCCCCAAGGCTGCTGCTCGCCGTCCAGTGGATGTGGTGTCCACCCCACGGGCAAGCTGGGACATGTCTCCGAGTTGACGGGCAAGTTGCTCAAACTCCGGCCCCAACGCCGCCATCGTGTTCTGCAACACCCCCAAATCTTGGCCTTTGAGGGCTCCCAAACCAGCCATGTTTATGGTGCCGTCGGCATTTCGGACTTGTGAGAGTTGTTCGCGTGCCTTCTTCCGGTCACCTACTTTCATGTTGTCCAGGGCTTCGTTCAACTTGTCCATGTACCCGGCCCCCTGGCGCGTGGCAGCGGCCCCGATGATTCTCCCCCCCGAGGCTCCAGCCAGCATGGTGGTCTTGTACCGCTCTTGGAAGCCCATGTCGGCATACTTCCCGCGCAGGCCCCCCAACTGTTCCTTCGCCAAGTCTTCCCCGAGGATCTTCTCCATCCCCAAGAGGAGTTCAACGGTGTCTTCCAGGCGGAAGTTCATCAGCGCCATGCCGGAAGTGGCCTCACTGATAGAAGTGAAGAACGATGCAACGCCCATACCTGACATTTGGGCTCCAGCGAAAATCTTACTGAAGCCATCCTCGATGCCTTGCAACTGCAAGCCCATGTTCTTGGTCATGGTTTCCAGCATCCCAGCCACTTCACCCCCGCCTACCCCAAAGGATTGGGTGGCCTTCAGCGCCAACTCGATTGATTCCGTGTAGTTCCCAAACAGGCTCCTTTGTTCCTTGTAGGTAAGCCCTGCTCTGTTCATCTCGTTGGCGAGCCCGAGCGCCTGCTCTGCGGAGTACCGGAACTCCAAGGCTACGTCGATAGCTGCCGTGCGGAGATCCCCCAACTCGTTTGCGAACGCTGCCGTATTTGAGAGAGCGTTGCCCGAGAGCAGGTCTACTGCGGAAGCTCCTTCCAGAATGGCCTTGTTGAACTCTTTGGTCTGCCCATAGGCAGCCATAAAGAGGGCGATGACTGCTCCCACAGCGGCAGCGACTCCCGCGATGACCCCGGCAGCCGCTCCCAGCTTGCCGATCACCTTCCCGAGCCCACCCATCATGCCGCTCTTTCCGCCTTGTTTCGCGCCGAACTTCACCATGCTGGGGGCAGCGTCTTTGAGTGCCCCGCCGATGTTCTTGACGAGATCCCCGACGTTCAGGTTCTCCGCAGACAGGGCTTGGCTCATAATGCTGGAGAAGTTATCTGCTCCACTTTCCAGCTTGTCCCCGAAGGATTTAGCAGATTGCTTCATCCCCTCATCCAGCAACGCCAACTGGTCCTTTTGAGCCGCAGCCATGTCCGAAATGAGCTTGTCTTGTCCATCTTGTTGAGCCCGAATGATTTTTTTCGTAGCCGCTATGCGCTCCCGTAGATTGTGGGCTCGCCTGCCTTGCCCCGCTTGGTCTTTGATCCGCTCCAGCTTTTCTTCCATCTTCTGTTGGAGGCCAGCGGCACGCTTGATTCTCTTTTCGCGCTCCTTGAAAGAGGCTTGCAACTGCTTGGCTTCTTCCTTGGCCCCCAAGCGGATAGAGTTGATGTAGGCATCCCCGAAAGCCGATTCCAACTTCTTTGCGGTGCTTTTGACCGCACCCGTCAGTCCCTTGGACGCACCACCCCCCGTGGCCGACTCGATCATGTTCTCCAAGCGGGCTTGGCCAGTGATGCTCCCAAGCATGAAGTCCAGGCCGACGGTAGTGGTAACTGACATGTGATCTCCTACCGGGGACGGGTCATAGAGAGACTATGATTTCAGGCGTGGTTTACGACGAGCAACACGCTCTTGGAGGGAACCCCCATCATCGGATGGTTTCTTGGGGGCAGGGGCAGCCTTGGCTGATTCCGGCATCCCCCCAGTCCCGATCCATCCCACCTGTTCATCACTTGTGAGGTAGCGGTCGAACACCTCACGGCTGGGGTGGGTGCTATCGCGACGTGTGGTGGGCTTGTGTTTGAGCAGGTCTGGGTTGAGTTCTGCCAACTGATCCGGGGTGTAGCCCACCATCTCGCTCGTACCCGTGACCCCAACTTCGCCCCCACCCTCGGTGGCCTTGGTCCATGCTTCCTCGCGTGCTTTCCTGGCTTCCACGAGACGAGCACGGTGGAACGCCTTGTACTGGTCCACCATCACATCGTGGTAGTCCTTTTCGCCGCGCATCGCCCGGTCCATCTCGGCTTGCAAGTCCTCGACCGTCTGGGCTGAATGGACGGTGGGAACATCGTAAGTCTTCCCGCCAAGGGTGACAGTCAACGGCTTCTGTTCGTTCTTGTCCCCCTGGATGACCCAGTTGACCGCCTCCTCGATGACGCGCTGTCCAAGATCCTCGTTCCTTTTGACCCAATCGTCTTGGGATTTACGAAGTGCCTTGGCAGCCTTGTGGGACATTGACCCCGCGATGGCTCGCGTGTGTGCCCACTTCCGCTGGTCTGCATCGAACTCATCTTGGGCCTCATTGTGGGCAACCCATAGGTCTTGGATAAAGTTGCGCTCACCCTCGGGGGCTCCCCTCAACCGCCAACGTCCCCTGGAGTAGTTCTCGTGGCAATAGGCTCGGGTGATTTTGGAGGCCCTGTCCTCGCGTTTTCTCAACCCCATCGCGCATGTAAAGAGGATTTCCACATACTCCAATCGGAGATCCCTCACCGTCTGGAAAAGATGGTATGGCCCGTTTACCCGGTCTTCGATGATGTACCCGCCTATCATCCTGACGGAGTGGCAGAGATACCATCTCTTCCAGTCATATCCTCTGGAGTTTTGGGTGCGCGGTAGGAGATTGTGCAAGTCCGAGGGCAGCATCGTCCGTAGGGTGAAGTTAGTCTCCTCTACCTCTACGGTGTGGGAGAGGAACCCTGGGTCCAATAAAGTCTCTACATCAACGTAGAGGAAACGCCGTCTGTCTGCCTCACGAAGTAGGGACTCCTCGGCGGCCTCCCGTAGAATGGCCTTCCGATCCATGGTCCCCCCTCATTGTCGTGGCTTGTAGTGAGGATTCGCTGTCCCTTGTGATTCTTGGTCAACCTGGGTTTTGGACTCCCTGCCCTTGCTCCCGCCTTTGGGCTTGGTTTTCCCTCGGGGGGAAACTTCTTCAGAGGGAAGGCGGTATGCCTCCACCCCATCCACGGTGCCTACTGGAGTTGCGCGGGAGAGGGGGTCACGGGATTCTTCTTCCTGGCGAGCCTTCATGGCTTGTTTACGGGCTGCCATGATTCGGGCTTCCTCGGCGGCCACTATTTCGGGGTCTTCCCCATCCTCAAAGGATGAACGGACTTCACCGGGGACTGCTGTTGCCTGTGGTGGTGCCCACCCTGATGTAGAGGGTGGAGGGGAGGAGGGAGGGATGACCGACTTTCGGGGCGCGGTTTCTGGTGGAGGCGCGGGCTCTTGTGTGGGAGGCGCGGGCGCGTCTGCTTGGGCGGCTAAATGTTGAGCACGGGCCAATGAAGCGGATCGGGAAGCCTGCTGCTTCATCTCGTCCCCGGCACGAATCAGATCCGTGATCTGCTTTGCGGTGACAGTGGGATCACCCTTGGCTCGGGTTTCCCGGTCTTCCTTCAGCATTTGCAGACGTTCCTCAACGCGCTCGATTTCTGCATCAATGTCAGAGATAGAGGAACTGGCGATCTTGTCAGCTTCGGTCGCGATCTTCTGTACGAGGTCACCGTACTTCGCGAAACAGACAGTGAGCATGGCGCGGGACCAGTCGTAGACCACTTCCCTCATCGCCCTCATGCGGCTCATCTGGATGGGGGTGCCATTCTCCAACGTCTCCCCCGTGGGGATCTTATCCACGTCGCGGAGGTTCAAGTCGTCAATCTGGACCAGGGCGTAGGCGATGATCTCGATGCGGAAACGGTCAAAGTAGTCGAGAGCAGCGGCTCGGCTCATCTGGTCGGTTGGGTTCAACCCCTCGTCCGTCTGGATCTTGTCCAAGACGGAGGCCGCATAGCGTTGAACCGCAACCTCTTCCATGGGAAGGAGTGGGCGCAGGGTCAACTGCATCCCGCCCGATTCAAAAGTCAGTTCGTCCCGACCGATCTTGGCGAGCGGTGCGAGAGCTTCTTTTAGGGCATTGAGATCCAACATGAGTCCTCCGTCAAAGTACACTACCCGACGGAAGACTCTACCCGACTACCAAGAGGTAGAGGGCGTTGAACTATGAACTGAAAGTCGTCCCAAAGATATTGGACGAGAACTCACCGATGCTCGGGTCGTTACCTGTTGCCAGGAACTCACCGTAGGTGACGCTGGAGAAGTCGTGAACGTCGGTGATAGTCACCGTGCCCGACTCCATGACCATAGCGGAGTCCTTTTGGTAAGCGGTGCTCCAGTCTCCCCACCAGCAACCTTCGTAATAGGTGATGAGGATGTTGTGGGAGCCTGGGTCGCTTCCGTTTCCAAGGGGGCCGCCACCTCCGATGGCACCGGAGTATTCCAAGGTGCCATACGAACCGAAGTCCGTTGAGGAGGTCGTTCCTCCACCCATCTCTGTGTCTGCGATGACACTGAACACAATCTGTTGCTCAATGTCGAAGGGCCAACGGTGATGCCGAAGAGATCGGACAGGACCGCTAACACCCGAAGCGTAGCCCGTCGCTTGCCAGAGGTTTGATAGGTAGAGCATGGTGCGTTCAATAGAAGCCGTCATGGGCTCCGTATTTCCCGGCACCAGTTCCGCGATGATGTCACCAAAGCCGATTCCGCGCACGTTCTCGATAGTACGGCTCTCGGTCGGTCCAAAGTTGGACAAGACCCCAATCTGAAACAGTGTCGGATTGGTAGCGCCGTAGGCAGGAGCAAGTACACGCACCTTTTGAGTCACCACACTCCGGGTATTGGGTGAGGTTCCGAACTTGTAAATCTGTGAGGATCCTTGAACTCCAAGGCCCGGTGAATGGTCGGTGTTGGCCATGATGAAATCTCCGTCGGGTGCTACTTACAGTTGGGTATAGTCGGACTATCGAAAACGGGGAATCAGCCCCAGGGTTGGCGGGTGCCCCCATCATAGACGCGGGCTAACCCCTCGTCCAACAACACCCCATTGACGTACCCGTGCTCGTCGCTCCAGACCTTCACGGTCAGTCGGCCATACTTGTCGGGCTTGACGACGGAGTGCAGGGTCACCTCTTTGTCGAGGACCATCCCCCGCAACCGATCTCGTGCCTCATAGGCAAGTTTCTTCTCGGAAGCGGACTTGGTGCGGATCTCCGGGGTGTCTATCCCCAGTAACCGACAAGAGGCTTTGACCTTGATGCTCAACCCCAGGTCGATCATCACCGTGATGGTGTCCCCGTCGTAGACCGACAAGACCTGGGCTCGGTAGACGTATGGGGTAGGTGTCTCGGCCATACAAGAAAAGCCCTCCTACCCCCAGAGAGGGGATAGGAGGGCTAACGGGATCAGTGAAGGGGCTGGGGTGGTGAATCAGGGCTCGGCAGTCTCCGGGGCCATGAGTTGGTCACACAGGGACTTGAACGCAGCCATCAGGAAAGGACGATGGTGCCGGTCACACCATCTCCAGAACGGCCCTTCGGTGTCCTCGTCCCAGACACCCTCCCCTTCCAGGGGCTCCCCATTCCTGGCGCGGCCCAGGTTGAACCATCGGCGCTGGGCTTCTTGGTACTCGGGGTCTGCCTGGGCCGCACGGAGTCCTGTGAGGTAGGAGTGTTCCCACAACCCAGCCGTGAGGACTTTATCTACGGTGTCCTCTTCGTGGGTTGTCGCTGGGTCGAGGATGAAGACGGGTTTTTCCGGTGCCCCCAACGCGCAGACCACACATACGATGGACTCATCGTCCGTGAGGACGTAAGGGTCAGGACCGTTCCCCCCCACTTCGTGGTCGCACTTCTCGCAAGAGTGCCCGTGGAAGTCCCCATCGTCGGTCATAGTGCAGCGTTTGAGGATAGTTTTCATCATGCCTCTCGGGGGTTGAGGGTTGCGCGGAGAGCGCCGTGGACGGCACCACACAGTTCTTCCACGTCAGTCCATCCCATGACCTGACCACGGGGCGACCCAGCGATACCTGCGTGGCCCCCCGCTTCTGGACCCCAGAGGGACTGGACCAGATCGCAACAGTTCACACCCTCGATGGGGTTCGCCAGGGAAACCGTGACGCTGTTCATCGTGGTGTTGAGAGCGACGACAGCGGAGCCGACGATGCCTGTGGGGGTGCGGTAGAGGTGGTTGACGAACTGACCTGCCTCACGCGCCACGATGTACGCATCGCACACGGGATCCGTGGTGGAACGGAAGGAAGCCTCGTTGAGAGTATCTTCCGCATCCGCCATCGCCTGACCTGCGGCGAGGAAGTCCTCGTTCCCGGCGAGGATGGCCTGGAGAACGTCACCGAATGCCAACACGAGGTCCGTGACTTCCACGATCTCGTCGCGAGGGTAGCGGGGACGGTGCTCTTGGAGCCACGCCCAGACTGCTCGGAGGCGTGGGGCCTCGGGGTGATCAGGAGCCATGTGGTGAGGACCGGTCACGTCCACGAACTCGGCCAACTCCCAAAAGGAGCCGAACTCACCTGCAAAGAGGGAGTTGTGGCGACCCGTGGCACGGAGACAGCCGCCCAGGGTGTCGAGGTCGATGTGGGAAACCACAACCACGTCTTCCTCACCAATCATGGTGATTCCGTCGTCGTTACAGGGCGCGGGACGACCCGTACCCTCGTGGCCGGGGAGGTGGCGACCCGCAAAGGGGCCTTCCCCTTGGTGGTGCGCTGCCGTGTAGAAGCGACCTTCGCAGACGTAGGAACCGTACTCGGCCTCGACGGTGAGGACAGGCAGTACGATGGAACGGGCGAGGTCGGCTGTGGGTGCGTGAAGAACGTGCATGAGAGAAGACTCCTGGGGGTTGCTACTTGTGTGAACGACGTGATGGGTGGAAATCGGACACGAAAAACTCATATTTCTGACAGTTGGCGATCAGCACAGCAGTCCGGGGTGTGCCCTATACCGGTGCTGCACGATGAAAGACCCCCCTCGGGGTCAGTGACCTGACGCACCTACCGAAGCATCGAACTCGGGCATACGAGGATGGTGCCAACGATGTTCGCGCCTTCGCCGTAGTGAGCCGATGCCATCGCGTTGCGCGGGAGTCCAATGAGAAGACCGTCCTCGTGGACGATCATCAAGCGACCATCAGCCATCCCGACGGTTTGAACGTAGCCGCCCACCGCTGTTTGCATCTCTTCAAGGGTGAAGTGGGTGCCGTTCGCGGGTGGGTACGGGGTGACGGTGCCGTCAGGGGCAACAGTGAAAGAGGGTGACATGGCTTCTCCGGTTGGCCCCTCGGTGGGGCGCAGGATTGGGGGTACACGCACATACGGAGATACCAGGGGGAGTTGAACCCCCCTCGGGAGATTTTTTTGGGAGGGGGGGTCGGTTCCGTGTCCTTTCGGGTAAACCTTGGTGCCACACATAGGGAGGCCACACATGGAGTTTCGCGTCTACGATTGTGACTGCGTGGGATTTGAGGTCGAAGGCCCGGAAGGGCGCGTGGCCTTCTGTGTCCATCCCTGTGACGGGGACGGCTACTCTCCCGGCACCACTCTTTACCAGCGGGATGGCTTGCTGGAAAAGGAGAGCAAGCCCCTCGATGCCGACAAGGCCCTCGCGTTGTTGAAGCGTTTGGGTGGCCTTATCGCGGATGGGAATGGCCTCCGTGAACTCCAATCTCTCCACCGCAGACTCGGGCTCGCTGCCCCACGCGGGTAGACTTCCCCATGAGCGACGATCCCCCCAAAGTAGTTGATCTCGACCAACACCGCATCCGACTCGCCCTGGAAGGGAAGCCGGGAGCCCCGGACCTCGACACCGAACCCCTGGCTTATGTTGAAGTCATCTGGGGTCCAGAGGTGTACGGGTGGAACGCCTTGGTCGTTGATCTGGAGGCTCGCCGTCGAGGGGGAGAGAGCCTTCCCCTCCGACCTCCCGAGACACAGTACGAGGCTGAACTTCTTGTCACCCATGTACGGGGGCTCGCAAACGACCTTGCTCGCCAGTTCGGATTGGAGCACCTGATCAGGGGGGAGGAGTGACCCCTACCTACAAGATCGTGTGGAGCACCGAGAGCACGTCAGGGGAACTCCCCTGCACCTACATCGGCTTGGAAGCGGCTCTCACCGCTGCTTCCGAGTGGTTGGAGGGTATGATCGGCAGCAACGAGGAACCGTATGCCACGGCACGCGATTACCGCACCGAGGTCATTCGGACCAACCCGATCCCAAAACCGGGGCTTTCGCCCTATTACCAGAGAGAGTGCCCCATGAGCATCACCGATAAGTTGAACGAGATCATCCACCACCTCCAGGCCGCCGTCGAGGACGCTGAAAAGGTAGACAGCGGAAAGGCCGGAAGTCCCGGCACCCGGCTCCGTAAAGTCGCCACACGAGCGGGGAAGGACTTGTCCGAACTTCGCAAAGCCGTTCTGGAGGCTCGTAAGGGCTGAACCTCGGTAATGGTCCTATGAGAAGTGAAAGTTGAACCCTTTGGCCCGAAAGTGAAGGATTTACTTTCGGGCTGGGGGGGTTTAGAGGTATCCTCGACGTGGAGGTAACCATGCTTTCAGAATGGACCGCCAGCCGTAACCTTGTAGGGTTGGGCTCACGAGAAATCACCATCTACCTGATGATCCTGGCCCAACGCCATGCAAAATCGCTGCCCGTAGAGGCATGGGAGTTGCTTTTGCGCTGTTGGGGAGGCAACCCCTGTGTGGGGTCTGTCTGGCACTGACCTACTTGTCAGTGTGTCGGTGAACCTCTACCGTCGTGCCCGCCACGGATTCCGCCTCTGCGTTCCCCTGCCCAAGCGTTACTACCCCTTCCGTGGCCTTTGGCCCCTTTGCCTGGGCAGTCGCCTTTGCTACTTGTCGTTGGGTGTCTTGGCGACTTCCCGCTTCGCCGCTCCGTAGTTTGTGGACCAACTGGCGTTGCTCGGAGGTCATGCGAGTGTTGCCGAGCACAGTCAGGTCCCCGGTGTCCCGGTCTGTCCAACGAGAGGTCAATCCGGTGGCTCCGGGTTTGAGCATCTTCACCAGCTTCGGGTCCATGGCTGTGATGGCTATGTCCCAGGCCATGTCGAAGAACAACCCGTCCCCCACCATGATGGGCTTCCCGTCGTAAACGACTGATTGCCGTTCCTTGAACAAGAGGATCCCGGCCCCCGTGCGGAGTTCAAGGTCGAAGAAATGGACAGGCACAGGGATTTCCGGCTTCGTAATGTTCAGCCGGAAGTGGAGTGCAAGGCGCAGATCGCCCACAATCACTCGGGGCTGGTCAATCGTAGCCCACCCCTTCACGATGATCCGAAAGTCGTTGGCGGCTTTCAACCGGGACAGGACTTCCTGCTCGTCTTCGGACATGGGGGTGTAGAGGCTGGTTGCCAAGCCGCCGAATGGGTTTTGTTCTTTCATGGGATCTCCCTCTTTGTACACCCTACCCGTCTCGATGGACGTAGCAGGCGCGAGGTCGTTGCCGCCGTGAGCCAGCGTAGAATGAGATAGTGGTTCCGATCACCGGGAGGAAAGGCTCTTGAAGGTCACTCCGATGGAGGAAGTAGACCTCCGAGCCAACCTCAACAAACCCCCATCCCTTATTGGAGTCGAAAGACCTTACCCGTCCGCGTAGAAGTAGGGGCTCCGTGACCCGCAGAACTGTCCTGGCTCGTGGAGACGGGCTACCCTCGATCACTTCGGGAACTTCTACCTCTTCCCCACTGATAGGGAGTGGGCCACCCGCCTTCAACCGCGTGAAGTCCTCGACCCGGAAGAACACACGGGGGCTGTCCCCCTGGAGTGGGAGGCAGAAGCCATAACCCTGGTCCACGGAGTATAGGTCTATCCGCATCAAGGGCACGGACTCCTCCGATTAGGAGTCCGGGTAGAGGGCTGCAAGGATCTGGGCCTTGGTGTCCGAAGAACCCACATCGATCCCAGCGGCTTCGGCTGCGGCGGTCAGTTCGGCCTTGGTGTTGGCCATGGTCAACTGCTCGGCTGCCGGTGCTGCCGGAGCGGGAGCGGGAGCCGGTGCTGCTGCTGCCGGAGCGGGAGCCGGTGCTGCTGCGGGAGCCGGTGCTGCCGTTGGGCGGATACGGGAAACCCGGCTGGGCCGGGACATTGTGACTGACGGGATACGGGCCATGATTGCTCCTATCGGTGTCGGTTGACACCACTTTGTAGGCGTTTGAGATCCACATGGAGGCCCGCTTGGGCTTCCTTACGCTGGATGTTGTCGGAAGTGGTCGTCTCATCAGGACGAGGTTGAAAAGAAGCGGGGTGCCTCGCCAGAAGACCTTGTAGTCGCTCTTGGCTCACAGCATCCATGGTGGGTAGCAGTTGGTGGAACTGGGTGAGGGCTTGATGGTCGTTTCGCACGGCGAACAAGATGAACTCATCCTCCAATACGCACGGGTGATCTGGGTCTTTCTTCAACCATTCGGTCCCGTCGGGGAGTTCTTCGATGGTGGACTCCGCGCCTTCCAGCCCGTTCTTCCCCCCATAGTTCCAATAGCCATATTCAGACATAGTGACTCCCCCTGTTGATTCCCATAGACGTACTACCGACCGGGCAACTTCGTCGTGTGGAGGGGAGTGCTTGTCGTGACCTCATCCCGTAGTCGTGGGGGGGGTTCTTCCATTGTCTTTGGGGAGTCTGGGGGGAGAGAGGCTTCCGCCAACCTCCGCATGATCTTGCGCTTCTGGCGACCCAGGTCGGAAATGTCTACCCCCAACTCGCCCGCCCTCTCACGCAAGGCCGAGAGGAGAGGGAGGCCCGCACCCCCAGGAGCACTCGGAGGCTCGGGGGGAAGGGGATCCTGGGGGTCCGTGTACTGAACCCGAAACACCACTTCACCGTCAGCACGGATGGAGATGGAAGAGTGTCCTCTGCGCCGATACTGGCGGGCCATGTCCTGGGCTGCAAGGGCAACCAGGGCGTTGGTGGAGAGGACTTCGTTCGCTCTGCCCAACGCACGCTGCGCTTCTTCAATCAGGGTGCCTACGGTCGTGAACGTGCCATCGCCAATAGGAACGGCCACGGAGAACACAGCCTCCCTGATCGTCCCTGGTACTGGGATCTCGATGGGTTTCATTTTCCGAGTCAAGGATACTCCTCTCCCTCTCCCTCTTTACCCGCTGTGCGCCAACTCCAACCCCCCAACCCCCACAGGGAGCCTTGCAAGGGGGGGTCCGTGGGCGAGGCTTTTCGTGTAATAAGGAACACAGGAGGGTTCTTGATAAAGGCCATTACGTTCATAGACACTGAAACCACCGGGCTCGATTCTTCCGTAGCCGAGGTCATCGAAGTCGCTGCTATCCGGGTGGAAGGGGGGAACGAGCGTGTCTTCCACACTCTCATCCGCCCGGAGCACATCCACACAGCCCATCCCAAAGCACTGGAAATCAATGGGTACGCCGCTGCCCCCGAACGATGGGAGGATGCCCCCACCATGAAGGAAGTGGGGGTTGACCTCTTGGCCTTCCTCAAAGGAAGTGCGCTGTGCGGTCACAACGTCTCCTTTGACGAGGAGATGATCAACTCCAACCTGAAACGGGCTGGATTCCAGAAGCGTGTTCCCTACCACAAGGTAGATACCGTGACTCTCGCCCATGAGCATCTGACCCCCTTGGGGCTTCCTCGGTTGGGGTTAGACCCGATCCGCGACTTCCTCGGATGGGGAAAGGAAGGGGCACACACCGCCCTCAAAGATGCCCGAGATACCCAACGGCTCTACAACCTCACTTGTCGTATGGGCTGGAAGGGAAAGACCCGTCTTCGCCTGTACCTGTGGAAGCGTAGGATTCTACCGTTCAGTCCTCATACTCTTGCATAGCCTGGATGAGCAGACCTCGGGCGACGGCGTTCATGGGATCGCTCGCGTGCCGAATCTCGCTGATCTCGATGGGGAACTTCCGACGCTTCTTCTCAAAGACCTGCTCAAAGAACGGCAGGAAGTTGCCTGCGAGGCTTGTTCCACCCGACACCACGATGGGGATTGGTCGGGGGAGAGAGAAGCGGTCCTTGATCTTGATGAACTCACGGGTCGTCTGGTCCAGGGCGTACTCGATGAGACTCTTGTAGTAGAGAATGAGGGCTTCCTCTTCCCGAGACTTCGGGTCCATGAGGTCCACCCCCCGTTCTTTGATGGCGCACATCCGGCTTTGGGTTGACCCAGTGGCCTTCGCGGCTCCAGCATCAATCCAGTCACCACCCCGAGCCACGCTGAACACCATCCCCTCGACCCCAGATACAGCGAGGGCGAGGTTGCACATCCCTGACCCGAAAGAGATGCCAAGGCCCGAGAACCCGTCGGCGGCTGTTTCGGCGTAGATGATCGCCATCGCTTCGTTGGAGGCGTAGGGCTCGTATCCGCACTCGGTCACGATGCGTTCAAACACGCCTCGGTGGTACACCACATCACGGCTCTCATCCACGGGGGCTGCGGGGACAGAGAAGTAGCAGACTTCATCTGCCTTGGCGGGCTCACCGATGACGTTCTTGACCAGAACGCCCAACACATCAAGGGCATCCATCTCCCCTGCCGAGATCAAACCCTGCGACAAAGGTCGTCGGGCCTCGCGTCCGAACACGTTGGCCATCTCCATGGCTGCATCTCCAACGACGATGATCCCGTCCTCCCCATGGTCGATGAAGTTGACCCCAGAGAGCTTCAACATCTTCTTGGCGCTGGCATCCAGATCGAGGAACGCATCCCGCATCCGGGTCGTCTCCACCGAGCCGTCCGCTGTGCGACGAGCCGAGACAAGATTCATGGTGCCGATGTCTAAACCGACACCCAATGGGGCTGCTTTCTTTGATGCCATGGGAAATCTCCTACTTCTTCCGTTTTCGATTGCGAAGGGCCTTCAGGGCCGAGGCCGCGTCGTCCAGTCCCCCATCATCTTCCGATGACTTGGACTGCACATCCAGACTCTCCGCGTCAGCTTTCACGATACCCGTCGGGATGAACACGGGCTCGTCAGGGCCGTCCGTTGGGGCTGCCTTTCCATCCGTGCCCGCGATGTGGCCGATCTGAACTGACCCCAAGGCTCGGGCCATGGCTTGCTCGATGCGGGCTTCAAAATCCTCGGGGGTTGCAGAGGGAGTCTGCGACTTCTGCATCGTGTCCAACATGGACTGCATGAGCGGGGTCATCGAAGCAATCGCTTGTTTGGCGGCCTCCTCGGCTGCGGTTTGCGCCATTTTGGCTGCTTCTTCTGGCGTGATCCCAGTGTGGACAATGGTTGTTGTGGGCGATGCGGCTGGGGTCGCGGGAGGGGTCGCGGGAGGGGTCGCGGCTGCTGCGGGGATTGAGGTGGATGTTGTGGGGGTGGTTCGCGCTACCCGCGAGGGGCGTGACATGAGAACGGCCCGAGCAACTGGTCTTTTCGGTTCTTTGGCCACTCTACACCTCTGTCCTGACCATACCCTCACTTTTCCCATGCGTAGGAGAGCCTGGAGGCAGTCGGAACCCTGCATGTCTTCCCGGCTCACCCACACAGGTTCCTTCCCAACCATAAGGTTGAGATCCTTCACCAGCACGGGCTCTGGCGCATCCAATCGGTATCCTTGGGTCATGGTGGGAACAAAGCTCCTTGGTTGAGGAACGTCTGCACAAGATCGTCTTTGAGTTCATGGACGGCTTTGATCTTGCCCTTACGGATGCCCCGTTCGATGAAGGTGTAGCGCATAAACCCCGGATGAATCCAAGCCTTGTCCAAGGAAAGCGGGGCTGTCCGAAAGATGACCTGTCCATCACGGGTGATGATGGGGACAATCTTGACCTTGGGTTGAACGAGCCACTTCATGGGGATGCCCGCGCCAAAACGGGCGCGGTGGTCCTTGGGGGGGTTTCGCTTTGCCAAGCCGGTTGTCGTGGGCTTTTCCGTATGAGCAACGGCTGTGGGCCACGACGAGGCGAACTCGACGGTGGAGACTCCGCTGATCCTCCAGAAGAAAGACCGGACGAAGCGTTCCGTCTGGGGGAGAGGAACAGGGTCGCGATCCGTGTAGGGTTGGGGATAGGTGCCCCCGCGCAGCCCCCTGGATTTGGCTATGTCACGACGAATCTCGGCCTTGATTGCCTTCAAGATGATGGCAGCAGCCTTTTTGAGATTGTCTTGGCTGACCTGGGCTGTAGTCCCTTGGGCTAACAGGGGCTTTCCGTACAGGCCCCGGAGGCGGCTAATCTTCTTGGTCATAAAGCACCCCACAAGGAAAGGAGGATGCTCACCACCGAGATGATTGCCCCCAGGATGGCGAGACGTTTGGAGAACCGCGCTGTGCGGTAGGCATCTCCGATGTTGTCCCGCTGAATCTTGTACTTGAAGTGGTCAAACGCATGGAGGCCAGGGATGCGTTCAAAGAAATCCGAGCACTCACGGGGTTCCCAAACGTCCGTCTCTTGGAGTCGGATCTGATACCACATGCACACGCCCGCGTGCTTCTGCTCGTGGTGGTCGTCTGGATACTTGTTCCACAACCCGCATCGTCCGCATCGTGCCATGGTTACGCCCTCCCATGGGTGAAGGAAGCTGTACGAGCGGGTGGCGTTCGACTTCCGCCAGGGTAGCGAATCATAGACGACGAGTCGCCGTAGTCAGGCCGCCGAATCCAGCCGTGCCTCTTGTACCAACCAATGAGGTCAGACTTTTTCAGTTGGTTGTCGATGGTGCTGAAGGGCTTGGCATCGAGCGTCATGGACACACCATGCTTGTCTGCTATCGCCGTCAGTTTCTTGATAACGCCGCTCGCGAGCCCCGCTCCCTGCTTGTCCGGGGAGTAGATGGCATGGAATGAGATGTAGCCATCGAAGGGTTTGAGTTCTGTCATCACGAAAGGAGCGTCTGGGTCTTTTGGGTCGTCTGTCCAGATCCTCATGTCCTGCATGAATGGCGGGTAGGTCATGCCCTTGTAGTCTGACATGAAGGCGTTGAGTTTCCCCTTGTCCACCTGACCGGGGTAATGCTCGCGACCGGCACGTCTCGCCACTCGGCCCGGACCCATCTTCTTCAACACCCACACCACTCCTGGGTGAGTCCCTGACCCCACGTCTCCAATGTCCTCGACCTTCCAGTCGGTGTGCTCCCAGTTGAGCCGGGGCGTGAACTGGTCCAGAGAGTCCGGGTCCGTCTCCCACACGAAGGTCGTGAAGGAGAAACCAGAAGGCTTGCGGAACACATGCTTGCCGACCACAGAGCCAGACGGGATGCCCCGCATCTCCTCACGGGCCTCGTCCAGTGCAGACTTCTTGGCGTCCTTCCGCTTCCCGGTGTCGTAGTCCACCGGGACGGCTCCACCGGGGATTCCCCACAAGCCGGGGTCTTGAACGTAGGGCGACCGTTTGAGCAGGAGCACCCGGTCGCCGTCCGTGACGAGCAGACCGGAGGCGGACGACCCCCAATCCTCTCCGACCATGCCTTCGTCCACGAAGGGGGCAGCGGTCTTTCCGTAGATGTAATCGCCACCGACGTACTCGTTGCCCAGATACCCCGTCTCCTCTGCGATGGCGTGCTCCACCGGGATCACGCGCTTGACCCGAACGAACTCCGGGTCGAGGATCGTCTGTGGACGCAAGGGGTTTTCCCGCTTGACCGGAGGGTGACCGGGCAACAGTTCCAGTTCCGCTGCCCATGCACGACCCTTCGTCCACGGACCCTCACCCCCACCACTCACTCTGTGCCAGTAGAGTGGGCTGGTCGTCGCGTAGATCATGGGCTTTCGGGCTGTGTCCCAACCCCCTCCCGAGACAGGTCGGAAGTCGGGGTCAGGCCGGAAGTTCCGATCCTTTGTGATGTGCCACAAGGTCTTGCCACGGGCCGTGGCGAACCGGAGAGCAACACGGGAGGCAGAGGCTCTGCGGTGGAGAGGGTCTTTACTGTCCGGCTTCAACGACCCCGTGCCAAGGTACTTCCATGTCGTAGACCCCGCAGGGAAGTCATCGGGGTACGAGATCCAATCGTACTTGTCTGCCAAGACTTCCTCCACATCTGGAACACCCCGCTCCAAGTGTTCAAGGACATGGAACACAAAGATGAGGCCGCTACCCTGCCAGAAGCGTGCGAGAAGGTGGGCGGTCGGGGGTTCACCCAGTTTGTAGTCCCACTCCCACTTCTGGTCGTCATCGAGCAGGTCGAGGTAGGCTTCTGCGAGGTCTTCCCGATCGCCAACTTCCAGAGCGTTCCGGGGGCTCACCCGATACGAATACACGGTGGAACCCCCGAATCCGGGGTTGTCCGTGTACGCGACGGCATCCTCAAGGTGCTCGGTGAAATGAGCACCTTGGCGGGCAATAGAGTCGGTCGTGGCCCTGTAGAGGATCACCGCAACACCTTCCCGATCTGTTTCGTCATTCGGGCTGTCTTGGGCGTGGTGAAAAGGTCCGCGAGGGTGTCAGAGAGCCCTCTGTCTTGCTTGATTCCACTTTTCAGCGCGTAGCGTCCGGGCACCGGGTAGACCGGCTGATCCAAATGGTATTTGTTATCCAAGATGGTTTGAATGTCGTCAAGGCTCCGATGGAAGCCGAGGGCATCAAGGTAGCCGCCCCCGTGAGTGACAACGACATGGACTACATCATCACCCGGCTTCTCCCCACCATCTGCATCCAAGCCAATGAGTTTCCCCCCATAGATGTTCTGGATGGCCTCTGCGGCGATCAGACACCCACCCAGCATCCAGGGGGAACCTCCACTCCGGGTTGCGGGTGGTGCAAGAGCACGAATCTCGGGGGAGTGGAAAAACTGCTGGAGACGTTTCCCGACAGCGCGGGACGCGACTCGACGGGCAGAGGCTCCGCTCATCACAGCCCCATCCCGATCTGGTCGTACTGACTTGTGAGGTAGTCAAGTTGACCCAGGAACGACGTGGTGCGGGGATCATGGCCATCGAGCGACTGAACCGCTCTGGACAACCCCTGCCGAATGTCCCGGTGCATCGAGGAACCCGCCAGTGACTTATCCAGAGCACCAACCGCCCGTCGAATGTCTCCGATCTGCTTGCGGTAGCCCTGTCGGAGCACCCGCAGGTTCTCGACCTGTGACCGCAGGTCTGCCACCTGACCGTGCCAGTCAATCTTGTCTCGGACGTGTCGGGCTACGACTCGTGCTGCCATACGTCGTGTGAGGGCTACCTTCATTGGGATACTCCTGTTCGCTGCTCGTGCGTGACCAACGACCTTCCCTTCGACGGTCGGACCCCAGTAGCCCCACTCCACGAGGTCATCTCCAGCAAATCGAAGGGTTCGGGCTGGAACAGTGGCCTTGATGATGTGCCATCCCTCCTCACCCGCAGCGTGATCCTGTGCGTAGCGGAGGGAGGGGGTGACCCAATCTCCCGAAGAAAACGTGGTGTGCTGACCGGGAAGTGCTCGGTAAACCGAGATGCGTGACCCCGGCTTGCCTTGCGCTTTGAGAATGGAGTCCCAGAACGACCGTAAATGACCCCGAAATCCGGTGTACCACTCGGGGTGGGTCAGAATGTCCGCTGGGAAATGGGTGCCCGCACCAAGATCGTGTGCCTGTGCGCCGTCGTCGGGGGGCGTGTGTCCCCCTTGATAGGCGAAGCGGTGAGTCATGGAGGCTCGGCCCACCTTCATCTGGGGGATGCTCCGCTTGAACTCGGCCCGTACTCGTGGTGAAAGGGTGCGAGGACCGTGGGCGATGTAGTGGGCGAACACTTCCGCGAACAACTCCGATGGGTTGGTCGCGGAGTAGGCGGTAACGGGCTCCGCGAAAACCTTGACCTCATCCTTCCGGTCTTCCAGCACGTCCAAAGCGGCTACCGAGGTGGGGGTAGGGTTCCCACGGTACGAGTCGAACTTCTCCCCTTTCTGGATCCCCAGTGATCGGACTGCCATGAGCAACCATTGAGCCGCTTCCGCGTCCTGGCCTGACAACTCGGGGAACCACATGCCGAAATGGCTGCGTCGGCGCTGTTCCTTGGGGTCATTGGCTTGCTGCACCCATGCCTTCCACCGTCGGATCATCCCATCCACATCGGGAGGGCTCTGCATGGCTTCAAAGAACCCTTCCCAGGCCCCGCGACCTGTGTTCCCGATGATCTGGTAGTAGGCTCGATGACCCAACTCGTGAACCATGGTTTGAACCATCCGGTTCACGGAAGATTTGCGGAACCAGTTGGACCCTGCGGCGATGGCAGCAATATCTTTTGCCCGGTTGTAGAAGGCGTTTGCCGAACCGATGCCAGGGATCCCAGAGGTGGGGTACGCAAAGACGAGAAGACCCTTGGTCAGCACTCCGAGCCCTCGTCCTTTGAGGAAAGCATCGGTCTTTGCGAGGACCGCCTTCAACTTCTCGATCATCTCGTCGTTCCATGACGCACCCCCTTGCTGGATCAAGGCGACCCTCATCCCCCCGACGCGGAATCCTCCGGCTGGCTCCGAGTCGAAAGTGGTGAGGAGAGAAATGACCTCGCTGGTGTAGTCCCTGATCTTCTCCCAGGCATCCTTGGTCTTGGATGACTGTGCTCGGTAGACCTCCTCCAACTCCTCTGCGTCGGCCACCTGACGGTACTGCCCCACCAGTTTCCGCAGGTTCTTGGCCCTGCGGAGGTACTTCTTCAACCGGGCAGCGTCGTACTCGCGCTCAAACTGAATGTCGAGCAGGTCATAGAGGGTGGATGCAGCAGCCCGCATAGCAGCCGGGGTGCCTGGGGGCATTGGCTTGCGCCTCCACCCTCCGATGGCTCGCCCCGTTTCCCGCAGAGCGTCCATGAAGGCTGTGACGGCACTCTCCAGCCGTTGGGTCTGTTGGGTGAGTGTGCGGTTCGCGTACCGAGTCGCAACGCCTACCGTCGAAGCGACCCGGAGGTTCTTGGGGATGACAACCACCCCTTCGGTGCTATGGCGTTTCCCTACGGAGTCCCACACTCGCTGTGCCATCGGAGTAGTGGACCCTCCTGTGGCGCACCATGCAGGGAACACGACAGCCCCAAACTTGCCCGCGTCTTTGAGGATCTGTTCGTAGGCCATCTTGCCAAGCCCGTGACCCCACAGGGCCTTGTCCTTCAGGAAAGCCCATTGGACTGACCATAGACCTGCGCCTTTGTTCTTGCGCCGCACCTTACGGTATGCCTTCAAGCATGGATCGGAGATCCCCCGCAAGGTGCTCGGAGATTCCCACCCATCCGCGTGCTTGGACGTGAAGAAGTGACCAGCGTAGTCACCGGGGCGACCGTCTTTGAGGAGTTGAATCTCGACGTTCCCACTACCACTGGGGCCGAAGTACCGGACCTCGATGGGGTAGTCGATGACACCCTCATTGTAGAGCCGGTCCACAGCGGATTGCATAGCAGGAAACGACCCACCTGCCCGAATGTACCGGGAAGCGACCCGAGCGGCTGATGCGGTCGGTTTGAGGATGACCTCCTTCTCGTGCCCGTATCGTTGGTTGTTGAAGATGTCCTCGAAGCCCGGAGTCTTGTAGGAGATCAACACATCACCCACGGGCACACGCACCGCGTAGCCTTCGTCGCCCCACAAGCTCTTGTCCGTCGTGAAGGAGGCCCCTGCATGATCGGTGTGCTCTGTTCCGGTGGGGGTTCGGTAGAGGGTCAGCGTAGATCCTTGATGGGCGGCTTCGTTGGCGATGTCGAGGGCTTCCTTCTGTTCTGGGGGGAGCGCACGCCAAGCCTTGAACAGCATATCTTTGTGCGAGCCTCTATACACCCACCATGCGGCATGATCCTTCAACTTTGCGGGAACCCGCTGGTAGTCGAAATACACATCCATGTGAGGCCACAACACCCCGTCTATATGAAGCCGATCTACAACGGCCTGCATTTTGGGTAGGGATTCCATTCACACTCCTGCCACCCTACCTTCCCATAAAGGAAGTACCGCCCCGAGGGGGGCGCTCTGGGTCATTCCTCGCCGTGTGAGCGGAACGTCGGAGTGCCCTCCCCAGCCCATGCCCCGGAAGTGTTGTGGCCGAACCAGTCAGCGGCATCGCTGTAACCACACTCATGCCATTCCATGATGGCTTCCAGGCACAGTTCCTCGTCATACACCGCTACCCAGATGCCGTTAGTGCGCGGCCAATGGTCGTCAGGGGTGTTCGTGACCCCAACCAGAGCCTTGTCGTAGACCTCGCGGGGCTCCAAGAGCAGCGCCTCGGGGTTGTGTTGCTGGAGTTGGTTCAGGATTTCAGTAGCAGTCATGCGGCATCTCCCAGAAGAAACCGCTTTGCAACACGCACAGCCGACGCTCCTCTCCCTATGAATACCGGCAAGTCCAGCCCAAGACCCCCCATGAGTGATTCCGCGTGTCCCTTGCTGCGCTCATCGGGGACGAGAAGCCCCGTGATTGCCCCGCCTACAGAGAGAGGAGCGCCCTCCCGCTTCGTGAGCCATTCAGCTTCGTCGGATTTCCAAAGGAAAGAGTCAACCTCGGCCTCGTGGTACGCCCGTTCCATGCACTCGTCGTCTTCCCAGCCTTCCTCGTCAACGCAGTCCTCTGGGTAAGTGAACTGCTCTCGCCACCCCTCGCCTGCGATGTAGGAAGTCTGCTCGGGGTTGGCTTCGGCCCAACGCTCGGTGTACTCCACCTTGACCAGTTGACCTTTGATCCCACCCGCATCGAGGACCAGAGCCACGTCGCCGTGGCGAATGTCTCCCCCGAACAGGGGCTTCTCGGACAAGGAGATGAAGGGAGAGATGCTGGTGATCTTGCCTGTCTTCAACGCCTTTTCAGCTTCCCTCCATGATGTAGTGTGGAACAGCCTTGGCGCTGGCATTACCCACCCCCGCCATAAGTGATGTTGGCCCACACGGGAGTCCGACCCCGCTGCTCACGAGCATCATCGATCTTGTTGACCTCTGTCCCCATGGGGGATGCTTGGTAGTCGTACCCCACCGGATACGGTTCAGCGGTCTTGCAGGGCGCGTCTTCCGGTCGAGTGTACCGAGTCTGGGGCCAAGGCAGTCGTTCCAACTGGCCCATCGGCACCTTGTACCGAATGTCGGTGGTGTCGAGGTAGCCGATCTGGAAGGACTGTTGGAGGATGACCCCACGGACCTGGGTGCGGCGGGTAGGCCCAATGCTGTAGCGTTCGCCGTTCTGCTTGACGATGAAGTCCCGTTGGCTGACCGTGGGGGTCGGTCCAATCCAGACCTCGTACTGATGCTGCAACTGCCGTCCATTGGCCGTCTGCGTCACTCGCCGTTCGGTGTCGTCTGGTCCGACGATAATGTCGATGGGGCCTTCGTACCCCCCGCGCCAGCCAGTGCCATAGCACTTCACGCAAGAGTTCAGGGGTTGCTGGGAGTATTCCTCCAGCCTGGGATCCCAGATGCAGTCGCACTTGACCCCAGTGATACGCCGGATGAACAACTTGACCCTCTCGCCCCCCTGCTCCAGAATCCAGCGGTTGCGCCGGATGGCCTCACGCCAGATGTAGTCCATCTTCTCGCTGTTCATCGGAGAGATGGGTTCCGAGTACCCCATCGGTGTCTCGATCAAGCCCGTCGTGCTCGACGTGTCGATGGCAACGGTGGTGAGTCGATAGAAGACCTTGGAGCGTTTGTCGAGGGTGTTGACCAGCTTGTTCCCACGCTTCCAGAAGTAGCTGACCGTCACCGAACTGGTGTCTGTGGGGGCCGTGAACTCATCCCACGAATCCGTGCCTTGGTTCCAAACAGGCATGGTGTCGAGAGTGATCTCCCCCACTGACCCCGATACCTGGGCAACCGGCACCCGTGCTCCGTCGATGTAAACCTCCACATCGAAGGAGGAGTCAGCCGCAACCGCGTTCCCGGTTCGCTTGACCATCTCATGGTTTTTGACCCGGAGCCGCCACACATTGGGCTGGTTCGGCGCACTCCCTCGGAAGACCCACCCCGTAGCCCAAGCGATCCCCTCGCCGGTCACTTCCACAACATCGGTGCGATCCCGGTAGAAGTTGGTCATCACAGGGATGCTGTTCACCCGGAAATAGGGGCCTCGCTCCCCAGTGTCCGACCGGTAGACGTTGACCCCAAGGATCTCCCACACGGTATTGGACTTCCCAGTGCAGGCAACTCCCTCTCCCCCGGTGGTCTGCGAGTCACTGGTCACCAGGGCGGTCGTATTGGTGGTCGAGATGATGATCCCATCGCCCATCGTCCCGTCGAGGAACGCGGCGATGAGCACTATGTCACCCGATACGGTGGCGCTGATGAACCCCAACGTGTTGTCCGAGTCGTTGATCGCATCGGTGATGCTCTGGGCAGTGTCAAAGTTGGAGGGGCCAACTGCGAAGTCCATGCCCCCCGCTGTGCGTGTGGTAACCGCTGACAGCACCTCGCCCCCGATGGTAAGGGTGTCGGGGTCAGCACCACCAGAGAACGTGCTCCCAGATGCGGTGATGAGAGCCGAGTCCGACGAAAGAGTCGTGCTGTTTGCAGCCTCGCCTGCCGTTCCTGCGGTAAGGGTGATGACCCCGAGTGCAGCCTCGGCGGTGGCGATACCCCATCCTCCGACGCTGCCATCGTTGAGGGCAGCAGCGATGTTGGTGGCAACGGTCGCCACCACACCAGAGGAACCGTCGAACTCGTCCACCCCAGGCACACCGGCAACGGCAGTCACGACAACCCCACCTACCTCGATGGTGTCCCCTGCCGTGATGGGAGCCCCGACCACTGTAAAGGACGCTGTAGCGGCGGTGAGTACGTCAGGAATCCCCGCCACCGTGACCGACACCGTAGCCCGTGTAGAGGGAGTGGTGGGGCCTGTGATGAGGGTAGAGGGATCGTCCCAACGAATGTCGGTATCCGAACTGTGGAACGCAGACATGGCCGTACCGTTGGCCGGAGGCCAAGGGAATGTGCCGTCAACTGGTTCCCACCCTGTCGTCATGGTTGGCTCCCGTCAGTCATACTGGTCGGGAACCATAGGCCAGATACCGGACCAGCCTTACATGCTCCGGGCTTCTTCCCGAATGAACTTCATAACGTCGGCCTCAAACTCACCGCCCAACTGGCGAACGAGGTTGTCCACCAACAACTTGCCCCATGCTCCCCGCCCGTGGGCTTCATCCCACTTTTTCGCGACCTCTTTGGGGTTGTGAAGCCACAGGGTGCGGGAGGAGTAGTCATTAGCTACCCCCATCTCCTCCCGTAAGACTTCCATGAGATCATCTTGGGATGCTTTGAGCAGGCTTGTGCTCCATTCCTTCGGAGGCGGCACAGCCATGACTTTCTTGTCTCTCCAGTCATCTTCGGTGACGTAAACCTTCATGCCGCCGAAGTTGATAAGGTACTGGTCAGGCTCATCGTTCTGCCACGCAGCGGGACCGAGTTGGTCCATCATGGCAGATGATGGGTTCGACTTGTAGCCCTTGATCATGTCGATGACGAACCCGTTTGGAACGCTGCCGGGACGCATTTTGATCTTACGGCCTTGCACCATCCCCCCCGCGTAGGGTTCCGTCCCAGCCTCAAAAGGCTTCATCACCACCACCTTGTCCCCCTTTCCCTTGATGGGGAAATGGGGGAGCTTGAAGGCCATGGCGGTCTTGGCAGTCTTGGCCTCGACCTTGACCAACCCACGGAGGATAGCCTTCCGTTCCTTGCTTCCCACGGGGAGTGTGGAAGCAAGGCGGATGAGAGCAGAACGGTCAGCGGCAGTAAAGGTGCGGGACATAGCTGGTCCTCCCCGACGAAGGGTCTTGATACCCCTGTGGAGCGATAGTCAGCCTACCGGTCCTCGACAGCCATCGCGGTTCCCTCGGGGGTGAGCCGCCACGAGGTTCCGTTGGGGATTCCGAGACGCTGGGCTTCCTGTTGGAGAAGACTCTGCGCCTTTTGGTTGATCTCGACAGCCTCACGGGTGAGAGCGGCCTTGTGGATCTCCATCCTACCGACCTCGGCCACAAGGGCCTCGCTACGGGCACGGAGTTGGGTCACAGCGTTGAGCACTTCTGGTGCGAGTTCGCCGTAAGATCCATTCTCACTACCGTTTTCGGTGGTGGGAGTGGGGTTCGTGGGGGTTGCTTCGGTCGTAGGGGTTTGCATGATTATGCCTCCGAGTCACACCGTACCCGGTCACTCATCTTTGAGGATGACTTGAATCTCGTTGAGGTTGGAGTTGACCTCATCCATGTCTTGATGAATCTCCAACAGGAGTTGAGTCTGTTGGTCCATCTTCCGGTCTAACTGCTGTGTGGGGTCAACTTCCTGCGGTGGTTCAGGCACAGGCTCGGTGGCGTTCGCTGCCGCTGGCGCATGGCACACCCACAACTTGTAGAAGTTGGTCGCAGTCAGGATGGTGACGACCACAAGGCACGCAGCGCATACCTTACCTGTCGAGAAGCAAGTTGCGGATTTCATCCAATCTCCCATTTGCAGTGTCCAGCTTGCCTTCCAAGCGGGCTAACTGGAGGGCGTTCTCTTGAACTCGGTCATCAATGTCCTTCATCTCGCCTATGCGTTCCTCTAACCGTGAGATTTCCGCATCCGATTGGGCGATAAGCATGTCCCGCTCCGCGTTCCCGATCTCCAGCTTGACGGTCCAGATGAGCACAGGGAAGACGAGAATAACAAGAACGTCCTTCCCCCAGGTCAGTGCTCTGTGCCATCCATCGGGGCTACTTTCGGTCATCGGGACAATCTCCTAATCACTGGTGAAGGGGTATAGCGAAGCCACCGACCCCAGATGCGCCCACCCCGGTATCGAGGAACCTGTGTCCCAAATCCTAAATCGAGGCCAAGACCTCTATATCATTCAGATGGACACTACGGGCGCTGTGAAGGTGGGAAGGTCAAAGGATGTTCACCGAAGATTGAAGCAACTACAGACCGCGTGCCCCCATCGCTTCCGTCTGATCCTGCACGCTCCCGACCAGGGTCACCGGGAACACGGCATTCACCGTGCCATGCGCCATCGGGGCACTCGCAACGATGGTGAATGGTTTGAGGAAGGAGCCCTGGCGGAACTCCCGGTCGAACTTTACGACCTCATCACGAACTTGGATGACCCTGACTGGTGGAAACCGGGAGCCCAAACGAGAAAAACCCCGCCCCCCCAGCCCGAACCGCATTGGTTCGATGTGCTGGAGGAGCGGGGTTTTTGGGGTTGATACAACAAAAGCCCTCCCCGGAGGGAGGGCTGGGGGTCAGTGACCCTCTATGTCAGCATGAAGCGGAAAGGAGCCATTGGACGGCTGGGGACGGACACGAAGGACCGCTCACCCGCATCGTCAATGACCAAGGCCGTCAACGATCCACCGAACACCGCTCCCGTATCCACACCAGTAGCGTGGGGGAACAATGCGGGACCAGCCAGGAAAGGCTCGTGCCCGAAGACAACGTGCCCGAACCGCCCATCCCAGACCCCGGCCCAGAACGGGTCTTCCGGTCCCTCTTTGCCCAACTGGAGAAACTTGCCAGTCTCTCCCGAAAGGTAGCGTGTCCGCAGGGTCTTGGACAGTGCTCTCTTGGCCTTGCCTGTCAACGCAGCGGCTTCCTCGGGGGTGGCTGGGAACTCGACCATATCGCCAGGGATGCCACCGTGAACCACGAGCACCCCATGGTCGGGGACTCGGTGGAACATGACCGCACCGTCGAGGAAAGCCACGTCTTCTTCGGACAAGCCTTCCGTGATGGTAGCCAGTTCAGGTTGCCGCTCGGCTTGACCCGCAGCCACTTCGGGCCGCACGGTCAGGTTCTTACGGAACCGTCGGTGCTTGTCCTCGTGGTTGCCCTCTACGAGCACCACAGGCACCGTGTCGGCCAGTTCGCGCACTCGCCGGACCACCCCAACGCTATCGGGGCCTTTGTCCACGAGGTCACCGACAAAGACAACCTCGTCGTCCGTCGTAGGTTGGAGTCGCCCCAAGAGGCTTTCCAGTTCGGGCAACATTCCGTGAACGTCGCCAATGATTATTGTTCGGGTCATGTGTATCCAATGCCTCCGCGCTTATACGGAGATACCGGGGCGAGTTGAACCCCCCCTGGACGAAAAAAAGTCGCCCTCTCGGGCGACTGTGAAAGGGGGAGGGGGCCACCCTTTCGGATGACCCCCTCATAAGGGAACAAACAAGCAGCACATCGGCCTGCTCCCATGCCGTGACCTCCAAGCCTTTTGAGCCTGTCCCCTCTCGGGTTAGGAGTGTGAACACCCGTAAGTAAAACGGTTCACAGCGTTCCTCCCTGTTCTTCGCAGTCTCCTACGACGGAACAGCACGCGATACTGCTGCCTACATTCTGCGCTCCGGGTTGTGGAGTGTACCTTCCCCAACCCTTCACACGACAACCTTTGATCCCTTGGGAAGATCGCCAGTTGCCCCCTTTCGGGACGGCCACCAAGTTGCCCCGATGACCAGAGAGGCTTCTGCATTCAGCAGTCCGATTCTGGGGAACGACCCCCTTCCCAAGACTTTCGTCATGGTTTGTGCCCTGCAACCGTTGTCCCGTTGAACCGACAAGTACGGGACTTCCCTTTGCAGCACTCCGACGGTGGAACGTCGGCTCATGCGCCGGGACACTGGACGGTTCTCGCGGTTTCCACACCGCATAACTCGTCCCCCCTCACAGATTGGGCGGCATGACCTGTGAAGGCCACCTTCCCAATCGGGGTTCTGCCTATCTCCCGAGGGAGCCAACGACCCGGCAAGGGTACATCGGTTTGGGAACCCGTCAGCAAGGGTTCACTCTGCCACGCCCCGAAAGGCGTGTTGAGATTCGTTTGAGATGTAAAAGAACTCTTGGCCCCCCTTACTCGACCGAGCCAGGAGTTGACCCCCCTCCCTTATCGGGAGAGGTGAAAAAGGTCAGATGCCCTCCGTGCGGGTCCGTTTGTAGTGGGCCATCCATTTGGTGATCACGTCATCGGGGGTTTGGCCTCCCCACCGCTTGCCGTGGCAAGCAGGACAATGACCGTTGGCGACCAACCAGACGAGGTATTCGATCTCGGTAGCGTCGTTCTCGGCTTTCCAAGCCCTCGCCGTGAGAGCGCCGTCTTGGTCTTCCTCCACCAGCCCGTTCAGGCTGGGAGCATCCTCCCCGCACACCTCGCAGAGAATGGCGAGGCGAATCCGAGGGGCTTGTTGTAGGAGCATTCTCATCGCACACCCCCACCACGGCGGGATTTGATGAGTTGGACCCATTTCTCCCTCCAGACCATGAACTCGTCTACGGATGCAGGAGAGAGATCACGCACCCAATGGTGGACTATTCCACTGGTTATTGGCTCGCTGTAGCCTCTTTCCTTGACGATGGGGTTGACTTGCCCACAGCCACACATCAGCTTGTCATCGGTGCTGTCTTTGACACAGGCCGAGATGCGTTCGCTGTTGGGGCAACGGTAGAAGTCGAAGCGGGCCAACAGCCATTCTCGTTGGAGGATCATGGTTTTTCCGGGGTTGGAGTGTCCTGGGTGGCGGCATCCCCCCGGAGCCGTAGAAGTTCCTCGCGCTTCGTAGCGCGGTAGCGGTTGGCAACAGCAACAGAGTGCTTGCAGGGCAAGTTCCGTCGGTGGTTGTCATCACAGTCACAGCGCACCCAACCTCGCCGTCCCCTCACGTCGAGGGAGATCACGGTGTTGTAGGTCTTCGCCTTGTCTTCCGACCGGACGGTAGCGATGAGGCGGTCCCCTCGCTCGGTGGCGTTGATCACGTCGATGCGGTTGGCGCGTTCACGCCGACGCTCATCGACAGACTCCACGAGACGACGAGCAGCGGTCCCGCGCTCGATGATGGTGGTTTCTCGGGTCATGGTTTCTCCAGTTGGCCCGTCAGTCGGGCACAGGGAAAAGGATGCGGTTCTATACGGAGATAGGTGGGGGAGTTGAACCCCCCCTGGGCCTTTTTATGACCCATCTTCCTCGGGAGGGGTGCCCTCAACCTCGGTGGCCTCGGCCTCACGGGCCTTGGCTGCTGCCTTGGAACGTGCTTTCAGCCGGTGGAAGTAGCCGCTCCGCACACCGTTGGGGTGGTAGTACAACCCCTCGTGCATCTTCCAGCCATGGTCGAGCAACGTGGCCCTTTCCTCGGCTGTCAGTTTTGCGCCGGGTAGGACGGCGGGGCTCTCCATTCGGATCCCGCATTTCGTGACGGCTAACGTCACCGTGTACGGGTCACCCCGTGCGAATGTCAACATGATTGCCTCCTATGTGGGCAGTTACGGAGATCAAGGCTGGGCCTGACCCCCCAGGCGTGTCCACATCTCGGCTGGGTCAATGACCTCGATGCCGTGGGACCGCGCTTTCTTCGCCTTCCCCGACGTGCTGTTGGGGTCTTTGGCGACCAACAATCCGAGAGCCTTGCTGACGCTGGACTTCACAGTCCCCCCGGCAGCACTGATGGCGTTCTCCATGGACTTGTCACGGAAGCCTGTCATGCAGACGGACACACCGGAGAGGACCCCCGAGGTAGCGGTCTTGGGCTGGGGGGGAGCCACGGTGACTCCGACGGCGTACAGGCCAATGATGGTGTCCCTGCACTCATCGAACCCGACCCGGAATGCCCTGGCCTTGTCCACGCCGAATCCAGGGGCGAGAGCCAGTTGGGCCTCGGTAGCCTCGGACAGCATGTTGAGGTCACAGATACCAGCATCCATGAGCATCCCCACCATGCGGCGACCACACAACGGGATGCCCAACGATCCCACGAAGGTATCGAGGGGGAGGGTCTTGTGAGCATGAAGTGAACCCAGAGCCCGCTTTGCAGCCCCACCGACACGACGACCGTTGAGCGAAAGCGCAGCCATCGCTTGTTCGTCCAGCCGATAAAGGTCGGGGATGGTCTTGACCATCCCTGCCTCGACAACCGCTTCAATGAGCCGGTCCCCGAAGTGGAGCACACCGATCTTCTTGATCCAGCGTCGGATACCACCAAGGATTTGTGCGGGGCACCCCAGATCACCTGGGCCGTCGCCTCCGTTACCGCAGACGAGGTATTCCCCGTCCATCGCCAAGTCGAACCCACACTCGGGGCAGTCGTGGGGTGCCTCAAACTCATCTTCCTGGGGATGCTGGGACAGCAACGCCTCGACATAAGGGATTACGTCGTTGCGCCGAGATACGAGGATGGTGGCGTTCTCCATGAACCCAGCACCGTTAGTCAACTTCTCGATGTTGGCGAGGTTGTGGAGGCTGGCCTGTTTGACCGACGCGCCCGCAAGGTCCACAGCATCGAACTCGGCCACAGGGGTCACGCGACCCGTCGTGCCGACCTGCCAACGAATGTTTCGCAGGGTGGTCTGCTGGGCTTCATGCGGGAACTTGTACGCCACTGCGCCTTTCGGACGCATACCATCTGGGGTCGTGCCAAGGGATTCGCGGGAAGCCGTGTCGTTCACCTCCACCACCAGACCGTCTATCTCGTAGTCTCGCGACTCACGCTTACCGCTGGTGTAGAGGTCGTGGAAAGCCTGGATACGGTCGGTCGAGGTGGTTCCCCCACCTCCCTCAAACGCGGTCGCCTCGGTCCAGGGGACATTGAACCCCCATTTCGCCAGGGTAATCATCTCCGAAGTGCGCTTGTCGGCATCGGCAGGGACACCGGCTCCGAACAGGTTGTAGGCGTAGACCGTCAGGTGGCGGCACTTCTGCCATCCGCTATGACGCTTGGAGGTTCCCGAAGCCGTGTTGCGGGGGTTGCTGTACCCATCTGCCGCGAACTCTCGGAGAAAGTCGGACTTCTTGCAGATGATCTCGCCACGGATATGAACGTCCCCACGAGGGAGCGTTGGCAGCGTGGCCGGGACACCCTTCATTACTCGCACGTTGCGCGTAATGTCTTCCCCCGTGGTTCCGTCACCACGGGTGGCGGCTCGGACAAGAACACCGTCCGTGTATGTCAGGAGAACGGAAATCCCGTCCATCTTCTCGGTGACGCACCAGCCCTGGTTCCCTTCGCGGAGTTTGGACCCATTAGAGTTCCATCCCCCGATTCTGCTGTTGCGGACAAGAGGGGTGACCCAGGAGTCCAACTCGGCATTGTTCTGAACCTTCGCCAGCGATCCCATGGTGATGGGATGGGTGACCTTGGGCCAGCCGGAGGACGGAGGCGCACCCACCTCTGCGAGCGCAGGATGCTTGGGGTCACGCTTGCGGAGGTCGGCTTCCAGTGCATCGAACTCGGCATCGGACATAGAGGGCTTGCCCCCGCTGTAGTAGGCAGCGGAGGCTTCACGAAGACGCTGGGCCAGAGCAAGGGTGTCGAGATTCTTGGACATGCTTGCTCCTATGCCAGCGTGTAGGTTGCGATGATTTCTGCTGCCGTGTCCGCAGCCAGGGTGACCACGACGTTCCCTTCGCTGTCATAGGCGTTCCATGTCCCAATCGGTGCCTCATGGACCATGCGGATGTGGCAGAAAGGGGCAGGGAGCATCTTGGAGATCAGGGGCCTTACCCTCGGGTCGGGGTGGTCGGACTGCCCAGCGGGAGCGACAACGGAAGCGAAGGAGAGGACGTACCCCTTTTTTTCCTTTCCCCGACCTTGGAGCAGCCCGCTCGCGACACTCGGAATCAGTTGACGCTGGCCGTTGGCTCCTTTCTTGCCGAACCGTCGGTACACCTCACCGTTTTTGCAGGTGCGCTCAATCAGCCAGAACTTGTCGGACGTGCCGGATTTGTTCTTGCCATTGGCACCAGAGAACTCCCAGCAAATCGTGAAGGGAAGTCCCTCATTAGCTGCGGCAACAGCCTCGGGATACTCGACATTTCGGTAGGTCATAGGGGCTCCTTGCCTGCTCGATGCAGGGCTGGAAAAGGGTATAGATGGGGGCCTCACTCCTATACGGAGATAGGGGGGCGAGTTGAACCCCCCTGGGGCACTAAAGTTCAGCGGTGGTGGGTGTTTTCTCCGCAGAATCTTCTCCAACAGGAAGCCAGAAACCCTCCCCCAACAGGGCAAGGTTAGCCGTGAAAATGTCCCGCCACTTACACGAGATCCGGTGGTGCCCCTTGATCGCTCCTGCTCGGGTGCTGTAGCGGTCCATCTCTCTGTCGGCATTGGAATCCCCGACAAACACCATCGTCTCATAAGGGCACGGGCCAAGCGCAAGAAAGACCGTTGATATGGTGTAGGGGCCATGGGTGGATTCCATCGCCCAGAGGTCGCTGAAAGCTGCCATGGCTTCCTGGGGGCTCCCAGGGGTGTATTTCTCGACCGTTACTGACCCATCCTCATGCTCGATTTCTCGGACGTACATCAGACCTCCAAGGTCTTGGCGCGATCTTGTTCACGGATGACGGCAGCACGGATGCGCTTCCAGTCGTCATGGCCGATGAGTGCGATAGCATGGAACATGGGGTAGCCGTTGATCGACCGGGGAAAGGTGTCCTTCATGTTGCCCGCGACGACGGCGATGTTGTTCCGCCACTCGTCAAAGACCACATCGAAACGGGCCACCCACTCGTCGTGGGCAGATTGGCGTTCGGCTTGGCGATCCGTGTGGACGGCCAGTTTGGCCTTCCACGCCTCGATTGCAGCTTCATGGGTCGCGTCTATCTCACAACGGACCTTCCCCTCGGCCTCGATTGCGCGTTCCCACGCCATCAGGGCTGCGTCCCACTCCCGAACCAGCCGGGAGTTTCCGGCCTCCACGATGGCCTTGGCTTCATTCACCTCGATCTCCGTAGTCTCCCCCCAATCAAGGTCAGAGAGGATCTGGGGATTGATCTTGCCCAGGACAGGTTTGGTGGGAGGTTCCCCTACTCCCTCTGGGTAGCCAGGATGTTCCGGCTTGGGGGGATCCCCGTCGAGGGTTTCGGGGGGAGTCGCACTCCCCATGTGTTTGACGATCACCTCGTCCGGGGGAGACAGGGCTCCCATGATCAGAGGCATGAAGACCATGCCTATGTCCCGAGCACGAACTTGGTCGCTCGTGAGCACCTGACCCGACAGAATGTCGAGGACGTACTGCCGGAGTCGATCCTCGTTCAATGGAGCGACGGACAAGCGGGGCTTGGGGTCAGTCATGGGAGGCTCCATCACGAGAGGTCATAGGCAGAGAGGATGTTGTTCACCGACTCTGGGGGGAGGGTGACGAGCACGTCGCCCTGGTAGTTCCGGGCGGTGCCGTCTTCGTCAATCCTGCGGATCCCGGCGAAGGGGGGCGGCAGGCACTTGGAGATGGGGGGAAGGGTAGTCTCCCACTCCATGCTCACAGAGATGCTGTAGTAGCCGTTGCTGGCCCCGCACCAACGGATCTGGGCATCAGCCTTGTCCGTCACGATGTTGTAGAACGTCCACATCTGGACCCAGGACTCACTGGTGTCAGGGTGGTCCTTGGTGTCTTCGCGGAAGTCACGGATGATCGCACCGATCAAGTCGGCAGGGTCACCGGTCACGTCTTCCACCGCCACGGATTCACAGCAATCCTGATGGTGGTGCAGACGCAGCACCCCTCGGTCGGTCGTAAGGGTGACGGTTTCCGAGGAAGGGGCCATGCCCTCAATGGCAAGGATTTTCGCACCGCGAAGGACGTTGGTATCCACGAAACTCTCCATGCTCGCTCGGTGCGAGTCCGGGGGTCAAAAGGTCAGCAGGAAGGACAGGGCTCAATCGTCTTGTACCGTCGCCGCCAGCCTGGAGCGAAGCGGTAAGGGATAGACTCGTAGGTGGTCCAATCGAAGTCGGCAGGGAGGTTGCCGCCATCGGTGCCTTCCTCCCACACCTTCAACACCTCGCGTTGCTTGTCCGTGGTGGGGGCAGCGACGAGGACTGTGGGGGACAGGTGCGAGTAGGAAGGCAGTTCCCCCAGGTAGTGAGCCAGCGAGAACTGGAGATGGTAGTTGAGGGTGCCACCCCCTTCGGGGAGGGCACCCCACCGGTCATCAAAAGCGGTCACCGCCTCGGTTATCGAGAGACTTCCCTTGGCATAGATGCGGCGAAGGAAGGCGATACTGATTTCGGTGGTGGGGGACATAGAAGACTCCGGGGTTAGTAGTCCTTCACGGTGACGCGACACGCATTACGGGACGCATCCCGCTTGCGGTTTCGCGTCACCGTCTTGGGTCCACCCCAATACTGAACGAGATCGCCACCCTTGGCGAAGTGTTCAGCCCTGTCGAGCCCACGCTGGGCCTTGATGCTGGCGTGGATACGGTCAGCCCGTTTGCCCTTGGCACGTTGACGGCGGATTTTGCGGCCCATGACGATCTCCGGGGCTCCTCAATGGAGCATGGAAGGGGTGAGTAAAGAGCGTAGGTCACCCTACGGTTCACGCCTATACGGAGATACCGGCCCGAGTTGAACCCCCCTCCAGAAGAAAAACCTACCTTTTTATTGGGAGGTTAGGTTCCGCCCGGTGAGTCAGCAGGTCAGAAACTTCCGGTACTGATTGAAGTTGGCCGCCACCCAGTTCACGGCATCCCCCTCTGTGCCTCCCTGTCTTGCGTCCCGAAGAATCGTTCGGCATAGCGACGAGCGGTGAGAGGTTCCCACACCACTTCAAGCTGCTTCGCCACCCAGCGGGCGTTCTTCCCTTGCTCCACCCAACGACCAAGCACTTTTTGGATGCGGGCGACGGGTGACTCAAAGAGAGTTGCGCTGGCTTCTATGAAGTCCTCCCACGAAAGGCTGGGATCAGAAACATCCACTCCGAGATCGCGCATAGGGCGACGGCGAGGGGTTTTGAGGTCTTCCCAGTCGAGGGCGAGGAAGTCTTTACGGGAGTACCATTTCCCGTCATAAAGCACGCGGCGGATCTGCCTGGGCGAAACGAGGCCAAGAACCAATGCCTGTGGTTCCCCGGCTTCCAGCATGTAAGAGAGGTCGGGGCGGAACGACTCGGGGAACATCCCTTCCGCTTCCTCTTGTAGTTTGGGGTGTAAGGGTTTTCCGGCCCAATCGCGCCCATGCAGGAAACGGGCGGGGATTTCCAGTTCAAGGATCACCTGACCGAACTTCTTTGCAGTGGCAAGGTCGGGTGAGACAAACATCCCTTTGTGGGGGCGCGTGTTGTAGCTTCGGCCTTTCATCTTGGTTGCATCAAACCCATTGATCAACTGGGGGAGTTGGCCGATGCCTGTCCCGTGGTAGACGGTGTGCCGGTCTGTTTTTCGGAGATTTTCAAAGCGAGCAACGACCCGGACGGCAGAGGCGCTTCGGAGGCCGACTTCCTCGTCGGTGTAGCCGCCCCAGTTCTTTCCCCGGACGTTGATCCCCCGCGACTGCCAGTCGCGGAAAATCTTGTAGACCGCCTTGTGCGCGATGCGTCCGAAATCGTAGTGGGAGTCCTTGCCGTGCTTCCGCAGCATCTCCTCAAACAGCTTCCGAGCGTGCCCCTGACCGAGCCGGTCATGCCGAGTCGATACATAGTCGAGGTAAAGGTAGAGTTTCCCGTCCCCGTAGTAGTTTGGGAACTCGTGGTAGTCGAGGAAGGCAACCGTCCCAGGTTCCGCACCAGGGATTGTTTCGTACCGAGGCTTTTTGTACCGCTGGCGGTTCTTCTTGCGGAGTTCCTTTTGGGTTTCCGCGAAGTAAGTCTCCCACTCATCGGGGTCACCTGCTTCCGAGTCGAGGAGTCCGAGCCGCTTCGCAGTCCCGCTCACGTTGTAGGAGAGGGGAGAGCGCGTCCACTGGAACTTCTGGGAAGCGTATCGACGCGCAACCCGCTGGGAGGATCCCCATCGGAACAGAGCCGCGAGATGCTTTTCCATGAGCCCAGCGGCTCGGGTCACCTTGGGGTCCGCAAAGGGGTTCCCCATAGAGTCGGGCCAGTCATTCACGGCCTTCACCGCAGCCTCGGCCAACGCGATCACCATGAGGTAGGTGGCCTCAACGGTGTTCACCCACTCGACAGGGGCATCCTCCGTTTCCAGATTTTCCACAAAAGCCGATGCCCTACCCTTGGCGAGAGAGGCCAACTTGGGTCCAGCCTGTTGAATGTCCTCGACCTGCCTCTCCGCAGACTCCCGCATCCTCTCCTGCCACTCGGGCTTGTACTGGGAGAAGTCGAGCATCTGCTCGCGGTAGACAGGTCGAGCATACTCACGGAGGGCGTCCTTGATGATCCCAGCTTCCTCGTTCAGATGGCCTTTCTCGACACCGAGCATCGCCACCCAGTCATCCTCTCTCCCCAGATTCTTGCCGAGGGAGCCAAGTAGACAATGAGCGGCCTCAAAGATGGTCCCAAGCCCGACTCCGAACTCCATGATGGATCCGAAGCCCCCGACGGAAGGGAGGCCGCCGTATGCCTGTGACCGAATGGGGCAACTGCTCATGGCTACCTCCCTGTGCAGTAGCGGTATGCGACTTGCTCACACGAAGGGCGACGTTGGGAGGCCAGTCTCACCGGGCCGTACTTGGCCTCATACCAATCCAAGTGACCGTCCTCGTCCAACTTGTCCAAGTTCTTGTCTGCCCTGCCCAACACACGCATGGCGATGGCGTAGATGATCTCACCGATGGGGAGGGTGCCCAAAATAGCCCAGTGGGGGTTGCCCGTCAGCTTGATCATCACGGCTGGCAAGAGGGCGTGCTCAACGATCTCAAAGAGCACAAACCCGATACCGAGTTTCCAACCATGCTTCTTGACGGCCCTGATGATGGCCTTGATGGTGTGGGAGGGTGATAGGGCGTGCCATGTCTTTTCCATGAGGTCAATGACCACTTCTTCTGTGACACGGCTTCGGAACTCCTTGATCTGCTCCTGCACCACCTTTCGCTCGACAGCGGTGGGGAGAGTCTTTCCCTTCCATTCCTCGGCATGAGAAAACCCCCAGTCGTAACCCGCCTGTTCATCGTCGGGGGCCGTGAGGTCAGGGTCAGCAAGGTAGCCTGAAAGGGCATCGAAACGGCCTTCCTGGGCACCTTCCAGAAACTCCTCCACGTCCTCATCGATCTCTCGTTCTCCAATGGCCTTCACAATCTGGGGAGCGATCTGACGGATCACTTCATCCATCAGGCCATCCACGGGTCCGTAGATGAGGTCTTTGTGCCCTTTCAGGATGACGGAAAGAGGCTGTGCCATCCACCCCATCCATTCCTTGATTCCGGCGTTTTTCTCATACATATCGGTGTACCCCAACAGGAAGCCAGGAACCGATCAGTACGTTACTGCATTTCGCGCACATGGTCCGCACCTCTCTGCCCGCAGAGGGGTATAAGACCACTATCGACACATCGCCCCTTTGAGGGCTTGTATGAGGGGGTAAGGTTTCCCTGGAAGTCGGTACTGTGATACCACTATCTACGCTGATGAGGAGGAAGATCGTATGTTGATGAGGACAGAGGGAACCTTTTACGCACGCACAGAACATGGGGGTCATCGCGTGTTGGCCGATACCAATGGTTTTCTCGTCTCGTGGCCCAACGGATCGGTGAGATACCCCTCCGCTCGACAGACCATCATGGCGTTGGTCAACCAAGACCCCAAGCCTCGATCTCATCACCGTGATCCCAAGGTCACTTTTGATCGCTACTTCCGCCAGGGAACCTATCGGCCCCCCGAGCCTGCGATTGACACCCTCCGGCTTTTCAAGAATCGTCCTGACCTCACGGTTGTCAAACCCAAGGCGATGATCCGCACCAGCCGTGTCCTCTCCATTGAGGCTCCCGTTGCCCCCTTGGGGATTGACTTGGAGAAGCGGGGACACGAGGTCCGAAAACTGTTCTATGCGGGATACGGTCGGCGCGTCATCAAGTACGGCTACGACCCGGACGATGTGCTGCAAGAGATTTACAAGGGCCTACTTGTGCGGAATGGTGGGAAGTGCCCTTTTGACCCCCGCAAGAGTTCCTTCGGGCACTATGTCCACATGGTGTGTGGGTGCATCGTATCCAACTACCGTCGTCGGTACTCTCGCCTGGAGCGCAACGAGGTCTTCGGAGTCCCAGGGCTCGATGATGTAATAGAGGACGTTGCGGGTGCAGACATAGCCATAGTCGGCCCCTCCCAGGAAGACGAGACAGACCTCCAAACCCTCACGGATGGGCTGATGACCATGGTCGGGAGTCGGGCCACCGAACGAGGGATGTGCGCCACCCTCTCCCATGAGTGCGTTGGCCTGATGGTCCAGGGCTACCGGAAGTCCGAGATTGCGCGACTCACCAAGTCCAACCCCAACCTCATCGCCAGGATGCTGCGCCTCATCCGCGAGGTAGCAGGGGAATGGCGACTACGAGCAAGTCAGTAGAACTTGCCGCCCATGTGAACCACATCGGGGCGTGCTTTCTTCATCTTCTCAAACAGAGCCATGCTGGTTGGGTTCATAATGCGACCCCAGCGCACAACCGCTCCCTTGGGCACCTTCTTGGAGTAGAACTCTTTGAGTAGCCTTGTGGCGAGCCCTTTCCCTCGGTGGTCTTCTCGCGTGATCACCAGATGAAGATACAGGTCTTTCCCGCCCCCGCCGTAGTCGATGTAGGCAACGTCGCAAGGGTCGGTGACCCCACGGCTCTCCAGCACCGGCTTCTTCAACCGCTTGTATGTCTTGCGGTTGTGGGTTCGGTACTCATCCGTGAACAGGTACTCACGCTTGCGGGGTGGGTCTGCTTCCGAGTCACACAGTGAGAACCGTCGGGCGTACTGCACACGGGGCGAACTCTCATCCCGAAAGGTGATCGCGGCCTCTCGGTAACGGGAGGCTACACGGCTGGGGGAAGGCTTGGTCATCGGCACCGCTCCGCAACCTGAAAGAAGTTGGACCCGTTCTTCTTCAACAGGGGTGCCTTGCTCTTGTGGATCTTCCAGCACTCGGTCGGGGTGATCTTCCCTTCATGGGCGATGTGTGCCCCCAATGAGATCAACTCCAACTCCTGTTCGGAGTCCATCTCACCAAGTAGGATCTTTCCGGCTTCAGCCCAGGCGGCATAGTCACCGTCCATCACGAGGTCGTACAGGTTCCCTTGCTCATATTCCCAAAACCAGTCCTCGTTGTAGGAAGAACCCTCGTCCCAAAACCAACCTTCAAGGGTGATTCGGTCGTCGTGGTAGTCGAACGTACTGGGGTCAATCCCCGTGTCTGAAAAGAACTGCTCTTTGGCCTTGTCATTCAAGTCGCTGTCGAAGTCGAACGAATAGGACAATGCGATAGGCTCGGGTTCTGCTGGGTGTTTCTTCGTAAGGATTTCTTCGGCCAAGTCATCAAGCCAGCCGGGACCAGTCGAGTTTGAGATCATCTCTCCCACGGAATCTTCATCGGGCTGGACTTCTTTGAGAGCCTTCCCCGGCACCACGAACAGGTATCCCCACTCGCTGCCCTGCCAATGCCGCTCAGGATACTCGTGTCCTGCCACGGCCCCCCCGAGAGCGTAGATGACCCCATAGGAGAGTTTGTCAGTCAGGTACACCTTGCCGCCCACAGGGCGAAGCGGACCCTTGCGGGTCGAAAGGTCAGGCGGTTCGATGCCAGAGCGGAGGATGGACTTCCCCGCCTTCTCCGAGGGTGTCCCGTGGTAGTAGACCTTCCGTGGATCAAGATCCACGGCGGGGGCTGCTTTGATCCAGCGGGAGGCCACACGGCTGGGGGATGGGTGGTTCACGGGTACGGTCCTCTGTGGGGAGGAGGGGTATAGACTCCCGACCGGAGGTAGTGATGGCCGAATACTGGGTCTACGTCATTCAGTCCCTTGAACGCAGGGTCGGCAAACGGGGTCACCCGCTGCCTGGGTTCCACTACGTCGGCTGTACGACCGACGTGGCTCGTCGGCTTCGCCAACACAACGGAGAGATCGTGGGTGGGGGGAAGTACACCAGCAAGCACCGACCGTGGGTGATCCGTGCCGTGTACGGACCCTATGAGGGACGCTCCGACGCGATGAAGGCAGAGCGAGCGTTGAAGAAAGGTAAGCGAGGTACGGCCAGGACCAAGTGGGCGCAATCCGACTCCAAGTGGTGCCGTGGCCTGGGACCGGATGACCCGAGGGTCAGCCCGTCCAGATGATCTCGGCGCTGCCCAAGGCGTTTTGGAAACCCCCGCGCATGAGCCTTTCTGACCCATAGCTGGGCATCGAGTACCACTCATCAGAATCGGGGTAGTAGATCATGTTCGTGGCTCGGTCGTAGTTGTCCCCCACGACCCAGCGCGGACCCTTGTCGGAGTCCTCAACATACACATAGAGGCGGTCCTTCCAGAACCCACGGGTGCCCTTGGCCTCGGCCCCGGTTTCCCCTTCCTCTGCGATCACTTCCTCACCTGCCTTGATGGCACTCTGGACCCAAGCCTTCGCCACTTGCTTCACTTGCTTTGGGGCGTTGGAAGGAACCCGCCCTGCTTGGCGTGTCCTCAATGGGCTGGAGGTCAACCCCGTAAGGATGGTCTTCCTGTCTGCGTTCCCGACAGGTAACGCCGAGGCCAATCGGATGAGAGCCGAGCGGTCAGGGTTCATAATACTTCTCCTACCCCCCTGACCTCGATAGGGTGGATACCGGCCAGAGGATGAGGATCTGCGTCGGTGCTCCATGATTGCCCGCGCCCCCTGTGTAGGAGATTGAACATCAGTTCCAGGGATGCGACTGGGGGTGGGCAACCCTACTCCCCGCCCTCGATCATAAGGAGGTCGTTTCTTGAACTGGGAACTCGTGGGGTCAAGCACCTCTCCCGAAGGGGTGGTGAGGTAATAGTGGGGCTCACCTTCATGCACCACGCGGCACAGTTTGTAGCCCGAGAATCCCCGGACTTGGCCCCCAAGAATACGGCGCAGCGCATCCGAAGCCATGCTGCAAAAACCCGTGTGTGGGTGTGCCCCCTCCCCGATGGACTTTTGGTAGTGCTTCTTTAGGTATCTCCTCATTTCGGGCTTCTCGATGATGCTCTGAACGAGATGGACCATCTCAATCTCTTTCTTTGTGGGCATCTTCGATCTCTCCTGTCCTCGGGGATCAATAGGGTAGGTACTGCACCGCCCTTATCCCAAGAGAGGTTCGCCCTGACGGTTGCGGAGCCATTCGGCTGGGTACAGCGTGGCCGGATCGATACGGTTTCCGCTGGGGTCATAGATGGTCAGGTGGAGGTGGGGTCCAGTGCTTTGCCCGGTGGTGCCTACCAAACCGATGGTCTGACCGACAACGACTGCCTCACCCTCGGACACATGAATCTCGTAGAGATGGAGGTAGCAGACTCGGTAACCGTCCACATCGAGGAAGACTGCGTTCCCGTTGACCGCATGGAGTTCTTGGACCTTGCCGACGAGGCCCGACCCGATAGCGATGAGGGGTGTTCCCTGTGCGGCACCGATGTCGATCCCGCTGTGAAACGACTCCTTCCCAGTGATGGGAGAGGTCCGAGGCCCATACGGTGACCCCACAGTCAGGTACGGCTTCCGACTCGGAGAGATCGGGAGCACCAGGGCTGGTCCCGAGAGGAGAGGGTCCGGCGGCGCAACGGCAGGGGTGGGGTCAAGGGCCTTCCACGTCGCGGGTCCGATGATCCCATCCTCGGTGAGCCCGTGCTTCTTCTGGAAGGCTTTAGTGGCAGCCTCGGTCTTCGGGCCGAAGATGCCGTCGGCTCCCACACCCAACAGTTTTTGGGCTTCCTTCACGCTGGGGCCTTGCGACCCAACCTTCAACAGTGCCTTCGCCACTACTCACCTTCCTATAGTTGAACCTACCGATCACTGGAGCCAGCACCCTCTGGGTCTGGGTCGGGGGATGGTGCTCCTGTTGCCGCCTCCGTGGTGATCTTGGCGAGACGGACGTACTTGTCGAGCCACGCTTGTCCTCCAATGAATCCTGCCTCGATGAACCCTGCGATGAGAACTGCGGTGAGCATGACCCAGTGGAGGAGGAGTGGTCCCCCTTCCGCGTCATCAATGAGTTTCACCACGCAGACGATGATGATGATCTTCCACGTCACCTCGGAGAGCAGGAAGGCGAGGAACTTCTTGGATTGTAAGGGTGATTTCTCCACCTCTACTGGTCCTCGTCATAGGTGAGGACAAAGGTGCCCTCCGAGCAATACTCGGCCTCATCCGGGTCAATGTTCTTGGCTCCGGTGTCTTCCCCTACGACATAGGTCACCGCGTAGGTGTGCTCCACGGGGGAATCTCCTGCCTCGACGGAGACGAGAACACGGTTGGCCGTGAGTTCCACCCGACGGGCTTCGGCGGCTGTTGGCGTGACGAAGCCTTCCGCGTAAAGTGTCGCATCGTCCGAGATACCCTCGATGGAACGCCCCTCGGACCCGAGGATATAGACATACCCTACGGCTGACCCCAACGAAGCCAAGGTGGACCCTTCATCCAGTAGGGTCAGCGCAACGTCGTCTTGGAAGACGGACTTGAAGGATCCTTCCGGGCCTCCCCCATCCGTGGTAGCTGCCGACAGTTCTTCTTTGAGGAGGAACACCACCGCCGTATTGGTTGTCAGGCTCGTGACCAGGGTGCTCTCGGTCACAGTGTCGGTGGAGATGACCTCCCGCACGACGGTAGATCCCTCTTGCCGAACCATCTTGGTCAGAGGCACGACTACATAGGACACCCCGTCTGTCTGCTCTATCACGTCGATAATGTCTGACTGACGTACCGGATCTCCGAGACGGAGATTGGCAAAGAAGTTGGCGAGGTTGGTGCGGAGGCTTGTGTCTACCGTTGCTTGGTCCCTGCCCCGAATCAAGATGATGGTGGAATCGAGGTCCAGAGGAACCTCGATTGCTTCCTTGACGACCACATCAGCGGTGACGTGCTTGTCCTCATCCACCGCGTTCTGGGTAAGGGCAACGATCAGGTTGGTGGTGTAGGTAGCCGTGAAGTTCTCATCATGCGAGTAAGACACCAGTACAGTCGCCCCATTCGGGATGGTGCTGGCTTCCGTTCGCGTGAGGGATACCGCTGTGGTCTGTGTTCCCAGTGAGATGGTGTAGTCGGGGTTGCCACCGGGGTCGTTTGGTCCAGCGTAGGTAGTGAGCCCATCCGAGGACATGACCACGATGGTCAAGTAGTTGGCCCCCAGGTTGTCCACATATTCGGGGTACTGACCGATAAGGACGTGTTCCTCGTCGGTGATAGTGATGGTGTCCCCACTGGGAACAGTCTCGCCATCATCATCGGTGTACCCAATGATCTGGAGGTAATCGGTGGCAAGAGAGGAGCGCCCAATGTCGAGGGGCGCATCAGGATGCACCAAGAGGTAAGCGGTTTCGGGGAGAGTTCCCGCCACAGTCCCAACGACGGCGGTGATCGAACTGACAGGTTGGCGTGGGAGAATGAACTCACTTCCGACCCGTCGGCGGTACGACCCCAACAGCACGTCGGTCAAGTCTACGGCTGGTTGGGCAAGATCCGTGTCCAACTGGATGGTGTTGTAGGCGGTGATGGTGACCCCAGTAAGGTCAAAGACCTCCCCTGTGGAGGCGTTTCGGAACTCGTAGCCGACAGCAGCATCGTCCAGCATCTCCACGATGGGGTCACTGTCACTCAACGTCGAGTCCAGCGCACGGAAAGTGTAGTCGGTGACTGCCCCCACAACCTCAAACTGAATGTCCTGGGCTATCTCAAAGGTGAAGGCAAAGGTGTCCGTGATGGTCACCTCGTTGCTGCCCTGAATCCACACATCTACCTTGCCGCCCTTGTGGACCCCCGAGTCGTTTATGTCCCGCTGCATGAGGAGATCCCCGGAAGCAACGACATTAGCCTTGACCACACCGGGTACATCAGCAGCCGTTTGGAGATACCCTCGGGCCGTCCCCGAATCGACAGATGCAAGGCGATTCTGGATACGGGCTGTTAGCGCGAGGTTGGATTCTGCATCCTGTCCCCCCACCATCGCGGCCAAGTTGGTCACGCTGAAAGAACCAGTCACGGATGAGGCGATCTGCTTGATCTGCCCAATCCCGACGTTGGTGGAAGACCCCGTGGTTCCTGCGTTGACGGGCACCGAAATCTGGTAGTTCCCGGTGACAGGGTTGTAGTAGCTGGCGATGGTGGCAGAGGCGATGGTGGCTTCCCGCGTCGTTATGAAGGAGACTCCCCCTCCACTCACTGTTGTCCCCAACGGGATCACCAGGGAAGAGGAAGGCTTCTTGGACGTGTAGAACAGCACTTCCCCTTGGGAAGCGGCTCCTGTCCGGCGACGGATCCCGAGGTTGCTCGCGTAGGCCCCAAAAGCCGAGTCGATCAAGTCTTGGACTTGCTGGGACGAGTCAATGTAGAGCGCCGATTTGAGGCCCAGCTTGTAGGCGCTGTCAGCTACCGCCACGCTTGTACCAGATCCGCTGGGGTCATCGATCTGGAGGAGGAGGGTTGGAGTCCGTGCTCGGTGATAGAAGTCGAGGAGGAACCGAACCCTCTCGCTCTCTGATGAGAACGGGTCAATCACCGTGTCTCGCAGGACACTCCCCACCTCGACCTTGATCTGGGGGTTGGACCTAAAGATGGCCGTGATGAACTCTCGGACGATGCTCTGGCGATTGACTGCGGGGATCGCTCCCAGAGCCGTAGTGACCAGTTCAGGGCTCCCCACCACCTCGGGAGAGAAAGCAGACTCGTATTCAAGGGCCTGGGCGGTGTCGTAGAAAACGGCAGTCACCACATAGTAAAGGGGGTCGCCCGAGTCCATGTTGGAGAAAGAACTGACCCGTACTGTGGCCGGTGTGGAAGTCGGATCCGACCGCCTGTTATGGGTGAACTGGTATGCCGTCACTTCCCGAACCTGCGACATGGTGGACTTCAGTCGGATGGTCCTGGCTTCTTCGGGAACTTCATACCGCTCATCAAGGTCACTCTGGAGGACAGCTTCGTCCTCGTCTTCTTGGAGAGCCATCAGCCGGAAGTAGAGCGGGTCGGCAACAGGCTCGTTGTTGGCATCAACCCTGACCGCAAACTCGGCAGTCTCCGAAGCAAACTCGGAGGTTTCCTGGGTGATAGCGCCCTCTGCGATACGCTCGACATTGATCCGGGTGTACCCTGTGATCCCACCCCCTGCGTAAATCGAGGCGTAGTAGTTCATCCCCGTGAAGTTATCGTCCTCGGGGGCCTCGGCCTGGACCACAACCGCATTGTTTAGTTGGACCACCGAGATGTTGGTGGGAGCAGCTACTACCACTCCAAGGTCCGCAGAGGTGACGAGCCTCACCGTCATAGTTGCCGATCCTGTGGTCGTCCCGCTGGGGAGGATGGCTCTCACTTCAACGGTGTTCTCACCCTCCAAAAGAATCAGCCCATCGGGCTCATAGGAAGGGTTGGGCACCACCCATGAACCGTCCCCCCATTGAGCGAGGGTTTCGTCCGAGGAGAAGCCGCTCCCATTGATAGATACCTGCACCTCGACAGCACTGGGGGGGACCACACCCGTAAAGAACCGAGTGAGGACAGTGGTGCTGAACACGACCGTCTCGCGGAGGGTGCCGTCTGGACCATAGACTTGTGGAGTGTCGGACATGTACTACCTCTACCCGTCCAGCAAGAAGCGTTGAGATTGCGACCGCGACATACCTGACGTTTCCAGCCCAAGGGACTGTCCGTTAGACCCTGCCAGAGCAATAGCCCCCGGAGCCGAGTAAACGATGTTGAGGGTGACAGGGGTGTTGGTCCCGTTGGTGACGGCCACGTCGAGGAGAATCACCGTGGGGTCACTCACGGCTGGCCGCAAGGAAACCCCGCTGACCTTGTAGAGCCGTTCCCGGTCCTTGACCTGCTGGTACTGGCTTTGCTGCTTCTGGACGCTTTGAACACGAGACAAGCAACTCATTACGTCCTCTTGGATCAGAGCCGCCGAAGCCGCCATCCGTTTCCTGCCCACCCGCGACATGATCCGTGAGCCATAGGCCGGGTGATAGGGGTTGGACCCTCGGAGGGTCAAGAGTGCTTTTAGGCACATTTGGTACAGGAGGTCTTCGTTCTGGACGGTGATAACCGCCCCCTCCAGATCGAACCGGTAATCATTCTCGACGTAAGTAGCCTGACACCGTGGGCACCGTTCTGGCATCGCGCTGTAGGTCACCTTTATGTCTGGGTTGCCTCGGACAGCCTTACGGAACCTGGGGTATCGAACAGGGACGGGAAGCAAACCGCGTGGTGTGGCGCTTGGGTACACGCCCTCGCGAGCGACCAGTTCCCAGGCAGGGTAGAGTTCTACTCCACGAGCCCCGAGTTGGGAGAAGCCCAGAGCCTCTGTCCCTTTCCCCTCGACTCGGATGAAGGACTTGGCCCCGGTGGTCTGGCTGTCCCCGAAAGCGATGGCTCCGTTGCGGGAAGTGATGGTGACAAGATCATTGAGAGCGCCCAGCTTCAAGGTCTTCACCAGGGAGGCCACCTTGATGCGGTTCCCCACGGGCAGGGCAACCTCCACAGTCCCTCCCGATGCCGTCACCGTAAGCACGTTAGCGTTGGGGCCTTTGACCCCAACACACCGCTCAATCCGGTAAGGCCCAGGCGCAGCTTGCAGCAGTGCTTGGGAATACAACCCCGAGGAAGGGACGTAGAGCGCATCGTCTATGAGGATGCGAACACTTCCCACGTTAGCCACAGGGGCCTTGGGCTCCAGCGACCTACGATCTTCCCCGAGAGGGACGGGTTCCTCAACGATGAGGTGGGGGCATGGAAACCCGATTTGGACTTCGGTGCTCAAAGGGCTTGACCTCCGTACAGAGAAAGGGCCGATAGCCGCTCTACCGCCACAAAAGGCAGCGAGCGCCTATCGGCCCTCTCCATGATGGTGGTGCTACCGCACCTATTTCTTCTTGCGCTTGGCCCCTTTCTTCCGCCCATGGACCACGCACCGTTCCGGTCCTTCGTGGTAATGGCGGCAGTTGTTACCGAGGCCCCCGATGTAGAGCCCCGTTTCGGAGTCACAGCACAGCCCAGGCCAGCCAGAGCCTTCGTCCTTTTCGACCGTTCGCCTTCGGTTCAGGGGAACCGGGGTGTGCAACCCCTTCACCTGCCAGTTGACGGTTCCCTGCTTCCAGTTGGCGCAGCACTTCCCCTCGGCGTGGGCGGCTTCGTGCTCCTCTTTGGTCCCAAAGGACATGTGCCCACACTCCGGTAGGGTGTGAGGGGGGTTCCAGTTCTCGGGAGGGGTGTAGATGTAGGCATCCTCGACCTCTGGTTTCGGGGGACACCCGAACATGCCAGTGGCGATCTCCTCGACCTCTTCCTCGGTCATGTCAGGCTCGGGGTCCAAGGCCACGAGGATGGGGAAGGAAAGAGTCTCGTCGTCAATACGAAACAAGCCCGCTTCGATGCCAGCATCGAGGACTCCCTTCCACCGCTTTGCGAACAGCCGGGAGACCCCCAACACCTTTGCTGCAACAGGCTTCCATGAGTCCACCTTCAAGCGCCGACCCGTCTTGGCGAGGACAGCCTCACGAACGGCATGAGCAGCTTCCAAGGGTTGTCCCTGGAGAGTCCAGTGCTGGCCATCCAGCGTGTCCTTCGCGCACATGTCGGCAGGGTCAAGGCACTCTGCGGGCACAAAAGCCATCTTGGGCTTGCTCCCGTCCAGGGTCCACTCCTCAAAGCCTTCCAGGGGCTTGTCTGGGTCTTCACGAACCGAGGACTTCATGCCCTTGGCCCAACCTTCGATGAGATCGTCAATCTTACTCATGGTGCTCTCCGATGGGTGGGGCCTCGGAGGCCCGCCCCGTGCGGGTGTTGTAGGAGTCCAGCATCTTCTGTGCCCAACGCGGGGCCTTGTCGCAGTACCAGATGTAGATGGTCTGATTGTGGTCGTCCACCAAGGCAAGCCGCATGGGGGGCTTGCCCTCGCGATGGCAGTGTCCATACGGGTTTGTCAGGAGGAAAAGCCTCCCCATCCCCCGTCTGACACCGAGCATTTCTCCCGAACACGTCCGAGGGAGGGCTCCAGCAGCCTGGGTTTTCACAGTGATAATCATACTCACATGTGCCTCCACGGTTGGCGGGCACCCTCACGGGCACCCGCCTGTTTCGCATCGGCCTCGACATTCTGGAGAAGTCGCCACAGGGCTTGTTGCTCCTGCTCTGACAACTTGTCGAGCATGGGGATAAGCACCTGTCGGTCACATCGAGCACGGTGAAGGAACGCCGCCAAGTGTCGGAGGATCATGCGACACCTCTCAACAGTGCCGCAATCTGGGATGCAGCGTCGGGGGTCAGCGTGACGATGACTTCGCCATGCTCGCCATAGGCGGTCCCCTCACCGTCCACGCCCACAATCTTGTTGAAAGGAGCAGGAAGGTGAGCGAGAGGAAGGGGGGCCTCGACCACAGGAGCGGGGTCCGCGTAGGTGTTGGTGGGGTCCGGCTTGACCGCATCCAACGCCGCCACAGGCACACCCCTCTTGCGAGGGTCGCCGGTCAGAACAACGAACTCACCGATCCCAGCCCAGGAAGCATCCCGGTCCTTTTTGCGGATTTTGAATCCGATGCGAGCCTGACCTTGGCCCTTCTTGGTGATGCCCCGCCAGAACACCTTGCCGATGACAGCTTGATCGTCCTTCAAGCAGACCCAGGTGCCTATCGCTGGGAGGGTGGCGAGGTCAGCCTCGGCCTTGGTCTTCCTATCAGCGGTGATCTTGTCACCCGCAACCTTGCGCTCTCCGCGAATGCGGTCAGCGTAGGCCACCCATCCCTCGGAAGGGGTTTCGCCAGCGGCAAGACCCGGCAGGACTACATCGCAGTTGCCTGCGGTGGTCCAGTGGGTTTCACCTGCATCATCCTTGAAGCCAACGCGGGGGGTTCCGAAATCACCACTGGTGCCAGTCCAGAAGACCTCGCCCTCGGTTCCCTTGGGAGGGGCGTTGCGTCCACGCCGACGTGCAACCACTACCCGGTCGCCTTTGGTGGGGTCATTGAGGTATGCCTTGGCTTCGCGGACGGCCTTCTTCGTTGCCGCTGCTTCGGCCTTGATGCGAGCCGCCTCACGCTCGGGAGCCTTGGCTTCCCATTCCAATCGAGCCGCTTCGGCCTTGGCCTCGCGCCACGCAGCGACCAGCACCTTGACCTCATCGGTCGCATCTGTGTCCGCGTTGTCCACACCATTAGAGACATGGTTCGCGCCCAAACTCACTTCGATGACCTCGGTCCCGGTCCAGACTTCGGCATAGAAGCAATCTGCCCATACGTCGGACATGATGCGCCGGTCCCGCTCAACGTGAGTGGACAGGACGCACCCCTCGTAGGTGGGCTTGGGGGTGCCGTCGTAGTTGGTGGGGTTACGGTAGGTGATAGCCATAATGTCTTGTCTCCATTGGCCCGTCAGTCGGGCTCGTGGGAAAAGGGAAGGGAGGCTTGGGCCTCACTCCTATACGGAGATACCAGGGGTAGTTGAACCCCCCTGGGGAAAGAAAGTCAGCCCTCCCAGCGGATAAGGGCGAATCCTTCGCCTTCCGTGGGAGGGGAGGAAGCGATCTTCCGAGCCATCGCTCGGATTACGTCTGCCGGTACTTGGCGGTCTGGGGACCGTGCCGCGTTGCGCTCGATGCACACCTCCAAAGGGGTGCAGAACCACACGACCTCGACAGAGATGCCCATAGCGCGAGCCTGCTTGATGAACGGCTCCCGCTTCCACGGAAGGTCAAGGCAAGCATCGAAGTAGAGGACCGTCTCATCCTCGTGCTCTGCGAGCCAAGTGGACTTACCACTGGCAGGCATCCCCATGAGGAGCACGACCTTGGAGGGCTTGACCGGCCACGAAAGGACGCGCTGGAACTCTGTACGGGCAGAGTTCCACGCCGCCTTGACGCGAGGCACCGACCAAAGATAAGTGCCGTCCTCGGTGAAAAGGTAGGAATCGGGGGAGATAATCACAGATGCTCCTGGCCCCCTACGGGGCATGGGTCACGCGGTTCACCCCCATACGGAGATAGGGGGGCGAGTTGAACCCCCCCCCAAACGAAAAAAGTCACATTTAGGACCAGCGGGATCAGCGGGGTGGTGGGATACCACACCCCCGTTCCGCCTTTCTTCGCCGCAAAACTCTCGTTGCCCGGTATAGTCCCCCTCGATGCAACTACAGGAGATCCCACATGAAAAACCTCACCATCCTCCTCCTTTTCACTCTCCTGGGAGGTTGTGGTCACCGCTATGTACTGCGTGATGCCAACACCTATCAGGCCGAAATCAACCAGTACGACAACTGGGCCGTCCAGCAAGCGAAGTACCTACGCGGCTTCATCGAGGAACACTGTACTTGCGAATCCGATGCAGAGGGACCGCAGTTCAACGAAGTGAAGTGCGAAGAAGCCGCCGACTATGTGCTGACGGTCGAGTACCGCCATGAGTGGCACAAGCAGATGAGCCTCTACAATGGTGGGCTCGTTGAAGTGGAGCCCGCTGGGCTACCCCCCGCCATTCCCTCCCCCATGTGCCCGCTGCCCGCAGCGCCCACCGAATCTGACATTGATTCCGCCACCGAGGAGGATTAGCCCATGTCCGACATAGCCAACACCCTGGAAGCACTCATCCCCATCCTCGGAGCCGCCGCTGTCTCCAAGGCCGAGAAAGAACTCTCCGATCTCGCCACCGATGCTGATGACCCCACGAAGAAACTCGTGTTCTCGCTCATGGCCGATGCCGTGGAAGAACTCGGTCCCGAGGGGGTCAAGGTCGCCAAGCGTGAGGTCAACAAACTCCTACGAGGGGAGCCCGCTGACATTGACTGGGCAAACCCCCGGACAGCGAGCGATGCCGTCGCTCTCCTCCAGAACGCCGAGTGCCAGCAACGGAAGTCGGCTCGACAGGCTGCCACCAAGGCTGGAAAACTCGTGGGCACCTTTGGGGCCATCTTCTTCAAGGCACTCGTGAGCGGGGCCTTGAAGTAAGGGGTCAGCCCCATCTGTCGTCCGAGAGGTTTTCTGAAAAAACCTGGGCGACGGGGGTTCAACTCGCCCCCCTATCTCCGTATAGGGGTCGGAGGTGTTGACATGACAAAGACTGACTTGATGGAAAACATGAAGGATACGGTGGTGCCCTTCATCCTTGTCCTCGTAGCGATGGTGGTGTGGTACTGCCTGTATGTACGTCCCCAGGACGAGTTCCGCTACGCGGTCATGGACTGCATGGCCGAGAGCGGTGACTCCACAAAGGAAGGGTACAAGGTTTGTGTGGAGTTGCTGGCTGCTACCCGGCGCTGATCTTGTGTCCGCGACCAAGGTTCTGTAGCACCTCTTCTCCCACCACGTCCTCAATCGTATCCGCGATCACGAAGGCCGCTTCATCCAGTTGGCTCCCACGGACTCGGTGTGCGTTGGGGGAAGCTACCCACTGGCTCTGGAACACCTTTCCCCACTCGTCCCGAGCCTCGTTGTACTGTTGAAGGATGGTGCGGATACGGTTCTTCCGGGCCTCGATGCAGCATCGGAGGGGGAGGACGATCTCTTCACCCCCTACCAAATAAGAGGTTTCCACCCACTTCGACTTCTGGCTCATTTCCACCTCTCCGTATTTGATGTACCCGTTGATCTGTCTACCCCACCCCCCATTAGAAAAGCCCCGACCGGAGTCCGGTCGGGGCTTTTCTCTTATCCTCGGGGGGAGTCTGACTCAATCGAACAGGTCGGCCAACCAGCTTTCCCTGTTTGCCTCAATGTCTTCGGCGTTCTTCTGGACGCGCTCGCGGATGCGGTCGAGCCCTTCCTCGGTGAACAGGAGAGTGGCCCACTTGCCGCCTCCCTCGGGCTTCACCCGGATGGCGACGTAGTAGGAGTCGGCACCGAACTTGCGCTGGGTGTTGTCTACCCGAGTGAACTCCCCGCGTGAAAGTCTGGGGAGGTCTTCGGGGTTCTTGCCCGAACGCTCCAGGGCCTCGTCATACTCATGGTCGGTGAGGAGCAGGTACTCCTCCGCGTCCGCGTCCCAATCCGCTTGGACTTTGAGGAACAAGTATTCGGCATTGGCACCGAACTTCTGCTCGGTATTGGCGATTCGTTTGATCTTGCCTCTGGGCATTAGGGTTCTCCTCCCGTTGGGGGCTTCCAAGGCACCCTACCCGCCGCCTCCATCTTTCTCCTTGTCGAGAAGCGGGACGGTCACTCAATGGTGAGGGTCAGGGTGCCCCGGAAGCCGAAGTCACGGAGACGTTCTTTCAGGCTCTCCAGGCTGGCGAACGGGTCGGTCTGGGGGGGAGCCACGGATCCCTCGCGGAGCGTCTTGCCAAGGTCCACCAGACCCTCCGTCAACTCCTGCTGCAACCCAGCCACCGCACCCTTCAAGGTGTCGATCTCCTCCACCATCGAGAGGATGAAGTCAGCGTGTTCTTTGACCTCGGCAGCGAGAGTATCCGAGGGGGGCCTGGGCACGTCTTCGGTCCCCTGGACCCGCAAGGAACGGGAGGCCCCGAGATCCTGGGGGCCGACGCTGCGAACAGTGTCCCGCTCGGCACGCCGCGTCTCTGCTGATACCGTCCGGGCCTTGGTAGCCTCGCCCTTGACAGCAGCCACAGCCTTGACGGGCTCGGGGTGACCCAGGAACCACGACACCGCATCAGGGATGCGGGTATCCATTCCCTTGCCGGTCAGGTGCCGGTAGGTGAGGAAGAAAGTACGCTTTTTCGCTGCGTGGTTTTTGGGGTACAGGAGATAGACGAACGCCGTGTAGGTGAGGGGCTTCCCGGCGAAGATCGACTTTCTGGACGGTGTGGGGGAAACCTTCGCCAATGCGGTGTAGTCGCCCTCCCGCACTCCCGGCGACTCACACGCCAAGTAGAGGCGAGCAAACTTCTTCTTCTTGTTGTCCGTCAGCCCTTCAATGATGTGGGATGCCTCATGGAACGCCCCCTCCAACTTGGGGGCCGTGTAGAGGGTTGCCCATTTGGCTTCGTGGGGGAAAGGACCGCGTGGGGTCGGTGGAGTCAGCATTGGTGCTTGTTCCTTTGACGTGGGTGTTGGGGGGGTGGGGGGAATAGGCTCCAAGCACTCAAAGAACTCATCCAGCACTTGCGGAATCATTCCCAAACACTCGGAGCCTACATCGGGTATCTGCGCTCGTAACGTCTCTTGAAGGGTCGCTTCCGCTTTCCAGCGGGACCAATCAGGGTGCGTTAGTCGAAGGGTGGCAGTCCACTCCATCAGATCCTTACGCACCTTTGCCGGGGAGCGAGGTATCCGGGGGGAGGGGATCGGAGCCCCGTTTTGGCCGTTCAGGGCCTTTAGGTCACGCCGGATGCTGGATAACCCATCGTGGACGATGAGAGGACGACCTGTCTCCCGTGACCACGAGAGAACCGTAGCGGATCCCCCATGGGAACAAGAGGACGTTCGCATGACCACCACCTCGTAGGACGGGGGGATCTTGGTTGGGGAGGCCCCCAAGCAGCGAACATCATAGCCATCCCTGCGTAGAGCAGTGATGTGGCTCTTACAATGCTTCCGGGCCGAAACGATGGCGATCTTCATGGGGTCCGTCCTTTCGTCTGGACCCTCTTACGGAGATGGGGGCAACCCCCCACCCCCCTCAATCCCTATGTTCAGGTTTCAACCCCATCTTCTCGGAAACCTCGATGAATAGGGGACCGTGGGGGTCGCCCCCCTCCGAGGCCACAGCGATGTGGACACACTCATGGATGACACACTGTTCCAGATACTCGGGATCTTTGGCGACCGAGGGCGAGATTGACATGACGGTGTATGGTCGCCGGTCAGTGGGGGGCTCTGTCAGCCCAACCGTCCCTGCTTTGAGCCGCACCACTGAAAACCCCGCTGACACGGCGGAAACGTAAGGCCGCTCCCCCGTGACCTCATAGCGAACATCCAGGGCGCGTTGAAGGGTGCGGCTGACCAGGGGGACAAGAACCTGGGCCGTTGCTGTCGCTCGGGCTTTGATTCCACGAGCAGCCTGTTCCCACGGGAACCCCTCGGCTGCCATCTTTGTCGCAACCGCATACGTCCACGAGAACACTCGTGCCCAGTGATCATCAATGAAGGGCATGGAGAGGACAGCGCCCTCATTGGGGAGCCGTTCCTCTTCAACGATGGCGCGGTAGGGGTAGACCATGGCGGTCGTGGTCCAAAAGTTCTCATGGAGAGCGGCGGGACAGACAACCACCCCGAACTCTCCTGGCATCGGGGCTGGGACAGAGAACTGCCACCCCCACCCATGAGCCTCGACGGCAGCGCGTGGGGTCACCGAGGCCAGATCAAAGCAGAGGGCTTCAAGACCGCTGGTGTCAGTGTGCCAGTAGTCCCGTTGTTGACCCCAATGGGAGAGCCCTTCGCGGAGAGCCGCCGAAGTAGCGGTTGGGGGCTGCGCGTCCTCGACCACGCAACGGTCGAGAAAGAAGTCTTTGGTAGATCCGTGCCGGGTAACCCCGTCAACATCCACCTTGTATCCCACATCCTGCCCAAACCGGGCGATGACCCCAAGCACCTGGGCTTTCTTTCCTCGGAGGTCTTTGAGGGTGCCCCCAGCGATGCACGACACCTCGATGGTGCTCCCGATCAAGGGATGGTCGTAGGACACATCTGCTGTCTGGTCAGCTTCCAGGGGCATCGTGCGGTCCCCGATAGATAGGGAGGCCCCTTGCTTCCATGTCATGCGTTTTCTTCCCATCAGTCCACACTCCCGCGCAGGGCACGTTGAAGTTGCTGCACTACCCGTGGTGGTGGGGTGCGGTCGAGGTTCAACTCGGTGTCGTTCCAATCCCCGATGTACTTTTTCAACCCTTGCAGGGAGTACCGATGTGGGCTTCGTTCTTCACCAGTCAGGGGATCAGTCTCCGTCCAACTGCTTTTGCCCAGGTATTCAAGGATGATGGCCCATTGGGGCTCATAGAGGTTGCTGTTTCCCACGGGCTCAACCCACACCACAGTCCCTTCCTCTTGCTTGGTCTTGGCGCGTGGGGCTTTCGGGATCTCAATCCCCTCGCGCCCCAAGGCCGCCCAGAACTCTCCAACGAGTTTCTGCCACTTGCCCTGGTTCCGCTTGTTCGCCGTGAAGAACTGACGGCGGTCCAGCCAGTCCTTGAAGAACTTACGGCGTAGGGGCTTCGCCACTGACCGCACTTCCTCCTTGAATCGCAACACCTCATCCGACAGCCGTGTGTAGAACTCCACATCTCGCTTGGGGTGGGGGATGCGCTTGCTTGACCATGAGTCTATGCGCGTCCCGCTCGGGTTCACCCCAGGCTCGCGGAGGTCACGCGAAGGAAGCCCCGCATCCTCATTCAACCCCTTGGCGATTCGCAGGGCATCTTGCCCCAGATGGATGCACTCGTGCTTGGCGATGGATGCAATACGCTGCATCCCCCTCCGAAACGACTTCAGGTCGTAGACGCTGGTGGACCAGAGATCCAACTCCATCTTCATCCTGCCTGGGGACCATTGACCCCCTCGACGCTTATGGGCCTTGAACCACAAGATGCACTTGAAGGAAGTGAAGTTCGCAGCTTCCAGGCGTGTTTTCATCAATGCCTGCCAATCAGCGACGTTGAGGTCACCCTCGCTGGCGGGAACTTCATTGAGGTACTTCCAGCCTGTGAGATCAACTGGGATCACCGTCGCAGCCTTGGTCTTGTACGACTTGGCCCGAGAGGTGTGCTTCCGGGCTTCCCGTCGGACGAGTGAGAGTTCCACAAGGTGCTCGGGCTTGAGATGCCGCCGTCGCACCTCACTGGAGGATTCCTGCCGCTTGGCGTACTCCTGTAGTCCTTCAGCGATCTCTGTCGAGATGATGCCTGCTATGTGGTCCAGGGGGTAGCGATCCCCGTACCAATCATCCCACTCGGAGTCGCGGGCGTACTCCCCAGGCATCCGTGGGAACTGCACCCGTTGTTTCTTCCTGACAAGTTCGTAAAAGGCTCGGGCGTAGCCGAAATCGTCTTCATCGGAGGGGGCTTTGACCGCCACGTCGTACCGGGGGTTCACCGGGATGCGGATCATCCGCTGCTTGTCCCACGCTTTCTCCAACGCATCTTTCAGTGCCCTCCGGTCAGACAGGGCTTCCATCTTGCGTATCCGCGCCCCACTGTCGTCTTTGGGGCCATCAAGGGTCTTGTCCATCAGAGCCAGTGCGTGCCCAGCCCACATAGACTGTGCCCAGTCCGTCACCGCCTTCAACACCATGGGGGGAGGCTCAAAGAGCCCCGCATATCGGAGTGCAACCCGATGGGGAGAACACTGGTTAGCCGCCCGGACTCGCTCGGGGTCTTGGTGCTTGATGGTTCTCCTGACCGAAGGCGCAGCCAACCCATCTTCTTCAGCCAAGCCGTAATACTTGATGGTGACCGGCACCTCGCGCAACCCCAACTGTGCCGCTGCCTGCACCCGATGGTTACCTTCCATGAGCAACGGCTCCTTGCCGGGGTCTACCAAGATCCAGAGGGGGGTCTTGATCCCGTTCTTGCGTATGTCCTCCAGAAACTCGTTCCATTTGGCCTCCGGGTAGTTGCCGAAGTACCGCTCCCCCCCTCGCTCATTCCACTCCCTACGTCCATGGTATCGGCGTGGGGGTTCGATTTTCAGGGCTTCAGAGGTAGGGATCGTTCCTTCCTCCCATCTGGTGAGGTGGTCTTTTCTCCCGACCCTCCCCTCAAACTCCTCGACAGTGAGAGAAGCGAAGCGGAGCATGACCCGATGGGGGCACGGCAGATTCATTCCACACCCAGGATCTTCAACCGGGTGCCGTTGACAGCCATCATCAGGGCATCCCTGAAGGGGACCAGGGCTTGTTTGCTCTGGAAGCCCGTGATGTTCCCATAGATGGGGTCCATCCACACGAGTTTGGGTGGTTGGTTGGGGGAGAGTTGGATCTCCGCATTCACCCAAAGCGGTTGCCGGAAACCCGCAACGTCCACCGACAGAGAAATCCGCGCACGCAGAGACACCAGAGGAGAATCCTCTACTACTGGGTTCTGGGGGCGAACGTGGGAAACGTCCACCTCAACCCGAACAGGAACAGTCTTGGTGTAAGCCCGCAAGGCAAACCTCCGTCGCCCTACCGGTTGTATAGCCGCCCTACCGCCTATGAAGAAAGGTCGTCTGTCCAGAGCAAGACTTCACCGGTATCCGCCAGCCAGGAAGGGGGGTAGGCATTGGTCCAAGTGGGCATCTCTCCCTCCTCACACCATGTCTCGTACTTGTCCCGCAGCGCATTTTGGTAGGCCGAGAACACACTCCCCGACTTGGCGTGCCTCTTGGCCGCGTCAGACCACGGCCAGTTCATTGGAAAGTCGAAGACCCCACCCGACATGAGATGCCCTATCTGCCCTGCCACCAAGACGGGGGCGCTCGTTGGGGGGATGGCATCAAAGCGACGATGGTACTCCTCGGTCAAAGCGATCCCGTGGAAGGAAAGCCACATAAAGTTGTCCCAGCCCTTTGCCGCCCACTGGCTGAAAGGAGACTCCATCTTGGTGGGGGGAAGCATTGGTCCTGTGATTCCACGCTCCCGCAGAGCCGCGACCAGGGTTCGGGCGGTCGTGCCCAGTTGGGAACGGATGTGCTGGTCCGAAAGAATGTCAGCACACTCACGGGGGTCTTGGTCGGTGATGAAGATGTTACTCATGGGTTTCCCCTCTCTTATAGGGAGTGGATATGGGCAACCTACCCAAGTTTGCTACCTCCGCGACCCCCTTCAACGGTTCTGGGGGTTCTTGGAAAGGGAGACAGCGTAGACAGGGTATCCAGCCGAACGCTTGGCCAGAGGCTCCCCCTCATGGGTAACCAAGGGACACTTCAAGCACTTGGTTGCCTCCATTTGCCGGAGCCCGCACAGCTTTTCCCACGTCTTGATCCGTTGGTATTTCACATCCGACACGATGTAGCGGACGTGCTCGGCGGTGGGGCCATAGACCTCAATCTCAATCGGCGGCCAGATCGCCTCGTTAGCACACCGGTATTCCTTCCCATCCACTTCAAGTGGACACATGCTTCTCTTACCCATTGGTCTGTACCTCCTGCGCCAAAACCTCGGCCCTGGCCTCCAATGTCATAATGGTACTCACCAACCTGCGGCGGATAGCCGGAACATCGTGCCCCTCCAACGCCTCCAACACCTCCCGACAGGATGCGAGACGTTCTTGGACCTGCTCTCGTTGGAGGGCGATGCGGGCTCGGTGGAGTGTTCCTTTCGGGACTGCTCCAGCTTTCTCGACCTCCCGCGCCCACAGAAGAATCTCTCCTACGGCCTCGGTCAAAGAAGTAAGCCGCTGGAGGATCTGATCGTCCGTGCTTCCTTCGGTGTCCATCATAGCCCCTCGTAGTCAGCGATCACCCTGAACTCCTCGTAGGCTACCCGGATGGGGCCTCCGAGGAGATCGTTGTCCCTTTCATCCTTGATCTGGAGGGTGTCTACCCCTTTACCGATACAGCGGACGACAACCCGTGCCAACCGTTCCGCATTATCCGGGGTCATCAATGCGTTGCTCACCCGGAAGACGTAAGAGTCCCCGTTCATTTCCACGGGGCGGGTGGGAATGTCCTCCGTCATATCCAAGTCGATGTTGGCATCCTCCACCACCAGTTCGGTAGGGACGGTAGGGACGGTAACGGTAGGGACGGTAGGGACGGTGGGAGCAGCAACGGCTACGGAAGCGCCGTCAACAGGAGCCCCACCACAAGAGAGGTAGTGCTGGTATTGGACAGGGAACGCCTTGACCCACCGTTCATCCCATGCTCCCCCTCCCTTGTTCCACATCATCTCGGTGAGGTTGAAGGGGACAGTCCAGTCCTCTCCGAACTCCACATCAACTTTGAGGGGGACAGGCCACTTCAATGCCGCTGTTGCTTCATGGACCATGATCCTTTCAATGACCTCAACGGCCTCCCCTCCCAGCCCCTCCTCAATCTCAAACACGAGTTCATCATGGATGGTAATGACCATCATCACGCGCCGTAGCCACCCCCGCTCCTTGAACTCTTTGTGGAGTTTCGCCATCGCCAGCTTCATTATGTCGGCACTGGTTCCCTGCACGGGGCCGTTCACGGCGTTGCGTTTGGCCTTGGCACGGAAGCCCCCCAACTCATGGGCTATGTCAGGCAACGGGTACTTCCGCCCGTAGGCGGTAACGACGTACTTCCGCTTCTTGACCAGGGCTTCCTGGCTCCTCCACCACCGCTGTAGGGAACGGTACGTCGCATCAAACTGGTTCTTGATACGCCAGCCCTCATCCTTACTCACACCGACAGCCCGTTGGGCTGCCAAGCCACCCCCGCCATAGCACATGGCAAAGTTCAGAGCCTTCGCTTCCTGCCGACGCTGCTTGAACTCGGGGGTGCCACGGATGCCCTCCCCGAAGACCCCAAGGGCAGTCAGAGAGTGGAGATCACCGATCTTGTCGGACCCACACTCCGGGCAGAAAGGGGGAGGTAACGTCCCACGCTCAAAGGTGTGCTCACACCCAGAACAGCGGAAGAACTCGGTGAGCCACTTTGGTTCCCCGGACAAGCAGGTGACGATCCGTAACTCGACCCCAGAGTAGTCGATGGCAAAGAGGATATGTCCTGGCCGCGCTGTAATGCACTCTCGTTGCCTCCGCGCACACTCGGGCATCGACTTGTCATAGGTGGCGGTCGTGCTGTGGACATTCCACCGCACCTGCCCGTGAAAGAACTCTTTGCGTTTCTCCCGTGGGGTGGGGGTGGAAAAGCGCCCCGTATCCACTTTCTGCCCGTTGAAGTTGGCCCAGACACAGCCATCGGGGGAGCGTTCGGGAGTGGTGTCCCAGTAGATCGGGAACAGATTGGTGCCGAGGGCCTTGGCAACCTGCCGAAACCTCTTGATCTTGGCCATGAAGGGGAACTGTGCCCCCGCTTCATCAATGACCCTCTCCAACTCATCCTTCGCTGTCTTGATCTGACCCGACTTCTCGGTGGTGGTGAGTCCCCGGACCCCTATTTCCCGAAGCATCAGACCCAGGCTGGCTGGGATGGTCACGTCGTAGGCGGCGGGGAACTCGACGGACTCCTGGCGCTTGGGGTCATCCAACCTGGGGACTGACCGTTCCGTTGTGGGGAGAGATTTGTCGGTGGTGCCTACCATGGCTTCCTCACGGACTGCCATGTAATGGGGCTCCATCACCGTGGGATCAAACGAATCCCCCATGGTTTTGAACCACGAGGGTCGCACGTCCCTCTCCAACAGATCCGAGGCTTCGGCGTAGACCTCGGTAAGACAGTTCCACCACTCCTGTTGTCCCAGACGAATGAGGTCGGAGAGGCGATCCCGGTCGATGTGGATGCGGCAATCTTCCATCCAGATGGTTGCCACCAAGCAGGCTTTCTCCAACCGGTAGATGTTCTTCTGTTGGAGGCCGTATTCATCCTTTTCAACCACCTCCGGGTGGAGGATCTGGTAGAGGGCCAGGGTGTTCACCGCATCAGCGGCGGCATACCAGACGACGGGCTCCCAGGTGGGGTCAAGCGTCGAGAAATCCAGCTTCTTGGCCTTGACCATCTCGGAGGGAAACAACTCCTCCAACTCAATCATCTCCCGGTCCAGTTCCCTCTTGGACAGCACCTTCAAACTCTTCCTTCGCTCCCGCGTGTTGCGGACATAAGCGAGGATCTGGGTGTCCTCCCAGAGCGAGTAGTCATCCCACTCTCCAGCCCTTCCAGCGGGTTCATGTTGAAGGAACTTCACGTCGAACTTGGCATTGTGGAAGACGGCGACCGCGCCCCCCGCCTGAATCTTGCTGATCAACTCTGCGAGGAGCCGTGGGGGCACGTTCGCGTGGGAGCCCTCATCCCGATGCCGGACAGGGATGTACCACCCCTTTTCCGTGGAAGGGGCGATGCAGTAGCCCACGATCTTGTCCACCGTCTCTCTGCGTCCCGATTGGGAAGGGAAAGACCTCTGGTCCAACCCGGTAGTCTCCAAGTCCAGGCCAAAGATCCCTGCTTCGATGCACTCCTGGGCGATAGTGTCAAGATCCTCACGGGTAGCCAACCGCAGGTCCACACCCTTCATCCATGGCTTCTGCCCGACAGGGGGACGGTTGAGGTCACGGAACTGTTCCAGAATGTCCATGAGGCAATCTCCTTTGGGACGTGTACCCGTTTACCGGGTTTCTCCTACCCCCATGACCATCCGCACATGGGCCAATACACGGAGGGCGGCCTCCTTGGCCGTCTTCTCGGGGGCAGCCTCTTTCTCCAATAGGAGAGACACCCGATCATGGGCCTCCCACAGAGCCGCACACTGGTCGGGAGTACAGGCTCTCTCCCGGCACAAAGAATCGACCAGCCGCTCCACCCGTCGGAGGACTTCTTCGGCGGTCTGTTGGGTGCCTGCCAAAGCCTCACTCACCTTGCGTAACGTCTTGTCCTTGGGTTCCTCCAGGGAAGCAGTCCAGGGAAGGGAGGGGAGCCCATAGCGCCCCTCCAACGCCTTCACGGCAGGCCAGAAGTCAATCCCTTCCTTTTCCCGCACCAAGGTAATGGCATCACGACTTCGACCACAGGCGAAACAGTGGAAGGAGGCCGAGTCCGGGTACACCCGCGCCGATGGTTTGGTGTCCATCCCGTCGCCATGGAGGTCACACGAGAACTGTTGCTCTCTGTCCCCGCCATCAGGATGAACCATGTACCCATAGTCCACCAACACCTGAACGATGGGGATTTCCTCTCGGATACGGTCGGCTGCTTGCTTCGCCCTGCCCACCTCAAATGTCCAAGTCGATTTCAGCGCCGACCCGTTGGGCTTGCTGTGGGGTCACGTCCGTCGTGGTGAAGATACGTCGGGATGGCCATAAGACACCCGAGTAGAAGTCCTCAAAAGGAGCGTTGTCCCGTGACTTCAAGCACTGGAACTTCACGAGGTTTGACTCCATGAGTTCCGTGTCCACCCAGGCTGCGGTCACCACGTCCGACGACCGTTCCGCCTCGTTGGCGTAGGAGAGGTGAGTCAAGTTGTACCGCCCACCTGACTTCACAGCAGACTTGTATCCCTCTCGGCTGATCTGGAACAACGCAACGACAGCGATCCCCATGCCCCGGTTGAAGGACATGGAGAGGCGTTTGAGGTCACGCAGCACCTCATTCAGTCGTTCCGTTGTCGAGCGGTACTTCCCCCTCGACTGCATGAGCCCCGCATGGTCGATGGTGAGCATCTGAATCGCTGGGTCTTTGGTGTAGAGGAGTTCGCTGCGAGTCCGTAGGTCATTGATCGTGAAGTCGGACTTGTCGGGGTCAGCCACCTCGATGTGGATGTGCCCATAGGTGTTGGCAGGGTCATTGAAGTCAGGGACCACATGCTTCACCAAAAAGGTCTTCCCTGCCTCGCTCAACTCCCCGTCGCGGATCTTGGCGTAGTCGAGACTCCTCCCTATGCCGAGGGTCTTCCGCACCTCTGCGAACTTCTCGTGCCCGGAGTGCATGGCGTACAAGATGCGGCGTACCTGCTGGTAGGGCATCTCCAATGAATAGAGGACCGAGGAGTGGCGGTAGTAGACAGCTTGGTTGTAATGCCAGTTCATCGCCAACGTGGACTTCATGCCCCCTGTGAAGGCAGCGTGAGTCCACAGTTCTCCCCGCTTCGCGCCTTTGAGCGTTTCGTCCATCTGCCGGATGCCCGTGAACTGCCCGATCCCCGCCAGGGGATCGGCCTCAACACGCTCATACTCCTTCACAAAGGAGTCCCCGTCGGAGGTCACGTCCCCAGAGAGCCGCACTCCCGTGACAGGCGTGATGACCTCATGGCTCCTGTCGAGGACATACCGCACAGCATGAGCAGGGCCTCGGAGAATACGCTCCTCGCGCCCTTCCTTGATGGTGACCCCAGTGTCCACGATCCGTGCGGCTTCCCGCAGCACCTCCCCCACAATCCGAATCCGGCGATCCTCCACCCGTGAGTCGAGAAGTTGACGGTAATCGCCTTGGGTGCGAGGTCGCTCTATGCAGAGGGTGTCGAGCCGGTCAGTGACCGGTATTTGGTTCACCCGCTCAAAGTGCCCCCGGAGAGTGGAGGATGCAGGAACGTGGTGGTGCTGCGCGATGAAGTCTTGGATGTAGGACCAGATGACCCCATCCTCTTCCAGTTCAAAGCCCAGCCCGCTGTCCCGAAGCGCCTGGGCGTTCCGAAGAAAGAGGTCACCATCGTCGGAAGGACCGTCCAGAAATGTAGAGCGGAGCAAGACCTTCACGAGTCACTTCCTCGGAATGTCTTGTTGGTCATCCATCCTGGCTTGGTGGTTTCCCGTTGGGGGGCCAACTCACCGGGTTCCGGGGTGCCCCCAGACTCCTCCCCTCCCCCACCTTCCGACGAAGTAGAGGGGGCAAGGGATCGCAGGCGCGTCCAACCATTCAGTGCTCGTTCAACCTCGGGGGAGTGGAACAGGTGCCCCACCGTAAGGGGCTGCATCGGGCCATCCCACAACCACGTCGGCTTACCTGCATGGAGCCGCGTGTTCAATGCTTCGGCCAGCACTTCGGATGCAGCCGCGTTGCGTGCCACCTTGATCCCCATACGGATAACCACGAGGTCGGGTGGCTCCACAAGGTCGGGGACCGTGAGGTACTTGGTGGACACCATATACGCATCGGGGTCGATGATCTCGCCGCCTTTGAGGGCTATGGATGCGAGCCATGCAGTCACAAGTTCCGCATCTGACACCACGCGAAACAACCATGTTGCTGGTCGCCTCACCGCCACATGACGGAGATGGGACAAGAAATCATCGTCAGCCGTGACCCAGAGGTTGTTGGTGTGCTGCCCCACCAACGCGGACCCCGAAATGACGGGGGCTCTGGAGAGACCCGTCATCCCACGCTCGACGTTGGCCAGAATGTCTTGGCGAAGGACACACTCACACCGTGAGAAAGAGGGAGGATGCGGGGGCGTGGGATCCCGTTCTACGAGTCCCGTGCCATGGCACTCGGAACACTCGGGGTCAGGCGTGCTCATCGTTCCCCTCGCTTGTCGGATGGTGGTCGCATGTTTCCTCTCACCTCTCGTTACCCGACTTCCACCAATGAAGTACCCCCCTTTGGCTTGGTCCTGCGCCGTTTCCGACGTGGACCCCCACGGGACAGCTTCTTGCGCCCGCTACTCGTCAGATGCTCCACAGACACCAGTACCCCATCTTCCACCACCCCTCGGAACCGAACGGTCCTCTGGGAGCCCGGAGGGGAAGCCTTGGTCGCCTTGATCCCTCGGGCTGTGAGGTCTTGCTTGGAGAGGACCGACTTGATGGACCAGACATGGACACCCTTCGGACTGAGGTTGGTGTTGTAGAAGGGGCCGAGGACAATCTTCCAGCCCGCCTCACGAATGAGACGGGCAGCATCCTGCTCAAACATCACACCCTCACGAGCGCCTGCACCTCGGAGGCACTCAATCGAACCGGCTTGTTTGCCTTTGCCGCTGCCCGAATCTTGTCCAGGGCCTTCGTCTCGGTGGGGTCCGGGGCAATAGAGTACGGCTCCGAAAAGGACGAAGAGAAAACCTGACGAGCGATGTAGAGGTCGAGAAGACAGGGGCGGAAGGCTCCCGGTTCTTCGGTCAGGTATTTCTTGCACTCATCCCACGAATGGAAGTGAGGGAGGTCTTCGGTCATCCCCATCGTGATCCGGTAGTCCACCGCATCCTTATGGTAGACGCGAACGCCGTCATGGCCGTGAAGCACATCCACACGTTCCTCGCCGCTCTCCCGAACCGTAAGGCGGTGGGGAACGACGACCATATGGAGATCCTTCTCGGCCTCCTTCATCCCATGGATGATGCTCCGAGTCCTCGGACTTCGGTGGTACGGGAGCCCTGCTCGACGGCGGGCGTTCCCGATGGTGACCGGCGTGCAACCGAACTGCTCCGCGAGTTCCTTGTCAGACTGAACGCCCAACATCTCCAGCAGTTCCGGGTGCTTGTCCTCGATACGCTTCCTTCCTCGCTGTCCCATGTCAGGCTCCTTCCTTTGGGGTTCCCCCCCTCTACTGGAACAGAGGGGGAGTTGAACCCCCCTCCTTCAAACCCTGCGGCGAGCGTCCTGTACCATCGCATCGAAAACGTCACGGATCTCGGAGCCAGCATTGAACACCACGTCCTCTCCCTTGTGTCCCCGCACCCGCTCACCCAAGACCTGCTCAATCAATCTCATCTTCTTGCGCCTGACCTCTTGGACCCGCTCGTCAATGGTGTCTCGACAGACGAGGTGGACAGCGTACACGGAGTCATGGTCTGACCCAATGCGGATCATGCGCCCGAGAATCTGGAGGTAATCTCCTGCACTCCAGGGGGTGTCATAGAAGATGAGCGCCTTCGCTGCCTGGAGATTGATCGCGTCCCCACCAGCCATCGTGATCCAGATGACTCGGGTGGGGTCGTCTGGGTTCTGAAACGCCTCCATCGCAGCCTTGCGCTGGGCCGAGTCTTCATCACCCGTGACCCGAACGCACTTGACCCCAGCCTTTTCCAAGTGGGGGATAGCGGTGTCAACCATGGTCTTGAAGCGGCTAAAGACAATGACTTTCTCGTCATGGAAGTCACCACCCTCCGTCACCATGTCGAGGAGAGCGTCAAGTTTCTCGCTCTTGTAGTCAGGGTACTCGATCAGGGCCGGGTGGTTCACGATCTCCTGGCAGTAGATCAGAGCCGTGAGGGGGGTCGTCTCGCGCTCATCGCCGTCCCCCATCTCCAACAGGCCCCCGAGGGCTTCTTGGTACTTCTCGGACTGGAACTTCGTGAGCCCCAGGCGCACGTTCTTGGTCGTCAGTACGGGGAGTTCCTGTGCTACCGCGTGCTTGGGCCTCCCCAAGTAGTAAGGGTCAATCACGTCTCGGAACTTCTCAATGTCCGATTGGCGGTAGCCCACAATGACGGGCACCTGTCGCCCATTGGCGACCCGCTGCATCCGCGTGATGCAGTAGTGGTTCATAAAGCCGTTCTTACTCATACCGAACAGGTCTGGGACAACCACCTTGTAGACCCCAAACCCTTCCATCAGGTTGTTCTTGATGAGGGTGGCTGTCAGTCCCCAACACCTTGCCGCTTGGGAGGAAAGGTGACGACAGACCTTATGGACCCGTGTTGAGGGGGTTTTGAACACGGTGGCCTCGTCACAGATAAGGATGTACCCCTCCCAGTGCTGGAGCCTCCCAAAGTCGTTGCAAGCCGAGGAGTAGCCTTGGATCAACACGGCGGGGCCGGAAGCGTTCTCCCACGCTTCGTGGGCTCTCTGACGCTTCTGGGGCGTTCCCACAGCCATGATGACCGTGACCCCCTCTGCGAAACGCTCAAACTCGGACTCCCACTGTGGGACGCTCGACTTCTTGGTGAGGACGACTGCCTTGGTGTCGGGATCTCGTGCCCACAACTGGCAGAGAGCCGCAATCGTCTCGACTGTCTTTCCGAGTCCCGTGTCGTCCCCAACGATGAAGCGCATCATCGCCATGAGATGAAGGACCATTTGCTGTTGGTAAGGGCGAAGGACGAGAGGAACCTTGCTCCCATCACGACGGGTCAAGTGCTCCCGTAGACAGGGAGGGCGAGGGAGGGTGAGGTCCGGCTTTTCACGGACACGTTTCAGCTTCTCGTGGACGGTCAAGTTCATTGGGCACTCCTCTTCCCCGTCGAATACCCGACGCAGAGTGCCTACCACCCCCCATTAGACGTAGACGAGGCGATAGAACTCTTGGAGGAGACGTGCGCCGTCTCGCGACATGCCTTGGATCTGGTTGGTCTTGATGGCCGCATCCACATCCGCATGGACCACATCGACGGCATCGTCTTCACACGACTCTCCAAGCAACCCCTCGCACAGACCCTCAATCTCCTTCCCAACATTTTTGAGCATCGCCTCATAGGCTTTCATCAGGCCGAATGAGATGAATAGGCGCGTGTCCTTCGCCATCATCTTGAACGCCTTTGTCATGTCCTCCTCGGGAGGAGGCATCTCGCGGTTGGGGGCCTTCAAAGATAAGGGCGACCCCAGATCACGGGTTGCCCGCAAGAGGCGAAGCATGTCCTTATCCTCTGCCGACAAGCCTGTGGGCCATGTGCGGGGACGCTGGTAGAGACGTTCCGCAAGCCATTCAGGACTGACCTCGGTCTTGCCCCCGAAAACCCGCAACCACCAAGGTCGGTCCCCATTGACGATCTCCGCAGCCTCATCAACCAAGGACTTCCAGTCTCTCTCCAGCCCCTTTAGACCCTCTTGGACGTGCTTGTGGATCTGGTCTGGGTCCACGATACGCCGAATGTGGGCTGGGACACCTTCAGGGAAATAGAGCGTTGGGCTTGCCATCAATCACCTACCATCAAAACCAAGCGTCCGGGGCCATCCACTGTGAGGGAGTAGCCGTTGCGCGTTCGCACAGTGTGAACGCCTCCTGATGAAAAGGCTTCCATAGACACATCATTCAACACGACATGCCCTCGCTGCCGATCCATGGCTGGGGGCTTCGGGACTTTCATGCGCGTCAAGGCTTCCAAAGCCTCCTCCAGCCCCATCCCCCCGAGCCCCAACGCCTTCAATGAGGAGAGGGTGAGGGTGCCGATCTGTCCGTCTACAGGCCCACAATGGATGCCGAGCCGGTGAAGGTGGGTTTGGACCGACCTCTCGGAGAGGCGATCTCCTTCCCATGTTCCAGCCTCGCATTGGGCTGCCACACACATCGAAGGCCAGGAAAGGTGTCCACGCCCTTCCCCGTGCAGGAAATCTCCCACAGAGGACCAGGGGCCGGGGTAGTGGAACACATGGGAAGTAGGAGAGGGGAGCGGATAGCGGTCCCAGGGCATGAACCCCAACGGGACAGCCAAAGACCACAGAAGCGCAAGACCCCGGAGGGGGTCATCCACTTCGACACGGAGATAAACCTCTCTCCCGGCTGGTCGCATCGAGAACGGAGGGGGCAGTTCGGTTGGCCCCGGCTCATCCTCGACTCCGCGCCAGGAGCAACTGCTCCGATGGACCCCCTCGTACTGGATGACAGAAGACCCCTCATCCTTCGCCGCAATCTCCAGACGGCGCATGGCTTCGTAAGTGTCTTGGGTCACGACAGACGAGCGGTAGGCGATCAAGTTCATCAGAGTCTCTCCGGTGCGTCCTACCTTACCGCGCAGCCTACCTGGGCTGGCGAATAAGCATCTCCTCAATCTCACCCCACTCTGGGTGGATGACCGTTTCAAAGTTGTGTCTTCGATACCACGCGAAAAGTTGGGAGGTAGAGAGGAGGCCACCGCGCTCATCGGGTTCCAGTGAGAGGGACGCACCCGCCTTGTCGGCCAGCTTGATAATCTCCTTCAACACCGCTGACCCCACGCCATGACCTCGCAAATCTCGGTTCACCGTCAGGTACTCAAAGTGAATGTCCCCCTGACCGTCATCTGCATCCCCTTTCCAGAGAACGGTGTTGGCCGCGAACAGGGTGTCCTCGGTCAACCCGGAGGGGTCATTTTTCATCTCAATGAGGTTGCCCTTACGGTCCACCCACCATGAGCGGTAGCGGGAATCCCCCATCAGGTGTGGGAGAGTCCACTTCTTGTACGCTGACAAGAACCCAGAGGCCGAGGCCACCCGCTTGGGAGATGGCTTACCCATCAGCTACCTCACGGGCAAGGATCGTCGTCTGCCGGATCCTCGGGTGGGTACGGAGCGAGTTCAATGTCCGGGTCGGGGAGTGCAGCACGTCCCTTGACGAGCGGTTTCCCTTCCAGCCGGTAACGGTCAGACGCGGAGTACCCCTTGCCGTAGTCGGTCGGGCTGATGATCCCGTCGAGGGAGTACCCCTCTCCACAGAGAGCACCCTTTCCGTAGACCGCACTGGTGACGACCACCATCTGCACCTCGTCCCCGTAGGAGCGAGTCACATTTCCGGCGAACGCTGTTTCAGCTTGGTTGCGGACGAGGTAGGCGCGTCCCGTCAGGACGGCTCCCTTGACCACAGGGTCGATGTTCTCTGGGAACCCGCCAACAGAGAAGTCCACTGGACCTCCAGCAACAGAGTCCAACACATAGGCCGAACCACCGCCCCGGTACAGACGGAACTGCTTGGTCCCGTCGTGTGCGCTGGCGGCGTTGTACGCGGTGTATTCAAGGATCGCCCCATCAGCCATCCCCATGGTGCCTGCGTTGCCGTTGAGGCGAGCATATTCCTCGCCATCGGGGGCAAACGGAATCACCTCTGTAGTGGACTGTGTGCCCCCACCTGAACTCACGTTGTAGGCTTTCCCTCCCAGCATGGGGTCTTCCCCGATGAAGTCAGAGTCGTTCACCAAGATGCCCAGCGGGAGTCGGTCAGTCATGCCCGTCAAGTTGACGGGCGTGGTCGCGTTCCAGTCGAGATTCGCGTTCATGGGAAGATTCTCTCCCCCGACCAAGTGGGATCGGAAGATCGGCATACCAAACGTCTTCTTCCCCATCGGAGCAGGAGGACGCAGGAAAATCCCAAGGGGGGCCGGATTCCCCGTAGCCGGATCGATCAGTACGATTGTACTGTTGCCCGTATGTCCCGGCACAAGGCTGAAAAGATGGACTTCGTTGGCAACCGCCACAGCCCCTACTCCAATCACTCTCCCGGCCACGTCAGAGGCGTTGATCATTCCCGCGAGGTTCGCGGCTGAAGTGGTTGCGTTGGCCCCCACCCACGTTATTCCCGCGAAGATCGCGGTAGCGGTAGTCGGCCCAACGGCTCGTTCAATCCGTACCAGTTCCGTCGTCAAGAGACTGTTATCCGAGATGTGGATAATCATCTGCGCGGCTGGAGCCGATTCCGTTTGGGGAGCCGTGAAAGCACGCACTTCGGGCTGGTAGGGGTTGTCCGTAGCAGTCGCCGGAAGACGTGACCCCACACTTCCCAGGAAGCCGGGATCGGTCATGGTTCCTGCATTGACGGGGCCGCCCATCTTGCCAGTCCCGAGGGTGGTCCAGAAGTCAACACTCGCCAGGATCTCCAAAGACCGAGCATTGGGGATCTCGGGGATCTGCTGGTTATCCGTCGTGTATTGCTGGAGGGGGGCATTGACCGCGAAGCCATCGTCCACAGCGACCTGCCCATACCGATGCTCGTAATCCGCAACCTGAATGGTCGCCCCATCCCGCGTCATGTAGGGATCACCCTGATAGACGGTACGGAGGTACACCGAATAGCCACGAACAGCAGCCGGAGCCGCCATCGGCAGAATCATCCGAACGGTGGACACTACTGACGGGACTGTGGCGGTAGAATCTGCCCGAAGCATGACGTAGTTGTTGCTGTCGATGAACCCACGGGCAAAGCCGAAGACGGTCATCTCAACCACGAACTCCATCGAGTTGAACGTGTCCCCTGCGGTGTAGTCAGGCGACAGCGAAATGTCGATGGCCTCCTCTGGGATCATGTAGGTGTGGTCCCCGGCGTTGCCGGTCACATCCTCCGCACCACCTTTGAGGATGAACATGGTTTGCTTGGAGGCATCCGTGCGAAGGAGGTTTGTTCCTGCTGCCGCACCCGTGTCCGGCGTGAACCCGTTGTCGGTCCAAGCTGACCCATTCGCACCGGTCACATAGTCCCGGTAGTCGTAGACCCCGTAAACCCGGACGATGCCGAGGTTGGGGGGCAACTGGATAGCCCGGAGAGGCTTATTCAAGTCTGCTGACCGTGCGTTCACGTCTTCGTAAAGCCGCCCCTGATACCCGTTCAGAGTGCCAGTGATTGCGCCGTAGTCACCGTAGGTGAATCCCGAAGTTGCCCCGGTCACCAGACCGAGGGTCGTAGTGGTGGTGGGGCCGCCGATAATGTCGAAGACGTTATCGGTGCTTGTCGCGGAATCCCCAAAGAGATGGTTGAGCCCAATATACGGACCACTGGTCCCAGCCGTTGCGCGAATCGGAATGTCCTGCCGACCAAACCGAGGCATGTACTCGGGAGGGACTGCAAGCACATTGAGCGTGGAGGCCCCCCCAAAGAGATTGCCCCCATCAATGTTGCCCCCAGCGGTGTAGGTGCCGATCTGGGCGCTTGTGGCAAGCCGCAACGGCAGGCTCATGTTCACTTGCTGGAAGGGTCGGAACACAACGGTCTTGGACCCTTCATCCGCGAACAACTCGGATTCCCGAAGTGTCTCAAAGTTGTATCGCCCACTCCCGTAAGCAGGTGCGTCGGGCGAGTGCATCCCCAGGCTGGGGAGCCTGTTCCATGCCTGGATGGGCTGGGGTGGGTAATAGTATTCGTTCTCGGGGACTCCGGTACGCGACCGGAACGCCGTGGAGTCAGGATCAACGTCCTCGGGAGCCTCCCGAAGCATGATCTCCCCAGCCGGGTTCTCAACCGTATAGCGGGACAAGGCATCGCCCACTCGGGCCATCGCACCACGCGAGGGTCCATAGAGGATGCTGGTGTCGATGACGAGATCACTGGCGCTAAAGGTAGTCACATCCCCGTGCCAGGGGTTCGCGACCCCACCCCCAACACCCTCAATGTCGGTAATGACGATGACTGCCGAAGCCGTTGCCGACCCTGGGCTGTCCCCGGTGTTCATGTATTGGGTACGGGCTTCAACAGTGACGGTTCGACCAGTAACAAAGGCCCCCGCCGTTTCGCCCACCCGCTCAATGAGGAGGGCATCCGAGGTGGATGCGTTGCGCGAGGTGTACGTGGCTGTTGCCCCGGCCCCTACAACTCGGAAACACCCAGTGTTGCCTCCATTGGTCGTATCGCCCGAGAGGACCACATACAACTCGGAGGATGCGCCGGTATGATCAATGCCCCCTGCGGTCAGCAAGTCGTACAGGTTCCGTTTCCCGTGCAGGAGGGTGTTGGTGATGCCGGTCAACGATAGGGTCTCGATCTCGATGCCATCCCACCATTGGCCCCCAGTGTCAAAGTCCAAGCCCACGCTCTGGAAGCGGATTTCATTCAGCGGCCCGGTCACCACAGTAGTACCGGAAGTGTCCCTCATGTTCGTGTTGGCGAGGCCACCGAGAACGATGAACGGACGCTCAAAGTTGGTTTCGGGAAGGGGGTACATAGGACCAGGGTGGTCGGTCGGGTTTTCCCCCCGCCCTGCCGGATTGCTCCAAGCCTCGGAAATGAACCGGAGCAGAAACGGGCTCTGGTTGCCGTGCAACGGTCCCGTGCCCCCGGCAAAACCGGGCCAACTATCACGGGTCAGCCAGTATTCCTGGGGCGACACGAAACGCATGAACATGTCGCCTGTAGAAGACGTGGCGCGAGCCCCATCGGTTCCGGCTGCCCCTCCCAGGTAGAGTTCAACGGTTGTGCCGTTTGTCCATCCCCGGTCGTCGGGTTGGAACCCAGCGGGGAGGAATCCTGCCGCCGCTTCCCAGTCGTTAGACGAGGTGTAGTCACTCACGGAAGTAGGACTACCACCACCACCAGATGTCGGAGACAAGAGGAGGGACACGTCATTCTGAACCGTGGCCGCATCCGTGAAGACAGTACGGATGCCGTCAAAGCCATCCAACTGCTCGGTCTGGTTCGGGAGAGTTCCCGTGCCCTTACCGAGATAGGTGTCCACTTCAAGGATCTGGAGCCCCTGCGTGTCGGTGCCATTCCCTTGCTTGTAAGAGGTCCGTAGGTTGCCCGTAAGCAACCGTCCAAGGTTGTGCTTCAGCACATCCTCGTAAGACCATTCCCCTGCGGTGACGCCCCGACGCAGGTCGAGAATGTCCTCGGAGGCGATCTCATCCGCATACCGCCCATCAGGTCGGAAGTTGAAGAACTGGATCGAGGTGCCTGCGACATGAGGAACCGCCATGGTTCCGAATCGCCCCCGGCCATGGATAGCCGAGGCCCCTGTGGGGTCAGCGATCTGGATGGTCCCACCAGACACGTCCACGCTTTCGATGACGATGATCTCGTCATCCAGCATGAGGGCCATGGAAGTCCAATCAATGTTCGTGTTGTCGAGTCCTGAATCCGAAAGTCCGGTCACCGCGATGTTGCCCACACCGTCAGCAGCAAGATCAGCCGTGAGGGTGACAGGCTTGAAGCTGCGCGTGGCTTCTACGGGAGTGGTAATCGAAGCAGAGGTGGGGTTGCGGTTGAGGCTCCCATTCTGGTTGGCATTTCCCGAAGAGGTCACGGCCACGAAAGGGTTGGTGTTGCGCCGGAAGATGGCACACACAGGGATGGCATAGGAGTAGCCATCCACCGTTCCCAGATCCGTGCGGCTCGTGGAGTCTCCGTTGCCGGAACGCCAGAGCCCCTTGTCACTCAAAGTATCCCCCATGTTCGTCCACGCATAGCCCGTAACGGCTTCCGTCATGGCTCCCTGGGCGACGACATTGGGGTCATCCAAACCATCCGGGTATTGGGCGAGGTCAACCGAGTCCCCCAGACCTGTGCCGCTTCCGACGACACGGAGACGGTATTGCAACTGGCACCGCTCGGTCGTCTCAAACCCGATAGCCGGGTCTTCCATCTCATCCGTGACGTTGGACCCACCATACTCGGTGTTTCCGAAGCGGTAGATGGTACTCGCAGAGGGCTTATTGCTGGTGCTGGGGTTCGGGGCGATCTGCGCCATCCAAACTTCAAGGAACACGAAGTCGATGCGGGCATCAGTCGAGGGGGGTGGCCAGAGATTGATACGGTTGGACTCGTCGCCGTCCGAGACTCCCGACCCTGTGATGGGCAGAACCCAGCCATTCACATTGGCCCACATAATCGGGTGGTCATCTGTCGCGGTGGTACGTCCCATCTTGAACCAGTTTGACCAACCGGTGGATGTCACGAAGTCCATGTCTGCACCCATGGGGTCCAGTAGGAACCCCGAGTGCATCTGGGAGCGCACGATGTTCGCCGCCCGCTCCCAATCAACCTGTGCCATCAGGTTGAGTTCGGAATCAAGCGGCGGCTTCGATGCTTGCCATACGACAGTCTGGAACTGCCGTTCCAGTGCCGACAAGGTTCGGCTAACGCCGCTTCCGAAATCCTGTGCCATGATCTTTATCTCCGAAGATGATGCCGAGCCGAGGCGTGCCTCACCCTTACCCCCGGAGGGCTCATAGCCGGACTACCGGCGACGGGGTGCATCAATCTCTGCCAGCTTGCGTCGTGCCGTTTCTTTCTGATGGTCCGAAACGGACGGATCCCGTAGAATCTGGCGATACATCCCCTTGCGGGCATCTGCCCAACGACGGTGTGTATCCCCTTGGAGGTCATGGATAGAGAGGTGGCGCATGGGTTAGAGGGGGGCCAAGAGGTCGGGGAAGAGGACACAGAAGCCCAAAACGTAAATCTTGTCCTCCCCGGTGTTGAGAAAAGCAATACGGAGTTCAGTCCCCGCATTGATGAGGTCGATGGGCTCCAAATATGGGATGCGATACCAAGACACCCCGTCGTCTACGCTCGCGTAGACCAGCAACGAGGCATCTTCGCGGTCGATTTCTTGCAGGCTCACGAGAGCAGGGGTGTTCTCACCCGCTGACGGCCCTTGGCTGGCGGATACCTGATCTGCGGAGGTGTTCATCCGAGCCACCTTCCACCACATCATCACTTCATCGGTGCCGGGGTGGCTGACGACCGTGGACAGGCCAGCGGGTGCTGCTCCCAACGTCACTATCGTTGACGTGGATGGGATAGGTCGCAACTGGACTCGGGTGTTGACCACGGGGTCAATCGTAGCCAGCACGAAGGTCGAGAACGAGTTGGCCCCGTCATTGATAGCAGCCACAATGTCAAGCGCGATGGCACTCGTTGGGGCGGCGTTGTTGTAGTTATCGGAACCCGGAGTGCGAACCCCAGCTACCGCCGCAAGAGGGAACCCCGCAATCGAGATCGTGGATGCTGCCGGTGGTGAAGCCGTCACGTCGATGTAGAAAGGGTTGTAAGGCCAGAGGTCGATCACCTCGGTAACGAGTGACCCGTAGACAGGGGAGGCACGGGTCATTGACCGAGGAAGGATCGCCATCGAGTTCGGCACCATCCCCACGGGTGCGGCAGCAGCACGGCCCATCTGGCAGCGTGGGGCGGCATTGTTCAGCGGTATGAGGCTCGTAGGAAGGACGGGGGTGGTATTGGTGGTGGTTGGCTGCGGAGTCGGGACCGTCAACGAGAACGTCGCGGGGTCTTCGTTGTCCAAGTAGAAGTTGTAGAGGATGTGCTCATACATCGGGTAGCGGATAAGGAACTCGGCACCCGTCCGCGACGAGATGGAGTTGATGTCCTCTTGCGGGAAGTAGAAAGAGTCTGCGTCGATGGTAAGAGCGGCCCCTTCCGGCACCTGAAAGATGAACTGCCCATTCGTCGTGGTAGACGAACCGAACTCTGGTGTCGAATCAGTGCGAACGATCCGGCCACCGGGATCAACCGCCGTGGTGTCGTGACTGGCTATGTCAGTAAAGATCCGCATGTCCTATTCCTTCTTGCTGTGCTTCAAGTTCCGCTTGGCCTGATGCTCTGCGATCTTGGCCGAGGCCGGAGCCGTGCCAATCGCTTTGATCGAGGTGCCGGTAATCCTCCCCCCCGTCTTCGCGATGCCCTTGTAGTCCACGGTGGAGGCCACGCCTTTCTCGGCTTCCACCGACACTTTCCCTCGGGCTCGGGCAGCCTCAAACTTGTCATTCTGGACCACCTGCCACCGTGGGTTCGCGACTGGCGTGGTGGTGGTAGTAGAGGTGCGAAAGATGCTGATGTGGGAGAGGTCGGTTTTGAGGACCGAGGAATCCAAAGCTGCGGGGGGCGTTCCGTTGAAGTACGACCCCGTGACCCCAGTGGAGTTGGAGGTCACATAGCCCGCAAGGCGACTCTGGAGACTTGGGTGTTCCAGTCGTGTTTTTGGGGCAACGATGATGAAACCCTTGGGGGCCTTGGAGTCAATCAGTTGGATGAGTTCACGGTCACCAACGTAAGCGGTGTCATCGAAAAGACAGCGCACGGATACGATGAAGTCCCAGTCCCCCGCCACTTCCGTCAGATACTCCCAGAGGTTTGCGGCTTCGATAGAGAGGGTGACGGCGTTCTGGGTCACCGCTGCCTGTTCGGCCAACTCCAGAGAGAGTTCCAACCCTTCGTACTGCACCCCAGGCTTTGCGGCTGCCAAGAGGTGCCCCAACTCGCCGTCGCCACAACCGATCTCCAAAACCTTGGTGACCCCAGCCGGGATGAGGGAGATGACCCCGTTGTAGATGGCGGTCACTTCTGCCTCGTCCCATTCCTTTTCCCAACCTGTGAGCCGAGGATCCCCGGCAGCGTAGGGTTTGTCTTGAATGGCGATGTATTTCAGGACTGTTTCTTCGACCGACAGCATGTCCCCTCCTATCAGTAGTTGCTGTTATGGTGGGTGTTGTCGGCGGTTGCGCCTTGCCACGAGACACCAGCCAGCCAGTTATCGTCATTCCCCGTGTCCTCACAGCGATTGTCATGGACGGTCTTGTGAGTGGGCTCACCTACGCCCGCCCAAGTGTTCACCAACGGCCAAGCGGCGTTCTGTCCACACTTGCCGTCTGTCACGACGCTATAGGTGAGTGTGCCCCCTCGTGCGTCGTTGTCGCAAACCCACCAACCTGTTGACGGTCCCGGTAAATCATCCTTGGCGAGCCCGAAGTAGTAGTTGCAGTGTTCACCCGCCAGATACACAACACTCTGGTTGCCCACGACACGCACATCCTTCACCGTGGATTCGTTGCCTTGCGCTCCAGGGAAAGCAATCCCAATGTTGCAGAAAGGCTCATCGTTGTCCGCGATGTCAGTCATAAAGGAAGCACTCGCCTGAACTTGGTTGCCAGACACCGACCACAACGAGCACGCTGATGCGTTATCCCAGGCACACCTACCGATGGTGAAGACCCCATACTCGGAGATGTTCCGAATCTGGTTCCTGTCCACAGAGATTTCGGAAACATTGTTGTCTGCCAGGAAATAGGTGATGATTCCCGAACTCTTCGTGTCATACGAGGTGTCGGTCTGGTAGACCTTGTTGTCAGAAATGTTGACCATCCGACAGACTTCACTGTTGGCCAGAAAACCACCCACCACCAGAACCCCCGAACCAGGGTCGTTGTTTGTCCCGATAGCCGGAGAGTTGATCTGGTTGCGGCACACACTCAACCCCAAGATGGACTCGCCACTGATGGGGAGGGTTGGGATGAGGAAAAGGAACTCTGTGGCGACGATATGGATGCCATACATCATGGCTTCGATGACGTTTTGATCAGACACCGTTCGATGGCCGCCGATGAGGTTGTCGTCAACGGCCATCTGCTTCATAAATGCAGTAGGGTTGTCAGCATCGGCACGGATACCGTAACCGTAGTTGTCGATGTTGTTGCGAGAGATCGACCCCTCCACCCACTGACCCGCCTGTCCCGTCTGCTTCACGAAGATGCCCTCGGTGGAAGACAACCCGGCAGACGCGGGAACATGGCGTACTACGTTGTCGTTGACGCGCCACTGCTCAATATGGTCGCCCGAAACCTCGATGTGGACACCGTGCTGCACGGAATCTGAGATGTTCGTGACGTTGTTGTTCGACACACTCCAGACGCGGCTGTCTCCCCCACTCGCCATGTAGATTCCTTTCCGACTGGCCGCCTGGATCTGGTTCCTATCCACATGGGTATTGAAGTTGACCGGGGCGACGGCCACATAGATGCCCGTATTCATCCCGTCCTTCTCATTGGGGTCGCCCATGAGGTTGTTGTCGCAGATGCGAACATTGTGGGAGTTGTCCCAGCCAGCCGCGTCCACGAAGATGTAGGTGAGCCCATTGTCTCTTGGCCCCACCTGGGCGATGGTGTTGCGGCTCACCGAAAAGTTCTTCGCGTCACCAGGGTTCCCCGGTGCGGGGACGTGCATCCCAAGTTCAATCACCGGCTCACCCGAAGTTGCCGTCACGTTGAAGATGGTGTTCCCGTCGATGAGGACATTGGCTGCCGAGTCAGTTGCGCTGTCGCCACCCAAGAGGCAGACGATACCTTGTTCCCCCATTTCGCGGAGTTCGTTGTCCCTGATGGTCAAACCAGCGATGGTGGCTTCATACACATGGGCCATGATCCCACGCGGAGTGGTGTAAATCTGGTTCCCCGAGACGGACAAGCTACGGATCTCACCCACGGCGCTGGCGTTGCTCGCGTCAAGGTAGAAAGCCGAGTAGAAGCCCCCGGAAATGATGTTGTCCTTGATGGCAACATCCTTCACATACTGGACGCTACTTACAGGTTTGATCAGGCAACCAGTGGCTCCCCCGATGAGGGTGTTCCCCTGGACTTGGATGCCAAACAGGACAGGCTGAACCCCGAAGCCATCCATGTCGAACCGGACAGGGTTGTGGCCCGTATCCGCAGATACGCAAGTGATATGGTTGTTGCTGACGGAGCAGTCCGAGAGCGAAGCACCGGAGTTGTGAAAGAGCACCCCACCTACCATGGCGTTCCCGTCCACGATAACGTCGCTTACCGAGTTGTCGCTGCTGTTCTTGTACTCGGACCTGACGATAAGGCCGTACCCATCTCGGTTCACGACCCCGGTAGCCTGCAACGTGTTGGAAACAACCTTCAACTTCTCCAACTGGAAGTCAGCGAAGTCCATGACCACCACATCCCGCACACTCCCCGATTTGGACGAGATGATCTCGTTCCCAGAGATCGAGACTTGCGTCCATGCCCCTACGGAGGCTTCCGATGTAGCATCAGCGGAGAAGTACACGATAGCGGGATAGGAGTCCGTCCCTTCGCCCACGATGACGTTGTTATCGACATTGAGGATGTTCACGGGCATCCCGCCAGTGATCCACCGAATCCCTTGGGAGAGAGTGCCCAGATTCCAGTTTCTCATGGTGTTCCGGCTGATCTGGAAGTTGATAAGGCCGGAGGGCCACCATGCGTTTCGGGCTCCCGTTCCCCTGACGTAGATCCCATTGGTGTAGGGTTGGCCAACCGAGAGTTCCAGTTCACTGATCTCGTTGTCGTTGACGTAGATGTTGGCCGCCGCCAGTTCGGTGCCCACCCCGCCAAGACCGTTGAAGTCCAAGTAGACACCAAAGTCAAAGCCGCCGATGATCTTGTTGGAACTGACGCTCCCGTCCACAACAGCGCACGCCGCCGTGGCGCTGGAATCGGCCTTCACCCAGAGGCAACGCTGTGTGTAGCTGTCTCCGGGGTCTGCCCCGTGAAGGGTGTTCCCAACCACCCGGAAAGAGTCGAGCATCACAAAACCTACTACGGCATCGGCAATAATCTGAATGTCAATCCCGCTCAACAGATAGTGGTTCACGATGTTGTCGCGAACGGTGAGGTCAAACATGTCCGCACAACTGAAGAGGCCCACACGGATGCCCTCTACGAGATTCCCCCCCACTCTCGTAATGGTATTGTCTGCGATCAGGACATTCCGCACCCTCATGGGGCTGTCCCCAACGAGGCGCTTCACCAAGAAGTTGATGCCGAAGGAGTCGGTAAGCGCCCCCGTTTGAAGCACGTTGCCCACGATGTTGAAGTTGGATCTCTCGATCCCCACCGTGTCGTTGACGGTATAGACGCTGATGCTCTCGGCTTCCCCAACTCCTTGCGTGATACAACCAGTGCTCATGTTGGACTCGATGGTCAACACCTCACAATCGACTGCCAGGATGGGACGTGGGTGTACGTCCGTCAAAGCCAGACCGGGGGAAGCCCCGATCCCGTCCAACTTGTTGCCTTGAATCGTACACTTCTTGTACCACTCGATGCCGATGCCAATGGAACCAGAAAAGCTATCGGCCACGAGAGCAGCGTCGTTGGCGATGTTCGCCATGACGTTGTGAGCAATCAGCAGGTGGGAGCCCTCATTCGTCTCCTCTCCTCTGGCGAGGATTCCGTTTTGAGCCCTGTAACCAGTGTTTCCAGTGATCGTTCCCCGACTCGGAGGATTCACGGTAGTAGAGTTGGAGAGCACGATAAGTGCTCCCCCATACGCCGCTGGGTCACCCGCGAGGAAGAGGTCAATCGTGTTGTCAGACACCGTGAAGTCGCTGACCGTGTTCTCCAACTCGATACCTGCAAGGGTGGTGGCCTGGATGGTGTTCCCGCTAATGGTCACGTTCGTAGAGGGAGTATTGTCCGCAAGAAACTCACCAACGTAGATACCGGTCGTGGATTTTCCCCTTCCGCGCACGGTGTTTCCGGTGATGGTGGAGTGGGATGCTCCCACCAGATTGATGAGAGGGGCCGCACTGGGACCGACGGAAGGACCATCAAAGGTGTTGCCTGTGATGGTCGTGTTCTCCGCATAGTAAACCGTCAGGGTGTTCCCGTTCAGCACGTTACCTGTGATGGTCGTGTTCACCGCCCAAGCAGTGGGGGTTCCCGCGACGTAGATTCCCTTCCCGAGATCGGGATCTGCCTCATTCAAGAACCCCTCGATGTAGCAACCCGTGATCTGCAAGTCCAGTTGGGTAGCCGCTGACGCAGGGACTCCAGTCAAGGCTCCAACGACGATGCCATAGGGGTTGAACCCACCACCCCAGTTGTTTCGGATCGCCCTGATGTGAGTGTTGGAGATCCCAACCCGCTTCACATCATCCATCCAGATGCCCGCTACCGCGTCATTGTCATCGAGTTCGATGACGCAATCTGAAATCTGAATGTCCTGGCCAATCCCGCCCGCATCGTACTTGATGCCGTTAGCACACTTCTCGATGCGGGTTGTCTCGATGCGAACGTCCGTCAGGCTTTGGGCCAGGAAGATCCCATCGGACCAATCCTCCATCGTGCAACCGGAAATGACGAGGTTCTGGCCCTCCCAGGCCCAGATTCCCTGGATGCCCGCCGCAGCGGAGCCAGGACCGACAAAGGTACACCCAAGCACCTCTGCCCGACGAGGTTGGCGCAACTCCAGCCCAGTGATGGTGGCGTTGACGATGGTGTTGTTCATCCAGAACTGCGTGACCCCGTGGGGACCGGTAGACCGCAGCACAATAGCCTTCGTGAACGTCTTGGCGTTGTAGATGTCGAAAAGGCATGAGTCGATACGGACCTTCCCCAGATCCCCTACTCCATCCGCATAGATCCCTTGGATACCAGCCACATCTGTCTGGAAGGTGATGTTGCGGAAGGAAACGTGCCCACCATCCACTGCGTTGGGGATCTCGATGAGTTGCGAGCCCACGAACCCAGCCTTGGCACGGATGATTCCTTCACCATCCCCGACAAACTCCACATGCTCGGAAGGAACCACCAAGGTAGCTTCCAGTTCATGGAGCCCACGCACGAGAATGGTTCCTTTCTCCTCCTCGGAGGTGCCGGTGTCCCCATAGAACTCCATCCAGAACATCGCCGCGTTCAGAGTGGCGAAACACCCCTCTGACCACGCATCGACATTCTCGCCTTGACGAGAGGAGTAGAGCACCTTCCGGTCAAGGTTCCGCACGAAGAAACGAGCGTCTTGGTAGGCCGTAATGACCCCACCTGCGACAGTGATCTTCGCCAGCATCACATGTTCGATCTCGGGTGAATCACTCTCGACCTGGGGGGGAGCCCCCGTGGTGTACTGGAGGGTGCGATAGTCCGGGCTGCCGGAGTAGGTGTCGCAGTAGACGAAGTAGTCATTCGCCCCTGTAGGCAACGTGATCGTCAGCCCACTCGCGTCAAAGACGTGTCCCCCGATGGCAATCTCGGTGGTGGTTTCCAGGGTCAGTGTGGTTCCCCCTGTGGGAAGCCCAGCCTTGACCTCATTGAAAAGACCGCCTCGGATGAGTCCGTTGAGCCGTCCTGCGGAGTAGCCTCCACAAAGTTCTTGGAGTGCGCCTTCGACCTCATCGGAAATGTAGCAATCTGCCTCATCCACGATCCCAATGGAAGAAGCCATGTGGGCGCGGCTGGGGTCATGGATATGAACGCGGAGAGGGTCTGCATCTCGCTCGGGATACCGGAACGAGTTGTCCTCGACGGTTCCCTCGGGAGCGAGGCCCTTTCCAACGGCAATCTGTCCTGGGTCTACTTTACGAGGCATTGATCACTCCGAGGCCAACAGGAGAAGACCACGAGTGCGGTACACCGCCGCGCAAGTCTCGTTGTCGGTGCTGGTAAACCGAACCACGTTGTCTCCATCTAATAGGGCGTATCGACTGACTACCACGAGAAGAACCTCTCCCTTGCGGAAGTACACCGTGTCCACGGTGGCTTGCGCGAGGAAGGGGAACCAAACCTTGTGGGTAGCCACCCCTGACAAGGGCTGTGCCATAGCAGTCGGTCGGTAAGCGGTGGGATCCCCAGACTTGTAGTGGGCTCGGAAATCCGTATCCCAGTCCAAGTTGGAGAAGGCCAAATCAGTGTTGGGGTCAACGGGAACCATCTGGTGAAGGTTGAGAAGCCCTGTCTCCGCGTCGAAGTCACCGACGCTGATCTTGGCGAGACTCATCAAGGCCCATTCCCCCGGAAAGGCGGGAGAGCCCCCCGTCGTCAGGTCTGCGTTTACCGCGATCTGGTCGGACGGGTTGTTGTAGGGGTACGGCAGGTCAACGGACCCCACCGAAACGGTATCGGTCCACAGGTCACGAGACATGACCAGGGGACGTAGGGTCAGCGGGTCAGGAAGTGGGATACTCGCCGGAGCGCCCGCCTGCACGCCTACCGTCTGGGGGGCATTGGAGCGGTAATAAACACTGACCTGATAGCGCGGGCCAGGGCTACTGAAGTTCGGGACCGGATCTTGGGCAAAGTATTCGATGTTGCAGAGGCTCTGGGCTGCCGTGAGGCCAGCCTGGACTTGCAAGAGCCGGGAAGATGATCCCCAGTAAGTGCTGGTTACGTCCACCAGATGGTTGATGGCAGGGCCAGGATTACCGACCTCGGTGACCGTCGTAAGGGCACTCTTGTTGCCGTTCAAACGTCGAGGGAGTTCCAATAGGAGAGCGGTCTGGCTCACCACCGAGTCAGAGATTGGATCCCCCGAAGCTGGAACAGTCAACCCATCATTGGCCACATACTCCATCCCCAGTTCCCGCTTCCCTGTACGGAACTGCGGGTCCATGAGGTCTTCCCAATCGGTAGGTCGCTTGGAAGTGTCGTTCTCCAAGCCTGCGCCATGGTAGATCGTCACGGTCGGGTCTGCCGAAATGACCTCATCGGGGGTTGCGGAGGAGCCGGAACCAACGGGATAGGTGATCTCCAACTCCACATAGATGCGTCGAGCGGACGTGCCCACAGCAAGAGGGCATAGGTCGTAGTTGGCTGCCCCACTGACCCCACCGTTGGCCTGGAGGATGTTCTCGGCCAAAGTGATCTGGATGTGGGGTGTCCCCATCCCTTGAATGAGGTCAATCTCTACGTCCTGTGAAATGGGAGCCCCATAGTTCCCGTCATCGTGGGTGACCGCCAGGACGTTAGTGATCTTGGTTCCCACAGGCCACAGGTTAGTCACGAAATCGGGTGCCCCGGTAGGAACCCAGTTCCCCAGACCTGTCGCATCGAGATTGTCCAAGTCGATGTTGATTACCGACCCTTGTGCCCACCCCGCTGCACTGGGGTTCATAAAGAGGCCCGGATTGGCAGCAGAGGCAGCGGTAGGGATAATCGGGAAGATTCGTCGTTCCACGACTGACTGGTCACCGAAGCGGCGACGGATATGGTCCCAAGTCCCAATCGTCTCCCCACGCACCGTGTCTGTGTCTCCGATCTCGTTGCAGACGAGGTAAACCGAGGACACATCCCCGGAACCCCCGCCAAGTTCGGTGACCCCTTGGGTGTCGATGGCCCAGGTACGAGTAGTGCCGTCAAGCAGCGCCGTCATCTGGGATTCCAGTTCGGCTTTGAGGTCTACACCACCGGGAGAGACATGCCTCCGTAGGTCGAGAAGATCCCCCCTGACGATAGCGTCATGGAAGTTGCGGTCAGGCCGGTCGGACGTATCCACCGGGATGGACCCGATGCCGTTGGTGTTGGTGTAGAGCGCATGGGTGGCTGCGAGAGCCCCATTGGTGTTGTTTACCGGCGCAAAGCCACCGGTAGTAGTCGCGTCGTTGCGTCGGAAGATGAAGCAGATCGGGATGGCGTAAACGTAGCCCGTGACCGTTCCAAGGGCGGCGGCGGCCTGTGCCGTCCCATCTCCTGCGATGAACAGCCCATTGTCCACGGTGTCATAGGACACAGCCGAGTTGACTGCGGTGTCCACATTAGCGACCGTCACATGAGATAGGGTGACGTTGGTCCCAGCCACAGCGGGAACGATGGTGACGATCCCCGAGGCCGACGAAGCTGCCACGGTTGCCACCGATGCCGTGATGGTAGCTGTGAGGTTGGTGGCCATGGTGGCCGGAACCCCAGAGGAAATGTCGAACTCACCAGCGGCAGGTGCGCCGTTCACAGCGGTCAGCACGGTGCCATTCACGGTGATGGTGTCGCCCGCTGTCATGGCCCCGCTGATCTCAACGTAGGCCAGAACTGTTGTCCCGTCAGCCGGGATGAACCGGTATCGGTTCACAGGAATAGCCTGGGTGCCCTGGGCTTCCAGTTCCGGGTTGCTGAAACCGTTTTCGGTCTTGAAGTTGACTGCCTCGGCCTGTCCAGTGGCTCGGACCCGATACTGGATCTGAACACGCTTGGTGGACTCGGTTCCGATGGTGGGGTCAGCAATCGCTCCCAGCAAGTTCACACCCGCCGGAGCATCCACATTACCGTTCCGGTAGATGGTGCTCTGGCTTGGCTTGTTGGGAGTATCGACACCGCCCGTGAGGAACCCACCCAGAGGGTTGAGGGTGAAGTCTGCGGGTGCCGCTGTGCTGAATACGACGGCGTTGCCCGCAGCCCCAGCAAAAGCATCGGTCGCCCGCAAGTTGACTTGTTCCGCAGTCGTCACATCGATCTCTGCGGTCACAGTCGCCGCGAACCCGTTGGCCACATCGTTGATCGCATCACGAATGTCAGCCGCGATGGCGGCTGCATTTGGACCCGTACCGTTGTAGTCGTTGGCCCCCGAGGTGCGGGGTCCAGCAGCATCGGTGAGGTTCACCCCTCCGATGTTGATGGTGCCCGTCACGGTGTTCTGGATCACCAAGATGGTCCCAGAGGCGTGAGGGGAATGGCTCACAAGCGCCTGGAATACCTCTAAAAAAACGAAATCCGTGCGCTTCACATCGGGGGGAGCACCCCCATTGACCGGCGCTGAATCCAACTGGATGAGGTTGAGTCCCTTGGTTGTCGTGCCCGTGTACTCAACGGTGATGGGCATGTTGGCGACAAGAGCCGTCCGCTTACTCATGTAAAAGGCGTTGGTCACGAAGTCGGCATCCACCGGGGCAGGGAAGTCGAAATCTCCCTCCTCGGCAAATGGCACTGGTCCCCGTAGAAAACCCGAGGGGGTTTCTCGATCCTGAACCAGACGGCGAAGTTCTCGGTTGATCTCCTGGGAAAGATTGAGTTCGGCATCCAGCACGGGCTTCCCGCTCTGGTACACCGCCTCATCCCAGGAGTGCTCCCCTGGTGAGAGATACCGGGAAACCGTCGATCCAGTAAAGTATTTATCTCGGATGGCCATTCAACTCTCCATCAAGGGCTACCCTACCCGGAAGTGTGGGTACATCATTGACGCACCCGCGTTCCACGGGGGAGTCGTTTAGTGACCGGCACCCGAGGAGTTGTTCGCGCAACCCTGATACGCGGAGCAGACGTGTTGCCAGCGTTTGCTTTCTTGGTCGCGTTCTTGTTCTTGCGGCAGCCGCATCCCATAGGAGCCTCCAGCTACGGAGTGGCGATAGAGGGGCTACCGACGGGGAGAGTCCACCCCCCCTCAACTTTTTGCTCCCAGGGGGGTTCAACTCCCCCGTGCTTCTCCGTATAGGGCTACACCCCGACCCTTTAGGAGAATCATGGGAAAGCCTACCGCCACCGTATCCGTCCAAGACGGGCTTGAAGTTCGTCTCAAAGAAGACGAGTGGACCCCATGGGTTCCAGGCGGGAGAAGTACCGATGAGATGAGGGCTCCGGTCTTCCGCAACAGTCGATATATCGTCCATGTCTACCCCCCCAGGAAACAGAGTCCGGGGTTCCCCCGCATCATTCATCTGTCCATCCGCCATGTTTCCAACCTCGCTATCACGGATTTCCGCGACTTCCAGCGCATCAAGAATGAACTTGTGCATCCCGAGGCCGAGTCCATCCAGATTTTCCCCGCTGAATCCAGGCTTGTGGACTCCTGCAACCAGTACCACCTCTTCACCTTCGTCCCTGATGACTTCGATCCGAGATACCCCGACAGTGCATCGTGGGAAACCGCGATGATCCCTATCGGATACTTCTACGGCAGAGATGTGGTTTCCACCCCCCACAGCGAAGGGGCTCAACAAAGGCCCCTCCCCAGCAAAGGCAACTGATCCCAACGCCGGAAAGCCCGGAAGAAAGCCAGGAACCGATAAAGTAAAAGGAAGGAACATCCATGGACCCCGAAATCCGAACTGTGAGCATCCATCGCTCTCTACCTGACAAGAGCGATATGGACATTACCGTAGCCTTCGTCCTTGAAGGAAGGTGGGCCATCACCCACATCCTCGATGAATATGGAAATGAGATCATCCTGACCGAAGCAGAGGAAGCGTTAGCGCACTCCCTGGTTGAGTCCGGGGTCGATGAAACGGGCCGCTAAACCTCCCCACCACCACGGAACCCATCATGTCAAAAGGAGTCCCCGCCGTCGGAGCCGGTTGTTCTGACCTATCCCCCCAAGAGCACAAAGAGATGATGGGGTTCCTGGCCCTGTTTGCCAACACAGCGCCCCCCACGCCCCCCGTGGTCACACAAGCCACAACCCCCAACGTATGCGGCCACCGAGAAATAAGGGGCGGGGAGAATCCCCTCGCACACCTCCCCCCACCCTTCTGCGAAATCCGATCCGTGAAGTGGGTTGGGGGGGAGCATCACGGGTTAGCTGGTGATGGAACCCTGGTTGCACTCCTCCCCAATCTGGTAGCCGAATCTCTCCGCAACCACCTCTTGCGCGGGGCTGGGTGATGGAGTGGGTGGCCGACCACATCTGAAGTAGAGCGGTTATTTCCTAACCCCAACCCTAAACCCCCATCTGGCTCACGCCGGGTGGGGGTTTTTTGCGTTCAGCCCTCAAAAGGAAAGGGCTCAACCACGACGAACCCATGGGGGGACGCGCCCCCCTCTTTGGGGGGAAGCCCCAAGACGTAGGCGAAGATCGTACCGAGATCGGGGGAGTCAGTTGAGAAATCAAAGTCCATGGGGCCTCCTCATCAGTTGGCGGATCTGATGTACCCGCTGGTCACAACGGTAGTGGTGGGAAGTTGGCTGCCGCCAACGAGAATGAACTGGAACCCGTCCAGTTGTGCGCCCCCTCCCAGGAGGGACCGTTTGCTGAAAAACCCGGTCGCAGGGTTGGGTTGGAAAGCAACCCCGTTGCTTAGGGCGAAGGTAAGCTCTCGTGCCGATGAAATACTCACTTGATTGGTCGTAGGGGGTGCATCTACTTGGGCATGGCACAGGCCCACAAAACTGTTTGAGGTGTCGTTGACCGCATCTCGGATGTTTGCCACCGTCTCCGCAGCATCGGCCCCAATCAGAAACTCGTCTGTTCCAGGGGCCGCAGAAGCAGTAAGGGGAAGGCCCGAGAAGGTGATGGTGTCCCCTGCCACGATGGCAGCATTGTTGAGAACAGTGACCACCCCGAACCATGTGTTGGCACCCCATGGTCCCAGACGCGAGACATTCACGGTAGCGCGGTCCACCATCGTATAGGCGCAAGCCCCGTGGCCGTTCCCCGTAGGGACTCCATCGGGGTTCGGATCTATCGTGGGGTCAGCGTAGGTGGGAGGTACGTTGTCCCCGAGGAGAGTCTGGATGGCGAGGTCTTCCTCGCGGGGAGTCACATCCTCCAGACGCAGGACGAAATCTTGATTGATCCCCATCCCCCCCTCGGGCGGCAGCCCGGAAGGACCGCGCTGGTTGGGGTACAAAATCGCCGTACCCGGCCCGAGGTTCCCTCCCAGGACGAACCCGCCTGACGCGACGAGAACCGTAGCAGGGTCGAAGTGCGTGGACGATCCCTTGAAGACGGGGGAAGACCCACCCCAAGGACCGGCTGGGCCTTCGGGGACGGTGAAGTCATCGACAGTGAAATGGCCGTCTATCCCGATGTGGGAGAGCCCTGCACCCGGACCCGGACCATCGCAGATGGTGGAGAGATGGACACTCTCCCCGTCTTCCGTCTCACAAAACTGGAGGTCCGCGTAAAGGGACTCTTCCGTTTCGGTGAAGGTGACAACGCGGTACGGGTCATTGAGGACCATTGACTCCGCAGAGTCCAGCACATCCGCTGGGTCATTGATCTCGCTGCCTGCCTCCACCGCACGAGTAACAGCCTCATCCCGACCCGTCGGGATGGGGGGAGTTCCCTCGTTGAGCACCGTGACCGACTCATCAATGGGCTGGGAGCAGAGATAGGTCTTGGTGACAGGCTTCCCGACGACAAAGGTGACGGTGACGGCGTGCTCATCGGAAGGGAGAGGGCTCGTGGACTGAAACTTTAGATACTGCGTATCACTGTCGAAGTCCCAATCTGCCGGTGCAACGATGCTCCCATCCACTTGGACGACGAACACCCGATCAGCGTAGATGGCACTGTCTGGGATGTAGACAGAGTACGGTGACCTCGATGTGATCACCCTTGTCTCTGGGGTGGCATCGAGGTTGTACTCGCCGGAGGTCAGCGTGACGGCTTGGTTGAGGACCATCCCTTGCGGGGCGACCCCGAAGCCATCTGCGGCTCCCCGAATCCGGTAACGAACCGAAGCCCATCTTTGCTGGGTGATGGCTTTACGGTTGAGTGCCCCAAAGGTTACTGATCCACGGGCTGCCTCATAGGACGGGAGATCGCGATACTCGACATTGATCCAAGCCGCCGATGGATCTGTCGTCTCTGTGATGAAGTCCTCGGAGGCCCCTGGGGGCAACGGAAGATCCGGTCGATAGACCGACACGCCCCATGTGGGGTCAAGGAAAGCCCGAACCCGACAGTGATCGCGCCAGTCCATCTCCTCCACCGTGACGGCGGGGTTGGAGTTCGGGAGAGTCGTCCCGTCTGTACGCGGGATGCGGTACGAGTCAAGGTCAGTGTCGTCCCCTCCACGGAGGAGCACGCCGAAAGTGCGAACCAGCTTCGTCCCTGTTGGGGCTACGGCCCGGAGAGGCACCACATGGAAGGAACCAAGGGTGACCGCACACGCACCCGTCCCCAGGAAGCCCAGGAAGCCCGTGAGGTAAATGTTGGGGGCTTCCACGGCAAGCTGGGAGAACCCCACCATCGGGGTTGAGCCAACCACCACATCATCAATGACAAGGACCACGAGGTCTGCGACAGGATCACACAGCACCCGATAAGTGTGGGCTGCTTTGTCGTCCCAGGCATAAGCAAAGGACTGTACCAACACACCGTCGCGGTCCCGTAGATCAACGGTGCCTGTGCCCAGGGTCAGAACTACTTTGCGCTCTACTACGCTGGCTGGAAGACGGAAGCTACCCCCCAAAGCGATACCGATCCCGTAGCTCCCAACGGTATGGCTCTCGACCGAGAACCTTCCCTCGATGATCGCCCCCTCATCCACATAGGGGAGTGGATCAACTCCTGTGTTGGTCCACTCGGCCACCTGCCCCGTGGCTTTGGTGAACTGGAGGGTTTGCCCACGCACAAAGGGGTTGGGAACCGAGTTGATGTTCGATGCCAACCATCCCGCACTCGCGGGTGCCTGGAGCCCCGACAGAGAGACGTTGGGCCGCACAGGAAGCAACTCGTTGGGGTTCCCCCCTGTCTGGAGATAAATCAGCGTGTTGACGAGGACTTCTCGTTGCCCATCTCGGAGGCGGAAGGTGGCATCTCCAGCCCCCAGAATGCCGGACTCCACCCTGAAGGTAGCCTCCGAATCAGTCCTGACCTTGGAGGTCAGGAAGGGCTCAACTCGCTCGTAGGCAAACTGCAAGGGGATGGAGGTGTCCCCGGAAGTGCTTTTGAGAAGCACATGGTCACCACTGGCATCCACCTCTGCGTAGCCGAAGTCTCCTATGATGTACCAAGGATCGTTCGGGTCATCCTGGGGCAGCGTTCCCATCTCGGTGAGAGCCGTGATGCCCTGTGCCGTATACTTCTGTAGGGCAGGGGTGACGGAGTATTGGGTCAGATCCCAGATCGAAGTGGACGTGGCCCGACGGGACACACTTCCCCAAAAGAGAACCCCTTTCTCGGTTGCGGGGAGGAGGAGGGCGCTTTGGGCTGGGAAAGGAGCGACCTCGGCCACATCCGCGATGAGCCCCGCAATACCTCCTCCCAGGTGTGCCTGTGCCGACCCAGTGGGAAAATCACAGTAGAGGCGGAAAGAGATGAGGTCGGTGGCCCAAGGAGTCTCAAAGTACACCTTGAAGGAGCCCGAGCCGTATTCCGTGACGTTGGCGGGGAAGGAAGTTGTTATCGTGACTTCAACGTCGAGAGTGTCGGAGTCCAGATCAAGCCCGCACTCTGCGATGGTGTAAACCCCCGCCTGCGTCCCAGACGCAATACGGAAACGGTCCCCTGACTCGATTCCTGACGGCAGATCCGCATAAGGCACCGTAAAGGTGGTCTGGGATGTGCCTGTACCTGTGACGGACGGCCCAACTTCCCACCCCTCCTCCAAGTGCGCCTTCGTGGCATCAAGCAGGACACCCACATGAGACACACCATCAATGACCAAGGCTCCAACGAGGACAAGATGCGCCCCATCATGGAGGCCCAAGGCAACGCCTGTGAACACCCCGTCCGCGACGTAAGACACAACACGGAAACGAGCGGTGTCTGTGACTGATGTGGTGATCGAGAGGTCTGCCTCTCGCTTGTAGAAAGCGGCGGTTCCAATGCCATAAGGGCCGGTAGAAGCGTCCACCAAGGAATAGGTGCCATCCCCCATGGAGTGCCCCGTGTCAACCCCGTCCAGTTGCCAGGGGGTCGGGGCATTGGGGGGAGAGACTTGCCCGTCATAGATTCCTATGTCGCTCAAAGCATCAACAGAAAGAGCACCCACGGAGATCGCATGGGGGTTCTGGTTGAGCAGGAGGGTCGTCGGCTGGTTGGTGAGCGCCGAGTAGTCCATCTGCCAACCGATGTACTTGTGGGCGATCCTCTTGGGGGACTTGCGCTCATAAGGGCCGAGAGCGACCCCCATGGGGAACCGATTGGTCTTGGTAGTGCCTGTGCTTCCATCTGGTAGCGGAGACACATCGCCTGCCGTGTGCCCCACGGCACGATCCCAGGTGTTGAGCGTCAGACCCCTCGTGTTCAACCCCGACATTTCCATCGCTGGGTTGACGAACCAGATGTAGTCCACCTCTACGGCGAACCCATCCACCCCACCCGCGAGGAACACCCCTGATACCACGACGTTGGGGTCACCGCTGGTGTTGGCCAGACCGATAAGATTCCCAGCCACCCCGGTAGAGAGAGCGGTGATCTCCACCACGTTCCCCACACCGACTGCTTGGCACCCACAATGAGCAACGACCGCCGCTGCGATGGCAGTAGCCGTGGCCGTGATGCTGACTCCGTTCGCCCACCCCACCCCAACGCCTTCCTGTAGGGTCACGCTGTTCACGGTGATCTGGGCGGCACCTGCAACCGGCTGCCCCGGCCCGATCTCGATGGTCCCCGATGCAGCCATCGGCCCCGCAGCCAGGGGGATGGGGGGCACCGGGTAAATCTCTCCGACGTAGGGGTTGACCCCAGCGATCTCGATGGTCCCGCCATCCAAGCGGACTTCCACATCCTCCTTCGTGGCTGGGGTCGCGTCACCCCAGCCTCGGACGAGAGGACCGTAGTGAGTCTTGATCCGATCTCCGGTCAGAACGTCTGACCCGGTGAAGGAAACAGGAAGCCCATGGATGAAGTTCCACGCACTCGTAAACAAGGTGGTGGTGGCTGTCAGCCCCACTCTCTTCAACTTGAACAGGGACACCGAATGGGCAGGGGAGAGGACAAACGCTGTCCCCGCTGGGTCGGCGGCAGGTCCAAGCCCCGGCGTGGTGGAAGAAAAAGTATGGAGAGGTTCACCGTCAAATAGGACGGTATAGAAAGTGCCCCTCTGGTTGCGGATCAGAACGACCGAGTGCTCACCCGTGTCCCAGGCCGCTGCAACCGAAGCGGTATAGGCCCCGGAAGAGATGCCAATCACCTTGACCCCACCGGAATCCGATAGGGTCAGGTTGATCTGCACCACGCCGTCCGAGACGGAAAGGGTCGCCAAGGTGGAGTTGAGGACAGCCGGGGTGATCGTTGCCGACGTAGGGTCGAAAGTGAACCCTGCCTGGAACGTCGTCCCTGTGATCATCCGCCCAGTCGTGTCCCCGAACCCCCAACCGTATTGAACCGCTGCTCCCTTGGTGAGCAAGAGTCCATGAGTGGTGGTGGCAACACTGGTTCCCGTACCGATCTCGACCCCAGTGAACGTGGGGTCATCGTCGGGAAGGAGAAGTCCCTGGTACTTGTACGCGAGACTCGGACCTGCGGTAACGGTGTAAGTGGTCGAAGTCATGGGGTGAACATCAAGGTCCACCCGCGAAAGAGTTGCGGGATCCTGTGTGGCCGACCCGATGAAGGGGGCCACTGGATACGAAGTAGAGATCCCATACGAAGCCGTGGCATCCACACCGGGGGTGAACTCGGCTTCTGTCAGCAACGCTTGGGCGGCACCCAGAGAGTTCGTGAAGTCCAACCGGACAGTGCGACCATCATCTGGCGATGGGAGAGAGGCGGCTACCGTTGCGGTGTCCCCAAAGGCATAGAAAGCAGCGGAGTCTGTGGGAGGCGGTCCAACAGGGTTGCCCGCTATATCCGTCGGCCCAGCCACCGTCAGTGTGTACTGACCCCCCAGGGTAGATCCTGTGTGGGTCACGATGACTGATGTGTACCCCCCATGGGAGCCACTGGTGCCCTTGGCCACCGATACAGCGGTGATGGCTACACCATGGGCAGCCACAAAAGTATAGGAGCCTGCCGCTACGAGAGCAGCGTTATTGGCCATCTCCTCCGAGAAAAACACCTCTGCCCGGTAGCCGTCGAGGGCTTGGACTCCCGTGACCCGAGGAGGGGTAATGTCTACCGAGCCGTAGGACGAAAATCCGTAGGGTGCCCCGCCATATCCCCCAGTGGTAGGGACGGGAAGTCGAGGATGTACCCCAGACCCATAAGGGGAATACCCGTAAGAGGCCCCGCCATAGCCGAGGCCACCGAAGGTAAGTCCTGGGAGGTAGACGGGCAAAGGAACTCCTTGTCAGAGGCACCAAAGGAGCCTCGACAGAGGCCCCCGATAGGATACCCACCGCCTAATCATCGTCCTCGCTTCCGGGCAGTTGCTCGGCAGTGAACTGGCCCATGCCCCCAAAGCGATGGTGAAGGACCATACCTGTGAACAGGTGCCTCTTGCCACCGGCTGCTGTAATCAAAGCATCCGCGCTCGCGTTTACTTGATTGCCGACTGACCCCCTGGCTTGAAGCTGGACCGTGTACGTCCCAATCACGTCGGGGGTGAAGGGGAAAGTGGGGCCGCCACCCGCGTAGGACGCGGTGTTCTGAAAGTCGTAGATCGTCTGGATTTCGGTTTGGGAAAGGGCACGATTCCACACCGCCACCTCATCGAGTTCCATGTTCGTGCGGTTGGTGTTGTCGGGTCGGGCTCCCATCCAGAACTGCGAAGATGGGACCACCAGACCAGCGATGGTCTGGTTCGCTACCCTCACGCCGTCCAGATAGACTTCAAGGTAGGTAGTGCTGGACCAGACGCAGGCCACATGGTGCCAAGTGCCCACATTCAGCGTCCCGAGATTGGTCGTGTCGTTGTTGTACCCATAGAAGCCCAACTGACCGGCAGTGTTCCCAACGACGAGGAACCGCCATGTGCCGTTCATGGAGGAGACACTGGCCTGACGGTCATCTCCGAAGCCACAGATGATGCGGTATTGGGTGTTCGCCCCCAGCTTGACCCAAGCCGAGATCGTCCCGTCGGTGGTGGGGGCGTTCGGTACAACGCCTTGCACCCACTGGTCGGTCCCGTTGAAAGCCCGAGCATACGCCCCCACCCGACCTGCGACCTGGGTGGTCCCGTAGTTCACGAGGTTCACGCCCTGCCCCGAAGTGTCCCCGAGGATCCCCGCTGCCTGCTCCACATAAATGTCTACGACTTCGGTTTCCGAGATAGCCCGACCCCAAACGGCGACCTCATCGAGTTCCATATCGGTGTAGTTGCTGTTGTGGGGTTCGGCCCCCATCCACAACTCGGCGGGAGGGGGGAGGAGGGTGAGGGTGTGTGAAGCCTGCAACACCCCGTCCAAATACACCTTTACATCATTGGTGTTCTCCCAGGTGACCACGGCGTGGTACCACTGGCCCAAGGTGATGGGGTGGATGTTATTGATGTCGTCGCTGTAGCCCCAGAACTGGAGGAGGTTGTTGTTGACGCTGATCGTCCTCCACGTCCCGTTCTTGGTGACGCGATTGTCGGCCAATCCGACGATGATGCGACTGGCCGTACCCGAAACGCGCTTGAACCAGCATGAGAGGGAGCCACTGTGGAGGCTGACATGGGATCCCTGCTGTTTCCTGTAAATGTCAGCAACTTCGGACGCGGGGAGGGCGCGGGACCAGAGCGCCATCTCATCCATTCTCCCATCGATCATGTAGCCGGAGGCAAAGCTCCCGTTTGATCCTCCGGTGGGGTTCAATAAGTAAGTGCCAACCCCGCTCAACACCCCATCAATGTAGAGCGTGATCGTCTTTGCGGTGGTGTCTCGCACGAACACCAAATGATACCAGACACCTGCTGACAGGTTGGTGTTGAAGACGTGGGATTGAGTCCTCGTGAAGCCGCTACCCGGCCCAGACTGGTGGGTGTACTCTAAATCACCTGCCGTAGTCGCCCAGCGCACAAAGAACAGGACATTATCGGCTTCATCCGCGTATGCCGGATTCCCAAGGAGAATCATGGATTCGGTGTTGTGAGGACCAATAGAATCGGCGTTCAACCAGAAAGAGGCAGTAGCATCTCCCGTGATCTGGAAGGACTTGGGAGCCCCAGGAGGGTAGGGGGTCGAGAGATAATCTGTGTTCGTCCCTGGGAAGTCATAGCAGAAAGACCCGACCTTGCCCGGTACAACTGCGGGCGATCCCACGACCGCCATGTTGTGGCCTTCACCCGAGGTGTCGTTGGCGTTCCCCTCAAAGTGGAACAGGAGTTTGTTGTCCGTCATGTCAATCGGGGTCACAGCCCCGTTATCGGGGAAGGGGACCACTGGGGAGTCCGGGCTCAAAATCGGGCCGTTGATGTACTGGTCCGTCCCGTTGAAGGCACGGGCGAAAGACCCGACCTTGCCTGTGACCTGGGTGGTGCTGTGGTCTACGAGGTTTCCTGCCGACCCGGAGGAGTCCCTGATCTGTCCCGCTGACTGCTTGCTGTAGATGGCAGCGACCTCGGCTTCGGAAATCACGCGATCCCAAATGGCGATCTCGTCACACTCCATCGGGGTGTAGTCAGTGGTGTCGGGACGTGCCCCGATCCAGAACTGATTTGAAGGGGTGTTGAGGCCCGCGTGGGTCATGCTGTAGTACATCGTCCCGTCGAGGTACACCTTCACATTGTCAGTGTTTTCCCAACTCACCGCGAGGTGATGCCACTGACCCAGGACAATCTTGGCGTTGTTCAGGGATTGATCAGCATTGTAGCCCCACCAGTAGAGGTAGCCGCTGTTGTGGTAGAGCAACCCTCGGGCCGTGCCGTTGGGAGAAGTGGACCACGGCGCGAAGCCCGCAATCATATCGTAGGCAGCGACCCCTGCGTTGATCTTGAACCAGCCCGCCCAACTCCCCTCCGTCGTGGGGGCATTGGGGATGTTCCCCTGGATGTACTGGTCGGTGCCATTGAAGGCCCGAGCGAAGGAACCGACCACCCCGGCTGTCTGGGTGGTTCCTACGTCTTGGAGCCAAGCAGACTGACCCGAGGTGTCGTTGATCTGCGGTGCCAACTGCTTGGTGTAAATGTCAGCGATCTCTACGGGGGAGAGAGCACGGGACCAAACGGCGAACTCGTCCAGTATCCCTTCCCAGTACGCCGACGCTCCAGTCTGTCGCCCCATCTCAAAGTCCGCGAGGTCAGCAATCGTCGTAGGGGCCACGTCGGTATACACTGCTACCCCATCGAGGTAGCCGGTGATCACCTGCCCGACTCGGACAAGAGTGATGTGCGACCACCTACCCGGTGGGATGTACATCGTATTGCCGTTAGCGAACCAACTGGAGCCGTCTCCGCTCTGGAATCGGTAGTGGTTGGCAGAGTGGTTCTCAAAGGCGTATCCGTCCCCCGCTCCAGCCCCCTGGCAACCGAAAACCTTGGCCCAACTGACCTGGGAGGCGTTGGGATTCATCCAAAACGAAAACGTGAAGTCACCCGTCGTGAAAGCGAGGATCGCCCCATAGTCGATGTAATCGCTGGTGCCATTGAAATAGTAGGCAAAGGAACCCACCTTGCCCGCGACCTGGGTGGCCCCGGTGACCGTGCCGTTCCGAGCGTTGCCCGAAGTGTCGTTGGCGTTCCCCTCAAAGTGCCAAAGCCCTTCGTTGGCGGTCATGTCAATGGGGGTCGCCACCCCGTTATCGGGGAAAGGAACCTGGGTAAGCCCCGAGGTTGTCTCAAAGTGGTACAGGCCCAGGTTGTCGGTCATGTCAACCGGGGTCGTTGCTCCGTTGTCAGGGTACGGGATCGGGGAGGCCCCGGATGCTGCCTCAAAGTGGAAAAGCGACGTGTTCCACGTCATGTCTAAAGGAGTGGCAGCCCCGTTGTCGGGGAAGGGAACCGGCGTGGCTCCAGAATCCACCTCAAAGTGCCAAAGCCCTTTGTTCCCAGTCATATCAACCGGGAACTGCGCCCCATTGTCGGGGAACGGTAGGATCTGGTTCGCGATGGCACTCCCGCCAGGGACGGACTGCCATGCCCACCGAAGGGTATCCGCTACGGAAGCCGACCCGTCAAAGGTAGCGAGAACTCCGACGTTCCCCGAGATGTTGGAAACTGTCGCTGCAAGGGGGTCACCCGCCACAACCGTTGTGAACAGCCCTTCCAGACGTGTGGGGTCAGGCGGGGACTCGTGAACAACCGTCGTAAACAGCCCTTGGAGTTGGGCATCACTCCCCCAGTTTGCATGAACGACCGTCGTGAACAACCCTTGGAGTTGGGCTGGATCAGGCGGCGATTCATGCACGACCGTAGTGAACAGCCCTTGTAGTTGGGCTGGGTCAGGGGGTGCTTCATGTACGACTGTTGCAAACAGCCCTTGTAGTTGGGCTGTAGCCATCAGACACTTATGATCTCATATTTCGCTTTCGGGGTGTCTGTAGCGGTCCACGCCCCTCCGCTGGGCTTCGTCGGTGCCGTGGCCGTGGCGTAGGTGGTCGTGTTCGACATGGTGCTGGTAACCCCTGGAGTCGTTGTGGCCCCTGCTTGATCTCCGACCTCGGCTCTCGCCGTGTTGGCAAGTCCTGTGCTGAACGAATGAACCGTGACCCCATCCACCGATGGCGGCACCCCGCCCAAGGCGACTCCCAGGTTTCCCGCGAAAGTGGTGATCACATCATCTCCCGCAGAGGGAGGCCCCGAGTTCTCGGTGTAGGTAGCCGCGTCAAAGGGGTCTGACCCCAGCACCGAATGGTTGTTGGGACCAGTGGAGGCCCATGTACCGGTCGTGCTGCTGTCGGTGTCTGGTGCGATGCGGCTCACGAAGCGCACATTTTCAGCCGGGTCCGTGTAGTTGTCATAAATGATGCACTGGCCGATGTAGGTTGCCCTGTCCGCGTTGACGAAACCCTGGCCCATGGTGAAGGAGATGGTGGCCCCGCTGGGTTCCGCAACACGCGCATCAGTTTGCTCTGCGATGGCCTGTACGCCATCGACCCAGACGCTTCCCTTCCACGGGTCCGCACTCATATCGTACTTCAGGGTGACTTGGTGCCACTGCCCACTCCACTGCCACGTCGAAGTCGAAGTAGCTTTGTAGGTGTTGTCCACAAACAGCTTCAGCGCCCCTCCCGATGTGACCTGAACATAGATGTTCCTACCGCTGTTTCCCCCGTATATGTTCAATAAGGTGGTGTTGTTCCAAGGACCAGTTCCCGGCTCCGCGAAAAAAGCAGTGGTTAGGCACCCCATCGCATTGGTAGGCTTCGCGCCAACGGGAGGGGTGACCCAGGCGTTGTGGTCAAGTGCCCAAGACCACCGAGCAGCACCGCCAGACGGCCTGTACTGATAGGTCTGCCTCGGCTCAATACTGTTCGTGCTCGTGCTGCTACAGTCGAAGCCCATAGACTCCAACAAAGTTGGGGATTCTTCGCCTACTCCCCAGGACCAAATCAATGCCATCGCGGCCTCCTACGGGATCAAGCCCGGATAATCACTGTTCACTTCGGCCTTGGTCTTCTCGACCCAACCATTCGGGGGGGTCGTTCCATCAGGGCACACAAGCACAAACCGCTCTGCCACGTCGTCGTACTTCGGAGCCGAGGTTCCCAATGGTGGTTGTGAGTCGATGATGGTCACATCATCGCTATCCAGTTCTCCCGGTTCGATGCTTCCGTAAGGGTTACCCTCTGATGGAGGGACGATGAAAACAGGGGTGTAGTAGTAGAGCGCCATTAGATCGGTCCTCCTGACCCTCGGTACTGAACGTATACGTCGGGAGTCCCGTCGGACCTCAACCCGATGCTGTAATACTGTACCCCTCGGGTGGGTATCGGGGCCACGATCACCAGCCCAGGTCCACCAACCCCTTGCTCAATCTCGTATTTGCTCTGGACAGCTACACCCGCAGTCACATCCTCGGTTTTCACGGAGGACCACTCTGTCGGAGCCGCGCCCCCTGTTGGGCTAAAGAAGACTTCAGCCATGACCTTGGTTGCTCCCCCAAGTGCCAGGAGATGGACAAAGAAGACGACGTACTTGTGCCCATCCACATCCACCGCTGTCGATATGTTGGCGGGAACTATGGTGGCCCCGAGGGTCACGGGTGCCCCCGACGATCCCAGAACGTCGGCAGGTGCCGTTGGGGGTGAGGCGGAAAAATATGGGCGGCTATAGTCAGGCATCACTTACCTCTGCGTATCGACAGATCACCGGGACGTGCGGGGGCATCAGGTCAACTCAAAGGTGAGGTCGATGTAGATCCCTTGACCGTTGAAGCCGGGGTTAGAACTCGCCAAGGCGATGGTCCACTTGTCATCCACGGCGAAGTCCAGATCAGCCAACGCACCTGTCAAGGTGAGGGTTGTTACTGCCCCCGCCCCCAACGAGTTCATATCGAAGGTGGCCGCATTGAGAACGGTGTTCCCCGCTTGATTGGTGATCGCCAGGGTGTAGTTCCCGACCGTGTTGACGGTGGACATGAGCACCTTGATCTTGGTGAGCCGACATGGAAGGACTGCCCACCCGAGGTACTGGACAGTGTTGCCGCCACTCTCGGGCATGTTGATGTGGTGCCGGTCCAGGGAAGGCAGATCGAGGCGAATGTCGCGACCCGCTGGCTGCCCCAAGTAGTAGAGGGCGTTCTGGATCGGGGTGACACCACCCGGTAGTGTTCCTGTCCCATCAGAGACGAACAGTCCCGCCTTGCCCACACCTTCCGAGGCAGGCTTGGACTCTCTGACCTCCATCCCCCGTGTGTTGATGTGAAGGGTGCCCCGAGTTCCCGTTGCGGTGCCTGTGGTAATCAGGACATCCCCACTATTTCCAGCGGATGCCGCTCCAGTCGTAAGAGAAACTGCATTGGTACTCTGACCAAGACCCGTTGTAATGCTCACACCACCACTGGCTCCTGTGAGTGCGTTCCCGCTATATACATTTACTGAGCCCGAAAGAGTCGGGGAAGAACCGGTATTGAGATAGGCACCACCGCTGGCTCCCGTGGCGGCATCGCCGGTGACCACCAAGGCAAGCCCGGAGACTCCAGAGGCGGACCCGCTGCGGAGTTGAGCCTGTCCCGAGTCCCCTCCGGCAGCATCGCCGGAGAAAACCAAAGCCATCCCGGTATTCCCATCCATAAGGGTAGGCCCGGAGAACAGCCGAGCATCGCCGGTATTGCCTGCGGTAGTGCCTGGACCCGTGAACAGAGTAGCGCCACTGGAAAGAGCGACACTTCCAGAGTTTACGCCCGCGCCAGCCGTAACTGTGTTTGTCGCATCTGACATAAGCGCAAGTCCAGCGGCGGTCGCTCCTCCGCTGTAGGCGACCGGTGGGACTGCTGAAACGCCAACAAGGAGTAGGTTCGTTCCAGCGTCGTACACGATGCCAGCGCCCAGGCCGGACGAAAGGTTGCCTGCGTTCGTGCCAAACGCAAGACCCTTATTGTTCTGAAGGAGCACATTGTTGGTTGGGTGGAACTCAATGTCTCCAGCACCACCGGACCTGATGATCACATCCGTCTGACCAGTGATTTCATCCCCTGTGGTCAGTTGAATGTCGGTCCCACCTGACGTGTTCCCGATCCCCAGAGTGGTAGCAAGGCTGGCCCCGCCACCGCCACCGATACTCGACCATGTGTCAGGGTGGACAGCCTTGTCGAGAATCTGCACCGTCTGGTCGAAGATGCTTATGCACACGTCGCCACTGAACAGGGCCGCTTGATTCCGGCCCACACCGAACCGCTTGGCTCCGGGGTCAGCGTTGGGCAAAACCTCGTCATTGAACGAATCGTCCCCAATCCTCCGGTAGTCAGGGGCCTCATCGAACCGCATGTAGCGAGCCACCGTGTTGGTGACGAAGTTGGCGTCCCCAAAGATCCGGTCAGGAAAACTGGCGGCGGTTTGGCTGACCCGATGGATGATGACCACACCATCTGTGGTGGCAGGCGCGAAGTTGATCGAGCCGACATGAAGGGCTGTCCACGGTTGCCCTGCCCCACCATCAGCAACGATGGCGGCGACAAGGTTGTCCAGGGTGAGGGAGACAGTGGCTCCGAGAGTGTACTGAACATCCCCGCCCGCAACGGCCCCATAGACACGGGTCGTCGCTCCATCCGTGATGGTAAAGAGGTCACCGTTGTTTGGCTGGGCCGTCATAAAGAAAGCGGTCGCCTGAAGGATCACCCCTTGTGAGGACTTGATAGCCAGTTGGCTGGAGTGCATGACAGCTATCTGCCACGCCCCCGGAAGGGCTTGGAGAGTGCCGTTATCCGAGACGAACCCCAAACCGTTTGGGTTCTGCCCCGGAGAAACCCAAAGCCTTCCTGTAGTAAGGGAAGCGGAGGGAGGAACGCTTGTCTCGGTGATGATGACTTCTGTGCCTGCCGTGACGGACCCCACCAAGGAAAGGTTCCCTGTGTCGTCCAAGATGGCATTGGAATCTTGGACGAGTTTCCCCGTCAGCCCATCCCACCGAACCACGGCATTATCGGCGGCCACACCCGCTGGTCCGACCACATCCCCAGTGCCTCCCCCGGATATGTCGAGGGCAGCCCCGGTGTCGAAGACGTAGTAGAGGTGGTTGTCGATCAAACCCCCTGTGCCATCGGAGACAAAGAGGGCACCCTGGTTACCAGCCGTCCACCCGGCCACTGCGGCTGTCGTAGCTGCCAAGGTGGACTCGGAGAAGATCATCCCCGTGGGGTCAATCATCCCTGGTACGGTCAACTTCCCGGTTTCGGCGTTGTAGACCAGAGGACCGGTTGTGCCACCAGCACCAATGGTGATCTCGTTCAGAGCAGTAGCATCCACCTTCACGGTGTCAGGCCAAGTACCTGCCACCATCGGCTGACCCGAAAAGGTGCCGATTGAGGCATCCACCCCAGCGCCCGCGTTGAGGAAGAAGACTTCCGCTGTTGGGCCTGCGGCCACCGTCGTCAGGATGATGGGATCATCGGCTGGATTGGTGGTCACAACTCCCGTGGCGTTGAACAGCGCGTGTACGGCTGCCAAGTTCTCGCCGCCCGCCAGGGTGATCTTGAAAGACCCCGAGTCGATGCCGAACTGGATAATCCCCGCCGTCGCCGTCCCCGCACCCATCGCGGCGTTCGCTGTGAGGGTTGCAGAAGTAGCGGTGCGGGGTCTTCCGAGGATGATGGACCCTTCGGTAGCCCCCAGGGTGCTGCCTCCGGGCACAACGTAAATGTCTCCACCCTCGCCGCCCGCTTGGGTTGCCGTGCCTGCCTGGATGTATAGGGAACCCGCGTTGATTGCGGCGTGGGAGTCTCCTGCTCGGAGGAAAAGTTCCCCAACCCCATGGGGAGCCCCGCCATCAGCGTGTTGAGTTCCCACTCGGAGGTTGTAGTTGTGAAACATCGGGGAGCCTGTGGCATCTCCGAGAATCAGCGCGGTGCTTCCGCTTGGGGCATCATTGGCCCAGATTTCGCGTCCCAGATGAACCGCAGGACCGTTCCCAAAAGGGTTGGGGTCAACTGTGATTTCCGGTTTGTTGATGCCTCCAACCTTGATGGCCCCCACCACTTCAAGGCTCCCGTTGGGGTTGTCAGGTGGGATGGGATCGGAGGGGGCAACCGCATCCACGATCTGGACGGCTCCCTGGTCAGCAACGATGGTCCGGCCCACGCCGGTAGCGGTGACCCCACCATCATAGGCATCGTCCAGGGTCCGCACCCCGATGGCGTAGGTGTAAATCTCATCGAGGGCATCTTGGACGTTCGTGGCGGTGAGGTCGCCCCCGATCTCCACCGCGTTCACGATGCGGCTATGAGCCACCAGAGCGTTGTCATAGAAGATGGTGTCGGCAGGGACAGTGGCCACACCGACTGCACCATTCGTGCGCGTGATGGTGCCATGTTCAGTGGAGCCGAGGTCGAGGCGACCCACACCAAAGACATTGGTTCCGTCTGCGGTGAGGTTTCCTACCCGTGACCACCGGATAGTAGTGTCGGTGCTACCCGCAGCCCCAGAAAAAGGTGCCGGGTTGAACGCGACCGAAGTGGTGGAGTTCTGGATGGTGCAGTATTCGACTTCCAAGCTGTCGGCGTTCGTGTTGATGCCGAAGTCACCGCTACCTGTGATGGAGCAGTCTCGGATTTCAGCTTGGACCTGCGTCCCGAGCAACAACCCTGACCGCCCCTCGACCGAGCAACGGTGCATGGCAAGGATGTTGGCCCCGTTCTGGACATGGATGGCGTAGTCGGCAGGAGTGCTGGTGCCCCCATAAATCTGGGACTCAAAGAACTGGGCAACGCCCGCGAACTCCTGATACGCCACGCCTGTACCCTGTGCCCGCAAGGAGCACCGAATAAAGGTAGCCCTTCCACTCCCCGTCTGGCGCAACGTAGAGACGGCACTTGCGACAAGACGCTCAAAAGAGATGTTGACGACATTGATGGAGTGGGTGGGGTTCGGCAGGTGGATAAGATGAGGGAGCCCCGCCGTGGCGTTCCGCACCGTGACAAGGGGGGATTGTTCCCCTCCCGGCCACCCGAAAAGGTTGACCCACGGGTAAAAGGTCAGGTCTTCGACGTAGACCCCAGGACGAACCAGAACAACCCACTGGGTCGCGATAGAGGGTGTCTGGGAATCGGCGTAGTCGATAGCCGCCTGGATGGTCTGGTAGTCCCCATTCACCGGGTCCACATAGAGGACACGGGTGGATGCGGCAGTCACGCTGGCGAGGCCGAGGAGAGCGAGCAGGTTGAAGTTCTGCTCGTCGGCCCACCCGTCAAAGGTGGTGTCCACAGGGACGCGGAGAGTGTCGTACCTCTCTCCCGCCGCCACCAGCTTCAATGCGCCGTAGGCTGTGAGAGCACGGAGACGGACGTACTGCTCCGTCTCCAAGTTGCCTACCGTCACGTCTGCGGCAGGCCAAGTGTGGGTGATGGTGATCGGAACCCCGTCCACGACGGGAGAGAACACCACATCCGGTGAGGCATCCGAAGCGGTGACGATGCCTGTGAAGGAGTTGGCACCATCATTGATGGCGGCCTCGATTTCAGCGGTGATCCCAGCAACGGTGCCACTCCCCACGGAGAAGTCGTTGCTTCCAGGGGTAGACGCTCCGGCAACCGCCGTTAGGTCTACGCCATTGATGGTGAACTTTGACCCCGCCGTGAGGACTGCGTTCACAGTGATCTGGGGAGCCGTGAGGGCAAGCCGGACCAGATACGGTCCTTCCCTGTCTACGGTAAAGGTGCCGGGACTCCGAGCAACCACACTCCCTGAAAACGCCGCAGCGGAACCCTCTGGGATGTAGGCAAGACTCCACTGATAGGCGGTGCCAATCTGAACAGCATTGACCGTGACCACATCCGTAAGGGCGAGGTCGTCCCGACTCGTACCAGTATACGGGTCAGCGCCGTTTCGGAGGCTATGGATACTCGCAACAGCCATCAGATGAACTCCCGCCAGTTGATCGCGGCATAGAAGTCAGTCGGGGAAGTGCCAACGGGGCTGACCGCCAAGGTCAGAATGTCCGTCGTTCCCGCATAATCAGCCCCCAGTAGGATGCCGTCGAGGGGCACGTTGAGAACCTTCCCGGCCTCTCCCCACCCACTACCAACGATATGGCCGCCACCATAAGCGGTAGCCGCTATGTCCCCCTCTACATGGTCCACCCCAGTCGCGAAAGTGGCACCCGTCAGAGTAGGCCGAAGGAGAAGCAGGTAGTAGTAGTTCTCGCTTCCATCGGCCAGGACCGAGAGGGAAGTAGGATGGACTTGTCCCCGCTTGAACGAGGTCTTCAGCCGGATTGACAGGAGAGGCTTCACCCCAACCGCCGTCAATGAGAGAGGAGCGTTGCGAGGCAGCCCCGAAGCGCGTCCCTTGTCGTCAAAGCCCCCCTCGGATTGGACCGAGGCCGAGAAAGCGAACATCTCCCCAACACCCCCGGTGCTCTCCAGTTCCCAACGGACAGGGAGAGAGGGGTGAGGCATCTGGGGGCCTGCGGCTGTGTTGGTCTGGAACTCCTCGTGACAAATAACGATGTTCCCATCGAGGATGAAACCCCATCGCATCACCGAGGGAACCATCCCCCCGAAGACGAAGACCATCGTTTGTGGTTTCGTGGTGTCCAACGTGACCCCAGACGGTCCACCGCCGTTCAACTTGTCCACATTCCAGTTGACCTGATCTACCAGGGTGTCCGATGCACCTACGCGGTGGCCTGTCTTGATCCCACCTGCATCGACATAGAAGTACATCCCCGCGCCGTATCCAGTGGAGTTGTCATCGAAGTAGCCCGCCCTCTTGATCACGTTTGCCGTGCTTCCCTGGAAGTCAACGGAAACCATCACCATCTGGCTCTTTCCGGGGAGATAGCGCACATACTCTCTGGATTGGCGAACCACCCTGTCCCCCGCCGCAGCCGCCGTCTGCATCCTGACCCCAGCTTGGGCACTGATGTAAGAGGTGGTGCCACCGCCTGTGAGCACATCCTCAAATACGAGGAGGTTGAGGCTCTGGTCACAGTCACCAGCAAAGACATCGGTGGGTTGACTCGTCCGTAGACGGAACGCAGCGTCCCGTTGGGCTCCGGGGGCCAGGAAGACGTTAGCGCGAACAGCGGCAGACCATGGTGATGCAGGCATTAGGGCACTCCAAAGACGAGTTCGATGTATATGTCCGACCCATCGAAGGCGGCATCATCGGAAACAAGAGAAACATTCCATCGGCCCGCCGTTGCCCCACCCGGCGCACTAAAGGCAAGATCCGCTGGCGTCCCCGTGAGAGCCACATCAGTCACCCCACCCGCAACGAGGCCGTTCATGTCGAAGGTCGCTGTGGAGAGGCAGGTGTTACCGGAAGCCACGTTGGTCACAGCGAGCGTGTAGTTCCCTTGGGTGTTGAGGGTCACCATCATGGCCCGCACTGCTTGGAGAACACAGGCGGTAGGAACCCACCCTTGGTACTGCACCGTGTCGTTGGGCACATCGGGCATGTTGATGTTGTAGGGGATCAGGTAGGCAGGGTCACCAGCGGGGACGTGGAGGATGCGCCTGTCGTTCCCAGCATCATTCTTGTAGTAGGGCTCGTTTTGTTCCAAACCCCCCGTCCCGTCGGAGACAAAGAGGCCACCCTCGGTGGCGACGACTGTGGGAGAGGCTGCTTCGTTGAGCACGATCCGCGTCTGGTCGATAATCGAATCGCCAGCGGTGATCTGGATGTTGGTCCCACCCGTGGTGTTTCCGGCTGCCAGGACGGCAGACAGGGTGTTCGCAGCGTGGGCATGAGAGAGGTTGACCGCCACGCCAACAGTGGGCTGGAAGTAAAGTTCGTTGGCGACATACGCACCCGACCCATCAGAGACAAAGAGGGCACCCTTGTTCGCCGCCCCTGCTACATCGGGGCCTTCGTCCAAGATAATCTTGGTCTGACCTTGGATCTGCTGGCCTGCCGAAACAACGAGGTCAGTGGCACCCGTGGTGTTTCCGGCTACCAGGGTATCCGCCAGACTCTCCGCTGCATGAGCGTGGGAAAGGTCTACCGGAACACCCGCGCCCGTGGGCTGGTAGTAAAGGTGGTTCTGGGTCAGGGCTCCGCTGCCGTCCGAGACAAAGAGGCCGCCCTTGGTTCCCACCACAGTAGGGCTTGCCGCTTCATCGAAGATGACCCCAGTGGGATCGATGAGTCCGGTGACGGTGAGTTTACCGTTGACGACAACCGACCCTGTGGCATCGGGGTTCAGCACGATGTTGGTGCCTGCCCCGGTAGAGGCGACCACCACATGCGTTTGACCAACGATCCTGTCGCCGGTCGTCATCAGAATGTCGGTCCCGCCCGTGATGTTCCCGACAACGAGAACATCTGCAAGGGGGTCAGTTGCCGCAGCCGTTTCCAAGGCCAAGAGATTGAAGTTCTGCTCGTTGGCCCACCCCTCGGTGTCCACGTCAACGGGAATCACTCCCGTCGCGTCCCGTCGTTCCCCCGCAGCCACCAGTTTGAGGCCCAGAGAAGCGGTCAGCGCCCGGAGACGCACATACTGGGTGCTCTCCGTCGGAAGTCCTGCGTCCACGACAAGGCGAACGAGGTACGACCCCACGCGGTCCACGGTGAAATCCATGGGTCCAGAAGTGGTTACCGCCGCTGGAGGAGTGAGAACAGCCGCGCTGCCCTCGGGGACGTAGACCAAGGTCCACGCCCAAGTTGTCCCCACCACGGGAGGCTTTTGCTCAACGGTAACTACTTCCGCGAGCGCAAGATCGTCCCGGCTAACGCTATCAAGCGTTGGTTTAGCAGGGATACTACTTCGTATTTCGGCTGCCATCGAATCGGGCCTCCAAGACGAACCCTACCCCCGGAGGGGTATAGACGGGCCACCGACAACACCCCGACTGATTTCAACTGATTTGCCGTAGGGGGGTTCAACTCGCCCCGGTATCTCCGTATGGAGGGTAAGCACCCCCCGCCATCAGGAGATTTCATGGGATTCCGCACCCTTTACCACGGCACAAGCCGGGAACGAGCCGCCTCGATCTTGGCAGGGGGCGTGGACTTGGAGGCCCCGAGAACCCGAGATCCGGGCGATTTTGGCTGGGGTTTCTACCTCACCGCCAGTATTTCTCGGGCGCGGGCTTGCGGGGAAGTGGTGCTGGAAGTCGTAGTGGACACCAGCACCTTCGCCTACCTCCCATACCCCTACTTCCTCAAACGGGGGTCACTTACCCCCGTTGAGCCCTCCACCGAGGCCGAACGGCTATTCCACAAGACGGTTTTCACCTTGGCCGACGATCAGTGGTGGAGGATGACCACCGTCAAAGGGACGGCAGAGGAACGAGAACACGCTGCCCGGAAGGTACGGGCGGTCTTTCTCGCACACGGACACGCCGGAATCGAGACTCCCCACGACGAGGGGGAGGTCGTTGTTTTTGACCCTACCTCTATCCACCACATCCACAGCCACACCCACGGAGAAGCCCATGTCCTTTGACCGAGAAACCGCCAAGATTCTTTCCGCCGAAGCCAAGGACGCGCTTGAAGAGGTCGCGTCCAAGTATGGTCTGATGCTCACCCAAGGCCCCTACCGCTGGAGTGGGGATCGACTAACTATGAAGTGGGAGTTCGTCACCGTCGCCACGGACGGGGCTCCTGCTGACTTCGCTGCCACAGCCACACGCCTGGGGATCCCCCCCGATTGCTGGGGAGCACCCTTCCGATGCGGGAACGGAACCATCTACACGGTTTCGGGGATCAAGACGAGCCGCCCCAAGTACCCCCTCGTCGGAATCGGCCCGAGAGGTGGGCGCTACAAGTTCACCGTTGATCAGGTCAGGAACGGCCTGAAAGCACAGGGCGGGAAGATGCCCAAGACAAAGTTCAACTCTTGAACCACAAGGGGGTTCAAACCCCCCACCTATCTCCGTATGGGAGGCACATACCCTGTGCCTCCCATACGTTTACCCGCGCCTCATTGAGAGGCCATCGGAGACTTCATTGAAAACCGACCCCACAAACCTCGCTTCCAGTCTTCCTCGCCACGATTACCGAGGAACGGTCCTGCTCTCCGTACCGGAGGTGCAAGACATTCTGCACCTGATGGCGTTCGATTCGGACAAGACCAGGGGGAGCCGGTGGACCCATGAGGCCATCATCAAATACGAGTGGCCTCTGTTGCTTCGCCGGATTGAACGCCTCTGGGAAGGGCGGAACATGGTGTACACCGAACTTATCGGAGCAGTCTTCCACGCCCTGGACCTCCACGACGATGGCATCATCCCAAAGATGGGTGAGGTGTGGGGTAAGCGTGCCTATGAGGTTCAAGCCCTTGTCATAGGGCGAATCGCGGAAGGCCGGAAACTCCACGACCCCGACGAATACACAGAAGAAGAAGAGATCCTCTACATCCCGCCCCCCATCTTGACGGCGATGTTCTTCCGGGTGCAGAGGGCGCTGGCTGAATCTGTCGAGGATGACCCCCGTTCCCTGTTCTGCCCCCCCGAGATGGAGTGGGTGGCCAAACGAAACACCGAGCACTTGGAAGCCCTCATCGGAGCCTACCGTGAGTTGCTTGCAGGTCGGGGGACTTCCCCCCAATCCCAAGTGTGGTCGGTGTCCTTCCAGCCAGGAGCAGCCCCATGACCATCATTCACACCGACAAAGGCAAGGCCCCTCTCCCAAAGGGGTGGGCCTTGGAGCAAGCCATCGCGGTACTCCGCGAAGCAGGCCACACCATCACCAACATCACCATCGACGGGAAGGCAATCGCCCTCCCGGCAGCATGAATCTGGAGCACCCCATGAAACCCCAAACCATTACCCTCCACCGCTTTTGGTGGATGAACGGAGGCACCCGTCGCTATGCGTTTGACGCAGCCTGCGATTGGGCCGCAGAACAAGTGGAACCCCACGGATGGCAAGAAAACGCCTCCACGGAAGCACCCCACGGCTTCGACAGTGCAGACTTCCCTCTATCGGTGGTCAGCACTAAAGACCAAGCAGTCCTGTTCTTGGTGGAAGAGTATGGCTATCGCCATTGGGTCTGGTGGACCGGTATGTCGGCCAAAGACCTCACCTCTTTCTGGTCTACCCTTCCGTCGGTCGCCCCTCACTTCATTGACCCCTCCAAGACGTTGCCGGGGGAGTTCCGAGAGGTGACCCGCCACGGGAACGGCATCTACAGCGATGCGTCCAATGGGAAGCCCACAAACGTCATCCAGTTGAAGGAACCGTTCTGGAAGGGCCACCTTCACATGGACGAAGACTCCTATCTCGTCTCCCCTGACGGAGAGCGACTGCTCCATCAGGGAGCCCACCATCCCTCCACCTCTCCATCCGAGTAGGAGTTCCTATGTCCGCTGCCGCCAAAGAAACCACCTACAAAGGGGACAGCCCCGGCAAGAAACTGATTCGGTTCCGTGCTTGGGTCGCCCTCCGCGAGTTCGCGGAAGCATCCCGTCTCCCCTACCGAGGGACTTTGGTCCTGGCCGGGGAAGGAGGGGATCTCGCCGTCCTCAACGGACTCGGATTCGACATGAGCACGGTCACCGCTGTAGACCGTGACCCCTTCCTCATCGACTGGTGCAAGGACGGCTATCCCACCATCAATGGAATCACGGGGGATCTGGCAGACGTGGCCTCCATGAGCATCCCCTACAACACCGCCCACATCGACTTCTGCGGGGGGATCTCCGTAGACAACATCCTCACCGCCGCCAACATCATGGGCAACGCCTACACGCACCCAGCGGTGTTCGCCGTCACGATGCTGAAAGGTCGTGAATACCTCGGCTCCACCGGGCTCATGGCAGGAGTGTCCCGTAGTGTTCGGAGACGGCTGTTCCTTGCCGCCAGGAAGAAAGGGGACGCTTTCGGCCAGCACATCTACTCCAACAAGAAGCTGGACCCTCGCCTCTTGCTGGCCTCGGAGGAGACGAGGTTCCGCACGCTGTCCCCAGAGATGTTCTCGGCTGACGAACTCTCCGAGGTCAGGATGATGACCCACAAGGGGAAGTTAGGCCCCCTCGGGACTGCCCTGCTCCGAGTTTCCACGATGCACCACGCCATCGAACTTGTGTGGACCGCCCAAGGAATCGACCGGAAGATCGGACTCCCCCCGCACGAGCAACTGTGCATCCAGCAAGTCGGAACCCTGGCTTACCACTCGGGCACCAAGGAAGGGGGAGGCACCCCCTTCGTGACGGGAATCTACATCGTGTACCGGACCTCCCAATGGCCCCAAGTCTATTGGGCGATGCAGAACGTCCCCCTCCCCTACCGAGCCTTGACCCTACAGGAAGGTCTGGAGGGTCTGAAACCCACGATTGCATCCTTCGCTCGGGTCATGGACCACGCAAAGGTGGCCGAGATGTTCGGCATCAAAGCCTCCTCCATTCCTCCCATCGTGGCCCACGACTCACGGGGATCCTATGCCGGACCCATAATGCGCGGAGTCCGTGTCCAGAAAGAGGTTCCCGAGGACTACGCCGGGGTGTGGGGGAGTGCTGCCGGGGTATAGTGGTGTGCCCCTCCGGGGGCACACACACACACACACACGCGGAGTAAGCTATGCCTTCCCAGATCCCTACGCCCGTTCACGCCAATGAAAATCCTAACGTCGGTGGTCGCCGGAACCCTTACGAGATGAGGTTCGACCTGCTGCATCTGGCCCAGTCCATCCTTGAAACCAACGCACACATGGCGCGGGAGGACAAGGACAAGGATACAGAAAACCCCCACCAGACCTTCTACACCACAGAAGAAGTGATCTCGACGGCCCAGCGCCTCAACGAGTTCGTGTCCCATAGCAAGTAGGCACTCATGCCGCTTGATCCCCGCTACACCACCATCGTTGCCATGCTTGACGACCCACTCAACCGAGTGTGCGTTGAGCGGGAACTGGCACGTCGCGTGGGACCAACGTGGCCCAAGGGATTCATACCGCCCCCCATCCGCAAGTCGGATGGGGGGCTTTCGTTCGTTACGATGCGGGAGTTCCAACGCCACCCAGCCCTCACCGCCAAGAAAGAGGAAGTGACCCCCCTCTTGGATCTCTTCCAAGGATCGGAGGGGTGGTTCATCGTCCAGAACGACCTGTCAGAGATCGGGCCGTTCGACTCTCTCGCCGCTGCCAAGCACCAAGCAGAAGCCATGCTCCGAAAGCAGGGGTACAGATTGCTCTCCGAAGCCCCGTGGGGGGAGGCCGAAGTCCGGGCGTACCCCCTCCGAAGTCGCACGACCCGAAGGTAGGAAGCCTATACCTTCCTCTGGGCAGGACCACCCAACGGGGAGCCCGAGTGAAAGTGTTTTACCTCTACCGCGCTGAAGACGAGAGTGGCATCTCGGGAACAGGGCGTGTGGCACAAGGATTCGTCGCAGACAACGGGCGAGCCGCCTTGTTCTGGCTGTCTGAACATCCCAGCGTGACTGTCTACGACAGTGTAGGGGAAGTCCAGGCCATCCATGGACATAGTGGCAAGACCGAACTCCGCTTTGAGCCTGACTACAAGCGAGCCTTCAACGAGATCAAGTCTGCTCTGGATGCGAGTCTTCTGGATGCTGCCGTTCCTCGCCTCCCCCCCGAGGGGTCAGCCCGCAAGATGTTGGCAGCGGCAGATCCCGAACCACCCAAGAAGTCCAAGAAGTAGACGATCACCAACCGAGGGCAAAGCGGACGGCTACCTGCGTGGGGTCAGCCATGGGCTCCAACGGACCCTCGTAGGAATACTCCCCTTCCGAAGCACGCCGCCACTTCACGGCCAACCGAAGTACCGCCAACACATGCTTACAAACCCAATGCTTGCTCTTGGGGTCGCGGATGATGGGGAACGATGCCGTACCACGGGGCTTGCCGTACAGGAAATCATTGACCTTGGCCCAGTGCTCCGGTCCCTGCCAGCGGAAAAACTCGCAGGTGCAGGACACCTTGACGGGCATCTTTTTCACCAGCTTGACCCGCTTGTCCTTTTGGATGGGTTTGATCCTCACCGTGTAGGAGTTCCCCGTGGAGCCTGTGACGGTCCATGTGGACATGCCACTCGGTGAGAGACGCTTACGCCGGTATTTCAGCCCTTGGGAACGTGTGTGAACGAGGGGGCCACAGTTCTGCTGGATCTGGGGAATGGTGGCTGCGGCTTGCCGCTGGGCGGGCACATAGGTCAACTGCTCCCGTAGCGTCTCCTTCATGGCATCGGGGATGACCCGAGAAGAAGCGGGAGGGACGTTCTCGGTCTGGTTGCTGGGAGCCCGAACCCCTGCCGGGACACCCATCTCCTCATCCGGTGCCATCTCGTAAGTGGTGGGGCTCGTTGCCCGGTAGTTCACATCGAGCCCCGGCTGGTTGATTTGGCCATTGGCCGGATTCCACTGGTCATAGAGGATCACATCCCCCGCCAGACGCTCTACAAACCGAGCGGCCACTTTATCGGGATCGGGACGCTCATACTCCTTCGGAGCACGGCGTTTATACCGCTCTGGATCTTCCTTGTACCGCTCACGACGCTCTCGGACTTTGGGCTTACGCTTCAATCTCGTGTGCCAGTTGATGAGGACGTTCCGCTTGTCACGCATCCGAGTCTTCCGATACCTCATACGGCGTTTCCGTGCCTCGCCCCGCTCTTGCTTGTGCTGGCGTTTGTTGTCCTGCCCCCCCGGACGAGTAGGGGCACCAATGTCCCCTTTCTCGTAGGCGAAGCGGCTGGCTACACGCACTGCCGATGGCACATCACCGCTCAACTTCGACCTCGCCGTAGTACAACCTGGGGTCATATTCCTCGGAAATGTCTTCGTTGGCCGCATCTTCCAGGCTACGGGCATGGCCCGATTCCATGGCTCCGGTGATCACCGACTGGGAAACAGACTCCAGTTGATGGGCCTCCATCGCACCGAGTTCATGCTCCCCTGTCAGTTCAAAGCAGTCGTTCTGAAACTCGCTGGAGTCGGGATCACGGTCATAGAGCCGAGCACACTCCCGTACCCCTTCCTCATCAATGTCGTCGTAGGCTTCGGGACCGATCTCCACGTCCACGAGGTCATAGAACGCATCAATGTCCTCGTCTGTCAGGAAGACCGCCATCCGCAGGAACACATCGACGGGCAGGGAGTCCAAGGGGACCGCATTAGCCTCGTCCAACTCGATGGTGACCATCCCCGACATGGGGGAGACAGACCGAACGTACCCAAGCATCTGCTCGGGGCCGATAGCAAAGGCGATGTCCGGCACCGTCAAGACTCCCGCTGTGCGGTGAGCGTGGGCTACCAACAGGGCACTTGCAGTACGCCGTTTGCGGTTCGACTTCCTACGCCGCTTGTTGCTGCGCTTGAAGGCACTGTTGTTCTTGTTCCTCTTGCGCCAGTTCTTGGAGTACGTCTTCCGTGTCTGTTTGTTGCGGCGGTTGTACATCCTCCGCTTCTCCTTCTTGCGCCCCCGTGACTTGCGCTGCCGTTTGCCCTTCGTCCAGCGTTGCCGGTAGGCTTCCTTGTCCATCCCCTCGTCATCGTCATCATCATCGTCCACCAGTTGACGGACTACATCAGTGACGTAGGAGTTGGACCGGCTCTGACCTGATTCTTCTTCCTCGTCTGCGCCTGTCAACGACCGGCGTGTCGGAGTGTTGTAGTCGAACTTCGTGGGGTCACCGTACTGCTCACCTGGGATCCCCAAGGTACGCGGTAGAATCTTGTCCCCCACGTCAGGTGTGTTGAAGACGAACTGCGGAATGTCTCTGCCCTCTCCCCCCGGAGTGGCTGACCCCGGTAATGGGAGATTCACCTGCTCCTCACGATCAATGTCCGTGGGCAGGTTCTCCTTCGACTTGTCCGTGACATAGGTGGTCATGCCAGGGGTGGGGGCGATCTTCAGTGCGTAACGGGCCGCCACACGAGCAGCAGACTCGTCTGCCACTACTGCGTCGAACGCCCTCTCGTGGTCGGCTCCCAAGGTTCCCATGGCTTTCATGGCCAATGCCTCCGCGAAATGTTCCTCCGCATCACTACTCGCATAGATAGACGGAAAAGCGAGTTGGGCCTCTGCATTCATCACCCACTTCAAGAGTTTACTCTTGGTGACAGTCCCGATCTCCCTGCCTGACCCCACCTCTACGATCTTGGCCCCACCTTCGATGTACTCGCCAACCTCGGCATCCTTGTTGTTCACTTTCAGGGGGAGTTTGACCCCAACATCAGGAAAGCCTGTCGAGGTCGGGTTGGATTTCATCTGGCGATGGTGACGGACCCAGCGGTCCCACATTCCCCGGTCCATCATCTTGCTCTTATAGCGATGACCCAGTTCATGTATGAGGTGCTGGGCAGACTCGTTCTCGGACATTCCACGCACAGTTCGGAGGTAGATGGCATCCTTCCCAGCCATGTACCACGCGGCCCATTTGGGACGACCGATCTTCCCTACGATGTAGAGATTGCCCCCAAGGGTGCGGGCAAAGCCGGGAAGCCCCGTTCCCTTACGGGCGTTCTTGACTGCCTTTTCCACGATACGAACGATCCGCTCCAGAGTCTTCCCGCTCGCTCCGATGGTGTTGTGGACGGTGAAGGGGCCGATTGAAAACGTCCCTTCCTCTCCCTCACCTCGGGGTTCCCAGTTGACGGTCTGCCGCATCAAGGTCCACCGCTTGGCGTTCTTGTCAAACCACTTCACATAGTCTTTGGGTGCCTTGACCCGATTGAACAACCGCGCCAGCATCTCGACGGACTTGGCCTTGGAGGCCGGGATGGCGAGATGGTCAATGACGTAATCCATCCAGACGCGGCTGCTCCGGTAGAACTCGTTGCCGACTTTCTGGAGATCCCAAGGGTCACGGCGGAAATACAAGACCCCAGGGCCAGGAACAGTCCCTTTCTTGCCGCGCCACTTGTCCACCTCGGCAACCATGGCAACCAAGCTGTCCTGCATCCGCGCAGCAGCAACGGTGGAGGCACGGAGGTTGCGGGCCGACGAGTCTTCCAGCATCTCCATGGTGTCCCGGTCTACTCGGACGCGCTTCTTCTGTAGTTGGTCAAAAAGTTCCTTTGGCATGTCAAAGCCCCGTCGAGGTGCGGAGATCCCACGGACCCCAATGTTCATGCTGCATCACCTTGCGGCGGAACTCCTCTGGCTTGTAGACATGGATGTTGTCGTTCCGGTCAATCTGCCCCAAGGCGTAGTACACGTCTTTGGGCATCCTGACGTTCCGGCCATTGGACTTGTCGATCACAGTGTTCCCGTCCTCAATCCAGGCGTGGCCATAGTTGACCCCCGACAGGGAGCCCTGTCCTGTGACCTCACCGTGAACCAGCCGCATCCCCTTATCCGAACCGGGAAAGACCGCTTGGTTCATAAAATACCGCCCGTTGGCCTCGTAGCAATCCCCAGCCCCTCCCGCATGGCGGTGGACCCCACACGACTCCTCGTCCACCGGTCGGGGGTCAGACTGACCTTTCCAGAAAGCAGTCACGAGGCGAACGGTGCCCTTGCTGGCTGTGAAGACGATCTGCAAACCGATACGAGGGTCAACCCACTCGATCTTCTCGCCCCAGGCCATGTCGTCTTCCCACATGCGAGCCTGTACGCTCTGTGTGGAACGTGCGTCGTTCCACGCCTTCGCGAACCCCATGAGGGCAACCCGAAGATCACCTACCGTGATTCCACGTTGGTCCATGCGGTACTGCGCGTGGGGGGTGATGAGGATCTTCTTGAACTTGGAGCGTGGAACTCCTGGCTCTGCCTCCAGTTCATAAACCTTGGCAGCGTTGGAGTTCGACAGGGAAGTGCCGTCCTCTACTTGGTCCACCAGACGGTCACGCAACCCTGGGTCATGGATCTCCTCATCAATCCGCTCGATGACCTGACAGGGACCGCCTGGGAAGCCGAGAGGGGGCGATAGATCGGCGGTCTTACCCTTGGGGTAGCGCACCATCATGTCCCCGTATTCCTGCGCCTGGACCCAACCGTTCCTCTTGTACCAAGACTTTAGTTGGGATGTGGAAAGGAGGTTATCAGCCCCCCAAACAGGCATGGGCTTCGCGGTGAGGTAGACGAGGGTGTCATGCTTGTCTGCCATCGCTGTAATCATCTTCAAGATGGAAGAGGCCATTCCAGTCCCCCTCTTTTGGGGAGAGATGAGAGCCTTCAACCAGATCGCGGGCTCCCCATCAAAGCGGCTGGCTTCTATTTCGGTGGTGATGAGGGGCATATCCTCCCCGTCTCTCTGGAAGGACCACACACGCATCCTGGGGTCCAGGGGGTTATCCCAGGTCTTCCCCTTGTATTCGGACATGAACCCAGAGGGAGAGGCTATGCGATCCGCATACCGAGCCGCTACCCGCTTCGGGAACAGCCGGTCAAGCCCTTGACCACTCGGGTACTCCTTTGACCACCCCTCCCAACCTTGACAGGAACTCTCGGGAACAGGAGACGGGTTCTTGCGCCCCTTCCAGAACGCGGTGTGGACCATCACCTCGATCCTGGCCTTGGTTTTGGTGCGCCCCGACCCGCTGGGAGGCTCAAAGTTCAGCACCCGGAAGGCGACGGTGAGGTTGTTGAGGGTGGCCTTCTGTTGCTTTCCGCGCATTTCCAGCTTGCGTGTCCAGTAGGTGTTCCCCTTTGACCGATCCTTGTTCCACTCCTGTTGGAGCGCCTGGAAGAAGCGTGCAAGATCCTTTAGCGTGACCCCTCGCAGGTCCATGCGGTATTGGGTGTGAGGGGTGATGAGGACTTTCTTGAAGGACGTTCCACGAATCGGCCCTTCATCGAACTCATCATAGATCGCCCTCTCCTCCCCACGAGCGTACCCATCCTCTTGGTTCTGGTGGTTGTCAACCATCACCTCTCGGAGTGAGGGGTTCCGCACCTCCTCGCGTATCCGCTCCATCAGGTGGCATGACCCACCCGGATACCCCAAAGGGGGTGCGAGGTCGGCCACTTTGAGGTAGCGGGCCACGATTTGAACAGGGTCAACAACAGACACGCGGGCTCACTCCAGGGAATCTACCGGGTGTGCGTCGATAGAGGGAGTATCGGTAGACTGCCGATACCGTCCCCATACCTGTGAGCCACCCCGGCTCACATTGGAGATGCACCATGTACAAGTACCTGTTCCTTACGGCGGTTCTCTTGGCAGCGTGTGGAGACAAGGATTCCGACACCGGAACCGAACCCTCTGACACCGCCGAGTCCGACACCGATACGGATACCGATACGGATACCGATACGGACACCGATACGGATACCGATACGGATACCGATACGGACACCGATACGGGCGATACCGCCAGCCAGTAAGTGAGGGCATTGAGCCCAGACAGAGACAGGAACCCCCGTTAGGCGCTTCTGCCCGACGGGGGTTCTTCGCGTGTGGGGTCAGCGATGACCCCACAACAAGGTTTCTTGGGAGGCACCTCTGAGCTTCAGCGAGCTTCAGCGAGAAGTTCTCGTCGCCCCTGCACAGCGAAAAGCCCAGGAAGAACCTGGGCTTTCATCTCACCACTGACGGCGGCCAGAGAAACCACTGCCGGTGGTTTGTCCGATTTCGGACAGTAGGCGCGTCTTACTTGGTTAGTGCGTGATGCGCCAAGTGATGGTGAGCCGAGCGGTGTTCGGCTTGCTGATCACGCTGAAAGTCAGGTAGTTGCCCAGAATGTCGTAGAGGGTCAAGTCCCGAGCGAGATCCCGCGTCGGAAAGGTGTCCGGGTTGGGGTTGGTGATCGCCACGTTGGAAGAGATGGTGCTCACAATGCCCATCTCGTTCAACGGACCCACCGCTTCCCCCTCATCGAACGTGACTGTGTAGTCCACGACATTGGTAGGGATCGCCACAGCCGCCCCGCTCGCATCTCGGAAAGTGGTGCTGGACCAAGCCTTACGCTCAATCTCGGCGTTCAACTTCCGCTGCTTGGGGTCGGCAGCATCGGGAGACAGGATTGCTCCTGTGGCCCCCGTTCCCACCGCCAACATGTTGAACCCATGGGTTCGGGACTCGGGGTCGCGAAGCAGGATAGCCGCGAGGATACCCGCATCAAGCGTGATCACGTTCTGGATGTGCTCCTCATGCAGCACCTCCCCCGTAGGAGCGTCCACCACCTTGATGAACACCTCTCCCTTCACGGGGGCAAGGTCAGCAGCATGGGTGAGGGCAAGACCAATATGGGCCTCCTCTCCAGGGCGCTGGAAACGATCACGATGGGCAACACTCATGGGACTCTCCTGGCCCCTAACTGGAGGCCGATTCGTTCTTCTTGAAGATGTGTTTCAGCACCATCTCCCATCCACCAATAGCCGTCATACCGGCTACAAGCCCCTGCGTCAGAGCCTCGGTGATCGCCACGCCACTCATCAGAGCCGCGCCGATTGCGCCTGCAACCGCGATACCGGAGGTGACCCAGGGCACAGCCTTGGACCCCACCTTGTCCTTCATGCCAAACTTATTGGCAAAAGCAACGAGGAGACAGAGCATCATGCCGATGGCAAGGCCCCACTGTTTGTTCTGGAGAGCCTGGACCAGCATACTGGTGCTATCTGCCGTAGCTTCAAGGTCTTCCTCGGATGGTGCCTCACCTTCCGTGGGAGCCTCATCCGAAGCCTCATCCGAAGCCTCAATAGCGGGTTGGTTCTCTGCGGCTGCTTCCTCGGCCTCGACCTTGGCCTCGTCAGAAACCTCCACCGCATCGGGGGGTGCCCCTTCCTGGGCGTAGGCCACAGGAGCAGAGAGAGCAGAAACGAATAAGATCAGAGCGAACAAGGTGTGTCGCATGGTGCCTCCTTACTTGCCCTGGGGCGGATGATAGGGAATCTACCGTTAGCCCTACTTGTTCCCAGCCATGCGGCTTTCAATGTGCTTTTTCACCGTGTCCGTCTCGACGGACTTGATGTACGCGAGCACAGGCGGGATGTGGCCGTACTTCTCACAGGCAATCTTGGCCCGCTTGGCCCATTGAATGTCCATGTCCCACTCAAAACCAGGGATGAACTGGCGGATGTGAGCGAGAGGGCTTTCCGAGGACGTGTTGATCTGGGCTGCTCGGGAGTCTGCCTCATCTCCCCTCCCCTCACCAGCAACACCAGCCTCGGGAGTTCCAGAGGAAGCAGCATCAGGGAGAAGTTCCGTGAGGTCATGTCCCCCAATGGGTTCATCCACGTCACCTGTAGCGATGGCCGTCCGTTCCGCGTCCACGCTGGTCTTGTTGTCCAACTCTTGCACGATACGCCGATCATCCTTCCCTACCTCGACGGTCGCCGCCTTCGCTGCCGTCTTGAAGGTAGACACAACCACCCCCTCATCAGGGTTCTTGGGCTTGTCCGGCTTCCCCTCGCTACGCAACTCCCCAGCCTTGGAGGCTTTGTGCATGGGCAGGGCGTTATCGGGACGCACCTCGCGCAGATCACCCACATACACGTCTTCTTGTGTGATGGTGGGGATTCCAATCTCCTCCGTTGAGAGCCCATCAGCGCGATGGACCTTGACCCCAGCCGGTTGCGGAACATATTGCGTCTCGGGGGCTTCAACGGGAACGAGCCAGCCTACCTTGACCGCAGCACGCAGAGTGTGGAGAGCATGATCATCCTCCCCACGCTTCATGGTGTAGCCGTCATAGGCGACCTCCTCACCTTCATAGAGGTTATCGCTGATAGCCCCCAGGTGAATCTTGGTGATGGCCCGGAAATGTTGAAACTCGCCCTTGGTGTAGTTCATGGAGGTCTCCTTGTCCCTTACCTTCATAGATACCCGCGAAGTTGCGGTAGTAGATTCAGTTCTCGCCTGTTACCGGTGGGAGGATGAAGAGAGTCTTGCCCTGATCGTCCTCCACTGGGGTTGTGTCCTGTTTCAGACGATCCAAGATCACCCCAAGAAACGCATGGCTTACCCTTACCCTTGACACAAGCCGCGCCTTGTTCCCCTCTTCGGAGTAGACGCAGAAATCAAGCAGAATGTCTTGGCCATCCTGCATGACACGAAAGGCATTGGCGTACTCCCCAAAAGAGGAGCCTCCCAGTTCAACGGGACATAAAATGTTGTCCATCATCTTTCCTCTATCCACCGCAAGGCGGTGTCCAAGGCGTAGCAGAAAGCAGCCGAGGCAAAGGCAAACGTCAGGATGCCAATGGCCCAGACCAAACTCCCAACCACTTCAGGTGACACCCCTACCCACACAACCCATCCTGCGTGAAACCCCGTGCAATACGGGCACGCGAACATCCGGCCAAAGAGGGTCGCCCCCTCCCCGTCCTTGCGTAGTGGGAGGGCGATCAGCCTATCGGTGATCCACTTGGCCTTGTCATTCATCAGGCCAAAGCAGAGGCCGTAGGCCGCAAGCAGGCTCATAAGCGTCATTTAGGTTGCGCCTTGGTCCATTTCTCGTGCTTTCCACTCATCCTGTGGGATCCACTTCCCCCCATCCCAGACCTTCCCGTCATCACGGATTTCCCCGACGGCGGGGGCCGGAAGGTCAACTGGCGTGGGGGGTTCCACGGCAACGCTTGTTTTTCGGAACGCCATGATGCCTCCATCTCTGTACCTACACGCTCACCTATACTTGTACCCGCCACGAGAGGGTGTCGGCTCATACCTTCACACGGCGGGTAACATTTAGCAGTACGCACCCACCAAGAGAACCTTATGATTTACGTCACCGACAACCTCGCCTACTGGCACATGCCAAAGACAGGAGGGACCACCGTCGGGAGGATTATGGTCCGCATCCCTGATGTGGGCGGCATCTGTGTCCAAGGGCCGAAGAAACACGGACCCCCGAGTGAGATCCCGGTCAGCGCGTTGCAGAATCGGATGTTGTTCGGAACCGTCCGCGACCCATGGTCATGGTATCTGTCGTTCTATCAGCACTGTCTATGGGGGATGAAGGACGACCTGATCAAGTTTGGCAACGGGAGCAACGAGTTCCGCGACGTGTTGTTCGGGCTCACCCACCCCCTCGACGTGGAAGAGATGCCCGACAACTTCACTGTGGTCTGGGATGTGATGCAGGACCACTACGAGGGTGCCCTCAACAACTACTTGGGGTCAGGGCTTGGGTTGTGTAGTTGGACCTTCCGGTACGTTTACGGCAGACCTCCCCGCCCAGCCATGTTCCTCGACTCCTCCAGGCTGAAAGAGGGAATGGCCCTCTTACTCAACAGGCCCCGCGAGATGATTGAAGCCATCCAATCCCAGAACTGCGCTTCCCACCGACCCCAACACCACATCCCCGATGCAGCCAAGCTGTACGACGAGGAAATGCTGGGATGGGTTGCGAAGGCGGATGCCCCCCTCATCGAGACGTTCGGGTTCACAGAGCCCTACGGGCCTGCCCGCGAACTCCTGATGGCCACCGAAGACCTACGGCTCCCGCCCTCTCTACGGTAACCAAGACGAGGAAACCCCTACCGGAGCAAGTCCGGTAGGGGTTCCAGGGTCAAAACGACCGAGTAGTCAGGGACTACGGACGGGTGACAGTCAGACGAGCGAGGCCACGCGGGTTGAAACAACCGATGCCCAGGTTCTCAAAGCAACTGAACCCGATGGTCCGCGCCTTGGGATCGTCAGCCGAGAGGACCGTCAACTCGGTACGGACAGGCATCCGACCGAACATCTCGGGCTCACAGCAGACGTACACGGTGCCGACCGGCACGAGGCGGCTGACGATGATCTGGGCTCCCCAAAGGGTTGCCATCAGACCAGTCTTCAACAGGTCGCGCTGGGTTTCGATGTCGAGAATGTCCCGGCCAAACTTCCGCAGATCGGCGTAGTCGCGAGCGTTCATAAAGACGCGAGCAACACGCAGATCGTGGCGTTCGATGAGCGAGAAAGCATCCGCGAGCACGTCACCACTGATCGGTGCGACGACGGCGGTGTCGGCGTTGACCGCACCAACCGAGTCGAAGCCGTTGGCAGCGACAGCATCGAGGGTGGCGAAGACACGCTCGTCTTCAGCAGCCTGGATCTGGGCACGAGCGAGGTCCTGCGACCGCTCGATGAGATCGAAGCGACGTTCCTTCACCTGCGTCAGTGGGATCTCCGGGTTGGAGGCGATCTCAAAGAGAGGGAAGATGACACGACGGGGCTTGGTGACGGCGATGATGTTCTCACCTTCCTCACCGACCACGAATGCCGTAACATCGGGGTCTTTATCGTAGATAGGCAGAGCGCCATCTGGCAACTGCTCGACCAAAAAGGTCTTTCTACCTACACTATGGTAGTCCCGGCGAAGCCGGAGGGGTTGAGTCATTGAGGCGGCCAACTTGGCCCGACCAGCGGCGGTACTAATGTAGTCGCTGATCAGCTTGGCCTTCACAGAGTTCGATACGGACATGATTGTCTCCAAATGTGGGAAGGTGGTTGATCAGATGCGCTGGTCGTAGACCATTTCAGCCTGAACCGCGTCGGCAGGCATCTTCAAGATACCGATGACGGTGGTTTCAGCACCAGCAGGAAGGAAAAGGCCGTAGCGGTCGGTGACGACATTCGTGAGATAGCCGTTCATCGAACTGTACAGATGCTCACCGGTCGTGTAGGTGAGAGCCGCGAAGCCAGCCGCAAGAGTCTGTGACTCAAAGAGACTGTTGGCGTAGGTTCCCTGACCCGAGACATACGGTCCCTTGCCAGAAGCAACACCAGGGGTGTTCTCGTAGGCGAGGCCGACTGCCGTGTTCAGGAACACGCCGAGTGGACGAACGTCATTGACTCCGACGGGGGGAGTGGCGATGCTGGCCGCAGCGCCAGTATTGGAAGGCCCACCGATTTCGTTGGAGCCGCCATCCGGGCGAGCGTAGGCAACAGAACCACCGAGCACACCAAGGGTGGCCGTGTTCATACCGTTGGAGGTTGAGAAAGAACCGCTGCTGCTGATGCCAACGGGGTTTGTCTGGGTGAATGCGTCAGCCGTGAGGATACCGACGGTGTTTCGGATTCCGACATGCAGAATACGAAGCGCCGAAGAACTCTCGGTCCAACCACCCGATGCCTGTCCAAGCAAAGCCATGATGATCTCCTAATGAGGGGGGGCTTGTGCTCCCTGTTTACAGGGGCGAGGGTTTGTAAAAGCCGCAACGATTACCGCTACGACCATGAAAGACGTTTCCGCCTACACATAGGGGGTGGGTATAGGCGGCCTATTGAACCCCCAGGGTAAATCGACCCGGAAAGAGGGAAAGTCCTCCCCCCCGACGTGAAAGACCCCCACCCGGACAAGTCCGAGGGGGGGTCTTCATAGATCGTCGGCCCGGAGGGTCGATTTAGAAGAACTTGCTCACGTCAGGGGCAGACTCCCAAAGCTGGGAGAGGTCACTGATCTCGGAAGCGGCTTCCTTGGAGACACCGCCCAGACGGGTCGCGCCTGCGCTGGCTCGCTTGGGCTGGGGACGACGGGCAGCTTTCTTGCCCTTGGACTCTTCCTTTGCCAAGTCCTCCTTGTCCTCATCCTTGTCTTCCTCCAGATCCGCGATGTGGTCCTCATCATCCTTGATGGCACCCTTGTCGTGGTCTTCCTTTTCAGCCTTGTCCTCGTCAGCCTCGCCGCCTTCCTTTCCGAACAGCTTGGCAAGAACCATCATCTCGTCCTCGGCCATGAGGTCGCCTTCCATGAGTCCCATGGGGTCACCAACGGGATCAATGCTGACCTCGACCATCTCGTCGCCCATGGACTCGTCGGCAGTCTCAACGATGTGACCTTCCTCGTGCATGGACTCCTCGGCAAGCATCTCCTCCAGCAACATCTCGTCCAGCATGGATTCCTCGTCCATGTATCCAGCCGACTTCTTGCCCTTGGCCTCCTCCTCGTCGGAAGCCTCCTCGTCGGAAGCCTCCTCCTCGTCAGCGAGTCGGAGCATACGGAGGGCCTTGGCGCGGAGAGCGCGGGCCTTCTTGCCCTTGGCCTCCTCCTCGTCGGATGCCTCCTCGTCGGAAGCCTCCTCGTCGGAAGCCTCCTCGTCATCAGCGAGTCGGCGGCGGCGGGCTTTCTTGCCCTTGGCCTCCTCCTCGTCGGATGCTTCTTCCTCGTCAGATGCTTCTTCCTCGTCAGCGAGTCGGAGCATACGGAGGGCCTTGGCGCGGAGAGCGCGGGCCTTCTTGCCCTTGGCCTCCTCACCGGGATCTTCGCTGCCGTCGTCGTCGTCATCGCCCTCGGGGTCTTCGCTGTCTGCGAGACGAGTGAGGATACGCTCCATCCGAGCAACGCGCTGCTCCAGCATCCGAACGTAGGCTTTCTTGCCCTTGGCCTCCTCGACACCTTCCGCAGCGGCGGCATCATCGTCGTCCAGATCCTCGTCCATATCGTCGTCTCCGGCGATACGGGAAAGGCTGGCCTTGATGGAGCGGTCAGGGAGGTCCATGAGCACGAGAGCCTGATCTTCGATGGCGGCCACGGTCGCGCCTTCACCAAGCATAGCAGTGGCGATGCGAATGCACTTCGCCGCCTTGCGCTCCAGGGCTGCTGCCTTGGCTGCCGGGTGAGACGATTCCTCGTCGGGGGTGGCCGGGTGCTCTCCGTTCTCGTAAGGGCCAGGATGGGGGTCTTCGCCCCATTCGGCGTTCTTCGTGTTGGGGGTTTCGGTACTGGAGGCCCGACGCTGCCGAGCATCCCCTGTGTCATTCCAAGTCATACGACGGCGCATGGCAGTCTCCTATTCAGATTGGGTGGTTGGAGGGTTGTTGTGTTGCTCCCACCGTGAGAGCAGCGAGCCAAGCCGGACAACAACCCGGATCTCGGCAGAGGACAAATCGCGACCAGCAACCTTGCGGCACGCTCGTCGGAAATGGGTAAGGGAAGGGTATTGGCTATGAGCCCCTACCCGCAAAGCGGTTCGATATACGTCACGACCTACCCGAATCCCGTAGGAAGAGTTGATCGTGGCGACCCCATCAATGAGGGCAATAGGGCTGGATGCGACACGGGTCATCATCTGGAGGGATGCGGCATAGTTCTGCGCTGCTCCTTCCTTGATGATGTTGTCGTTGGGGTCCATTGGGGCCTCGGACCCCATCTCGTCTTCCACGTTCTCTTGTGCGATCTCTCGCTGTAGACGCTCAACCACCCGACTTTTCAAAGCATTGTAGAGGGTGTCTTCAGCCGCTTGGAAAGGAGCAGCGTCATCGGCAGCGGGCTCTCCCCCTCCTTCACCCTCTCCTTCACCCTCCTCGTCCCCAAACTCAAAGGCTTGGACACCACGAAGGTTGGCGGCTTTGACCACAGCTTGTGAAGACCACTCGGTAGGAGGTGAAGCCATGACCTTACGGACTTCGGCTTCAACCACCTCGCCAGGAGCGAGGATGTTCCGCATCACTGCCCCAGCAAACGCTGGCACCGCAACCCATGAGGCTTCAATGAATCTGACCCCACCGGGCGCATCAGGGTTCTCGTCGTAGGTCTGGTGTCCACACAACTCCGCGATGACCCGCTTCTGCCCAGCCTCATCCATGAAGGTATTGAGTTTGGCGTAGCGAACGTGCTCACACAACTGCGTCTCATCGACGGCATAGTGGCCGCACTTGGTACAGACGGTGAAGTCAGTGGTGCAACCCATCGACAGGGTAGCCATCTTTCCAGACTGAATGTCTTGGACCAGAGCGGCGTGCTTGCGGCTGGTGGCGACCAGAATGTCCACATAGAGGGAATCCCCTATGTCACGAGCAACAGCGTCGATGATCCGACCCTTGCTCTGTTCCTCAATCTGGACGTGCTCTTGGAAGTTGTGCCCCCCGATAAACGTGGGGTACGCCATCCGCAACACCGACCGGGACCAAGCGTCACCGTTGTTGTTTACGAACTGGGAGCATTGGGGCTTGATGTAGTAGTCGTCCCACTTCCTGTTGACCGTGGCGCTACCGATCTTGACGTTGCCCAGGCGAACTCCAGGCACCGCATCCACATCCACCGAGGCAACGATGGTGCAGTGGGTGACCAGATAGTCGTCCGAATGAAGGCCCTCACCCAGAATCTCCCGAGCCTGGGCTGTCAGATCCCGCGTGGGACCAGAAGCAGCCTTACGGATACCTCCCCACACACGCCCGCTAATGCGAGGATGGACGACAACTGCCTTCGCCTGCTTCAAGAACGCCATTACTCGCCGCCAAGGTTCATAATGTCGGATCTCTTGATGAGGAACATGCAACCTGGGCATCCCAGGAGACGTTCACTGCTGCCATCACGTCGCTTGTAGACTGCCCGTCGGAGATGGGGCTGTTCTTCACAACGAGGGCATCCAGGCTGGCCCGAGGCCATTTCATCTCGGTTGGCCCTGTACTGTCGGTCCTTGTCAGCCCAGTAGATTGCCTTGCGATAGGCATATGCCACCCGAGCCGCCGACTTGTCAACGGGGCCACCGGGCACCTGTACTGTGGGCTGCCCACCTGGGGCAGAGTCAGTGTAGGGGGGTTCTGAATCACCCTCACTGTCAAATCGCTGGAGGTCTTCGACTGGATACCGCTTGTTGCCCGAGGCCATCTCCACATCAACCATACCGATGGCAGGCCAAACCGCTGTGACGCGGCCCGACTGTGCATCGAATAGGCCAAACGGCCCCACAACGTCCCCAACCTGAAAGGCGAGGGCTCGCTGCTGCCAGTTGACATTATTTACGGCGTTACGGCGCAAAGGACACCCCTCGGGTCACTTGGTGAGATTGAACCCGTGGTCAGCAACCTGCGACGGGGCCGACGAGAGAGAAGAAGCGATGGCGGAAGCCGCCTTTTCCAGTTTCTCCGCGATGTCGGTCAACTCGGTAAAGGATTCCTGCGTGAACTGACCCTTCAGGTCAGGGCTCGCATCCTCCTCATAGACGGGACCGGTTGTCTCGGCTCCGATTTCCTGTACTGCCGCCTCACCCTGCTTGGGGAAGTTGGAGACAGCCTTTGTCTCAACCGCATCCGAAATCAGATCGCAGCGATAGGCGAAATCCTTGGCGATCTTGGGATCAATGCCCAACATCGTGGGGTTGTCTTGAACTGCGGAAGCGATCCGGTCGATAGCCGCAGTTAGATTGCGGGCACCGTGGCGAGTGAGCGTGCTCATGTTGTTTTTCTCCGACGTAGGAATCCCAAAAGGGAGTATGACAAGTCTTACCCATAGACATGCCATATAGACGGGCTACCGGCTGAACTCATCCCTTTGCCCGGAAATAGATGCCCTCCAAGGATCAAAGTCGTATATCCCCGTGGGCAACTGCGCGGCACTCTTACCTGCTTTGAGGCTTGCAAGAAAAGCCGCCATCATGTCCGCAAAAGACTTCCCCTTGCCCGTCTGCTTGGTCTGCTTCTTCTTCTGCTTGATGGACCCGACCGAGGCGTTAGGGTCTGCCGATACCAGGGCTTGATCCGTGAACAGCACCTCTCCCATCACCGCATCGTTGACCATCGTGTTCAGCATGTCGATGGAATCTTGGGGGAGGTTCGCCAGTTCCCGGCACCCCTGACTGTTGGGGTCTGCGCCAGACGGGCAGCCGGTCAACAACTTCAAGGCAGATTGGGCCGGATGATCGTCTGGAAGCATCTTCGCCATGTCTTCATGGGAGGTATCTTCCATCACGTCACGGAATACTTGCTGGGCACTACTATCCCCTTCCGCAGCACCGGAAAGGTTGACCCTGGCAAACTCCTCCACTCGTCCCGCATTGTCAGCCCCTACCAGCAACGCTTGGAACGTGGGATTGACCCCCTTGGCCTTGTCCCCGTCTTCCAAGGCTGACGCAAGCGCCATGCCCCGCATCTGGGAGATGGCTTGGGCGTACTGTTCCGACTCGGTGTCCCCTCCCTCCGTCATTTTCTTGATGTGCTTTTCCAGCCCCTTGCGATGCGTCTCACGGTCCTCCGGGGTGAAGGTTCGGTAAGCGTCCATGGCATCAACAGCCACCTCGGTCATTTTCTCCCGGTAGGCCGCCTCGGCCCCAGGGTTATCGAACGACAACGGTTCGGTGCTCAAACTCGTCAGGGGCTTGTGGGGGTAAAGCATCGTGGGATCATCAAGCACCCCGACTGCCCGCTTCGCCACCAGGGCTTCCGCGATCTCCTCGGGAGAGGGCGGGTTGTCACCATCGATCCTTTCCAGCACCCGATCCGCGAACTGCGCCTTGGACCGAGCATCCTTACGGGCACGTCCATCCAGAATCTCTGCCACCGCTTCGTCTTTAGCCGCTTCCATGTGAGCCGCGACGGCGAGCAAGTCATGTGGCATCAGGGACTTGCTCAACCCCTTGGCGGCTTCCCCCGCAAGTTCCGTGACCTGTTCCAATGCTTTCTTCTCGACAATCTTGGTCTTCTTGCCGAAAGCCTTGACCGCCCCACCGTTGGCTTTGGTGAGGCTCGCCACCGCTGCCTCCAGTAGCATCTCGGGAGTGTCGTGGGATCCCTTGGGGGGGACCAACGTCATAGACCCCAGGGTGTTTTTGATCGTGGTGGGATCTACCCCAGGGATCGCGGAGAACTCCTCACGTATGGTTGCCTTGATGGCCTCCACATCAAAGGGCTCTCCCTCCGCGACCAAATCTTCACGCTTCTGTTGGGCACCCACTACTTTATCCAGGGACTCTGCATGTTTCGCATCGGCAGAGGGGCCTGTCGGCTTCGGTTTCGGCTTCGGTTTCGGCTTCGGTCCCGAGGGCTCGGCACCGGCATCTCCGTCGCTCTCGGAGTCCAGCCACTTCTGGAACTCCCGCTTCTGTAACTCCTTCCCCTTCGGGCCTTTGAGACTTTTGAGTTTGACCTTGTTCCCGGTGTCCGGGTTGGTGACCTGATCGCCACCCTTTTCCTCCAAGAACATGAGGAACTTACCGCTGACCCCACCGCCTGAACTACCTTCGTCATCGGCCTCGGCTGCGGCAGCCCCAGCGGCATACCGGAGGGCGACCCAAGCAGCCGCGTCCTTGAAGTTGCGGGAGCGGTCCTTCCGGTCTTGGTCCTCATCGGCATCCGTCTCGTGTGTGTCCTCAACACGACCCCGTTCCAGATCCCGACGAGGGGGCTTCTTCTTGGGGCTCTGCCGGATCAACCTCTGGTCTTCTTCCTCCTCTTTCTCCGCATCCGACTTGGTGGCGGTGACCCAAACAGGCTGTCCTACCAACTCTGGCTTGCGCTTCTCTCGCAATCCCATGTTCCGATTCCACTGGGCAAAGGACCGCTCGTTCTGGCCCTCCCTGATCATCTGGTCGAACTCCTGCCGGTCCATCGACTTGCCCCGAAACTTGACGTGCTTCCACAGCACATCGGGGATGATGACCTCGGTAGCCCAATCATAGCGGTGGAGCCCTTTGGCCTCTTTGAGCACCCACTGGGGAACGTCATAGGCATAGACATGCCCCACCACCCCGTGGTTCGTTGCCACACCGAAGGGATTGGTGGTGAGAAACACGGCATTTTGAACCGGAGCATCGAGCCACGGACGCACCCAAGCCGGTTCGGGCTGCCCCCGGTCCTTCCAGTGGTTGACCCGCTTGGGCTTGGGCTGTGCCTTGTTCTTACCGATGTAGTAGAGGATGCGGCTGCCCCCAGCTTTCTTGGCCAACTGGTCAATCACGGTGCCGTCGTGGATAAATGTCTCCTCCATGGTCGGTACAAGGTACTGCCTCCGTAGGGTGCTGGCTTCGTGGCCAACAGCTTTGGCAGCATCGTTCAAGGCTTGCTGGAACTCGGCCTTCAGGATCTTGTCCTTTTCTTTCCGGGCGACCGGGAGATCGGGACCACCCTTTCGTACCTCTTGAAGACGACGACGCATCTCCTCGTTGGCATGGAGCCCCCGAATGTCCTTCGCGGTGACCCCGAATGGTTTGAGGTAGGCGTTCACATCCTTGGCGAGAATGTCGCACTCATCCCCATCGCACAGGATCTTGTCGCCCTTACCCTTGCCTTTCATGGCTTCCCGCAGGGCCTTCAACACCCGAGCGTTGGTGACCGTCTTCTCTTGCTTGACCCCAGACTTCCCGGTGTACTTGACGGTGGCACTCTTGTCCCCGAGAGAGACATGACCTGCCGTCCAGTTGGTGACCCCATGGTGACCTTCCTCGGCAGACTTCTCGTTGCCCACGCGCTCGTAAGTCTCATCCATGAGACAGACTGCCAACGCCGTGAGGCGCGTTTGAGGGTCTTTGCTCGTGAGGTCACCCCGAGCCTGTTGCCGCAGTTCCGCCATCTTCTGCCGGAGGGATTCGATCCGCTTGGCCTTTTCCTTGTGGCGTTTGGCCACTTGACGGGGGCCGTACTCGTAGACCGTAGACGTACCCTTCCCATCAGCCGTGGGGACTTCTTTCTTCCCCTGATACTTGGCCACCACCCGACCGACGGAGGCATCTTTCGACAACCCAAAATCGCGGGGACCACACACGAGAGGCTTGGGCGGCACATGGATGCTGTGGATCGTCACCGTGATCTCACGGTCCAGTTTCTTTGCCGCTTGGCGTAGGGCGTTCTCGTAGTACGTCTGATTCTCGTTCTCCCACACATCCACCGCACTGACCATTCGGTGGCCCGCCAACAAGTTGCGGAGGACCGCCACCTTGAACTTGGCAGCCGACATGCCTGGATTGAAGTAGGAAGCCTCGGGATTGATCCCTTTGCTTTTGAGAAGTTCCAATACTCGCCGTTTGTGTGTCCGAACCCTCCCAGTCACTACGACCACAAAGACATTTCGGTCGGAGGAGTCCTTCTTGGCTGCTGCCACCGTCTTGGTGATCCAGTAATCGGATTCCGGGGAATCAGGAACACAGGGCTCACCCAGAGACTCGTGGCGCACGAAAAACGAGTAGGGACCAGTATCGAGGGATGACCCGGCCCACCATTCAGGTGTAGCCTCCCAACTTCGGAACAAGGTTCCGTCGAAGTCGTACATCGCTATGCGGTTGTAGGATTTGGCCACCTTCGGGCGCATGAAACACTCCTCACCCGGAGGGTTTGATAGTCTCGCTACCGCGACCCACGTTCAAGGGAAGACATTTCTTCCACCGACTTGATCGCGACCCCAGACCAGATGCAACCACTTGCCACATCCCATGGATAGTACCAATCGTGGTCCATTCGTTGCTTCGACCGGTACGGACAGATTTCGATGCCGGGGTAGTGTTGAGCCACCCTCCCCCAATCAATAGCCTCCCCCCCGAACTTGGCGGGAACCCCGTATTTCTCCTCAAACCACAGGAAGGAAGCCTTGTCCTTGATGATGAGCATCACAGAGGGGTTGATCTCGATCCGGTAGGCGTAGGCACCCAATCGGGAACCCCCCATCTCATTCCGAGTGAAGTCCTCCCACGAACTACCACACGAGTACCAAAGCCCCTGGGGCTTCCCCATAAGGGTGGGGGCTTTCTGGGAAACGGCCCGGAATCGCGTGAACGGGGTCGGGCTGTAAAACACTCGTTCATAGGAGGCTGCCCTCGCAGCTACCCGCACGGCGGATGGGGTCAGCATCAAAACCCTCCCCGAGTAGTCGGCAACCACTCCGAGGCCACCCTCACGTTTGCGGACCCCAAATCTCGCCTCACCATTCGCTTCAGCCGAGGGGCATCGTGCAGAAGTTCGGGGTCATCGAGAAGAAGATCCCTGCCAATCTGGGTGACCACGGGCATGAAATCCCGCATCTTCTTCGGGTCCACCCCGTACTCCCTGGCCAGGGAAGGCACGAACTTCTTATCTTTGTACGCCACCCCTGGGTTCTTGATGGCTTCAAGGTAGTGGAGGGCCTCATCTCGGTCCATGTCCACAGACAACGCTCGGAACTGGCGTTGTTGGGCAGAGTCCATGAATCCCATGGGCGCACCCACAGGAATCCCAAGGTCCATGAGGTCAAACATGAACGCCACTCCCCGCTTCTGGGAGTAGTTGAGCAGGGTGGTGGCGAACTGCTGGTCGTCGCGCACCATGTCAGCGAGCACGTCAATGACCCCGAGGTCATCCATGACTCCCAGAGCCTTTTTGTACTGGGGGTTCTCCAGCACAATGTCGCGAAGGGCTCCCCACGCCTTTGAGGGGATTCGCTTCAGTCCCCGAGCCTGCCGGGTAGCCGCTGCCTTCACGTCCGGGGGCAGCTTGAAGCCGTACTTGAACGCAAACTTGATGGTGCGGATGATCCGTGTGGGGTCTTCCGTGAAGGTCTTGTCGGGATCCTGGGGGCAACGCATCTCGCGAGCCTCCAAATCCCGCACTCCACACCCTGTAAGGTCAATGATTTCAGCCTTTTCCGGGCCATCGGCCAACGAGAGCAACGACCACATGAGGGTGTTGAAAGTGAACTCCCGTCGAGTTGCGTCGATTTCCAAGGTCGTGGGGTCAACTCGGACGGGCTTGTGTCCCAGGTAGTTGCCCTCCTCGTCCTGCTCGTAAATCTCGGCTCGGGCGTTGACGATCTCGATGACCTCATCCTTCATCTGGTGGCCATCCAAGTCCCACTCCCCCTGGATGAACACCTTGGACACCATCAGAGCGTCAGTCACAATGTCCGTGCTGGTAGGGATGGCGCGGGCAATCTCCTTTGCCACCCAAGCAGCGTCCCGGTTCCCTCGTAAGGAGAGGGAGTCCACCACCATGTCAATGTCCTTGATGGGCTTGTCGATCAGAAAGTTCCTGACGGCTCCCCCGACGACGTAGACGTGTCGCGCCACCCCTATCCGTTGGGTGACCTTGGAGAGCCATTTCATCAAGGCGACGGAAGCCTCACCCGTCATTTCAGCGTGCTTACGCTGGGCTACCCGCTCGGTCATGGTCTTCTCGGACGCTATGCGGACTTCCGGCAGAACACCCCGGAGCATCATCCGAACCGGACCCAGGACCGCCTTTTTCCCATAGGCCACTAACAGGCCCAAAGCCTCACAGAACGCCTCCTCGGGGTTTTTCCCCGCGTACCCTGTGATGGGATTGATGGGAACGGCGACCATAGGGTCTTTCCCTGCATTGAGGTATTCTTGAATGTCCTCAACACTGAAAAGGTCCATGTACTTGAATCTGGAGTCGTGCATCAGGGTGTTCATCTGGAGGTAGAGGATGGGGTCTTCCTCGGCCAACTCATCACCAACGATGGTTCTTGCCCCCACCCGTTGCATGATGGCAAGTGCTTCGCGGAGGTCGAGTTCCTTGTAGTCACCCCGAATGAACGCAGTCCACGCCTTTTTTGCAGCCCCCGACAGGTAAGTCCTGAAAATGTGGTGGCCCATCTCGTGAGCCATCGTCTTCACGAAGTCACCAATGTCCTTGCCGATCTTCCATGGGGTCACGAATATCTTACTCCCCAGGTAGTAGGCTCCCGCACTGGATGAGGTGGTCGGCTCAAACGTCCACTCGATGAAGATCGGTGTCTGCCGTTTCAGCAGGATGGGGGCTCGCTTCTGGGCCAACTGCCGGTACATCTTCAACCCGTGCTTCACAGCGGGGAGTTTGTCTTGGTAGGGGGACTCCGCAAAGCCCCGGAAGATGACACGGAACCCTTCCAGGGAGACGACTTCCTCGTCGGGGACCGCAATCGCTATCTCCCGCGCCCCTCCCATAGACCGTTGTGCCCATGCGGCCAGATCCGCGTAGAAAGCCCAAGTCTTCCTGGCCTTCCGACGCACACGGTTGGCCCACTTACGGGATTCCCCCTTCCACCGATCCACCGCTTTCTGTTCGGCTTCCTCTCGGGTCCACGAGGGCGACCCCAACAGGTAATCCTCTACTTTCCGCTCTGCCTCCTGTTGAGAATCCCCCCGGCCCAGCCAGAACTCAACCATCCGAGCACGAGCCACCTCGGGCTCCTCAAAAGCGCCACCGTGTCGATTCGTGACTTTGGGGACGCTCGGCAACGAACCTACCTCGTAAGAGAGATCCCAGACCGGCTTGGCATTTTCGATGTAGTATTTTGCCCACCCTGCATCCGGTCGGGTCGCACCCTCGGGGACAGGGATGTTCCGATTCTCACCCTCTCGGACACGAGCCTCCAACTCTTTGCGGATAGCGGCGTTGTAATAGTCAAACGCCTGTCTCCACTTCGCCACCGCAGGGACAATCTGCTCCACATCAGCGTAAGAAGACGCACGTTCCGCCGCCTTCGCAAGCATGAGCACTTCCTTACGGAACTTCTTGGCCTGCTCGGGGTTCAGAGGCTCGACACGAGCCTGCATCCATCGACGCGCTACTTGGGACGGGGATCCCCGCATGGGAACCCCCTACGAGATGGTCCACCCATCAAACAGGATCTCACCCAGCTTTTCCGTCTCGGTAAGAGGAGCCTGTTCGATGTTGTCGAGGTTGGCGTTGTGGAGCCCAAACTCGGCGGGATCATACGAGGGAGCAAAATAGGAAGCCACCGTCTCCGCGTCTGACATTTCAGCCTGCTTGATGTTCTTGGCCTTGATCTGCTCGATCTCGTTGCCCGTGGTGTCTGTCAGGAGCAACTTGTTGTAGACCCCACACTTGCGAGTCCCGTCCTCCAACGGACGGGCCAGAGTGCAGGAAGCACAGCGAGGCATCGCGGCAACGGAAGGGATCTGATTGGCGCGGTGCTTGGACGCAGCCTTTTCACATCCTCCGGCCCCCGATGCCGAGGCATAGGCTTGGGCATCCACATAGAGGAATCCCGAAGCACCCTCATGGCGTGAGCGAAGCCCCGCCAGAAGACCCTTGGACGCAGAGAGGACGCTGGAAGCGAACCGATGCGTGATGTAGGAAGTGAGATCCTTCCCGGCCAGTCCCTCGGACATGGCACGACGAGCAGCGCGGAGTGTGTTCCTGATCTCGTTGCCAGACACACCACCCTCGGAAGCAGCCTTCGCGATAGCGGCGTTCTCATCAGACAGAGTGACCTCGGTGCGCGTCATGGGAGCAATCCCAAGCACATCACCGCTGTATGTCCCGCTTTCACGGAGTGCAGCCACCCCTTCAAGTGCGGTTCGCAGGTCGTCCGCTGCCTTCACCCGAGAACCCGTGGGGTCACCATCCCAGAGGAATCCATCTACGGTGGCGACATGATTGATGCCCACCGCTTCGGGGTCTACATCGAACTGTTGGCGGAACTCATGTCCAAAAGACACCTCTCCCGCACGAATCTCGCGAGGCTTATGGCTCTCGGCGGTCTTGGTTTCGGGGAGTGACAGGAAGGAGGCTTGGAGAGCCGCCCTCGGGTCACCCGACGCTACCTTACGTCCCGTCGCACGAAGACGCGGGGCGTAGTGGGCGTAGGCTTCCTTCCACGGGATCTCGACCACGGCTTTCTTGCCTGTGTAGGCGCAACGACCATCCTGAATCCAAGTGGCCTGCTCCAGATCGCCAGCGGTGACGATGATGTACTTGGCTGACGGAGCGTGTTTCTTGACGTGCTTCTTCCCCTTGCCGTTACTCCATCCAGGGTAGGCAGCGGCACGAACGAAGACGTTGCCCACAAGACCATGCTCTGCCTTGACCATGCGAAGGTGGGGAACGATGCGGGAGAACTCGGCTCCCATGCTCTCACACGCCTCACGAACGATACGGTCAATGTGCTGGCCTTCGACAGAACGTCGCATGGCATGGGTCACAACCCGCGTCATGGTCCGTTCGTTGGCTCGTTTGGGTGTCCCCTTATCAGCGAGGGACTGTTCGTACCTCGCTCGGGAAAGTTCCTTTTGATGAGCCTCAACAGACACGCCGTCGGTGCGACGGTCCACTCCCCAGGCGTTCACCAACTCTGGGATCATCTCGGGGGTCTGGGGAAGCCTCTCCTCATCCTGTTCCTGGGAGGGGTCAAGCCACTTCAAGTCGGCCAGTTCAGTTTCCATCATGGCGGTGAGGTTCATCTCGGCGGCGGCAGTTTGTGTCACCCCGTCGGGGAGTGCGGGGGCACGATGGAGAGCGGGGTCAAGTACCCCTTCCAAAACACCCAAGCCGTACTGCATGTCCTCAAAGCCATCCATTCCGTAGTTGGAACCCAGGCTCGGGGTCAACAGGTCAGACGGGAGGTGTGTCCCTGCAAAATCGAGATCATTCTTGTTACTGCTCATGGGAGCCTCCCAGTGTACCGGGCGAGAACCCGGTGAGAAGATACTGTGCCTTCGGAAACACGACGGGAAGCCGCTACCTTCGTCCTGCGGGCCATCTTGGTTCCTGATGGGTCGAGGTCGTCCTCGTCCTCATCCTCATCATCCATGTCCTCTTCCTGTTCCTCGGCCCAGCCTTCGGGATCTTCTTTGATCTCCTCCGCATCTTCAATGATCTCCTTGACCTCATCGCGGTCACGAGCATTGAGAGTGTCCTCGCTGGGGTTCCAGTGGGGAGCGTTCATCTCGTCATAGATGGTATCGGTGAAGGCCGACAAAGCCTCTACGCAGTTCATCAACTGCCGCCGCATGTCTGGGATCGTCTGGATGTAGCCCTTGCCGCCGAGACTCCCATCCGGGCTCACGTTGCGCGACTTGACCTTCACCAGCCGGTTGTGGGCTGACGTGGCATGGCCGAGGGCCATCAAAGCGGATCGTAGGGTCTTGGCCAGCGGTTTGAGTTCCCGTGCATTGAACACAAAATCTTCTTGGATGTGGCGCTCGCTGGGTCCAGTCGGACCCCAACCCCACTCTGACTTATCGCCAGACCGGTCCTTGATGAAACGGACCTCCCCCGCGACACGGCTCATGGCCGCTTTCTTGGCGAAGGCCGAAGCAACGCGGGTTGGATCTGCACTCATGGACGTTTCTCCTATCGAGGGCGATGCGATAGGCCGACTACCGAGCAGCCGTCCTACCCCTTCAAGGGCTCGCCCATATCGTCAAACAGGCGTGAGACGAGGAAAGCCCCATCCGCATCCTTCGTATAGGACCACAGGTCTGCGGTACTGGTGTGAATCAGCTTGCCCTCGGCAACCTTCAAAAAGTTCGTGAGGTCACCAAGGGTGCCCACGCGGAACGAAGCTGCCTTGTCAGACTTGACCTCATCCTGAATCTCATCGAGAACTTCCTCTTGCTTGTCCGACAGGGAGCGGTCGTCATCCAGTTGCTCCTCCACGGACTGTAGGAACTCATTATCAGGCTTGGCCTTCAACAGTTCAGCGACTTCCTTGTCCTGGGAAGCCATCCTCCATCCAAGGAACCGGTCGAACCACTTATTCCACAGGTTTTTGAGGGAGTAGCCCTCATCAATCACATCCCCACGCTTGTTGCGGATCACATAGAGGGCTTTGCTGTAGGGAACCGCTGTCTGGTTCCGACCCAGCGAATGATCACGCCCCATGACAACCACGTCGGAGTCATCAAGGTAGCTATCAACCTTTGATAGCACCTGTGCCGCTGTGAGCGGTCCCTCCAGCTTCCCCCGCGCCTCAATCCAAAGGCCGTTGCCCTTGTCGTCCTTGCGAATCTTCACGACTTTGGAAGCAGTCTTGCTCGTGGACCCAGCCAGACGCAGGTGCTCGGAGTGGATGGGGCGGAACTTACCGTCGTCCCACTTCACGAAGACCTTGCCATCATGGTGGGTGATCTCCCCCGTAGCTGACTTGACCGTGACCACCTCTCCGATGGCACCATCGGCAGGCGAGTCATCGTGGGCCATGAGAGCACCCAGGGTTCCAGCAAAGGACACCTTGACCCCAGCGGCCACAGGAAGCGAAAGAGCATGAGCAGCACGGCCCACGTCACTCAACACACGGACTCCCTCAAAAGAGTCACCCAGGGGGGCACCCAGATGGCGGTCCATCCCGTGAGCGAGCACGGTGTTTGTGTGTCCGGTAGCCAGTTTGGTCCAAAAATCGTCGGGGTTGCTCATAGCGGTCTTCCCTGTAATGTTCGTAATCTGGTCCCTGTAGCGAGCGGCATCCTGGCTTCCCGCGTGGCCACCCGATTCCGCGTTTTGAGCCCAAGCCTCCAATGTCCTGATGGCTACCTTTTTGCCCTCGTTGGGGCCGGAATCCCACTTCACCTTGTCATAGCTGGACCCACCCAAGCCCTCTATGCGCCTGCCCTCCTTGTAGACAAGCCGCAGCAGGGAAGGGGGCATCTGCACAAGATAAACGCGACTGCGCCCAAGCGTGCCAACCTCCAGAGCGGGTCGTTGTCTTCGCTTGTACTGGACTGTTGTAGGGAATGTTATAGCCACCAAAACTCCTAAAGGGCGCGGACCACGGAATAGGTCACGGTACCCGTTAGAGCAGGTGCCGCTTCAATGTCAAAAGTAGTGGTTGTCTTGTTCGTCACCGCCAATACGGAAGTGGTAACGGGACTCTCCAAGAGCACGGTGTAAAGGGCATCTGGCTGTGTGATAGGCAACGTGATCGTCTGGGTCAGTGTCCCAAGAAATGCCTGGGTGCCGACGAAGACGGGCTCTTGGAGGGTTGGGGTTCCCCCGGCAACCGTCAATGTGGTTCGGGTGCTCTGCCGTAGGGTCGCAGCGGTAGTGGTGTCGAGGGTGAGCGTCCCGAGCGTCGAGTGGAGCACATCGAGAGTCTGGTCCCCATCCTGGGAAATCGTGGATACTTCGGCACAGGCGCGGAGCGTAAGCGTCCCAGCCCCAGATAGATTCGACAGAACAGCGTGAACCCGACCCAACGAGGTCAGTTCATAGGCGCAGGCGGTGTCACTGGGCCGGTCAAGAGTGGTGTCGTAGGCAACTTGAATGTCATTGATCCACTCAATCCCCGACAGCCGGAAAGCCGCGCAGTTGGCGGCTTGGGAAAGAGAGTTAGAAGCGGAGCCTCGGAAGGTGCCTCCACGCACACGGATATGGCCCACGGTGTCAGCGTTGACCTGAAAACCCCCAGCGCCAGAGGCGACGAGGACGCAATCTTCAATAGTGATGAGGCCATCCCCGACCATGGACCCTGCTGAAGTCCCGCCTGCGAAGGTGGCACCAGAAAGGGTGATCCCAGCCGCAGGTGTGGTGCTTGAGGCCAAGGTGATGGCGTTTCCGCCAGACCCCGCCGTAACGGCGGTCAAAGTGACCACGCCGAGTGCGGAGGTAGCGGTAGCCGTAGCGGTAAACCCATTGGCTGGGTCGTTGATCGCATCCACGATCTCCGCAGCGATGGCATCCACCGTTCCACCCCCAGCCCAGAAGTCATCACTTCCGCTGGTGCGGGCGGCTGCGGTGCCGGTGAGCACCACTCCCCCAATGGTAAGAGTGTCCCCCGTAGCGAGGGGGGCGTTGACCACAGTAGCCGTTGCGGTCGCAAAGGTATCCGCACCGAGGATGTTGATACAGGACTGGGCCGCTTGGTCATTCGTAACCGTGAGCCCCCGGAACAGCGCGTCCTGGGGAGTCGAGTCGGTAGCCGCGCTGACAGTGATCGTGTCCGAGGCACCGCTGTTCGCGATGGTGACCCCACCGAGCCCCACGAGACAGACCCCATCGCGCTGGATGGTCAGGTTCTCGGTGTAGACCCCAGAGAGAATCAGCACCACCGAGGGTGCAGCCGCACTGGAAGACACAGGGATAGCGTCTATCGCTGATTGGATCGTGGTGTAAGGGGCTCCGTCGCCCGCTCGACCCACGACAAAGATTCCGGTGACGTTGCGTAAGCCAACGAGAGCCGGGAGCAGAACGCCGCCAGTGACCACAGCGTCCACGAACTCCATCGCACCTGCTGTCGAATCCCGAGCGATGGTGAGGGTATCCCCACTGCCGGGTTCGATCTGTAGTACGTCGAGAAGATAAGGTGGTTGGGCCATCGGTAGGGCACTCCGATCTGTGTCTACCCGGAGGAGGGGTATAGCAGGACTACCGACACCCCCTACTCTCTCTACTCTCTCTATACCGGGCTTGTGCTATGACTCCTCCCTCCTACCCATCTCCTCTGGTCTGGTTCGGCGTGTGGACCACGCCCACCGGGCTCATCTTCCTCGGCCACCATCTCTGGGACCAAAGAGGGCACTGGCGAGGTGTGTACCAATCTCATGTACGGGCTGGAGCCGAAGCCCGAGGGGTGGGGAGTTAGAACCTGTCCGTCGCCCGCAGCTTCGTGTTGTACTTTGCAGTTCGGGTCCGCGTAGAAGCAGTCTTCAACCCAAGACGACGTAGGATGTTGCGGCTTATGGGTCGGATAATGGCATCCACATCCTCACCGAGATCAAAACCCTTTTCAATGTCCCCCAACCGCATTTTGACCACGCCAGCAGGAACTCCTTTACCAAAGGTGGAGTCAGCAGCGAGGGTAAGGGCAGCTACCTCGGCAGGCCGGATCTGACCGTCTTTCCAGAAAGGCCAAAGAGCAGTATAGAAGTCGTGCTTGTCAATGCGTTTGTCCTGCCACGCGGTGAACAAATCCGTGACCCAACCAGTCGAAGCAGTCTTCAACCCCCTCCGGGGGATGGGGGCAGCCACACCCAACATGGCGGCCTCTGACAACGTGTCCGTCGCCCGCAGCTTCGTGTTGTACTTTGCAGTTCGGGTCCGCGTAGAAGCAGTCTTCAGGCCCTCACTGTGGCGTGCGTAGGCCAAGTGTTCGATTGCGCTCATCAACATCTGGTAGCCATACGAGCCGTGGTACATCATGTCCACGGGGTTGTCGTACTTGGAGGGGGTGAAGGACTTGAGACCATGCTCTGCATGGTCCAAGTTCCCCTTCCCCTGACGGAAGTCAGACTGCTTGCTGATGGGGTGGCCCTCTGCGGCAGCGTAGATCGCTTTCACAGTTTTGAGCAGCTTCCCACCCTCTTTTCGGTATTGGGCAAGCAGTTCCAGCATCGTGGAGTTGGCACGCTCGTTTGTGGGGTCTTGGCGTAGCTGCTGGTAGAGGCGGGAATCGGTCTTTTCCCCATCCTGCTTCCATGCGAAATACGACTTCAGGGCCTTTTTCCAGGCCCGGTCGAGTCTCGTGTCGAGGAAATCCGTTTGATCCGTACTTGCGATTGCATTGAGGATTGCCTTCCGCTTGGGAGATCCAGCAGGCATCGAGGATGCGAGCCGGATCAAGCGGGAGCGATCAGTTGCGGTAATGGTTTTGGACATGGTGGGATCTCCTTGCTTACTCGACCTCGACCTCGACCTCGACCTCGACCTCGACCTCGACCTTTTTGGTCTTGGCACACCCAACCACGGGAATAGGACTCCTACCGAGGTTAGAACCTGCCGCCCTCTTCCTCGGCGGGCTTCTCAAACTTCAAGCCAAGCACCTTGGCAATCTTCTCGGCTGCATTGGAGTTCTCCGCGATAGCCCGACCTGCATCTCCGTAGACACCTCGGAGCACTTCATTGAACGTGGGGTCATTGACGGTGAACAGGTCACGCTCGATGCGCTCCCTGACCGCGATGGGGTCAAGGTTGAGCAGTTCCAAGATGGTGTCCACGTCCAAGCTGCCCTTGGTGTAGAGATTGTAGAGGGCATCGAACGTGTCCCGATTGTCCCGCAGGGCCAGTCGAGTGAACGACAAGGTGGGAACAATCACGCGCTCCTCTCCGTCCTCGTCCTCCTCCACGAAACCCATGCGAGCACACATCGGCTTGAAAAAGTAGTTTTCAACGAGGTCTTGGAGTTGTTCACGGAGCAGCATGTACCGCGTGTTGATGACTTCAAGGTTGATCCGGTCCCCGGCGTAGGCACTCTCACCAGAGAGAAGCCCCTCGGTCACACCGAGCCCAGCGTACAACTGACGGTCAGTGAGGTCATATTCGGACGAGAGATCGAGTAGACGCTGATCAGCACCCATCTCTTCCCACCTGACCTCAAAGTTCGCGATGATCGAGTAGTCGGGGTCTTGCAGAGCGTTGTCTACCTGCTCCCGCAAGGCTTCCACATCCGCTATGTCAAGGTCATCCCCAGACACGATCCGAATCGGGGTCATGTGCCGGGAAGCGATGCTGGTCTGCGCCTGCCGCAGCTTGTCCCGGTAGACCAGAGCACGCATACAGCGTTCCAAAATGGAACGGCCTCGGGGGTCGTAGTCTGACTTGCGGTTGGCGACGTAATGAATGAATGACCCTGCCATGGGGTCAGTGTTGAGAGGGATGTTCTCTCCCGCCGTGACCGCCTGGACGACCTCGGGAGGCATCGACTCCACGATGCGTTTAGCTTCTTTGTCCCCCATCCGGGCTTTCTCAACAATGTCCTTCGTCTTGCTGTCAGGGATCAGTTCAAAGATGCGCTCATCAGTGAAGTTGAAACTCTGCATCTGGACTTGTTCGGGGGGCAGAACACGCATGTTCGTCCACCCCTTGTAGTTCTTTTTGAGCCACTTGACGGCGCGTTCATCTGCGTCATCGTACTCAACCCACTCCTCATTGACTTCCCCGTCTTCGGTCAGTGTCCGGCGCTCCTCTTCACGGATCTCTCGGGGCATCTCCCCATTGGCATCCTCACACCAGACGAAGACCTCTCCGATGAGGTTGCGGTCATGGGTGATAGCCAACAGCCTGTCGAGGAGATGGATGCGCTTCGCCCAACGCTCGCAAAAACGGGTAGCGGCAGTCGCGATCTCACGATTCTTGGCGTGAGCCATCCCGATCCTGACCTTGCTGATCGGCAGTTCCGTGTGGAGGTCCACCGCCTGACCAACGAAAGGCTCATTCCGGTAGAAAAACCGGTAGTAGTTCCACTGCTCATGGAGACTCTGCGGCAACTCCAAGAAGTCCGTAGATAGTTCTGGGGAGTAGAAGTTGCCGCCAAACCCTTCAACAGCCTCGGAGTTCCCCATGCTTGACGAGAAGCTGGCTGTGCGATTGTGGGCTCTCATCATGGAGGAAGTGACGCGACGGGGCTTGCCCGTCTTCGCTTTCCGCTTCCCGTCGCCAGACTTGACCTTGCGAACAGGAACACCGTCACCGGAGGTCGTTTTATCCGACATCGATCTGCTCCTTCACCGCTGCACGACGCTCGGCCCTTTCATTCGACAGGCGCTCCCGATGGAGGCGATTGAGTTCGACTTCGCTCATTTCATCGCGGCCTGTGGGGGATGCTCCGATATATCGAACCGTCTGGAGGGCTGCCATCGCCCGCTCCAAGTCCCCTGACACCCGACGTTTCCCACGACCAGCCGCCACAGGAGCCGAAGAAGCCAGACGGATCGCCTCCCCTACCGAGCGGGAGGCGCGGTCGAGGAGAGCCTGGATCTGACGGTCAGTATCCGTGGGGGCATTACTGGAGCGGTATCGACTCAAAGCATCCTCATCAGTATTTCATGTCCATGCACAGGCGGTTGGCGTTGGCAGCAGCAGGTATCGCTGACACAATACCGACGACAATGGGGGTGGCGATCCCGGCTGCGATAAGATTCGCGTCGGAATCGTTGCACAGAAGCCCGTTCTCGGAGATTTTGAGGTCTTCATTGAGGACATAGGTGATAGCCCCACCCGTTCGGGTGCCTGCTCCCACGAGAGCAGTCGTCTCAAAAACACGGAAGTAAGCCCGTGTTCCCCCATTGACCATCGTGGCGACGTTGTTTCCACCCTGTGGGTTCAAAAACTGTTGGGAGGTCCAGTTCTCTGGGCTGCCCGGACCTGCCCCAGTGGGAGGGGTCGTCTGGTAGTTCTCGGACTGGAACAGTAGAAACCCTGCCGCTCCCGTACCATCACTCGCTTCGACAGTGAAGTCATCATTCGCCGTCGCGTACATGACGAACTGACCACCGCGCCAACCAGACGCACGCAATAGGGGACCAGCGATCACCGGAAAGCGATCTCCTGGGAACATCAACTCTACATCCCCCGCATCAGGGAGCGAGGAGTTTTGAACGAAGGTAGCCATGTGAAGTCTCCTACCGAGGGTTGGCCCATAGGGGGGCTACCGACCAGTGCCCCCGGAACCCCGGCCCCCCTTGGGGATCATGCGTGAAGGATGAGAACCACTCCGACCTTTGAGTGCCGTGGCCTTCCGACCAAAACGAGAAACCGCAACAGATTCTCCACTATACCGTTTGGACCCCACCATCCTCACCACCTTGGTCGAGTTGGTCGTGGCACTCCACACCATCCGAACAAGGGCATCCGAAAAGTCATCGTGTTTGCCCTCGATGTTGGGGGCCTCGACCTTCACGATGTACTTGCTGATGTGGTCTGCCTGGAGTTCAAGCAGTTCCGCGAGGTAGGCACAGTGGTCCTCCCCCTCCGGCAAAGGCCAGTTGTAGAGGACCAGTCTCTTGTCAAACATCATGTCCTTGAAGTTCTGGAACATTTGGCTCGATAACTGCCGAGTGTGGTGAACCGATTTCAGCGTCGAGAGCCCCCGCTTCCTCAACGCCTGTTCCATCGGGATCCCGGCCCACTGGTCAAAGATCCCATCCGTGATGTAGTAGCGCCGGGACAAGTCGTAGACCCAATCCGCCACGTCATCAAACTCCAGACGTTCCTGGCCTACGAAGTCACCCTCTCCGGCCCGGATCCGCTCAATGTGATCGAGGACCACCTCACCCGATGGCTCGTTGTGGCCAATGGCTACAGCGGTGTAGTCACCCACCAGAGCCACGTCGAGCCCCATGAAGTGAGGAGCACGGGTCGGCCCTCGCAGCCTGGGGCGAGCAGTAGGGTCCACACATGCCAGCAGATCCGCCGCATCTGGAATCCACCCCCGCGTCCTGTCCGTGAACTCTGCTCCGTATTCCGTGAAAAAGACGTTGGGATCTTTGAGGTAAGAGGCAACAAACGTCTCGGCGGGCACTGTCGGGTTGACCTCCCATGTCGGCGCTTGGATACACAGCAGGTTGTCGGCAGCCTTGTTGTTCCCAAAGCCAAGCCGGAACTGCTTGTAGAAAAGCCCCTGCTTCCCGAGAGGGGATGAGATCAAGATGATTCGACCCTCGTTCTCCCCGGTAGGACGGGTGAGGTTGGCGGGGTCTTTGGGACTGAAAGTACGGGTGCTCGGCTCAACGGCTTGGTAGACCTCATCGGCACTGGCCTGACCTTTCTCCCCGAAGTGAGCCACCTCATCCAATGCCACAAGAATGTTGGCCCCACCTCGGAGCCCCTTGGCCACGCAAGACCGGAAGGTCACCTTGAGGCTGTACCGGGCTTTGGGGTTGTCCGCATAGGAACCATACCGGTCAATGTCAAAGGGCGTTTGAAACGTGGCAAACGACTGGGTGGCGTTCGCCATGTAAGGTCGGAAGAAATCGCACTTGGTGAAGTGTCCCGCAGCCTCTTGGTAAAGGAGCCCCGCTTGGTCCTTGTCCGTTGCAACCGAGATCAACTGGATCACGTTCGACTGTGACGAGCCGTAGTACCGCTGGGGGTTGCCTTTCAGAAGCAACCGGTAGTTCTCGTAGGCCACGATGCACGACGTGATCAGAGTCTTGCCCGAGCGGCGGCCCACGGAGAGCACCATCTCCCGTCGTTGCTCCCCCGCAACCACTTCACGGATGTTGCAGCGCCCCTCGTCAAACAAGTGCCGGAGATACCCAGCCTCCGTCATGTATTGTGGGTTATCGCGGCGAAAGTCGGCAACAACGATACGGTAGAGGTAGCACCCGTCTTCATCCAAAGAGGCCGTAGGAAAAGATGGGTGGTCCGTAGGAACAGGCCCATCAAGGGGGAAACCCTCGGCATTGTCATCGAGGGGCATCCCATAATGCGCCTTCAAGATCACACGCTGGACGGGAAACAACCGTAGTCCGAGTCCCCATTGGGACTCGATGAAGGTGATTATGTCCACGCTCTCATCAACCGCTTCGTCAACAGAGCGCCGTCCTACGGCGGCAGCGAGGTCAGCAAGGCTCATCTCGTCCGGCCCCTGTGGCGAGCCACACGAACATCGGCGGAAGCCTCTACGAGTCCCTTACGCAAAACACGGGCGGCTTGCCCGATCTCATGCTCCGGGCGACCATCTTGATAGGCTGTCCACAGTTCCCGTACCTGTGCCGGAAGCGGTGAGAGCAACCCCAACATCTCCCCTTCTGTGTCGAGGCGCACTGCTTCTTCAAGCAGTGCCTCCGTGGTGAGCAGATGTTTACGGATGCAGTCAGGACAGTGCTTCTGGGCATGACCCAGATGGTCCTCCAGCAAGAGCAGTTCCTTGGCGGCTTCCCGCAGGTTGTAGAGGGGGTCCATCAAAGGAAGCTGTGCTGCGTATTTGGCGGCGACCCGCTCCGCCGCAAACCGCTCTGGGTTCATCTGTTTGTAGATCCCCATGATGTAGGCATAGTTTTCAGCTTTGCCTTGCTCTTCAGCTCGAGCTTTGGCCTTTTGCCATAAGCGTTCGTCTTCAGGTGTCTTCACTACATTAGTCGGCATCCGTAATCCCGGAATAACGACCAGCGACTGTGCTTGCGAGGGATGTGTGGTGCTTGCGGTCTTCGATGAGCTGACGCCGCCTGTGTTTGGCTTGGCGTTCTGTATCCGCAAGGATGGCGAGACCTCCTTCAGCGATCCCCACAAAGAAGAAGACCTTGCCTCGGCGGTCTTGGACACCATCCATGAACTCGATGATAGGTCTCCTGTGGGGCATCGCTTCGCCAAAGTAGACATCTACGGGGGTGAGCCCTTGTCGTTTGAGCATAACGGCTGATCCCATCTCCATCGGGGGGGCTTTTCGTACCGCGAACCGCAGGGCGACTCGTTCCGCAGATCCCTTCTTCTTTTTCTTCATCTTGCCCTTCCAATAGGATTTGGCATCCGAACGAGCTTCGGGGGATTCCTTCTTGTTCTTGGCGCGCCAACCCGGCATTTGCCAGTCCGCAAGACCACCACAAAAGGCTCCTGCACCATCCCCAAAGGGTTTGGTCATCTTCTCGATGCAGTCCCATACTTTGTGTTCAGGGGTGGTTCCTGTGAGTGTGCCCCAGAACTTCTTTACGGATTTATCAGTCCAACCGGGTGGGAGCTTCTTCCACTTCTTCGCTACTCGTACTGCAGAATGTTGAGCAGCTACTTCCGCTGCGGAGGCGTACCTCGAGACAAAAGGGGCCAGCTTGGATTGGGAAACACCCGGAACTGAGTAGGGGAACTTCTCGATGAACTCCTTCGGGAAGTTGATTTGCATCATCCGAGTGAGCTCCATTGCATCTTGGTGTTCCCGAGCTTGTTCGGTCACCCACCAAAGCGGGTCTTTCCGAGATTCGGATCGGTCTTGGCTCTCCAGGGCCGAAAGGACATCTTCTGTGGTTTGGCTCTGGTTTTTCTCGAGTGCAGCTACTTCCTGCTGCCATTTCTCGTACCCTTCTTGGGTGGTGATTTCCAGGTCTAAGAGGCGGTCCCGTTTTTTGGCGAGTGCTTCCAAGGTTCCCAATCCCTGTTGGATCTCGGGATCAAAGCGGTCGAGCTGTACGGTGCCCTTGTACCGAGGGTATCCTCGCTTCCGCCAGTTGATAGTCCCTGCCGGAACCTGCAGGAGCTTCACCATCTTGTGATAATTCCCTGGGGGGCTGAATCGAAGTTGTCGCTGTGACAATGGGGGGTTTCCACGAGAACTCGTAGACAACCCATACAGGTTCATATGGGTGAGGTAGTCCTTCAAGTCCTTGTCTTTGATGTACCGCGACAAGTGGGCACCGGTGGGCGCGCTGTACTTGGCGTTCAAGAACCCATCGTACCAAGACCGCACATCGGCTGGAAAGTGTTCCATAAACAACCCGTTACTGTGTTGCAGATTGTTTATGCGGTCGAGCAGGGTTCGAATCTTATTGGGGTTGGTGGTGCCTACCAGGTCGATGAATCGATCCATAACTTCGAGCCAAGGCTTCCGTCCTTGCTTGCCCGTGTACCGATACCGAAGCTCTTCTACCGCATCTCGCGCATTATTGATGATGCGCTTGAACTTCACCTTTACGGTCTTTCCGGCCACCGAAAAAATCAACCCGTAGGAGGATTGCTTGTTTCGGGCGAAGTTGCTGAAGACATCGGTGAACCGATTGATGTTTGCGGGGAGCCACACACCGAAGTACCAATCTGCAATACTCATTCCGGCATAGGGTGGTGCAGTGTTCTCAAACCGGCTGGCTATGTTCTGTGGAAGGGCATTCTTTGTTGCGTTGAAGTACCAAACCTTTTCATCGGGGTCCCAGCGAAACCGTAATGCTTTGAGGTCGTTGCGATAGTTGTAGGCAGCGCGGCCTTCGACAACCCATCGCGAACCGTCCCAAGTCAAGTCCAAAGGAAAGGGTTGGGAACCACCCACTCCTGCTTGTTGGGCATCTTGACTGATCACATGGAAGATTTTGTCGATCACAGGCTGCATCAAGCCGGTATCTAAGTACCCGTTTTCCGGTACATACTTGTCAGCAGAGGGGGGATTCCCACTCATCAACGCTTGTGGCATTTTCTCTACGAGTGTTGCCAAGCCCTTCTCGATTTCCTTAATGGCCTTCCCCCCACCACCCGCTTTTGCGCGAGCCATCAAGGCGTGTTCCATCCATTCAATGAGATTGGCTCTGTACTGTTTGAGAAGTGCAACATCCAAGCGTTGCATTGCTTGTGCGGAAATACCATCAATGGCTGAGGCGGCGTAGGCTCCGTAGGCGACGGATGCTGGGTCCATAGATGACACAAATGCCGCCAACATCGAACCCAAGTCTTTCAACTCTTTATCCGATGCCATATCTAAATCGGGTAGCCCGGCTCTCCGTTCCATATCCTCTCCGTATCAATCGACCCGAGAGATAGGCTTATTATCGGAACAAGGGGTGCTGCTTTCTTTGCTCCCACCATTCCTTCAACCCTTTGATGGAATGGCTGTTCATACGTCTTCCTTCAACCCCTGTTTTCTTCATCGCTTCTTGTGGGGTCTCGGCTTCACCACGATCCAATAAGATGGCGGCGGCTGCACAGGGTGACCGGGACTTTCCGGATTGGCAATGAACCAAGACATCCCCTTTTGTTTTTGAGGCGGCTTCGACGATGCGGTTCAGGTCCTTGACTGTCCAGGCGTGGTTGGTCTTACCCGTCGGTCGGTATTCATCCAGACAGTTGATCACACAATCCACCGCAGCCGCCCATTCGTGGGCTTCTTCAAGGGATGACACCCATAGGTTTGTTCCAACTTCACGCATAGCAAGTCCTCACTTCTTATACGAAGGGAGGCGGGTTTTCTGGCCCTCAGGCGACTGCCTTTCGTTGCTTTGCTCGTAGGCGCGCATTCTTATTGGAACAGGTTCTTGAACAGTATTTGGAGTTTTCCTTGTGTGGCTCGGAACACTCGTGCCAAGCACATTCGTATGCGGCTTTGGCAGCTTCCTTCTCTGCCTTCAAGCGCCAGTATTTCCGCTTTTGGTATTCCCGGTCGCGCTTGCGTCGTTGTTCAAGGCGCAGTTCCTTTTCGGAATCTTGTTGGGAGGCTCGCATTTCTGCTTCTGCCCTGTCTTGGGCTTCTTGAAGCAAACGAGCTTGCTTGCGCTTCTTCGCTTCTTCTTCTTCTTTTTGGGCTTTCTTCCAGAAGGGCTGCACATAGGTCAAGGCAGGCTCTCCGTAGATTCGGTGCCCACAAGTGTAGCAATGCAATACCGCATTGTGCGGGTAGCCGCGCCATTGGCTTGTAGAATCGTCTTGATAGAGATCGGTGCTTGGTGCTTCGCACTTCGGACACGGGATCATCATATTGTTTGTTCCATTTCCATTGGGTGTGGGTCGGTTCTATGACCCTTGAACCCGTTGTCAATGTGACTAATCCGCAACCACACAAAATGTGTCTTCGTACGCTACGGAATCCGTACACATCTGCTTTATCTCTTCCAAAGACCAAGCCTCAGCTTCTTTGTTACCACCCGCAAGGCAATGCGCCAAACGGTAGGTTCCACGAGGAAGTGGGTTAGGAACCCCTTCAGCCGATGCGAGGACTGCCACAACCACATGGGTCGCTTCATCCGCAATGGTGTCACCCGAAGCAATCACATCGGGATCAGAAAGGTACGCATCCCTGGTGTACACAATGGTTGCACAGAAGGTGACGGGAAGGGCGAAGTCCCGATGGAGGAAAGCACTGACATTGCCCCGATGGTTCCGAAGAACGAAATCTGCGGGGTTATCGGTGCGATGACCGATGCCACAAGTGACGGCACCCGCAGCTACGGCTTCCATAGGCATTACAACAAAGTGTTGCCCTGGCGCACGGTCGCGGCTTTGGTCGTGGTTTTCCACAGCAGATTCAAGGGCTTTCAGAAACTCACGTGGGTTTCCGACCTTGCTGCCAATTGTTATTGGACTACCGATAGCGGTCAGGATGTTAGCGAATGCAAAGGTCATAATCTCTCCTTGAGTCCCTTATACGAGGTGCCTCAAGATTCTTGGCCCCCTTGGTTTCGTTAGAGAGGCTATTCTCCAAACTTAACAAGCGGACCACCGCCCAAAGACCACTTTCGGAGGCATCATGTCAAACAGCGATCTCAATCCCCAAAGCACAGGATCCGGTGCCATCCAAGGTACCTCATATGTCTACAAGGTGGGCACGAGCCCAAACACTCGTAGTGTTGTCAGTCAGAAGGTTCGTATCCTCGCTCCGGCTTTTGGTGATGAGACAGGCGGTTTGTTTCAAATCGGTGTGCTTTCGAACTTTGCCCCTACTGAGAACCGAACGGTTGAACCCGTCCGAGGTATTGGTTTTGGTGATGTGATTGCTGAGCTCGTTCCCGGCAACACAGAGCCAATGACGGCACAGTGTGAGCGTACACTTCTTTACTTGTCTAACTTGTGGCAAAGCTCTGGTTACGGTGGTGGTGTTAGTGGTCCCGTTCGTAGTCTTCGGCACCACCGTTGGCCTTTCGATGTGAAACAAGAGATTGTTTTCTCTGGAATCGCAGACAAGGAGCTCACCGGAAACGGTGAAGGGTCGAGTACGGAATACGGGTCTTACGGGTCTTTGGCATATACTGGAGCCACA